>Ga0160435_1000001_pt1 | contig 543831 bp, 534 predicted proteins | sample HID1973K_E0MG_FD_108213 | JGI IMG/M metagenome (GOLD analysis project Ga0160435, IMG submission 108213) | Enriched mosquito-associated microbial communities from UW Madison campus, WI, USA - HID1973K_E0 MG | ecosystem: Host-associated > Arthropoda: Insects > Digestive system > Unclassified ...
ACATAAATCGGCAAGCGGTTGAAATCGCTGCGGATGGACCAGCGGTATTGCGATGGCTGAGCATCGTCTCATCCCCGTGTCATGGGGAGGTGGCTCGAAGCGCAGCGGAGAGACGGAGGGGCTTTTCGCGCATACCGGCGCTTAAGCGGCGTCTAGAACCCCTCCACCGCTTCGCGGTCCCCCTCCCCACAAGTGGGGAGGAGACGATGGTGCGAGCTTCTCGCGTTGCCCGATTCCGCGTGGGCGGGTAGAGCGTTCGGCTTCTCCCGCCCAGCCGAAGTTTCAGACCATGCACGACATCAGAGCCATTCGCGAGAACCCCCAGGTTTACGTGGCGGGCTGGTCGTCGCGCGGGGTGGACGAGGCCGACGGGCTGGTGGCGGACATCCTGCGGCTGGACGGCGAACTGCGCCACGCCCAGACGACGGGGCAGGACGCCCTGGCCAAGCGCAATGCGGCCTCCAAGCTGATCGGCGCCGCCATGGGGCGCAAGGACATGGCAGAGGCGGATCGCCTCAAGGCCGAGGTCGAGGCGCTGAAAGGCGATATCGCGGCGGCGGCCGAGGTCGAGGCGCGTGTCGGCAAGGAACTGCGCGACCTGCTGGCGGCGCAGAAGAACCTGGCGGCCGAGGATGTGCCGGACGGCGAGGACGAGGCGGGCAATGTGGAGGTCTCGACCTGGGGCGAGCCGCGTCGCACCGGTCCGGCCAAGGACCACGCCGACCTGGGCGAGGCCCTGGGGATGCTGGACTTCGAGGCGGCGGCGAAGATGTCGGGCGCCCGGTTCGCGGTGCTGAAGGGGCAACTGGCGCGGCTGGAACGGGCCGTGGGCCAGTTCATGCTCGATATGCAGACGGACCAGCACGGCTATCTGGAAGTGAACCCGCCGTTTTTGGTGCGCGGGCACTCCATGTTTGGCACCGGCCAGCTTCCTAAATTCGAAGAAGATTTGTTTGCCACTGCTACGACTGTCTCGGCTGGGTCCGTTGAGTCGTTGAAGAGGGCTATGATCGAAAAGTGGGGCGCGTTTGATGGAAGCGAATCGCTTCCCGATCTGAATGAGTTTTTCGACGAGTTCTTTATTGATGCTCTTCGTGGCGGCGGTGGAGGCTATGCTGCTGAACGCAATTTCTATCTCATCCCCACAGCCGAAGTCTCTCTGACTAACCTCGTGCGCGAGACCATCCTGTCCGAGGACGACTTGGGGGCCCCGATGCGGATGACGGCGCTGACGCCGTGCTTCCGGGCCGAGGCCGGGTCGGCGGGGCGCGATACGCGCGGGCTGATCCGCCAGCACCAGTTCAGCAAGGTCGAGATGGTGTCGATCACACGGCCGGAGGACTCAGACGCCGAGCACGAGCGGATGACGGCCTGTGCGGAGGCCGTGCTGAAGGCGCTGGAGCTGCCGTTCCGGCGGATGCTCTTGTGCAAGGGCGACATGGGCTTTTCGGCGCAGAAGACCTTCGACCTGGAGGTCTGGCTGCCCAGCCAGGGGACCTATCGCGAGATCAGCAGCTGTTCGAACTGCGGAGACTTCCAGGCGCGGCGCATGGATGCGCGGTTCAAGCGGGCCGGCGAGAAAAAGACGGAGTTCGTCCATACGCTGAACGGCTCGGGGCTGGCGGTCGGCCGGACGCTGGTGGCGATCATGGAAAACTATCAGCAAGACGACGGGCGGATCGCCGTGCCGGCGGTGTTGCAGCCCTATATGGGCGGTTTGCAGGTCGTGGGCGGCTGATGCGTATTCTCCTGACCAACGACGACGGCATCGAGGCGGAAGGCCTGGAGTGCCTCGAGCGGATCGCGCGCACGCTGAGCGACGACGTGTGGGTGTGCGCGCCCGCCGTCGAGCAGTCGGGCAAGGGGCGCGGGATCACCCTGACCGAACCGCTGCGGGTGCTGAACCTGGGCGAAAAGCGGTTCGCGGTGACCGGAACGCCGACCGACTGCGTCGTGCTGGCGGTCAACGATCTGATGCCGGAGAAGCCTGATCTGGTGCTGTCCGGCGTCAATCGCGGGCACAATATCGGCGAGGATGTCAGCTATTCCGGCACAGTGGCGGGTGCCTTGCAGGGGATGGCGTTCGGCATCCGCTCCATCGCCCTGAGCCAGAGCCTGGAGCGGTTCCACGACGAGGTGGTCGCGCACTGGGAGACAGCGGAAGCCTTTGCGCCTGCGATCATCAGCCGCCTGCTGGAGCAGAAATGGGCGAACGGGGTGGTGATGAACCTGAACTTCCCCAACCGGCCGCCCGAAGCCGTCGATCAGGTCGAGGTGACGACCCAGGGCTTCCGCAACGTCGGCGAGATGCACGCGGTGCGGCGCACGGACCTGCGCGGACGGGACTACTACTGGATGAGCTTCCGGGGTGAAAAGCAGGAGCATGCCGAGGGCACGGACCTGCGGGCCATCGAGGAGGGGCGGATCTCGGTCACGCCGCTGCATATCGACCTGACGCACATGACCAGCGTGCATGACCTGAAGAAGGTGTTGGGCGGGGCGCCGCCCAAGACTGTGGCGACCGCCGCATGAACCTGCACGACGACCGGGCTGGGCGGCTGATCCTGTCGCTGCGGCAGCAGGGGGTCACGGACCCGCGCGTGCTGAAGGCGATGGAGAGCATCGACCGCGCGGTCTTCGTGCACGAGAAGTTCCTGGATCAGGCGTGGGAGGATCAGGCCCTGCCGATCGACTGCGCCCAGACGATCAGCCAGCCCTATATCGTCGGCCTGATGACCCAGGCGCTGGAGGTGCAGGCGCGTCACCGGGTGTTGGAGATCGGCACCGGCAGCGGATACCAGTGCGCGGTGCTGAGCCGGCTGGCGCGCTATGTCTATTCGGTGGAGCGGTATCGCAGCCTTCTGGTCGAGGCCGAGGCGCGGCTGCGGGTGCTGAAGATCGAGAACGTCATCACCAAGCACGGCGACGGCGGCCTGGGTTGGGCCGAACAGGCGCCGTTCGACCGGATCATGGTCACGGCCGCGTCGCCGACCGAGCCGACCGAACTGCTGAAACAGCTGAAGCCGAACGGGGTGCTGGTCGCGCCTGTGGGACGCACGTCGGTGCAGATGCTGCATCGCTACGTCGGACAGGGCGACGGGTCGTTCCACCGCGAGAGCCTGACCGAGGTACGGTTCGTTCCCCTGGTCGAGGGGACGGCGAAGGAGGGGTGACAGCCGTGGGTTGAGCCTGCATGGTTCACCGATGGTCCGCCTGAAGCTCGCAGCAGCAATCCTGATGTTTTCCGCGTCAGTAGCCAGCGCGCAGACTTGGCCGGTATGTTTCGATGTGGACGAGAATCTATCGTCCGAGGGCTACGCAAGTTTGCGTTCTGCGAATGCAGCGTTTGACCAGGCGGCCGACTGGCGCGCCTCCGCCACTCTCTTCCGACAAGCTGACTATAGGGCTGACGATAGCGTCGCAGTAGAGCGGACGAACACAGCCTTTATCGAAGCGGTTCGGACCGGTTTTCCGCCGACGATAGCTGTAGTGACGGCCTACGAACCCTTGCCTGAAGGGTGTCTCGCGATTGAGGTGAAGCACCACGACAGACTGCAACCGCCCACGCTCTGGCACTATCATGGGGTTTTCTTCGAGAGCGGTAGCACAGTCGTCGATCGAAAATGGGATTTCCGGCTTCGCCTTTACGCCGCAACATACCGACCCGGAACTCGCGTCATTCTGCAAGGGTATGCGGATACACTTGGTTCACCTGAAGCCAACTTGGCGCTCAGTCGCAAACGTGCAGAGGCGGTGGCGGATGCTTTCATTCGGTTGGGCGTTCGGGCCGAGGACATCGAGGTCACGAGCTTTGGAGAAGCCAACTTGATGAGACCGTCATCAGATGAAGCATCGGAGTCTATGAATCGCCGTGTTTGGATCGGGATGCGCGAAGCGGCACCCCGTTAACCTTCGCGCCCCAATTCCGTGCGGTTTGCGGGGTTGGCTTATGGGGCGCGAGCGGGCACACCGGGCGGGCGAGTTTAACCACGAATGGGAGCAGCCGGTGGCGATGATTTCGGGCTGGATGAGAGCGGTTCTGGTCGCGGGGGCGGCGTTGAGCACGGCGGCCTGCATCAGCTATCCTTCGGAGCCGCGCTATTCGACGCACGCGAACCCGGCGCCGGCCTATGGTCCGGGGCAGGGCGCCTACCCGCAGCAGCCGACCTATCCGAACGCCGGCCAGAATCCGAACCAGCCCTATCGTCCCGCCCCTTATGAATCGCCGCCGCCCGCGACGGCGCCGATCGGTCAGGTCGATGGCGGAGCCTTGCCGCCGACGGTCAACGTCGGTCCGAGCCAACCGACCCATCAGCCTCCGGCGTCGCAGCCGCCCGCCTACACGCCGTCCTATCCGTCGTCGTCGGCCCCGGTGCGTCCGGGCGCGGCCTATGTGATCCAACCGGGCGACACGATCTCGGGCGTGGGACGCCGCTTCCAGACGCCGGTGCAGACACTGATTGATCTGAACGGCCTGGGGCCACGCGGGGCGATCACGACGGGCCAGCGAATCATCCTGCCTGAAGCGGCGGTGGATACCGGCCGCGATCCTTACGCGACCGGCGCCTCGCCCGTCGGCGTCCTAGTGCCCAACAGCGGCGCCGTGCCGCCGCCCCCGCCGCCGCCCTCGGGCAATGCGGCCCTGCCGGTCCAGACGCGACCTGTCGAACAGACCAACGCCGCCGGCGCCGCTGCCGCTCAGCCGAACCTGCTGTGGCCAGTGCGCGGCGACATCGTGCGACGTTTCGGCCCGGTCGGCATGGGCGAGCGCAACAACGGCATCAACATCGGCGCCTCGGCCGGCGCGACGGTCAGCGCCTCTGCGGCCGGGCGCGTGGCCTATGTCGGCAGCGATCTGGTGGGGCAAGGGCTGACGGTGTTGATCGTGCACGCCAATGGCTGGCGCACCGTCTATGGCCATCTGGGTTCGGCGACGGTCAAGGACGGCGACGACGTGCGCGCGGGCCAGCAGATCGGAACCGTGGGCCTGACGGCCGGCGACGGACGCCCCTCGATCCACTTCGAGACCCGTCAAATGCGCGGCGACGATCCGGTCGCGGTCGATCCTTTGACAGTGTTGCCCAGGTAGCGCTTTCGCCGCGTTGCAATCTGCGAGGCGCGGCCCTAGGTTCCGCGCCTCGTTTTAATGGGGGGCCGACGAGGGCTACCCTTCTATGTTCGGAGATTACCCATGGGCGCTGAAGGCGGCTTGACGGCGCAGTTGATCGGGTTTGCGCCCATCATCGGTATTTTCATCCTGTTCTACTTCCTGCTGATCCGTCCGCAGCAGAAGCGCGCCAAGGAACACGCGACCGCCATCGCCGCCGTCAAGCGTGGCGACACGGTCGTCCTGGGCAGCGGCATGATCGGCAAGGTCACCCGCGTCGAAGAGGCCGAGGTCAATGTCGAGATCGCGCCCAGCGTCAATGTGCGCGTGGTCAAGGCCATGATCGCCGAGGTGCGCAATCGCACCGCCATCGCCGCCAACGATTCCAAGGCCTGATACGCTCGCGTATCCGCCGATACCTGGACCGCCCTCATGATTCAGCTGTCGCGCTGGAAAGTCATTCTCGTCGTCGTCGCGGCCGTTCTCGGCTGTCTGCTGGCGTTCCCGAACCTGTTGTCGGATCAGCAACGCGAGGCGCTGCCCGGCTTCATGCCCAAGAACAAGCTGAACCTGGGGCTGGACCTTCAGGGCGGTTCGTATCTGCTGCTGGAAGTCGATGTGCCGGCGATGCGCGAAAAGCGCGTCACCAACCTGATCGAAGACGTTCGGGTCACGCTGAACGGCGCGGGCGTCGCCACCAACGGCTTCCAGCGTGAAGCCGGCGGCGTGGTCGTCACCCTGGCCAATCCGGCCCAGGGCGATGCCGCGTTCAAGGCGCTGCAACAGCTGGGTGGTCAGGTCGGACCGGGCGGCCAGGCGGAACGCACCGCGACGCGCCTGGGCGATAACCGCATCCGCTTCGCCTATACCGACGCCGCGCTGAACGGCATGGGCGCGACGGCCGTGGACCAGTCGATCGAGGTCGTGCGCCGCCGGATCGACAGCCTGGGCACGCGCGAACCCTCCATCACCCGCCAGGGCGCCGACCGGATCGTGGTCCAGGCGCCGGGCGAGAGCGATCCGAGCAAGCTGGAAGAAGTCATCGGCCAGACGGCGCAGCTGACCTTCCAGATGGTCGATGTCGAGAACTCGGTTCAGGACGCCCTGGCCGGCCGTGTGCCGCCCGATTCCGAACTGCTGCAAGGCGAGGACGGCACGCCCTATCTGGTCAAGAAGCGCGTGCTGGTGTCGGGCGAGAACCTGACCCGCGCCGGCGTCGGTTCGGACCAGAGCGGCCGCCCGGCCATCGACTTCCGCTTCGACGGCGCCGGCGCCCGCCGGTTCGGCGAAGCCACCGCCGCCAATCTGCAGAAGCCCTTCGCCATCATCCTGGACGGCAAGGTCATTTCGGCCCCGACGATCCAGAGCGCGATTACCTCGGGCTCGGGTCAGATCACAGGCAACTTCTCGATCCAAGAAGCGGCGACGCTGGTGAACCTGCTGAACGGGGGCGCCCTACCGGCGCCGCTGAACGTCGAGGAGCGCCGCACCGTGACGGCTGAACTGGGTGCGGACGCGGTCGCCGCAGGCGCCCTGTCAACCGCCGTCGGCTTCGCCATCATCGTGCTGTTCATGATCCTGGCCTATGGCCTGCTGTTCGGCGGCGTGTCTGTGGTCGGCCTGGTGCTGAACGGCGTGCTGATCGTGGCGGCCATGTCGTTGACCCAGGCGACGCTGACCTTGCCCGGCATCGCCGGTCTGATCCTGACCTTCGCGGTCGCGGTGGACGCCAACGTGTTGATCTACGAGCGGATGCGTGACGAGGCCCGGGCGGGACGCAGCGTCATCGCCTCGATGGACGCCGGCTTCAACAAGGCCATGGGCACGATCATCGACGCCAACCTGACCACCCTGGTCGCGGCGGGCATCATGTTCGTGTTCGGCGAAGGCCCGGTTCGCGGGTTCGCCTGGACCCTGACCATCGGTGTGTTCACCTCGGTCTTCTCGTCGGTCCTGGTCGCCCAGGTCCTGCTCGGCTACTGGCTCAAGACGGCCAAGCCCAAAAAACTGCCGATCGCGGAGTGATGGCGATGCGTGGATGGCCCCTGATCAAACTGCTGCCGCAGAAGACGAACTTCCACTTCGTCAAATATGCGCGGTTCGCCGGCGTCTTGTCGGTGATCCTGTGCGTCGCGGCGATCGTCTCTTGCTTCTATCCCGGCCTGAACATGGGCATCGACTTCCGGGGCGGCGCCTCGATGGAAGTGTCCAAGCCGGCGGGTCAGACGATCGAGCTGGATCGGGTCCGCGAGGCCGTGAATGGCCTGAACCTAGGCGACGTCCAGGTTCAGGGCATCGCGCGCCGCGACACCAATGTCGATGACGGCTCGACCGCCATTCTTCGCTTCCAGGTGCCGGAAGGCCGCGATCAGACCCAGGTCGTCAACCAGGTCGAGGGCGCTATCAGCGGCGCGGTCGGTCAGGTCAACTATTCGGGCGTCAGCGTCGTCGGCTCCAAGGTGTCGGGCGAACTGTTCACCTCGGGCCTATTGGCTCTGGGCGTCGCGATCGGCCTGATGTTCCTCTACATCTGGTTCCGCTTCGAGCCGCAGTTCGGTTTCGGCGCCGTGGTCGGCCTGCTTCACGACGTGATCCTGACGTTCGGGCTGATCGTGCTGTTCAAGCTGGAGTTCAGCCTGAACATGGTCGCCGCCGTCCTGACCGTCATCGGCTATTCGATGAACGACACCGTCGTCGTGTTCGACCGTCTTCGCGAGAACCTGCGCAAGTACAAGACCATGCCGCTGCGCGACGTGATCGACCTGTCGCTGAACGAGACCCTGTCGCGGACCATCATCACCGGCGTGACCGCCGTCATGGTGCTGGCGGCTCTGGCCATCTTCGGCGGCGAGGCCCTGTTCGGCTTCTCCATCGCTCTGATGTTCGGCATCATCATCGGCACCTATTCGTCGATCTATGTCGGCGCGCCGATCATCCTTTTGTGGGGCGTCAAGCGCGGCGCCCTGGCTGACGACGCCAAGCCTGTGAAGCTGGGCATGGCCAGCCGGCCATAGGTCGAGCGCCATCGTCGAAAGTTGGGCCGTCCCGGCATCGCCGGGGCGGCCCTTTTCCTTGGACGGCGTCCGTGCAAGGCTGAGCCTATGAAAGCGCTCGTCTATACCGCCGTTGCCCTAGCCCTGACCGGCGGACTGTCCGCCTGCACCGACAGCAAGCGGGCGCGCAACGACGCCACCTGGGGTGACAAGCCGGCGGACATCACCTGCTGGACCTATGGAGTGGAGAACTTCAAGGGACGCTCGACCGGCAAGGTCGAATATGACGACGGCGGCCGGATCTCGTTCGTCGACGCGTCGAACAACCGCTACACCACGATCGATGGCGATTGCCGCGTGGTCTATATGCAGCCCAGCAAGTAGGGCCGGATGGCGGGCGGAGGCCTGAACCTCCGCCCTGCGTCGATCAGCGCAGCGAGGCCGTGAAGCGCTGGATGCGGGTGCAGGCTTCTTCCAGCACGGCGTCCGAGGTGGCGTAGCTGATGCGGAAATAGGGGCTCAGGCCGAAAGCCTCGCCCTGGACCACGGCGACGCCCTCGGCGTTCAGCAGTTCCGCGGCAAAGGTGGAATCGCCATCGATGGCGACACCCGTCTCGGTCGTCTTGCCGATAAGTCCGGCGATGGACGGATAGACGTAGAACGCGCCTTCGGGCGTGGCGCAGGTGATCCCAGCCGCTTGGTTGAGCATCGACACGACGAGGTCGCGGCGCTTTTCGAAAGCGGCCTTGCGCTCAGGGATGAAGTCCTGCGGGCCGTTCAGCGCCTCGACGGCCGCCCACTGGCTGATGCTGGACGGGTTGGACGTGGTCTGGCTGGCCACCTTGCGCATCAGGTCGATCAGAGGCTTGGGCCCGCCGGCGTAGCCGATGCGCCAGCCGGTCATGGCGTAGGCCTTGGACACGCCGTTGACCGTCAGGGTGCGGTCGATCAGGTCCGGCGCCACCTGGGCGATGGTGGTGTATTCGAAGTCGCCATAGACGAGGTGCTCGTACATGTCGTCGGTCAGCACCCACACGTGGGGGTGACGACGCAGGACCTCGGCCAGAGCTGCAAGCTCGGCGCGGGTGTAGGCGGCGCCGGTGGGGTTGGACGGGCTGTTCAGGATCAGCCACTTGGTGCGGGGCGTGATCGCGGCTTCCAGCACAGCGGGCAGCAACTTGAAGCCGTCCTTCTCCTCGCCGATCACGGTGACAGGCTCGCCGCCGGCCAGCAGCACCATATCAGGATAGCTGACCCAGTAGGGGGCGGGCACTATGACTTCGTCGCCGGGGTTCAGCGTCGCGACCAGGGCGTTGAAGATGACGGGCTTGCCGCCCGGCGCGACGTGGATGTTGGCCGCCGTATAGTCGAGATCGTTCTCGCGCTTGAACTTGGCGACGATGGCGGCCTTCAGCTCGGGCATGCCGTCGGCGTCTGTGTATTTGGTCTCGCCGCGGTTGATCGCGTCGATGGCGGCCTGTTTGATGTTTTCGGGCGTATCGAAGTCCGGCTCGCCGGCGCCCAGGCCGATCACGTCGCGGCCTTCGGCTTTAAGCTTCCGGGCCTGCGCGGTGACGGCGATGGTGGCCGAGGGCTTGACGCGGGCGAGGGCGGAAGATTGCAGGCTGGACATGAACTATCCCGTGGTTTTGGAAGTTTTTGCCGGGGAGGCGGGGTTGTTTACGCGGCGTCGCCCCTCGGGACAATGCGCTGATGCTCGCTAATGCAGAGATGGGATGATAAGCGGCGGCTCTGATGCGCTGGATCATCGATTTCCTGTCGAACATGGAGGCGCGTCGCTGGCGCGCCGTGCTGGCGACGGCCCTGCTGCTGGGCGCGATGATCGCCCTGTTCGCTGTGGGCAAGAGCCAACTGGGGCTGGAGGCCGAGGGGCGGCTGGAAGACTGGCTGGCCGGATTCCGTCAGGGGCCCTGGGGGCTGGTAGCCGCCATCGTGGTGTTTACGGTTTCAGCCTTCTTCGGCGCGCCGCAGTTCATCCTGATCGCCGCCTGCGTCGTGGCGTTCGGGCCGTGGTTCGGCTTCCTCTACAGCTGGATCGCGACGGTCGTGTCGGCGGGCGTGACCTACTGGCTGGGACGCGGACCCACGGCGCGACTGCTGGCGCGGCACGGCGGCAAGACGGTCGGACGGCTGACGCGGTTCGTCGGCAAGAACGCCTTCTACGCCAGCTTCATGATCCGCAACGTGCCGTCGGCTCCGTTCATCGTCGTGAACATGGCGTTCGGGGCGGCGAGGGCGTCGTTTCCGGGCTTTCTGGCGGGGTGCGCGCTGGGCGTATTGCCAAAGACCGCGCTGGTCGCCTTCTTCGGCGGATCCTTCATGACGGCGGTCAGCGGCGACGGGATCTGGACCTCGGCCATATTGGCTGGCGTGGCGCTGGCCTGGCTGACGCTGATGCTGTTGGTGCGTGAACTGGTCAAGCGGCGCGAGATCGCGCGCGGCGACTGAGGGAATTTGCTTAGCCTGCTATTTAGATTCCGTTCATCCAGAGGTTGCATGGTGTTGCTTTGGAGGCGTCGCCATGGATGTCCGTATTCTGAAGACGCAGCACTGCCGGATCATTCGACTGGCCAGCGCCCTGGGCGGGACCGCCGCCATTATGAAAACGTCGGACGATGCGATCCGCGCCCGTGAGGTGATGCGTGCGCTGAATACGGCTCTGACCGAGCATCTGGCGATCGAGGACGGCGAACTTTATCCCGTCCTGATGCGGTCCCAAGATCATTCGGTTCGCGACCTCGCGCAGCACTATGTTGAGGACATGGGGGCTCTGAGCGGCGTTTGGGCGCACTATTTCGAAGAGTGGTCACAGGCCCGCATTCTGAGGGATCGGGAGCGTTTCGCCTCTGTAACCAAGGGGTTGATCGGCGCCTTGGCGCATAGGGTCGCCCGCGAGGAGGACACGCTGTATCCCACGATGGAGGCGGCGGACGCCCTGGCCGTCGTTCCGAAGCGCGACGGCAGGCCGACATCCTGAAGCCGGTGTCCACAGGCGTCGTGCCTCGATAGCCCTCTCCATATGACGACACTGTCATCGGGGCTTGTATTCCCGGTTTCATACGGGCAAACCCGCCGCTAGTAGGCGTGGCGAAGACGATCAGGAACTGTCCGGCGTGGGGATGTCAGGGCAGTTGGGGCGTCGCCAGGTCGACTGAGACATCTAGACGCCCTGCCAGCTAACAACGGTATCGATTCCCATGAGCTTCTCCCTTTTCGGCGCGATCTCCAACGACATCGCGATGGACCTGGGCACCGCCAACACCCTTATCTACATGAAGGGCAAGGGCATCGTCCTGAACGAGCCGTCGGTCGTGGCGCTGAGAAACGTTGGCGGGCGCAAGGTCGTCCACGCTGTGGGCATCGAGGCCAAGCAGATGCTCGGCCGCACGCCGGGCCACATGGAGGCGATCCGCCCGATGCGCGACGGCGTCATCGCCGACTTCGAAGTCGCCGAAGAGATGATCAAGCACTTCATCCGCAAGGTGCATAACCGCAAGGGCTTCGTGAACCCCAAGATCATCGTCTGCGTGCCGTCGGGCGCCACGGCGGTCGAGCGTCGTGCGATCAACGACAGCTGCCTGAACGCCTCGGCGCGCCGCGTGGGCCTGATCGACGAGCCCATGGCCGCCGCGATCGGCGCCGGCCTGCCGATCCACGAGCCGACCGGCTCGATGGTCGTCGACATCGGCGGCGGCACGACGGAAGTCGCCGTCCTGTCGCTGTCGGGCATCGTCTATTCGCGTTCGGTCCGCGTCGGCGGCGACAAGATGGACGACAGCATCATCAGCTACATGCGCCGCAACCATAACCTGTTGATCGGCGAAACGACCGCTGAACGCATCAAGAAGGACATCGGCACCGCCCGCATCCCGGCCGACGGCGAAGGCCTGTCGATCGAGGTCAAGGGTCGCGACCTGATGCAGGGCGTGCCGCGCGAGGTGCGCATTTCGGAGCGTCAGGCGGCGGAAGCCCTAGCTGAGCCGGTCACCCAGATCATCGAGGCCGTGAAGGTCGCGCTGGAAGCCACGCCGCCGGAACTGGCCGCCGACATCGCCGACAAGGGCATCATGCTGACGGGCGGCGGCGCCCTGCTGCGCGGTCTGGACGTCGAGATCCGCGATCACACCGGCCTGCCGGTTTCGGTCGCCGACGATCCGCTGTCGTGCGTGGCCATCGGCTGCGGCCGCGTGCTGGAGCACCCGCGCTGGATGAAGGGCGTGCTCGACTCCGCGCTCTGATCCGTACGCTGCGGCCAGGTGAAAGCTTGGCTGCAAATCCTTGTGTCGCCTGCGTGATCACGGTTCCATTCCGGCCTTGATTTTGCGATAGGCAGGCTCAGCGGCAGGGGGCGTCCTGCCGATTCCAACCCCTTTGAGTGGAAGGTCGCCCGTGGCGTTTCGCGACGGCCCTTTTGAAAACATCAAGGTGCCGCTGGCGTGGACCGCCGCGGTCGTCGTCGTCGTGGCCGTGATCGGCGCGATCGTCCTGTTGCTGGGCGACCGGACCACGTCCGAGGGCGGCTCGACCATGGGCGCCGCGCGCGGCGGTTTCGAAGCAGCGGCCGGGCCGGTCGGCGGGGTCTTCGCCGCGCCGGTGCGCTGGGCCGGGGCCGCGCGCGACTACGTCGGCGGCTATTTCTTCGCCATCGGCGAGAACCGCCGCTTGAAGGCCGAGATCGCCGAACTGCGCGGCTGGCGCGACGAAGCGATCGCGCAAAAGAACATCAACGGCCGCTATGAGGCCCTCCTGGGTCTGCGCACCGAGCCGCCGGTGCCCATGGCCACGGGGCGGGCGATTTCGGAATCGCGCGGTCCCTTCTCGAATGCCAAGCTGATCGACGTCGGTTCGGCCAAGGGCGTGCGGATCGGCAATCCGGTCGTGACGGAACACGGACTGGTTGGTCGGGTGACGGGCGTGACGGGCGGCGTCAGCCGTGTCGTGCTGCTGACGGATGTTGCGTCGCGCACCCCTGTAATGATCGAGCGCACCGATGCGCGCGCCATGCTGACCGGAGACGGCGGCGACAGCCCGCGTCTGGAGTTCATTCGCGGATCCGGTTCGATCAAGGCGGGTGACCGTATCCTGAGTTCAGGGGACGGCGGCGGTCTGCCGCGCGGTCTGCCGGTCGGGGTGGCCGCCAAGGGCGTGGACGGCGCCTGGCGGGTTAAACTGTTCAGTGATCACGGCGCGATCGACTATGTCCGCGTGCTGTTGTTCCAGAGCTTTGGACAGCTGGTCAGCCCGAACGCCTTGAATGCGCCGCCGCTCGCAGGCCTGTCGACGGCGCCGGAGCCGAGCGCGGCCGAGGTCGGGGCGATCCGTGACGCCGCCGCCCGTCGTGCGGCGGCGCAGCAGGCTCAGGCTGAACGGGCGCGTGCAGCGGCGGCGACGCCAGCGCCAACGCCTGCGCCCACCGCTGCGCCGACTGCGGCCCGTCCGGCCGTGACGTCTCCGAGGCCTGCGGCTTCGACCCCGTCGCCTGCACCGGTTGCGCCCAGCCCTGCGCCGGCGCCCGCTCCGGGAGGCGCGGCGTGAGACGGCCCGTCGCGGTTCGCGTTGTCGGACCTCTTCAGTGGATCGTCTATCCGGCCCTGCTCGTCCTCGCCGCGACGGTCGTTCTGGGAACGCCGCTCCAGCTGTTCGGTCTGCATCTGCCCGAGCCGGTCATTCCGATGATCCTGGCCTTCGCCTGGCCCTTGATCCGGCCGTCGATGCTGGCGCCGGCGGTGCTGTTTTTGATCGGCCTTTTCCTCGATCTGTTCTGGAATACGCCGCTGGGTCTGTGGGCGCTGTGCCTGATGGGCGTCTATGGAACGGTGCTGCTGTCGCGTAATCTGCTGGCGGGGCATGAGGGGCTGATCCGCTTCGGAGCCTATGCCGCCTGCACGCTGGGCGCCTTTTTTCTGGCCTATCTGGTGGTGACGATGCGGGCGGCGAACGCGCCGGCGATCCTGCCGCTGGTCGGACAGGTCGTGCCGACGCTGCTGCTGTTTCCGATCGCCAACTGGATGCTTGAGCGATTCGACGACGGAGATATTCGGTTCCGATGAGCGGCGAGCCCTCCATCTTCTTTGCCGATGTGAATGAGCGTCAGGGGTCCTTCCTGCGGCGCACCTTCGTGCTCGGCGGGGCGACGGCGCTCGGTATTACAGCGCTGATCGGGCGGCTGGGCCAGCTGCAGGTCGTTCAGGCTCAGGAATATGCGACCCTGTCGTCGCAGAACCAGTTCAACTTCCGCATGGTCCCGCCGCCGCGCGGCCTGATCAAGGACCGCAACGGCGTCGTCATCGCCGGCAACCGCCCCAGCTTCCGTGTGCTGGTGGTGCGCGACGAGACCAAGGATCTGGACCAGACCCTGGACCTTTTGGGACGGCTGCTGCCCGACACGCTGGAGCGCCGTCGCGCGATCATCCGCGACGTCAATGCGGCTTCCAAGTTCAACCCGGTGCCGGTCAAGAGCGACCTGACCTGGGAGGAGTTCGCCAAGGTCAATCAGTACGCCAACGAACTGCCCGGCGTGATGGTCGATATGAACGAGGCGCGCTACTATCCGTTCGGCGGATCGTTCGCCCACGTCATCGGCTATGTGGCCAAGGTTTCGGATCGGGACGTCAAGGCGATCCGTGACAAGGGCGAGCAGCCGCCCGCCCTGTTGTTCAACCCCAGCTTCCGCATCGGCCGCCAGGGCGTGGAAAAGGCGCTGGATACGTCGCTGCGCGGCGAGCCGGGCGGCAATCGGGTCGAGGTCGATGCGCGCGGTCGCGTCGTCGCCGAGGACATCGGCGGGTCGCGGCCCGCCGTGCCGGGCAAGGAAGTCATCCTGACGCTGGATGCCGATGTTCAGAACCGGGCTCTGGAAGTGTTTGGCGACGAGTCGGGCGCCTGTGTGGTCATGGATGTGCGCAACGGCGACATCCTGTGCATGATGTCTGCGCCATCGTTCGATCCGAACCTGTTCGTCGGCGGCGTGCCGAGCAAGACGTATCGTGCGCTGGCCGACTATGAGCGCAAACCGCTGCTGGACAAGACGCTGAACGGCACATTCCCGCCGGGCTCGACCTTCAAACCGACCACGGCCCTGGCTCTGTTGGAAGCCGGCGTCGATCCGAAGCTGACGGTGTTCTGCTCGGGTTCGTATCGGACGGGCAACCGAACGCAGCGATGCTGGGGGCGGCATGGCACCCAGAACATGCACGACGCGATCAAGAACTCTTGCGACGTCTATTTCTACGCAATGTGCAACCGCGCGGGCGTGGACAACATCCGCAAGGCCGGGCTGGCGCTGGGCTTCGAGCACGAGTTCGACATTGGCGTCGGCAACCAGCGCAAGGGCCTGTTGCCGTCCACGGAATGGAAGGCGCGAACCTTCCCGCGCGATCCGGTCTGGCATCCGGGGGAGACGACCTCGGTCGCCATTGGACAAGGCGCGATCACGGTGAACGCCCTGCAGCTGGCCGTCATGACCTCGCGGTTGGCGAACGGGAAAAAGCAGCTTCAGCCGCGCCTGATCAAATCCATCGGCGGCGTCGAACAGCCCAGCGGGGCCGAGGCCCCGGACCTGCCGTTCGATCCGGCCCACGTCGAATATGTGCGCCAGGGCATGATCGCCGTGGCCAACGATCGATCCGGCACCGCCTATCGCCAGAGCCAGTTGGGCCTGGGCGACATCCAGATGGCCGGCAAGACCGGCACGGCTCAGGTGCGGAACTACGGCTCCGGCTCGCGCAAGAGCAATATCTGGGCGCTGAAGGACCACAACCTGTTCGTGGCGTTCGCGCCGGTGGATGCGCCGCGATATGCGGTCGCCATAATCGTCGAACACGGGGGCAAGGGCGGAGCGACCGCCGGCGCGCCGCGTGCGCGTGAGGTGATGCGCACCGTGCTGCTCAAGGATCCGGATATGCGAGCCCGCATCGAACGGCCGCTGCCGCCCGAACCGACCGGCGACGCCATCGTCGAGGACGGCGTCGTCGGCGCCGCGCCCGAGCCCGATGTCGTGGCCCCGCCGCAACCGAGCCGCCCTGCGCCGTCTGCGACCAGCGGTCCGCGACCCTATCTGTCCGAGCCTGGCCGTTGACCGCCTCGGCCCTGTCACGTCCCGGCGAGCGCGAACGCGTCTCGACCAAGCTCGGCCAGATCGACTGGCGGCTGACGGCCTTGCTGTGCGTGGTGTCCGGCACCGGCGCCCTGATGCTGTATTCGGTGGCCGGCGGATCGTGGTCGCCCTGGGCGATGAAGCACCTGATCCGGTTCGGCATGTGTCTGGCGCTGATGCTGATGCTGTCGCTGATCAGCATCCGCTACTGGTTCGCCCTGGCCTATCCCATCTACGGGATGGCGCTGTTCATGCTGGCGCTGGTGGAGACGCCGCTGGGCTATACAGCCTTGGGCGCCACCCGATGGCTTGACCTGGGGTTCACACGCATCCAGCCATCCGAGATCATGAAGATCGGCGTCGTGCTGGCCTTGGCGCGCTGGTATCACGGGGCCTCAGCCAAGGAGGCGAGTTTCCACTGGAAGCTGATCTTCCCGGTCGGGATCATCGGCCTGCCGTTCTTGCTGGTCGCGCACCAGCCGGACCTGGGGTCGGCCATGCTGATCGGCCTGACGGGGGCGGCCATCATGTTCGTCGCCGGGCTGAGCTGGCGGATCATCCTGCCGCTGATCATCGCCGCCGCCGTGCTGGTGCCGCCTTATGTGATGTTCGGCATGCACGACTATCAGCGTCACCGGGTGCTGACCTTCCTGAACCCCGAGGCCGACATGTCGGACAAGGGCTATCAGATCGTGCAGTCCAAGATCGCCATGGGGTCGGGCGGACCGCTGGGGCGCGGGTTCGGCCTGGGCAGCCAGAGCCAGCTGGAGTTCCTTCCCGAGCGCCAGACCGACTTCATCTTCGCCGCCTTCGCCGAGGAGTTCGGCTTTGTGGGCACCTTCACGCTTCTGGCCTCCTATGCCGCCATCATTCTGATCTCGCTGAGGATCGCGTCGCTGTCGCACAGTCACTTCGGGCGATTGGCGGCCTCGGGCGTGACGGCGACATTCGCGCTCTATGTACTGATCAACGGGGCGATGGTGATGGGGCTGGCGCCGGTCGTGGGCGTGCCGATGCCGCTCTTGTCCTACGGCGGCACCGTCATGCTGACCGTCATGATCGGCTTCGGTCTGGTGATGGCGACGCGGGTTCACCGCTATGCCGAACTGCCCAAGGGTCACGGCCTGATCTGACGTTACGTCAGCTAGAGCGAAATCGGTTGAGTTGGATGCAGTCCAACTCGGTTCAGATTTCGCTCCAGCATCAATCTGGAGCCTGATTCACGGCATCAGCGGAATCGCGAAGCGATTCCACCTCAGCCGATCAGGCTCTAGGTGATCGGCATTCAGGTTTCGCTTTCTAAGGCGGGGATTTCCTGGATAAGGTCAGTCCCAACGATGTCTCGCATCGGTTTCGGCCGGTCAGCGACGCACGCTATGGGAGACGAGGAATGACCGATCTGGAGCAATTCCGCGCCGAGACGCGCGCCTGGCTGGAGGCGAACTGCCCGGCCGAGTGTCGCGGTCCGATGGCCGACGACGAGATGATCTGGGGCGGGCGAAACCCCACTTTCAAGACCCCGGCGCACAAGCTGTGGCTGGAGCGGATGGGCGCGCGGGGCTGGACGGCGCCGGAATGGCCGGCGGAATACGGCGGCGGCGGGCTGAACCGCGAGCAGGCCAAGGTGCTGGCCTCCGAACTGCGACGCATCAACGCCCAGCCGGCTCTGGCCAGTTTCGGCGTCTGGATGCTGGGCCCGGCGCTGCTGGCCTTTGGGACCGAGGAGCAGAAGAAGCGCTTTCTGCCGGAGATCGTGCGCGGCGAGATCCGCTGGTGCCAGGGCTATTCCGAGCCGGGCGCAGGGTCGGATCTGGCGTCCATCCAGACGCGGGCCGAGGATCGGAGCGACCATTGGATCGTCAACGGCCAGAAGATCTGGACCTCCTACGCCGACAAGGCCGACTGGATCTTCTGCCTGGTGCGCACGGACCCCGAGGCGCCCAAACATCTGGGCATCAGCTTCGTGCTGTTCGACATGAAGACGCCGGGCGTGACGACGCGGCCGATCACCTTGATTTCAGGCAAGTCGCCCTTCTGCGAGACCTTCTTCGACGACGTGCGGGTGGAAAAGGAAAACCTGGTCGGCACGCTGAACCGGGGCTGGGACGTGGCCAAATACCTGCTGGCGCATGAGCGGACCATGATCGGCGCGATGGGCGAGGTCGGCGGCGGGCGGCCGGTGGGGCAGGTGGCGCTGGACGCCATCGGCGCCGACGAAGCTGGGCGTCTGGACGAGCCGATGCTGCGCGCGCGGATCGCGGACCTGGAGATCGACGCCGCCGCCTTCCGTCTGGCGATGGAGCGGGTGGGCGATCAGGTGAAGGCCAAACAGGCGCACCCGGCCATCGCCTCCATGCTGAAATACTATGGTTCCGAACTGAACAAGCGACGGCATGAGTTGCTGATGGCGGCGGGCGGGGCGGATGCGCTGGAATGGGAGGGCGAGCGGTCGCACGACGGCAAGGCGGCGCGCGACTGGCTGCGGACCAAGGCCAACTCTATCGAAGGCGGCACCAGCGAGGTTCAGCTGAACATCATCGCCAAACACCTGCTGCAACTGCCGGGAGCGTGAGACGATGCCGCTGATCCTGACCGAAGAACAGGCGATGTTGCAGGACGCCGCCGACGGCTTCCTGAACGAACAGGCGCCGATCGCCCATCTGAGGAAGCTGCGGGACGAGCGTGACGCCGATGGGGTGTCGCGCGACCTGTGGCGGGCCTTCGGCGAGATGGGTTTCGCCGGCGTCATCATCCCCGAAGCGCTGGGCGGCATGGGGCTGGGCGCCGTAGAGGCCGGAGTGATCGCCGAGAGCCTGGGGCGCACCCTGACGCCGTCGCCGTATCTGGGATCGTCGATTCTGTCGGCCAAGGTGCTGATCGACGGCGGATCGCAGGCGCAGCAGGCCTGGCTGCCCAGGATCGCGGCGGGCGAGGCGATCCTTTCGCTGGCGGTGGACGAGGGCGCCAAGCACGCGCCGTCGCGGATCACCACTCGGGCCGAGCGCGCGGGCAACGGTTTCAAGCTGAACGGGGCCAAGGCCTTTGTGCTGGACGGCCATGTGGCGGACGCCCTGATCGTCGCAGCGACGGCGGACGAGGGGACGACGCTGTTCCTGGTCGATCCGGCCACGGCGGGCGTCGCGGTCGAGCGCACGGTGATGGTGGATGCGCACAATGCGGCGCGGATCACGCTGACTGATGTGGCGGTTGACGCCGATGCAGTGATCGGCGCGGTCGGGGGCGGGGAGCCGCTGCTGGACGGCGCGCTGAACCTGGGGCGGGCCTGCGCGGCCTCGAGCCTGACAGGCGCGGGCGGTCAGGCGTTCAAGACGACGATGGACTATCTGCGGACCCGCAAACAGTTCGGAAAGCTGATCGGCGAGTTCCAGGCGCTGCAACACCGCGCTGCGCATCTGTTCTCAGAGCTGGAGTTGGCGCGCGCGGCGACGATCGGCGCCCAGATCGCCATCGACGAGGGGCGCGAAGACGCGCCGCTGGCCGCCTCCATCGCCAAGGCGAAGGCCGGGCGGGTCGCCGAGCTGGCGGTGCAGGAGGCGGTCCAGATGCACGGCGGCGTCGGCATGACCGACGCGTTCGACGTCGGCCTGTTCATGAAGCGGGTGCGGGTGCTGAACGAACTGCTGGGCGACGCCGGGTTCCACGCCGAACGGGTGGCGCGGGCGCAAGGGTTCTAGGGTCGGGATTCTAGACCGCCTTTTCGCTCCACAGGTCCAGATCCGTCTCGCGCCCGATCAGGGCCAGGCCGGCGGCGATGGATTCGAACTCGCCCCCAGTCTCGATCCGCTCTGCGCCGAAACGGTTCTGGAAAAGCGCCCGCACCGCCGGCACGAAAGAGGTGCCGCCGGTCAGGAAGACGCGGTCGATGGCGTCGGGCGCCTGGCCGCTGCGAGCCATGGCTTGATCCACCGCCCCCTCGATGGCGGCCAGTTCCGGCGCGATCCAGCGTTCGAAATCGGCGCGGGCGACCGGCTTTTCGATATGGACGCCGCCGGCCTGGAACAGGAAGGTCGCCTGGTCGTCAGCTGACAAGGCCATCTTCAGCGCGGACACGGCGCGATACAGATCATGGCCGTGGTTGTCGTCCAGCACCTCGATCAGGCGCTCGATCTTCTCCGGCTCCAGCGCGGTGCGGGCCAGGGCGCGGATGTCGCGCATGTCGCGCGAGGCGCGTAGCAGGGCCAGCTGATCCCAGCGGGCGAAGGCGGAATAATACCGCTGGGGGATCGGCAGTTGTTTGCCGACGGAGCTGTACAGACCGCCCTTGCCCAGTTCGGGCGAGACCAGCTGGTCGATGATCCGGTAGTCGAAGGCGTCGCCCGCCACTCCAACACCCGAGCGGGCCATCGGCGTCGAACGCAGGCCGTCGGACGTATGTTCGAACCGGATGATGGAGAAGTCGCTGGTGCCGCCGCCGAAGTCGGCGACCAGGACCGTGGCGTCCGCCTTAAGCTGGCGCGCGAAATAGAAGGCGGCGCCGACCGGCTCGTGCGCATAGCGGATATCGGTGAAACCCAGCCGCTGGAACGCCGCCTGATAGCGCGACAGGGCCAGGGTCTCGTCCGGATTGCCGCCCGCAAAGGTGACGGGACGACCGACGATGACGGCGGGCGGGGCGTCAGTCAGGGCGTCGCCGGCATGGTGGCGCAGGCGCAAGAGGAAGGCGGCCAGCAGATCCTCGAAGGCGTAGCGCTTGTTGTCGATCCGGGTCTCGGTGAAGGCGGTGCTGGCGGCGAAGGTCTTGAACGACTGGATGAAGCGGGTTTCCAGCGGATCCTCGACATAGGCGGCGATGGCCCAGGGCCCGGCCTCGACCACACGCTCGGGCGGCTGGCCGTCCACGCCGGGATGGATCTGGAAACTGAGCGCCGAGCGGAAGGTGGTCGTCTGGCCCTCGACCGCGTCAAAGGTCACGAGATGGGCGAGGCCGTCCGCATCGGTCAGGGCCACGACCGTATTGGTCGTGCCGAAATCGATCCCGATCGTCATCGGTTTCGTCGCCGTCATGGCAGGGCTCCAGGCAGGGGAGCCGGGTTCCTAACGGCAGACGAGGCAATAGCAAGGGCTAAGCGAGGGATAGTGGCGGAAGCGGTGGGATTCGAACCCACGGACGGCTTTCACCGTCGCTGGTTTTCAAGACCAGTGCCTTAAACCACTCGGCCACACTTCCTTGCCGCCGCAGCGGAGGCGGACGCCATAGCAGGCGAACGGGTCATTAACCAAAGCGGAAATGTCTTCCGTCATCCTGTTTTCGTATTTTTGCGAGGCGGGTCGATGACGTTTGGACAGGGAGTGCGCGGCGCGCTGATCCTGGGGCTGTTTTCGCTGCTGGCCGCCTGTTCCACCGTCGGCGGAGCAGGCATGCACGGGACGGTCGCCGGGCGTGGCGAGGATCATCCGCCCGTCGTCAAGGATCCGGCGCCGATCGTGTCCGGCACGATGCGGCCCTATCAGGTGCGCGGGCGCTGGTACACGCCCAAGGAGCAGCCGGATTACGAAGAGGTCGGGATGGCGTCCTGGTACGGCGACGCCTTCAACGGGCGGCCCACCTCGACCGGCGAGCGGTTCGACATGCATGCCCTGACGGCGGCGCACAAGACGTTGCCTCTGCCGGGGCTGGTCGAGGTGACGAACCTGGAGAACGGGCGGCGGCTGGTGGTGCGGATCAATGACCGCGGACCGTTCGTAGACAGCCGGATCATCGACCTGTCGCGCGAGGCGGCGAGCGAATTGGGGATGCTGTCGCAAGGCGTGGGGCGGGTGCGGGTGCGCTACCTCGGCCGGGCGCCGCAGCAGGGCGGGGGCACGCTGTTGCGGGCGTCAGCGCCGACGCCACGAGGCGCGGTCCCGGCCAGCCCGCCCGTCAGCGCGCCGGTTATCGCCCCCGCGCCGGTCGCGGTTGCGGAGGTGACGACCTTCTGGGTCCAGGCGGGCAGTTTCTCGGATCAGATCGAGGCAGGTCGAATCGCCGACAGCCTGAGCGGCTGGGTGCGGGCCGATCGGGGCGCGGGGCGGTTCAATGTGGTGGTGGGGCCGTGGGACAGCGCCAATGCCGCCGAGGCGGCGCGTCAGTCGGTCGTGGCGCGGGGTTATGCGGGCGCCCTGTTGATATCCGGCAGCTGATCGCGCGGGCGGGCTTGCGCCGGGCGGCGTCGGCGCGCCATGAAGGCGCGTGACCCGTGGACAGTTCATAAGCTTCGAAGGCGGCGAGGGCGCCGGCAAATCGACCCAGGTCGGGCGGCTGGTCGCGCGGCTGCAGGCGGTGCTGGGCGAGCGCAAGGTCGTGCGCACGCGTGAGCCGGGTGGGTCAAAGGGCGCGGAGGTCATCCGCAATCTGGTAGTGGCCACGGACGCCGAGCCATGGTCGGCCATGACCGAGACGCTGCTGATGTACGCCTCGCGCTCGGACCATCTGGAGCGGACCATTCGCCCGGCGCTGGCGGCCGGCGACTGGGTGGTATGCGACCGGTTCGCCGATTCCAGCCGGGCCTATCAGGGCGCTGGCGGCGGCGTGGCGCAAAGCTTCATCGAACAGATTGACGCGGGCGTGGTCGGGGACGACCAGCCGGACCTGACGCTGGTGTTCGACCTGCCGGTCGAGGTCGGCCTGGAGCGGGCGTTCGGGCGCGGCCTGTTCGAGACGCGGTTCGAATCCAAGGGGCTGGAGTTCCATCAGCGGCTTCGCGAGGGCTTCCTGCGCATCGTCGAGGCCAATCCGCAGCGTTGCGTGCTGATCGACGCGGTCGGATCCCTGGACGAGGTCGAGGCGCGGGTCTGGCAGGCGGTTCAGGACCGGCTGCTGTGAGCGATCACCCGCGTGACCGGTTCGACCTGATCCCAGATGCGGCGGCGGAGACGGCGTTTCTGGACGCCTGGGAACGGGGGCGGCTGCACCACGCCTGGCTGCTGTGCGGGGTCGAGGGGACGGGCAAGGCGACCTTGGCCTATCGGGCGGCGCGACGGCTGCTGGGCGCGGCGGCCGATCCTGCGTCCGGGCCGCTGGGCGCGCGGCGCGATGATCCGGTCAGCCGGCTGATCTCGGCCCAGTCGCATCCGGACCTGCTGGTGTTGGAACGGCTGGTTGAGGGCGGCAAGACGAAGAAGTCGATCTCGGTCGATCAGTCGCGCGAACTGCCGGAGTTCTTTTCCAAGAGTCCGTCGCAAGCCCAGTTTCGGGTGGCGATCATTGACGCGGCGGATGACCTGAATCTCAATGCGGCCAATGCCTTGCTGAAGGTTCTAGAGGAGCCGCCGGAGCGTGGCGTGCTGTTTCTGGTGACTCACGCGCCAGGGCGGCTTCTGGCGACGATCCGGTCGCGGTGCCGGCGACTGAGCTTTCCGATCTGGACGCCGGAACGGCTGGAAACGCTGGTGCGCAACCGGACGGGCGCGGAGCGTGAGGACGCCGAACACGCAGCCGTCATGGCGGGCGGATCGCCGGGCGCGGCCCTGGCCCTGGCGTCCGGCGCGACGTTCGAGATGGACCAGCTGGCGCGGCGCTGGGTCGAGGGCGATATGGACCGGGCCGAAGCCCTGGCCATCGCCGACCGGTTCCGCGGCGCCGAGGGGCAGGAGCGATTCGAGACCCTGATGGACCGGCTGATCGCGGCGGTGCGCATGCGCGCCTTGAAGAGCGCGCCGGGCGCCGGCAATCGATGGGCTGAACTATGGGAGCGGCTGCAGCCGCTGCCGGAACGGGCGGCGGGGCTGAACTTGGATAAGGCCGATGTGCTGGCCGGGGCGCTGGCGGACCTGAAGCGGGTTCAAGCCCAGCAGGAGCGGATGGGCTGATGCTGATCGACAGTCACGTGAACCTGCACGCGCCGCAGTTCGATGAGGACCGGGACGCCGTGATCGCGCGCGCGAGAGAGGCGGGTGTCGGGCTGATGGTGGAGATTTCCGACAAGCTGACGACCTTCGAGGCGACCCACGGGATCGCTATGGCGAACCCCGACATCTGGTGCACGGTCGGGGTCCATCCGCACGAGGCCAAGGATGCGGCGGACCTGACGGCGGCAACCCTGATCGAACTGGCCCAGCGGCCAAAGGTGGTCGGGATCGGCGAATGCGGTCTGGATTTCCATTACGACTTCAGCCCGCGCGAGATGCAGGCGGCGGTGTTCCGGCAACATGTGGCGGCGGCGCGCGAGACGGGATTGCCGCTGGTGATCCACACGCGTGAGGCGGACGACGTGATGGCCGGGATCCTGCGCGAGGAGCATGCTGCGGGACCGTTCAAGATGTTGATGCACTGCTATACGAGTGGTGCGGAACTGGCGAAAATCGCTGCTGAAATGGGCGCCTGGTTTTCGGTTTCCGGTATCGCGACCTTCAAGGCGGCCGAGGACGTGCGGGCGGTGATCCGCGACATGCCGGGCGACAGGATCATCGTCGAGACCGACTGCCCCTATCTGGCGCCCATTCCGCATCGCGGACGGCGCAACGAGCCGGCCTACATTGGTCATGTGCTGGACAAGCTGGGCGAAATCCGAGGCTGGAGCGCCGAGGAGGCGGAGCGCATCACGACCGAGGCCTTCTTCGGCCTCTTTGACCGGATACCCAGGCCCGCATGAGTTTCGAAGTCGTCATTCTGGGCAGCGGGTCGTCGGGCGGGGTGCCACGTGGAGACGGCGACTGGGGCGCCTGCGACCCGGACGAGCCCAAGAACCGGCGCACGCGCTGTTCCATGCTGGCCAGAAAGAGCGGCGCAGAGGGTGTGACCACTGTCCTGATCGACACCTCGCCGGACCTGCGCGAACAGATGCTGGCCAGCGGCACGAAACATGTGGATGCGGTTCTTTATACCCACGACCACGCTGACCAGACCCATGGGATCGACGACCTGCGCACCTTCGCCGCTCGGGCCAGGAAGCGGATACCGGCGTGGATGGATGCGGCGACGCACGGCTCGCTGACGCATCGGTTCGACTACATCTTCGAGAGCAAGTTCGGTTATCCGCCGCTGCTGGACGGACGGATCATTCCGCCGCATGGCACGGCCTGGTCGGTCGAGGGCGCGGGCGGCCCGATCCCGGTCACGACCTTCGACCAGGCGCACGGGCCGATCCGCTCGGTCGGCTATCGATTGGGCGATGTCGCCTATTCCAGCGATGTGTCCGATCTGGACGAGGCGGCCTTGGCGGCGGTGGCCGGGTGCAAGCTCTGGATCGTGGATGCGCTGCGTTATGCGCCGCATCCGACACATGCTCATCTGGACCAGGCCCTGGCTTGGATCGCCGCAGCCGATGTCGAGCGCGCGGTGCTGACGAACCTACACATCGATATGGATTACAAAGCGTTGTCGGCGCTTGTTCCTAAAAACGTTGAGGTCGGATTCGATGGCTGGAGCCGAGTGATCGGCTAGCTCGCGCCGGCCTTGTGGTTCTTCCAGTCGAATAGCTCTTCCAGCATCTGCACCGCCTGGCCGCGTTCCGACGTCAGATCAGGATCGCGGTTCATGATCAGCCGCGCATCGTCGGCGGCCGCCAGCATCAGGCTGCGGTGGCGGATCGGGTCGGCGAAACGATAGGCGGGAAAACCGCTCTGTTTCAGGCCCAGGGGATCGCCGCCGCCGCGCAGGCGAAAGTCTTCCTCGGCGATGACAAAGCCGTCCTCGGTGCGACGCAGGGTTTCGAGCCGCTCTTTCGCCGTTTCGCCGAGGGAGCCGTCCTGACCGCCGTACAGCAGGATGCAGGAACTGGCCTTTGATCCGCGACCGACGCGGCCGCGCAACTGGTGCAACTGGGCCAGGCCGAAACGGTCGGCGTGTTCGATCACCATGATCGAGGCGTTGGGCACGTCCACGCCGACTTCGACCACCGTGGTGGCGACGAGAACCGGCAGGCGGCCGTCGGCGAAGTCGGCCATGACGGCCTCGCGCTCTGCGCCCGGCATCTGGCCGTGAGCGAGGCCGACCTCCACGCCCAGGAGGCGCCGCAGATCGTCGGCGCGATCGACGGCGGCCGCCAGGTCGATGGCCTCGGAGTCCTCAACCAGAGGACAGATCCAATAGGCTTGGGCGCCGCTTTCGACGGCGCTTTTCAGGCGGGCGGCGACCTCGCCGATGCGGGCCAAAGGCAGGACGGCGGTTGTGACGGAGGTGCGGCCGGGCGGTTTCTCCATCAGGCGACTGACCTCCAGCTCGCCGTACTGCGTCAGTTCGAGCGTGCGGGGAATGGGGGTGGCCGACATGGTCAGCAGATGCACGGCGCCCAGGCGCGGGTCGCCCTTGGCTTGCAGTCGCTGACGTTCTTTGACGCCGAACCGGTGCTGTTCGTCAATGACCGCCAGGGCAAGGCGGTCGAAGCGGACGGCGTCCTGGAACAGGGCATGGGTGCCGATGGCGACCTGGGCGTGACCCGAGCCCAGGGCAGCCAGTTTCTCGCGTCTTTGAGCAGGGGTGTCGCGGCCGGTAAGCAGGACCGCAGTCACGCCAGCCGCGCCCAGCATGGGGCCGAGCTTCTCGTGATGCTGGCGCGCCAGGATTTCGGTCGGGGCCATGAGTGCGGACTGGAAACCACTGGCAGCGGCGTCAGCCACCGCCAGGGCCGCGACGGCGGTCTTGCCTGAGCCGACATCGCCTTGCAGCAATCGCCCCATCTGCTGGCCCGACGCCAGATCACGACGGATTTCGGCGACAGCCTGGGCCTGGGCGTTGGTCAGCTGGAAGGGCAGGGCCTGGAGCAGGTGTTCGGACGCTGCGCCGGGGGCGATGGCGGGGGCGGGCCTGATCTCGCGGGCGCGGCGACGACGGGCCAGAGCCAACTGGTGGGCCAGGAACTCGTCATAGGCCAGGCGCTGGCGGGCGGGGGCGTCGGGCGACAGGTCCATCTCGCCTATAGGGGCATGCAGAGCGTCCAGAGCGGCGCGCCAACTCAGCCAGCTCTGCTTCTTCAGCCAGGCGGGATCCTGCCATTCCGGCACGTCGGGCGCGGCGGACAGGGCGGCCTGGACCAGTTTACGTAACTGGCGCGAGCTGAGGCCCTGCGTCGCCGGATAGACGGGCTCGGACGCCGGAATGTCGGCGGCCTTTTCGAGTGTCACGATGTCCGGATGGACGATCTGGACCTCGCCATTGAACCTTTCGACCTTGCCCGCGACCAACCGCGTCTCGCCGCGCGGCAACAGCCGGTCGATGTGCTGGGGCGAACCGCCGAACCAGACCAGATGCACGAAGCCCGTGGGATCGCTGGCCCGGACCTTCAGCGGTGCGCCAGGACGGCTGGGCGTGAAGAGGCGGTCGATGGTCACGGTGAAGACGCCCACCTCGCCATCGACGGCGGTTGCGGCCTCAGCAGGGCGGCGCACGATGACGCCGGACGGGCTGAGGAACAGCAGATCGCGAACCAGCGGGCCCGCCACCTTTTGCACCAGAGGCAGGATGCGAGGGCCCACGCCCTTAAGGGTCGAGACCTCGGCGAATAGGGGAAAGAGAATCTGCGGACGCATCGCCGTGAACATAGCGTGACCATGACGGGTGGCGAAGTGCGTTCAGGAACGCTATCTGCGCTTCTTCCATTTGAAGACGCTAACGCTCGCCACGCGGTGGCTCGCTGCTTGAGCGTCTTCCCACTTTGCCGGGCAAGGATTCTTGTGGCCGAAATCGACGCGCGTCCCGAAAGCGAAATGACCCCTGAGCAGATGACACCTGAGCGCAGGCAGCGGCTGGGACGCATTCAGTTCCGCGCCTGGCGTCGGGGCTTTCGCGAGGCCGACATGGTGCTGGGTCCGTTTTCCGATCAGGTCGCGCCGACCCTGACCGATGCGGAACTGGACCAGTTCGAGCGACTGATCGACGAGGAAGATCAGTGGCTTTACGGCTGGATCATCGAGCGTGATCCGACGCCGCCCGAGTTCGAGACGCCGGTGATGGCCAAGGTGCGCGCCTTCATGCGCGCCCACGTCGCGGCCGAAGTCGGCAAGGGAATCGGCTGATGGACGCCAAGGTCGAATACCGAACCGACGCCGACTTGGGCGGCGCGCCCGAGGGGTTGGACGCGCTGATCGTCGCAGAACGGATCAAGGCCGGCGGCGGTATCGGCCTGTTCGTCGCACGCGATTTTCAGAGGTCGGGCAGCTTCGTTCAGGCGTTTCAGTTCTTCTCGAAAGATATTGAAGTCCTGGATTATCCGGCGTGGGATTGTCTGCCCTATGACCGACTGAGCCCCACGGCGGGAATCGCCGCGCAGCGCATGGCGACGCTGACGCGACTGGCGATGCGCAAGCCCGGCGATGCGCCGGTTCTGGTCGTGACGACGGTGTCGGCGGCCATGCAACGCACCCCGCCCAAGTCGGTCACGACACAGGCCGGGTTCGAAACCAAGGTCGGACGCGATCTCGATATCCAGGCGCTGGAGCGATATTTCGCCGCTAACGGCTATGTCCGTGCCTCGACCGTGTCGGAGCGCGGCGAGTTCGCGGTGCGCGGCGGGGTCGTTGACGTCTATCCGCCTGGTTTCGAGGAGCCGGTCCGGCTGGATATGTTCGGATCCGAGCTGGAATCGATCCGCACCTTCGATCCCGAAACGCAGCGGTCGACCGGCCAGATGACGTCCGTGTCCCTCGCGCCAGTGTCGGAAGCGCTGCTGGATGCGGCGGCCATCTCGCGCTTTCGCACGGGTTATCTGAACCTGTTCGGCGCGCCGGGCGACGACCCGCTGTATGCGACGATCAGCGAGGGCGCGCGGCGTCAGGGCATGGAACAGTGGCTGCCGCTGTTTTATGAGACCTTGGACAGCCTGTTCGACTATCTGCCGAACGACGCGGCGATCTTCCTCGACAACCAGGTCGAGACGGCCCGCGCCGAGCGATGGGATCTGGTCGCGGACGCCTATGATGCGCGCGCCGAGGCGGCCAAGGCCAAAGGACAAGCCAGCGCCAATCGCGCCTTGCCGCCAAAGCGGCTCTATCTGGACGCCGGAGACTGGAACCAGGCGCTGGCGGGTCGCGCCGTGCGTCGCTTCACGCCCTTCTCCACGGGTGGCGAGGACGCCGGCGGACGTTTGGGCCGAACCTTCGCCGCCGAGCGGGCGCAGGACAGCGTCAATCTATTCGAGGCGGTGGCGGCCCATGCGGCGGCGCTGAAGGCCGAGGGCAAGCGGGTGCTGTTCGCCTCCTGGACCGAAGGATCGTCGGAGCGGTTGGCGACCATGCTGGCCGACCACGGGCTGGATCACATCGTCGCCGTGCGCGACTGGGCCGATGTTCAGGCGGCCCCGAAAGACCTCTATCTGCGCGGCGTCCTGCCGGTCGAGCACGGCGTTGTCACCGACGCCGTGGCGGTCATTTCCGAGACCGACATCCTGGGCGACCGTCTAGCGCGGCCCCGCAAGAAACGCCGCGCCTCGAACTTCCTGGCGGAGGCGTCGGCCCTGACGACGGGCGATCTGGTGGTTCACCTGGATCACGGGATCGGTCGCTATGAGGGGCTCAAGACGCTGGAGATCCAGCAGGCCCCGCACGACTGTCTGGAGCTGTTCTATGCCGGTGAGAGCAAACTTTATCTGCCGGTTGAAAACATTGACCTTCTGACCCGATACGGCTCGGACTCCGAGGGCGTCCAACTGGACAAGCTGGGCGGCGCAGGCTGGCAGGCCAGAAAAGCCAAGGCCAAGGAACGTCTGCGCGCCATGGCCGAGGGGCTGATCGCCCTGGCCGCCAAACGGGCGCTTCGCGAGACCGATGCGGTCACGCCGCCGCCGGGTCTGTTCGCCGAGTTCTGCGCGCGCTTCCCCTATGAGGAAACCGACGATCAGCTGAACGCCATCGGCGATGTGCTGGAGGATTTGGGCAAGGGCACGCCGATGGATCGCCTGATCTGCGGCGATGTCGGCTTCGGTAAGACCGAGGTGGCGCTGAGGGCCGCCTTCGTCGTGGCCATGACGGGGCAGCAGGTGGCGATCGTTGCGCCGACGACCCTGCTGGCGCGCCAGCACTACAAGACCTTCACCGAGCGTTTCGCGGGCTGGCCTGTGAAAGTGCGTCAGTTGTCGCGGATGGTGGGAGCCAAGGAGGCGGCGGAGACGCGGGCCGGGCTGAAGGACGGCTCGGTCGAGATCGTCGTCGGCACCCATGCGGTGCTGAGCGAACAGGTCGGCTTCCGCGACCTGGGCCTGGTCATCGTCGATGAGGAACAGCACTTCGGCGTCAAGCACAAGGAGAAGCTGAAGACGCTGCGCGCCGACGTGCATCTCTTGACCCTGACCGCCACGCCAATCCCGCGCACGCTTCAGATGGCGCTGTCGGGCATCCGCGAGATGTCGATCATCGCCACCCCGCCGGTCGATCGTCTGGCGGTGCGGACCTACGTCACGCCGTGGGATCCGATGCTGGTGCGCGAGGCCCTGCTACGCGAGAAATATCGCGGGGGTCAGGCCTACTACGTCGCGCCGCGTCTGAAGGACCTGCCCGCCATCGAGAAGTTCCTGCGCGAACAGGTCCCCGAAGTGAAGTTCGTCGTCGGTCACGGCCAGATGAGTGCGACCCAGCTGGAAGAGGTGATGAGCGCCTTCTACGACGGGGAATATGACGTCCTGGTCTCCACCACGATCGTCGAGAGCGGGTTGGACATTCCGACGGCGAATACGCTGATCGTGCACCGCGCCGACATGTTCGGCCTGGCGCAACTGTATCAGATCCGGGGTCGGGTCGGGCGGTCCAAGGCCCGCGCCTTCGCCTATTTGACCACCGATGCGGTCAAGCCGATGACCTTGTCAGCCGAGCGGCGGTTGCAGGTTCTGCAGTCGCTGGACAATCTGGGCGCCGGCTTCCAGCTGGCCAGCCACGATCTGGACCAGCGCGGCGGCGGGAATCTGCTGGGCGACGAACAGTCGGGCCACATCCGCGAGGTCGGCGTCGAACTGTACCAGCAGATGCTGGAAGACGCCGTGGCGGAGTTGCGCGAGAAGGGCGAGGGACAGGCCGTGGATCGTGGTTGGTCGCCGTCGATCAACGTCGGGGCTTCTGTTCTGATTCCAGAAGATTACGTGCCAGACCTGAACGTGCGTCTCAGCCTCTATCGTCGTCTTTCCGACGCCGAACAGGCCGAGGATCGCGAAGCCCTGGCCGCCGAACTGATCGACCGTTTCGGGCCCTTGCCGGATGAGGCGCAGCAACTGCTGAAGATCGTCGGCATCAAGTCGAACTGCCGCAAGGCCTGCATCGAGAAGATCGACATCGGACCGCGCGGTGCGGTCCTGACGTTGCGCGACAACAGCTTCCCCAATCCGGCGGGACTGGTCGGGCTGATCCAGAAGAACCACGCCTTCTGGAAAATTCGGCCGGATCAGAAGATCGTCGTTTCGGGCGATTGGCCGACGGCGGAAGAGCGTCTGAAGGTGGCCGAGCGGATCACTGCCGATCTGGCGCGGGTGGCGGGGGCGTAACGCCCCTCAGCGCGTCTTTTCGAACAGGTCGGCCGAGGCGCGCTCAAGCAGGGCGGCGGCGCTTTCGTCGGGGCGCATCTCGGCGGCGCCGACGTCGAACTCGGCGACGAACGGCGACCTGTCTGGACCTGCGTCGAAGGCGGTGCAGCCGATCACGGCGGCGATTCGCTCTGCAGCCAGACGCGCCGGTTCAGCGTGGGTCGCAGGCAGGGCGAGGGCGAATACCTCCTTCGCCAAGCGGGCAGGGGTGTCCTCGACGCGGACCAGGCGCGAAACCATGGCCCCGATCTGCGGCATGGCGCGATCCAGCCAACCGCCCTGACGCGCCCAGGTGACGGATTCGGTTTCACGCACCCTCAGCATGCAGACGGAAAGCGGGCGCTTGCGCGCACGCGAGGCCTCGGCGACACGGCCCAGGTGGCTGGCGAACAGTTCGGGCGTGAACAGGCCCGTTTCCGGGTCCATCATGTCCAAGCTGCGCACCGAGTCCAACGTCTTGCGGATGCCCAGGTGGATCCGGTGCGCGCCGGCCAGGGACAGGATCCGCTCGGCCGTTTCGCCCTCGGGCGTGTCGGCGGACGCGACGTCAGCAAAGCCGCGGTTGAACAGTTCAGCCAGGCTGATCTCGTTCCTGCCGCGCAGATAAAGCATCAGCGGAATATGATAGAGGCGCGTGTTGCGCTTCATGCCCGCCGCGATCGATAGGGCCGGTGCATGGTCTTCGGCGCCCCACAGAACGGCGGCGTCGAAGGGGCTTTCGTGCAGATAGTCGAAGGCGGTGTAGGGCGTCGGCGCCGCGACCACCTCAATCCCGGCCGCAGTCAGGGCGTTCGACAGGGCGAGAAAGCGCCGGTCGGCTACGCCGGCGGCCAGCACGCGCAAGGGACCCTCGTCGTCGGTCCTTTTGTCCAGACCGACCCCGCGCGTGGCGAAGGTGGTGACGCGCAGTCGATATTCTTCCTCGGCGATGGCGGCCCGGCCCAACTGTTCCAGACGCAAGGCGGCCTGGGCCGGATGCGGCGGCGTGGACATGGTCAGATCCGCACCCTTTACCGAATCAGGGCGGGCGCCGATGACCACGATGGGCAGGCGACGCGGCTCGGCGGCGGCGCGAAGGCGAGACGCCACGTCGGCGTCGAAGGTGTTGATGTCGATGACGGCGGCTTCGAGCGGAAAGTCCTGAAGCGTCATCTCGGCGGAGACGACGTCGCGGGCGGTCACTGTCGTCCAGCCCAGCGCATCAAGACCCGCAGCGAGCGGCCCGATCCGGCCATCGTCAGCCGCCAGGATCAATACGCGCGCGTCGAAAGCCAAGCCGATCGTCTCCAAAAGTCGCCGCGCCAATAGCCTGCCGGAAACGCGCGGACCATAGCGACGAGGGTGTTAAGGATGCAATGTGGTCCGGCCAAAGGGATGCGGCCGGATCGCGAATGATCGTCCTCACGCGGATGAGACTTTCGCCGCAGACGAATTCCGCTAGGTTCCGCCGCTTCTGCAACGGTTGTGGGGACCGATTTGAGTGAGCAACTGACACGGTCGGTCCTGAAAGCGCCCGGATTTTGGGGCGGGCTGGCCGTGCGAGCGTTCACCCGCAGCTGGGGGCGCGACGTCATGCTCTATACGGGCGGCGTGTCCTTCTTCGCCCTGTTGGCCGTGTTTCCGGCGATCGCCATCCTGATCGGCTTCTACAAGCTGGGGCTGTCGATCAGCGAAGTCAGCGCCCAGGCGACGGCCTTATCGGACCTGTTGCCCAAGGCGGCGCAGACCATTTTTCAGGGCGAGATCACGCGTTTGAGCAATGCGTCGGCGCGGACCGTTTCCGCTCAGAGCGCCTTCGCCCTGTTCGTCGGCGCCTATGCCGCGCATCGAGGTTTCAAGGCCTTGTTGGCGGGATTGAACCTGATCCATGATGAGACCGAGCCGCACGGCTTCTTCAAGTTCAATCTGCTGGCCTTCTTCGTGGCCATCTTCGCCTTTGCGCTGTTCACGGTCGTGTCGGGCGCGGTCGTTACCGTGCGGATCATGGCGCATGCGTCTTCGTCGGCCGCCGGCCTGCCCGGGCGAAGCGGCATGGCGCCGCTGGACGCCTTCCTGCCCGCCATCGGCTTGGTGATCGGGCTGACGCTGCTTTACCGCTACGCCATGAGCCACAGGACGCCGGTCGCCTGGCTGCCGGCGACGGCGGGCGGTTTGGTGGCGACATTGATGTCGGTCGTGTCGTCATGGCTGTGCGCCATCTATGTCGAACAGATCGCGCCGCTGGGGGCCACCTATGGATCAGTCGGCGCCGTGGTGGTGCTGCTGATCTGGCTGTCGTGGAACGTCAACGCCATCTTCTACGGCGGCGCCTTCGCCACCGAGATGGAGCTGGCGGCCAAGGCGCGCGCGATCGCCGACACGCCGCCGGCCGATGTCGTCAATCTGTCGGAGCGTCGAGCCGGGCACCGGTCTCGATCGTAAACCGCAGAAGGCCGTCGGCGTCCTCGATCTCGAGCACGCGCCCGCCTTGTTGAGACATCAGAAACGGCACATCGATTCGGGCCATCGGATCGGTGGCCAGCAGCACGATCCGCGCGCCGGGCGGGGCTGTTTCCATCGCCTTCATCAGCTTGAGGCTGGGAACGGGGCAGCGGTGACCCCTGGCGTCGAGAACGATAGGGGCGCTCACGCAAGCCGATCCGCCAGCATTTCCAACGCCACGCGAACGCTGGCTTGGCGGATCCCATCGCGGCCGAGGTCGCCGAACCGCTCGACACGGTGAACGACGCCTTGTGGGCCTGACGCCGCGAAGTGGACCAGACCCACGGGTTTATCGACCGATCCGCCGCCCGGTCCGGCCACGCCTGTTACGGACACAGAGACGGAGGCGCGCGAGTGCGCCACGGCGCCCTCGGCCATGGCCACCGCGACGGCTTGCGACACGGCCCCGTGGGCGGACAGGCTTTCCAGCGACACGCCCAGCATCTCGGCCTTGGCCTCGTTGCTGTAGGTGACGAAGCCGCGATCCAGCATCGCTGACGAACCGGGGATGGCCGTGATCGCAGCGGACACCAAACCGCCAGTGCAGCTTTCGGCCGTCGCCAGCATCAGGCCGCGCTCGATGGCCGTTGCGACAATCTGTTGCGCCAGCTGCGCGATATCTTGGGAAAACATGGTCTTTTCATAGGCCGCGAACCCCGCTCTAACCAGAGCCATGACCGAGGCTATCGATCCGTTACGCCCCGCCGCCCCGACATCGGATCGCATCGCGCCGATCCTGTTCGCCGTCGCCATCTTCACATCGGCTTGCCTGGTCTTCGTCGTTCAGCCAATGGCGGCCAAGCTGCTGTTGCCGACCCTGGGCGGATCGCCTTCGGTGTGGAACGCGTCGATGGTGTTCTTCCAGACCGCGCTGCTCGCTGGATATGGCTATGCGCACCTGCTGCAACGTTTGGCGACGATGCGGGCGCAGGTCGGGGTTCACCTGGGCCTGCTGATCGTGGCGGCGTTTTTCCTGCCCTTGCAGATCAGCGGCCTGTTGGGGGATCCCGATCCGTCCCAACCGGCGATGTGGCTGCTGGCGACGCTGGCGGTGTCGATCGGCGCGCCGTTCGCGGTGCTCTCGGCGACCGCGCCGCTGCTTCAGGCCTGGTATGCGCGTGTGCGGGCCGGACATGCAGACGGCCAGAACCCCTATGTTCTTTACGCCGCCTCGAACCTCGGCAGTTTCCTGGCCCTGCTGGCCTATCCGGTCGTGATCGAGCCGCTGGCCAGCCTGTCGAATCAGCGTCTGGGCTGGAGCGTCGGCTATGGGCTGTTCGTGGTGATGGTCGTGGGGCTGGGCGTTCAGGTTTGGCGACGACGCGAGATTGGAACGGCGGAGCCCGCGCCACTTGAGGCCAGCCCGCCGATTGCTTGGCGCGAAAAGGGGATGCTGGTTCTACTGGCCGCCGCGCCGTCCAGTCTGATGCTGGGGGTGACGGCGCATCTGACGACGGATGTGGCTTCGGCGCCCTTTCTGTGGGTCATACCGCTCGCGCTCTATCTGCTGACGTTTGTCATCGCTTTCCAGACCCGGCCGGCTGTTTCGCCAGCCATCGGCCTTGGTTTGCAGGCGGCGGCGGCAGCGGCCTGCGCCGCCCTGATTGCGTTCCGGACAGGCGAATGGCTGCTGGTGTTCACCATCAATCTGGCGGCCTTCTTCTTTACCGCGCTGATGTGTCACCAAAGGCTGGCGGCGCGGCGGCCGGCACCGGATCGTCTGACCGAATTCTATCTGTTGCTGTCGCTGGGCGGCGTAGTCGGCGGACTGTTCAACGGCCTGATCGCGCCGGCCATTTTCGACATGGTGTGGGAATATCCGCTGGTGCTGGTGGCGGTCGGTTTGCTGCGGCCGTGGAGCCGTCGCGAGATCAGGCCGTGGGAGATCATCTGCTGCGTCGCCGGCGTGGTCATCGCACTGTTGGGGCCGCTGTCTATGGAGGCGGTCCGCTATGCGCCCGACATTCGCGCGGCCATCCCGGACGCCGAACTGGTGCGGATCGCGCAAGCCATCCTGGGGATCGCGACCCTGTTCGCCTTCCTGGTCCGCGATCGGGCGGTGATGTTCACGATCGTTTTGGCCGCCATCGTCTGGTCCGGCTATCATCTGGCGCGCGGTTATGACTGGGCCCTGTCGGAACGCAGCTTCTTCGGCGTGATGCGGGTGGCCAATATCGACGATCCGCTGATGGGCGGGCCGGTCCATGTGCTGATGCATGGCACGACTTTGCATGGCGCCCAGGCCCAGGCGACGTCGAACCACTGTCAGCCGACGCTCTATTACGCGACCTCGACGCCGCTGGGGCAGGCAATGCTGCAGATGCAGGCGAGACGGTTGGACGGCGCGCGCGTCGGCGTGGTGGGGCAGGGCTCGGGCGCCATGGCCGCCTACAAGCGCGCCCAGGACCAACTGACCTTCTTCGAGATTGATCCGATGGTGGATCGGCTGTCGCGCGACCCCCAATGGTTCAGCTTCATCAATGGCTGCGCCGATGGGCCGGTGCGGACGGTTCTGGGAGATGCGCGCCTGACGATGGATCGTGAGCCGGCAGGATCCTACGACCTGTTGGTCATCGACGCCTTCTCGTCTGACGCCGTGCCGACGCATTTGCTGACGGTGGAGGCGATCCGCGGCTATCTGCGGCTGCTGGCGCCCGACGGCGTCGTGGTGCTGCATCTGTCGAACCGGAACCTGGAGATCACCCTGCCGGCCGAGGCGGCGGCGCAGGCGCTGAAGGTCCCGCACCTGCACCAGGTCTATATCGAGCAGTCGGGCCAGGGCGACATGGCCGAGGCCTCGACCGAGGCCCTGCTGATCGGCAAGAGTCCGGCGGCGCTGGAGGGGTTCAGGGACGATGCGCGCTGGCGCAAGCTGTCGCCGACGACGGTGCGTCCCTGGACGGACGACTACGTCAATCTGTTCGGATCGCTGGTGCGTCAGATGAAGATGGCGGCGCGCTAGGCGACCGGCGTTTCCACAGTCGCCACGGCCTGGGCGGCCAGACCGTCACCGCGTCCGGTGAAACCAAGTCCTTCGGTCGTGGTGGCCTTGACGCTGACGGCGTCGAGCGGAAGATTCAGCAGCCCGGCAATCCGGTCGCGCATGGCCTGGCGGTGCGGCTTCACCTTGGGGCGTTCGCAGATCAGGGTGACATCGACATTGACGATGCGGCCGCCCCGCGCCGCGACCAGTTCGGCGGCATGGATCAGGAACTGATCTGACGAGGCGCCTTTCCATTTCGGATCCGTTGGCGGGAAATGGTCGCCGATGTCGCCCGCCGCGATGGCGCCCATGATGGCGTCGGTCAGGGCGTGGAGACCGGCGTCCGCGTCGGAGTGGCCAATCAGCGTTTGATCGTGCGGCACCTCGATCCCGCAAAGCCAGACGGACCCGCCGGGCCCCCAGCGATGCACGTCATAGCCGGATCCGATCCGGGTCTGATAACGCTGCGCTTGGGGCAGCAGAGCTTCGGCCATGGCGAAATCCTCGGGATAGGTCAGTTTCATCAGACGCGCATCGCCCTGAACCAGGGCCACCGCGCCGCCGTTGCGCTGTACGACGACGGCTTCGTCGGTAGGGACCTCGGCGTCCGACCAAGCCGCATAGGCGGTCTCGATCACGCCCCGGCGGAAGGCTTGAGGCGTCTGGGCGCGCCACAGACCGTCGCGATCAACCACGTCGGTCATGATTTCCGCCTCGCCACGCCGAAGGCTGTCGGCGACAGGCAGGGCGGGCAGGGCGCCGTTCGAAGTTTCAAGGGCCGACAGTAGACGGTCGATGACGGCGCGATCCAGCAGGGGGCGGGCGGCGTCATGGATCAACACCGGCTGATCTGCCGGACAGGTCAGAGCTGCAAGCCCGGCGCGGACCGAATCGGCGCGGGCGGCTCCACCCGCGACGGCTTTCCAACGCGGCAAACCGGACAGCACCTCCGCCACACGCTCGACGGCGTCAGGGGCGATCACGACGATCAGTTCGTCGGCGCCGGCGTTCAGCAAGGCCTCGGCAGACCAGCGCAGCACGGGCTTTCCACCCAGGTTCCGCCACTGTTTGTCGCCGCCGGCGCGCGAGCCGGAACCGGCCGCGACGATGATGCCCGAAAATGTCATGGCGGCCTTGATAGTGCGCGCGGCGACGGGGCGAAACCATCAAAGCGCCGCGGTCGTGCTTGACGAGGGCGGCTGCGATGCGGCGAAAGACAGAAATGCCCAAGATCTTGCAAATCGGCGATGTGACCGTGCCCGGCCAGGTGCTGATGGCGCCGATGACCGGCGTGACCGACCTGCCGTTCCGCGTGCTGGCCTGCAGATTGGGCGCCGCCTATGTCGCGACAGAGATGGTGGCGGCCAAGGAACTGGCGCGGGCGCGGCCGGACGTCGTGCGGCGCGCCGCCGTGGGAGCTGGTCTGCCGCTGACCGTCATCCAACTGGTCGGACGTGATCCCGAACAGATGGGCGAGGGGGCGCGGATGGCGGAAAAGGCTGGGGCGGACATCGTGGATCTGAACTTCGGCTGTCCGGCCAAGGAGGTCACGGGCTCGGCTGCCGGTTCGGCCCTGATGCGGACGCCCGATCTGGCCTGTCGGATCATGGAGGCGGCGGTCAAGGCGACGAGCCGGCCGGTGACGGTCAAGATGCGGCTGGGCTGGGACGACGAGAGCCGTAACGCCGCCGAACTGGCCCGCCGCGCGGAAGGGATCGGCGTGAAGGCGGTCACGGTGCATGGCCGGACACGAAAGCAATTCTATAGCGGGCAGGCGGATTGGGACGCGGTCGGGACGGTCAAGGCAGCGGTCGGCATTCCTGTCATCGTGAACGGCGACATCATCACGGCCGACGCAGCGCGCGAGGCGCTGGCGCAGTCGGGCGCTGATGGGCTGATGCTGGGGCGCGGGGTTTACGGGCGGCCGTGGCTCGCAGCGCATCTAGAACGGGCGTTGATCGATGGTGTCGCGCTGGAAGAGCCGGGGCCTGACGCGCGTCTGGCGATCGTGACCGAGCACCTGCGGGCGTCGGCCGACTTTTACGGCCTGCCGCTGGGTTTGAAGATGTTCCGCAAACATCTGGGCTGGTACATCGAACAGGCGCCTTGGCCGGCCGATCCGCAACACCGTCGTGAGGCGAAGGCAAGAATTTGCCGTCTGAACGATCCGGTGGCCGTCGAAGCCGCGATACACGAACTGTGGCGGCCGGATTTGCCTCGGTCTGGCAAGTCTGCTGTTGAAAATGGGCCACAGGTGTTGGAGACTGCTGTGGCATGACGGATACGCCTTCAGCACGCACCGCTTTGCCCGACCTCGCGTCGGACGACGGGTCGTTCTGGGGGTGGGTCGATAGCGAACGCGCGCGGACCGGCTTCGGACTGGCGTTTTTTCTGGCTGTCGCGATCACGGCTGCGGCTATCTGGCTGGTGGCGGTCGCGCCGGGCGCGACATCGGGCTCGGCGCGCGGATCGAGCAGCCAGATCGCCCTGATCGTGCTGGCGGCCAATCTGCTGCTGATTTCCGGCCTGGCCATCATCGTCGGCCGGCGCGTGCTGACCCTAGTGCGCAGCACCGACGAAGCCGGATCGCGCCTTCACCTGAGGTTCGTCGCCCTGTTCTCGATGGTGGCCCTAGTCCCGTCGGTGCTGATCGCCCTGGTGTTCGGTGTGCTGGTCAATCGGGGCGTGGATCAATGGTTCAGCCAGAACGTCCAGGCCTCGGTCGAGAACGGAGCGATCGTGGGCCGCGCCTATATCCAAGACGTTTCGGCCGCAATGGATGCTGACCTGGTCACGATTTCGGATCAGTTGGGAAGCGCGAGAAGCCTGTTCGCTGATCGCATTCAGTTTAACGATGCTCTAGGCCAAGCTGGAGACATCTTCGGCTATCCCGCCATCTACATTCTGGATGGCAAGGGCGAGGTGTTGGCTCGCGCTGAAAAAACGGGCGCGCCTCCCTATCTTGCGCCGCCGCGCGATGAACTCGCGGCCGCCGCTGAAGGCGGGCAGCCTCCGCAAACCGTCACGCAGCATCCAGACGCCGTCCGGTCGATCATCGCCCTGCCGTCCTATGGCGACGCCTATCTTTATCTGGTGCGTCCGCTTCAAGACGGCCTTGTGGCGCGAATGAACACGTCGGTTCAGTCGATCCAGGCTTATCGAGAGGCTCAGGAAAGCCGCGCCCGGATCCAGTCGGCCTTCATCCTCAGCTATCTGGAAACGGCGTTGCTGGTGCTGGTGGGCGCGGTGTGGCTGGGAATGTCGGCGGCCAGCAGCATCTCCGCGCCGATCGGTCGGTTGGTGAAGGCGGCGGGACAGGTCGCGGGCGGCGACTTCACCGCACGGGTGGATAGCGACGGCGCGCCGGCCGAAATCGCCACCCTGTCGGACGCCTTCAACCGCATGACCGGCGATCTGCAGGCTCAGCAGGCCGCGCTGAAGGCCGCGAGCGACGAGGCGCACGATCGCAGCCGTTTCATCGAGACGGTGCTGTCGGGCGTCAGCGCCGGGGTCATCGGCCTCGACAAGCGCGGGCGAGTGTCGGCCATCAACGACAGCGCCCTGCAACTGCTTCACATCGACGACGCAGAGGTTCTGGGCCATGAACTCGCGGCCCTGTCGCCAGAGCTGAGCGATCTGGTGCGGCGCGCCGAGGCCCATATCGAGGAAGACATCGACGTCAGCCGGGGCGGGGACACGCGGCGGCTGCGTGTTCGGATCGAAGGTGGTCTGGGCGGCGAGATGGTCCTGACCTTCGACGACATCACCCGTCTGGTGACGGCGCAGCGGAACGCGGCGTGGCGAGACGTGGCGCGTCGCATCGCCCATGAGATCAAGAACCCGCTGACGCCGATCCAGCTGTCGGCCGAGCGGCTGAAGCGGAAATATCGCGCGCGGATCGGGGAGGATGTCGAGATCTTCGACCGGTGCACCGACACCATCATCCGCCAGGTCGGAGACATCGGCCGCATGGTCGATGAGTTCTCGTCCTTCGCCCGCATGCCGGCTCCGCGTTTTGCGCCCGAGAACCCGGCCGAAATGCTGCGCGAGGCGGTGTTCGCCCAGCGGGTCGCCGCGCCGGACATCGTCGTCGACATCACCGAGCCCCTGCCCAAGGCGACAATGCAGGCCGACGGCCGCATGGTGGGGCAGGCGCTGATCAACATCCTCAAGAACGCGGGCGAGTCGGTTGCAGCGCATAGGCTTGCGGCAGGCGAAGCTGCGGCGTCGGATCGTGCGGGCGTGATCGCGTCGCTGACGATCGACGACGGCGCCGCGACCTTCGTGATCGAAGACGACGGCGTGGGTCTGCCGGCGCGCGACCGCGATCGCCTGACCGAACCCTATGTGACCACGCGCGAGAAGGGCACGGGCCTGGGCCTGGCCATCGTGAAACGCATTTGCGAGGACCACGGCGGCGAGCTGAAGTTGGCCGACGCCCAGACCCTGCGCGGCGCACGCGTGTGCATGATCTTCCCCCTGAAACCCCACGGTAAAGGCGGCGAGGGCGCGGGGCGCAAGCTCCAGACCCTGGCCGCCGAATAGCGAGGCAAGATGCGACCAACCGGTTCCGACATTCTCGTTGTCGACGACGAGGCCGACATCCGCGACCTCGTTTCCGGCCTGCTGGAGGACGAGGGGCATGCCGTGCGCGTCGCCGCCAACTCCGACGAGGCCCTGGCCGCGATCCGGGCGAGGAAGCCGTCGCTGGCGATCCTGGACATCTGGATGCAGGGCGGGGGGCTGGACGGGCTGGAACTGCTGGAGGTCGTCAAGGAACTGGACCCAGATCTGCCGGTCGTGATGATTTCCGGTCACGGCAACATCGAGACGGCGGTGACGGCGCTGAAGCGCGGCGCCTATGACTTCATCGAAAAGCCGTTCAAGTCGGATCGACTGGTCGTCGTGGTCGAACGCGCCATCGAGGCGGCGACGCTGAAGCGTGAGAACCGCCGCCTACGCGCGGCCACCATGACGCCGTCGGGTCTGATCGGCCGATCGCAGGCCGCGCAGGCCTTGCGCAGCACTATCGCCAAGGTGGCCCAGGCCAACAGCCGGGTCCTGATCGCCGGACCGGCCGGCTCCGGCAAGGAGCTGGTGGCGCGGCAGATCCACGAAGCCAGCCCGCGCGCCCGCGCCGAGTTCGTCGCGATTTCGGCCGCCGGCATGACGCCGGAACGTCTGGATGTCGAACTGTTCGGCGAGGAGGGCCAGGACGGCCGTCCGCGCAAGATCGGCGTGTTCGAACGCGCCCACAACGGCACGCTATATCTGGATGAAATCAGCGATATGCCACGCGAGAGCCAGAGCCGCATCCTACGCGTTCTGGTGGACCAGCGGTTCCGGCGTGTCGGCGGAGAGCAGGACGTTCAGGTCGACGTGCGCGTCGTGACCTCGACATCGCGCGATCTGAAGGCCGAGATCGCAGAGGGACGTTTCCGCGAAGACCTGTTCCACCGTCTGAATGTGGTGCCGATCCGGGTCCCGCCGCTGTCGGAACGGCGCGAGGACATCGCCGAACTGGTCGAATATTTCGTCGACACGATCAGCGCTTCGCAAGGTCTGCCCAAACGCATCGTGGGGGACGATGCGGTGGCGGTGCTGCAAGTCCATCCGTGGCCCGGCAACATCCGCCAGCTGCGCAACAATATCGAGCGTCTGCTGATCCTGGCGACCGGCGATCCGGCCGAAACGATCACCGCCGACATGCTGCCGCAGGAGGTGGCGACCTCGAACGGCGGGTCGGCGAACCTGGGCGGCGAGCGCACCATCGCCCTGCCGCTGCGCGAGGCGCGCGAGGTCTTTGAACGGGAATATCTGGCGGCCCAGATCATGCGGTTCGGCGGCAATATCTCGCGCACCGCCGCCTTCATCGGCATGGAGCGATCGGCTCTGCACAGGAAGCTGAAATCGCTGGGCGTCTCGCCTGCGCGCGGCGGCGATGAGGAAGAACCGGCCTAATGTCACGCGTCGCCTATGTGAATGGCGCCTACAGCGCGCATGGCGAGGCCGTGGTCCATATCGAGGATCGCGGTTTTCAGTTCGCAGACGGCGTCTATGAGGTCTGGTCCGTCTTCGACGGGCGGCTGGCCGATTTCGAAGGTCATATGAGCCGCCTTCACCGCAGTCTGAGCGAACTGAAGATCGATATCCCGATGACGGCCGGCGCCTTGGGCGTCGTTCTGCGCGAGACCGTGCGGCGCAATCGCGTACGTTACGGGATGGTCTATCTGCAGGTCACACGTGGCATGGCGCCGCGCGATCACGGCTTTCCGGTCGATATCGCGCCCAGCGTGGTCGTGACCGCCAAGTCGATCGATCCGGCGCGAAATCAGCGACTGGCGAAAAACGGCGCGGCCGGCGTCACCCAGCCCGATATTCGCTGGGGGCGTTGCGACATCAAGACGATCGGCCTGCTGCCGAATGTGCTGGCCAAACAGGCGGCGCGCGAGCGCGGCGCCTATGAGTGCCTGATGTACGACGACATGGGTCTGATCACCGAAGGCGCATCGACCAATGCGTGGATCGTGGATGAGGACGGCAGGCTGAGGACGCGGGACATCCAGGCCAACATCCTGCGCGGCGTCACGCGAGCGGCGGTTCTGGAGCTGGCCGCCGCCGAGGGTGTCGAACTGGAAGAACGCGCCTTCTCGGTCGATGAAGCGAAACGGGCGCGCGAGGTGTTCGTCACCGCCGCCAGCGCCTTCGTAATGCCGCTGGTTTCGCTGGACGGCGTGAAGATCGGCGACGGCCAGCCCGGGCCGGTCGCGACCCGTCTGCGAGAACTCTATCTTGAACAGGCGCGTCGAGGGGCCATTTAGGGCGTTGCCCGAGCGGCCGGGCGGCGGTTAAGGTCGCGGTCGGCTGCATCGGCCACGCCGCTCCCACGGCGACAAACAACGAAGAACAGGAAAAACCTGCCATGTCGCAAGACAAACGTCAGAACCTTCAGGACACCTTCCTCAACTCGGTCCGCAAGACCAAGACGCCGCTGACCATCTTCCTGGTCAATGGGGTCAAGTTGCAGGGCATCGTGACCTGGTTCGACAACTTCTGTGTCCTGCTGCGCCGCGATGGCCAGTCCCAGCTGGTGTATAAACACGCCATCTCAACCATCATGCCGTCCGCGCCCGTGCAGCTATACGAGCCCGACGCCGAAGAAGACTGATTGACCCAAAAACTGATCGACCACACCGTCCCGCTGATCCGGGCGGTCGTCATTCACCCCGACCGACGCTCGGACAGTCCCCGCCTGGCGAGCGAACGGCTTGAGGAGGCGGCGGGCCTTGCTCGCGCGCTCGACCTCGACGTGCGCGCCGAAGAGATCGTGCGGCTGCGCAGCACCACGCCTGCGACACTGTTCGGCACTGGCAAGGTCGAGGAACTGGCCGCGCTCGTGCGCGCCGCAGACGCCGAAGCCGTCATCATCGACGACGCACTGACGCCGGTGCAGCAACGCAATCTGGAAAAGGCGTGGGAGGTGAAGGTCATAGACCGCACCGGCCTGATCCTGGAGATCTTCGGCCGTCGCGCGCGGACCAAGGAGGGGCGGCTTCAGGTCGAACTGGCGCGGCTGGATTATGAGCGGTCGCGTCTGGTGCGGACCTGGACCCACCTTGAGCGGCAACGTGGCGGCACCGGTTCGACCGGCGGGCCCGGCGAAACCCAGATCGAGCTGGACCGGCGTCTGATCGCCGACCGGATCGTCAGGCTGAAGGCCGAGCTGGAAGAGGTGCGGCGCACGCGCGGCCTGCACCGCAAACAACGTCAGAAGGCGCCGTTCCCGACGATCGCCCTGGTCGGCTACACCAACGCCGGCAAGTCGACGCTGTTCAACAGGTTGACGGGATCGGAGGTCTTCGCCAAGGACCTGCTGTTCGCCACCCTGGACACGACCCAGCGCACCATTCGGCTGCCGCAAGGACGACCAGCCATCGTGGCGGATACGGTCGGCTTCATCTCCGACCTGCCCCACGAACTGGTCGAGAGCTTCCGCGCAACCCTGGAGGAGGTCGGCGAGGCCGATCTGATCCTGCACGTCCGCGACATCGCCTCGCCCGACAGCGCCGCTCAGGCCAAGGATGTCGAGGCCGTGCTGAAACAGATCGAGACGCCAGAGGGCAAGACGCGCCGGGTGCTGGAAGTCTGGAACAAGATCGACCTGCTGGATGACGAGGCGCGTGAAACCGTGCTGGGTCAGGCCGAACGGTTGGCGAAGGACGGTGAAGCGGTCGCCGTCTCAGCCTGGACGGGCGAGGGGATCGAGCCTCTGCGCCAGATCATCGCGGGCCTGATCGACGACGATCCCGAGACTCAGCTGACGCTCGAACCGCATCAGGGCGAGGCCCTGGCGTGGCTGTACGAACATGGGCGGGTCACGGCGCGCGATGCGGACGAGCTTGGCCGTACTCACGTCACGGTCCGGCTGCATCCTGCGGCGCTCGGGCGATTCGAGCGCCTGTATCCCGACCTGACCGACTGAGTTTTCATGCATCTGATCGAAACCGTCCTGCTTCTGCTGTTGGCCGTGGTGGTGTCGGGTTCGATCGCGCGGATCACGCGTATCGCCCTGCCTTTGGTTCAGATCGGGCTGGGCGCCGCCATCGTGCTGATCACGGGCAAGACGGTCGATCTTGAGCCGGACATCTTCTTTCTTCTGTTCCTGCCGCCGCTGCTGTTTCTGGACGGCTGGCGAATTCCCAAGGAAGACCTGTTTCGCGACCGGGCGGTGATCCTTGAGTTGGCGCTGGGTCTGGTGCTGTTCACCGTCGTCGGTCTGGGTTTCCTGATCTGGTGGATGATCCCGGAGATGCCGCTGCCGGTGGCTTTCGCCCTGGCCGCCATCCTGTCGCCGACCGATCCCATCGCGGTTCAGGCGATCGCGGCGCGGGCGCCCATCCCAAAGCGGCTGATGCACATTCTGGAAGGCGAGTCGCTGTTGAACGATGCGACGGGCCTGACCTGCATGCGGATCGCGGTCGCCGCCGCGACGACGGGAGCGTTTTCGATCGGCCACGCGGTCGGGACGTTCGCCTGGCTGGCTCTGGTCGGGGTCGCCGTCGGCGTTCTGGTCACCATGGCCATCAGCTACGCCAAGAGCTTCGTCAGCCGACGCTGGGGCGAGGATGTGGGCGCGCAGATTCTGGTCAGCCTGCTGATCCCGTTCGCCGCCTATCTGGTGGCGGAAGAATTGCACGCGTCCGGTATTTTGGCGGCGGTGGCGGCCGGGGTGACGATGAGTTTCACCGAACGCGGCGGCATCGCCGGCCAGTCGATGGCGATGACGCGGATCCGGCGCAGCGTCGTGTGGGACACGGTTCAGTTCGTGGCCAACGGCATCATCTTCGTGATCTTGGGCGAACAGATGCCCTCGATCATGTCGCGCGCGGCCGAGGTGGTGGCGGGCACCAGCCGGCCCGAGGTCTGGTGGCTGGCGGTCTATGTGTTCGGCATCGTCGCCACCCTGGCGGCGCTGCGGTTCGTCTGGGTGTGGACTTCGTTGAAGCTGACCCTGTTTCGCCGCCGCCATCGCGGTCCGCCGGCCAAGGTCGGTTTGCGGCTGACTATGGTGATGTCTCTGGCGGGCGTGCGGGGGGCGATCACTCTGGCGGGTATTCTGACCCTGCCGTTCGCCTTGGGCGACGGATCGCCGATGCCGTCGCGGAACCTTGCGATCTTCCTCGCTGCGGGTGTGATCGTGGTTTCGCTGGTGGTGGCCACGTTCGCCTTACCCAGACTCCTGAAGAACGTCGAACTGCCGCCGGAGCCGTCGCACGAGCAGGAAGAGGATCGCGGCCGGGTCGCCGCCGCCTCGGCCGCCCTGCGCGCCATTGAGGACGCCTCGTACGCTATGGCGGAGGGCAAACCCGACCCCGACCTCTATTCCGACATCGCCGGTCGGATCATGGAGACCTATCGCCAGCGGATCGAGACCCACACCCGCACGGACGAGGAAGACGCCGCTTTGACGCGCAAGATGGACGATATCGAGCGTCGTCTCTGGCTGGCCGGCTTGGCCGCCGAGCGTGAAGAGCTGCGGCGGCTGCTCAGGGCGCGTCAACTGGATGAGGTCACGGCCAAGAAGCTGTCCCGTGACGTCGATCTACAGGAACTGCGCTACCTCTGAGGCTCAGCGATCCATGAAGGCGGAGACGGCCGCATAGCTGTCGGCGATGCAGTGGGCGCCGCGGGCCGTCAGGCGCTCGGCATGGCCGTCGCGAACATGGCCGCCCGCCGTCAGCCCCACGACCGTCATGCCGGCCGCGACGCCGGCCGTGACGCCCGCCTCGCTGTCTTCGATCACCAGAGCGCGGGCGGGATCTACGCCCATGGTTCGGGCGGCAAAGAGGAATACATCAGGATGCGGCTTGCCACGCTCGACATGCAGAGCGGCGCTAAAAACACGGTCTGCGAACATTTCGGCCAAGCCGAAACGCTTCAGGCCCAAGGCCAGCCATTCCGGTCCACTGGACGAGGCGATACAGCGTGCCTCCGGCCGTGCATCCAGAAATTCGTGCAGGCCGAGGATGGGCTCCAACTCTTGCCGTGCCCTATCATGAGCCTCGCGGCTGAAGTCGAGATGCAGATTGTCGGGGCAAGGGCGGCCATGGCGCGCCTCCACCAAGTTGCGATTATCGCGCCAACGTTGGCCGACATAGTGCGTCAGCACATAATCCAACGAGGTCGGTAGACCGGCGGCGGTTAGGTGTTCTGCAATGATCGAACTGCTCAACACTTCGCTGTCGGCGACCACGCCATCGTAGTCGAAGATGATCAGGTCGTAGGTCATGGGCGGCTCAGTTCGCGGGAGCGGCCTTTTCGGCGACCTTTGCGGCGTCCCAGAGGCGGTCCATCTCGGCCAGGTCCGATTGGTCGGGCGTGCGGCCGTCCTTCGCCAGCTCGGCCTCGATGAAGCCGAAGCGACGCACGAACTTCGCGTTGGCGGCGCGCAGGGCGTCTTCGGGTTCGACGTCCAGCTTGCGCGCCAGGTTGGCGACGACGAACAGAAGATCGCCCAGCTCTTCGCGCGCCTTGGCCTGGTCGCCGGCGGCGATCTCGACGCGCAATTCCTCGACCTCTTCGGCCAGCTTGTCGAACACCTCGTCGGTGGAAGGCCAGTCGAAGCCCACGCGGCCGGCGCGCTTGGTCAGCTTGGCGGCGCGGGTCAGGGCGGGCAGGCCGACCGGCACATCGTCCAGAACACCCGGCTTCTTGCGGTCCTTTCGCTCGGCGGCCTTTATGGCTTCCCAGGCGACGGTCTGTTCCTTCGAGGAGCGCTTCACCTCGTCACCGAAGACATGGGGGTGGCGGCGCTCCAGCTTGTCGGCGATGGCCGTGACCACGTCGTCGAAAGCGAACAGCCCCTGTTCCTCGGCCATGCGGGCGTGGAAGACCACCTGAAACAGCAGGTCGCCAAGCTCGCCCTTCAGCTCAACGAGATCGTTGCGCTCGATGGCGTCGGCGACCTCATAGGCCTCCTCGATCGTATAGGGGGCGATGGTGGCGAAGGTCTGCTCCACGTCCCACGGGCAGCCGCCGTCAGGATCGCGCAACCGCACCATGACGCCGAGCAGGCGGTCGATCGGTCTCAACGGCGAGCTCCGTCGCGAGCTTCCAAGGCGAGGCGGATTTCATCGTGCCGCTTCGGCGTCAGGGGATAGCCCTTCAGCACCCAGGCGGCGGCGGCCAGCAGCAGGCCGGGGACCAGAATGAAAAGGATCTGGAGCGTCAGCAGGGAAAAGTCGCTGTTGCCCATCGGTCCTGGCACAGCCTTGAAGCCCACGCCCTGCAGGATCAGATAGGGGATCAGCGCGACCACGTGGCCGATCTTGGTCGTCGCGGACAGGATGGAGAACATCAGTCCGGTGCGATCCACGCCGGTCTCCAGCCGCACCTCATCGCCCGCGTCCGCCATCATGGCGCGCAACAGGAACAGACCGGCCGCATAGGGCAGGCCGGCGATGAACATGGCGCCCGCCGTCAGCATGAAGTTGCCGCCGGGAACCAGGGTGGCGGCGATGTAGAGAGCTGCGAAGATCAGGCTGGCGACCGCCAGGGCCTTGTCCTTGCCGATGCGCGTGGCCAGCCAGGCCCAGATGGGCGCGCCGCACAGACCGGCGATGAAATAGAACAGCATGAACAGGCCGGCCTGGCTGTGGTCGTAACCCTTGATCTGTCCGAAGAAGAAGAACAGCAGCGAGCCGGTGATGCCGGGTGCGACGCCCAGCAGCAGGTCGGCGATCAAAAGCTTTCTGACCGTCGGCATCTTCAGCAGGGCCAGATAGGCGCTGGCGCCCCCATGCGGCTTGTCGCCCGCATTGACGGGCTCCGGCACGGCGACCATTGCCAGGCCTATGGTGACGGGCAGGGCGATCAGGATGGCCCAGCCCATGATCCGCACGCCGTCGGCATAGTTCCCGATGCCCGTCTGAACCACCACGGTCGGCAGCACCAGGATCAGGATCACGCCGATGATGTTAAACACCTGCCACCAGCCATAGACCCGGCTGCGCTGGTCGTACTGCGGCGCAAGCACGGCGGCCCAGCCCAACTGACCAAGGGTGCCGATCGAGAAGCCGAGATAGAGGACCAGCAGCCAACCAAACAGATAGGCCGGTCCGGCGCCCGGTTGGACCACGACGAACATCATGAAGGCCGACAGCATCAGGATCGGCGTCGAGATCGCCATCCACGGACGATAGCGACCGAACCGCGTCTTGGTCTTGTCCATGCCCCAGCCGATGAAGGGGTCGAAGACGATGTCGATCAGGCGCACGGCCATGAAGACGGCGGCCACGACTCCCAGCTCCAAACCCACATGGGTGGCGTAGAACTCGGGCAGGGTGACGGGAAGGGCGACGCCAAAGGCCGCCAGCGGCAGGCACGGCCCGGAAAAGGCCGCTAGCACGGCGTTGGAACGGCGAGGCGCGGTCGGCGCGGCGGTGGACATGCGTCGGTCCGAAAGGCGCGGCGCGAGTCGGCCGCGCGCCACCATGCCAGCGATCGGTGATGCATGCACTTGTGAGATCGACCGGCTTGGGGCTTCCTGTGGGACATGTGGCGAAGCCTTTTTGCGTTCCTGTCAGTTTGCTTCGTTCTGACGTTTGCCGGCGGCGCGCGTGCGGCCGGACCCTGCCACACCAACGCCGACGGTTGGCAGGCGCAGGGACTGGCGAACGCTGCGTCGGCCTACGGCATGGAATGGGCGCCGTTCGGGGCGGCGGAGTGGGGGTGGCAGGCCTATCTGCCGCTGATCCAGCGCGAACTACACACGGCCTGCGGACCCGGCACGCCGATCTTCGCGTCACAACTGGCGGGGTTTCAGCAGACGCACGGCCTGGCGCCGACCGGCCTGTTCGATGCGGCGACATTCCAGGTGTTTCGCGGCCTTTGGCAGGAGCGACGGCCGTTCGTCATGGCGCGCGTCGGCGGAGCCTGTCCCGAGCCGCCGCCGATCAATCAGCTGGGCTATCTGGTCGCGTCCGAGGAACATGCCGACCGTCTGACACGCCTGCTGCGCCGCGACGTGCTGGACGCCTATCGCCGGCTGGTCGCGGCGGCGCGGGCCGAGGTTCCGGAGGTTGGGGCCGATCCCGAACTGCTGCAGATCTTCTCCGGCTTTCGCGATCCCGAGGCGGACGCGGCGCGCTGTGCGCAGCAGGGTAACTGCGACGGGCTGCGTCGTGCCGTCTGTTCGCCGCACCGGACCGGCACGGCGGTCGATCTGTATGTCGGCCAGGCGCCGGGTCTAGGTGTCGATTCCACCACCCCGGCCAGTCGCGAATATATGGCGCGGTCGGCGACCTATCGCTGGCTGGTGACGAACGCTGGGCGTTTCGGCTTTGTGCCCTATGTCTATGAGCCGTGGCACTGGGAGTATGTGAAGCCTTGGGATCCTTCGTTCGCGCCCTGACCGAATCTGAGAAATCACTCGCGCGAGAGGCCTTTGGGGCCGCAATCGACCTGGCGCCCGTCCGTTTGATCGGCTGGCCGTTCCGCCGCGCGTTTGTGGCTGGACGCTGGTTCGGGCGAGACTGGATTGTCTGGCCCCAAGCGCAGCTCGTCTCAGACTTCGCGGCCGCGCCGGATCGTATGCAGGGCGTTCTGATTCATGAGCTGACGCACGTCTGGCAGGCCCAGCAGGGCGTCAATCTGCTGTTCGCAAAGCTGAAGGCTGGGGACACCCCCGCCTCCTATGCCTACCGCGTGGAACCGACCTGCCGGTGGGACGCGTTGAACATCGAGCAGCAGGCGATGGTGATGGAGCATCGTTTCCATTGTCGCCGCGGTCGCCCCACGCCGGGCGACAGGATCTTTTACGACACCGTCTGTCCCTTCGAGACGTGATTTGATGTCGGGGACTTGCGGAAGGGCAAGCAGCGCGCCAAGTTAGCAACGGTCGTTGTTGCGAATGACGACCCTTGTCATTCAACGGAGCCTCCTCGATGCCGAAAGTCCTCGTCCTCTATCATTCGACCTATGGTCACCTGGAAACCATGGCCGAGGCGGTCGCCGAAGGCGCGCGCGAGGTCGAAGGCGCCGTCGTGGACATCAAGCGCGTGCCGGAAACCGTGCCGGAAGAGCTGGCCAAGGCCTCGCACTACAAGCTGGATCAAAAGGCGCCGATCGCCAAGATCGACGATCTGAAGGACTATGACGCCATCATCATCGGCGCCGGCACCCGGTTTGGTTCGGCCGCGTCGCAGATGCGCGCCTTCCTGGATCAGGCCGGCGGCCTGTGGTTCTCGGGCGCCCTGATCGGCAAGGTGGGCGGGGCCTTTACCGCCACGGCGACACAGCACGGCGGTCAGGAGACGACCTTCCAGGGCCTGCACAACTTCTTCATGCACCACGGCATGCCGGTCGTGGGTCTGCCCTATTCCTTCCAGGGGCAGATGACGCTGGACGCCATCCACGGCGGTTCGCCCTATGGCGCATCGACGATCACGGGCGGCGACGGCTCGCGTCAGCCCAGCGACGTCGAGCTGGACGGCGCCCGGTTCCAGGGCAAGCATATCGCCGAGCTGGCCAAGAAGCTGCACGGCTGATCCGATGCGCCAGCCCGCCGTCTTCTTCGGCCACGGTTCGCCCATGAACGCGCTTGGCGGTCCCTATGGGGCCGCCTGGCGTGCGCTGGGCGAAGCGATCGGCAAGCCCAAGGGTGTGGTGATGATCTCAGCCCACTGGGAGACGCGCGGGCTGGGCGTCACCGCTCAGGAGAAGCCCGAAACCATCCATGACTTCGGCAACTTCCCGCGCGAACTCCATGAGATGCAGTATCCGGCGGCCGGGTCGCCCGCCCTAGCGGCGCGGGTGTCGGCGCTGACCGGCGCCGTCCAGACGCGAGCGTGGGGCTTGGATCATGGGACCTGGTCGGTGCTGTGCCATGTGTGGCCAGAGGCGGACGTGCCTGTGGTGCAGTTGTCGCTGAACCGCGAGCTGACGGCGCGCCAGCATTACGAACTGGCCAAGGCGCTGAAACCGCTGCGCGACGAAGGGATCGTCATCGCCGGCTCGGGCGACTTCGTCCACAATCTGCGGACCTGGAAGCGCGAGGACGGCGGAGAGCCCTACGTCTGGGCGACCGGCTTCAACGAGGCGGTGAAGGCGGCGTTCGAACGGAGCGACCATGAGGCGCTGATCGACTGGGTGGGTCTGGCCGAGGACGCACAACTGAGCGTGCCGACCGACGAACATTTCCTGCCGGTGCTCTATATCGCCGCGCAGCAGGAGGCGGGCGAGGCGGTCAGCTTCTTCAACGACCGCATCGACGGCGGCTCGATCTCGATGACCGGCGTCCGGATCGGCTGATCAGGCCGCCTTCTCGGCCTCGACCATCTTCTGGATCGACACGTAATCGGTCTTGCCGGTGCCCAGGACGGGTACTTCAGCGACCTTGACGATCTTTTTCGGCACGATCAGTTCGGGCGCACCGTTGGTCCGTGCCCATTCAGCCAGGGGAGCGACCTCGGCCTCGGCGTGGTCAGTGACGAGCACCAGCTTCTCGCCCTTGCGGCTGTCCGGAATCGACACCACGGCGTGGCGCTGATCAGGCCAGACGGCGCCAGCGATCCCTTCGACGGCGGTCAGCGAGACCATCTCGCCGCCGATCTTGGCGAAGCGCTTGGCGCGGCCGCGGATGGTGACATAGCCGTCGTCCGTCACATCGACGATGTCGCCGGTGTCCAGCCAGTCGTCGCCGATCGGATCCCACTGCAGGGGCTCGGCCGAGGTGACATAGCCGCTCATGACATTGGGCCCGCGCAGCATCAGGCGACCGCCTGCGTCGATGCCCTCGACCGGCTCCAGCTTCCAGTCGATGCCGGGCAGCACCTGACCGACCGTGCCGGGCGCGTTTCGGTCAGGATGGTTGACGGCGATGACGGGCGAGGCCTCGGTTGCGCCATAGCCTTCCAGCAGTTCGACGCCGCCGAACTTGGTGTTGAACAGGGTGCGGGTTTCCTCGCGCACCTTCTCGGCGCCTGCGACGACGAACTTCAGCGTCGAGAAGTCGTTCGGTTCGGCGACGCGGCCGTACTGGTTCAGGAAGGTGTCGGTCGCGAACAGGATCGATGCGTTCACCTGGGGTAGCAGGTCGGTGATCTGTTTGGCGTGCAGCGGCGACGGATACTGGAAGGCCTTCAACCCTTGCAGCAGCGGCAGGATGACCCCGCCGGTCAGGCCGAAACAGTGGAAGGTCGGCAGGGGATTGAACATGACCCATTCCGGCAGCAGGTCGATATGGGCCGCCACCTGACGCGCATTGGCGACGAGGTTCTTCTGGCTCAACACCACGCCCTTGGGCGTGCCGAAGCTGCCGGAAGTGAACAGGACGACGCCCGGCGCGTCTGCATCCGTCTTCACGCGGAACCGCTTGGGCGCCGCGCCGGCGGCGAGGCCGTAGAGCTTGTCGGCCAGACCGATGGTCTTGCGGACATCGTCCAGCCAGACGACCTCGGCCACCGTCTTCAGTTCGACAATCAGGTCGTCCAGCTTGGCCTGGTCGATGAAGCGTTTGGCGGTCAGCACCTTCTTGACGCCCGAGGCCTTGATCGCCGCCTTCAGATTGGCTTCGCCGGCGGTGAAGTTCAGCATCACCGGCACACGACCATGGGCGTGCAGACCGAAGAAGGTGACGACTACGCCCATTGACGATGGCAGCAGGATGGCGACCCGCTCGCCCTTGTCGGTCATACTGGCGATCTTGCGGCCTAGCACGAAGGCGGCGCGGATCAGCCCGGTGTAGGTCAGCGGATGTCGGTCCTGATCCTCAAGGATTTCCTTGTCGCCGAACCGCGACCGCGCATCGATCAGGGCGTCGATCAGGGTCGAGTCGTAAAGCGAGGGATCCAGGGCTTGGCGCAAGCGCGTCTCCTACGGAGGACGCGGGCGGCCCTCTCTGTTGTTCGGGCGACTGTCATTAATGACGCCGCGTCATCTTGAAAAGATGCGTAACGTCGCGTGAGTTCCGATGCGCGATCACGCCTGCGGCAAGTCTGTTACCCGGTGTGCCTTGCCTAAACGGCCTCAAAGTCCGAAATACCGGCCATGGTCACCCTGATCGACACCCTTCAGCGCAAGCCGTCCGAGCTGCGTCACCCCGAAAAGCAGAACCGGCCCGAGTCGGTCGTTCTGAAAAAGCCCGACTGGCTGCGGGTCAAGGCGCCGGGCTCTGGTCAATACAACGCCACCAAGGAGATCGTTCGCTCCAAGGGGCTGGTGACGGTCTGTGAAGAGGCGGCCTGCCCGAACATCGGCGAGTGCTGGAGCCAGAAACACGCCACCCTGATGATCATGGGCGACACCTGCACGCGAGCCTGCGCTTTCTGCAACGTTAAGACCGGCTTGCCTCAGCCGCTGGATCCGGAAGAGCCGGGCAAGGTGGGCTTGGCTGTCCAGCAGATGGGCCTGAACCACGTCGTCATCACCTCGGTCGATCGCGACGATGTGGCCGACGGCGGTGCGGCCCACTTCGCCGAGGTGGTGCGCCAGATCCGCATCCAGGCGCCCGACACCACCATCGAAATCCTGACGCCCGACTTCCTGCGCAAGGACGGGGCGGCGGCCGTGATGATCGACGCCAAGCCCGACGTCTTCAATCACAACCTCGAGACCGTTCCGCGCCTGTATCTGAAGATCCGGCCGGGCGCGCGCTACTTCCACAGCTTGCGCCTGTTGCAGATGGTCAAGGAGCGGGACCCGAACCAGTTCACCAAGTCCGGCATCATGGTCGGCCTGGGCGAGACCAAGGAAGAGGTCATGCAGGTGATGGACGATATGCGTTCCGCCGGCGTCGACTTCATCACCATCGGCCAGTACCTGCAGCCGACGCGCAAACATGCCGCCATCGATCGGTTCGTCACGCCGGAAGAGTTCAAGGCCTATGAGGCGATCGCCCGGGCGAAGGGCTTCCTGATGGTGTCGTCCAGCCCGCTGACGCGTTCGTCGCACCATGCCGGCGACGATTTCGCCCGGCTGAAGGCGGCGCGCGAGGCGCAGCTGCGCCGCTAAGTCCCGCATGGCCGTCCACCGCGTCACGCGCATTCTTCCCTATGCGCCCGAACAGCTTGCCGATCTGGTCGCCGACGTGCGCGCCTATCCCGACTTCGTGCCGTGGGTGACGTCGATGCGCGTCTGGAACGCGCGCGAGGAAGACGATGGCGTCGGCTTGCAGGATGCGGAGGCCAGCGTCGGGTTCTCTTTCCTGCAAGAGCGATTCTCCACCTGGGTCCGGCATGATCGCAATGCGCCGAAGGTCGAGGTCGGCTTGCTGCGCGGGCCCTTCAAACACCTGAAGAACCGTTGGGAGTTCTTTCCCCATCCGGACGGCACGCGGCTGGAGTTCATGATCGACTTCGCCTTCAAGTCCCGGATGCTGGACATGATGCTGTCGGCGAACTTCGACCGAGCGGTGGAAAAGCTGATCGGCTGTTTCGAGGCTGAGGCGAAACGGAGATACGGCGTCCGATGAGTTTCGATTTCGACGCGACCGTCGTGGGCGCCGGGGCTGTGGGCCTGGCCTGCGGACGGGCGCTGTCGAAACGGGGCCTGACGGTGCTGGTGCTGGAGAAGGACGCCCACATCGGCCAGGGCGTTTCCTCCCGCAATTCCGAGGTCATTCACGGCGGGCTCTATTATCCGACCGGTTCACTGAAGGCCCGCTTCTGCGTCGAGGGACGCCGCGCGCTCTACGACTTCCTGGCCAGCCGCAAGATCGACCACTGGAAATGCGGCAAGCTGGTCGTGGCGACGCAAGAGGCCGAGGTCGAGCGGATCGAGGCCATCTTCGAACAGGCGACGGCGAATGGCGTCGAGGGGCTGGCGCATCTGACCGGCGCCCAAGCGCGGGCGCTGGAGCCGGAGCTGAACGCTCACGCCGCCATCCTGTCGCCCGAGAGCGGTCTGTTCGACAGTCACGGCTATATGCTCGCCCTGCAGGGCGAAATCGATGATGCGGGCGGGTCGGTCGTGGTCTCAGCGCCGTTCGAGGGCGCAGAGGCGCTGGCGGGCGGCGGCTTCACGATCCGTGTCGGCGGGGAGGGGGCGATGCAGGTCACCAGCCGCCTTTTGGTCACCGCGCCCGGACTGTCGGCCCAGGCTGTGGCGGCGGCGATCGAAGGCTATCCGCCCGACGACATTCCCGCCGGGCATTTCGGCAAGGGCGTCTACTTCCGTCTGACGGGTAAGGCGCCGTTTGATCGGCTGATCTATCCGCCGCCCATCCCCGGCGCGCTGGGCACCCACTATCGCAAGGATCTGGGCGGTCAGGCTGTGTTCGGCCCGGACCTGGCCTATGTCGAAACCGAGGACTACTCGGTCGATCCTGCCAAGGCTGAAGAGTTCGCCACCTACATCCGTCGTTTCTGGCCGGGTCTGCCCGACGGCGCCCTGACGCCGGACTATGCCGGCATTCGGCCCAAACTGCATGGGCCGGGCGAGCCGCAACCGGACTTTCAGCTTTATGGCCGCGAGCATCACGGCATCGATGGCCTGATGGCCCTGTTCGGCATCGAAAGCCCGGGCCTGACCAGTTCGCTGGCCATCGGTGAAGCGGTGGCTGACGCTCTGACGGAGAACGCATGACCGAGCGCGAGAAGATGCTTGCGGGCTTGCCCTACGATCCGGGCGATCCTGATCTGCGCGATGGCCGGGCCCGCGCCGTGGCCCTGACCGTCGCCATCAACGCCGAGCCCGATCGCGACCGGCGCGGCGCCCTGGTCAACGAACTGGTCAATGCGGCCGACGGCAAGGCGATCATCATGCCGGGCTTCTTCTGCGACTATGGCGTCAACATCCACCTGGGCGCGCGGGCTTTCGCCAACGCCAACTGCGTGTTCCTGGACTGCGCCGAGATCCGCATCGGCGATAACTTTCAGGCGGGGCCGGGCGTGCAGCTTCTGACGCCGGAACATCCGCTGGACGCGGTCGCCCGCCGGGGCGAGGAGACGGCGCGGCCGATCGTCATCGGGGACGACGTCTGGATCGGCGGCGGCGCGATCGTTCTGGCGGGCGTCACCATCGGCGATCGTTCGGTGATCGGCGCGGGATCGGTCGTGACGAAGGACGTGCCGTCCGACGTGGTGGTGGTCGGCAATCCTGCGAAGATCGTCCGGCGTCTGACGCCTGCTTAAACGCCTTGAAATCGTCGCGCGGTTCATGCATAAGCCGCGCCTCGCGTGGCGGTCCTGAGGGCCGCCGCTATTGTTTTCGCGCTAGACGGAGCTCGGCTCTGGGCGGCGCCCGACTTAGAAGATTGAGACGGACATGGCCGTTCCGAAGCGCAAAGTATCTCCCTCGCGTCGCAACATGCGCCGCGCCCACGACGCCCTGACCTCGAACGTCTACGTTGAGGACAAGGACACCGGCGAGCTGAAGCGCCCGCACCACATCGACCTGAAGACCGGCACCTATCGCGGTCGTCAGGTCATCACGCCGAAGGAAGACTAGTCTTTCAGGCGACCCCGACTTCGGTCGGATGACGATTTCGACGGCGCGCGGTGACTCGCGCGCCGTTTTCGTGCGTTGAATGCGGTGAAGCTTCCATTGGAGACGCCGCATGATGATTCGTTTCACCGCCGTCAGCGCCTGCGCACTGCTGACCCTCGCCGCCTGCAATCGCGCAGAGGAGCGCGTCTCGGAGCCCGCCGCACCGCCCGTCGCATCCGCGAACGAGACGCCCGCTACGCCCTCCGCCGATCCGAACGCTTTGACGGCCGAAGGTCTGGGGCCGGTGCGAATCGGCATGACGCGCGCCGAACTGGTGAAGGTCTGGGGCGAGGACTCCCAACCGAACGCCGTCGGCGGCGCCGAGCCCGAAGTCTGTGACCAGTTCCATCCGGCAAACGCGCCAGCAGATGTGCAGGTGATGGTCCAGAACGGCGTGCTGACACGAATCACCCTGACGCGTGGTGCGACGACCAAGACCGATCGCGGATTCGGGGTGGGCGATACCGCGATGGCGATCAAGCAGGCCTATGGCGGCGCGGTCTTCGCCCAGCCGCACAAATACCAGGAGGCGCCGGCCGAGGATCTGTTCGTCTGGTCGAAGGGCGGATCGACGACCTATGTCACCGATCCATCGGCGCGCGGCGTTCGATATGAGATCGGCAGCGACGGCAAGGTGATGATGGTCCACGCTGGCGATCCCTCCATCCAACTGGTCGAAAGCTGTTCCTGACGCCCGGCGACGATGTCGGCATTGGCGTTTGGCGGGGAGGCGGCTAAACCGTCGGACCTCCCTTGCCCCTTGAGCCAAAGAGCCGAGCCATGACCGACATCGCCGATATCGTCGCCCGCCAGATCCTCGACAGCCGGGGCAATCCGACGGTCGAGGTCGATGTCACGCTGGAAGACGGTTCGTTCGGCCGCGCCGCCGTTCCGTCCGGCGCGTCCACAGGCGCGCATGAAGCGGTCGAACTGCGGGATGGCGACAAGGACATGTGGGGCGGCAAAGGCGTCCAGAAGGCGGTTGACGCCGTCAACGGCGAAATCTTCGACGCCCTGTCCGGCATGGACGCCGAGCAGCAGCGCCGGATCGATGAGGCGATGATCGAACTGGACGGCACGCCCAACAAGGGCCGTCTGGGCGCAAATGCGATCCTGGGCGTGTCTCTTGCCGTCGCCAAGGCCAGCGCCTTGTCGGCCAATCAGGAACTGTATCGTTATCTGGGCGGAGTCTCGGCCCGCGTCCTGCCGACCCCGATGATGAACATTATCAACGGCGGCGCGCACGCCGACAATCCGATCGACATCCAGGAGTTCATGATCCTGCCCACCGGCGCCGAGACGTTTTCTGACGCCGTGCGCATGGGCGCCGAAATCTTCCACGCCCTGAAAATGCAACTGAAGGACGCCGGGCACAACACGAACGTCGGCGACGAGGGCGGCTTTGCGCCCAATCTGGCCTCGGCCGATGAGGCGCTGAGCTTCATCACCAAGGCGGGCCAGGCGGCGGGCTACCTCGCGGGCGAGGATTTCCACTTGGGCCTCGACGTCGCCTCGACCGAATTCTTCAAGGACGGCAAATACGTCATGGCCGGAGAGGGCAAGACCGTCGATTCCGAAGGCATGGCCGCCTATCTGGTCGACCTGTGCGAACGCTTCCCGATCGTGTCGATCGAGGACGGCATGGCCGAGGATGACTTCGACGGCTGGCGCCTGCTGACCGAACGCCTTGGCGATCGGGTCCAACTGGTCGGCGACGATCTGTTCGTGACCAATCCGGCGCGTCTGGCCGCCGGTATCGGCGAAGGTCTGGCCAACTCCATCCTGATCAAGGTCAACCAGATCGGCACCCTGTCGGAAACCTTGGATGCCGTCGATATGGCCCACCGCGCGGGCTATACCGCCGTGATGAGCCACCGGTCGGGCGAGACCGAGGACTACACCATTGCCGACCTCGCCGTGGCGACCAACTGCGGGCAGATCAAGACCGGCTCGCTGGCCCGCTCCGACCGGGTGGCGAAGTACAACCAGTTGCTCCGCATCGAGGAAATGCTGGGTGACCAGGGCGTTTATTTCGGCGACGGCATGCTGCTGAAATAGAAAACGGAATTGTCGGCGGAGAATCAGCCTTTTCCGCCGACAATCTTACGGTCAAGCTACATTTCGTTAGGCATTTTCGGGCACGGTTTCTGAACTGTGTTTTCGCGCTCAGAAGGAGCGTCTCAAGTGCCCGAACGGATGAAACCTTACCGCCTGTCCCTCGCCCTGTTGCTGCTTCTGGCCTATCTCGGGGTGCAGGCGCTGACGGGCGAGCGCGGACTGTTGAGCGGATCGTCTCGCGACGCCCTGCTGGGGCAACGCGAGGACCAGCTGGCGCATCTGACCGAGCAGCGCCGCGACCTTGAGACACGGGTTCGCTATCTGCGCACCGACAGTCTGTCTCGCGACCTTCTGGAAGAGCGCGCGCGCGCCGTCCTGGGTTTCTCCGACCCGCGCGACTATGTGATCCGCGTCTCGGCCCCGGCCGCCCAAGGCTAAGCGACCTTCACCAATTGAACTATTGTTACAGGGCGACCCGCACCCCTTTGCGTTACCGGAAGGAAGGCTGCTAAAGCCCCTTTCCGTAACGATAAGAAGGCGTCGGTTCTCGGCGCCTAGCCGGGAGATACCGGATGGCGAAAGCCCCAGCCAAATCCGCTCAGACGACCACGCCTGACAAACTGCCCAACACGCCGACGGCGTCCAAGGAAGACCTTCTGCGCTTCTATCGCGAGATGGTTCTGATCCGCCGCTTCGAAGAGCGTGCAGGCCAGCTGTACGGCATGGGTCTGATCGGCGGCTTCTGCCACCTGTACATCGGCCAGGAGGCCGTGGCGGTCGGCGTTCAGGAGAGCGTCAAACAGGGCCACGACAAGATCATCACCGGCTATCGCGACCACGGCCACATGCTGGCCGCCGGCATGGATCCGAAAGAGGTCATGGCCGAGCTGACCGGCCGCAGCGGCGGTTCGTCCAAGGGCAAGGGCGGATCGATGCACATGTTCGACGTGCCGACCGGCTTCTATGGCGGTCACGGAATCGTCGGCGCCCAGGTTGCGCTCGGCACCGGCCTGGCCTTCGCGGGCAAGTATCGCGGCGACGATTCGGTGGCCTTCGTCTATTTCGGCGACGGCGCCTCGAACCAGGGGCAGGTGTACGAGAGCTTCAACATGGCGCAGCTGTGGAAGCTGCCGGCCATCTACATCATCGAGAACAACCAGTACGCCATGGGCACGAGCATCGAGCGCTCGTCGTCGACGACCGAACTGTATCAGCGCGGCGCCAGCTTCGGCATTCCGGGCGAGCAGGTGGACGGCATGGACGTACTGGCCGTGCGTGACGCGACGGCGCGTGCGGTGAAGCGCGCCCGCGAAGGCGGCGGTCCCTTCATCCTGGAAGTGAAGACCTATCGCTATCGCGGTCACTCGATGTCTGACCCGGCCAAATACCGGACCAAGGAAGAGGTCGACGAGGTCAAGAAGACCCGCGACCCGATCGATCATCTGAAGATGCTTCTGTCGGCCGCCAATGCGACCGAGGACGAGCTCAAGGCCATCGACAACGAGATCAAGGCGATCGTCGCCGAAGCTGTTCAATTCGCCCAAGAGAGCCCGGAACCCGATCCGTCCGAGCTCTATACCGACGTCTACGTGGAGGCCTAATCCGTGACCGACATTCTGATGCCGGCGCTGTCCCCCACGATGGAAGAGGGCACGCTGACCAAGTGGCACATCAAGGCGGGCGACACCGTGTCGGCCGGCCAGGTGATCGCCGAGATCGAAACCGACAAGGCGACGATGGAAGTCGAGGCCGTGGACGAAGGCGAAGTGCTGGAAATCCTGGTCGCCGAAGGCTCCGAGAACGTGAAGGTCAACACGCCGATCGCGCGTCTGGCCGGCGAAGATGGCGCAGCGACACCTGCGCCCAAGGCTGATTCCGCAAAGAGCGAGGCTGAGGCGCCCAAGGCTGCGGCCGAGGGTAAGACTGGCGATCCGGAAAAGGCGCCAGCCCAGACCGCGACGCCCAAGGTCGAACTGCGAGACCCGGAAATCCCGACCGACGCCAAACTGGTCAAGACGACCGTGCGCGACGCCCTGCGTGACGCCATGGCCGAAGAGATGCGTCGTGACGATCGCGTCTTCCTGATCGGCGAGGAAGTCGCCCAGTACCAGGGCGCCTACAAGGTCAGCCGCGACCTGCTGCAGGAGTTCGGCGACCAGCGCGTCGTGGACACTCCGATCACCGAGCATGGCTTCGCCGGCCTGGGCGTCGGCGCCGCCATGTCGGGCCTGAAGCCGATCGTCGAGTTCATGACGTTCAACTTCGCCATGCAGGCGATCGATCACATCATCAACTCGGCCGCCAAGACCCTTTATATGTCGGGCGGTCAGATCCGCGCGCCAATCGTGTTCCGCGGTCCGAACGGCGCTGCTTCGCGCGTCGGCGCCCAGCACAGCCAGGACTACTCGGCCTGGTACGCTCAGGTGCCGGGTCTGAAGGTTATCGCGCCCTATGACGCGGCCGACGCCAAGGGCCTGCTGAAAGCCGCCATTCGTGACCCGAACCCGGTCGTCTTCCTCGAACACGAGATGATGTACGGCCTGGAGTTCGATGTGCCGGAGGTCGAGGACTATGTCCTGCCGATCGGCAAGGCCAAGGTTCGTCGCGAAGGCAAGGACGTCACCATCACCGCCCACAGCCGGATGGTTGGCTTCGCCCTGCAGGCGGCCGAGAAGCTGGCTGAGGAGGGTATCGAGGCCGAGGTGATCGACCTGCGCACTCTGCGCCCCCTGGATCACGAGACCATCGTCGAGAGCGTCAAGAAGACCAACCGTTTGGTCTCGGCCGAAGAGGGCTGGGGTCCGATGGGCGTCGGAGCAGAGGTCGTGGCCCGCGTGATCGAACACGCCTTCGATTATCTGGACGCCCCGCCGCTGCGCGTGCACCAGGAAGACGTGCCGCTGCCCTATGCCGCCAATCTGGAAGTGCTGTCGTTGCCAGGCGTGGACAAGATCATCGCGGCCGTGAAACAGGTGATGGCATGACCGAGGCATCGGAGTTCATGCTGACGACGCCAGACAGCGTCGCTGCTGACCCCAAGGCCATCGAAGTCCTTCGGATGTGGTGGTCGAAGGACGAGCCGGTGATGTCCGTCAAACCGGCCTTCAACGATCCCATACAGTTCGGTCGGCTGCTGGCCTATGCGGCTCGACATATGGCGCATGGTTATGCTGTGCGGCATCAACACGATGAAACTGCGGCCTACCACCGCATCCTCGAAGGTCTCAGCGAAGTGGTGAAGGCGAATGACGTCCGCACTGTCGCCGAACCGATCGCGCCAACCGGGGGGAACGCCTGATGACCGACATCCTGATGCCGGCCCTGTCTCCGACCATGGAGGAGGGCGTTCTGGCCAAGTGGCACGTGAAGGTCGGGGACGTCGTCTCCGCAGGCGACGTGATCGCCGAGATCGAAACCGACAAGGCGACGATGGAAGTCGAGGCCGTGGACGAGGGTGAAGTCACCGACATCCTGGTCGCTGAAGGCACGGAAGGCGTGAAGGTCAATACGCCCATCGCTCGCCTAAAGGACGAGGGCGGCGCGGCCGCGCCCAAGCCGGCCGAAAAACCCGCCGCCAAGACCGAAGAGGCGCCGAAGGCCGAGGCCGCCCCCGCTGCTGCCGAGGCGCCCAAGGCGGCTACGCCTGCCGCTCCGGCGCCCGCCGCGCCGAAGTCAGACAGCGGAGATCGCATCTTCTCGTCGCCGCTCGCTCGACGCATCGCCGCGCAGAACGGCGTCGATCTGAAGTCCATCAAGGGCACCGGTCCGCATGGTCGCATCGTCAAGCGCGACGTCGAGGCCGCCGGCAAGGCGTCGGCTCAACCTGCGGCCGCATCGGCGTCGCCCGCCGCGACCTCAGCCGAGCCGCGCAAGGCGCAGTCGCTGGCGCAGATGGGCATTCCGGACGGCAGCTACGATCTGATCCCGCTGGACGGCATGAAGAAGGCGGTGGCGCGTCGCATGGTCGACAGCGTCCAAAATGTGCCTCACTTCCCGCTGTTTATCGACTGTGAGATCGACCAGCTGATGGCCGTGCGCGCCAAGGTCAACAAGATGCTGGAGCCGCAAGGGATCAAGGTCTCGGTCAATGACTTCGTCATCAAGGCCGCCGCCCTGGCCCTGAAGATGGTGCCGGAGGCCAACGCCTCCTACACGCCCGAAGGCATCGCCATGCACCATAACGCCGATGTCTCCATGGCGGTGGCGATCGACGGCGGCCTCATCACTCCGATCATCAGGAAGGCCGAAACCAAGGGTCTGGCGCAGATCGCGACCGAGTCCAAGGATCTGGCCAAGCGCGCCCGCGACCGCAAGCTGAAGCCCGACGAGTTCCAGGGCGGCACCTTCTCGGTGTCCAACCTGGGGATGTTCGGCATCAAGCAGTTCACCTCGATCATCAATGAGCCGCAGGGCTGCATCATGAGCGTGGGCGCGGGCGAACAGCGCGTGGTCGTCAAGAACGGCCAGGTCGTGCCGGCCACCGTCATGACCGTGACCCTGACCTGCGATCACCGCGTGGTGGACGGCGCGACCGGCGCCCGCTTCCTGCAGGCGTTCAAGCCGCTGATCGAAGATCCCGTCGCGATGCTGGCCTAAGGGGAGGGTGAGGTCATGACCTCGGTCTATGACTTCTCCGCCCGCGCCATCGACGGCACGGACGTTTCGCTCGATCGCTTTCGCGGTCAGGCGTTGCTGATCGTCAATACGGCGTCCAAGTGCGGCTTCACCGGCCAATACGACGGCTTGGAAAAGCTGCACCGGACGTTCGCCGATCAGCCGTTCGAGGTCTTGGGCTTTCCCTGCAACCAGTTCGGCGAGCAGGAGCCGGGCAAGGCGGCGGAAATCGCCGCCTTCTGCGCCACCAGTTTCGACGTGACCTTTCCCCTGTTCGACAAGGTGGAGGTCAACGGACCGAACCGACATCCGCTTTACGCCTGGCTGACCGAACAGAAGCGCGGCTTCCTGGGCTCCAAGGCCATCAAGTGGAACTTCACCAAGTTCCTGACCGACCGCGAGGGCAGGGTGGTCGCCCGCTACGCCCCGCAGACTGAACCCGAGGCCATCAAGGCCGACATCGAGAAGTTGATCTAATGGCTGCTGAATTCGATCTCGTCGTCATCGGCTCGGGCCCCGGCGGTTACGTCGCGGCCATTCGCGCCAGCCAATTGGGCCTGAAGGTCGCCATCGTCGAGCGCGAGAATCTGGGCGGCATTTGCCTGAACTGGGGCTGCATCCCGACCAAGGCCCTGCTGAAGTCGGGCGAAAAGTTCGAGAGCCTGAGCCATCTGAAGGAGTACGGCCTGTCGGCGTCCGGCGCGTCGTTCGACTTCGACGCCATCATCCAGCGCTCGCGCGGCGTGGCCAAACAGCTGAATCAGGGCGTCGGCTTCCTGATGAAGAAAAATAAAATCGAGGTGATCGAGGGCTCGGCCAAGCTGGAAAGGGGCGCCGCCTCGCCCAAGGTCGTGGTCGCCCTGAAAGCGGGCGGATCGCGTACTCTGGAAGCCAAGTCCGTTATGCTGGCCGTCGGCGCCCGCGCCCGCGCCCTGCCGCAGATCGGACTGGAAGCCGACGGTGATCGCATCTGGGCCTATCGCGAGGCCATGGCGCCGAAATTCATGCCCAAGTCGATCATCGTGATCGGTTCGGGCGCCATCGGCATCGAGTTCGGCAGCTTCTATCGCGCCCTGGGCTGTGACGTGACCGTGGTCGAGGCGGTGGATCGCATCATGCCGGTCGAGGACGAAGAAGTCTCCAAGGCGGCTCAGAAGTCGTTCGAAAAGCGCGGCATGAGGTTCAAGCTGGGCGCCAAGGTCACTAAAGTGAGCAAGGACGCCAAGGGCGTGAAGGTCGCCGTGGAGATCGGCGGCAAGGCCGAGACCCTGGAGGCCGAGGTCTGCATCTCCGCCGTGGGCATCACCGCCAACACCGACGGCATCGGCCTGGAAGAACTGGGTCTGGAAATGGACCGCGGCCACGTCAAGATCGACAGCCACTGCCAGACCAACGTCAAGGGCCTTTACGCCATCGGCGACTGCGCCGGCGCGCCCTGGCTTGCGCACAAGGCGTCGCACGAAGGCATTCACGCGGCCGAACATATCGCCGGCTACAAGACGCCCAACGTCCATTCGCCCATCGCCGGCTGCACCTATGCCCAGCCGCAGGTCGCCTCGGTCGGTGTCACCGAACAGGCTGCACGCGCCGAGAAGCGCGACGTTAAGATTGGCCGCTTCCCGTTCCGCGTGAACGGCAAGGCGATCGCTTCCGGCGACACCGACGGCTTCGTCAAGGTAATCTTCGACGCCAAGACCGGCGCGCTGATTGGCGCCCACATGATCGGCCACGAGGTCACCGAGATGATCCAGGGCTATGTCACCGCCATCACCATGGAGGCGACAGAGGAAGATATCCACGGGATCGTCTATCCGCACCCGACGATGTCGGAGGCCATGCACGAAGCGGCGCTGGACGCCTACGGACGCGTGATCCACATCTAAGCCAGAGACCGAAACGGCCCCGGAGTGCTCCGGGGCCGTTTCTCGTTTCAGGCAGGCGGCGTCAGCGCTTCTTGCCCAATTCCGCCGCGATATCCTTGGTCATGCGTCCAACCTTGCGGTGGGCGGCGGTGATCTGGTCCTTGGTCACGCCCCAGCGTTTCATCCAGTATTCGACCGACTGACGTTCCGACAGATCAATGCGATCCTTGTCGATGAAGCCGCGCTTGTCCTTAAGGCCCGCCATCTTTGGCTCCATTCATTGCGTTAGAGCGCCGGGTTAGGCCTTCTCGACAAAGCTGTCGATCACGCGCTTTTCCCCGGCCTTTTCGAACTCGACCAGCAGCTTGTTGCCTTCGATCACGCGCACGTTTCCGTAGCCGAACTTCTGGTGGAAGACGCGTTCGCCCTTTTTCCAGCCCGAGCTGGATTTGGGGTCGGCGGTGGCGATCAGACGGCCGTCGCCCTCGATGACGGCCTTGCGCGCCGGAATCTTGGCTGGGGTCTGGGCGGCGGTGAAGGATTGGGCGCGTTTCCAGCCAGGGGAGGAATAGCCGCTGCCGAACGATGGCGCGTCGTCCCAGCGGCTCTTGGCCTCCTTCATCCCGGTCGAAGCGCCGTAATAGCCGGTCTCGGATTGGGGATCGACGTGGGCGATGGGCAGTTCGTCGACGAAGCGGCTGGGCAGTTGGGAGGTCCAGCGTCCATAGACCAGCCGGTTGGCGGCGAAGGAGATGCGGGCGTCCTGCTTGGCGCGTGTGACGCCGACGTAGGCCAGACGGCGTTCCTCCTCGAGACCCTTTTCGCCCTTTTCGTCGATGCTGCGCTGACTGGGGAAGACGCCTTCTTCCCAGCCGGGCAGGAAGACCAGCGGGAACTCCAGTCCCTTGGCGCCGTGGAGGGTCATGATCTGCACCGCCCCGTCGCCGTTGGGATCGTCGCTGGTCGCGCGCTCCAGATCCATGACCAGAGAGACGTGCTCCAGATAGGCTTGCAGCGTCTCGAACTGCTGCATCGACTGGGTCAGTTCCTTCAGGTTCTCCAGGCGGGTCTGGCCGCTGGTGCGGTCGGCCTTTTGAATGTCGGTATAGCCGCTCTCCTCCAGCACCGTCTCCATGACCTGCCAGTGGGGCGTGGTCTCGGACAGTTGGCGCCAGCGGTCGATGTCGCGCACGAAGTTGGACAGGGCGGTGCGGGTGCGGGCCTGAAGCTCGTCGGTATTGATCAGGCCCCGCACGGCGGTCAGGGCCGACAGGTCGTGTTGGCGGGCCAGTTGCAGGATTTTCTGCACGCTGGTGTCGCCGATGCCGCGTTTGGGCACATTGACGATCCTTTCGAAGGCGAGGTCGTCGTCTTCCGACAGGATCAGGCGCAGATAGGCGTGGGCGTCGCGGATCTCGGCGCGCTCGAAGAAGCGCGGCCCGCCGATGACGGTGTAGGGGATGGCCAGCATGACCAGGCGTTCTTCAAAGGCGCGCATCTGGAACGAGGCGCGGACCAGAATGGCCATGTCCTTGTATTTCAGGCCGGGTTCGCCGGCGTGGGGACGCCGCGCGGTCTCGATCTCGTCGGCGATCAGCCGGGCCTCGGCCTCACCGTCCCAGACCCCGCGCACGCGCACCTTGTCGCCGCTTTCGTCCTCGGTCCACAGGGTCTTGCCCAGACGGTCGCGGTTGGCCGCGATCAGGCCGGACGCCGCGCCCAGGATATGACTGGTCGAGCGATAGTTCCGCTCCAGCTTGACGATCTTGGCGCCGGGGAAGTCGCGCTCGAAGCGCAGGATGTTGTCCACCTCGGCCCCGCGCCAGCCGTAGATCGACTGATCATCGTCGCCGACGCAGCAGACGTTGCCTGTCGAGGCCGTCAGCAGCCGCAGCCACAGATACTGGGCGACGTTGGTGTCCTGGTATTCGTCCACCAGGATGTAGCGGAACCGACGGCGATATTCCTCGGCCAGGTCCGCATGCTGCGACAGGATGGTGATGTTGTGCAGCAGCAGATCGCCGAAGTCGCAGGCATTCAGGCTGCGCAAGCGCGCCTGATAGGCGGCGTACAGACCCTGACCCTTGCCGTTGGCGAAGTCCTCGCCGGGCGGCAGCTTGTCCGGCGTCCAGCCGCGGTTCTTCCAGTGGTCGATCAGGCCGGACAGCGACTTGGGCGTCCAGCGTTTGGTGTCGATGTTGGCCGCTTCCAGCAGCTGTTTCAGCACCCGTTCCTGGTCGTCGGTGTCCAGGATGGTGAAGCTGGATTTCAGCCCGACCAGTTCGGCGTGTCGACGCAAGATCTGGGCGGCGATGGAGTGGAAGGTGCCCAGCCAGCGCAGCCCTTCAGCGGACGGGCCGATCAGATGGGTGATCCGTTCGCGCATTTCGCGCGCGGCTTTGTTGGTGAAGGTGACGGCCAGCAGTTCCCACGGCTTGGCCCGGCCCGTCGCCAAGATGTGCGCCAGCCGTGTCGTCAGCACGCGCGTCTTGCCCGTGCCGGCGCCCGCCAGCACCAGAACCGGCCCCTCGGTCGTCTCGACCGCCTCGCGCTGCTCCGGGTTCAGCCCTTTCAGATAGTCGTTCGACGCCTCGCCCTCGAGCGCGCGGGCTCGCGCCAGGTCGGAAATACGGGGGGCGGGAAGGTCGGTCACAGGCGCAGAAACATCCGTCAGTCAGATTCGAAACCGGAACATAAGGGGACCGCGCGGCAATGTCAGGGCCGCCGCCACAATGAAACCTCGGAACCCGGCGGATCGACGGCCGGTTCCTAGGTGCGATGCAGCAGAACACTGACAAAAGGGACGCGGCGTCACACCGCAAACCACGCGGCAAGAAGGCCGGGTGGTGGGCCTTCGTTCTGGGCATGGTCGGAATGTTTGTGATCCTGGCCGTCTGGGTCGTGTTGGTCGAGATGGGTCAAGATCCGCACGCCGACGTCGATTTCATCGGGCGACCGCAATCCTCCGACGCCGGACCTCCCGAGACTACTTCAGACTATAGGTGATGGTCGTAACGACCCGGATTTTCTTGTCGATGGAGGCGGCTTCGTCGCCGGCTGCGCCATCGCGCGGCAGGATTTCGAACGAGCCCTGGGTGGCCTGACGGATCGGGCCCAAGGGCGTTCCGCTGTCCTTGGCGAACTGTTCCGCCCCGGTGCGCGCCGCCGCTGTACCGTCGGCGATCATTTGCGGGCGCACGTCGTTCAACTTGGTGAAGATATAGGACGGACCCTGGAAGTCCTGCAGCACCACGTCCTGACGCACCAGATCGTTGAGCAGTCGCGTCGTTGCCTGAACTCGGGCGACATCGCTGGTCCGCACGATCACCGTCTGAGCCAGGATGAAGCGTGGACCGCCGTTCTGGGCGGCGTATTCTCGCGACCGGGTGTCGGCCACCTCCAACCGGCCCAATTCGATTGCCTGGGCAGGGTAGCCCTGGGCGGTGAGGAAGCGGCGGACCAGCGCAGATCGCCGTCGATCTTGGTTTGAACTTCCGAAAGGACATCGCCCGAGGCCGTGAAGCGTAGCGGCAGGACGGCGAGGTCCGCTTTTACATTGCGTTCGGACAGGCCGCGCACCGTCACGGTGCGGTCGCCGGCGCGCGCGTGAATGACGCCCTGACCGATAAGGGCGCCGGCGCCGATGAAGCCGACAGCCAGAAGACCGCCGACCACGGCGGCTGGAAGCAGACGATTGTCGGACATGATCAGGTCTCCGTTGGATCGAAGCTACGCCGGTCTTCCATGATCCGCCACCCAGTCCAGCGCCAGCAGGCGACAGGCGGAGGCGAGGGGGCGTCGGCCGCGACCGGCGTCGATTTCAGCCAGAAGCTGCGCCTTGCTGAGGTTGCGGGCAGCGGCGATCCGATCCAGCACGGCCCAGAACTCCGGCTCTAGCGCCACCGACGTGGCATGGCCGGCGAGGGCGACCGAACGTTTGCTGAGGCTGCTCAACGCGCGGACTTCAGCACGATCTCGGCCGAGGCCGGCGCGCCGTTCGTCAGGATCGCGTGGCGGGTGTCCGTAACGAAGACCAGAGCGCCGGCCGCGTCTCGGATCTCGGCGCGGGCGGCATAGGTGTGGCGCGGATCGATCTGAGATGTGGGAAAGCCAAGGGTGACGCGATAGGGCGGGGCGCCGGTCAGCGGCTCGCTGGTCTCGGCGAGAACCTTGGCGGGAGCGTCGGCCAGACTGACATCCTCAACCCTGACGGTCAGGACATGGCCGGGCGGCAGCATGATCCGTTCGCGATAGGTGGCGGTCACGTTTACGACCGTCGTTCCGGTCGTCATGTCCGGCGTGGCGGCGCAGGCAGCCAAGACCAGAGCGGCGGGCAGGATCAGGGGGGCGTTTCGCATGGCGATCTCCTTCGAGGCGCCCAGTGTGTCACATTCAGGCGCAAGACGTGAGGGCGCGTGGCGTTAGGGCGTGTTATGCGGGCCGTCCACCGTCGGAGATCAACCTTTGAGCCGCCCCTTTGCGATCGCTGCGATCGCCATCTGCGCCCTGATCTGGGGCACGACCTGGTACGCGATCACCCTGCAGTTGGGGCCGGTTGATTCCATCGTCTCGATCGTCTGGCGGTTTGGTCTGGCGTCGGCGGTCCTGTTCGCCTTCTGCGCCGTGACGCGCCGGCCGCTGCGTCTGACGCGCAGCCAGCATCTGGCCGCCATCGGCCAGGGCGCCTTCGTCTTCGCTGTCAGCTATGGCTTCGTCTATGCCGCGGAAGGGCAGGTGGCCTCGGCTGTGGTCGCGGTGATCTTCGCCGCCCTGGCCTTTGTGAACCTGATCCTGTTTCGGCTGCTGGGCGGACAGAAGGCGGCGCCAGCGGCGTGGATCGGCGCAATACTGGGCGTCATGGGCGTCGGGGTCTTGTCCTACGGCCAGATCACGGCGGCCGGCGCTGGGCTCAATCCGGGGCTGGGCGTCCTCTTCGCCCTGACCGCTGTACTGGCTTCGGCGCTCGGCAACTGGTTCGCCTGGAAGGGACAGCAGGCGGGCGCGCCCGTTATGGCCGCCACGTGCTGGGCGATGGCTTATGGCACAGCCATGTTGGCGCTGTACGGCATGTCGACCGGCGTGACGTGGCGGATCGAGCCGACGCCGGACTATGTCCTGTCGCTGCTTTATCTCTCGCTGTTCGGATCGGTGATCGCGTTCGGCTTGTACTTCACCATCGCGCGCCAACGCGGCTACGCCCTGGCCAGCTACATCTCGGCTCTGACGCCGCCCATCGCCATGCTGGTGTCGGTGCTGTTCGAGGGCGCGCGTTTCGGCTGGAGCGCCCTGATCGGACTGGCTCTTGTGCTGGCGGGGCAGGTCATGCTGATCCGCGCGCCCAAGGCCTGAGCCGTCAGTCGTCGGATTTCGGCTCCAGCTTCTGACCGTCCAGCTGATTCTGGGCGCGATGACGCTCAAGAGCGGACAGGGTCTTCTCGGCCTTGGAGCGTCCATGGGCCAAGCGGTTGGCGGCGGCCAGGGCCTTGTCTTCGGCCTTGGCGCGGGTCTTTCGCGCTCGGTTCAGATTGATGATCTTGCCCATGACTACGCCTTGGGCTTGTCGGCGGGAGGCGCATCGGCCGACGGTTTGGCCGAGGGCTCGGGCGCCAGCACAGCCGGCACCTGAGACTCCGAGATCGTCGTCTGGGGGATGAAGGGCTGGTCCGCCGGGCGCTCGCCCAGCCGGGTCCAGGCATCGGCGCCGCGCCCGCGCTGACGCCCCAGTTCGAACATGGCCGTCATGGTCTCCTGATCGAACTTCAGGCTGGACGCGGCGACATTGTCTGGAATGGCCGACAGCGCCATGTCCAGCCCATTGCGCCGCGCAAACGCCGCCGTCACCGCCAGATGGATGCGCAGCGACGACTTGCTCATGCTGTCATAGGTCCGCGCCAGGATACCCGACAGGCGGCCGGGCGTGACCCCGTCGTTGCGGCCGACCTGGCCGTTGACGATCACATAGAGGGCGCCGACACGCCCTTCGTCCTTTGGGCGGGTCCAAAGCATCAGGTCTTCAGGGATGGCCAGAAACGGCGTGTTGACGCCGCCGTCGACGTGCATTTCCAGAACCACCTTGTCGTCGTCCTGAAGCCCGGCGATCAGCACAGGAGGAAAGACGCCGGGAATGCTAGCTGAGGCGACCAGCACCTCCTTGAACAGTTCGCGGGCGTTCTCGTCGCCCTGGGTCGCCAAGAGACCCATGTCCCAGATGACGGTTTCCTCGCTGTCCAGATCGGTCGTCGCCACCAGCAGGCGTCGGCCCTTGGCGTGCTCGCGCGCGACGGCCTGCATCAGTTCAGGGGTGACGTTCTCGTCCACCAGATTGCGCAGGACCTGCGATGAGAACAGGCTCGGGTTCAGGAAGGCGGCGAAACTGCGCCAGCTCAGCAAGTTGCTGGCGGCGCCGCTGGTATAGGCGTGCTGAAGTTCGTCGTCCCAATCCGATCCAAGAAAGGCGAACGGAGCGGCAAGGGCCCCGGTGCTGACGCCGGTGACCACGTCGAACGCGGAGCGATCGCCCTGTTCGGTCCAACCGACCAGCAGCCCGGCGCCGTAGGCTCCGTTCGCGCCGCCGCCAGATAGCGCCAGGATCGAGGTTGGCTTGTCGGGCCGAAGTCGCTGACCGATTTCCTGGGTGAAGGCCTGAAGACGCGCGCTGTCGCCGGCGCGGATACGAGGGTCTTCCGCCTTGACGAGCGTGCCGTCTGTAATCCGAAGAGGGCCAGTCGGGCGATCCAGGGTTCCACACGCCGACAAGGCCAGGGCCATGAGGACGCCGAACAGGCCTGATCCAATCCGCCGCATATCTTGAGTTCCGGTTCCGTGTGAACGCCGGCTTCTACCGCGTCCTGGCCAATCGTGTCATCATGGGATGAACAAGCGTCGCCGTTTGAAACCGTCGCAGGCCGGGTGTGTTCTCATCGACAGGACAAACCAAACTCGTGGAGATACACATGGTTGACGTTTCGCTCATCAAGGAACACCTCGAAGTCGTAGGCTCGGACGGTGGTCACGTGGGCCGGGTCGATCACGTCCTGGGCGACCAGATTGAACTGGCGAAGCTGGATTTCGCCGGCGGCTTCAAGCACCACATGATCCCGGTCAGCTGGGTCGAACGGGTTGACGACAAGCACGTCCATCTGAGCCTGACCCAAGACGACGCCAAGGCGCGCTGGACAGAAAAGCCGCACTAGGGCCGATCTGACGCCGATTTAATAAAGGCCCCGCTGCACAAGCGGGGCCTTTTGCTTATCTGAGATACGTCGCATTGGGCGACAGTGGAGCCTGTTTTGATGCGCCTGATCCTGAATATCCTCTGGCTCATCTTCGGCGGCTGGATTTCCGGCCTTCTGTGGCTGCTGGGCGGCGCGATCCTGGCGCTAACCGTCGTCGGCCTGCCGTGGACGTTCGCGGCGTGGCGTATCGCCAGCTATTCGTTCTGGCCCTTCGGCCGCGAGATCGTGTGGCAGGACACGCATCCCGTCGCTGGCTGTGTCGGCGTCGTGTTGAACGTCGTCTGGTTCGTCGTGGCCGGCTGGTACATCGCCCTGACGCATTTGATCATCGCCGTGGCGGAGTTCGTCTCCATCATCGGCATTCCGTTCGCGCTGAAGGATCTCGAACTGGCCAAGCTGGCGCTGGCGCCGGTCGGACGCACCATCCGCGACAAGACCTGACCCAAACGAAAACGCCGACGTCAGACGACGTCGGCGTTTTAAAAATCTCGTCCTGAGATAGGATCAGCCCGGCGAGATCATCTTCTCCGGCCGCACGGCTTCATCGAACTGCGCGTCCGTCAGATAGCCGCCGCCGACAGCCTCTTCGCGCAACGTGGTGCCGTTCTTGTGCGCGGTCTTGGCGATCTTGGCGCACAGATCATAGCCCAGCTTTCCGTTCAGGGCGGTGACCAGCATCAGCGAGTTGTTCAGGCCACGCGCGATATTGTCCTCGCGCGCCTCGATGCCGACGACGCAGTTGTCGGTGAAGCTGATGGCCGCGTCGGCGACCAGGCGCACCGACTGCAGGAAGTTGTAGGCCATCACGGGATTGTAGACGTTCAGTTCGAAATGGCCTTGCGAGCCGGCGAAGGTCAGGGCGGCGTTGTTGCCGAACACCTGAACGCAGACCTGCGTCAGCGCTTCGCACTGGGTCGGATTGACCTTGCCCGGCATGATCGACGAGCCCGGCTCGTTTTCCGGCAGCGCCAGTTCGCCCAGACCCGAACGCGGGCCAGAACCCAGGAAGCGGATGTCGTTGGCGATTTTGAACAGGCTGGCGGCGACCGTGTTGATCGCGCCGTGGCTGAAGACCATGGCGTCGTGGGCGGCCAAGGCCTCGAACTTGTTCGGGGCCGTGGTGAAGGGCAGGCCGGTGATCTCGGCGATCTGGGCCGCGACCTTCTCGGCGAAGCCGATGGGCGCGTTCAGACCGGTGCCGACGGCGGTGCCGCCCTGCGCCAATTCCATCAGGGCCGGCAGCGTCTGTTCGATGCGCTTGATGCCGTTCTCGACCTGCTGGGCGTAGCCGCCGAACTCTTGGCCCAGCGTCAGAGGCGTGGCGTCTTGGGTATGGGTACGGCCGATCTTGATGATATGGCCCCAGGCCTTGGCCTTGGCGTCCAGCGCGGCGTGCAGATGTTTCAACGCCGGGATCAGGTCGTTGACCACCTGTTCGGCGCAGGCGACGTGCATGGCCGTGGGATAGGTGTCGTTGGACGACTGGCTCATGTTGACGTGGTCGTTGGGGTGGACCGGCTTTTTAGAGCCCATCTCGCCGCCTAGAATCTCGATCGCGCGATTCGAGATCACCTCATTGGCGTTCATGTTCGACTGGGTGCCCGAACCGGTCTGCCAGACGACCAGGGGGAAATGGTCGTTCAGCTTGCCTTCGATGACCTCATTGGCGGCCTTGACGATGGCGTCGGCCAGGGCCGGATCCAGCTTGCCCAGATCGCGGTTGGTCTCGGCGGCCGCACGCTTCACGATTCCCAGGGCGCGCACGACCGGCAGGGGCTGCTTCTCCCAACCGATCTTGAAGTTGCCCAGCGACCGCTGCGCCTGAGCGCCCCAGTAGCGGTCGGCGGCGACTTCGATCGGGCCGAAGGTGTCGGTCTCTGTCCGGACGTTGCTCATGCGCGTAAATCTCGTCTCTCAGGCGTGGCGATGGGTTGCGCGGCGGTGTAGCACGAGAGCCATGCAGGGCAAGAATAGCGCGGATATGAGAAGAGGGTTGATCGCCGTGGCGGCGCTTTCGGCGCTAGCCGGCTGCGCGACTGTGAAGCCTGAACCCACAATGCCCCGGGTGGCCCTCGATACGACAGCCGGCACGATTGTCCTGGCGCTGAATGCAACCGCTGCGCCGATCACGACATGCAACTTCATCGGCTACGCCGTGACCGGTGACTATGATGGGGGCACGTACTTCCGAACGGTCAACCGCGATACCAATACCGCCAGCCGCTATCCCATCGACGTAATCCAGGCGGCGACGCCACGCGGCAGCGACGACGCCTCGGGGCCGCCGATCATTCTCGAACGGACACGAGACACTGGCCTGCGTCATACGACCGGCGCGGTGTCCATGGCGCGGGACGGACCGGACAGCGCCACATCCAGTTTCTTCATCGTCACACAAGATACGCCGAGCCTGGACTTTGGCGGAGGGCGGAATCCTGACGGTCAGGGCTTCGCCGCATTCGGCGCTGTGGTCGAAGGGCAGGATGTCGCGCGCAGAATTCAGCGGATGCCCGCGAATTCTGAGGAGCAGCTTACGCCGCCCGTGACGATCCGCTCTGCGCGCTTGCTGGATGCTGCGCCCGCCGTCTGCATAAAGTCGATGCGACCGTGACCGCCGGCTGGACCGGGACCGGCAAGGTCCGGGCGCGTGAAGACGGCGACGCGGTCGAGATCGTCATCGATGGCCTGACGACCCAGGCCAAATACTATAAGCCGCTGGTCTATGAATTCATGCGCAAGGAATGGCGCGGAGCCAGACCATCATGGGGCGACCATGTCGTAGAAATCCGCATGGAGCATGTCGGCGAACCGCCCTGGATGGACCTCGACAATCTGGCCAAGGCCTTGCTCGACTCCATCAAGGGCTATCTGTTCCACGACGACGCTCAGGTCGCGCGGCTGCTGGTCGAAAGACGCGAAGGCGAAAGAGAGCGGATCCTGATCCGCTCCTATCCACGCAAGGACTGATGGCGGCTATTTCTTGCGGAACTGGTCCAGCGAAACGACCTTGGGGCCGTCCGAAATCGGCGGCATGTCTTGGGGCGGGGTCGGCTCGTCTTCGACCTCGTCCAGAAGCTGCGGGTCTTCGAACTGCAGCAGGAATTGGACGCTGGGATCGTAGAAGCGCGTGATCGCGGAATAGGGGATGACCAGGCTCTTGGGCATGCCGCCGAAGCGCAGCTTGACCGAGAAACGCTCAGGCTCGACGCGCAGATCGTCGTACTGGTGCTGCAGAACGACCGTCATCTCGTCCGGATATTTCGCCAGAATGTCGGGGGCCACGCTGACGCCAACGGCGCGCGTCTTGAAGGTGATGTAGAAGTGGTGGGCGCCGGGCAGGCCCTCGGCCAGCACGCGTTCCAGCGCGGCACGCATGACGCCGCGCAGGGCTTCCTGCGCCAGCTGTTCGTACCGCATCTCATCGACCGGAGGGGCCTGGTCGCTCATCGTCACCTCACATCAGAGCGCGACTGATAGCGGCGCAGGGCCGTAGGCGAAAGGTGTCATGAAGGTAAAGAGCCGGGATTCTGTTGCCAGACTCCCGATCATCTTTTGGAAAGTGCCGGGGGTTCTGTTGCCAGGCCCCCCGACGGGCCCCGCCCAGGGATCTGAACCCCTAGGACTTAAGATTCGAAATCACTCGAACCGCATTACGCGGCGAGAGCGACTTCTCCAGCGAAGTTATCGTTCGCAGTTAGAAAATGGCCCGATACGGTGGGCCAGGACGAGCGAAAGCAATCCTCTTTACACGTCCGTCGATGCTAGTCGGCCCCATGCTGCCTCCGCCGATAACGCGGGGAGAAAGTTGGTGGAGCCGCCGGGAATCGCACCCGGGTCCGGTCCGCTTATTACAAGCGCGTTTATCGCTATAGTCCGGCCGAAACCGGACCAGACGAATATAGGCTCAGCCGTGAGGCATTCCAAGCGCCGGATTGCACTCAGGCCCGGCGCCACTCCGGCGTCTGGTTTCGGAACCACGTCAACTGACGTTTGGCGTAGTTGCGGGTGGCTTGTTTTAGGGCGGCGATCGCGTCGTCGCGGGCCAGATCGCCGGACAGGTAGGCGGCCAATTCTCTGACCCCGACCGCCTTCATGGCGGGCAGGGCGGGGTTCAAGCCACGGTCCAAGAGGGCTTGGACTTCGTATATCGCTCCCTGATCAATCATCAGGTCCACGCGCTGGTCGCAGTTTGCATAGAGTTGCTGGCGCTCAGGCTCCCTGACCCATCCGGTCCATGAATCCGGCGCCAACAAGGGCTGAGTGTCGGCCTTCCAGGCGCTGAGCGCACGACCGCTGGCGATGAAAACGCTCATGGCTCGAACCAGTCGCTGTCGGTCTCCCTGTTCGATGGCCTGCGCCGCCTCAAGATCGATCTGGGCCAGGCGCCGGCGAAAAGCTGACTCGCCGAGCGCCGTGTAGTCGGCATCCATCTGATCGCGCACCGCGCTCGGCACCGCGGGAATATCGGCCAAGCCTCGTGTCAGACTGGTGAAATAGAGGCCGGTCCCCCCCACCAGAATGGCCGGGCGGCCTTGATCGCGAAGATCGTCGAGCAACGCCATCACTGCGCGGCTCCAGCGTCCGACCGACCAGGCGTCGGCCGCGTCTGCGACGCCATACAGTCGATGGTCGGCCTGGGCTTCATCTTCAGCCGAGGGGCGGGCCGTCAGGATACGCAGGTCGGCGTAAAGCTGCTGGCTGTCGGCGTTGATGATCACCGCACCCGTTTCGCGCGCCATCTTCAGCGCCAGCGCCGACTTGCCCGAGGCGGTCGGGCCGGCGATCAGGGTGATTGAGGGCGGTTGGGACAAATCGTGGCTCGCGGGACAGGTTCGAGGGCGATAGAACGCGCGCATCATCGCCTGCAAGTCACTTGGAGACCGCCTTGGTCAAACGCACCGCCGTCATCGCCGCCCTCGACTCCGTCATCGATCCGTTTTCCGGCCAGGGGCTGGTCGCCGCCGGTCTGGTTCAGGGTCTGGTCGTGGCCGAGGATCGCGCGGGGTTTGCTCTGGAAGTCGATCGCAGCCAGGCCGCCGCGTACGCCCCGGTCCGTGACGCGGCGGAGGCTGCGCTGAAGGCCGTTCCCGGCATGGCGCGTGTCTCGGTCATTCTGACCGCTGAGACCAAGCCTGCTGCTACGCCGCGCACGGCGGGTCTGTCCAAGGCGGCGGTCGATCAGGGCCGCGCCAAGGCGCCTGTCCCGACCGATCGTCCGGCCCATGTCCGCCGCGTGCTGGCCGTCGCCAGTGGAAAGGGCGGGGTCGGCAAGTCCACCGTCGCCGTAAACTTGGCTGCCGCACTTTCGGCGCGCGGGCTTTCGGTCGGCATTCTTGACGCCGATGTGTATGGGCCCTCGCTGCCGACCATGTTGGGCATCAGCGGCCAACCCGCCTATGAAGACGGCGCAATCGTGCCGCACGTCGCTCATGGATTGAAGGCCATGTCGGTCGGCCTTTTGACCAAGATGGACGACGCCATGATCTGGCGTGGACCGATGGCGTCGCAGGCCATCACGCAGATGCTGACCCAGACCCGTTGGGGCACGGCTGATGCGCCCCTGGACGTGCTGGTGGTCGATCTGCCGCCGGGCACGGGCGACGTGCAGCTCACCCTGATCCAGAAGACGCCGCTGGACGGCGCCGTCATCGTCTCGACGCCGCAGGAGGTGGCCCTGGCCGACGCGCGCCGCGCCCATACTCTGTTCCAACGCGTCAATGTGCCGACGCTGGGTCTGATCGAGAACATGAGCGGGCCGATCTTCGGTCAGGGCGGAGCGAAGGCTGAGGCCGAACGCATGTCGATCCTGTTTCTAGGCGATCTGCCGCTGGATGCCGCACTGCGCGAAGGCGGGGATTCAGGCCGTCCGCCGGTTTCGGCTGATCCGTCGGGCGATCTCGCTGGACGGTTCGACGCCATCGCTGGCCGTATCGCGGCTGCTCTCGACCTTTAGAAAATATCTGCGAGGGCGGGGTTTTCAAATGCAACCCTGTTCGCCACCTTGGGTGCTACAGATACCCAAGGAGATCCGATGAGCCTCGACGCCCTGTTCCGCCCCTTCACGATCAAGGGCATGACCCTGCCCAACCGCATCGTCATGGCGCCCATGACGCGGTCCTTCTCGCCGAACGGCATCCCCACGTCCGATGTCGCGGCCTATTACCGCCGTCGGGCAGAGGGCGGCGTGGGCCTGATCGTTACGGAGGGCACAGTCGTCGAACGACCGGCTGCGCGCAATGACGCCGCTGTGCCGGTTTTCCACGGCGAGGCTCTGCCGGAATGGAAGTCCGTGGTGGAAGAGGTTCATGCCGCCGGCGGCCTGATCGCGCCGCAGATCTGGCACGTCGGCTCGGCGCGGGGACGCGGCGATGACTGGGCGCCGCTGGGCAAGGTGGACAGCCCGTCGGGCATGACCATGCCGGGCAAGACCAAGCTGAAGCCGATGACGGAGGAAGATGTCGCCGACACGATCGCCGCTTTCGGCCGGTCGGCCCGCGCGGCTCGAAACCTCGGCTTCGACGCCGTCGAAATCCACGGCGCCCATGGCTATCTGATCGACCAGTTCTTCTGGGGCGGCCTGAATGCGCGCGAGGACCGCTGGGGCGGACCGACCATCGCCGACCGCGCCCGCTTCGGCGCCGAGGTCGTGAAAGCGGTGCGTGAAGGCGTCGGCGACGACATCCCCGTCATCCTGCGCCTGTCGCAGTGGAAGCTTCAGGATTACACGGCCCGCATCGCCGAGACGCCGGAACAGATGGTTGAGTGGCTGACCCCGCTGTCGGACGCCGGCGTCGATGTCTTCCACTGCTCGCAGCGCCGCTTCTGGGAGCCGGAATTCGAAGGCTCGGACCTGAACTTCGCCGGCTGGACCAAGAAGCTGATGGGCAAGCCGACGATCACCGTTGGGTCCGTGGGCCTGGACGGCGAGTTCATTGCGGCCTTCGGCGGCGAAGGTTCAAAGCCCGCTTCGTTGGACGGTCTGCTGCGCCGTCTGGAGAATGAGGAGTTCGACCTGGTCGCCGTCGGCCGGGCGCTGCTGGCCGATCCGCAGTGGGTCGCCAAGATCCGCGACGGTCGCGAAGACGAGCTGCGCAACTTCGAGCGTTCTGACCTGATGACCCTGTCCTGATCGAGAGATGTCGAGCCGGTTATGCCGGCTCGACGATCACGCCCGTTCCGTAACATAGGACCTCGGTCACGCCCGGCATGATCTCCGTCGCGTCGTAGCGGACGGCCAGGATGGCGTTGGCGCCGTGGGCCTGGGCGTGTTTGACCAGTTCGTCATAGGCTTCCTGACGTCCCGCCTCCGCCAGTTTCACATAGGCGCCGACGCGGCCGCCCAGCATGGACTGGACCCCGCCAATGGCGTCGGAGATGGCGTTGCGAGAGCGCACCGTGACACCGCGCACCAGGCCGATGTGGCGAGTGACGCGAAAGCCGGGCAGGTCGTTGGTCGTGGTGACGTACATCTGTTTCTCCTAACGGCGTTCCAGCACGCGGAAGATGAAGGCGTGATCGTCCTTCTCACCCGCCGGGTGCGATTCTGACGATACCTCGACCCAGGCTGTTTCGTCGAATGCAGGAAAGACGGCGTCGCCTTCGGGAGAGGCCTCGACCTCGGTAATGTAGAGGCGCCTAGCGCGGGGCAGGGACGCCTCGAACAAGGCGGTGCCGCCGATGATGCAGATCTCATCGACGCCATCGTCCTCGGCTGTCTCGCGCCCGATCTCGATGGCCTCGTCCAAGGTGGCGCAGACCAGCGCGCCTTTCGACATGCCGTCGCTTTCGTAGGATTCGTCACGCGTAAGGACGATGTTCAGCCGACCGGGCAGAGGCTTCAACGGCAGGCTCTCCCAGGTCTTTCGACCCATCAGGCAGGGCTTGCCCACCGTGATGGCCTTGAACCTTTGCAGGTCCGAGCGCAGCCGCCAGGGCAGGTCGCCGTCGCGGCCGATGACGCCGTTGCGTCCACGCGCGACGACCAAGGCGATAAGAGGAACGGTCATACATTCGGCTCCAGCCAGTTCAGCCATTTGCGCTGCATGGCCTGATCCAGATCGACACCGGCCCGCGCGCAGTAGATCAGCAGCATTCCCAGCACATCCGCCGCTTCGTCACCCAGCGCCTGGCTGTCGGGCGCGCCTCTTGCTCGGCCGGTCAGACGCAGATGCTCGGCGGTCAGTTCGCCAAGCTCTTCCTGAAGCTTGAGCAGGGCCCAGTCGCGGTCGATATCGTGCTCGGCGGCGTAAATGTCGGAGATGCGAAGCACCGACGCGGACAGATCGCGCAAATCCATCCGTTCAACGACGCTCGACGCTGACGCCATCCGCCGCAAAGGCCTGAAGGCGCGACCGGGCGTCGGCGTCGTTCAGCGCATAGGCGTCGAGGAAATCCTCCGTCGCCCGGATGATCTGATCAAACTGCTCGCCCTGCGCAGTCCCCGGCAGCTGGTGGTCTGCGCCCGCGAAGATCATGAGGGTTTTGTCGCCTGCCGGACTGTTGTCGAACGGCGCGCGATGATCGCGCCAATCGCTGACGAAGCCGGGCACCAGATCCTGATCGCCAGTGATCACCAACAGCGGACGGTCAAGCGTGCGGTAGCTGTCTGAGGTGACGAGGCCGGGGATGGAGCCGGCCGAAGAAAAGGCGATCACGCCTTTTACCGCCGGGTCGCCTGCTGGCCCGGCAGCCGTAACGGCGCCGCCCTCGATCACGGACATCAGAGAGCCGAACGAATGCCCCGCCACGATCAGCGGTTTGTCCGAATGCGCATGGGCGGCCATGCCGCGTGCGACGCCCAGGTCGATCAGCCTGGTCGAGAAGGCGGCGCGATTGTCATATTTCTCATGTTCGGGATGGCGCAGGGAATCGACGTGCAGCGGTGCGATTACCGTGAAACCATGCGCCGCCCAGGCTGACAGAATGCGAGCATAGGCCGTCGGTGAGCCGTTATAGCCGTGGCTGAACACCACCACGCCGCGTTCGATCGGAGCGGTCCAGATGCTGATCGGTATGGCCCGACCGTCCGGCGCCGGCACCCTGATTTGTACCGGTGTGATCTCTGCGGCTTCAACGGCGGATGAGATCGGCTGGGCGATCGCCGACGTTGCCGGCGTCGCGAGCAGAATGAAACCAAGAGAGAAAGCGCGGATCATCGTGAATGACCTTAAACGGCGACGGCGGCCTTGATGTGCGGCCAGGCTTCGTAGCCTTCGAGGGTGAAGTCCGAGAGGTCGAAGGCGAACAGGTCGGTCTTGGGCGCGATCTGCATGACGGGCAGGGGCAGGGGCTCGCGAGTCAGCTGAAGCTCGGCCTGCTCAAGGTGGTTCAGATAAAGATGGGCGTCGCCAAAGGTGTGGACGAAGTCGCCCGGCTCCAGCCCCACGACCTGGGCTAGCATCATCGTCAGCAAGGCGTAGGAGGCGATGTTGAACGGCACGCCCAAAAAGACGTCGGCACTGCGCTGATACAGCTGGCAGCTTAGTTTTCCGTCAGCGACGAAGAACTGGAACAGGCAATGGCATGGCGGCAGCGCCATGTCGTCGACATCGGCCGGGTTCCAGGCGGTGACGATGTGGCGGCGGCTGTTGGGATTGGTCTTCAGTCCATGAACCAGTTTTTCGATCTGGTCGATGACGCGGCCGTCCGGCGCAGTCCAGGACCGCCATTGCTTGCCATAGACCGGACCCAGCTCGCCCTCGGCGTCGGCCCATTCGTCCCAGATGCGAACGCCATTGTCCTTCAAATAGGCGATGTTGGTTTCGCCACGCAGGAACCATAGCAGTTCTATGATGATCGACCGTAGATGCAGCTTCTTGGTCGTCAGAACGGGAAAGCCCTTGGACAGATCGAACCGCATCTGGCGGCCGAAGACGCCCAAGGTGCCGGTGCCGGTGCGATCGTCGCGGCGCACGCCATTGTCAAGGATGTTGCGCAGCAGGTTCAGATACTGCCATTCCGGATGATCGACGGGCGCGGCGCCGGCGCGCGACTGAACATCGGCAAGGATCATCTGGATGGTCATGAGGCGCAGGTTGCCTCAGAAAACCGATTCGTGTTTCGGGAAATCGCGGCCGTCTGACGAGAGTCCACAGGAATCGAATCAGCCGCCAAAACCGCCTTCTTCGAGGAAGGCCTGTTCTTCAGGCGTTGTGTGGCGGCCCAGCGCGGCGTTGCGGTGCGGGAAGCGGCCGAAGCGGACGATGATGTCGCGGTGCAGCTTGCCCCATTTTTCCAACTCTTCGTCGCCGGCGACCAAGGCCATGTAGCGGTCCTGATCCTCGATCTGTTCAGAATGTTCGAACGGCAGAAGCAGGAAGTTCTTCAACGCCGGCTCGACCGCCAGGTGCAGGTCGCGCGCCACGGCCTGGTTTGCGAACATCAGGGCCAGAGGATCGGTGGCGAACTGATGCGCCGTGCCGCGAAAACTGTTTCGGGGATACTGGTCCAGCAGGATCAACAGCGCCAAGGCGCCCTCAGCCGTGTCCATCCAGTCGTCCCGTTCGCGGCGCGCGGCGGCCCAATGCAGAGCGCGGCCTCGATCGCGGAAGTCGGCGTCGAACGGCTCGTCCTTAGCGAACCACTTTTCGGGTCCAGCCTCTTTCCAGAAGGCGACAACGTCGGATGGGGTTATGAAGGCGGTCATGACACAGACCCTACCCAATCCGCTGCCTGTCTTCCACGACCGCGACTGCGACCTTTCTATCATTCGCGGCAAGCGCGTGGCCATGATCGGTTACGGCAGCCAGGGCCGCACCCATGCGCTGAACCTGCGCGATTCGGGCGTGGCCGATATCGTGGTGGGTCTGAAGTCCGGCTCCAAGACGCGAGACCTGGCGCGCGCCGACGGGTTCGAGGTGATGACGGCCGCGCAGGCCGCGTCGGGCGCCGACGTGGTCGCCGTCATGGCGTCAGACGAGGCGCACCGCGATCTGTGGCGCGACGAACTGGAGCCAAATGTGCGGCCGGGCGCGGCCCTGGTCTTCGCCCACGGCCTGTCGGTGCGCTTCGGTCTGGTCGAACCGCGCGCGGATCTGGACGTCATCCTGGCCTCGCCTAAGGGGATCGGGCCGCGCATCCGCGATCTGTACGAAGCCGGGGAGGGGGTCTTCTGCCTGTTTGGCGTGCAGCAGGACGCGACGGGCGACGCGCATGCGCTGGGCCTGTCCTATGCGGCGGCGCTGGGCTGCGGGCGCAAGGGCATTCTGGAAACGACGATGCGCGACGAGTGCGAGAGCGACCTGTTCGGCGAACAGGTGGTTCTGTGCGGCGGCATCGCCGAACTGATCGACGCGGCCTTCTTGAAGCTGGTCAACGCCGGCTATCCGCCCGAAGTGGCGTGGTTCGAATGTTTCTATGAAACCAAGCTGGTGACGGACCTGATGTACGAACGCGGCATCGCGGGCGCCTTCGCCAAGATTTCGAACACGGCGGAATACGGCGCCTATCTGACCGGGCCGAGGGTTATCGGAGACGAGTCGCGCCAGGCGATGGATGAGGTGCTGGCCGAGGTTCAGAGCGGGGCGTTCGTGCGGCGGCTGATGGCCGACTACGACGCCGGTTCGCCCGATCTGACCGCGCGCAGAAAGGCGCTAGGCTCTAGGGCCATCGAGTCGGTTGGAGCGCATCTGAATGCGGTGGCGCGCCAGGCGATGGAGAGCGCGGCGAACGACGACTAACGCGGACATAACGGCGGGCGAAGGCCTGCTGTCGCATCGTCGATTTTTCTGAGGAGAAGATGGTCGGAGTGAGAGGATTCGAACCTCCGACCCCTGCGTCCCGAACGCAGTGCTCTACCAGGCTGAGCCACACTCCGACCGTGGGGGCTGGCCTGGCGGCGTCGCCCCGAAGTGAGGACGCGGCTTATAGCCATGGGTTCGATAGGCCGCAAGCGCCCATTTCGACCCATCTTCACGGTAAGCGAAAATAGTCCTGAAAGAGGGTGTTGCATCCCAAAACGGCTTGGCGTATCTGACCGCCTCCGCCGCACAGAGTGCTTCGGAAACGCCGGTCCTGCTGGGGAATGGTGTAATGGTAACACTACGGTTTTTGGTACCGTCATTCTAGGTTCGAGTCCTAGTTCCCCAGCCATCGTTCCGCGAAACCCTGACAGAGCAAGGAATGCCCGCCCCGCAAGGGTTTGAGCCGTGTCAACCGATACACATTGGTGATACACATGGCCCTCATGGAAGGTGTTCTGAAAATCGGCGGCGTCTGGAAAATCAGGCGTCGAATCCCGGCAGATTGCTTGGCCGATTTCGGGGTGAAAGAGGCTTACACCCGCAGCCTCGGAACCTCTGATCGCAAGCTCGCAATCCAACTTGCGACCCCCATTCTGAAAGAGATCGACGACCGGATCGCAGCGATCCGCGCTGAGCGAGCGACGCCGGTCGAGCCGCCCTCAGAGACGGTGGCGTTTGCACCGTTGGACCGCGCAAGGGCATTCGATCTGATAGCCCGCTGGCGCAGGTCCGCGATCCAGGGCGCGAGCGAGCAGGCATGGTCCGGCCTCCTGCCTCCGTTGAGCAATGACGAAGCGGTCGCGGCGTCTGCGCTGCGCGCTCAGCTTCGGTCGAACACGGAGCCTGCGGGTTTCGAAGAACGATTCGCCCAGGTGCTGGCCCTGCCTGTCACGCATCCCGTCCTGGCGCGACGTGAACTGCGTCAGGCTTTCTTGTCCGCTTGGACGGATGTCGAGGACTTCATCGACGACTTCCGACACGACAACTTCGACGGTTGGCCGGAGGAGGAAGAGGTGGCACCGGTCGCCGCTGCGCCCGTTGCTCCTGTGTTGGCAAGGCCAGAAGCTGGCCTGACGCCGCTCGAACTCTACGACCGCTGGGCTCCCGTCGCCTCGATCCAACTGGAAGAGCGAAACCGAGGCTACGTCCAACGGCTTCAGCAATTCCTTGGCGAGAAACCGATCAGCCAGATCGAGCCGGATGACCTCGCGCGGTTCCGCGTTGCTGCACTGCGATTCCCGAACACGAAACGACCCGCCGTCCTGGCCCTATCCTTCAACGACATCATCGCGTGGGGCGAGGGCGAAGGACGCGACACGCCAAGGATGGACGAGGCGACTGTCTGGAAGTGGATCAACACTCTGAAGGGGATGTTCGGTTACGCGGCAAAGAACCGGTGGATCGACATCAACCCGGCTGACGACACGATGGCGAAACCAGCCAGGAAGCGGAAGGCACGGCTTCCGTTTGATGCGGACGACATCGGGGAGATTTTCTGCAAGCCAGCCTTCACCGGTTTCTCGGGTCGCGCTGACGCTGGCTACCGCGAACAGCCGGGCAATCAGGTGGTGCGGGACGCCAAGTTCTGGATGCCGATCCTTGCGCTGTATACGGGTGCCCGCATGGAGGAGATCGGCGCGACGCTGGTTAGCGAAATCCGGGAAATCGATGGCGTTTGGGCCATCGACATTGTCGATCGTGGCGACGAGGACGACGACGCTCACGACCGCTCCATCAAGAACGAGCAGAGCCGCCGCATCGTGCCGCTGCACAAGCGGCTGATCGACATGGGCTTCATCGATTACGTCCGTGAGCAGGACAAGGCGGGCTTCCTCTTCCCCGACTTGATCCCCACGGTGACGAAGCGCGGCCTGCGTCGGACCGTCAAGTTTTCGAAGTGGTGGAGCTACTTCTGTGCGGCTAATGCCAACGTCAAAGGGGCGGGCATGGACGCGAAGAAGAAGCCCTTCCACTCCTTCAGGCACACGGCCATCCGCGCGCTGCGCCAGCCGGGCGTCAACCCTGTCCTGGCCTACATGTTGGTCGGCCACGAAGAGGGCGAGGTTGACCGGATCAACCTAGGCTACGGCGAGGGCGCCGACATCCGCGAACTCAAGCAGACCATCGACCTGATCGAGTATCCGACGTTCAGGTTGAGTCGATAGCGTCGGTTAGGACCTAGGGCTTTTGAAATGCGCGGATCATGGCGACGACAGCGTCGCGCTCTGGTTCGCGCAAGTCCTGCCACAGCTTCAGAATGGCGCGTTCTGATTGACTGATCGCTTGCGGATCGGGGTCGCCATAGAGGTCCGCGACGTGACAGTTCAGTGCCGCAGCGATAGCGAGCAGGGTCGCCGCTGATATGCGGTTCGCGCCCCGCTCGTATTTCTGGACCTGTTGGAAGGTGACGCCGATTGCGGAGGCCAATTGGGCTTGAGTGATCTTCAGCTTCTCGCGCCGCGCGCGAACCTCGCCGCCGATGCGAACGTCAGTCTCTGAAGCAATATGGGCCATAGCCCCCTTTGCTCTGACTACGCCGCGATGTCACCAACCATTTCGACCAGATCATCCGCGTTTACATGGCCATACCGGCTGGCGGTGATCTGGACGCTCGCATGTCCGGCCAGCTTGCTCACGAGGGCGAGCGGATACTTCTTCATCGCCTTCGTCAGCGTCGTATGACGGCAAGTGTGAAAACGGACGAGGCTGAAGTCGAAGCCGCGCGCGGCCATGCGCTTACGCAGCGTGCGCCACATCCTGAATAGTTGGCTTGGGCTGAATGGGAACAGCGGACCGTTGCCCGCTTGAAGTTTCAAGGCAGGCAGGAGGGCGACAATCTCCGGCGTGAGCGGGACGACGCGCGGCTTCTTCGACTTCGTCGAATAGCGCATGAACTGCACGAAGGTGGCAGGCTTGCCCTGCACCATCCGCGTCTCGAAGTGAGCGGCATGCGTCCGCAGGGCTTCGCCACGGCGGCAGGCTGTGGCCAGCAGGAAGCGAACCATCGCATCGAACCGCGACCAGTCCCGGTCGGGCTCTTCCTGGGTCAGCTTGGCGATCTCTTCGAACAGGGCTGACGCCTCGTCGTCGGCGATGACGCGGTCCTGGATGTTATCGATTTCGAACGATGGGAACGTCGGCTTCGCCATCAACAGGGGCTGACCCTGATCGTCCGTCATCTTCGTGGCCAGCAGGAGCGCGGCAGACAGGGTTTCCATCCGGCGTTTGACTGTGGCCGGAGCCAGCACCTTGCCGCCCCGACCGGTCGCCATCGTGTCGGCGATCTGCTTGAGCCGCGTGTAGTGAAGCTGGCCGATCTCGTCGTCGCCACACACCTGACGAAGGATGCGGAGGTTCGATTGCAGCGTGTCGCGGCTACGGTGAGCGCGCCATTCTTCGCGCTCGCACCGATCAAGAAGAGTGGAAACTTTCATCGCGGATTTTGACCAGTTTCTTGGCCATGGCTTCCCCCTTCGCCGTCATCCGCAGCAGCTTGCGTCGCTTGTCGGCGGGGTCCGCTTCCAGCCTGAGCCAGCCAAGCGGCTCCGGATAGTCGCGAGAGGGTTCGTCCATGAACAGTTGGTAAGAGCGACCGATAGAAGCGTCGAACAGAGGCGCCCCCCAGGCATCATCGCCCAAGGCCTTCAGGTCCGACACGATGATGTCGTGACCGCCAGCCGTGCGCTCTGCGATGTGAAGGAAGGCGTAGGCCTGCCGAATGCTGACGCGTGTCGGCATGGCTTTGGCCAGTTGTTCGAACACCCTGACGATCTGGGCGAGCGCGGTCACGTCGTTGGCGAGAGCCGACTTACGAACCACAGGGGCGGCGCGCTCCAACGGTTTTCCACGGGCCATGCGAATCCTCCGGTTAGGCGGCGGAGAATGCGCGATAGTCGGCTCGATGAAAAGGTCGCGTTGATGCATGCATCGAATATGATCTCGACAGATTCACTTGTCCATGCAATTGTTGCGTTGAAACAATTAATTGGAGGGTGGCGTGGAATACATCGTTGCGGGCGTTCTGCTTCTCGTGTTCGCCGACACGGCACTGGCCACCCTCGACCGGATCGGCGGAGCTATTCGCCGCGCTTGGCTGAAGGCGGAGCCAGGACGCCGGGCGTGGCGGGTGCGCGGTCTTCAGAGTCTTCGCGAAAAGGCGGAAGCGGATCAGGCTCGCGCATTGAAGCGGCGATCCGCCTGAGTTCGTCCAGGCTGCGGGGCTTCATCGTGGCCTCCGCTCTGCAATCCAGGCCACGAGTTCATCGTAAGTCTCCGTCTTGGCGGCGCCTGTCTCCAACAACAATCGGATGGCCGGATCGTCAGGGTCGGAACCGGGGAGGCCCAAATCTGACATCTGCCGTGCGATGCAGAACAGTTGCTGCGCCCGGCTGGATTCGAAGAGCGCGATCTCGTCGGCGGTCAGGTCGATCATCGGGACAGGCCCTCGATTAGACGGTCGATCAAATCATCGAAGTCCCATTCGCAATCCCACTCGGATGAGAAACCGTATTTATTGACACCGGCGTTGCCGTATTTGAGCGAGCCGTTGATCGCGGCTGTAACGGCTGCTTTCACCTTCTCACGGTTCAGGAAATGTTCGCGGATTGCGGTCGCCAGACGGTCGGCGTTGATGCTGGCCGCATCTTCTCCGCGTCGATCTTCAATCAGGATCATGTCCCAATCGTCAGCCGGATCGCATTCGAGATCGCGCGGCAGCAAATCGGCTTCCGCGTCATCCAACAAACTGGCGTTCAGAGCGGTCACCAGCACGGTTTTGAGGGTGTCAGTCATCGGCGGTTCGCCAGAGGAACGATGCCGTCATACTCGCCAGCGTCGAAGGCTAACTCGAACTTCGCTGCATCGACTTGATCAAGAAGCTGAAAGCCCACAGCGGCTCTGTTGGACATCCAGACATTCGAGTCATTGGCTGTGACAATCATCCGGTCTTTGATCACGTTGGCATAAAGCCATTCCACCACAGCCCGCGTGTCAGTCAGCGATCCTCGAACCTCGTAAGCGTATGTTTTGATGATCTTCATTCGCCTCCCTTCTTCGCCGAAAGTTGGACGAGCATGTTCTGAGTAGTGGCGAGGCGGCTCTGCAAATCTTGAACTTCCCGCGCCAGGGCCGACAGCAGGGCGAGCGCGCCATCCAGGGCGGGCTCCATCGATTCAAGTTTCTGGGTCAGTTCGAATGCGGTCATTTGATTTCCTTGGTCGGCGCCTCCTGGGCGGCTTTGGTTTCAGGGATGGTGTTGGCGCAGAGGTGGAAGCAGTCGGCGCAGATGTGCGCGGAGCGACCTCGCACAAGCTGGCCTGCCTCTTCCTGCGTGGCGTCGCAGAACGAACAAGACGGCGCCTTGGTGGGGTGGGCGTCGATGGCCCGGTCGATACGGGCGATGGCGTCGTGGATACGCTTGTGCGTAGCTTCGTTGCTGATGCTGACTTGCTTGATCAGGGCGAGGCCGTGGGCGTCGCTAGTTTCCAGCTTGGCCAAGCTGGCCGTAATCTCTTTCAAGCGGGGCCAGAACTCTGACTGGATGTCGTCGGCTAGGGCGGTCGCATGCTCGATCCGCTTCTTCAGCTTGATGACTTCATAGGCCAGGGCCGCGCAGACGGCGGCCAGCAGGGTGATGGATGCGGTGACGATCATGCGGCAACGCCGATCTCAGCGGTCGCGCTGCACGTCATGGCTCCGAGCATCGGGCGGCGGGCGACAGTGGTGTGATCACCGTCACGCTCGACGACGAACCCGCGCTGATGGCGGGAGGACATGTCGCGTGCCATCTTGTTGATGGCCTGGCGGTTCTTGTGGGGACGAACGTCAAAAGACTGGCCGACTTCAAGGTCCGCCCAGGGGTAGAAGAGGCCGGACTTCGGACTATCCGCGATGTTCTGTGCGCGGGTCTGGTAGGCGAGGTTTGAGGGGCAGTTGTTCGTCTTGTCGTGGTCGAGATGCGCGATGTCGTAGCCCTCGGGTCGTGGGCCGTGGAAGGCTGAGGCGACCAATCTGTGGACCGTGACGCTGTGTTTGCGACCGTCCGCAAATACTATCGAGACGATCTGATAGCCAATGCCGTTATCGCTGCGCTTGAGGACTTGTTTCGGGCTACGAACGCGGCCCTCACTGCTTGCTTCGTAACCTCTTGTGCCCGGAATGGGCCGCCAAACTTCTGTAGTCATTTGTCTCCTGAAAAAGCTGAGGCCCCCACGATGATCAGATCGCGGGGGCCTTCGCTTCTAAGGAGGCGTCTCATGGCAGGACGCTTCAGAAGTTTTGGTCGCCAGCGTCTGATCCCGCTTGGGCTGTCTCAAACTTATTTATCAAAGGAGAGAAAAACCGGGCCGACAGCGCGATCGGGCAAGACTACCGGTCACAGGTTACTACGTAAGAATTGCGTATGACAGTCTAGGTGTCAAACAGACCTCTTGAACAAAGTTCGGCCACACCCTATCTCGTCGTCGTCGCAGCATCGCGGCGGGGCCAGGATGAGGGAAAACCTTATGGCAGAGTATCTTGTAAGTTTTCGGGTAGGCAATGTTGATAGCGGGTTGACGGCCAATGAGCGTTGGCGGTCAATCGAAGCCCCGCTGAAAGGCTTTGAGGTATGGAAAGAGACCACGTCTTTGCTAATCGTGAGAACGAGCAGCGACATATTTCAAGTCATCAAAGCCCTGGCTGGGAAGCTTGATGCACGTTTCGACATGATGCTCGTAAGACAGATCGGGGTGAACAATACCCTGTTCTGGGGTGCCGTGGAGGACAGTCAGAAGCTTATGTCTCTGGTTCCGGACGCGCGACGCGTGACGTTCTAGGCAGGCGGGGTCAGGCGGGTGGACTGACCTCATCTTGCAGTGGCGATCGTGTCGCGCCAGAAGGGCGTCGGAGGGATCAATGGAATCAAAACATCCAGCATTTTGGGCGGGCCACACTTTCAGCGTGGTGACCGGAACGGCGTTTGTAATCTCTGCGGTGCTGAATGCCGTGACATTCTGGCTGACCTGGAAGCTAAACTACTTCCTTATCGCGTCGCCTGCTGATGTGGTGATGTCAGGCTTCATTCTGGTGGCGACGGTAGCGGTTGTCGCGGCAGTCATAGTGGGGATTTGGTGGTTCTTCGTGACACTCATGCGATTGTCTCAAGAGGAGCGGCGTAAGCGTCTTAAAGAAGTTGAGGAGCTAAACGCTGCTATTGAAAGGTCCATTGAATCCATGCGTGACCGTCTGCTGAAGGCTGGCCTGCCTGCGGATGAAATTGACACGATCTCGTCAGCACAACGTATGGGGCGCAGGCAGCAAGCTAAAATAGAGCATGTCGGTCGCCGGGCCTCTTCGGCATTTAAGTTTGCGACTGTCATTGTATCGGTGCTCGGTCTTCTGGCACCCGTGGCAAAGCTTTTGGGCCGCGTTCCAGACGTGAACGGGGCTGTGGAAAAAATTAGTCGTCCTTGGTGGTATGCCACTGGTCTCCAGGTCGCGCCCGAATACAAAGCTTTCGAAGGAAAGTGCGCCAACGCTCCGGTTGCGTGGCTCGGGTCGTCCACGGCGATCCTAGAATGCTCTGATCGAGTGCGCGTGATCCACAAGCTGGACGATCTGGTGACCGTGCAACGCTACGCTCGCTAGGCGGTATTCACATCTTCGAGCCGCGACCGAAGAAGCCTCTCCTAACAACAGGCTTGGGCTCCACCCATGCTGGCCAGACCTGTTCGGCCTGCGATTTGTATAGGCGCCAGTCGTGAAAGCTCGGTGCTCCGGTGAAGTGGCCGGGCTTGATCACGACAGCGTCGCCTCTGCCGGACCGGATCGCCGCGAGATCAAGTCGGTGCGCTTCGAAATAGTCCGGATCGATCCGGAATAGCTGCGACGTGGAGCCGTATGCATCGGTTCTGCGAGCCAGCAAGATCAACCTGCCGGTCGAGATAGCGTCGAGAAGTTCGTGCTCAACCATCAGATCGCTTATAGCCCGCTGAGATTTCGCCCAGGCTGTTTCGGTCGTCAGATAGTCCACCAAATCGGGCAGCGTCATATCCGGCTTAGCCATCCCGATTTGCGTCCGGCTCGTTGCGGATAATTTCACGCGATTGTGGAAGATGCTCGCGATCAGTAGGCCTGCCCAGAAAACGTAAAGGTGCGTCGCGATGGGGCTTGAGAGCACGCCCCACATCCAGAGGAGCCCGGCGCCTATGGCTCCGGTATGAGCCCACAATCGGTTCAGGCCGTATTGTTCAAGCCAAGATGCGATGTTCTCGTTGCACACTGCGAGAACGAACACGCTCCCGACCACGATCAACCAATTCCGCGATTGCTTTTCCCGATTCGCCATGGGGCAAATCTAGCACGGTGATGCGAACGCTAGGGGCGGTAGTGATCGCGGATCAGCGCGACTTCCACCGGCAACAACCGGGCCTCGAATCCAGCGATCGCTGCATCCAGTTTGGTTTCCAGTTTCCGGCAACGAGCGACAGCCTCGCGCGCCACTCCTTCGGCCAGGGTCAGGCGAGAAGTCAGGCGGGCGATCTCCTCGTCCTGGGCCAGGACGATTTCCAGCACGGTCGCGAGATCGTTGGCGGTGAAGTCTGACTCCATGTGTCTCCAGAAGTGCTGTCTCAAGCATATATAGCATGAGGGCTTTGCCATCTGGTATATTGCTCTCATGCCTTAGAGAAGTGTCGTAACGACCCTCGGTGTTCCTGCGCCGGGGGTCACTTTAATTTTGACACGGAGATTGTGCGTTTGAGATAAATGGAATTGACGACAGGAATCGTCGCGTTGAATTACTCAACGCATCTAAGGAAATGATGACTACCATTGCTGACGTGCTTCAGTTCATTCGCTCGTGCCAGGGCGACGCCGCGCTTCTCAACCCTATCGCTGACTGCCTGAAGGCTGAGGCCCCACGATTTTTCGAACCGCCGCCGCCGCCCAGGATCACGGGCCTGCCCGACCTGACGACACTCGTCGCTATGCAGGCCAGCTTCTATGACAACGGCGCCGACAAATTCATGGGCCGCTACAAATGCATTTTTGAATTCTGGCTAGGCGACCGGCGCAAGATCAAGCTGTCGCGCAAGGATCACAGCCTTACTGTCCAGTTCTATACGGCCAAGCAAATCAAGCGGAAGCTCTCGATCAGCCGGGCTAAGAGCCTGACTGAAGGTTGGCGCGACGATCTCAAAGCGATGGCCGACGACGCGGGCGACGACTGGCTGATCGGCCCTGTCACCTTCAAAGGCGGCGACGAGGGTTCAGGCTGGCTTACAGAACAGGTGATCATAATCCGCCTGGACGAAGGGCGAGCGGTGGAAGCCGTCCTGATGGCGGGCGATCAAGCGACACGGGCGACTGTGTTTGACGGCCAGACGCATCAGGCCAAGCCGCACAACAGGGGGGTTCAGGTCATGGCGCGCGTCGATTACACAGGTCTGAATGACGACTGGGCCTGCGAACTTGGCACTGTCGAATCTTAAGCCGCTCGACCTGTCGAGTCTTAAGCTTACCAAGTTCTTAGAACTTATAAGCTTAAGACTCGACAACGGGTAAACCCGTCGCTCGTCTTTGGCTTAATGTTCCTTTCGGAACGCGTTGCGCCTAACGGCGCCCGTCGCCTACCGGCTCCGCGTAGGGTCGTGCTTCGCCCGACCGGCGTATCTATCGCTTCGCTCGTTCAGAGAAATTGAAGTTCGGCTGAGCCGTTTGGAAAATTAAAAATCCCCGTCCGGTCAGGTGTCGTGTCAGCATCAGGCAATCTTCGTGGGAAGGTAGATAGGGCGGCGCGGACGGACGGACCTGGACCGGCAGGCAGACCCATGTAATCTCAGAAGATGCGATTTCTTGTCCTGGCACCACTGATCATGCTCACGGCCTGCGAACAGGCTGAGAGTGGGACCGTCTATCTGTTTCGCAATCCGGTCGTCGGATCGGATCGAATCCACGTCGCAACCTTCGATGCTCGTGACGGGCGGGACTACAACGAAGAGAACTGCACCGTCGTCCGCGACCTCATGCAGAGCCAGCCCGGCGTCCAGGTGGCTTACTGGTGCACTGCCCTAAAGCCGTAGCGACGTTTCCAACGCCATTCGACAGCCGCCTTTTGGAAATCTTGCGGTTGTGCTGACGCCGCCGTCGATGCGATGAGGCGCGATCACCTGGGAGGGAAACGATGCTGAAACCTGACGAAATCGCGCAACTGACGCCAGAGGGGCAGGCCGTCTACGAAAATAGCTCCATGGAGCAAAAGGCGAGGTTCGCCGAAGCATGGAGACGAAACGAGAATATCAGGGACGCCGGTCCCTCGAAGGCGTCAGGGCCTAACTCGCTGATGCGGGTCGTCGGCGCCGCAGGAACGATCATATTCTTCGGCCTGACCTTCCTCACGATGCTCGGCGACAGCGGTGACATGGCCCTGCCGATCCTCTGTGCCTCACTGTTCGGCATATCCGTTTTCATGTGGATGCTGGGCGCGATCGAACAGCGACTGATCATGATCAACGAGACGCTCAAGGCCAACGCCAAGGCCGACTGACTGAAAAAGGGCCAGGACCGTCCGTGATCCTGGCCCCCATCATTTCAGGAGATCGCGGTCTAAGAGCCGCGCTCATATTTATCGATCCGGCGTCACTGCGGGTTCAGATACTCAGCGATGGCATCGGCCTGCGTCACCCGTTTGTCGATGACATGATTGAAGGCGTCCTGGTCAGGGTTGTTGCGATCCACGCCCTTCTTCGCCCTCATATATTCGCCCATCTGATCGGCATTAAAGTTCGGCTCGTTGATGATCCGACGAAGGCCTTCGTAAAAGCGGCGGTCATCATAGGCGTGGCCAGTGTGCCACGTATCGGTGTTCAGGTAGGGGTCGAGGGCTTCGTACATAGCGTTTCATCCTTATGGTTACGCTTGAATTTAGGGTGCTGGACGACGGCTGCAAGTCTGTCAGGCGAAGAACTCCGCATCATGCTCGCCCCACACATGGGCGTAGTCGTCGCGAAGCTCCCGATCCAAGGCCGTGATCAGCATTTCCGGGGTGACCGGGTGCATGTTGTCCGGGCCATCCCACGACGGTGGCGCCACTTCAAAGTAACCGGCCTCCCATGCCATGCGCGCGGCGGTTTCCAAGCTGACCCCATCGGCGCGAACGAGGCGACGGCGGAACGGCGCCTCGCGATGCCAGCGATCCAGATCACGGGCCTGAAGCTCGCCGCCATCGTCGCAGATGCCTTTGATCGAAAGGAACTCGCAAAGGCTCGGATCACGGCGCGGATGGAAGGGGCGGGCAGGCTCTGACACAGGCTCAGCCACAGGCGGCGACACATTGCGCCGGGCCTGAACCCGACGCGCTGCAAACCGGCTAACCCGCCCTCGCGCAAAGGCCGCGATACGACCGGAGAAGTTTCCTGACACGGGCGCCGGGCTCGCTGGCGGAGGTGTGTCGTCGTCATCGCTAGACGTGGTCAGGGTCACGACAGGAACCGGCTTAGCATCGGCCATGGGCGCGATATCCGGGCCGCTGACAGGCTTCGAAAGGTCAGGGAGGCAGATCACGCCGTCCGCCCTCACAGGGGCTTCCACGGGCGTTCTAGAGGCTAGTTCAAACAGGTGATCGCAGGCCGCTTGGGCTTTGGACGCGGCGGTGAAGATCGCCCGCTTATCCTGTTTCAGAACCTTCAGCCATCAAGCGAGATAGCTGGCGTGATCCTCGCGAGGCTCCGACGCGATCCCCAGCCGGGCCATGGCGAACGCGGCGCCCAATTCGGCGATCAGTTCCTCGAACGCGTAGGCCTTATCGCCGAACCGCTTGCCAAACTGGCGATCAAGCCGGGCCTTCGCGCCGGTCCAATGCGTCAGTTCATGCGACAAGGTCGAATAGTAATTTTCGATCTCACTGAATGCTCCAGCGGGCGGCATTTGGACGAAGTCGCCGGACGGGCTGAAGAATGCCTTGTTTCCGCCGTGGCGGACATCGGCGCCGACGCCTTTCACGAACGCTTCCGCGTTAGCGATCCTCTCGATTTCCGGAAGCGGTTCGCCCCCCTCGTAATAGGACGCCGGAAGGCCATCGATTTCGCAGACGTTGAATACGGAATAATACTTCGCAAAGAGCTTCGCTTTGCCCTCTTCGCCCTCTTCGCCGTCATCGCCCGGCGCCTTGAAGGTTCCCCAATATACGACGCGTTCGGCCTTGGCGCCCTTGCGGACGGCTCCGCCCAAAGCCTTCGCCTGATTGAACGTCATCCATTGTTGCGAGGTGAAGCCACGCGCTTCAGCCGCTCCCCACAAGAGGGCAATGTTGATTCCGCGATAGGCCTCGCCGTTCGATCGGGTCGGGATGACCGGGCAAGAGCCCTTTGCGTCCCATTGCGGCGCCCATGGGCGCACGCCTCTTTCCAGCAAGGCGACGATGCGATCCGTAACGTCCTGATAGATGTCGATGGTCATTGTTCGGTTCCGGTGATTGCGTTGATGCAAAGGATTAGGCGCGGCGATCCGTGAGGATCAGGACGGCGACGCCAACGGCAGGCAGGCCAACGGTGAGGAGGAGGGCGGTAAGCATCAGTCAGCCTCGACGAAGAGCCAGCCGTTGACGCGGAGGGTTTCGCCCGTGTCGTCGCAGATGGCCGTGAAGCTGGAGTCGAGGTCAGTGTTAGGCTTGATCCAGACCGAGAGATCGACCGCGTCGGAAGTGAGGTTGATCAGGCGGGAGAAGGCTTGAGAGACGTTCATCGCTTGGCTCCAAAGGTTGCGTTGATGCAACGAATAGAATCCGGGCCGTTTGTGATGTCAAGCAAACATTTGCGCTGATGCAAAAAGGCAGGATCATAGACTGTCATGCGGTCGCACGATCACGCATGCGCGTTTAGGTCAGGCTCGCGCATAGGCTGGCCTGACGCTGGCCTGACGCTGGATCAGGCCGCATTGCCGGTTATCGTGGCAATGCTCTCTTGCGATTTCAATGGCTTGGAGAAACGCGCACGGCTCAACGTCGCGACATCACTTCCTGAAGCCCGGCGCATCGCCCTCTTACCCTAGTGCGGAGAGGGCGCCCCCTCATGGTCCGGGCAGGCATGACCCCCCACGGGGGGTATGAGCCCGCGCGCCACGTATACTCACCCTGACAAATTTTCGGCCAGGATTTTGAAACCGCCTTGGATAGGCAGCTTGTTCAATAGGGCGGGGAATTCCCTGCTAGGCCGGTGCGCGGCATTTCCCGGCGCGCCCTTGCTGGACCCTGAAGTGAGCCTCACGCTCAAGCTGAGCGGATTTCTCTTGATTGCGTTGGATGAACAAGCTGTCGCGCTCTTCCTGTGTGACGACGCCGGGGGCGTATCGGCCTTGGTAGTCGTCCGCCATCTGTGCAGCGTAGGCGTCAACGTAGCTTGTGACGGCCCCCTCGCATGCTTGCATTACCGCCTTGGCCACTGTCTCCCCGCCATCCTTTGAGGATGCGAGACGGTATCCCCAACGGTGGATGCAGTTGGCTGCGCGACGTTCAAGCCAGATCGGATCGCGCATGTTCTGGGCGATCTCTGTCGGCGAACCTATGTCCTCCTCGACGTTCGGCACGCGCGCGCAGACATTTTCGTTCTGCGTCGAGCAGGATGCAATCAGGGCCGCGCCCACCAGTGCTAGCGTTCTCACGATGTCCCCTAGCGGTTGTCGGAAGCGTCGCCGATACGCTACCACAACGCGGCGTTAGGAGAACGAGAAGATGCAACTGATCTTTCGTCCTGAAGGGACACAGCCCACCCGAGAGGAGTTCCGAATGATGGGGACGGCTGCGTCGCCCCCGCCGATCTCCCGGACCTTCACTTCGTGGGATCAGGTCATCAACCATCTCGTGAAGAACGATTGGCCCGCAGGCCAGAAGCCTTGGGTTTTAGAGGGGACTACCCTTCATGATCCCGAGGATGTCAGCCACCGCTTACCGGGCTGATTGTGTCCCCTCAGACTTGGATCGAGATAGGCTCGACGGGCTCCTCGAATGCGCCTGTCATTGCGGCTCTTATAACCGGTAGTGCCGCACTTATAACGGGTGTGGTTGTTGGAATATTTGCTTGGCGACAGTGGCGAGTAGCCAAGGACAAGCTCGCACTTGATCTGTTCGACCGGCGATGGGCTGCAAGCAACGCTTTCCAGGACGCGGCGGTGGCGCGGATGGAAGAGATTAGCGAGACTACATCTTATGACCCGCTTAAATGGCTCAGCGGAGATTCTCCCGGTATTGAAAAGCATCAAGAGCTAGCGAAGCGAGCTAACGATATTCATTTCCTGTTCGGACCAGACGTGCGCCGCGCTGCGAAAAGAATAATGATTAATCTCGCCGAGCAAGCCCGGCTCCACGAAGCCATGATGAAAGAAGCTGATCTCGCTGCTCCTGGCTTCGAAGTTTACTGGCAATCGCGGACAAAGCTTACAGAACTCAATCGTGACTTCCGTCACGCTACCGAACCTTACATGATGTTGGGACACATCTCCGTCAATCGTCCGGCGAGACGGTTGGCTATCGTGAAATGGCCGTTCCGCCGCAAGTGAGCCTATGATTGTCGGGTAGCCCCACCATCCACAGGAACGTGAACAAAGCGGGAACGTTGCCGAGTAGGAATCGGTTATAGGGGCGAAGGGTCGTGGCGTCCCAAACCGAGTCCCATCGTGCGCGCCCGCCCTGAATCCGACTGGAAAGACTACAACGTCACGGCTCGTGACCTCGTCGCCGACTCCGAAGTCTACATCACGTTCTCCTGCCTGGGCTGTCGCGTGATCAAGGAAGCGAACGTCTGGAAGATTGGAGCTAGGCTGGCCGACGACGCCATCCAGCGGCTGCGGTTCCGATGCAGCAAGTGCGGCGTCTACGCCAAAGACGTAGCTATCCAGCGTCGCCAATCCAGGTCCAGTGACCCCATCCTACGGATCAGGCTCAATCCGGCCCATTGGGACGACGGTCACGAGACGGCGCATCGACAGGCCTTAGCCAGGGCGGAGAAAGCCTGGGCGGCGAAGGGCGAACGGTAATGGGCTTCAACGCTCGCTACCGGATGTGGAACCGCGAGAACTGGCAGGGCTACGCGCCGACCATCCACGCGATGCAGCGGCGGAGTTGGAGCCTGACGCTGACTTGCCGGGCGTGTCGCTTGGAGATCGCGGCGGACGCCGATCGGATCATCCGCCAGCGTGGCCGCGATTGGAGCCCGTGGGGCAAGACGGCGAAGTGTCCGCGTGTCGGGTGCGGCGGTCGAATGACGATGTCGGCCTACGCCCCAGGCCCTGGCGTCAGGGTTGAAGTCTAGTCGCCCAGAGGGGCGGCTAGCCCATCTGTCCACGCTGATCCTTTGCGAATCCGGGGCGCACCCGTCCCAAGTTGACGCGGAAAACCTTTGAGTTTTTCCGGTCCGTCCCCAGGACTGTGGACAAAGTCCCCCTCGAAGGCAGTCTCTGCCTATTGACCCGAATCACGAAAACCGCGTCAGTGCCCGAAGGGATGAGACCTAGTTTTTCAATGAACAGGTCCGTCCAATGTTTAGCAGAAAATCCAAACCCGCCCCGCTGGCCCCGACCCCGCGTCATTCGTTCCGAATGCGAACGAAGGACACGGAGATAGAGGCGCACGGTTACGGCCTGATCGTCGCCATGATGGCCGTCTTCCTAGTTGTAGTTCTCGGCTTCAGCGTCGTCATGGCGCCGACGATCGAGGCGTTAGCCAAGCAGCACGCCCAGGCCGAGCCAGCCACGCCGGTTAAGCCACCTGCTTCCTAGCGATCTCGCAATACTCAGCCGACTGTTCGATCAGGATCGCAGACCGACCGTGCTTGAGCGCGGCTACGCCGGTCGTGCCCTGGCCGCCGAACGGGTCCATGACGGTGTCACCGCTGTTCGAGCACGCCAGGACAATCCGCTCGATCATAGCGACGGGGAAAGGGCAGGGGTGCGCGGTGCGTTCGTGCGAATTTCCGGGAATCTTGTTGAAGGTCCACACGTCCACCGGCAACGAATATTCCTTGTTGTTCCGTTTGTCGCCCGACTTCGGCGGGTCTTTCACGGCGTCGAGATTGAAGGTCCGCTCACCACCCGGCTTCACCCAATACATCCAGCGTTCCGACTTGATCGAGAACCGAGACTTACTCGTCGCCTGACGCGACGATGGGTTCCAGACAACCTCCTGGATGAACTGAAGGCCGACCCGTTCGCCAATCGGGAAGAGGTAATAGGTCATCGGGACGCGCCTTAGCCATTTGTCAGCGCGATAGTAGCCGACATTGATCCAAAGGGCGCCGCCCGGTTTCAGGACACGCGTGGCGTGGTCGATCCACCCATGAGAGAAATCCTGGAACTGCTTGAGCCCGCCGTAGGCGTCCCCGTAGGCCATGTCATGATCGGGATAGGGGGGCGACGTGACGATCAGGTCTACCGAATCCGCGTCCATTTCCAGCATCAGGTCGATGCAGTCTCCGTTCCGGATTTCGACGATCGGCGCCGGGTTGTCGTTGGCCAAGCGGGCGGAGAGGATGACGACATTTTCCAGATCGAAGATGGCTGCGTTCAAGGAGTTTCCTTCCATGTTTCGGGGGACTTCTAGCATAAATATGCCATAAGTAGTTGAAATGTCAAGGAAAATAGATCGGGCTCAGACTTTCGTTTCTGGTCCGCTCGAAACGTAAAACATTTTATATTTTGTCCGGCCTAGCGCACCCGCCGTCCCTGACCCCTCTTCGGACGGTTGTCGAACATCCGTGCCAAGGGCGTGTTGGAGAAGAACTTCTTCTCGAACTCACGCACCGCCTTCGCCTGGGCGTTGGCTTCAGACTTCAAGATGTCAGCGTTCATGAAAGCCTTCCAGTGATCGACGGCCTGCGCCAGCACGTCGATGCGGTCGTCGTGCTTCACGGCGCCGCGTGCGCTGGTCATCCGGCACATCTGATACAGGCCGTTGTAGTCGCCCTGGCCGAGTTGATTCTGGATCACGTCCTTCGATATCACCAGACGGTGCTGCTTCAGGGTCGGCTCTAGCGCGCCGATGATCCGCAGTTCCTTCTGGCCACTCACATTGTATTCGGAGATTCCGCACCGCCACTTGTTGGTGAAGCGTCTGTGTAGGACCGGCTGCAAGAGCTTGGCGTAGATGCCGTTGCCGAAGTTCTTTTCGATGGCGATCTCGCGGACCTCTTCGGCCTTGGCCAAGTCAGCCAGCGCGTCGAGGGTTTCCTCCGCCATGCCGTCGCGGAAACCGCCCCAGGCACGGATGTAGATGCGGCCTTCGAGATACTTGGTGACGACGTAGCCGGTTTCGTCGGAGCCAGAACCGGACGGGTCAATGTGCAGGACGGAGCCGGTGTAGTCGGCCCAATGCTCGCTGATGCTCTTTTGGATCGGCCCGTAGAAGCGGTCGCCAGTGAAACCCGGACTGACGAAGTCGAGTTCCTGTTCATCGCTTGACCCGTAGGAGAGCGCGACCGGCGCCCGTTTCGGATCGATGTCCATGACGATTAGGTCACGGGTCTTCAGCGGATACCGCTGTGCGTCAGATAGCTGGGTGTCCAGCATGTAGTGGAGCGTCCACGAACCCGTGGTCGCATCCATTTCCGATACGCGGAGAGCACGATCGTCGAAGCGTTGCGGGTCAGTTGGCGCGCCGCCTAGCTGGGAAGCGGTCGGCTGACACAGGCTGGGATCAGCGTCGATCTCCGCCACCAGCATCGGGGCCAGCGTGTCGCCGTAGTTGGCCAGCTTGGACTTAAGCGGATAGCGGGCCGTCCAGATGCGGACCCGATAGCCCTTCTGTGGGAGGTCGGCGTAGATCGAATCCTGAGACTGCGGCGTCCCCAGGTAGATGATCTGGTTTCCCATTTCTGGCTTCAGGATTTTGGTGAACTCGGAGCAGGACTCGCGCAGCTTTTCCCGCATCGTTTCGGTGCCGGAGTTGCCAGGAATTTCCACGTCATCCGCGATCAGGAGGGTCGCGCGGTTGTTCGGAAGCTGGCCGCCGATGCCGACGCAGGACACGGACGGCTGACGGTCGGTCTTTGCTGGACCGACATCGAACGCCTTGATCGAGCCGCGCTGGCCCTCGCGCGTGTGAAGGTGATCCCAGAGACCGTTACCACTGTCGTGGTAGATGATCTGGCGGATCAGATTGGCGTTCTTCTCAGCCGCAGTCGCCGTCGCCGAAACGATCAGGATGCGGTGCTGAGGATCGTTCCAGAGACACCAGACGACGTAGGCGCACGTGAGGAAGGACTTGCCGACGCCGCGATAGCCTTGGATCGCCCGCAAGTCCGGACCGGTTTCCAGGAACCGGGCGATGTCGTCCTGAACCTTGGTCGGCGGGGGTAGCTGAAGGACGTGCGTCCAGACGTGGCGGATGAAGAGTCTGAAGTTGGACCGGAGGAGGTCCGAGTAGGATTGTTCCAATCAGGGGGAGGCATGTGGAGGCCCGGACACGCCGGGGCTCACATGCAGTGGGGGGTTAGTGGCGGTGCGATCCGCCCAAGACTTCGTCGTCCAGATTGACGCCGATGTCCGCGAGTTTGGCCGACAGGCTTTCGACGCGCGGCGACGAGGTTGGGGCCGTGATGTTGTTCGACACGAGGAAGCGCGTCACCGCCGACAGGAGGGCAGGGGAGATCGCCTTGTCGGGATCGTCTGGGTGCGCCGTGGAGATCGCGATCGCCCGTTCGAGTTGGTCGATCAGCACTTCAGCTTGAAGCGAATGAAGCTGATCCAGAAGGGAGTCGGTCGCTCTCATTTGAGCATCACGTCAATGATGAACCCGGCCAGGGCGCCTGCTGCTGCGGCGGCTCCCAGGAGTTTCGCCCACATGTGTTCGAGGGTTCGGACGCGGGATTCGAGCGCGCGCTGTTCGCCCTGAAGAGACCCGATGACGGCTGTCAGTTGGGTGAGTTGGCCTTTGATCTCGCCCAGGATGAGGACAAGATTTGTATCGCTGGTTTCGCGGGGAGGTTGGTTGGTGGTGTGAGGCATATTTCCTTTGGTTGTGGGTGGGTTAGGCCGCGTCGCCTGCGGTGTAGGTGAAGTAGACTTCGCGGGAATAAGACTGGCCGTTGATGACGACGGTGCAATACGCGGTATCGCCGTTCTGGAAGGTGAAGCCGTCTTGGCTGTAGCTCGGTCCAACGAAGATCGTCGTCGCCGCCGTGCCGCCGACTGCGCCACTCCATGCGTAGCTTGAAGGCACGGACCCATCACTGGTGATGATGCGGAACGTGATCTGATCGTAGCCGAAGCCCAACCGACCACCCTGGCCGATGAAACGATAGGCGGTTCCGATGGTGACGGTTCGGGCCGACTTGCCCCGCAGTTGATCGGACGACCACGGCGTGTTCAGGCCTGCCGCCGACGACACCTGGGTAGAGGTCATCGGGAGGCTGAAGCCCCATTCCGCCCGCACCTGTTCAGAGGTGAACTGTCCGCTTGTTGGGATGGTCAATGGATCGTCCCTTCGAGCAGGGCGACACGCTGGCGAAGCGAGCGCAGTTCGGCGATCATCACGGGGATGTAGCCGGTCTGATCCAGCGACAGGATCGCGTCGCCGTCTTCGTGCAGATCGGCGCCCTCGCTGACGAGGATCGGTGCGACCTCTTGGGCCTCTTGAGCGATCATCCCGAACATGCGTTTGCCGTTCTTCGTGAACTCGTAGACGTTGGTGTCGTCGATGATCTGTGAGGCCTGAGCCAGCGGGATCGGAACGATGTCGGTCTTCAGGCGACGGTCAGAGGTGACCGTGAACGACCCCATCTGCACCTGACCGCCTGTGACGATGTTCTTGTCGTTGTAGGCGCGCATCCAGGACGAATCCTGCATGAACCAGCCGCCGCCCCAGCTTTCCCAATAGATGCCGTTGTTGGTGCCGCGCACCCGGAACCACTGGTCGATGCCGGTGTAGATGTTGGCCCCGAAGGTCGCGTTATTGTTCTCTAGATCGATCTCTAGAGGCCAGCCGCCGCCCGTGCTCGCCCAGCCATCGTTGTCCGTTCCCGCACCCCTCAAGACGTAGAACTTGTTGGCGTTGACGTGGATCATCGCCGAGCGATGGTCGGTGTCGCGCAAGACGATGGTGGGGTTGGTTCCTCGAAGCTGAACCCTGTCACCACATTCGACGACGCCGGGGACTCTCAGGTTCCCCCCGTTGTCTATCGACCCGATGTTCGCGTCTGTCCCGTTTCGCCACTCGTGCCCGTCTTTCGACTTGTAGTAGGAGCGGCCATTGCTGGCGAAATAGAAGCGGTCGTTTGCGTCGCGGGTCTGAACCCAGCCGTCGTTGTATCGCTCCATCCGGGTCAACGGATCGAAGTTTTTCTCGGTCCAGAATTTGCGAATAGTGCCGCCCGCTGACCAGCCGCCGTAGCCAAACTCGCCGTCGCCGAACATGCCGAAGTAGGTGCCGTATTGACCGGGGCGGTGGAACTTCATCCACGCGCCCGTTCCGGCCGCGCCGTCTCCGCGAACTTCCAGCATCGCTCCCGCGCCGCTGTCTTGGGGGTTCGCGATCGACGGGAAAGTGAGTTGCTTCGCCATGACCTGTTCGCCACCGGCGTGGGTTATGATGGACCCGGCTTGCGAGCCGTTGTTCGAGTTGGCCTCGATAGTCGGCCCGACGATAACGCTGCCGCCACCGCCGTGGCTGAGCCATAGGCGCCCGTCCGATTTCGGAACGGAGATACGGGCGTGGAAGTCCGTCGAGGCATCCAGAGAGAAATCGACGTAGGGGCCGTAACCGTCGTTGCGGAGTTCGAGCCAGCCTTTCTCGACGTTGACCCGGTTTGCGCCATTGGACGCGCCGACGATCAGGCTACCCATCGCCTGCATGTTGAAGTTCGAATAGATGTTGCCGTTGAGCGAATAGAGCGTCCCGTCCGCATCGAACCGCCAGTATTTTTCCGACCCCGCCGCTCCGGTCTTGATGACGGTATGATTGCCGTCCGGGTAGAACAGGCTGTGATTGGCTGCGAAGCTATGCGCGCCCACTGGACCGTTGACGCTGATCGCGGTGCTGAACGACGCGTTCGCCTTCGGTGCCTTCAGGTCCAGCGCAGCCGTCAGGCCTGTGATGTCGGCCATCGCATGAGCGTGGGTCGATGGCGTGAATGTCGAAGGGATGCCGGTGATGTCGCCCCAGGCATGTGTATGGGCGGACGGCGTGAACGTCGTCGGTTTCGAGTTCAGGTTCGACCAGTTGAAGCCGTTGATGTCGGTATGCGAGTGGCTATGCGCAGAGGGGAGGAAGGTCGTCGGCAGGTTCGCCAGCGTGTTCCAGTCGGGAGTGTCGTCAGTAATGTAGACGTAGCTCGCCTGAGCCGTCTTCGTCCCACCACGATATTGCCAGCGTCGGCCATCCGAGAGGGTGACATAGTCGCCCGTCTTGATCGCCGTCTGATCGGCTGCGGAGATGTCTGCGAATCCACCGGTCGAGAAGTAGGCGTCGGCGCCCGGCAGAGCAGGAAGGTTCGAGATCGAGATCGTGCCGGTGATGCGGTTGGCCGCGATCGGGTCCGATTTCTTGTCGAAATTGTTGGGCTCGAAATGTGCAGCTAGCTCGGCTGAGTCGGCTGCTGATCCGGCTGCGGCTTCTGCGGTCACTGCGTCTGCCGCCGTCTGCTGAGCGAGTTCCGTAATCGTCTCTACAGCCGCTTCCACGTCGGCGCCGTGGCCCTGTGCGAGTTCGGCCCAATAACGCGCGTTGGCTTCGTGATTGGCAGCGTTCGATTGCGCGGTCTGAGCCTGGACGCGGGCGGTGATTGCGGCGTTCTTTGCTGCTTCTGCCAGCACCTTCGAGGCGTCGGCGGAAGTTGCGCTGGACGCCGATGCGCTTGCGGAGGCGTCAGCGGCCAGCTTTGCGATCTCAGCCTGGGCTGCGGGACCGGAGACGGCGTCGATGATGGCAGCGGGGCAGGAAACCAACGTCTCCACCCCGAGCGCATTGGTCAGCGGATACCGACCATCGTGGTTCGGCCCACCTTCGACGACACCGCCAAGCCAGTCCGCGAACTGTGCTTGGTTGGCGTTCCACGCCGTGATGGTCGTCTGAAGTTGTTGGGCCAGGGCTGGTGACAGCCCGGGCATTATTCGTGCGCCGCCTCGACGGCGTAAGTGTTGGGCTCCATGGGGCTCCTTGGTCAGATGTCAGTATTTAGGGGTTTGGGGCTGAAGCCCCCTCAGAACTCGGGCTGGTAGATCGGCACATCGCCGCCACCACCGCCACCGGGCGGATCGAAGCCGCCGCCACCGCCGCCGCTACCACCACCGGACCCGACGCCTGCACCAGAGCCGGTGCCGCCGCCGATGCTGGCGGTGTTGTTCTTCATCTCGATCAGCTTGCCATATCTGGCGGTCACGGTCTGGGTGCTCATGTTGCCGACGTTGAAGTAAATCTGGACGTAGTAGTGCCAGTTGCCAGCCTCGTTGGGACGGTCGAGATACATGACCGGGATTGCGCCCTGCCAGGTGTCGTTCGCCATGCCCGAGCCGTTGATGTTGAACGACGAGATGACGGTGCCGCCATCGTTTCCACGACTGCGCACTAGCTGAACGGTCGCCACGAACGACCCGCCAGCATTGTGGGTGAAGGTCGCCCACGTGTTGAAGGTGATGTCGATCGGGCTGTTGGGCTTCTCGACGCCGATCCATAGGCCGTGGATACGTGTGGGCGTGGAGTTGTTCAGGCCAACGGCGCCTGCGTTGTAAGCCGCCTCTACGTTCGTGACGGTGTTCTGGGTCAGCTTGCTGTTGTGGATCGTGCCTTCGACGAGGAGGTCACCGGCCATTTCGACGTTGGTGTTGAAGCGGACCTTGCTCCCGTTCATCGAGACGATCTTCACGGGCGTCCCGCCGTTGGGCGAAACGAATGCGAACTCGTCGGCCACCATGTTGAGCGAGCCAGCAGCCGGGCCGGAGTTGTTCAGGCTGATGCCGATGATGTGGCCGTTGTTGTTCAGGGCGACGCCCCAGCGGGACAGCAGGCCGTTGGTCGCTGACGACAGGGTCGTGACTGATGCCGACAGGTTGCCGACCGTGGAGTTCACCGTCTGAAGGCTCTGTGCGACCGAGCTAACCGCGTCTGTTCGGGCTGTGATCTCGTTGGCGATGGCCGCTGAGTTGTTGCCTAGCTGGGTGTCGATGCCGGACAGGCGGGTCGCCATGGATATGCCGCCGCCGATCTGGACGGTGTTCATGTTCAGGTTCCAGGCGGAGCCACCGGCAGTGGTCGCGCCCAGGAGCGAGAACTGCTGTGCGAACGTCTGGTCAGCAGTGGACCGAGCCGAAGCTTCGTTCTGGATCGCCGCTGTGTTCTGTCCGACGACCGCCGCCAATTGCTGGCGTGCTAGCGTCTCCGCAGAGATCGCAGTCGTGCGAGCCGTCTGTTCGGTGCTGATGGCGGAGGACAGGTTCGCCGCGACCTGTGTCGCCAACGCCTGACGAGCCGAGGCTTCAGCGGCTATGGCCGTCGTGCGTGCCGTAGTTTCGGCTGCAACTTGGGCTTGGGTGCCGTTCGCCGCCTGAGACAGGATCGCTGTGAACTTCTGCCCCAGCGTCTCGGTCGGGCTGACCATGGTCTTCGCCTGATCGAGAACGAAGGCTGTGCCGTTCGCGGTCTTGGACCCAAGGAGTCCGAGCGTCTGGGCGAAGGCCGTATCCGCAGTGGTTCGGGCCGTGGCTTCTGAAGTGATGCTCGATTCAGCGGCGCCGACGCGGGTGATCAGAGTGTTGATGCGACCGGCTTCGGCGGCGACCGCCGTCGCCCTGGCCGTCTCTTCGGCGATGATCCGGGAAAGGCTATCACCGGCTGCTGCATTGATGGCGTTGAACCGCTGACCAATGGTCTCGGTCGGGCTCAGGCGCAGCGTGTTCTGATTGACGATGAAGCCGGTGTTCGAGCCGTTCTTCGCACCGATAAGATCGACGGTCTGAACGATGGCGTTGTCGCCATCGATCCGTTGCGTCCGCTCTTCAGCGATGACGGTCGCGATGCCCTGGCCGTCGCCCACGCCAAGCAGGCCGTCCACGACGCCCTGGATACTATCGACCTGACTTTCGAGGGCGGCAGTGCGAGTGCCGACGCCATCGATGGTCGAGTTGACCACGCCGATGTTGTTCTCGAAGTTAGATAGTTGGAGGGCTTGCTGAATGATCTCAGCAGCGTTCAGATCGACCCCAGCTACCGCAACACGGAAGCGGTTCAGAAGGTCTTCGCCCAGATCACTGATCCGGACGAGTTCGTCCATAATGGCTTCGGGTGTGGTGACCACGCCAAGCTGATCACCAAGACGGATGCGCGCTCTGTCGATGGCTCCGGTGACGGAGTCTTCTGTCTCCTGATTGTGGAAGAGAAGTTGGGCGACTGCCTTGTTCAGTTCCTCCTGAGTCAGGTTTGACCCGTTGTGAAATTGGACGGCGGCCTGTTCGATCGGCGTAACGCGCCTGATCTCCACGACGCTGTTTTTCGCTGGTTGGCTGGGGAGCCGGACGCGGGAATCGTTGACCCAGGTCAGAAGGTGCTGACCGATCCGCAGACCATTCACGCTGACTTGGATGTCGTTCCGGTCGAGGTAGTTGACGGCGAGATCGAACTCGCGCTGGCCCTCTTCGACCAGATATTGAACACGGGTGTTGTAGCTCAGAGGCTCCTTTCGCAGACGCCGACAGGCCCGGCGTTAGCCGGGCCCATCAGCCGCAGGGGGTAGGGGTGGTTAGTCGCCCATCAGGGTGTTGAGGGCTTCGGGCGTGACGCCGTAAGAGCGAGCGCGACTTTCGACTTGGAACATCTCAAGGCCTCGCTCTTCGCCGAACTCTACCGCTTGGGCGGAGCCGGTGCGGTTCACCATCTCGATCAGTTCGGGATAGTCACCCCGTTTGATCATGGCGGTCGCCTGTTTGCGGTAGCTGGACACAACGCGCTTGATTTCAAACGCGCGCTGCGGGTCGGCCATCTCTTCGAACTCGGCGGACTTCACCAGTTCAGTTAGGGCCTCGTGCATGTTCAAGCCGTTGGCCGGACTCCGGTATTCCTGGCCCTGAATCTCAAGCATGCGAGCGGCCTCGCGCGGCGTGATTTTCTGGCCATTGAACCGGGCAGGCGGGTTGGCCGCGAGCAACAGATCGGGGTCGTTCTCAGCCAGAACGGAGACCTCACGGCGGACGATGTCGTCCGTCACTTGGCTGACCCGCATAGGCTGCAACAGGCCCAGCGGATTGTCCGGGCGGACGATCACGTCGCCGAGCCAATCACGACGCTCCGCGACGGATTCCGACATGCCGGGCAGGTTGACCATGGAGGCTTCGAGCAGGCCGTTGGCCTGACGCATGACCGGGTCTTGTTCCCACGCGATGTTGCGAACAATGGCCGGGACCAGCGAGTCACCCAGCTTCTTGAAACCAGCCTTCGCTGCGGCTTGGCCTCGGCTTTCATCCGTCTTGGCGAAGGCCGGGTCCATCATGTCGAAGAAGTCGCCCACGCCTTGCAGCGCGGCCTTGTTGACGATGTTGTTGGTGATCGCCGACAGAACGCCACCGGCCATAGCCGTCAGGGCTTCATCGCTGGCGTCCTTGTCCCGCCATGCTTGGTGCATGTCCGAGACCATGCCGAGCATTTCGGCCAGCGGGGACAGTTGGTTGTAGCCATACCAGCGACCGCCGATGCGGATCGAATACGACTTCACGCCATCCTGCTCCTCTGCCTTGCTCCGCTTGCCGACCAAATCGCCGTTGCAGAAGAGGATAGAGGCCATCGACATAAATCCGATGCCGGTCGCCATGCGGGCCATGACCATGTCGCCTTCGGCGCCGCCTCGCGTCAGTGCAGCTTCCTGCTCCGACATGACGCGGAAATAGTCCTTGAACGCGCCTTGGTTTTCTTTCGTGATCCAGGCCAGCGCGGGATTGCGATCCACCATGCCCGCACGAACGAGGTTGATCGGGGTGCGGAAGAACGGGACATACAGGGCCTTGATGAAACGCATCCGGTTGAGGGCGCGTTCGAAGGCTTCCACGGTGGGGCCAGTCTTCTGGAAGGCAAGAAGCCGGGCGTAGTCATTCGCCATCTCTTGCAGGTTCACCGCCGCCAGCGTGTCGGCTGCGGATTCCAGGCGGTCATCACCCATGTAGTTCTTGGCGAAGTTCCACTCCTCGCCGATCTCGTCGAACGCTTGCTGCGCGCGGGCGAGGGCTTCAGCGGTCGGGCGGTTCTTCACAGCGTCCAGCGTCCGCGAGAAGGCCCGCTCTTTGTCCTTGCCGGTCAGGCGGGCTGAACGGTAGGCGGCTTCGCGGACTGCCAGCGCATTAAGCTGCATTCCGCGCCCCATGACCTTGGTGAACTCGTCCATCGCCAGCGACGGGCGAACGCCCAAGGTGCGGAGGCTCCCGAACAATGCAGTTCCGGCCATGTCCGGGATCGCGAGAACGCCTTGCTTGCGCCAGTTTGCACGCCGGGCTGCGTTGAACTCGAACGGCATGATCCGTGCCGTGTCACCGATAGAAGTCGCAGCGTCCGTGATTGGCTTGGCGTCCTTGAACGCCTGCCATGCCATGCGCGACGCATCCATGAAGTTCTGGTGGACACCCTGAACGTAGGCGTTGGCTTCGCGGAAGGTCACAGCTTCCGCCGAGGTTCGCTTGCCAAGAACGGCGCGACGGATCGGCGAGGTCACCCCAGCCGCGACGTAGCGTTCGCCGACAGTCATCGTCGCATGCAGCACTGAGCCGATGGCGTTACGCACGGCGGTCGCCGGATTGCTGAGGTAGCCGGTGACGATGTAGGTCGAGAGGTAATCCCGCAGACCCAGCTTGCGGATCGTGCGGAGTTCGTCGCGGACCTTCGCTGCTCCGCCTTCACCATAAGCCTCGCGCATGCGTTTGAGGGCTGCTGCCAGGGCTTCGTCAGAGAGGTCGGCGGTGCCGAACGAATCTTGCATCGCACGCCATGACTCTTGGATGTCATTGACCATGCGGGCGCGCTTCTTCTGCGCCTTCATGATGTTGAGGGCGCGACCGATCTCCGACTTAGCTCCGCCTGCCATGCTGTCGAGAAGAGACGCTGCCTGAAGCTGCGCGGCCACGGCCTCGATGGTGGCGGTGTTCTTCACGCCCTGGCCGATCTCTGCTTCCAGTTTTCCGATGGCCCCGATGAGTTCGTCGGTCTGCTGGATCGCAATGGTTTCGAGCGCGTGGATTTTCGCCGCCGCCCCGCCTTCGCCAGTCAGGTCCGAGTGAGCCTTGATGGCGTCGGAGAGGGTGATCCCGAACATGGTCTGACGCGCAATCGTGTCGTCCCAGGTCTTCTTTTCGCGACCGGCTGCGTCGTAGAGCGGGCGGAAGATGTCCGCCATGACGTTGGTCACTTCCTCGAACTTGTCCGGGTCATTCTTCAGCGCGTCGAAGTCGAAGACATCTCGGTTCCAGTGGCTGGCATCGTCGCCAATATCGACCGACTCTCTGCCGAGCCAGCGAACGAAGGTGTCGATCTGATCTTTCTTGATGAAGGTCTTCAGTCGGTCGAGGTGTGCCATGGCGGCTTTGCCCCGGTTGGTCGTTCCGACCTTGTCCCAATCGACGCCATTCCACGGATCAGCATCGGGCTCGTCGGCCTTGGCTCCGGCTTCCGCCTTCACATCCTCAGCCGATTTCACTTCCGGGCCATTGGCTCGTGCGTCGCTATCCACGCGCGCGGGGACGCTGGCGTCCTTCGGCGGCGTCACATCTTTGAGCGGCAAGCCTTCAGGCAGAGGCGTGGTCTTGATGTCGTCCGTTGTCAGGAGCGGACGGGTCACAGCGTCTGCCGCGTCGAGGTCTTCGCGCATCGCCTGAGCGATGGTGTCGTTCGAGGGTGGCCGGGCACCCGGTTTGCGGATCAGTTTGGCGGCGCCTTCGAATGCGCCAGTGAAGGCCGCGCCCGCACCAGCCGACAGCAGCGTCCGCTCGATTTGGAATTCGTCCTGGGTCAGGCCAAGCGCATCTGTCTGAGCCAAGACATCCACGCCGCCAGCGACGGCGGCCTGAACAACCATCTTGCCCCAGATCGTAGAACCACCTGTGATGTAGGATGTCGGATCGGTTGCGGCCCCCACAAGGGTAGCGGTCAGGGCTGCGGCGCCGTGCAGGGCTTTTCCAGCGACGCCGCCTTCAGCTTCCCAGAACGGGTCTTCAGACGATTCTCTGGCGAACTCTGCCCTACGGGCGCGCTCGTCATTGATCATCTCACTCGACAGGTTCGACAGGGTGTCGCGATCGGCGACGGCGTCGAAGCCCATCATACCGCCCGCGACCAAACGGGCCACAAGGCGGGAAGGATTCAACGCGAAGCCATCCGCCTCTGGGAGGGGATCGCCAGATTTGCGGGCGCGTCCCGCAGCCTGATATTCAGCGGCGTCGTTGAAGCCAGCTCGCCAGCCTTCTCCGATCCACGACGTGTTGACGGTCTGGGACCACACATCCGCCCACCGTTCCCCCGCGCTGCGGTGGCGTGGGGCTGTGAGGGATGTCGTGGCGTTCAACCGGTCGCGTTGCGCTTCAGGCTGGTTGCCATAATGGCGGGCGATTGCCGCCGAAATGACATGCGGCGGGGTTCCCTGTGGAAACTCGAACTCGGTCCCATCGGGGCCGACGTGAATCTCATTGCTCATCAATCTCCTGTCACGTTGCCACGCGCGTCATAGGTGATGCGGCGGGGCGTCGTGGTAGTTTGGGTTTGTCCAGGTTGGCGGCTGTTGCCCGAACCTGCGGCTCCCGGCGCAGGCGTAGATCGGCCAGCGTTTCGGATGCGGGGTTGGTAGTCGGCATAGACGGTGTCAGCGGCGCCCATAGGGCTTTCCCCCGCAGCGACACGACGTTCCCAGTCGATCTGGGCGTCCGCCATGAGACGACGCTGTGTGGGGCTGGGCTCAACACCTGCCGGGAACATGCCGCCAAGCGACGACGCCACGTATCCACGGGCTATAGTGGCGGTGCGACGCTCTTCCGGTGGGATCGAGTTGTCGCCACGGCTTCCGTTGGCGGCCCGCTGTTTGATTTCGAGGTAGGCTCTGGTTCCGGCGCGTCCTGGCCCAAAGCGGCCTGCCTGATAATCGCGGTCGGCTTGAGCCGAGATCGACGACCAGTTTGGGCGTTCGGTCGCGAAGCGTTCGGCGTATTTCAGCACGACATCTTCGTCGGCCTCGCCTTCGAGTTGATCGTTGCGCAGGCTCGTGAAGGCGTTCCGATACGACATCGCCTCCGACGCGTTCAGCGTTCCATCCCGCATTGCTGCGGTGATCCGATCATCGACGTTCTTGCCGCTCAGGCTAGCGTCATAGAGTTCGGTCGCCAGTGCATCGCGCTTGTCCTGACGGGCCTTTTCAGTCGTCCTCTCGTTATCCGACTCCACCTGTTCGATGACGCCGGTCAGATAGACTTGCTGTTCGCTCGTCAGGATCGAACGGCCTGCACGGCGAGCACGTCGCTCTGCGGCCTTATCCGTTTGGCCTGCTGCCGCGCCATCATCAGCGGCTACATCCGTTGGCGTGGAAGTTCCGGCGATCTGCTTTCCGATGTGCTGATCCGGATTGATCGGGTTACCCCGCGCATCCTTCACCGCCCAATGGAGATGTGCGCCAGAGCTATTGCCGGTGTTCCCGCTCAGGGCGACGATCTGGCCCTGGCTAACCGTGGCGCCCTGCTCGGCCTTGAAGCCAGACAGGTGCATGAACTCGGTGCTGGACCCGTCCGCGTGACGGATGATCATCATCTTGCCCGCATTTCCGCGAGTGCCAGCGAACTCGACGACGCCCGATGCGGTGGCGCCAACTTCGGTGCCGACCGGCACGGCGATATCGACGGCCATGTGATTGGTGCTGGCGCCCGGAATGGGGGCGCGACGACGGCCATAACCAGACGTTCGACGACCGCCAGCCAGTGGCGACTTGTAAGTTTCGGCAGGCACGCTGACCGGTTCGGGCTTGGCCGGGGTGACCGGGGGCAAGGGCTGCCCTTCGATGGCCGGGCCGTTTAGTTCAGCCGCGCGCGCTTCATCAACTTCGGCGGCAACATCTTCGGCGGAGCGAGCGTCTAGCGCGCCATATACGGCTGACAAGTCACCCGTCTGCATCGCATGGGCTGCAATGCTCTTCACGATAGCGTCCTGCGCCACGGTCGGGTTCAGACCGGCCTGGGCCAAGGCCTCAACCTCTGACCCTACGTCGATGGTTTCCCCACGGCTGATCCGGGCCTGTATCTCGCCGGTCGTCAGGTCGAGATATTCCTTGTCGGTCTTCTCTTTGACGGCGGTGCCGATCCGATTGTCTTCGGCGTTCGACCAGCGCGACAGACGGTCGGCCACCTGAACCCGAACTTCGTCCGTGTCATAGGTGTCGAGGGTCGAGGCTACGAACTCAGCATTGCGCTCGCCGTAGTAGCCTTCGATCTCGTCCATCGTGGCGCCACGGTTGATCATGGCGTCGGCTTCCTGGGCCGTCTCACGCTCGAACGCGGTCTGCGCTGCGGCGGCGGTGATGGAGGTGAAGCCGCGACGGTAGGCATACTGACGGGCCTGCTCCGGATTGATCTCGCGTCCGGCTGAGGCGTCAGCGATACCGCTGGTGTAATCCTCTTCAGCCTGCTCTGCGGTCTGAGCGATGTCGTGGCGAAGGTAAGCTTCGGTCGCATCACCGGCCATGCCGAAGAGACGGCGGATTTCTTCTGCCTGCTCCTTGCCACGCTGTGCGGCGCGCATGTCGGCGGCGACGCGGACACCATCCGTGCGAGTTTCGCGGCGGGTCGGCAAGACGGCGTCACGATTGGTCGTGATCCGTTCTTGGGTGTTGCGACGTTGATTGATGTTCGAGAGGTTCCGATCAGCCATTAGCGCGGTCCTTTCCCTGCGTTGGTCTTCTGAATCTGAAGCGACTTGCCGCCGTAATAGGCGTTGGCTCCGGATAGACCGATCTTCAGGCCAGCCCCCAGGAGGGTCGGTCTGGTGTTGCGGGCGTGCATGCCGTTGGCGTCGGCCAGGGCGGCGTTCTGTTGGATGTCGGTGTTCGTGCGGATGCGCTCGCGCGCCAAGCTGTTTTGCATTGCGGAGTCATTCAGAAGGGCCTGAACTGACCCGCCAATATTTAGTCCGGCTTGGCCTGCGGCGACCTTGATACGGGACTGTTCGCGGCGCGCATCGCGCTGGCGATCGTTGATCTCCGCGATCTCGGCGGTGCGGATTTCGCCCTGCTGCACGGCAAGCTGATTGTTGATCGCTTTGGTCTGCTGCTTCGCAGATTGGATTTCGGAGATAGTCGAGGTGGCGGTGCCGACTACGGCGAGCGTCACCATGGCGGTTACGGGGTCACAGATGCGATGGTCCCTCCCTTGTGCTGGAGAAAAGATAGAAGGGCCGCTTTTCGCGACCGTGGGTCAGATCGACATCTTCGATCGTGAACCCATTGCTCAGGAGCCAGCGGATGCTGACGTGATTTCGTGCATCGACATGGTTGGCCAGACGGCTCCACCGCTCGTGCAGGAAGGTGACGTATTGAGGGGTTGCTCGCGCGATGGCGAAAGCGGCGTGGCGACGGTGCATACCGGGCGTCCCGAGCATCCAGATGCATCCCTCAGACGCGGTTGACGGCCCTGCGCCAAAGACACAGATCGGCTCGTCGTCGTCACAGATCACCCAGGCGAAGGTCGATAGCTGGACCGACATCACTAGTATGGTGAGAGGGTCCGGTGGCCCGATGCCGGGCAGGGGATTGGTCGCCCGGATTTCGGCGAGATCGCCGGGGCGCATGTTGGCGGCGATGAATTCGAGCCAGTCAAAAGACTGTTCGCCAGAAGCCTCGCCCAGGTCGTGGAATGTGATCATGTGCAGGGGATGCTGACCGCCCGAAAGCGGTCAGACTCTTGAGTGTCCGTTGTAGAATCCTTCCCAAGACGCGGCGACGAACGTCGATGCGGCGTGGGTGTCGTTGGCGATCTTGACCGTGGCCAAGGTGTTCTTGCCGCCCACCATGAAGCGGAAGCTCCCCGTCTGAAGCGAGGGGCTGTTCAGGATGAAGCTGGCTGCGCCTAGTGTCCGACCGGTGAACTGCGAGAGCCCAGCCGGGACGATCTCTCCGATGATGGGGTCGCCGCCATAGGGGCTGACGAGCGTCTTAAAGTAGGCCGTGTCGGAGAACGACATCGTCCAGCTACGCAGGATGAGGTGACCAGTTTGAATGGCCTCGCCCTTCGCGTTCTGCATGAACTGCGTCGAGAACTGAAACGACATCTCGTAGGCCTCGCCGTGAAGGAGAGGGCCAGAGACCACGGCGCCAGGAACGCTGACCTTGGTCGGGCTGATCCACTGATAGGTGGTCGGATCGACGAGGGTGTGACGCTGGCCGCCGAACGCATCGCTGCGCACGAGCCGGAAGCGCGACTGAACCGGCGCATAGGCGAGTTCGATCTCAGTCCGGTTTGTGGCGGTGACGTAGGTGCCGTTCGCTTCATCACGCCGGTCCAAGAAGACCTGAAGCTGAGACGATTCAGGGCGGGCTCCCGAGCGAACGTCCATCCGCTCCAAGAAGAGCGATCCACCGCGCTTGATGCAGAGGTTGAGGTATCCGCCCAGATAGGCGCCCGACACGATCTCCGATCCCGCGCCGAAGTCCCATTCATGCCAAGCGGCTTGGGCTTTCTCGTCCGGGCTCGACCAGTAGAACTGATAGACGAAGGCTTTGTTCGGGGCTCCCTCAGTCAAAACGAACAGGGCGTTCAACTCGTCGGCGGCGATCACGCTATGAACGCCAGCCGGGATGTAGCGGGGGACGTGGGCCGTGATGTCAGCAGCGGTGTTCGCATCAACGCCAGACAGGCGGGTATACTCGCGGATGTTGGCCCAGCCGTTGTTCTCGACGGCAAAGTAGACCTCTGAGCCCAATGGAGTCAGGCCAGCACGGGTGTTCACGACGTAGTTCGTGGTGGGGCGGATCGCGAACGACATCGCCGTCAGACCGAGTTCGCCCTGAGATAGGCTGAACTGGTTCTGATCACTCGTCAGGATCATCCCATCATTGCCTTCGACCGCATCCTTGAGGGTGCAGACGCCGGTTGAGGCGACGCCCAGATCGACCACGTCGCTGTCGAGGTAATCGAGTTGCGACATGCGCCAGAAGTTTCCGAAGTCCGACGCCCCCGAGAGGATGACGTTCTCGTCGTAGAGGAAGGACAGGCGGTTCTGGTAGCGAACGACCTTGCGGATCGTCCGACCGATGAAGCCAGGGTTGGCATTCGTTTCGGTGTCGCCGCAGGTTCGGGGCGCCCATGAGAAGGGCGCGAAGCGGAAGACGCCATCGGCCCCACGCACGAGGGCATGCGGCATGGTCTCGGCCTTGATCGCATTGATCAGGCCGGGCTTCACGCACTTTTCGTCCCATACGCCGCCGCTGCGGCGGACATAGTAGGAGGTGAAGTCGGAGGTCTCGTCGCCTTGGATTTTGTAGACCGAGCCCTCAGCAGGGGTCGGAACGGCTTTCTCCAAAGCCACTAGGCTCTGATAGGTGCCGGATATGTTCGATGCCGTGGTCGGGTTCGGCGGATACTGGTAGGCGGTGCCGGGCGCGAAGGGCTCGCCGTTCTCGTCCAATCCCATCGCCTTGTTCAGGTGGATGAAATAGTTGGCCTGGGCGTTCAGATCATCGCCAACGGCGCCGAGTTCGCAGACGGTGTTGCGGTTCGTGACGAAGGTGTAGTCGGCCATCGTCGCGAGGCTGATCTCGCTTCGGTAATCGGTCACTCCCGCGAGGTATGACAGGCTGTTGCCGATCTCTTCGAACTCCTGTTCTTCGCCGGTCGCAAGGTCGAAGATGCGGAAGGTGCCGTTTGCCGTGATGACGAGATAACGCTCCTGGCCATCGCGGTTGATCTTATGGATGTGGGCGTTTGCCGGTGCGGCGGCGAAGAGCCGGGCGACGTGTTCGGTCGGGGCTCGCTTGGTCAGGCCGTCAGCAAGTGACGACCACGCGTTGGTCTGGCTTTCGAGTTGTTCGGGGGAGCGGACCAGCGCGGACTGTTGGGATACCCCGCCGTGAAGGCTGGGGATCGGGCGCGCATAGTTGCTCACATCCCGGCCCTCCATCCACGACGGCGGCGGTTGGTTTTCGCGGCCAATTCAGGGGAGTGCTCGAAGATGTTGCGATCTGCGGTGCGAGCGTCGTCGCGGAGCAGGACGGTCCAAGCGCGTTGGACATCTTCGGAGGTGAAGCGGTTCAGCGTTCCGTCGCCGAGCATGCGGGTCTGGAAGCGATTGCCCGCACTGTGCATGGCGAAGTTGCGGGCGATCTGCGGGAGTTCGTCGTAGGAGAACGACCACGTCACGTTGACCTTGACCGCTTCGGCCATGGTCCAGGTCAGGTTGGCCTTGTCCCACAGGCAGAAGCCGCGTGTCGGATGCTTGCGCTGAACTAGGTTTTGGCGCCGGTCGGAAGGGTCCACGCTGAGCGCGCCTTCCGGGATGATGATGACGCCGTCATCGGCGTCTGGGGAGAGGACGTAGTCCTCGTCGGTGTTGAAGCTGAAACCGTGGGCGCAAACTTCACGAACGGCCTTGGCCAGTTCGGAGCGCGCAATCGTCTGATCGTAGGCCGCCTCCTCGAACGAGTTCATCGGGGCGTAGCCAGTGGTCAGCAAGATGTCGTTGACGGCCTCAAGCTCCGTGAGCGCAGCCTGCATCGGCGCACCTCCATGGAGTGAGGGATGAAAAAAAGACCCCGACCAGCGGGTGCTGATCGGGGCCTCCTGTGAGAGAGCCTGTTAGGGCTTAGGCCTTCTTGATTTCGACTGCGTCGGTCGCGCGGAACACGCGAGTGCCCGACATGTAGCCAGCCATCAGAAGCGCACCGCGCTTCGACTTTTGCTCGTCAACGTCGGTCCAGACGGCCTTGACCTCAGCGGTCGCGATGGCCTTCTTCGTCCAAACCATACCGACAGTGCCGGTGCCGTTGACGCGGTAGATCGTCTGCGGGTGCGTGGTGTCGTTGACACCGAACGGGGCGAGGCTCGTCTTGTGAACGATGACGCCGTCGATGTTCAGCGTGCCGGGCTTGGCGGCGACGTTGGCAGCCGGATTGTAGTCACGGTTGCGCAGCTTCTCGCAGCCTTGCAGGGCATACCAGTTGGTCTTGGTGACGACGCCGTAGATTTCCTGCGTCTCGACATCCACGTCCTTGCCATCCATGACGGCGATAGCGGACTTGAAGGTCTCGAACAGCTTGTTGGCGTCGGTGTCGGCGTCGGCTTCGGTGACCGATCCACCGCCTTGGCCCAGCTTACCGGCGTCGCGGCAGGCCTTCAGCAGCATGCGGAAGGATGCGGCGTCGAACTTGCGAGCCAGGGCGCGGCCTTGCTCAGCGGCGTAGTTCGAACGGGCGTCGAACTGAGCCAGGATTTCGTCGATGTCCGACAGGAACAGGTCGGAAATCAGTTGGTCGTCCGGGGTCAGGACGATCTCGTCACCAGCGACTTGGCCACCGGTCAGTTCGGTGCCGGGGACGTGGTAGCTCGCGTCAGCCTGACCGATGAACGGCAGGCGCAGCGACTTGCCGCCAGCCAGCGAGAACATCGACTGAAGGGGACGCATGATGGTCGAGGTTTGGTATTGGTTCAGAACCTCCCCGCCGTAAAGGTCGAGGTAGAGTTCGCGGTTATCGCTGCCGCCCGACTTTTTGCCGGGGAACAGAGGGGTAGAATTGGCCATTGGCCTCCTTGGTTGAGTTGAAGGGTTTGAAACCTCCCGTCTCGCTCGGAGTCCGTTGGCGGTGAGGTTGTCCGGCAAGCCGAGCCACCCGTTACGGAAGGTCCATTTGATTGGGAGAAAGGGTTGGGTCGGGTTTTCACCGACCGCTCGCTCATAGCGATCAGCCTGCCTTGTTCGCTGGCGGCGGCGCGGCCACCCCAGGCGAGCCTCAATGGGCAGGCGAGGGTGGTCTTACGGATTCATCACAGCGTTCCCGCTGTTTTGGATCGCGCAATCTTTTCCAGAATGTCTCTTTGGACCGCCGGATCGGAATAGTTGGGGGCTCGGATCGCTTCCATCATCTCGTCACGCGAACGGAAGATGTCGCCGGAGGTGGTTGCGGATTCAGCCTGCACGAACGAACCCTCTGAAGGGTTGCCCGCTTTGTATTTTGTCATGAGCCATTCGATGCCCTGACGCATGGTCGCTTTCTGATCGACCATCTTGTCGTAGGCGTCTGCCTCGGAGTCGGTCAGGTTCGTCTTGGCCCATTCAATGGCCGTCTCGAACGCGTCCTTGCCGCCTGCCACTTCATAGGCGGACGAGAAGGTCTGCTGGCTCAAAGCCTCAAGACCGGCGACGTAGGTCTGAATGACATCAGCCGGAATGCCAGCGGCGACCACGGCTTCGATATCAGCTTCAGTGATCTGACCCGAGTTGGCCTCGTAAGCGGTCTTGAACGTCTCGATAGCAGCGGAGACAGGCGCCGGTTGGGCGGTCTGTTCGCCTTCGCCCTCCGGCTTCTCGATCTTCAGGCTATCTCCCTTGTCTTCCTTCGGCGCGATCAGCTTCTTTTCCAGTTCGGAATATGAAGTCAGGAAGGCGTCGAGGTTCATTTCGCCCTTCTCAGCGTCCCAGAATTTCTCCGGGACGTTGCCAGGACGCTCCTTGGCGGCGCCGGTTTCGGTGGCGGTCTCGGCGGCTTGCTCGCCGGTCAGACCAGCGACGTAAGAAGCCGGATCAGTGCCAGCCGGGAAGGCGTCGGCGGGTAGGGTAGTGAGATCGATCGATGCGGCCTCTTGGCCAGTTTCAGCTACTTGCATTCAGTCCTTATTCAGGGGTGGTCGCCGCTTGCACTGCGGCGGTGGCGATACCCGGAGCCGCCTGTTGTGCGACCTGGGCCATCATGGCTTGTTGTTGTTCTTCAGCCCGTTGCTCCTCCGACTTGAGAAGCTGATCGATCCCGCTCACGCCGTGCTGAAGAGCAAGCGTTCGCAGGAATGTCGGGATGTTTAGGAATTCGGTGACCGGGATACCCAGCGCAGCGGCGTCGCCGACGAAGGTCCGCAGACGGTTCACTTCAGCGGCCTGACCAAGAGCGGCCAGACCGGTCACGACCTTACGCTTGATCCCCTCGGGCATGGCCGGGATGATCTGTTTGCGGTTGGCGATGTAGAGATATCGGTTCGCCACGGGCAGTTGCAGTTCGTCTGCCAGCGTGGAGTAGGTCCCACCAAGGGTGCTTTCCAGTTCCTCGCTCTGGCTACGAATTTCCTCAGCCGTGACGCGGTCGCCCTGACGGAAGTCCCGCACAAGGAAGGCGCGATTGACGCGACGTTCGATGTTTTCAGCGATCGTTGAAACGACCGAGAAATCACCCGTCTTGTTCAGGCTGACGCTGGTGATCGAATCGGCGGAGCCGTCGAATACGTCGCCCGACGAGGCACGCACGACCTCTTGCACGTCGATGCCGGAGTTCGGATCAACCAGATACAGGATGCGGGAAGCCGCAGCCGCCATCTTGATGATCGACGAGTTCGCATCTTCCAGAGACATGATGTCGCCGAGGTATTCGGTGACGTGGCTGCGACCGTAATCGGAACCCGGAATCGCCAGCCAGCGGAGCGGCATCCAGCCGGTCGAGTCGGCGGGGCTTTGCCCTTCCGAGTTCGGCACGCGCTTGCCCTTGATCTCCTGCCAGTGGACGACCTTTCCGTCCTGGCGTTCGACGATGGTGAAGACTTCGACCGGTTCCTCAATCTTGTTCGGATCGAGGTCGATCCCAAGAAATGAACGGACATCCGCCGACAGGGTCGAGGGGTAGATTTTCTCTTTGACGATGATCTCGCGGAAGGCGCCGACGTGGTCACGCTTCACGACGTATTGGTCGATGCGGAACAGGCGCGGAGAGCCTTCGAGCGGGATGTAGAGGAGGACGTTGCCCGCGATGATCAAGTGGCGAAGAACCTCCGCCATGACCTTGCGGGCGCCCGTCTCCTCGAACAGCGACGTGCTGCTCTGGACGTATTGCGCCAGCTTCGTATCAACGGCGGCCTTGTCGCCACCGAGGGCTTCAGCGGCGGAAGCGTCGATCTCGCACCGGAAAAACGGGATCGAGGTCGGGAACAGGATCATCAGGAGGCGGGCAGACAGGCTGCGCACGCCGTCGGCGCCGACGCTCTGGTAAGGCTGCTCTGCGATGAAGTGTTCGTTCTGGCCCTCACTCGGGATCAGACCAGGGATGGTTAGGCGTGAGGCTTCACGCGCGTTGTGGAGAGCCGTATTACGAACGGCAGACAGCGCGCTGAATCGCGCTGCTGCGGATTTCATGCGTCAGATCACACTTTCAATTTGAGTTTCTTGGCTACGGTGCCGGTGGGGCCACCGAAGGCGGCGAGCGCATCAAGCGCAGCGAGGCTCTTGTCTGAGATTCCGCTTCCGGAATCTGATCCGCCACCGCCACCGCCACCGCCACCGCCAGTCATGGGCGGGGTCGCAGGGACTTGGACGGACGGGCCGACAGGCTTGGTTGTCACCGATCCCTTGGGCTGGCGACGGATCGTCAGGCCGCTCATCCCACGACGGGCGAGGGAGAGTTGCGACCGGCCATCCAGACCAGAGTTGATCAGGACGGGTAGGGGTTTGTCAGACGACGTGGCCGCGACCGGGGTCGCGACTTTGGGTTTCTTCAATAGGCAGATGGGACGCCCTCCTAGTTGTCGCCGGGACGGGCGAAAGATGCTTCGTATGCGGCCCGCACATCGCGCCAGACGGATCGGCGACCAGCCTGAAACATGATCTCTGCCTCAGTCATTCCGGGCTTCAGCACGGGTTCTGGACAAAGGTCTTCGATGTGCAGGAGGAGTTCGTTTTCAGAGGTCGGGAAGTCACGCTTGCGGCGCGAGTAGGCCGTTGGGGTTCTGGACATTTGCTTCTGGGGCTTGGGTGAAATCGGCCCACGTCAGTGGGCCTATGAGCCAGTCGTCGAACGCGATGCGGATCATCGAAGCGTCCGAGCCGACCGGCACGGAAATGAAGGTGAGGTGGCCCCAATCGGCGAAGTCATCGCAGAGCCACGCCTCGAACACGTTGTTGTCGATCAGGTAGTCGTCGAGCCAATCGAGCACGCCGAAGACTCGATCTTCGGGGCAGGCAAACAAGAGCCTGTCAGGGCGCGCGAGGAACGTCAGCAGAGCCGATGTCAGGGCTAGCCCGTCATGGGCGCCGGACAAGTTCGTTCTTCGCATACTCGCGGATCGCGACGACGGGATTGGTGGAGTAGGCCTCCGCCTCCGACATCAGCCGGTAGGACGATTGGATCAGGTCGTGTGCCGAAACTCCGACCGCATCCGCGACCACGGCCAAAGCCAAGGCGAGTGAGCGGACCTGCGTCGTCGGTTCGCAATCCTGGATTCGAGATACGAGTTGGAAAACGGGCGTCTTGAGGTCGCTTACCGTGGATGCCGACTTGATCGGGAGGGCGAGGTCTTTGGGGTCAAACATGAAACTCCGGGACGTTGTTCAATAGGGAGGGGAATTTGCGCTGATGCAAATATTCACGCGAAAAGGTAGTCGGACTGGCGCACGTCATTGATGTCGAGCGAGCCGAGCGAGGGTAGGGCGGGGAGCAACGCCGCTTTATCGGCAGGCAGTTGCGCAGCCAGTTCCTCCCGCAGGATCGCCAGTCGATCCGCAGTGTATTGGTCAGCGAACGTGTCCCGCAGGATAGAGCGCAGCTTGTAGATAAACGGGGCGTGGACCGCGAAGCTGTCGTGGACGACGGCGAGATCGATGATCCCTACCGTGGCGCACTCGTTGGCGACGGCCATGAGGTGGCTGCCATCCATGGAGTGGATGAAGTTCGGAGCGATCGAGTTGGCCTGACGCTTGGAGTCGATGCCTGGACGAACGTCACGGACGTTGACCTGCATCCGCGTGCCACGGTGATAGATGTCGATCTTGCCCGTCTTGGTTTTGGGCGAGTGCTGTAGAACAGGCAGGCCGACCGGCGTCGTCCACCGGATAGGGATGCCAGCCTTCGACATGATCTGGCTCGCTTCCTTCAGCCAGTTCATGGCCTGGGATGCGGAGCAAACCACCTTCGAGATCGCGTCGTAGAGGATGTAGGACAGCCACAGTGCGGCTTCGTAGTTGTCGCCGTTCAGATACTTCGAGCCCTCGTCGTCCAGTTCCCACAACGTCTGATAGATCATGTCCGTCATGCCAAATCGGGTGGCCGAATAGGTGAAGGTCATGCACGGGCGTTTGCAGATGCGCCGGGTCACCTTGCCGCCCTTCCAAACCTGCGCCTTGGGGTCGTCGCTCTGATCGACAAACGCCTGAACCGTTCGAGCTACGTCGGCATAGACATCCTCCGGATGATCGCCCGGCAGAAGGTTGACCGAACGCCCGCCGACTTCGTCGCGGAGCATTGCGCTAAAGTGCTGAAGGCCTGAGTTGGAGCCATCAAGGCTGATCGGCACACGGGTGATGTGATTGGCGCCGTCGCGGCAATAGCCTTCCCATTCCATGCAGGCGGCGAGAGCCATGAACGGGCTGTCCGCCGTGGCCCAGAACCGCTGGCCATCTAGGGGATTGATCGCGCTGTCGAGGATCAGGGTCTCATTGGCCCAGAACCACTCCATCCGCTCTTCGGTGGATACCTTATCGACGCCGAACAGACCGGCGATGTGGACCGCCAGCGCACCCGCTCCGAGATCGCCGATGCAATAGCCGTCAGCGAATTCCAGGAGGGACTTGGCGATGTCATCGCCCTGCGGATGCGGGCCGCCGACCGGGATCGGGTAGACGCGGCCTCGGAAGTCCAGCGAGTGCGGGAAATAAATCGCGTCCTCGTCGATGAACTTCTCGGCGACCCAGATGCGTTGGCTTACGGCCAGCCGCTTCGATAGGTCTTTGTTGTTCAGATCGTGCAGGCCAGCGGCTTCGCGCTTCCACTGCTTCTTGGCGTCTTCATCAGAGTGGAAGTTGGTCGGCGTCTCTGGAATCGGACGCGGGTCACGAGCGGGCAGGCCACCGAGTTGGCCGCCGTGGTCCCAAATCTCCTTCATCACGGCAAAGACGGGCTGGTTGATTCGCCATGCCGTGTTCTGGATCGCGTTCACCGCCGCGTAGACGGCGGGCATATCATGGACCGCAAGGTCGTCGTGGTATGGGCGATACGACTGTTTCACCAGACGCTGACCCGGTGACCGAGTCAGGTATCCGCCCTTGAACGGGCTGGACCAGGGCCGGGGCGGAATAATCATCGGAAGGTGGATCGGTTCGAGCAGTTCGCAGCGTGCGTGCTGGTCTTCGAGCCAATGACGCGCGGCTTCCGTCGTCCGGACCCATTTGCCGTGCTGCTTGTCCTCGTCGATCACGAACAGACCCGTCGAATCGCAGAGCAGATTGATCAGGTGAAAGCCCGTCTTCAGGCGGGTCTTCAGGTCGTATTCGGTGTGGGCGCCATGCTCCGCCATTGTTTTGCGGATGGCCCGCCGCTTCTTTGCGGAGTGGGACCGTGATTTCCTGTTCGCCTTGACCAGTCCGTCAAAGGCGTCACGCCGAACCTGCCGGAGTTCCGTCATTTCGATGTGGTCGATCAGGGCATTGGCGACCGCGCTAGCCGTGGCGGTGGCGCGCATCTTTCTTGCGGAGCAATCGAGCACGACACGGGCCGTCAGATAGGCGGCTTCTTCTGCCCCGATGTTCGACAGGATCGCGAAGGCGTCGAGGCGGCGACCGGCGCCACCGGAGCCGACGCGGCTTACAAATTCTTCGATCGCCTCAGCCAACGTCGAGACGGTCAGCTTGAGAAGCTGTCGTCCTGGCGGGAGGTCCGCCTCGCTGTTGTTTGAGGATGGCTCAGACCGCCAAGGAAGTGGGCGGGAGCTTTGGTAACGGCTGGCCCCAAGGGCGCGAGCCTCGTCTTCGAGCGCGCGTTGGCGCGCCAGTTTTTGGCGGTAGGTCTCGGTTGGCTTTCTCACCCCATATTTAGCAGGCGGGGCCGAAAACTAGCTTCAAGAAGGGCGGTGGCTACCCACGCTCTGGCTCGGAAGGTTCAACTTCCATGTCCCAAAAATAGACCTGGGGCTTGATCTGATCGCCAGCGTCATCGAGCCGTTTCGTGATTTCGTTCAACCGCTCGACCGAAAACTCCTTGTGCGTTTTGTTGTTGGAGATCAGTTCGTAGTCGCCTTGAAATGGGTTCTGCTCGAAGTGGCCGTGAGCGACGATGTTGCGAAGGCGATTCAGTTCTTCCAACTCGTCCACATCGACCCCATCCAACCGAAGCTCCGGTCTGATCCCCTTCAACATTCGCAGATTGTCGAGCCGCCGCGCGAACAAACCCAACGTCAGTTTTTCCAGTTCCTTCTGATCGCCGAGGTCTCTCAGAATGCATTCGATCAGCATGGTCAGAAACCGATCCACATCGTTATGGGCCAGGATCAAACGACCAAGAGCGGCCTCATAATCCTTCCTGATCTGGGGATCGGCCCACGGGATATCGTCGTCGTCGAAGTCCGCAGAGGATGGATCGTCAGAGATATCGGAACACATGTGGTCACGTTCTCACGTGGGAACAGGTCGAACAAGGACCATCTCGGCGTTCAAAAAAACCTCTTCACGCCGCCCAAAGGACTGATATACATCGCCGATACACACGGTCCCCAGCCACTGCGTAGGGTCCTTGTTTTATTAGGGTTTTTGGCCGGAACCTCGTTTCCTAGTTCCCCAGCCATCCGCCGACAAAGGTCGGCGCCGCCGAACCACTTTACAGCTTCAGCATTATCATCTGCGCCAGGGCTTCCGTTCGGATGCCCGGCTACCTAGCTTGACCGCAGACTACTGCTGAGGAGAACGATGATGGTCACCGCCAAAGAAAAGCGCCTGGCGCCCCTGAGGACGCCGACGAGCCTGTCGGAGGAGGCGACCCAGAGCATTTCCGCCGCTCTGACCGGGCTGCTGGCCGATACGTTCGCCCTCTACATCAAGACCAAGAACTTCCACTGGCACGTCTCGGGCCCGCATTTCCGGGACTATCATTTGATGCTGGACGAGCAGTCGGCGGAAATCCTGGCCATGACCGATCCGATGGCCGAGCGGGCGCGCAAGATCGGCGGGACCACGCTGCGCTCTATCGGTCAGATCGCCAAGGAATCACGCATCGCCGACAATGACGCCGACTATGTCGACCCGCTGGATATGCTGGCCGAGCTTCGCGACGACAACGGTGAACTGATCGGCCGGATGCGCGAGGTGCATGACTTGTGCGACGAGCATAACGACGTCGCGACCGCCAGCTTGCTGGAGAACTGGATCGACGAGAGCGAGAAGCGCGTCTGGTTCCTGTTCGAATCGGGTCGTCGCGGTAACGGCTGAGGAACCGCAGCGCTTGCGCCGTCTTATGTATCGTCGATAGTCGATTATGGACGGCGCAGGAGGGGCGTGTGAAGCAGGGTGCGGTGATCTGCGGCTTGGCTATTGTGGGTGTGCTGGCGGCCTCGCCCGACTCAGCCGATATGTCCAAGGCGTTTGGCAATACGATCGTGTCCCACTATCCGAACGGACAGTGGGTCAGGCACTATTTCGATCCGGATGGACGCTACACCTCGCAGTTTTCGGACGGGCGACGTGTGGCGGCCCGCTGGTCGGCCGAGGGTGACAAGATTTGTCTTACTGGTTTCAGCCCGCGCCAGATTCTGCCGCGGTTCTGCAGCCGGATGGTCGAGGCCGATGTCGGCGACACCTGGCGCGCCCGCGATCCCTTGGGACGCTCCATTCGCAACGAACTGGTCGCTGGCCGTCGCTGAGGTCTTGCCCTGAGCGGCGTCACCCTCTAGACGCGACCGCCTACCCGATGCGGATGTGGCGGAACTGGTAGACGCACTGGATTTAGGTTCCAGCGCCGAGAGGCGTGGAGGTTCGAGTCCTCTCATCCGCACCAAGACAAAAAAGGCCCCGGAGCGATCCGGGGCCTTTCTTTATTCTTGGCCTGTCGCCCTTGCGGGCTACTTGAGGCCGATAGATGGGCCTGCCGCGATTAGTGCGACAGGCCCGGTTTGGTCTTAGCTGATCGGCGGCACGGGCGGCGGCGGGACGTCGCCGTCGGTTTCGTGAACCTCGACCAGACCGCGACCCAGGTGGCTCTTGCGGTAGCCATACAGGAAGTAGATCACCAAGCCGATGCCGCCCCAGATCGGCAGCACCATCTTGGCGTCGTGCGGCAGGTTCCAGAACAGGAAGGCGCAGCCGAACGCCGACAGCGGTGCAAACACCCATATCAGCGGCGTACGGAATGGACGGCGACGGTTCGGATCCTTGACCCGCAGCACCAGCACCGCGATCGACACCATGAAGAAGGCGAACAGGGTGCCCGAGTTCGAGATGTCGGCCAGCTGACCGACCGGGAACAGGGCGCCGGCGATGGCGACCGCGACGCCGGTGGCGGCGGTCACGATATAGGGCGTCTTCCACTTGGGGTGGATTTTGGTCAGGCCTTCCGGCAGCAGACCGTCGCGCGCCATCACGAAGAAGATGCGGGTCTGACCGAAGATCATCATCAGGATGACCGACGGCAGGGCCAGCAGGGCGGCGGTGCCAAGGGCGTTGCCGATCTGGGGGTGACCAACGACGCGCAGAACATGAGCCAGGGCCTCGTTAGAGCAGACCAGCATTTCGGCGTTGGAAGGCAGGGCGCAGGCGGCGACGAAGGCGGGCGAGCCCGGCTGGACCGCTTCACCGGCGGCGCCTAGTACCGGCTGCGCGCCGATGGCGCCGGCGGCGCCGAGCGCGACCAGCAGATAGAAGACCGTACAGATGGCCAACGAGCCGATCAGGCCGATGGGCACGTTGCGCTGCGGGTTCTTGGTCTCTTCGGCCGCCGTCGAAACGGCGTCGAAGCCGACATAGGCGAAGAAGATCGAGGCCGCGGCGCCGACGATACCCATTCCCGAATATTGGCCGAAGAGGCCATTGGGAGCGAACGGCGACAGGTTGGCCGATTTGATAACGGGCAGGGTGATGACGATGAAGACCGTCAGGGCGACGACCTTGATAGCAACCAGGATTGCGTTGACCCGGGCCGATTCCGTGGTGCCGACCATCAGCAGGGCCGTCACCAGCAGGGCCACGACGATGGCGGGGATGTTGACAATCCCGGCCGAGAAGTCAGGCGTGGGGATGAAGCCGTTCATCGACCAGGTCGGCCCGGCGGATAGGAGATCAGGGAAGTCGAATCCGAGCCCCTGTTCTATCAGCCCCAGCACATAACCCGACCAACCGACCGACACGGCGGAGGCCGCCACAGCGTACTCCAGGATCAGCGCCCAACCGACCGTCCAGGCCAGCAGTTCGCCCATCACGGCGTAGGTGTAGGTGTAGGCTGAGCCCGAAACCGGAGCCATCGACGCCAGTTCGGAGTAGCAGAGCGCTGCGACCGCGCAGACGGCGCCGGCGATGACGAAGCTGATCATCATGCCCGGTCCGGCCTTTTGGGCGGCCGATGCGGTCAGGACGAAGATTCCGGTGCCGATGATGGCCCCGATCCCCAGAAGCGTTAGTTGAATAGGGCCAAGCGACCGGTGAAGCGACTTCTTCTCGGCCGTGGCAAGGATCGCGTCGAGCGACTTAACGCGCCACATAAAATACCCCCACGTTTTGATGCAGCCCCTCGGCTGCTTGGGGCGGACGCTAGCGACGGATGAGGCGGCGCGCAACGCGCATGACGGGGTGGTTAAGGCGCGACGACGCTTTCGTGATCGCCTGTCGGCAGGCTAGAGGCGACGCATGCTGCCCATCCACGCCGTTCTTGAACCGCTGAAAGCCGCCCTGAGCGCGGGCAATACGGCCGTGCTGGCGGCGCCGCCGGGTGCGGGCAAGACGACGGTGGTGCCCCTGGCCCTGCTGGATCAGCCCTGGCTGCAGGGCAAGGTGCTGGTGCTGGAGCCGCGACGCCTGGCCGCACGGGCGGCGGCCGACCGGATGGCGAAGACACTGGGGGAACAGGCCGGGGAGACGGTGGGCTATCGCACCCGGTTGCAGAGCCGCATCGGGCCTAACACACGCATCGAGGTGATCACCGAGGGCGTCTTCACGCGCATGATTCTGGACGATCCGGGTCTGGAGGACGTGGGCGCGGTCTTGTTCGACGAGTTTCACGAACGCAGTCTGGACGCAGACCTAGGACTGGCGCTGGCGCGAGAGACGCAAAAGCTGCTGCGTGAGAATCTGCGGCTGCTGGTCATGTCCGCGACGCTGGATGTGGTCGGGGTCTCGCGTCTGCTTGACGGCGCGCCGGTGATCGAGGCCGAGGGACGGGCTTGGCCGGTCGAGACCCGGTATCTTGGCCGCAATCCGTCCGAACGGTTCGAAGAGGCTGTGGCGCGCGCCTGCCTGACAGCGCTGGGCGAGGAGACGGGGTCCGCGCTGGTCTTCCTGCCGGGGCAGGGTGAAATCCATCGGGTGGCCAAGCTGGTGAATGAGCGACTGCGTCTGCCGAACGTCGATGTCGTGCCGCTGTACGGCGGACTGGACCGGGCCATACAGGACCGAGCCATCGAACCGGCGGCTGTGGGGCGGCGCAAGCTGGTGCTGGCGACCTCGGTCGCGGAAACCAGTCTGACCATCGAAGGCGTGCGGGTCGTGATAGACGGCGGCCTGTCGCGTGTGCCGCGATTCGAACCCTCCAGCGGCCTGACCCGGCTGGCGACGGTCAAGGTCAGCCGATCCTCCGCGGAACAGAGGCGTGGCCGGGCCGGGCGCACCGAGCCGGGCGTCTGCTACCGCCTGTGGGATGAGGAACAGACGCGCGGGTTGGTCCCGCATCAACGGCCGGAAATCCAGGAGGCGGACCTGACCGGGCTGGCCCTGGACCTGGCCCGGTGGGGCGCACGCTCGGCGGAGGGGCTGGCCCTGCTCGACCCGCCGCCAGCTGGGGCCATGGCCGAGGCGCGCAAGGTGCTGACACGGTTGGGTGCGCTGGATGCCGATGGCGGACTGTCGAAACACGGGCTGCGCCTGACAAAGATTCCGCTGTCGCCAAGGCTGGCCCATATGGTGGCAGTGGCGTCCGACGCCGGCGATGCAATGACGGGCGCACGGATCGCGGCGGTGTTGAGCGAGCCGGGTCTGGGCGGATCGAGCGTCGATCTGGCGGATCGCCTGATCGGGTTGGAGCGCGATCGGACGCAGAGAACGCGCGATTCGATCAAGCTGGCGGAGCGCTGGGCGCGCGCGGCGGGCGGCGGATCGGGTCGGACGATCGATTCTGGACTGCTGCTGGCCGTGGCCTTGCCCGAGCGGATCGCAAGGGCGCGGGGCAAGGCGGGTGAATACCTTCTCGCCAGCGGGAGAGGGGCCGTGCTGGAGGCGACCGACCATTTGGCGCGTGAGCCTTGGTTGGCGATCGCCGATCTTGGCGGAGGCGATACGCGCGACCGGGTGCGACTGGCGGCGGCGCTGGAGGCGGACCGGATCGACAGCGATCTGGCGCGCCTGATCTCGACGGAGGACCGGTTGGCGCGCGAACCGTCGGGGCGGTCGGTGATCCGGCGCTCGCGACGCATCGGGGCCATCGTGCTGGACGAAAAGATCGTCGGCGCGCCGGACGCGAAGACCCTGACCGCCGCCCTTCGGGCCGAGATCGAGGCGGGTGGGCTAGGCGTGCTGAAATGGGGCGAGCAGGCGTCGGGACTGCGCGCACGGCTGGCCTTCCTGCATGCGCGCGACCCAGCCTGGCCCGATGTGTCAGACGAGGCTCTGCTGGCGGCGCGTGAGGGCTGGCTGTGGCCCCTGCTGGAAGGGGCCAAATCGCTGGATGGGATAGCTGACGGTCGTCTGGCCGAAGCCCTGCGCAGCCTCATCCCGTGGGATCTGCAACGCCGTCTGGACGAGCTGGCGCCCCCGCGTCTGGTCACGCCCCTGGGCTCGGCGGCCATCGACTATGCCGCCGAGGGCGGGCCGCGCGTGGATATTCGGGTGCAGGAACTGTTCGGCGTGACGACGCATCCGACCGTCGGCGGCATGCCGCTGACCCTCGCCCTGTTGTCGCCGGCGCGACGGCCGGTGCAAGTCACCAAGGACTTGCCGCGCTTCTGGTCTGGCTCATGGGCGGCGGTGCGTACGGAGATGCGCGGCCGCTATCCCCGCCATCCTTGGCCGGAAAACCCGGCCGAGGCGCAAGCGACGAACCGGGTCAAGCCGCGCGGCGCCTGATCGCCTTGACGCGGCGGGCGGGAAACGGGCATCGCTTGGACAACCCGGAGAAGAAGATGTCCGATGTCCTGCCGAAGAACTCCACCGGCCGCGTGCTGTTCGCCAGCCTGATCGGCACGACGATCGAGTTCTTCGACTTCTACATCTACGCCACGGCGGCCGTTTTGGTGTTCCCGACGCTGTTCTTCCCCGGCGAAGATTCGGGGACGGCGCTGCTGTCCTCGTTCGCGACCTTCTCCATCGCCTTCTTCGCGCGGCCCATCGGCGCACTGGCCTTTGGGCATTTTGGGGATCGGGTGGGGCGCAAGGCGACGCTGGTCGCGGCGCTGATGACGATGGGCCTGTCGACCGTGGCGATCGGCCTGTTGCCGACGCACCAGCAGGTCGGCCTGCTGGCACCCCTGCTGCTGGCCCTGTGCCGGTTCGGCCAGGGGCTGGGCCTGGGCGGCGAGTGGGGCGGGGCGGTGTTGCTGGCGACAGAGAACGCGCCGCCCGGAAAGAAGGCCTGGTTCGGCATGTTCCCCCAACTGGGCGCGCCCATCGGCTTCATCCTGTCCACCACATCCTTCATCGTTCTGACGTCGATGATGAGCGAGACCGCGTTCGAAGGCTGGGGATGGCGAATTCCGTTCCTGGCGAGCGCCGTGCTGGTGTTCGTCGGCCTGTGGGTGCGGCTGAAGATCACCGAGACGCCCGAGTTTCAGAAGGCGGTGGATCGCGACGAACGGGTCAAGGCGCCGGCCGTCACCCTGTTCGCCCATCACAAGGCGGCGCTGGTTCTGGGGACGTTCAGCGGCGTGACGACCTTCACCCTGTTCTATCTGATGACCGTCTTCGCACTCGGCTGGGCGACGACGGGAATGGGGCTGGCGCGGGCTGACGTCCTGCCCATCCAGTTGATCGGCGTGCTGTTCTTCGCCGCCTTCATCCCGGTGACGGCCTTGCTGGCGGATCGATACGGGCAGGTCAGGGTGCTGATCGCCTCGTCGGTTGGGATCGGCCTGTTCGGCTTTCTGTTCGCCCCGCTGTTCGGGGGCGGTCTCAGCGGCCTGCTGATCTTCTTTGCGCTGGGGTTTGCCTTGATGGGCTGCACCTATGGCCCCATCGGCGCGGCCATGGCGCGGCCGTTCCCGACGGCGGTGCGCTACACCGGCGCGTCGATGGCCTTCAATCTCGCGGGCATCTTGGGGGCGTCGCTGGCGCCCTATATCGCGCTGAAGCTGGCTGGGCGATTCGGGCCGGGAGCCGTCGGCGGTTATCTGGCGATTTCGGCCCTGATCACCATCGTGGCCCTTTGGGGCATGGGCCGCGTGGCGCCGGAGGAGAAGCGCTAGGCTTCGTCCGTCGCGGCATAGACCATGATGCCGGTGGCGATGGCCAGGTTCAGGCTGTCGGCCCGGCCGCGCATCGGAATCTTGACGTTGACGTCGCAGGCGGCGGCCAGGGCGTCGGTCAGGCCTGCCTGTTCATTGCCCATCAGGATCAGCGACGGCTGTTTCATCACCGCCGAGCGGTGACTGACCTTGGCGTCCAGACGGGTGCCGACGACGCTGCCGGGCCAGGTCTTGCGCCAGGTCAGGAAAGCCTCAGGCGTCGTCCTGGTGATCGAGACGGCGAAGACCGAGCCCATGGTCGCGCGCACGGCCTCAACCGAATAGGGATCGACGCAATCGCCGATCAGAATGACTCCGCCGCAACCGGCCGCGTCCGCCGTGCGGATGATGGTGCCCAGATTGCCCGGATCGCGCACCTGCTCCAACGCGACCCAGCAGGGCGCCGAGGCGGGGTTGAGGCTGTCGAGAGGCGCATAGGCCTGTTCGAACACGCCGAGCACAGTCTGCGGATTGTCCCGGCGGCTGATCTTTTCAAGGATGGCGTGGGTGACGACGATGATGTCGCCGCCGGCATTGAGAGTCGCAGCATTGGCGCGGTCCAGCAACGGATGAGGGCGGGCGTCCTCGCCGACCAGCAGCATGCGGGGCGCACGGCCCTGGTCCAGCGCTTCGCCGATGAACTTCAGCCCTTCGGCCAGGAAGGTGCCGGTCAGGTCGCGTTCCTTGCGCATATGCAGGGCGCGGACGCCCTTGACCGTGTCGTTGGTCAGGGAGGTGATGACGCGTTCGGTCATTGGCTCCACCGCGCGAAGAAGGACAGGCCGATGGCGCGGGCGTCCGGGCCGTCTTCGGACAGGGCCAGTTCACCCCAGTCGACCCGGCCGCCGCGATCCTGGGTCGCCTCGACCATCAGATGCGCCAGGGACAGGCCGGACACGCGGGCCGCATAGGCGTTCAGCAGCAGGAAGTCGGCATCGTCCGCCAGCAAGGCGGCGCAGTCCTTGAGCAGACCCGGCATGTCCTCAAACAGGCGCCAGATTTCCCCCGTGGGGCCGCGCCCGTATTTGGGCGGATCCAGAATGACGCCATCGTATTTTGAGCCGCGACGAACTTCGCGCGCGACATATTTGCGGGCGTCCTCGACAATCCACCGGATCGGATGCTGGGCCAGGCCCGACTGCTCGGCGTTCTCGCGGGCATAGGCGACCGACTTTTTGGACGCGTCGACGTGGGTGACTTCGGCGCCTGCGGCGGCCGCGGCCAGACTGGCGACGCCGGTATAGCCGAACAGGTTCAGGATCTTCGGCGCGCGGCCGGCTGAACGTGTGAAGTCACGCACCCGTCCGTCCAGCCATTCCCAGTTGGCCGCCTGTTCAGGGAAGAAGGCGAGGTGGCGGAAGGGGGTGAAACGGCCGGTGAACTTCACATCGCGCCATCTCAAAGGGAAGGCGTCGATGGGGCCGTGCTCGTCGAACCGCCAGCGACCGCTGTCTTCTTCTTCCTGCTGCGGATCGAACGTCGCTGTCGCGTTTTCGAAGGCTTTCGGATCGCGGGTCGACCAGAAACACTGCGGCTCGGGCCGAACGACGGTGTAGCGGCCGTACCGCTCGAGCTTCTTGCCGTCGCCGCTGTCCAGCAGGGCATAGTCGGACCAGCCGGAGGTCACGAGCGTTTCGGGAGTTTTGGAAAGGACGGGCGCCATCGTCGGGCTGATAGGCGCTCAGGCCGCCTCGCGTCCAGCGTCCAGCGCCACGACGGTCAATTCCGGCATCTGATCGTCGCGATCGTGCGGGGTCTTGTCCCAGACGTGCGGTTCGACCGCCAGCCGCCAGGCTGCATGGACGAAGGCCAGGCTGAGCAGCGCCCAGTACGCCGGCGCAGCCAGCACATCGCCCAGCCGATAATCGAGCCCTGCCCGCCGTGCTCCGACCGCGCAGCTCATCCAGGCGGCGATGACGCCCAGCGCCAGCACGCCTAGCGAGCCTCCGGGCAGGGGCGGCAGGACGCCGGACAGGGCCCAGACGGCGATGGCCAGAACGAGCCAGGCCAGCGTTGGCGCATGGGCGGCCGCCGAAAGGATCGCCGCGCCCAAGGTCATGACCAGCGACAAACTTCCGCGCCGACCTAAGTTGTTGGGACGCCGCGTGTGTACGCCCCAGGTCTGCATATAGCCCTTCAGCCAGCGGGTGCGCTGGGGCAGCCATCGGTCCATCGCGCCCGGCGGCGTCTCCCACGTCGGACTGTCGATGACGCCGAGCTTCCAGCCGAGCGACCACAGGCGAAAGCCCAGGTCGGCGTCCTCGGTGACATTGTGCGCGTCCCAACCGCACGCGCCGCGCAGAGCCGTCATGCGGATATGATTGCTGGTGCCGCCGAGCGGGAAGGGCAGGCCCAGCCGGGCCATGCCGGGCAGCGTCACCTCGAACAGGGCCGCATATTCAAAGGCGAACTGCCGATCCAGAAACCAGGAGCCAGCCTTGCCGGATGCTCGGATGCGCAGCGGCGCCTGAAGACAACCCAACCGGGGCTGGGCCACGAAGCGCGCAGCCGCCTGGCGGAGTTGTTGCGGATGCGGTCGATCCTCTGCGTCATAGATGGTGACCAGATCGCCCCGAGCGTGGCTAAGGGCGTGGTTCAAAGCGCGCGGCTTGGTCTGTGGACTGCCCGGCGGCGCGATCAGGATTTTCAGCCACGGCGGCTTGGGCGTCGTCTGCGCTGCGGCCAGTGTGGCCTCATCATGCGCCTCCAGCACGATGAACGCCTCCAGCCTGTGCGCCGGATAGTCGATCCGGCTGAGGTTGGCGATCAACTGCGAGGCCACGGCCGCTTCATCATAAAGCGCCGCCAGAATGGTGTAGCGCGGCCATTCGATCGGACGCGGAACAGGCGCCGGGCGTCGCAGGCTGGCGATGCCGATAACGGCCTTCCACAGCGCGCACACGACGAAGGCGGCCTGGAACACCACCAAGGCGACGTCGATGGCGTTTTCAGGCCAGCGGATCAGCGCGACGACGCACGTCAGGATAAGCAGGATCAAGGTGGTGATCTGAAAACCGCTCGGCGTGCGTCGTGAGGCGCCGTTTCGGCGGGGCCTGATCCCTGGATGCGCCCAATCCTTCACCGCATCCGCCCCCAAAGCGCCACAACCCCTAATCGCTATTTGAAACAACTGCGTTCTGCAAGTCGGTTGGCGTCCGGGACGGATTGTCGCTATTCAGGGCGCCTCACCCGGAGCAGCGGCTTGTCTGAACTTTCGAACGCCTCGCGCACGACCCGAAAGCCCAAGGGCGAAGGCCATTCGCGGAGGGGCGAAATCCTGGCGGCGGCCGAGCGCATCTTCGTCGAGCACGGCTATGAAGGCGCGACGATTCGCAAGATCGCGGACGAGGTCGGGTTGTCGTCGACGGCGCTCTACATGCATTTCCCGGACAAGGGCGCGATCCTGCAGGAAATCTGCCGCGACGCCTTTGCGCGGCTTATCGCATCAAACGCCGCCGTCGCCGATGAGGCCGCGCCGCCCGAGCAGCGCCTGCGGCGGATGATCGAGGGGTATATCGACTTTGGTTTTGCCCACCCCAACGCCTATCGCCTGATCTATCTGACACGGCCGGTCGAGGCGCGAGAGGGCGCCCAGGACGCGGCGCGCGAACTGGGCTCCAGCCTGTTCACGACATTGGAAGCCACCGTCGGCGACGCCGTGACGGCCGGACGCATGAAGGGCGATCCCGCAACGATCGCCCAGGCGATCTGGGCTGCGGCGCACGGGATCGTGTCGCTCATGATCACAAAGCCCTACTTCCCGTGGTCTGATCGGCAGGCGCTGGTTCGCACGACTTTGGACGCCCTGTTCGCCGGTCTGATCGAACGATGAGGCGTGTCTGCGTCGCCTTGGCGGCTCTGGCGTTCAGCAGCAGTGTGGCTGAGGCGCGGCCCTTGCGGATCATGGCGCTGGATCAATGCGCGGATCAATATGTGCTGGCCTTGGCGCCGGACGCGGACCTCGCGCTGTCGCCCCGTGCCGACGATCCGGACGCCTGGCTGCGTCAGCAGGCGGTCGGTCACAAGCGTTTGCGTCCGACACTTGAGGCCGCCGTGGGTTTTCAGCCTGACGTCGTGGTGCGCTACTGGGGCGGCGAGCCGCGCCTGCTGTCCGCGCTGACGCAGCGCGGCGTCAAGGTGGTCACAATCGATGATGCGATTGATCTGGAGGGCGTACGACGGAATATCCGGACTGTGGCGCGGGATCTGGGACAGGCTGAGCGCGGACAGGCGTTAGAGCGACAGATGGACGGGAAGTTGGCCAAAGCGGCGCCGGTGAAGCACGCGGCTGAGGCGCCTGGGGCCGTCTATCTGACATCGGGGGGCTTCACTGCGGGGCCAGGCACGCTGATGGATGCGATGATGCGGGCGGCCGGATTTCGCAATCTGACGGCCGCTCCCGGTTTTGGCGCCCTCAGCGTCGAGCGAATCGCGATGAACCCGCCGGTGAGATTTGTGCTCGGCTTTTTCGATCAGCTGCGCGCCGACCTGCGCGGACCGGGGCGGCATCCGGTTGTCGCGCGAGCGGCCGAGGGCCGAACTGCGGCGCGCCTGCCCGCCGCGACCTTGACCTGCCCGGCTTGGTTCGCCGCCGATGCGGTTGAGATGATGGCCAAGGGGCGGCCGTGAACAGAACGGTAAGGCTATGCCTGATCCTGACCGGTTTCATCGTCGCGGCGCTGGCCCTGGCGGTGCTGGCCGGCGAGACGGCGTTCAGCGTCGATCAGTATGCGGCTGCCTTCAGCGATCCGACATCCGGTCCGGCCGAGGTGCTGTGGCAGGTGAGGGCGCCACGCGCGGTCTGCGCCCTGATCGTCGGCGCGGCCCTGGGATTGGCAGGGGCGGTTATGCAGGGGCTGTTGCGTAATCCGCTAGCTGATCCCGGCGTGCTGGGCGTGTCGGCGACGGCGGCCCTGGGTGCGGCGCTGGCCATGGTGCTTGGTGCTGCGGCCGTGCCGGGACTCGTCGAGGTGTCGGCCTTGGCGGGCGCGGCGCTGGCGGGCGGACTGTTGATCGTGGCGTCCAGGGCCATGCGGGCGCCCGAGGCCCTGATCCTGTTCGGCGTGGCCCTATCCAGTTTCGCAGGCGCGGCGACAGCTTTGATCTTCAACCTGTCGCCGTCGCCGATCGCCTCGGCCGAGGTCATGTCGTGGCTGCTGGGATCGGTGCAGAACCGAAGCTGGGTCGATGTCGCCTGGGTGACGCCGGCCGTGATCGTCGCGGGCATCTTCGGTGCCTTGTCGGGCGCAGGTCTGCGGATGCTGACCCTGGGCGACGAGGGGGCGGCGACGTCAGGGTTGAATATGGGACGGTTGAGGGCCTTCGCCCTGATCGCGGCGGCCTTGGCCACCGGGGCTGCCGTAGCGGTGGCGGGCGTCATCGGGTTCGTGGGCCTGGCGGCGCCGCATCTGGTGCGCGCGGCGGTGCGCGGCGATGCGAAGCGAATCCTGGCGCCCTCGGCGCTGGCCGGCGGGCTGATGCTGATCGTCGCGGACTTGCTGGCGCGACTGACGCCGACGGATCAGGAGCTGAAGCTGGGCGTGTTCACCGCCCTGATCGGGGCGCCCCTGTTCGCCCTGATCGCCTGGCGAGCGGCGCGGGAGTGGCGGCTGTGAGCTTGCTTTCGCTGGAGACGGTTCAGGCGCGGCTGGGCAAGGCCGTCGTGCTGGATGGGGTGAGCCTGTCGGTCGCGGCGGGCGAGGTCGTGGCCCTGTGCGGACCAAACGGGGCGGGCAAGAGCAGCGCCATCCGCGCGGCTGTGGGCCTGCTGGAGACGACCGGCGGACAAATCAGGTTGGGCGGCGCGGACATCGTCGATCTGTCCCATCGCCAGCGGGCGGAACGCGTCGCCTATCTGCCGCAGGACCGCCGCATCGCCTGGAATCTGCCGGCGGTAGAGGTGGCGGCGCTCGGCGCGCCTTTCCTGTCAGGCGCGGATGCGCTGGCGCGAGCGCGGGCCGCTCTGGACGAAGTCGGCGCTGGTCATCTGGCGGACCGCGGCGTTGCAGAGATGTCAGGCGGCGAGCGTGCCCGGGTTCTGCTGGCGCGAGCCCTTGTCGTCGATGCGCCGCTGCTGCTGGCCGACGAGCCCATCGCGGGGCTGGACCCGGATGCGCAGCGTCTTGTGCTCGAACGCCTGAGGGCGCGCGCTGGCGACGCGGCAGGGGTGCTGGTCAGTCTTCACGACCTGACCCTGGCTGCTGCCGTGGCGGATCGTATCGTTGTGCTGGATCAAGGGCGGGTGGTCGCCGACGCCCCACCGATCCAGGCGCTGTCGCCCGCCGTCCTGCGCGAGGTGTTCGGGCTGGACGGCGAGTGGATCGAGGGGCCGAACGGGCCGCTGCTGGCGGCCCGCCGGGCTCAGTAGGCGATATAGGGCCGCGCGCCGGCCGCCGATCCGCGCGAGATGTCGGCCGAGGGCGTCAGCGGCGCCGTGCCGCCGTTCAGGCGGGCTTTGTAGACCGCCATGTTTTCCATCACCCGCATCATATAGTTGCGCGTCTCTGTGAAAGGCGCGCACTCGATGAAGTCGATGGTCTTGATCGCATCGCCGCGCGGGTCGCCGCACCGGGCGATCCACTGGCTTGGACGCGCCGGCCCGGCGTTGTAGCCGACCGTCGCCAACAGCATGGAGCCGTTGTTCGCGGCCATCAGCTCGCCCAGGTGATAGCTGCCCAGAGTCATGTTGTAGTCGGGATCCCACAACTGCTCGGCGGAATAGCTCATGCCCAGACGGCGGGCGACGCCGGAGGCGGTGGACGGCAGGAACTGCATCATGCCACGCGCGTCGGCGCCGGAGCGGGCGCGGGGATCGAAGCTGGATTCCTGGCGCGTGATCGCCTGGGTGAACTCCAGCGGTGCGGCGCCGGCGACCTGGGGCGGGACGCGGACGGGATACATCCGCTCAGGCATGACGAAACCCCGCTGGCTGGCGGCGCGACCCACCATCATGGCGGTGAAACCTTCGCCATAGCCGCGCGACAGGTCCATCAACAGGGCCAGGTCGTTGATCGTCGGCAGGTCGTTGTCCAGCTGATAGGCGAAGACGCGCAGCAGGCTCATCTCTCCCGTCTCGCCCAAGATTCGCGTGGCGCGGACGATCTCATTGCCTTCGAAGCGGGCGATGTCCGCCTGTGACGGCACAGGTTCACCGGGCAGCTGAAGCGTGGTCATGCCCGCTTTCTCAGCCGCCAGCTGTCCATAGAAGGTCTGCCAATGCTGTGCGCCGTTACGATAGTAGGCGAGGGCGGCGTCGCGTTCGCCGCGCGCCTCGGCGGCGCGACCCAACCAGTAGAAGGCGCGGCCCTGAGTGATCGGCGTGGATGAGGCCGTGCGCAGGGCTTCGAAATGGCGGGCGGCGACTTCGGGCTGGTTCAGCTTGGTCAGGGCGACCCAACCGGCGAAAAACTCGGCGTCCACCATCCGGTCACCCGAGGTGAAGCCGTGGCCGTTCATGGCGTCATAGGCCGCGCGCCAGTTGCCCTGTTGCAGGGCGTCGAGGAAGTAGTTGCGGCGCTCGCTCCACAGGGTGTTGTCGCCGGTCGTGTGGCCCGGCGCCGGCGGAAGATTGGCCAGCAGCGCAAAGCCTTCGGATTGCCGGTTTTGCGATCGCAGCAGGCGAACGCGCTCCAGAACGACCGCCGGATCGGCGGCCTGGGCCGGCGTCAGATTGGCGATGACGGCGTCGGGGCTGTAGGCCGAACGAAGGGTCATCACCGTGTTGGCTATGGCGGCGCGATCGGGCGAGACCAGATTGATCATGCTGCGCGTCGCCGGCCCGTGCGGACCGAGCAGCAGCATATTCAGCCGGGCCTCGTGATCGACGGGCGTCAGCCAGGAACCCCATTGGCCGAGGATACGCGACTGCGGCGCGTCGTCGAACGAGCGGGTGCGCCACCAGTCGCGGACGAGGGCGCGGGCCTCATCCTGGCGGCCGCGCTGGTGCAGCGCGGAGGCGTAGGCGATGGCCCCCTCGACCGTCGTCGGCTTTCCGTCAGACATTAGGGCCAAGGCGGCGTCCGCGCCCATGCCGGACCGGTCCAGCACCTTTTCGGCGGCGGCGCGTCGCGATTCGCCGCGCGGCCATCCCACCAGATCGGACTGACCGCGCGCTAGGTCCGAGTAGGACAGCTGCTCGCCTGAGGTGTCGATCAGCGCCCATTCAACCAGTTTGCGAGCCGAGGCGTCCCTGATCTGCGACATGGCGGACTGGGCGCCGAACACATCACGCGCACGGGCCGCCGCCAGCCCCTGACGAAACAGCGCCGTGTCCTGATCGTTCAGCACGCGGCCCTGATAGGTCGCCGAATAGCCGGGCACGGACGAGGACGCCGAGGCATAGGGCACAGGCTGGGTGGGCAGGACGTCCTGCGGGTTCGGCGCAAGGACGGCGAGGGCCGCCGCCAGACTGGTCGCGATCATGATCTGTCCTGTTCCCATTCAATCCCGGTTGCGGCGGAGCCGCTGGCGACCTAACGTCCCGCGCTCATTGCAAAGGCGATGAACATCCGTCCATCGTCACTCCCCACGCAGGCCAGCTTAGTCTCATGAACGCCCCCTTGTTCAAGGGCGTGATCACCGCCCTGATCACACCACTTCGTGACGGAAACGTGGACGAAGCCGCATTCGCCAGACTGCTCGAGCGTCAGATCGCCGCAGGGGTTCACGGCGTCGTCCCGATGGGCACGACGGGCGAGGGCGCCAGCATGGATCTGGATGAGCACAAGCACGTCATCGAACTGTGCGTGCGTCTGACGGCCGGGCGCATCGCCGTCATCGCCGGTACCGGATCGCCTTATACCAAGGAGGCCATCGACCTGACCCGCTACGCCAAGACGGTGGGCGCGGATGGGGCTTTGATCGTGACGCCCTATTACATTCGCCCGTCCCAGGCGGGCATGGCGGCCCATTTCGAAGCGGTGGCCGAGGCCGTGCAGCTTCCGATTCTGCTGTACAATGTGCCGGGCCGGACGGGGGCCGATCTGTCCAATGAGACAGTGGCTCGGCTGGCGGCCCACCCCAACATCGTCGGCATCAAGGACGCCACGGGCGACATGAGCCGCGTCAGCTGGATGCGCGCAAACATCGATGGCCAGTTCGACCTGATCTCGGGCGACGACCCCAGCTATCTCGGCTACCACGCCCATGGCGGCGTCGGCCTCATCTCGGTGGCATCCAATGTCGCGCCCGAGGCCATGGTCGCTTTGCACAATGCGATGACTGCCGGCGACTACGCGACAGCACGCGACTGGCAGGACCGACTGATCAGTCTTTGCAAGGCGCTGTTCCTGGACAACTCGCCCGCGCCGACGAAATACGCCCTGGCCAAGCTTGGCTTGTGCAACGAGGAGGCGCGCCTGCCGCTGTCGCCGACCTCCGATGCGGTCAAACCTTTCATCGACCGCGCGATGGCGGCGGCGGGCGTCATCTGATGGCCCCCAAGCCGCAATCGAAATCCAAGGTCATCGCCGAAAATCGCCGCGCGCGGTTCGACTATTTCCTGGAAGACAATATCGAGGCCGGAATCCAGCTGCTGGGCACCGAGATCAAGGCGCTGCGCGACGGTCGGGCCAATATCGCCGAAAGCTATGCAGCGGTGGAGGGGCGCGAGATCGTGCTGATCAACGCCGATATCCCGCCGTACAAACAGGCAAACCGCTTCAACCACGAGCCGCGCCGACCGCGTAAGCTGCTGCTGCACAGAAAGCAGATCGACAAGCTGATGGGGGCGGTCCAGCGCGACGGTCAGACCATCATTCCGCTGAAGCTCTACCTGAACGATGCAGGCAAGGCGAAGCTGGAGATCGCGCTGGCCAAGGGCAAGAAGCTGCACGACAAGCGCGAGGCTTCGGCCGAACGCGACTGGCAGCGCGACAAGGCGCGCCTGATGCGTGACAAGGGCTGAGGTTCAGGCCTCGATCAGGGTTCGGGCGCGCGCGAAGATGTCCTCGAACATCTGCGGCGTCAGGCGACCGGTGTTCGTGTTCAATCGGGAGCAGTGATAGCTGTTCAGAATGACGTAGCCGCCGGCTTCGCCCTGCGCCCCGTGGCCCGCCGGCATCGCTGACGCAGGCCGTCCGAACGCTTTCAGGATGTTGCGGCGCGAGACGTCGCCCAGCGTCACGATCACCTTCAGATTCGGCAGCAGTTTGAGCCGGTCGATCAGGAAGGGACGGCAGGTCGTCTCCTCGATCGGCAGAGGCTTGTTTCCGGGCGGGGCGCATCGGACCGCATTGGTGATCATGCAGTCCTTCAGCGTCAGGTCATCGTCGCCGTTGGGATCGTAATGGCCGTGCGCAAAGCCGGCCTTCTTCAGGGTGTCGTACAGCAGCCAGCCGGCGTGATCGCCGGTGAAGGGACGTCCCGTCCGGTTGGCGCCGGTACGGCCGGGCGCGAGGCCGGCGATTAGCAGACGCGCGTTAGGATCGCCGAACGAGGCGGCCGGCCCGTTCCACCAGTCTGGATTCTGACGCGCATTCTCTTGACGATAGGCGACCAGGCGAGGGCATAGGGGGCAGTCGCGGGGCGGTTCGGGCGTTAAGGTCATTGGGCGGCCTTCGGGCGGCCGAAGTCGGCCATCAGATCGTTCAGGTCCAGGAAGGCGTCGGCCTGACGACGCAGTTCGTCGGCGATATGCGGCGGCTGGCTCTTCTGAGTCGAGATGACAGTGACCCGCACGCCTCTGGCCTGGATCGCCTGAACCACCCGCCGGAAGTCGCCATCGCCGGAGAACAGCACCGCATGGTCGATGTGCGGAGCCAGCTCCAGCATGTCCACCGCGATCTCGATGTCCATATTGCCCTTGATCCGGCTATGGCCGCTGTTGTCCGTGAACCGCTTCACCGGCTTGGTGACGACCGAGAAGCCGTTGTAGTCGAGCCAGTCCACCAGAGGCTTCACCGGCGAGAATTCTTCGCCCTCGACCACGGCAGTATAGTAGTATGCGCGGGTCAGGATGGACCTCTCGCGGAACCAGTCCAGCATCCGCCGGAAGTCCATGTCGTGCTGCAGGGCGCGGGCGGCGGAGTAGAGGTTCGAGCCGTCGATGAAGATCGCCAGCCGTTCGGTGGGATGAAACATGGTCGAAGCCGTAGAAAGAGATGAAAAATCGGATCGCGCGGTCGCCGTCGGAATCGATGACGGGTTCGACCTGAATGACGCAGTCATCGTGGCCCTGGGCTGCAATGACAAGGGGGCATGGTCGTCCTGCACCGAAGCGCTGGAGGCGGCGATCGCGCGTTTTCGCAGCGAAGGGATTGATGTCGTCGCACGCTCGTCGTGGTGGTCGTCCCAGGCCTGGCCCGATCCGCACGATCCAGCCTTTCTGAATGGTGTGGTCATCGTCCGCACAGAACACGATCCGCATGCGCTGATGGCGGCGCTCGGCCGGATTGAGGATGCGTTCGGCCGCGAGCGGTCGGTGCGCAATGCGCCGCGGACGCTGGATTTGGACCTGATCGCCTACGGACGATTGAGCGGTGATCTGCAGGGATTGGTCCTGCCTCATCCCCGCGCGGCCGAGCGACGGTTTGTCATGGGCCCCATCGCCGAGATCGCGCCGGCATGGACGCATCCGCATGGCGGGGCCGCGAGCGATCTGGCCGCTTCCACCTCCGTCGGCGCCGACGCCCGCCCGACCTGACGCCCAACTTCCGCCCCTGTGGCGTTGCAAAAAGCCGTCCTCATCTGTATTTGACGCGGTTCTCCCCCGCGTTCGAGGAATTTCATGGCCCGCGTCACCGTCGAAGACTGCATCGAGAAGGTTCCGAACCGCTTTGGTCTGGTGCTGATGGCTGGCCACCGCGCCCGCAGCATCGCCAACGGCGCCGCCCTGACGATCGACCGCGACAACGACAAGAACCCTGTCGTCGCCCTGCGCGAGATCGCCGACGACACTGTCGTGCCGGACGAACTGCGCGAGACCATCATCACAACGCTGCAACGCGTCGATGAGCGGACGGAAGCTGAGGACGAGGCGGAAACGGTCGCCCTGCTGGCCTCGCCGCAGCACATGAACATGGCCGAGGCGGAACTGATCCGCGCCCTGCAAAGCGACCGCGACGGCGGTCAGGAGGAGCGGTACTGACGCCCGAGGGAGCCCCTGGCGTCACTATCCTGCCGGCGCGGACCGAGACGGTTCCGCCGGCGCCCCAAGCTGCAAACAAAAACGACCCTCAGTCGGCGCCCGTCGATCCGGCGCCGCAGGCCAAGCGCGCCCCAATCCTGCGTCAGTTCGAGCTGATCGAGGCCGTCAAGGCCTATGACCCTACCGCCGACGAAGCGCTTCTTAACCGCGCCTACGTCTATGCGATGAAGATGCACGGTTCGCAGTTGCGAGCCTCGGGCGATCCCTATTTCGCCCACCCGATTCAGGTCGCGGGGATCCTTACCGACTACAAGCTCGACACCGCCACCATCGTCACCGCCCTGTTGCATGACGTGGTCGAGGACACCTCCGCGACGCGCGACGACATCGCCGGCATGTTCGGCGAAGAGGTCGCAGTCCTGGTCGAGGGCGTGACCAAGCTGTCGCGGCTGGAGCTTCAGGCGGAACACACGCGTCAGGCCGAGAATCTGCGCAAGTTCATCCTGGCCATCAGCCGTGACGTGCGGGTCCTGCTGGTCAAGCTGGCCGACCGTTTGCACAATATGCGAACGCTCCAGTTCGTGAAGCCGGAGAAGCGCGAGCGGATCAGCCGCGAGACGCTGGAAGTCTATGCGCCCCTGGGCCGGTCGATCGGCATCCACTCGATCGCGTCCGAGCTGGAAGAGCTGGCCTTCACCCATCTGAATCCAACGGCCAAGACCGCCATCGAGCGGCGGCTGGAGGCATTGAAGCTGGAGCATGGTCGCGCCATCGACGGCGTGGCGAGCGAGGTCGAGCGGGTCCTGTCCGAGGCGGGCCTGAAGGCCAATGTCTATGGCCGGCAGAAGACGCCCTATTCGATCTGGCGCAAACTTCAGCGCAAGTCGGTCGGCTTTTCGTCCCTGTCGGACATCTACGGCTTCCGCGTGATCGTCGAGGCGGAGGACGACTGCTATCGCGCGCTGGGTGTGATCCACCGCGAATGGCCGATGGTGCCCGAGCGGTTCAAGGATTTCATCTCGACGCCTAAGTCGAATAACTATCGCTCGTTGCACACGACCGTCGTCGGCCCCCGGGGCCTGCGGATCGAGATGCAAATCCGCACCGAGGACATGGACCGGATCGCCGAGGACGGGGTCGCCGCCCACTGGCGCTACAAGAACCAATCCTACGGCTTCGACCGCGAGGCGATGGAGCAAGGCGGCGGGCGTGACCCGCTTCAGAACCTGCGCCACCTGGTTCAGGTGATCGAGCACGGCGAGGGCGGCGAAGACTGGGTCGAGCACGCCAAGCTCGAAATGTATCTGGACCAGGTCTTCGTCTTCACGCCGAAGGGGCAGCTGGTCACCCTCCCTCGCGGGGGAATGCCTCTGGACTTCGCCTATGCTGTCCACACCGAGGTCGGGGACACGGCGGTGGGGGTCAAGGTCAATGGCGAGTTGAAGCCCATGCGCACGCCGCTCCAGAACGGTGACGTGGTCGAGATCATCCGCGGCTCTAAACGCGAGGTGCCTGCCGACTGGCGCAGTCTGACGGTCACGGGTCGTGCGCGCTCCGCCATTCGCCGCCATATCCGCACCTCCGAGCGCGAAGAGTTCATCAAGCTGGGCCGCGTCGCGCTGGATCAAACCCTGGGCCGGGTCGACAAGACCCTGACAGACGTGTCGCTGAAGCCGGTTCTGGAACTGCTGGCGGTCGCGAGCGACGACGATCTGTTCGAAGGCCTGGGTCGCGGGCGGTTGTCGCCGACGACGGCGGCCGAAATCCTGTTCCCCGCGCTGAAGGGGCGGCTGAAGGCCGGGCCCGAGAAGCAGCGCATCGAGGGCGAGAAAGCGCGGCTGTTCGTGCGCGGCGGGGGCCTGACGCCCGGCGTGTCGGTTCATTTCGGCCAATGCTGCACACCCGTTCCGGGCGACCGGATCGTCGGCATTCTGGAGCCGGAATCCGGCCTTACCGTCCACACCATCGATTGCCAGACCCTGGCCGCCTTCGCTGATGACGATTCGGTCTGGCATGACCTGCAATGGACGCCTCAGGCCGAAACGGACGCGGTCGCCGCCGCCCGAATTCGCGCGACGATCCGAAATGCGCCGGGCGTGCTGGGTCAGGTCACGACCCTGATCGGCGAGGCCGGCGGCAACATCATCAACCTGTCGATGGCGCACCGTCAGCAGGACTTCTTCGACGTGGACGTGGATGTCGAGGTCGAAGACGCCAAGCATGCGACAATGATCATGGCGGCGCTGAGGGCCAATCCGTCGGTCGATTCCGTCGAGCGCGCGCGCGGCGAATGAGCGATCCGATAAAGCTGAACACGGCGCAGTTGGCCTCACCGTCCTATCGCATGGCGGCGATGGATCAGGACTTCCTGCTGGGCGATTCGATGCGCGGCGTGCGATTCCTGATGGAATACGCCAAGCCCGAGGAGGCATTGAGGGCCTGGGGCGTGCGCTCGACCCTCGTCGTCTTCGGCAGCGCGCGCATCCGCGAAGGGCACCGTTGGTATGAAGAGGCCCGCGCCTTTGGTCGACTGGCGTCCGAGCGCGGCGGAGCCTTGCGAGGTCGCGTTGGCGAACCCCGCGACAATGTCATCGCCACCGGCGGCGGGCCGGGCATCATGGAAGCGGCCAACCGAGGGGGCGTGGACGCGGGCGCGCCGTCCGTCGGTTTCAACATCACCCTGCCGCATGAGCAGGAGCCGAACGCCTATTCGACGCCGGAACTGACGTTCCGCTTCCACTATTTCGCGATGCGGAAGATGCATCTGGCGATGCGCGCCAATGCGCTGGTGGTGTTTCCCGGCGGCTTCGGCACCTTCGACGAGATGTTCGAGATGCTGACGTTGCGACAGACAAAGAAGGCGCCGCCGGTTCCGGTCGTTCTGGTGGACAAGGCGTACTGGACCTCGGTCATCGGTTTCGACGCCTTGGTCGAGCATGGAATGATCGCCGCGTCCGACCTGGAGCTGATCGGTTTCGCCGAGGACGCGGAGGGCGTCTGGGCTGAACTGCTCGCGCGCGGGCTTCGGCCGAACGAAAACATCGAATGAAGCGTCGCCGCAGGGTTCATCCGCGCGCGATCCGGGTCTAGAACCCTGTCATGAACACTGAAGACGTCCTTAACGAGTTTCGCGACGCCGGCGCCCTGCGCGAAGGCCATTTCGTCCTGTCGTCGGGTCTGCACAGCCCGGTCTTTCTGCAGAAAAATCTGGTCTTCATGGACGGCGCGCGCTGCGAGCGGCTGTGCAAGGCGTTGGCCGACAAGATCGTCGCCACGGTCGGCCCCGTCGATGTCGCCATCTCGCCGGCCGTAGGCGGCATCATCCCCGGGTACGAGACCGCCAAACACCTGAAGGTCCGTTCAATGTACGTCGAACGCGAAGGCGGTACGTTCAAACTGCGTCGCGGCTTCTCGGTCGAGCCGGGCGAGAAGGTCGTCATGGTCGAGGATATCGTCACGACCGGGCTGTCATCGCGCGAATGCATCGCCGCCATCCAGGCCGCCGGGGGCGAGGTGGTCGCCGCCGCCTGTATCGTCGATCGCTCGGGCGGCAAGGCGGATGTGGGCGTGCCACTGATCGCCCTGGCGTCGCTGGACGTGCCCGCTTACCCAGCCGACGCTCTTCCGCCTGAACTGGCCGCGGTTCCGGTGGAAGATCCCGGCAGCCGCAGATTGGCGAAGTAGAGCTATGCGTGAACGGGTCAGGCTGGGCGTCAACATCGACCACGTCGCCACGGTGCGAAACGCGCGGGGAGGGACGCATCCCGATCCTGCGCGCGCGGCCGAGGCGGCGCTGGCGGCCGGGGCCGACGGCATCACCGCCCACCTGCGCGAAGACCGCCGACACATCACCGACGCCGACATCGATGTGTTGAGCGCCCTGTGCGCCCGCGCCGGCAAGCCGCTGAATCTGGAAATGGCGGTGACGGACGAGATGCTGGCCATCGCCCTGCGCCACCGGCCGCACGCCGCCTGTCTGGTGCCCGAGCGGCGCGAGGAGGTCACGACCGAAGGCGGTCTGGCGGTCGCCGGTCTCGAAGGTCGGATCGCGCCTGTGGTCAAGGCGCTGGCGGACGCCGGCATCCGGGTCTCCCTCTTCATCGAACCGTCTGAAGCGCAAGTCGAGGCCGCCGCCGCCGTCGGCGCCCATGTGGTCGAGTTCCACACCGGCCGCTACTGCCACTTGACCGATCCGGCAGAACGGGAGGTTGAGTTCGAACGTCTCGCCGCCGCCGCTGCCCAGGCCGACATCCTTGGGCTTGAGGTCCATGCAGGCCACGGCCTGGACTACGACACGGCCCCGCGCATGCTGGCGATCTCAGAAATCCGCGAGTTGAACATCGGTCATTTCCTGATCGGCGACTCGATCTTCATCGGCCTGGACGGGACGATCCGCCGGATGCGAGCGGCGATGGATGCGGCCAAATGATCATTGGCGTAGGCGCGGATCTGTCGGACATCCGTCGCATCCAGGCGTCTCTTGATCGGTTCGGGGATCGCTTCAAGACCCGCTGCTTCACCGAGTTGGAACGCACCCGTTCAGACCGGAAGCCGGACCCGGCCTGGAGCTACGCCAAACGGTTCGCCGCCAAGGAGGCCTGCGCCAAGGCCCTGGGCACCGGGATGCGCGCCGATGTCTATTGGCGCGACATGGGGGTGGTGAACCTGCGTTCCGGTCAGCCGACGATGGCGTTGACCGGCCATGCGGCTGAGCATCTGGCGCGTCTGACGCCAGCCGAACACGAGGCGAAAATCCACCTGACGCTGAGCGACGAACATCCCTATGCGCTCGCCTTCGTGGTGATCGAAGCCTTGCCGCAGTCGTAATCAGGTTATAGGCGTGCGCGATGACCGCGCGGACGCGGCGAGGATGCCTGATCGCATGAGCGAAGACCAAAAGCCCGACGACGCCAATCGCGACGCCACCCCCGAAGAACGATTTGCGGCCTCGGAAGCGGACGCTCCGGTCAAGTCGGTGCAGGAGCCCACGACGGCGAACCAGAAGGTCTATGCCAAGACGCCCAAGGGCGGCGACAAGGCGACCTCGGCGGCCAGTGAAACCGGCGAAATCTTCAAAACCATCGTTTTCGCCCTGCTGATCGCGATGGTGCTGCGGATCTTCCTGTTCCAGCCCTTCACCATCCCTTCAGCCTCGATGGAGCCGAACCTGTATGAAGGCGACTATATCGTCGTCTCCAAGTGGTCGTATGGCTTCTCCAAGCACTCGATCCCGTTCAGCCCGCCGCTGTTCGACGGCCGGATCATGGGTTCGGCGCCCAAGCGCGGCGACATCGTCGTGTTCAAGCTGCCGCGCGACAACAAGACCGACTTCATCAAGCGCGTGATCGGCCTGCCCGGCGACCGCATCCAGATGATCGCCAACAAGCTGTATATCAACGACAAGCCTGTGCAGGACGTCGTGGTCAGCGAGCAGGAGATCAACGACATCTTCGGCCCGCGCCCGGTGACGGAGGTCCGCGAGACCCTGCCGGAAGGCAAGAGCTTCATGACCCAGGACTTCGGTCCCGGAAACGATCTGGACGACACCCCGGTCTATGAGGTCCCGGCTGGCCACTACTTCATGATGGGCGACAACCGCGACAACTCGATCGACAGCCGCGTCGAACAGTCCAGCGGCGTGGGCATGGTCCCGGCCGAAAACCTGGTCGGCAAGGCGCAGATCATCCTGTTCTCGTGGAAGCCCGGTTCGTCGCTGTGGAACCCGGTCAGCTGGTTCAACGTGCGGCTCGACCGGTTCTTCAACGTCCTTCACTGATGGCCAATCTGAGAGCCGAAGCGGTTGCGGCGCTGGAAACGCGCCTGGGACACAGGTTCAAGGACAAGGCCCTGCTGGAGCGCGCCCTGACCCACGCCAGTGTGGGCGAGGGAGCACCCGTCGGCATCCACGGTCCACGCGACAACGAGCGGCTGGAGTTCCTGGGCGACCGGGTGCTGGGTCTGCTGGTCGCCGAGCGCCTGTCGGCCCAGTTTCCGACGGCGGACGAGGGCCAACTCTCGTCCAGCTTGCACGCCCTGGTCGACAAGGGCGCCTGCGCCCGAGTTGGTGAAGCGCTGGGCGTGGGGCCTGCGCTGCGGCTCTCGCCCGGCGAGACCAAGACCGGTGGACGCCGCAAGGCTGGTGTCATCGCCGATGCGGTCGAGGCCATACTGGCGGCCGTTTATCTGGACGGCGGACTGGATGCCGCCAAGGCCGTGTTCGAACGGGCCTGGTCCGACGAACTGGCGGCGCCGCCGTCTCGCACCGTGACCAATCCGAAATCGGCGCTTCAGGAGTGGGCGCAAGGGTTAGGGCGGCCGCTGCCGACCTATCGCGTCGCCGATCGGACGGGTTCGGATCATGCGCCCACTTTCACCGTCGAAGTGTCCGTGCAGGACGTGCAGCCCTTGACCGCGCAAGGGCGTTCGCGTCAGGAGGCGGAGAAGGCGGCCGCAACGGCTCTCCTCAAACGTGAAGGCGTCATTTGACCGATATCGAAAACCAGCGCGCAGGCTTTGCCGCCATCATCGGCGCACCCAACGCCGGCAAGTCCACGCTGGTGAACCGGCTGACCGGATCCAAGGTCTCGATCGTCACGCAAAAGGTGCAGACGACGCGCTTCCCCGTGCGCGGCATCGCTATGGAAGGCGACGCCCAGATCGTGCTGGTGGACACGCCCGGCATCTTCACGCCACGTCGTCGCTTGGACCGGGCTATGGTCGCCTCGGCATGGGGCGGCGCGGAAGATGCGGACATCGTCGTTCACCTGATCGACGCCCAGTCGCACATCAACGCCGAAGGTCGTGAGGGCACGGCGGCCGATCGTCGCTCGGCCGAGGACACCGAGACCATTATCGCCAACCTGCGGGCCACCGGGACCAAGGTTGTTCTGGCGCTGAACAAGATCGACGGCATGCGCCGCGACACCCTGCTGGCGCTGTCGCAGAAGCTGTTCGAAAGCGGCGTCTATTCCGAGGTGTATATGATCTCGGCCGCCAACGGCGACGGCGTCGAGGATCTGAAGCAGCGTCTGGCCCTATCCATGCCCAAGGGCCCGTGGCTCTATCCCGAAGATCAGGCCGCCGATGTGCCGGTGCGGGTTTTGGCGGCGGAGATCACGCGCGAGAAAGTCTATCTGCGCGTCCATGAGGAGCTGCCTTATTCGGCGGCGGTGGAGACCACCAGTTTCGAGGACCGCGCCGACGGCTCGGCCCGGATCGAACAGACCATCTATGTCGAGCGCGAGAGCCAGCGGCCCATCGTTCTGGGCAAGGGCGGCCAGACCTTGAAATGGATCGGCCAGAAGGCGCGCGAGGAGCTGAATGAAATCCTCGGCCGTCAGGTCCACCTGTTCCTGACCGTCAAGGTCGATCCGAAGTGGCAGGACAGCCGCGCCCTCTATGCCCAGTTCGGTCTGGATTTCGACGTCTGAGTTCCTGTGTTTGATGTGCCGCGTACCGCCGGGGGGCATCCTCGACTCGTTCTAGGCGTCCTTGGGGCGCTGATCCTCGGCGGCGCGGTCTGGGGCGGCATCGCCACGGCCGTGGCCCCCAAGACCGATGTGGAACTGGCGACCGAGCGCGCCGATGCGCCGCCACGACCACCCGTGGTCGTGGTTCAGGACCTGCCGCAACTGGCCGCGCGCCTGGATCGCGAAGCTGCTTCAGGCCGCTTCACGGGCGCGGTTCTGGTGGCCAAGGGCGACAAGGTCCTGTTCCGCCAGGTCTATGGCAAGGCCAACTACGAGCAGAATCAGCCGCTGGCGCTGGATTCGCGTTTCCGTCTGGCCTCGATCTCCAAACAGTTCACGGCGACGGCGATCCTGAAGCTTCAGGACGAGGGCAAGCTGAACGTCTCCGATCCGGTCTGCAAATGGATTCAGCCTTGTCCGCAAGCCTGGGCGCCGATCCGCATCAGCCATCTGTTGTCGCATACTTCGGGCATTCCCGATCTGATGGCGCGGCCCGGTTGGGGCATGCGCCGCACGACGCCGGCGACGCTGGACGAACTGACCGAGGATTCGAAACGGTTCGGTCTTCAGTTCGAGCCGGGCGCCAAGGTTCAGTACGACAACGCCGGTTTCAATCTGGCCGCCGCCATCGTTGAAAAGGCCAGCGGCAAGCCCTTTCAGACCTATATGCGCGAGACCTTCTTCAAGCCTCTCGGCATGAAGGATAGCGGTCTTGATCTCGATGGCGGCGATCATGGCGTCATCATGGGCTACGCCAACTTCCCAGGCGGTCTGGCGGCTCAGCCGAACGCCAACACCTCCATCGTGGCGGGCGCCGGCGCGGTCTATTCGACGCTGGACGATCTGCTGGTCTGGCAGAGGGCGCTGCACCGCGGCGGCCTGCTGACCCCCGCCAGCTATCAGCAGATGATGGCCGACCACGCGCCGGCCGACACCAAGCCGAACGAACGCAGCCATCCGCGTCGGGATTGGGGTTTCGGCATCTTCGCCAACCGCCTTGGCGATCAAGTGCGGCCCAGCTTCCAGGACCGCCAGATCTACCACACCGGCAGCTGGGGCGGATTCCGCAACCTGATGCTCTATCAGCCGGACGCCGACGTGACGGTGATCGTCCTGTCCAACAACTATCACCTGCGTGACCAGGTCTTCCTGATCAGCCAGCAGGCGATGGCCGAGGCCCTGGGTCACGAGTTTCCGACGACGCTGGCGCGCTGAGACATCCGACGGTTTTCCGGCGAGGAGAACAGGAGTAGAACAGAATTATGATCGCTCTTCTTGCCGCTCTCGTCTTCTCCGCTTCGTCCACGCAGGCTGCGGGCGATCCCGTCCTCGAGGCGGGCGCTGTTCTCGACCGAATGCACGCGGCGGCCTCGCGAGCGGACGGCGACGCCTATTTCGGTCTGTTCACGCCTGACGCCCGGTTCATCGGCACGGATGCGACCGAGCGCTGGTCGCTGGCTCAGTTTCGCGCCTACGCCACGCCCTATTTCTCACAAGGGAAAGGCTGGACCTATCGCCCGCATGGCCGGGTAGCGACCCTGGCGCCGGGCGATTGCCGCTGCATCGTCTGGTTCGATGAGCTGCTGGATAACGACGCCTACGGCCTGACGCGAGGCTCAGGCGTGCTGCGTCTGACCGACGACGGCTGGAAGATCGAGCAATATGTGCTCAGTTTCACCGTGCCGAACGACAAGGCCAAGAGCGTGGTCGGGCTGATCGCCGAAGGTCCGGCGGACTGATGGATTTCCACGAAGAGGCGTTCGTCCTGTCGGCGCGCAGCCACGGCGACACGGGCGCTGTGGTCGATCTGCTGACCGAGAACCACGGCAGGCGCTCTGCCTATGTGGCGGGCGGCGCGTCACGCAAGATGAAGCCATTCCTGCAGGCGGGGGCGCGGGTCGTGGCCGACTACCGCGCCCGCACCTCGGATCATCTCGGCGCAGTGCGGCTGGAGCCGGTAGGCGAGGGGCCCAGCGCCCTGTTCGACGACGCGCTGGCGCTGACGGGACTGGCGGCGGCAGCAGGCGTGACCCAAGGCGCGTTGCCGGAGCGTGAACCGCATCCCGGCGTCTTTCTGGCGTTCGAGGCGCTGATGGCCGCGTTCGAGATGCCGGCGGTCTGGCCTGCGATCTTCGTGCGGTTCGAAGCCGGCCTCCTGGAAGACCTGGGCTTTGGTCTGGACCTGTCGAAATGCGCCGCGACCGGCACGGCCGAAGACTTGATCTACGTCAGTCCCCGAACGGGTCGGGCCGTCAGTCGCGACGCCGGCGCCCCCTATGCCGACAAGATGCTTGTCCTGCCGCCCTTCATGCTGGGCGCCCAGTCCGGTCTGATCGAGGGCGACGTCCGGGCCGGGTTCGACCTGACGGGGCATTTCCTCGAACAGTTCGTGTTTCATCCGCAGAACAAGCCCCTGCCGCCTGCGCGCGTGTGGATGCTGGACAAGCTCGGCGACGCCGGTCGGCTCTAGCCGAAGGTGAAGGCGAAGACCTGAACGCCGGGATCCAGGAACTCGATCTCGAACGTCCGTTCGCGCACCGCGCCCGTCTGACGGACCAGTTGGTATAGCCGCTCGCCATCGACCCGGCCAAGGCCTTGGGCTTCGATGTCGCTGCCGGCGTTCGCGCCCGGCGCCGCGCCATCGATCCGGACGCGGAATCGGACGGGTGCGCCCGGCTTGCTGGGCCCCATGACCAGATGGAGATCGCGCGCCTTGAAGCGGAAGGCGATACGGCCGCCGGCCGCCTGCAGGTCGGCATGCTCACGCGTCACGCGCCAGCGGCCTGACAGGCTCCAATCGTTCAGTTTCAGCGGCGCGGCGACATAGTCCTTGACCATGTCGTTGGTCAGGCCGCCGGGGGAGCGGAAGTTCTCGGCGCGGCCATAGCCGACGTACGTCTCCGGCGACTCGACCTGGGCCATGTCGGCGGCGGCCTCTGCGCCCTGCGCCTGGACCGTAACGACATTGCTGGCGACGTTCGCGGCGCCCGCTTCCTTCAGAAGTTGCTGGATCACGCGTTCGGAGCCCGGATAGTCCCCTTCGCCGAAGTGGTGGTGACGGATCTGTCCTTTGGCGTCGATGAAGTAGTGGGCGGGCCAGTACTGGTTCTTGAACGCCCGCCAGATGGCGAACTCATTGTCCATGGCGACCGGATAGGTGATGCCCAGCCGCTGGATGTGCTGGCGAACGTTGGCCTCGGATTTTTCGAAGGCGAACTCGGGCGTGTGGACGCCGATCACCACCAGACCCTGGTCCTTGTATTTGTCGGCCCAGGCGCGGACGTAGGGGATGGAGCGGATGCAGTTGATGCAGGAGTAGGTCCAGAAATCGACGACAACCACCTTGCCCTTCAGCTGCTCGGTCGTGAGCGGCGGGGTGTTGATCCAGGTCGTCGCCCCGGTCAGCGGCGGCATCACCCCTTCGACCGGCAGATTGGCCAGATCGGCCGGGGCCTGGTTCGTCGGCATGCCGCGCCCGATCCCGCCCAGCAGCGCCTGTTCGATCCGGCCTGTGCTGGCGGCCGAAATCCGGGTCAACAGTCCCGTGTCCGCACCCAGACCGATGATGACCACGCCGATCAGCACCAGCACGCCCAGGCCGCGCCTTACCCATTCGCCGACGCCTAGGGCGCCCTTCATGGCCTTGAACACGCGACCGCCGACCAATAGGGCCAGACCCAGCGATGTCGCCGCGCCTGCTGCATAGGCCAGCAGCAGAACCGTCGTTCCGACGCCGGCGCCCTGAAGCGCTGCGCCCGTCAGGATCACGCCCAGAATGGGGCCGGCGCACGGCGCCCAGAGCAGCCCTGTTGCGACGCCGAGCAGCAGGGACGAGCGCACGTCGCCCTGATCGCCGCCCTGGCGCTCGGCGCGATCGGTCAGCCAGGACCCCGCCGCCACGAACGGCCGCATCAGGCGATCGCCCACGGCCGGAAACAGCAGGCTGACGCCCAGCACCGCCATGACGGCCAAGGCGATCCAGCGCCCAACCTCATTGGCCCGAACCGCCCAGCCGCCGCCCAGCGCCGCCAGCGTCGCCACGCCCGCAAAGGTCACGGCCATCCCGACCAACAACGGCAAACCGTTGCGGATGAACGGTCGATCAGCCCGCGCGAAAACGAAGGGCAGAACCGGCAGGATGCAGGGACTGACGATGGTCAGAACGCCGGCGAGATAGGACAGCAGGAACAGGATCATGGCGCGGCCTGACGAGGGTGTTTCTCTCACATACGCACGGCGGAGCGGTTTGGTGACTCCCCAGCGCGCTTATCCCCCAATCTGGCGTCTTACGGGCTAGACTTCCCGCTTCCGATCCCCGATTCGCAGAGCCATGACGATCCACGCCCCGCCGCCGGAAGGCGGCCGCATCATCGACGAGCCGATGGAGACGGCGCTCAGCCGCCGCTATCTGGCCTACGCCCTGTCGACCATCACCAATCGCGCGCTGCCGGACGTGCGTGACGGTTTCAAACCCGTGCACCGACGCATCCTCTACGCCATGCATCAGATGCGGCTGAACCCGCAGGCGGCGGCGCGCAAATGCGCCAAGGTCGTCGGCGAGGTGATGGGCGGATACCACCCCCACGGCGACGCCTCGATCTATGAGGCCCTGGTGCGCCTGGCCCAGGATTTCGCCCAGCGTTATCCGTTGGTCGATGGTCAGGGGAACTTCGGCAATATCGACGGCGATAGTGCCGCGGCTATGCGCTACACCGAGTGCAAGCTGACGCCCGCCGCCGTCCTGCTGTTGGATGGTATTGATCAGGACGCCGTTGATTTCCGGCCCACCTACGATGATCAGGACGAAGAGCCGATCGTCCTGCCGGCCGGCTTCCCGAATCTGCTGGCCAATGGCTCGTCGGGCATCGCGGTCGGCATGGCCACCTCAATCCCGCCGCACAATGTCGGCGAACTGATCGACGCTTGCCAACTGCTGCTGGAGCGACCGGACGCGACTACCGAGGACTTGGTCCAGCATGTGCCGGGTCCCGACTTCCCGACCGGGGGCGTTGCGGTTGAAGGTCATGCGTCGATCCTAGACGCCTATGAAACGGGTCGGGGCGGGGTGCGCCTGCGCGCGCGCTGGGAGACCGAGGATCTGGGGCGCGGCATTTGGCGGATCATCGTCACCGAAATGCCCTATCAGGTGCAGAAGTCGCGACTGATTGAGGCGCTGGCGGACCTGATCGAGCACAAGAAGGCGCCTCTGCTGGGCGATGTGCGCGACGAATCGGCCGAAGACATCCGCCTAATCCTGGAGCCCAAGAACCGCACCATCGAGCCTGAAATGCTGATGGAAAGTCTGTTCAAGCTTTCAGATCTGGAGGTCCGCTTCCCGATAAACATGAACGTGCTGGACGCCAGCGGCACGCCGCGCGTCATGGGCTTGAAAGACTGCCTGCGCGCCTTCCTGGATCACCGGCGCGAGGTGCTGAACCGTCGTTCGCAATGGCGGATCGAGCGGGTCGAGAAACGTCTGCACCTGCTGGAAGGCCTGCGCATCGTCTTCCTCAACCTCGATGAGGTGATCCGTATCGTGCGCGAGGAGGAGCAGCCCAAGGCCGTCCTGATCGCACGGTTCGGCCTTACGGAGGTTCAGGCCGATTTCATCCTCGACACCCGGCTGCGTCAGTTGGCGCGTCTGGAAGAGATGACGATTGAAAAGGAATTCAATGCGCTGTCGGAGGAACTTGCCAACCTGAAGGCGCTGACGTCGTCAGAAGGCAAGCAATGGAAGGCGATCTCCAAGGAACTGGAGGCCGTGCGCAAGGCGCTGATCTCGCCGCGCCGCACCACGATCGCCGAGGCGGTGGATACGTCCGCCTTCGTCGCGCCCGAGGCCTTTATTCCGCGCGAGGCGATCACCGTCATCCTGTCGGAACGGGGCTGGATCCGCGCCGCCAAGGGCAAGGTCGAGGATCCGTCGGAGCTGAAGTTCAAGGAAGGCGACCAACTCGCCTACCTCGTCCCGGCCTATACGACCGACAAGCTGCTAGTGGCGGCGTCGGACGGGCGCATCTTCACCATTGGCGCGGACAAGCTGGCGTCCGGACGCGGCCACGGCGAGCCACTGCGCCTGATGATCGATCTGGACGAGAAGGCCGAGATCATCAACGTCCTGGCGCATCAGCCGGGCGGTAAGCTGTTGATCGCATCCAAGGCCGGATACGGCTTCATTGCGTCGGAAGACGACACCCTGGCGCAGAAGCGCGGCGGCAAGCAGGTGTTGAACGGCGAAATGTTGGCGGTGCTGCGGGTGACCGGTGATCACGTCGCGACGATCGGCGAGAACATCAAGACGCTGATCTTCCCTCTCGCGGAACTGCCCGAAATGGGACGCGGTAAGGGCGTGAAGCTGCAAAGCTTCAAACAGGGCGGCCTCGCCGACATCACCGTCTTCAACGCAGAGACGGGACCGGAATGGGCCGACGGCGGCGGACGTCGTCGCAACTGGCCCGACTGGAAAGACTGGCTGGGCAAACGCGCCGGCGCCGGTCGCCAAGGCCCCAGAGGCCTGCGGAAGTTCAGATAAGCGGCGCGCCCGTCGGTTCTAGAACAGGACCGACGGGTTCATGATCCGTTTGGGATCAATGGCGCGGCGGATGGCGGCCATGGTTTCGATCTCGAGCGGGGACTTGTAGCGCTTGACCTCTTCGGTCTTCAGCCGGCCCAACCCGTGTTCGGCGGAGATGGAGCCGTCGTAGGTTCCGACAACGTCGTGAACCACTTGCGAGCCTTCCTTCCAGCGGCCGATGAAGGCGGGAATGTCCTGACCGACACCCGGCAGTATATCGTAATGCAGATTGCCGTCGCCGACGTGGCCGAAGACCGAGATGCGGGCACCGGGGTGGAAGCGTTCGACGGCGGCCGACGCTTCGTCGATGAAGTCGGCGATGCGGCTGATGGGGACGGAGACGTCGTGTTTCCAGCCGCCGCCTTCGGGCTTCAGCGCCGCTGAATGTTCTTCGCGCAGGCGCCAGAAGGCGGCGCGCTGTGCGTCGTTCTGGGCGATGGCGGCGTCGGTGATCAGGCCTTCCTCGAAGGCAACCTCGAGCAGCGCCTCCATCTGGGCCTCGGCGCCGCCGGGCGTACCGGAGGCGACCTCGATCAGGACATACCACTCGGGCGTCGAGTCCAGCGGCTCGCGGGTGTCGGGGATGTTCTTGAGGACCAGTTCCATCCCGAGGCGCTTCATCAGTTCGAAGGCCTCGACCCCGCCGCCCGTCTCGGCCTTAGCGCGTGCGAGCAGTTCGACGGAGGCGGCGGCGGTTTCCAGGCCGACCACCGCGACGGCGCGCGAGCGCATGATGGGGAAGAGTTTCAGGGTGGCGGCGGTCACGACGCCCAATGTGCCCTCGGCGCCGATCAGCAGCTGTTTCAGGTCGTAGCCGGTGTTGTCCTTGCGCAGACGCTTCAGGCCCCGGAAGATTTCGCCGTTGGGCGTGACCGCTTCAAGGCCCAGCACCAAGTCGCGCATCATGCCGTAGCGCAACACCTGGGTGCCGCCGGCGTTGGTGGAGATGACGCCGCCGATGGTTGCCGAGCCTTCAGCCGCCAGGCTGAGCGGGAAGTAGCGACCGGCCGCCGTCGCCGCCCGCTGCGCCTCAAGCAGGGTCAGGCCGGCCTCGACCGTCATGGCGTCGTCGAGCGGGGTCACATCGCGGACGGCGCGCATCTTGCGGGTCGACAGCAGGACCTCGCCGAAGGGGATCTGGCCGCCGACCAAGCCGGTGCCGCCGCCTTGGGACGTAATGGCGACGCCCTCACGAGCGCAGATCGTCACCGCGCGCGCGACCTCTTCCGTCGAACGCGGGGTCAACAGGATCGGCGTATTGCCGGTCCAGCGATTGCGCCATTCGGTCAGCGACGGGGCGATGACATCAGGATCCTGGGTCCAGCCGCCCGGACCCAGCGCGGCCTTCAGTTCGTCGAGCACGGCGGCGGAGGGGGCGGGCGTCTGCATGCCCCCTTTTGTCAGGCGTTGTCTTGCGTTGGAAGGGCCGCTGGGGCCTCAGACGTCGAGTTCTTCTTTCACGAACTGAGCGTTTTCCTGAATGAACTGGAAGCGTGCGTCGGCGCGCTTGCCCATCAGGCGTTCGACCAGGTCTTCGATGCTGGTTTCGGCGTCCGGGACCGTGATGCGGGCCAGGGTCCGCTTCTTGGGATCCATGGTGGTCTCCTTGAGCTGGGAGGCCATCATTTCGCCCAGGCCCTTGAACCGGCCGATCTCGGTCTTCTTGCCCTTGAAGACGGTCGCCAGCAGTTCGTCGCGGTGCGCGTCGTCGCGGGCGTATTCGCTCAAGGGGCCGGCCGAAATTCGGTACAGCGGCGGCAGGGCCATGAAGACCCGACCCTGGCGGATGGTCTCGGGCATGACGCGATAGAAGAAGGTGATCAGCAGGGCTGCGATGTGAGCGCCGTCGACATCGGCGTCGGTCATGATGACAATCCGCTCGTAGCGCAGGTCGTCAATGTTGAAGCGATTGCCCGGCTGGACGCCCATGGCGAGCGCCAGGTCGGACAGTTCGACGTTCTGACGCAGTTTGTCCGCCGTGGCCGAGGCGACGTTCAGGATCTTACCACGCAGGGGCAGAATGGCCTGGGTCGTGCGGTCGCGCGCCTGTTTGGCCGAGCCGCCGGCCGAATCGCCTTCGACGATGAAGAGTTCGGTGCCCTGGGCCGACTGGCGGCTGCAGTCCGACAGCTTGCCGGGCAGGCGCAGCTTGCGGGTAGCGGCGGCGCGCTGAACCTCCTTGTCTTTACGGCGACGTAGCCGATCCTCGGCGCGATCGACGACGAAGCCGAGCAGGGCGTTGGCCTGTTTGGGGCTCTCGGTCAGCCAGTGGTCCAGCGGGTCGCGCAGCAGCTGCTCCACGATGCGCGCACCTTCAGGCGAGGACAGACGGTCCTTGGTCTGGCCTTGGAATTCGGGATTGCGGATGAAGACGCTGATAAGGGCCCCGGCGTTGGCGATGACGTCCTCGGCCGTGATGATCGCGGCGCGCTTCTCATTGGTCAGTTCGCCGTAGGATTTCAGACCCTTGACCAAGGCGGCGCGGAAGCCGGCCTCGTGCGTGCCGCCATCGGGCGTGGAGACGGTGTTGCAGTAGGACTGGATGAAGCCGTCCGATTCACCAAAGCCGATCGGCGACCAGGTGACGGCCCATTCGAAGGCGCCCGCTTCGCCTTGGCGCTCGGCGCGGCCGGCGAAGGTCGGGGTGACGGTTTCCAACTGACCGATGCGGTCGATCAAGGCGTCGGCGAGGCCGCCGGGGAAGTGCAGACTGGCCTGCGCCGGTGTGGCGTCGGTGATCCGCTCCGGAGCGCAGGTCCAGCGGATTTCGACGCCCCGGAACAGATAGGCCTTTGACCGCGCCATGCGGAATAGACGAGCGGGCTTGAAGGCCGCGCCCATACCGAAGATTTCGTCGTCGGGCTTGAAGCGGATCAAGGTGCCGCGCTTCTTGGACGGGCCAATTTGCTGGATCGGGGCCAGGACGTGGCCGCGGCTGAAGGCCTGTTTCCATTCGAAACCGTCGCGCCAGACCGTGACCTCGACGCTTTCGCTCAGGGCGTTGACGACCGAGACGCCTACGCCGTGCAAACCACCTGAGGTTTCATAGGCTTTGCCGGAAAACTTGCCGCCGGAGTGGAGGACGGTCATGACGACTTCCAGCGCCGACTTGCCGGGATGTTTCGGATGCGGATCGACCGGGATGCCGCGTCCGTCGTCGCGCACCGACAGATAGCCGTCGGCGTCCAGATCGACGGTGATCAGCTTGGCGTGTTTGGCCACCGCCTCGTCCATGGCGTTATCCAGGACTTCGGCGAACAGGTGGTGCAGGGCGCGCTCGTCGGTGCCGCCGATATACATGCCGGGGCGTTTGCGAACGGGTTCAAGCCCTTCCAGCACCTCGATGGATGAGGCGGAATAGCCGGTGGCGGCCGCCGTCGTAGCTGTGGCCTGAACAGGTGGCGGCGCGGGGGTTGGGGCGATAACGGACGCAGCCGCAGGCGGGGTCACCGCAACAGGCTTGGGCGGCTCGGGTTTGCGAGCTTCGGGTTCGTCGTCAAAAGCGAAGAGGTCGGCGGCCATTCACATAGTCTGAGGCGATTCGGGACCGGGTCTGGTAGGCCCGTGAGGCCGGTCGAGCAAGCGGCGCACGAACCGGGGCCGGATCGAAGGTCACGGCGCGGGCCATAATCGCCAACATCAGGATCCACGGCAGGTTAGCGTGGGTCAGCAGGACGCTCTCTGACAGGCTCAAAGCGGTGAAGGCGGATAGATAGGCGATGCTCCAATAGCCTTCGCGCGCACCGAGCCCGTTCGTGCGCGCGATGACGAAGATCGCAGAGAGCGCCATGATGGCCCCTACCGCCACCGCACCGGGCCAGCCCAGTTGCACGAGCAGATCGATCCAGCCGTTGTGGGCGGAGGGGACGGGCCATTGGGTCTCGATGCGGATTTCGCGCGCAGGGATCGAGTCCACGCCCCAGAAGGCGCTGAAGCCATATCCCGTCCAGGGGCGTTCTGCGACCTTCCGCATCAAAGCCTCCCAGATCAGGGTGCGGCCTGTCAGCGACGGGTCCTTGCCCAGAGCTTCCAGGATTGCGGCGGAGTCGGAATTCCACAGCCAGGTCGCGCCCGCCGCAATGATGACAGCAAGCCAGATGCCGATGACGGTGATGACCGCGCCGCCTTGTTTCAACGCCCACCACCCACCGATCATGCCTAGGCCCAGGCCCCAGCATAGAAGCGATGTCTTGGATTGGGTGGCGAGCACCAGGAGCGTGGTCAGGCCCAATGTCAGCAGGCAAATCCAGAACCGATGGTTGCGTCCGGCGATATGTTCGGCGGCCAGGGTCGCTGCGGCGGAGACGGCGCCCACCACCATGACCAGCCCCATCTGGTTCTTCTCGTACCAGAGACCGCGCCACAGGCCGGCGTTGTCGAACTGGTGCACCCCGACCTTCGGATAGCCGAACACCATGATCAGGCTGCCGACCGCCATCACCAGACAGGTGTACATTAGGACGCGCGGCAGGGCGTCGTCACGGAACCGGGCGCCCAGATAGATGGCGAAAGCGCTGTTAATCGCCATGGCGATGACGCGGCGCTCAGTGACCTCGGGGTCGATGGACCAGTATTTCGAGACGAAACACAGGGTGACCAGGGCGAACATCATCAGCCAAGCGGGCCAGGCGCGGATGACCTTGTCGAAGCGAAAGACGATCAGGCCGGCGATGACGGCATAGACCGGCAACCAGATGAACCGCAGGATCGGCGTTTCGACCTGGGTCGGCGCGATCACGGGCGCGATCAGGGCGCCGGTCAGCATGAAGATGACGAAGCCGGCCGCCCACTGTTCCCACAGCGGCGGCGAATCATCCGGGGTCTGAACGGGCGGTTCGCGCACGGGCGCACAGTCCTTTGCGGCGCTTAAGGAACCGTGAGCGCGGCGGTGAAGGCGGCGAGACCTCGTTCCAGATCGGCGATCAGTTCTGAGGGGTCTTCCAAACCGACATGCAGTCGGATCAGTTCGCCCTCAAGCACGGGCGGATGGCAGCGGTAGTCCATCTGATGGGTCTCGTGGGTGATCAGGCTTTCGAACCCGCCCCAAGAATAGCCGAGGCCGAACAGTGTCAGGGCGTTCAGCAACGCCTCGCCCGCCGCCTTGTCGCCGCCCTTCATAATCAAGCCCATCAGGGACGCCGCGCCGGTGAAATCACGCCGCCACAGGTCATGGCCGATCGAGCCGGGCAGGGGCGGGTAGAGCACGCGGGACACCTCGGGCCGGGCTTGCAGCCACTCCGCGACGATCAATGCCGACCGCGCCTGCTCGGCATAGCGCAGCGGCAAGGTCCGCAGGCCACGCAGCGCCATCCAGGCGTCGTCGGGCGACACATGCCAGCCGAGATCCTCGATCGTGTCGCCGATGGCGCGCAGGCAGGCGGGATTGTTCGAAGCGATACTGCCCATCAACACGTCCGAATGACCGCCGACGTATTTGGTGACGGCCTGGACGCTGACGTCCACGTCATGGGTGAGCGGGCGATAGGCCATGCCAGCGGCCCAGGTATTATCGACCACCGTCACGACGCCTCGCGCGCGGCAGGCCTGGGCCACGGCGGCGACATCGACAATTTCGAATGTGAGGGAGGCTGGCGACTCCATCAGCACCAACCGCGTGCGTTCGCCGATGGCGGCCAGAACAGCCTGCGCGTCTGCGTCTGCGGGCAAAAAGCGGGTCGTGACGCCGCGGGTCGATTGATACCGGCTCAGGAACCGGCGCGTCGGACCATAGACGGCGTCTGTCGTGATCACCTCGTCGCCCGGTCTCAAAAGCGCCAGCAGCGGAACCGTGACGGCCGCAAGACCCGACGGAACCAGAAAGGCGTCCTCTGCCCCCTCCAGGTCGGCCAGGGCGCGGCGGAGATCGCGGGCGGCGCTGGTCCCGCTGAGGCCATAGGTCGGCCCGTCCGTCTCGTCGCGCATGACGGCCGCGCTGTCGCTCAACATCGTCGAGGCGCGTTCGATCGGCGGATTGACGCCGCGCCGGCCCTGGCCGCGTCGCGTGGCGGCGGCGATCAGGCGGGTGCGGTCCGAAAGCGGCGACATGGCCCCTCCGATGGGTTGCGGATCGGTCCCTAAAGGCCTCTAAAGCCAGCGGGGCGCAAGCGGCGAGGGATAGGAACGCGATGCGGTGCTGGACGATCGGAGCGATGACCGTTGTGCTGATGACGACGGCTTGCGGGCGCAAGGACGCCAGCCCTGCGCCGGAAACCAGCCCCGCCACGCCCGCGCAAGCGTCTTCGACTGCGGTGGCAAAAAGCCCGACGCTGGCCGCCATCAAACGCCGCGGTCGCCTGAACTGCGGCGTGCATCAGGGGTTGGTCGGCTTCGCCTACACCGACAATCGCGGCCAGTGGCGCGGCTTCGACGTGGACTTCTGTCGCGCGACGGCGGCGGCGGTGCTGGGCGATGCCGATGCGGTGCGGTTCGTGCCTTTGTCGGCGTCTGATCGATTCACGGCGTTGAACGACGGCCGCATCGATGTGCTTTGGCGCAACTCGTCCTGGACCATGAGCCGCGACGCGGGCGAGGGGTTCGTCTTCACCGGTATCAACTATTACGACGGCCAGGGCTTTCTGGTCCGGCGCTCGCTGAACCTGAACAGTGCGACAGAACTGACGGGCGCGCGGGTGTGCGTTCAGTCGGGTTCGACGTCCCAGGCCAACGCCGCCGACTATTTCCGGTCTCGTGGCATCGAATATCGGCCCGTCGTGTTCGAGACTGAGGAAGCGGCGCGCGACGCCTATGGCCGTGAAGATTGCGACGCGTTCAGCGCCGACATCTCTGCGCTAGCCGCCGCGCGGACCGTGCTGACCAATCCCAACGAGCATGTGATCCTGTCCGATGTGGCGTCCAAGGAGCCGCTGGGGCCGGTTATCAAGGCGGGCGACGAACGCTGGGCCTCTACCGTCCGCTGGACCCTGAACGCCCTGATGCTGGCCGAGGAACTCGGCGTCACCAAGGCCAATGCCGAAGATCAGTTCAAGACGACGACGGACCCACGCGTGCGACGTCTTTTGGGCGCCGAGGGCGAGTTCGGACCCATGCTGGGGTTGTCGAACGCTTGGGCCAAGGACGCAGTGGGTGCGGTCGGAAACTATGGTGAAATCTTCGAGCGAAATCTGGGGTCGCAATCGGCGCTCGACCTGGCGCGCGGTTTGAACGCACAATGGAACGCGCGCCCGGCCGGCTTGATCTATGGCCTGCCGATCCGATAAGCGCCGACGCTTGCATCGCTTCCTGGGGGACAGATGACCGAGACGAAACGCGGCGGCCTTGCGCTGCACTGGCTGATGTTGATCGGTTTCGCGGTCGGTCTGATCGGGGGATTGCTGGTCAATCTGGCGGTCGGGGCCGATGCGGCCTGGGTGGTCTGGCTGACGGACAACGTGACCGGGCCGATCGGTCAGATCTTCCTGCGCCTGCTGTTCATGATGGTGATCCCGCTGCTGTTCTCGGCCCTGGTCGTCGGGGTGGCGGAGATGGGCGATCTCAGCTCGCTGGGAAGGGCGGGCATCAAGACGCTGCTTTTGACCGTTGTGGTGTCCAGCATCGCGGTGGTCATCGGTCTGGTGATGGTCAACGTCTTCCAGCCCGGGCGAGGCGTCGATCCGGCGGTGGCTCAGCAGCTGTTGGAGCAGGGCAAGGACGGCGCCGCCAGCATCGTCCAGACCGGGCGCGACAGCTCGATCCAGTTGGGCGATTTCTTCCTGGATCTGGTGCCGTCGAACGCGGTCACAGCGGCGGCCGAGAACGCGATCCTTCCGCTGATGATCTTCGCCCTGTTCTTCGGCATCGGTCTGGTCATGGCCAAGAGCCCGGCGACGGACCGGCTGCAAGAGGTGATCCAGGGGATCTTCGAGGTCTCCATGACCCTGATCAATCTTTTCATCAAACTGGCGCCGCTGGCCATCGCCTGTCTGATGTTCAACCTGGCAGCCCTGTTCGGTTGGGACCTGTTGGTGCGCCTGGCGGCATTCGTCGGCGTCGCGGTCGGGGCCATGGCGATCCATATGTTCGTGGTCTATCCGCTCGTGATCTGGCTGGCGGCCGGCCGCTCGCCCATCGCCTTCTTCAAGGGCGTGCGCGAGCCGATGGTGGTGGCCTTCTCGACCGCCTCATCCAATGCGTCCCTGCCGGTGTCGCTGAAGGCGGCCGAGGAGCAGTTGCACCTGCCGCGCAAGATCGCACGCTTCGTCCTGACGGTCGGCGCCACCGCCAACCAGAACGGCACGGCCCTGTTTGAGGGCGTCACCGTGCTGTTCCTCGCTCAGTTCTTCGGCATCGACCTGACGATCACGCAGCAGGTCGTGGTCATGTTGGTCTGCATTCTGGGCGGCATCGGCACGGCAGGCGTGCCGGCCGGTTCGCTGCCGGTCGTGGCGATGATCCTAGTGATGGTGAAGGTGCCGCCCGAAGGCATCGGCCTGATTCTTGGCGTCGATCGCTTCCTGGACATGTGCCGCACGACGCTGAATGTCACGGGCGACCTGGTTCTGGCCACCGTCGTTTCGCGCGGTGAGGAAGACGAACCGATCGACGCCGACGATGTCGTCCCCGTGGCGCCGCCGGCCTGATCTCAGCCGGTTTCGACGGGGGTGTCCGTTCGGGCGCCCCATTCAGCCCAGGAACCGTCATAAAGCCGCGACGGACGACCGAGTTCGGCTAAGCCCAGCGTCAATATCGCGGCGGTCACTCCGGATCCGCAGGTCGTGATGATAGGTCGGTTGATATCCACGCCGGCGTCCGCAAAGGCCTGCTCCAAAGCTGAGCCACGCTTCATCGTGCCGTCGTTGCTTAGCAATCGGCCGTAGGGGAGGTTGCGTGCGCCGGGCATATGGCCGCTGCGAACGCCGGCGCGAGGTTCGGGCGCCGTGCCGTTGAATCGTGGTGTGCCTCGCGCATCCACGACCTGGACGTCCTGGGCCAAGGCCGCGCGCACGTCATCCAACGAGGCGACAGCATCGGGCGCCATCTTGGCATGGAAGTCTTTTGCATCTGCGACTGAAGGCCCGGAGACGGTTGGCAAGCCGTCGCCACGCCAGCGCCCCAGGCCGCCGTCAAGCACCTGAACCCTCGTCGCGCCCATCGTCTTCAGCATCCACCAGACGCGCGCCGCCGAGAACAATCCGGCTGTATCATAGATGACGATCTGGTCGTCGACGGAGAGGCCCAGCGCCCCGACCGGCGCCGCAAAAGCCTCTGGCGTCGGCATCATGTGCGGCAGTGGGCTGTCTCGATCCGACATCGCGTCCAGATCAAAGAAGACTGCGCCAGGGATATGGGCCTGTTCGAAATCGGCGCGCGCGTCGCGGCCGTCCAGATGCCAACTGCCATCGACGATCCGCAAATCTGGCGCGCCCAATAGCGCGGCAAGGTCCGTTGTCGAAATCAGCGGGCTCATAGGCGCGACAGGCTCAGTTGGATGACGTCGGTGCGGCGAGAGCGGAATCCGGCCTCGCAATAGGCCAGATAGAAGCGCCAGAGCCGGCGGAATCTTTCGTCAAAGCCGGAAAGCTTGCTGATTTCGCCCCAGGACGCCTGGAAACGCTCATCCCAAAGCTTGAGCGTCGCAGCGTAGTCGAGGCCGAACCGTTCCACCGACTGCCATGACAGTCCGGCTTTCGACACGACCGGCGCCAGCCGTTCTTCGGAGGGCAGCATGCCGCCGGGGAAGACGTACTTTTGAATAAAATCCGTCCGGGCATTGTATTCGTCGAACAGGTCGTCCTGGATCGTGATGATCTGCAGTCCGGCCTTGCCGCCAGGTTGAAGCACGTCGTGGACCTTGCCGAAATAGGCGGGCCAGTACTCCATGCCCACAGCCTCGAACATCTCGATGGACGCCACCCGATCAAATCGACCCTGCACATCGCGGTAGTCGATGAGCTGAATATCGGCGCGGTTGCTCAGCCCCGCGTTGAACATGCGCTGGCGAGCGAAATCGTGCTGCTCTTTGGAAATCGTGATCCCGGTGACCTTGGCGCCGATCTCGCGCGCCGCGAACTCGGCGAAGCCGCCCCAGCCGCAGCCGATTTCCAGCACTGACATGCCCGGCCGAAGATCCATCATTCGGGCCAAGGCGGCGTATTTCTCACGCTGCGCCGCCTCCAGTGCCTCACCATCGCGGCTGAAGCGGGCCGATGAATAGGTCATCGTGCCGTCCAGCCACTGGGAATAGAAGGCGTTGCCCAGATCGTAGTGGGCGTGGATGTTCTTCTTCGACCCGGTCTTGCTGTTGCGATTGGTGCGGTGGCTCAGCCAGTTGACCACCCACATGATCAGGTTGCCGTCGAACAGGCGCCGGATGTGGTCGTAGTTGTCCACAAGGGTTTCGAGCAGACCGGCCAGGTGCGGACTGTCCCATTCGCCCGCGATATAGCCTTCGGCAAAGCCGATATCGCCGGCCGCCAGCACGCGGCGTGCGAACCGGTAGTCGCGCACGGTCATCATGCCGCTGGGGCCCGGCTGCTTGCCTTGAAGCACATGGGTCTCGCCATTGGGCAGTTGCACCGTCAAGCGGCCGAAGGTCCAGTTGGCGGCCAGAAGCCGCAGCAACATGGCGAACACGCGTGGTGTTCGGCTGGCGACGGCTTCGATATCGGCGTGTGCGACGCTCATCTTTTGACTTTCAAGGCGGAATACAAAGGGGTCAATCACGGTCGCTGTGGTCATCGCCGCGACCAGAGACGGTTTTCAGGGCAGCGAGCGCCTGGGCGCGGCCCTTCTCGTGTTCGACGATCGGCTTGGGGTAATCGCGCCCTAGAACGATTCCGGCGTCACGCAGCACTTCAGCGGATGCGGTCCAGGGTGACTGTAGCCAGCGGTCGGGCAGGCGGCGAAGTTCCGGCACCCACCGACGGACATAGCCGCCGTCGGGATCGAACTTTTCACCCTGCGTGATGGGATTGAAAATGCGGAAGAAGGGGGAGGCGTCTGCGCCCGACCCTGCCACCCACTGCCAGTTCTGCACATTGCTCGCGCGGTCGGCATCCACCAGCGTGTCCCAGAACCAGGCTTCGCCTTCGCGCCAGTCGATCAGCAGATGTTTGATCAGGAAGGAGGCGACGACCATCCGAACCCGATTATGCATCCACCCTGTCGTCCAGAGCTGGCGCATACCGGCGTCCACCAACGGGTATCCGGTACGCCCCTGTCGCCACGCCTTGAGGCTCGCGTCGTCTTGACGCCAGGGCATGGCGTCATACTCGGGACGGAAGGCGCGCTCGGTGATGAAGGGAAAATGGTGCAGCAGGTGCGCCGAGAACTCGCGCCAGCCGATCTCAGCAATGAATTTGTCGGCTTCCGCCGATGACACCTTGCCGTCTTTCGCCGCCTGTCGGGCGCGGTCAATCGCCCGCCAGGGGCTGATCTCGCCCCAGTGCAGATGCGGCGACAGGCGGCTGTTGGCGCCCTGCCGGTCGGGAAAGTCGCGATCCTTCGCATAGGTCATCAGGCCGGATGGTATGAATCTGGACAAGGCCTGCGAGGCCCCGTCTTCCCCTGGCGTCCAGTCGAATCCTTTGGACCAGTCCGGACGATGCGGGTGCAGCTTCCAACTGTCGAGGTCGTCGGATTGAACCGTTTTGGGCGTCCGGATTTCGCGCGGTCCCGTTGTGTGAACCGGCGCCTCGGCCGTCGCCAACAGGGCTCTCAAAAACGGGGTAAAGACCTTGTACGGTTGGCCTGACCCATTCAGCACAGCGCCGGGGCGGCAGAGCAGGGCGCCATTGAAGCCTCGGCATTCGACGCCGTCCGCCTTGAGCGTATGGGCGATCTCGGCATCGTGCTCGAACGCCTCGGGTTCGAACAGGCGGTTGATGAAGACGGTGTCGGCATCGGTTTCGCTGATCAGCGCCTGAAGCTGGTTCAGAGCATTGCCCTTGCGCAGAATCAGGCGCGAACCGCGATCTTGAAGCGCCGCATCCAGCGCCCTCAACGACTTGTCGAGCCACCAGCGCGACGCGGCGCCCATCGGCCGTTCGAAATGCTCGTCCAGAATATAGACGGGCAGGATTGGTCGCCCCGTCTCCGCCGCGTGGTTCAGGGCAGGATTGTCATGCAGTCGCAGATCGCGGCGAAACCACAGGATGACAGGTTTGGTGGCCACGCGGGCGAACTCCGTGATAACTTGCGCTCATCCCTTGAGAGCGCCACCTGATGGCCCAATAGCTGCGGCAAAAGCCGCCTCCACAACACCGAACGTCGAAAGAGCCGCCTCGTGAGCCGACCCAACGCTGTCATTACGTTGTCCGAAGGTCTTCGGACGCCTGTCGTCATCGGCGGCGGCGCAAGAATCGCTTTCATCGCCGGTCCTTGCCAGATGGAGAGCCGCCAGCACGCGCTGGAGACGGCCCATGCCCTGAAGGAAATCGGCGAGCGGTTGAATGTCGGCATCATCTACAAAACCAGTTTCGACAAGGCGAACCGGACCAGCGCCAGCGCCGCGCGGGGCATCGGTCTGAAAGACGCCATGCCGATCTTCGCCGAGATTCGCGAGGCGACCGGCCTGCCGACTCTGACAGACGTTCACTCCGAGGTTCAGTGTGGTCCGGTCGGCGAGGTCGTCGATGTACTGCAGATCCCGGCCTTCCTCAGCCGCCAGACCGACCTGCTGTTGGCCGCCGCCGCTACCGGCAAGGCGATCAACATCAAAAAGGGTCAGTTCCTGGCTCCCTGGGACATGAAGAACGTGATCGCCAAGGTGGTTGGCGCCGGCAATCCCAACGTCATGGCCTGTGAACGCGGCGCCAGCTTTGGCTACAATACTCTGGTCAGCGATATGCGGGCGCTTCCGGTGCTGCGCGAGATCGGCTGCCCTGTCGTGTTCGATGCGACCCACAGCGTTCAGCAGCCGGGCGGGCAGGGCGCGTCATCGGGCGGTCAGCGCGAGTTTGTGCCTGTCTTGGGGCGCGCTGCGGTGGCCGTAGGCGTCGATGCGGTCTTCATGGAAACGCACCAAGACCCGGATAATGCGCCGTCTGATGGCCCCAATATGGTGCCGCTGAGCCAGTTCGAGGCCTTGGCCGCCGAACTGATCGCCTTCGATGACCTGGCCATCAAGATCGGGGCCAAGGCGCCGGTGGCGCAGGCCGCCTGAATCCTCTAGGTCGGACCCATGTCTGACACCCTGGACCTAGGCGCCCTGCAAAGTCTGCTGGAGCGCGTGCGCGGCTTGAAGATCGCCTGCGTCGGCGACCTGATGCTGGATCGCTACGTCTATGGCGAGGTCAGCCGCATCTCGCCCGAGGCGCCGATCCCTGTGCTCCGCACCAGCCGCACCGTCGCCATGCCGGGCGGCGTCGGCAACGTCGCGCGCAATATTGCGGCTCTGGGTGGTGTGGCGCGGCTAGGCGCCGTGATCGGCGACGACGCTGCTGGCGGGGAATTAACCGCTCTGATCGCCGCCGAACCGCACATCGAGGACGTCGTGGCGAGGCCGGCGGGCGGGTCCACCATCGTGAAGACGCGCTTCGTTTCGGGAGGGCAGCAGCTGTTGCGGTTAGATGACGAGGCTGCTCCGACCGCGATCCAAGATTCGATCGCGTTTACAAACGCCTCGGTCTATTTGCTGTCAGATTACGCCAAAGGAGTCGTCAGCGATGCGCTTGTGATTTCGGCGCTGAACGCGGCGAAAACATCCGGTGCGCCGGTCGTCGTCGATCCAAAGGGAAGGGATTTCGCTCGCTACGGCGCGGTCGATGTCATCAAGCCCAATGCTTCGGAATTGGCCGGCGCCACCGGCCTGCCGGTCGGTACGGACGCCGAGGTCGAGACGGCGCTGGCCGCCTTGCTGGCCGCCACGACCGCCAAGGCGATCATCGTCACCCGTGCGGGCAAGGGCATGAGCCTGGCGCGGCGCGGCGAACCGGTAAAGCACTTCCCTGGCCGGGCGCGCGAGGTCTTCGACGTGTCTGGCGCAGGCGATACAGGCCTGGCCGCGATCGGGTTGGCGCTAGGCGCCGGCGCGTCGCTGGAGATGGCGGTCGAGTTCGCCATCCTGGCCTCTGGCGTGGTTGTCGGGAAGGCCGGGACGGCTGTCGTCACACCCGCCGAGCTTGTCGAAGCCGAGCTGAGCCAGCACGCCACCGCTGCGGTATCCAAGGTGACGCCGATCGACGAGCTGGCGGTCGAGGTCGAGGGCTGGCGGCGTCAGGGCCTGAAGGTCGGTTTCACCAACGGCTGTTTCGACATCCTGCACCGCGGCCATGTGGCCTATCTGGCGCAGGCCCGCAGCTGGTGCGATCGCCTGGTCGTGGCGCTGAACACCGATGCCTCGGTCAAGCGACTGAAGGGCGAGGGGCGACCGGTGAATGATCTGGACAGTCGCGCCGTCGTTATTGGCGGGCTGGCCAGCGTCGACCGCGTCACCAGCTTCGATGATCCGACGCCGATCGCCCTGATCGAACGGCTGCGTCCTGATGTTCTGATCAAGGGCTCGGATTACACGCGCGAGGGCGTCGTGGGCGGCGACCTGGTCGAAAGCTGGGGCGGCGAGGTCAAGCTGGCCGATTTCAAGGACGGCTATTCGACCACGCGAACGATCGAAAAGATGACAGGGGGCGCGCAGTGACGCCGAGAATGATCGTCGTGACCGGCGGCGCCGGTTTCATCGGCTCGAACATCGTCGCCCGACTGACGGCGGAGACCGCCTATGATGTGGTCGTCTGCGATCGACTGGAGACGGCTGACCTGGCCAAGTGGAAGAACTTGGCCAAGCACGCGATCGCTGACTTCTGGTCGCCCGAAGAATTGTTCGAACAACTGGAGCGCCACGCCGAGCGGATCGAGGCCGTGGTTCATATGGGCGCGATTTCTTCGACGACCGAGCCGGACGCTGACCTGATCCTGCGGACCAACTTCACCCTGTCGCGCGACCTGTGGGACTGGTGCGCAATTCGGGGCTCCCGGATGATCTACGCGTCTTCCGCTGCGACCTATGGCGACGGCGAGACGGGCTTCAACGACGATGACGATGCAGAATCATTGTCTCAGCTTCGTCCGCTAAACGCCTACGGATATTCGAAAATGCTGTTCGATCAGTATGCAGTCCGGCAGGCGGATCGGGGTCAGGTGCCGCGCCAGTGGGCGGGGTTGAAGTTCTTCAACGTCTATGGCCCGAACGAAGGTCACAAGGGCGGAATGAAGTCGGTCGTGGCTCAAATCTGGCCCAAGGTCGCGGCGGGCGATACCGTAACCCTGTTTCGGTCGCACAATCCGAACTATGCAGACGGCGGCCAGATGCGGGACTTCGTCTATGTCGACGACGTGGTCGATATCATCGAGTTTCTACTCCAGTCGCCGCAGATCTCGGGCATCTTCAACGCCGGATCGGGTCAGGCGCGGTCGTTCGCCGATCTTGCGCGCGCCACTTTCGACGCCGCCGGCAAGACGCCCTCCATCGACTATATCGATACGCCGTTGTCGATCCGCGACCGCTACCAATATTTCACTGAAGCCCGCATGGATCGTATCCGCGCCGCAGGCTTCGAGGGTCAATCCACGCCGTTGGAAGAGGGCGTGCGGCGCTACGTGCAGGACTTCCTGTCCACGGCTGATCCGTACCGCTGATGCGTCGGCTGACCTTCAGGCAATGGGTCGGATATGCAGGCTTCGCCGCCGTCTTCGTGCTGACGGCGGCCGTCGCGGTTTGGAGCGGCGACATCCTGAGGGCAGGTCTGGACCCGCAGGTGCCGTTTCAAACCTACAAGCCGCCGCCCGCGCCCGACTATCGAAAGACATCCTCCTGGGCGCTGATCGATCAGGGCGCGCCTAACCACGCGGCGGTCTTCTTCGTCATGCCGACCACTTTCGATGGCGGGGCCGAGTGGAATGGGCCGATCGACGATGCGCGGGCCAACGCCTATATGCGTCGCGTCGTGCTGCCCAACTATGCGTCGCCCTTCGCCCGAGAAGGCAGGGTCAGCGCGCCGCTTTATCGCCAAGCCAGCCTTTATACGCGACTGACCTTGCGTGACGACGCGCGCGAAGCGCGCTCCTTCGCTTATGAGGACGTGAAGGCCGCCTTCGAATTGTGGCTGCAGCAGCATCCCTCTGGCCCCATCGTTATCGCGGGGGTCGAACAGGGCGGGGAGCTGACGGCGCGCCTGGTTCGCGACCAACTCCGCGCCGAACCGGCGCTGAAGGACCGGCTTGTCGCCGCCTATCTGATCGAGACCCTGGTCGGGAGCGAGATGTTCCGGCAGGCGATCTCGCCCTGCGACGCCGCTGGTCAAACGGGATGTGTCGTGGCCTGGGCGTCGGTGCAGGACGGCGACGAACCGGGCGCGCGGCGAAAGCTGAGACGCGCTCTGGAATGGGACGATCGCGGCGATCTGGTGAACTTGTCGACCGATCCCATCTGCGTGAATCCAGTGACGGGTACTGCGAGCCAGCCGCGCGCCCCTGCGCGTCAGCACAGCGGCGCGACCAATGCGACCGGCCTGGAATGGGGCGCCCGACCGGCTCTCACTGGTCGGTTGATCTCCACCGAATGCCGTGGCGGCCTGTTGTGGCATAGTGCGCCGGACGCCGATTTCTTGACGGCTGGCGGCAGTTGGGCGGACCGGCGCAAGATCGTGCCCTACAACCTGTTCTACGGCGACATCGAACGTGACGTCAGCGTGCGTCTGGCGGCCTGGCGGGCCAAGCACGGCCTTTAAAGCGGCCGTCCTCTCGGTTTGTCTGGCGCCGCTCGCGCGCAGCGGGTAGGCTTGCCGCGTCAGGGAGGGATCTGAATGGACGTGACCACCATCTTCGCCGGCGTCGTGCTGTTGCTGGCCATCGTGCTGTTAATCAGCGTGATCAAGATCGTGCCGCAAGGCCGTGAATTTACGGTCGAACGCTTCGGCAAATACACCAAGACGCTGAGCCCTGGCATCGGCTTCCTGACGCCGTTCGTGGAACGCGTCGGCCGCCGCATGAACATGATGGAACAGGTGCTGGACGTGCCGACCCAGGAGGTCATCACCAAGGACAACGCCATGGTGAAGGTCGATGGCATCGTCTTCATCCAGGTGATGGATTCCGCCCGCGCCGCCTATCGCGTCGACGATCTGCCCTATGCGATTTCGCAGCTGTGCATGACCAATCTGCGGACCGTCGTCGGTTCGATGGAACTAGATGAGGTGCTGAGCCAGCGCGACAGCATCAACACGCGACTGCTGCATGTCATCGACGCAGCGACCGAGCCGTGGGGCGTCAAGGTCAATCGGATCGAGATCAAGGACCTGACCCCGCCGACCGACATCACCAACGCCATGGCCCGTCAGATGAAGGCCGAGCGGGAACGTCGCGCCGTCATCACCGAGGCCGACGGCGAGAAATCCGCCGCCATCGCCCGCGCCGAGGGCGCCAAACAGGCCGCCATCCTTCAGGCCGAGGGTCGCAAGGAAGCCGCCTTCCGCGACGCCGAGGCGCGCGAGCGCGAGGCCGAAGCCGAGGCCCGCGCCACGGCCATGGTGTCGGAAGCCATCGCCCGCGGGGACGTCAACGCCATCAACTATTTCGTGGCTCAGAAGTACGTCGAGGCCTTCGCGGAACTGGCCCGCAGCCCGCAGCAACGCACCGTCATCGTGCCCGCCGAAATGGGCGCCCTGGTCGGCACGATCGCCGGCATCGGCGAGATGGTCAGCCTGGCTAAGGATCAGAACTCGGCTGCGACGCCGCCGGTGCGGCCCGCGCCGCCCCGCCGCCCCGCCGGGGGCTCCGTTCCACCCTCGGCCTGATCGAAGGAGGCTGACCGATGATGTCACTTGCTGATCTCTATGTCGCACAGCCTTTCTGGATTTGGTTGGCGATCGGGGTTCTGCTGCTGGCGGTCGAGGCGATGTTCTCGACCGAATGGCTGCTTTGGCCCGCTGTGTCGGCCGGCGTTGTCGCGGTCATGACGGCGGCGGGCGTGCGGTTGGGGCTGCCGGGCGAGGTGGCCGTCTTCGCGGTTCTGACCGTCATCGCCACATTGCTGTCCCGCCGTCTGATCTCCAAAGCCAATCCCAACGGTCCCGACATCAATGATCGCGACAGCCGTCTGGTCGGCCAACGGGCGCGGGTGGTCGAAACGTTCGTTTCGGGCCGCGGTCGCGTCTTTATCTCCGGCGCCGAATGGCCGGCCGAGATCGTGGGCGAGGCGCCGGTCGAAGGACAGGATGTGGTCGTGATGCGCGTGAACGGCTCGTTGCTGACGGTGCAATCACCCGTCTGAACGCAACGGTCGCATCGGCGTTCGTCAGGCATAACAGACAGCCAGAACGCCGTCACAGACGGCTTGCCGACACCCAGACGCTATTGGGCCACCGTGTCCATCGGCTTGGGCATCACGCTTGCCGTCCTGGATGGCGCGATCGCCAATGTCGCCCTGCCGTCGATTGCGCAGGATTTACAGGCGTCATCGGCCGCCTCGATCTGGATCGTCAACGCTTATCAGATCGCCATCGTGGTCGCTCTTTTGCCACTGGCGTCGCTGGGCGAGATCGTTGGCTATCGGCGTGTGTCACAGGCGGGGCTGGCCGTGTTCACCCTGGCCTCCATCGCGTGTGTGTTCGCCAATTCCATCGAGACGCTCAGCCTCGCCCGCGTTGTTCAGGGGTTCGGTGCAGCGGGCATCATGAGCATCAACGGAGCCTTGGTCCGTTACACCTATCCGCAGCGACTGCTGGGTCGCGCGGTCGGAATCAACGCGGTGATCGTTTCGCTGGCGGCGGCGGCGGGGCCGACCATCGCCAGCGCTATCTTGGCTGTCGGACACTGGCGCTGGCTGTTTGCGCTGAATGTGCCGATAGGCCTGTTAGCGGCGTCGCTGGCGGGTTTCACCCTGCCACACAACCGACTTCAGCCGCGAAAGCTGAACTGGGTCGGGGCTGCGCTGAACGCCGCCGCGTTTGGCCTGTTGATCACCGGCCTTCAATCTCTGGCGCATGGCGAAGCGGCCGTTTTGGGTTTCGGTCTGACAGGGGCAGGGCTGGCAGCCGGGATCTTGCTGATTCGCCACGAGCGCTCACGGACGTCGCCGCTGATCCCCCTCGACCTGCTGGCGCGACCGATGTTTAGCCTGTCGGTCGCCACATCGGTCATATCCTTCACCGCTCAGATGATGGCGTTCGTGGCGTTGCCCTTCTTTCTCCAAGGAGCATTGGGGCTTACGGCGGTCCAGACCGGCTTGCTTATGACGCCTTGGCCACTGGCGACTATGATCGCAGCGCCGCTGGCCGGCCATCTGTCTGATCGCTATTCGGCGGGCGTGCTGGGCGCCATCGGCCTTAGCCTGTTTGCTTGCGGCCTGATGGCGCTCAGTTTTCTCAATGCCGATGCGAGCCATTTCGACATCATCTGGCGCATGGCCCTTTGCGGCGCGGGCTTCGGATTTTTCCAGTCGCCCAACAATCGCGCCATGTTGTCGGAGGCCCCGAAAGATCGCGCCGGCGCAGCGGGCGGCACCCTCGGCATGGCGCGGGTCGTCGGGCAATCCCTGGGCGCCGTGGTGGTGGCTTTCCTGCTGTCGGCCGCGCCGATCAACGGCGTCGGTCACGGGTTCCAGATCGCGGCCGTCACGGCCCTGTTTGGTGCGGTGATGAGCGGATCGCGGGTCCGCCGACGTCCAGCCGATCCGGACAAGGAGGTCGAGGCGGTCTAGCGCCGGGGCAGTTCCGCGACACCGCGATTCGCCAGTTGGTCGGCGCGTTCGTTCAGTTCATGTCCAGCATGACCCTTCACCCATCGCCATTTCACGTCGTGCCGCAGACGCGCGGCGTCCAGCCGCTGCCATAAATCAGCGTTCTTCACCGGCTTCTTGTCGGCGGTCAACCAACCACGCGCCTTCCAACCACGCATCCATTCGGTGATTCCCTGCATCACGTACTTGCTGTCGGTATGCAGTTCGACCTTGCAGGGCCGCTTCAGGGCTTCCAGCGCCATGATGGCGGCCATCAGCTCCATGCGATTGTTGGTCGTGTTGGGCTCGCCGCCCCACAATTCCTTTTCATGACCGCCGCCGGCCTGAAGCACGGCGCCCCAGCCTCCGGGGCCCGGATTGCCCTTGCAGGCGCCGTCGGTGTGGATGATGACGTGATCGGAGGGACTCATGGTCGCGCAGACCTACAGCCTCCCTTGGCGCGGGGCCATCACTGCGCCTATATGCGGGTCGAATAAGAGTGGATGGGATCGGATGACCGATCCCCGCGAGGAGATTAGCCATGGGCTCCATGAGCATCTGGCATTGGGCCATAGTCATCGTCGTCATCGCGCTGCTGTTCGGTGGCCGGGGCAAGCTGTCGGGCATCATGGGCGACGCCGCCAAGGGCATTCGCGCCTTCAAGGACGGCCTGAAGGACGAAGACAAGAAGGACGGCCCGCACGAAGGCGTTAGCTCGCTGCCGCGCACCGAGGCGGAAAAGGAAGAGCTGAAGCGCTAGTTGTCGTCTGTAAGGGCTGACGCATGGGCGGGCTCGGCCCCGGTATCGGGGGTTTCGAATTAGTGGTGATCGGTCTGGTGGCCCTGCTTGTGGTGGGGCCAAAGGATCTGCCTGTCCTGATGCGTCGCGTCGGTCAGATGGTCGCCAAGGCGCGCGCCATGGCCAACGAGTTCCGATCCAGTTTCGACGAGATGGCGCGTCAGTCCGAACTGGACGACCTGCGCAAGGAGGTCGAGGCGCTGCGGACAGGGCAGGGGGCCATGTATCCTTTGGGCGCCGAGGCGGACGCCGCGTTCAAGGACATAAACGCCGGATTGACCGGGCCGACTGCGGCGGCTGCCCTGCCTGCGCCGGAGCCGGAGGCGCCGGTCATGACGCCTGCGGTCGACGAATGGCCGGATACGCAGGCGGCGGTTGAGCCTGTCACGGCGACGAAACCCAAACGAACGGCCCCCAAGGCAAAGACGGGGGCGGGTGCTTCCGTATCGGCGACGGCCAAACCTCGCTCAGCCACCAAACCGAAAACCGCCGCGCCTGCCGCCAAGACCAAGCCTGTAGCCGCCAAGCCCAAGACCTCGCGCAAGAAAGCCGTTGACCTGTGACGCCTTCCGATCGTGACGAGGCCGAGATCGAGGCGTCGCGCGCGCCCCTGATGGATCACCTGATCGAGCTGCGCGGGCGGCTGCTGATCTGCGTCGTGGCCTTCTTCCTGGCCTTCATCCTCTGCTTCGCCTTCGCCAATCAGATCCAGATTGCGCTGATCAAGCCGTATCAGGCCGCCGTGGCGATCCATGCCGCCGCCCTTTCCACCGGCGGTCACGCCAATCCGATCGAACTGATCGCGGTGATGACGGGGATCAAACCCTATCCGCCAGGCAGCGCCGCCGTTGTCCAACTGATCGCCACGGCGCCGCTGGAACAGCTCTTCACCAAGATGAAGATCGCGGCCTTTGGTGCGGCGGTCCTGACCTTCCCGGTCATGGCGTGGCAGATGTACCGGTTCGTGGCGCCGGGTCTTTATCGCAACGAGCGCGGGGCGTTTCTGCCGTTCCTGATCGCCGCGCCTGTGATGTTCTGCCTCGGCGGGGCGCTGGTCTATTATGTCATGCTGCCGTTCGTGATGCTGTTCTCGCTGAGCCAGCAGGTGGCCACCGACGGCATATCCGTGGCGCAGACGACCAAGATTTCCGACTATCTCAGCCTGGTGACCTCGCTGCTTCTCGCCTTCGGGCTTTGCTTCCAGCTTCCTGTGGTGACGACTCTTCTGGGCCTCGCTGGCCTGATCAGCTCCAAGGTCATGGCGGCCGGTCGGCGCTACGCCATCGTCGCCGTGGTCGTGGTCGCGGCGGTCGTCACGCCGCCCGATCCGATCAGCCAACTGATGCTGGCCGTGCCGCTGGTCATTCTCTACGAGATTTCAATCTGGTGCGTGCGACTAATCGAGCTGCGCCGCAAGAAAGCGGACGATCTGGAAGCCGAGATCGCTTAGCGCCACGGCGGCGTGTCGGTCGCTGCTCGAAACAGCCAGGCCATGCAAAAAAGGCCGGGGAGCGATCCCCGGCCCTTTGTCTTGACTGCGATCAGGTGATCAGCAGCTGTAGTACATGTCGAACTCGACCGGGTGCGGGTGCAGTTGCAGACGCATCACCTCTTCCATCTTCAGCTCGATGTAGCTGTCGATGAAGTCGTCATCCATGACGCCGCCCTTCTTGAGGAAGGCGCGGTCCTTATCCAGGTTCTCCAGCGCTTCACGCAGTGAGCCGCAGACCTCGGGGATCGAGCCGCGCTCTTCCGGCGGCAGGTCGTAGAGGTTTTTGTCGGCGGGCGCGCCCGGATCGATACGGTTCTCGATCCCGTCCAGACCGGCCATCAGCAGGGCGACGAAGGTCAGATAGGGATTGCCCATCGGATCGGGGAAGCGAGCTTCCAGACGCTTGGCCTTGGGCGAGGAGACGTGCGGGATGCGGATCGAGGCCGAACGGTTACGAGCCGAATAGGCCAGCTTCACCGGGGCTTCATAGCCGGGCACCAGACGCTTGTAGGAGTTGGTGGTCGAGTTGGCGAAGGCGTTGATGGCCTTGGCGTGTTTGATGATGCCGCCGATGTACCAAAGACATTCCTGCGACAGACCGGCGTACTGGTCGCCGGCGAACTGGGGCTTGCCGTCCTTCCAGATCGACATGTGGACGTGCATGCCCGAACCGTTGTCCGCAAACATCGGCTTGGCCATGAAGGTCGCCGACTTGCCGTAGGCGTGGGCCACATTGTGGATCACGTACTTATAGAGCTGCAGGCGGTCCGCCATGGTCAGCAGGTCCGAGAACTTCAGGCCCAGTTCGTGCTGAGCCGGAGCCACCTCGTGGTGGTGCTTCTCGGGCTGAAGGCCCAGATCGCGCATGACGCCCAGCATTTCGCCGCGCAGGTCCTGGCCGGAATCGACCGGATTGACGGGGAAATAGCCGCCCTTTGGTCCAGGGCGATGGCCCATATTGCCTTCGGAATATTCGGCACCCGTGTTGGCCGGCAGCTCGGTCGAATCGTAGCTGTAGCCGGTGTCGTGCGGCTGGGTGGACCAGCGCACATCGTCAAAAATGAAGAACTCAGCTTCAGGTCCGAAGAAGACCTGGTCGCCTACGCCCGACGACTGGACGTAGGATAGCGCCTTCTTAGCCATCGAGCGGCTGTCGCGGTTGTAGGGCTCGCCGGTGTCCGGGTTCAGCACGTCGCAGAACAGGAACATCGTCTTCTGTTGATAGAAGGGATCGATATAGGCCGTGGTCAGGTCCGGCTTGAGCAGCATGTCGGACTCGTTGATGGCCTTCCAGCCGGCGATCGACGAGCCGTCGAACATCGTGCCTTCGTTCAGGAAGTCCTCGTCGACCAGATCGACGTCGAAGGTGACGTGCTGCAGACGGCCGCGCGTGTCGGTGAAGCGGACGTCCACATATTGGACCTCCTCATCCTTGATCTCTTTGAGGATCTTGCTGGCGCTCATTCTCGAAAAGTCCTGTTCTTGTCGTTTGGGGAGGAGACCGGACAGCGACCCGAGGGCCGAGGGCCGGGGAGGGTAGTCAGGTCAGACGGCTTGGGCTCCGGTTTCGCCGGTGCGGATGCGGATCACTTCGGCGACGTCGGACACGAAGATCTTGCCGTCGCCGATCTTGCCTGTGCGAGCCGAGGTCTGAATGGCCTCGACAACTGCGGGCGCGAGGTCGTCGGCGACGACCACCTCGATCTTGATCTTGGGCAGGAAGTCGATGACGTATTCTGCGCCGCGATACAGTTCGGAATGACCCTTCTGGCGACCATATCCCTTGGCCTCCAGCACAGTCATGCCTTGCACGCCCACGTCCTGGAGCGCCTCTTTGACGTCATCCAGCTTGAAGGGCTTGATGATGGCTTCGATTTTCTTCATGGCGACCCCGGAGCGGCGCACGGAATGCGGCGGCGCTCGGGCGCGAATGGGACACAGCAGGGCCGCTCAAAGCAAGCGATTTTCGCAGGCTGGCGAAGGATAATCGGAACGCGGATGATAGAAACCAACGACCCGGCGATCTGGCGCAATTTTCTGCCTTGGCCGAGCGCCGAAACGCACAAGCATGCGCGTGGACGTTTGACGGTCGTTTCAGGAAAGGCGCATCATACCGGCGCTGCGCGGCTTGCAGCTCATGCGGGCCTGAGGATGGGGGCTGGGGTCGTGCGAATCCTTTGTCCGCCAGATGCAGTGTCGGTGATCGCGCCGGCTGTGCAGGCGGTGATGTTGACGCCTTTTTCTTCACCCGAGAACTTAAGTCGAGAAGCCGCCGGCAGCGACGCCGTCGTGATCGGACCAGCCGCAGGCCTAGACGATGCGACGATCGCGAACATTCAGGCGCTCGGCTCGACCGGCGCCGTTCTGGTGATCGACGCGGATGGTCTGTCGGTCTTCAAAGGTCGGACTGCGGAACTATTCGCGGTGTTGGATCGTGATGATATCCTGACGCCGCATGAAGGCGAATTCGAACGCCTTTTCCCAGGCCTGCTTGCGCAAGGTCGCGAAACGGCCGTTCAAGAGGCGGCGCGAGTGGCCCAGGCGACGATCGTCTTGAAGGGCGCCCAGACGCTGATCGCATCGCCTGATGGCCGCGTCCGCCGAAACGACAACGGTTCGCCATGGCTGGCGACGGCCGGATCCGGCGACGTTCTGGCCGGCATGATCGGCGGATTGGCGGCCCAGCGTATGGACAGCTTCGATGCCGCTTGCGCCGCAGTCTGGCTTCATTCCGACGCCGCAGACCGCTTTGGTCCCGGACTGACCTCGGACGATCTCTACGATGTTTTGCCGAAGGCGTTGTTTGAGCAGTGGAGTATCGGGAATCAAAAATGACATTTTGAGTTCGGTCCCGCAATTCTGGATCAATGAAAATCTCTAGATCCTGGCAGGATACGCACATCACGCGGGTGGCGATGCCGTGTATGGCGGGGTGTCTGGGGATGGGCGACGACGTCGGCGCGGGCGAGTTGGACGGCGGTGTCGTGATCTTGTGACAGGCGGGACAGTTCGCTGGAGCGGTCGATGACGCGGCGGGCGACCAGATGGACGACGCCTTCTGGGCTCTTCTCCACTACGCCCTCGACCGCCATCAGCCGGGCGGCCATGACCTCGCGGCGGAACTGTTCGAACATCCGCGCCCACAAGACGACGTTGATGATGCCGGTCTCGTCTTCCAGGGTGACGAAGATGGCGTTGCCCTTGCCGGGACGTTGACGCACCAAGACCACGCCGGCGACCTGCACCAGGGCGCCGCCGCGTCGGGCCTCGGTCTGGGCGCAGGTCAGCAGGCCTTCGGCGTCGAAGATCGGGCGCAGGATCGCCATAGGATGCGCCTTCAGCGACAGGCGCAGGGTCTGGTAGTCGGCGGCGACATGCTCGCCCAGCGGCATGACCGGCAGCCGGACTTCGGGTTCGGCGCCGAGCTCGCGCGCATCGGCGGCGGCGAACAACGGCAGCGGCGCGTCGTCGGGCAAGCGTCGTACGGCCCATAGGGCTTCACGCCGGTCCAGCCGCAACGATCGTAAGGCGTCTGCATCGGCCAGCTTGCGCATGGCGGCAGACGGCAAGGCGGCGCGGCGGGCCAGAGTTTCGATGTCGGACAGAGAGAAGGCGCGGGCGGCGGCGAGCGCCTCTGTCCAATCTTCGCGGAAGCCCTCAATCTGGCGCAGGCCGATCCGCAGCGCCGGCGTTCTGTCCGAACCTTCCAGACTGTTGTCCCAACCACTGTAAGAGACATCGACCGGCCGCACCTCGACGCCGTGTTCGCGGGCGTCGCGCACGATCTGAGCCGGGGCGTAGAACCCCATCGGCTGGCTGTTCAGCAGGGCGCAGGCGAAGGCCGCCGGATAGTGGCGTTTGATCCATGAGGAGACATAGACCAGTTGGGCGAAAGAGGCGGCGTGGCTTTCCGGAAAGCCGTAAGAGCCGAAACCCTTGATCTGGTCGAAGCAACGCTGGGCGAAGGTCGGGTCATAGCCGCGTTCGATCATGCGGCCGACCATTCGATCCTCATAGGTGTGCAGGGTGCCGTCGCCCCGGAAGGTGCCCATGGCCTTGCGCAGACCATTCGCTTCCTTCTCGTTGAACTCGGCCGCAACCATGGCGACCTTCATCGCCTGTTCCTGAAACAGGGGAACGCCCAGAGTTTTTTCGAGCACCTGCTTCAGCTCGTTTTGGGGATATTGCGGTCCTGGCCTGGAATAGTCGGGCTCCTCCAGTTTATTGCGACGGCGCAGATAGGGGGGGACCATGTCGCCCTGGATCGGACCGGGTCGGACGATCGCCACCTGAATCACTAAATCGTAGAGGCGGCGTGGCTTCAGACGGGGCAACATGTTGATCTGGGCGCGGCTCTCGACCTGGAAGACGCCGATTGAGTCGCCCTTGCACAGCATGTCGTAAACGGCCGGATCGTCGCGCGGGATCGTATGCAGCGCCCAATCGTCCCCGTGATGAGCGCGGATTAGGTCGAACGCCTTGCGGATGCAGGTCAGCATGCCAAGCGCCAGCACATCGACCTTCATCAGGCGGAGTGCATCGATGTCGTCCTTGTCCCATTCGATGAAGGTGCGATCCGGCATGGCGGCATTGCCGATAGGGACCAGTTCGTCCAGCCGGTCCTGGGTCAGAACGAAGCCGCCGACGTGCTGGGACAGGTGGCGGGGAAAGTTCAACAGCCGCATAGCCAGCTTCACCGCACGCTGGATCATGGGATTGGCGGGGTCCAGACCAGCCTGTTCGACATGGCGTTCGCCGATCTCATTGCCCCAACTGCCCCATTGGCTGGAGGCCAGACGGGCGGTCACGTCCTCGGTCAGACCCAGCGCCTTTCCCACGTCGCGGATGGCGCTCTTGGGACGATAGCGGATGACGGTGGCGGCGATGCCGGCTCGCGCGCGGCCATAGCGTTCGTAGATGTGCTGGATGATCTCCTCGCGCCGCTCGTGCTCGAAATCGACGTCGATGTCGGGCGGCTCGCCATCGCTGTCAGAACGGCCGTCATCCAACAGTGTTAGTCGTTGTACAAGTTGCCGGAATGTCTGGCGCTTCCTGATTACAAGCCCTCCCGGATGGCTCTCTACGGCGTCGAACTCGAAATGGGGAAAGTCATGAATAAGAAGTGTCTGGCCTCTGCCGTGGCCCTTGTCGTTGGCGCGCCCTCTGCTGCTGCGCCGGCAGCAATCCTGACGATGAGCGAGTGGGCTATGATACTGTTGGGCGCATTCTTGGCCGGCGGTGCCGCACTCTACTTTCAACGTCGTAGAATGATTGGTGCCTAAACAACGCTTTGCGACGCTTCGAAGCCCGGCCGCGCAGTTCCTTGGACTGTTCGGCCTGATCGCCCTGGCCATCTTCTAGGTGCTGGCGACACCTTGGGCGGCGGCTGGCTTTGTCCAGCCGTTCACCCGAGTGCTTGTCGACATCTCAGCTCACTTGATCGCGCCATTGGACAGCCGCGTCACCGTCGATGGCGACAGCCTGCGGCCCGCAGATGGCCGCGGAGTCGTTCAGGTTTTGTGAGGCTGCAACGCCGTCGACGTTTGCGCCTTGCTGGCGGCTGCAATGTTGGCCCAACCGACGACGTTCTTGCGATAGCTCACCGGCGCTGTGCTCATATCTGCTACCCACCCATTGCCGACCTAGATGAGTGATGAAGGGTAGGGCGTTGCACCTAGCGCCATTCTTGAAATGGCCAAACACCTAGACCCAACAAATATGATGATCGATTACGCGCCACTTCGGCCACGGAACAAGCTAATGCCATTCATGAATCCGCAATCAAGCGATCAATCTTGAACGAGGCGCAACGTGTCTGACCCATCTCCGATCATCGATCGCATCGTCGTCGTTGGCGGCGGAACAGCGGGGTGGATGGCGGCGGCGGCGCTGGCGCATGCGTTCGCGGGCGCGGGCAAGACCGTGACCTTGGTCGAATCCGAGGCGATCGGCATTATCGGCGTCGGCGAGGCGACGATCCCTGAAATCCTGAAGTTCAACGCGCGCTTGGGCATCGACGAGGCGGACTTCCTGCGTGAGACCAAGGCCACCTTCAAGCTGGGGATCGAGTTCGACGGCTGGCGACGCGATGGCGAGCGCTATTTCCATCCCTTCGGCGCGTTTGGGCTGGATATGGAAGGCATCGCCTTTCATCATTTCTGGCTGAAGGCCTGCGCCGAAGGGGGAGCGGAGCCGCTGGAGGCCTATTCCATGGCCTGGCAGGCTGCGCGCCGTGGCCGTTTCGTTCATCCCCAGGGCGGGCCGCAGTCGCCGTTGTCCAGCCTGGGCTACGCCTATCATTTCGATGCGGCGCTCTATGCGGGCTTCCTGTGCCGCTTTGCGGAGGGGTTGGGGGTCGTCAGGCGCGAAGGGCGGGTAGTCGAGGTCCAGCAGGCGACGGATGGCGATATCGCTGGCGTAAGGCTTGACGACGGGCGGATCGTTGAAGGCGACTTCTTCATCGATTGCACCGGCTTCGTCGGCCTTCTGATCGAGCAGGCGTTGAAGTCAGGCTACGAGGACTGGAGCAACTGGCTTCCATGTGACAGCGCTGTCGCCGTCCCGTGCGTGCGGGAGGGGGCGTTGTCCCCTTACACGCGATCGACGGCGCGCGAAGCCGGATGGCAGTGGCGCATCCCGCTGCAACACCGGGTGGGCAACGGCTACGTCTATTCCTCGGCGCACATCTCGCATCAGGAGGCCGAGGACGCGCTGATGTCGCGGTTGGAGGGCGCGGCGCTGGCCGAGCCGCGTCGCCTGCGGTTCGCCACGGGCAGGCGCAAAGAATGCTGGAAGCGCAACTGCGTGGCGGTCGGACTGTCGAGCGGATTCCTCGAGCCGCTTGAATCGACCAGCATTCACCTGATCCAGAGCGCCATCACCAAGCTGATCACCCTGTTTCCGTCGCACAAGAACAGCGACGGCCTTCGCCGTGAGTTCAACGCGCTGATGGAGGAGGAATTCGTCACGGTCCGCGACTTCCTGATCCTGCATTACAAGGTCAACCAGCGAGCGGGACCGTTCTGGAGCCAGGTGCGCGACATGCCGATCCCGGACAGGCTGGCGGCCAAGATCGCCCTGTTCGAGGATACGGGTCGGATCGTCAGGCGCGACCATGACATCTTTTCCGAATCAAGCTGGCTGGCGGTCGCGGTGGGGCAGGGACTGACGCCGCACGGGCGTCACCCGATTTCCGATGTCATCAATCATGACGCCAATCTGGGCCGGCTATCGGCGATCCGTGACAGCATCTGGCGCACGGCCGACGCCCTGCCGACGCACGAAGATATCCTGACGACGACGATGAATCGTAAGGCGTTTTGAGGCCGGGCCTGCCGCCTGCAAGCCGTGTCAGCAGACTGGCGTCCATCGCAATGGTGCGCGCGCACCGCTTCTGAACCCGCCGATCGAAAAGGGCGACAAGTTTGGCGAGAGGCGTTGACATCGCTGTCAATCGGTAGTCCAACACGCTCGCGGACGGTCGATCAAGGCTGCCGAAACGATTGCGACGGGCTGAACCGTCCTCGGGGGGATCAGAAGTGAAGTCAGAGATGTTCCAAGCCGGCTATGCGCCCGCCGCTCGCGGGCTGCGCCGTTCCGTGTCCGCCCTGGCGTTGACGGTCGCCGTAGTCGGCGCAACCGCCGCCCACGCCCAATCGACGCCGGCGCCCCAGACCACGACCCCCGCCACGGACGATGCGGCGCAGGTCGACGACGTCGTCGTCACCGGCATCCGCGCGCGGATCGCATCCTCGCAGGCGATCAAGCGCGACTCCGACACCTTCGTCGATGCCGTGACCGCCGACGACATCGGCGCCCTGCCAGACAAGTCGGTCAACGAGGTGCTGCAGCGCATCCCCGGCGTGAACATCAACCGCTTCCAGGGGCCGACCGACCCCGACCACTTCTCGGTCGAAGGTTCTAACGTCATCATTCGCGGCCTGTCCTATGTCCGCTCGGAGTTCAACGGCCGCGACGCCTTCAGCGTGAACACGGGTCGCGCCCTGGGCTTCAACGACGTGTCGCCGGAACTGCTGTCGAGCGTGCAGGTGTTCAAGAACGCGACGGCCGACCGGATCGAAGGCGGCATCGCCGGGGTCGTCGATCTGCGCACCCGCAAGGCGTTCGACAGCCGCAAGTTCGTCTTCGGCGCGACGGCGGAAGGCTCTTATGGCGATTTGCGTGAAAAGCCGGGCCTGGGCTTCTCGTCCCTGATCAGCAACGTCTGGGACACCCAGTACGGCTCGTTCGGCGCCCTGCTGAGCTATGGCGAATCCGACCTGTATTCCGAAGCTTACGGCAGCCACCTCACCGACTTCACCTACCGGTCCGATCTGTCGAACGGCAACGATCGCCGCTATGTGCCGCGCGGTGGTGCGGTGCGGACCCAGCAGTTTGACCGTTCGCGTTCGACCCTGGATGGTTCGCTGCAGTGGGAATCCACCGACGGCCGAGCCAAGCTGACTGGCGAATACATCCGCGCCGATTCGACCTCGGCCTGGGGCGAGCGCGTGGTCGAGGTCGATCTGGGCAGCGGCGGCAATCCGACTCCCTTGCCGGGCCAGTCGTTCACCTATGATTCCAACGGCGTCTTCACGAGCGGTTTGCTGGTCAGCAATTCGCCGAACCTACAGGTTCTGCCCAAGCGTCAGCGCGATCTGCAAACTCTGACCGAAGACTTCTCTCTAGCCGCCGAATTCCATCCGACCGATCGCCTGTCGATCTGGCTGGATGCGCAGTACAGCAAGGCCAACGCCGACGATCTGGACATGAGCGTCTATGGCGCCATCACGCCGCTCTACACCTTGATCGGCGAAGGGCGTCACGGCACACCGGACATCCAGTTCGTGGACGCGTCGGGCCAGCCTTCGGCCTGCACAAACGACCCGTCGAACTTCTACTATCGTTCGGCGATGGACCACATCGAGCAGTCCGACGGCGATCAGACCGCGTTCAAGGCGGACATCAAATACGACTTCGACAACTCGCCGCTGCGCGCCATTCGCATGGGCGCGCGCTATTCGGACCGCGAACAGACGCGTCGCTATACCGCCTATAACTGGGGTGCGATTTCAGAGAGCTGGGCCGGCGGCGTCACGCCGTTCCAGACCACAGGTCCGCTCGCTGTCGAAGCCTATGACTTCCCCAACTTCCAGCGCGGTCACAATCCGACGCCGATGAACGGCTTCTATCCGACAGCCGATCTGATTGCGGCCTATCGGGACGGCACGCTGCAGGCGGCCTTGGCTGCAGCGAGCAGCTCGGGCTCGACCTGGCGTCCGCTGGATCAGCGTCCGGGCGCCATCGCCGGCACGCCGTTCTTGCCGGGCGATATCAACAACTCGGCCGAACAAACGACATCGGCCTATGTCCGGTTCGACTTCGGCTGGGATGATGTCTTCGGTCCAGACACCGCCGTCACCGGCAACCTGGGTGTTCGCTACGCCAAGACCGACTTCCAGACGCGCGGCTTCATTTCCAGCCCCAACATCGCGCAGAACTTCGGTGATGCGAACGGTTTCGACCCGCGCTTCCCTGGTCAGAACATTCCGGTGACCCAGGCCAATGCGGCGGCGATTGCGCAGTTCCGTTGCTCGACCATCCAGCCGGGGCAGTCGGCGCCGGGCTATTGCCTGCTGTCGAACGACCGTCTGAACCAGCTGGTCGCCTTCAGCGACGGCAGCTTCCAAGAGGTCGAGCGCGGCAACAGCTATGACGACTGGCTGCCCAGCCTGAACGTCAATCTGAAGTACAAGGAATGGGTGTTCCGCGGGGCCGTGTCGCGCGCCATGACGCGCCCGGACTTCGGCGTGACGGCCTTCGCCGCCACCCTGTTCTACACCGACATGAACCAGGTCCGGGACAATGGCGGCGACGTCAACACCGCCCCGCTGCTGACCACCTTCACCGGCGGATCGCAGCTGACGGGCGTCCGCTCGTGGAATTATGACTTGGGCGTGGAATGGTATTTCAAGCCGGGCAGCTCGGTGACCTTCAACGCCTTCTACAAGGACCTGTCGGACATTCTGGCCAGCGGCTCGACCGTGCAGCAGTTCAGCAACGCGCAGGGCGGCTCCACCGACGTCCAAGTCAACCAACAGGTCAATATCGGCTCAGGCTGGATCAAGGGCTTCGAAGTCGGTTACCAGCAGACCTACAGCTTCCTGCCAGGCCTGTGGAGCGGGCTGGGCATCGAAGCGAACTACACCTACGTAGAGCCTTCGACCTTCCCCAACGCTGTGACCGAGCCGCGCTATGTGGGTCTGGAATTGCCGTTGCAGCAGCTGTCGAAGCATACCTACAACTTCTCGGTCTTCTACGAGCGGGATCGGCTGTCCGCGCGCCTAGCCTACAATTGGCGCAACGGTTTCCTGCTGACGCCGCGCGACGACGTGAACCCGTTCTCGCCGATCTTCAACGACTCGACGGGTCAGCTTGACGGTTCGATCTTCTACACCCTGAACGACAACTGGAAGATCGGCCTGTATGGCGCCAACCTGCTGGACGAGGTCACCGTCACGCAGCAGCAGACGTCCTATAACCTCAACGGCGCAAACCAGGCCGGTCCGCTGGCTCCGCGCTCCTACTTCCGCAGCGACCGCCGCGTGACGTTCAGCCTGCGCTACACCTTCTAAAACTTCTTCTCTGAGCGAAGACTTGGGGCGTCGATCTGATCGACGCCCCCTTTTTTTCTTTCTGGATCAGCCGCCTTCGCGCAGCCGTTCGATGAACTGAGAATGGGCGGGCAGGGCGGCCAAGGTCTGGTCGAAAGCGATGACCATTCGCCCCAGCGACGCCATGGCGGCCTTGATGTCCAGACGGTCGGCCTGGATGTCGTAACGGCGCGGCATGAGGCCCAGACTGGCCATCAGCATTATCCAGTGCTGAGCATCATAAGGATCGCCATCCAGGCCGACGCCGGCGTTGCGAGACGTAAACTGAGCGATGCGACGCGCCAGGTCGTCGCCAGCCGGGGCCAGTCGCTGGTCTTGCGATGCGCACAGAAGGATAAGGTGGAGCCGGTCCGCGCGGTGCGCGATGTCGCGAACGACGGCTTCGTTATAGGCCTCGGCGCAGGCTGAAATCTGCACGGACGCGCCCGGCAGCGATGCGACGAGTTGTGTCAGCTGTCGCTCTAGTAAGACGCTGTCCAGGCCCAAGGCGTCGCCAAAGCGCGCCGCCGCCGGACCAATAGCAAGCCGACGGCCGCTCCAGGGATGCGTATCCAGGCCGGGGGCGAGGGCGCCGTCCGACTGGGCGGCGACATCAACGCCGCCCAACCAAGACGCCAGCGCCGCCTTCGCAACGTCAGCGGTGGTGCGATCTGCGGCGTAGGCCAGGCTGGCGAAGCCGCCGCCGGGCAGGGGGCTACGGCTGGCCAGCCCTGCTTCCAGATTGGCCATATCCAGACGCGGCGCGTGATCTCCACCCGCGAAGCGCACGGTCAGACAGCGGTCGTAGCCCAGGCGCGCGGTCCAGTCGCCGTCGCCGCTGAAAACTCCGTTCGCTCGCGTTTCCAAGGTCATGAAAGCCTTGACCTCACCGACGTCGTCAGACGCCTCCCGCACGCCGGCGCGCAGGGCGATGTCCCGCAGTCGCGCCGTCAGAACGCGCGCGTCCAGCATCAGTCGGGGGCGAAGAAGAGACCGCGGCGACTGCCGATCCGGGCTGGGATGGGCGTAACGACCGGCCGCCATCACCCGCGCCTGGAACTGCAACGGCGCCAGAAGCGCGGCGTAGTCGGGGGCGTCGGGAGATTGACGGGCGACGCGCAGCACGACGTCCGCCAACGCGACCCCATCGATCCCAGGCAGGGGCTCCTGCTCGACGACGGCGATGTCTCGCCCGTCGCGCCAGTTTCGCAGCAGCGAGCCGAGGAAGAAGCCGCCGTGGCCATGAGCCAACAGGAGGGCGCCGTCAGACAACTGGACGAGCACGCCGTCTGGATCAGCGATCACGACCTCGGGCTCTTCACCAAGCGCGGGAGGAGCGGCGGCTTCGATTAGGACCGAATGACCAGATGGCAGGTGGCGGGCCAGCAGCGCAGCCGCCGCCCACGCCGCCAAGCCGCCACCCTGAATGACCCATATCTTTTCGGTCCCGGTCATTGAAGGCCACCTGCGCGCTGGGCGGCTTGGCGGATGAAGGTCATGTGATCGGGCGTCCGATCAACGGTCGATCGGACGTCGTCGCGCAGGGCCGCCAGTTTGTCGGACAGGACGTGCGGTTCCAGCCGATCAACACGCGGATCCCAGCCGTTCGGGACGATATTCTGCCCCACCAAGACGGCGAGCCAGCTGGGCGGCAGGAAGACGCCGATGTCGTAGTCGGGCAGCAGGCCGCGCGACTTGAAGGCCTCGACCTTGGCCGAAAGGCTGTCGGGCCAGACCATGGCCTGCATCTCGCGCCAGAACGGCTCGTCACGTTGGTTGGCGACATAGTGCAGCACGAGGAAGTCACGAATGCGGTCGAACTCTAGCGCCATGATCCGATTGTATTCTTGGGCGTCCGCCGCCATCCCGACCCTGTCGGGGAACAGATCCAGCAAGGTCGTGATCCCCAGCTGGATCAGATAGATGCTGGTGGATTCCAACGGCTCCAGGAAGCCGCCGGACAGACCGATGGCGACGACGTTTCGATTCCACAGCTTGTGTCGTCGCCCGGTCCTGAAGCTCAGTCGGCGCGGCTCGGCCAGCGCCGGACCTTCCAGATTGGACATCAGGATCGTCACGGCGTCCTCGTCCGAAATATGGGCCGACGAGAAGACGTGGCCGTTTCCGGTGCGATGTTGCAGCGGAATGCGCCATTGCCACCCCGCCGCACGGGCCGTCGCGCGGGTATAGGGGCCGACCGGCGCCGTCGTCTGGCATGGCACGGCGAAGGCGCTGTCGCAGGGGAGCCAATGGCTCCAGTCCTCGAACGTCGTCTCCAGCGCCTGATTGATCAGCCGACCGCGAAAGCCCGAGCAGTCGATGAAGAGGTCGCCCGCGATGCGGCGCCCGTCCGACAGGACGATAGCGTCGACATCGCCCGTCGCACCATTCATGACATGATCGACGACCTTCCCTTCGGTGCGGACCACGCCGCGCCCGCACGATACCTGGCGCAGGAAGGCGGCATAGAGGCTGGCGTCGAACTGGAAGGCGTAGCTGAAGGTGGACAGCATCGAGCCGGGGTCTGAAACCGGCCGCTGGAAGCGGTTCGCCTCGGCCGCCCTGACCGGATAGCTGTAGTCGCTGATGTCGGCGGCGTCGCCCATGGCGCGGCGCGCGGCCCAGGCATGGTGGAAATCGATCCCCTCGATCGGCTCGCCATAGGCGCCGAAGGGATGGATATAGCTGTCGCCGGGTCGCCCCCAGTCCACGAACTGGATGCCCAGTTTGAAGGTCGCCTGCGTCTGGTCGATCAGCGTCTGCTCGTCGATGCCCATGGCCGTGTTGAAGGCGCGGATGTGGGGCAGGGTGGCCTCGCCCACGCCGACAATGCCGATCTCGTCGGACTCGACCAGTTCGATCGAGACGGCGCTGCCCGCCAGACGATGAGACAGGGCGGCGGCCGTCATCCAGCCGGCCGTCCCGCCGCCCAGTATGACGATTTTTCGGATGGGACCGGCATCGTTTTGAGTCATCATGTCGACTGTCTAGCAGACCATTTTTTGGCATGACAGCGATGGACAAGCCTGACCATAAGCCGTGTCGGCATCGCCTTTTCGAGCGGGGATGTTAGAAGCGGTCCGAGCGACGTTCAGGGGGACGGATTTTGGCGACGGTGACGATCTATGACGTGGCCGCGAAGGCGGGCGTGTCCATCAAGTCCGTGTCGCGTGTGCTCAACAACGAGCCGAACGTCAGCCCCACGCTGAGAACCAAGGTGGAGGAGGCGGCTGCGTCTCTGGGTTATCGACGCAGCCTGTCGGCGCGCAGTCTAGCGGGGGCGTCGTCGTCGTTGATCGCGGTCCTGGTGGACGCGGATCTGACCATCGAACACTGGAGGAGCGGGCGCGGCAGCGACTATCTGGGGCGTCTGGAGTTCGGCGCCCTGATGGAGGCGCGCCAGGTCGACTATCATCTGATGATCGAACTGGTGGACCATAACTCGCCTGATCTCGAACGCGATCTGATGGCGCTGTTGAACTCCATCCGTCCCGAAGGCGTCATTCTGACCCCGCCGAACTCGGACAATACGGTGGTGATGGATGCCCTCGACGCGGCCGGTACGCCCTATGCCCGCATCGGACCGGAAGCGGCGTTCGATCGGGGCTTTTGCATCGAGATGGACGAACGGCGCGCCGCGTTGGAGATGACCCGTCATCTCATCGACCTCGGGCACACGCGGATCGCCTTCGTCACCGGGCCTGTAGCCTATAGCGCCAGCCGGCGTCGTCTGGCCGGTTACACGGACGCCATGGCCGAGGCGGGCCTGGATGTGGCGCCGGCCTGGGTGGTGGAGGGCGATTTCACCTTCAACTCCGGCGCGCTGGCGATGGAGAAACTGCACCAGACCGCGCCCGACATTACCGCGATCTTCGCCAGTAACGACGATACGGCCCTTGGCGTCCTGCAGTGTGCGGCGAGGCTGGGGCTGTCGGTGCCCGGTGACCTGTCGGTGGCCGGTTTCGACGATTCGCCCGGCGCGGGTTTCAGCACGCCGGATTTAAGCACCATCCGGCAGCCGGTAGCGGAGATGGCTGCCGCCGCCGCGCAACGCCTTATTCCGCCTCTTCGTCGTCTCTTGGACGGCGACGCCGCCGCGCGTGTCATCGTTCCGCATGATCTGATCGCGCGCCAGTCCACGGCTCGCATCAAGCACTGAAAGGCAAGCTCAGGCAGCTGTTGACAGCGCTGTCAGACGTTTGGCACAGTGGGTTTCGTCCGGGGCTGTTTCGGACATCCATATCGGCCTGAAGGCGCGTCTCCGGGGTTGGCTTGGGCGGCGTGGCGGCCGCAACGATCAGGTCTCCCTCCATGCGCATGGCCGCCACCGCCCTGGTGATCACCCTCATGTCGAGCGCCTGCGCCATCGACCCCGGCATGGCTCGGGCCGTTCCAGTTCAGGCCGTGACGTCTCAGGCCTCCATCGTAACCGACGCGGCCCGCGCGCATCCGGCGCTTTGGCCCCATGCGGCGTCTCCGGCGGCGATGACGGATCGGGCGACGGAAGCCTTCGTCACCGAACTGACGAGCCGGATGACGCTGGAGGAGAAGGTCGGTCAGACGATCCAGGCCGACATCGGCTCGATCAAGCCTGAAGACCTGCTGACCTATCCGCTGGGGTCGATCCTGGCGGGCGGCAACTCCTCGCCGGGCGGCGACGAGCGCGCCTCGGCCGACAAGTGGGTGGAACTGGCCCAGGCCTTCCGTGCGGCGGCGGCCCAGCGGCCGGGCGCCAGGATCCCGCTGATTTACGGCATCGACGCCGTGCACGGTCACAACAACATCGTCGGCGCCACCATCTTTCCGCACAACATCGGCCTGGGCGCCGCTCGAGATCCCGATCTGATCCGCCGCATCGGCGAAGCGACGGCGCTGGAAGTCGCCGTGACCGGTGCCGACTGGACCTTCGGCCCGACCCTGGCCGTGCCCCAGGACGACCGCTGGGGCCGGACGTATGAAGGCTATGCCGAGAACCCCGAGGTCGCCAAAAGCTACGCCGGTCCGATGACGCTCGGCCTGCAAGGCGCGCTGTCGGCCGATCGTCCGTTGGCGGCGGGCCACATCGCCGGCTCTGCGAAACACTTCCTGGCCGACGGCGGCACCACGGGCGGCAAGGACCAGGGCGACTTCGCCGGGTCCGAACAGGAGCTGATCCGCACCCACCTGTCCGGCTATCCCCAGGCCATCGACGCCGGGGTGCTGTCGATCATGGCTAGCTTCTCCAGCTGGAACGGCGTCAAACACTCGGGCAACGAGACCATTCTGACCGACGTGCTGCGCGGCCCGCTGGGCTTCGACGGCTTCGTGGTGTCGGATTGGAACGCCCATGGCCAACTGCCGGGCTGTTCGAACGAAAGCTGCGCCCTGGCCTTCAACGCCGGCATCGACATGTTCATGGCGCCCGACAGCTGGAAGCCGCTGTATGAAAACACCCTGTCCCAGGCGAAGTCGGGCGAAATCCCGATGGCGCGCCTGGACGAGGCGGTGCGCCGCATCCTGCGCGTCAAGGTCAAGACCGGCCTGTTCAACGACAGCCGCCCGGTCGAGGGGCATCTGAACGAACTGGGCTCGCCCGCTCACCGCGCCCTGGCGCGCGAGGCGGTGCGCAAGTCGCTGGTGCTGCTGAAGAACGAGGGCTCGGTCCTGCCGATCCGCTCGGGCGCGCGGGTGCTGGTCGCCGGTCACGCTGACGACATCGGCCAGGCCTCGGGCGGCTGGACCCTGACATGGCAGGGCACGGGCAACTCGAACGCCGACTTCCCCAACGGCCAGTCGATCTGGGGCGGCATCAAGGAGGCGGTCGCCGCCGGCGGCGGCCAAGCGACGCTCAGCGCCGACGGGGCGTTCACCCAGAAGCCCGACGTGGCCATCGTCGTCTTCGGCGAAACCCCGTACGCCGAGTTCCAGGGCGATGTGGACACGCTGGACTTCCTGCCGACCGGCCCGCTGGAGACGCTGAAGCGTCTGAAGGCGGCGGGCATTCCGACGGTGTCAGTCTTCCTGTCCGGCCGGCCGATGTGGACCAACCCCGAGATCAATGCGTCCGACGCCTTCGTCGCCGCCTGGCTGCCGGGCACCGAAGGGGCCGGCGTCGCCGACGTCCTGATCGGCGATGCGGCGGGCAAGCCGCGCAACGACTTCACAGGAACCCTGTCCTTCAGCTGGCCCAAGACCGCCAAGGGCGAACCCCTGAACGTCGGCCAGCCCGGCTATGACCCGCAGTTCGCCTATGGCTACGGCCTGACCTATGCGCGCAACGCCCGCGTCGGCCTGCTGTCGGAAGACAGCGGCGTCGCCAACGCGGGCGGCAGCCTGGATCGCTATTTCGTCGATGGCCGCTTCGTCGCCCCGTGGTCGCTGATGCTGCGCGATGCGGGTGGAGATTTCCGCCTCGGGGCCGAAAAGAGCGGCGCTAGCCCGCGCGGCGGCGTGTCGGCACGCGCCACCGACGGCGCAGGCCAGGAGTCGGCCCGCGCCCTGATCTTCTCGCAGGGCGGCGGCCAGGCGATGATCGTGGCGCAGCCGGTCGATCTGACGCGCCAGTCGAACGGCGAGATGGCCATCGCCTTCCGCTACCGCGTGGACGCCCGCGCCAAGGGGCCCGTCTTCCTGACCCTGGGCGCCGGTTCGGTCGACATCTCCGGCCTGATCGGCGCAGCGCCCGTCGGCGAATGGCGCACGCTGAAGATGCGGCTGTCGTGCCTGCGCGACCGCGGCGCCGACATCGCCGCCGTCGATCAACCCTGGGGCCTGCGCACCAACGCCGACTTGGCGGTCACGGTCGAGGATATCCGGTTGGCGTCGAACGAGGGCGACGCCCTCTGTCCGACGCAGTAGGCTGAGGCTCGCCAAGGGGGGAACCGGCCGCATGACCAATGCTGAACTGAGCGTGGCCTTCTTCCTGCAGATGGCGATCATCATCGCCGCCTGCCGAATCGTGGGCTGGCTGGCCAAGCGCTACCTCGGTCAGCCGCAGGTGGTGGGCGAGATGATCGCTGGGGTGATCCTGGGCCCATCGCTGTTCGGCCTGTTCGCGCCCGATCTGCAGGCGGCCCTGTTCCCCAAGGAGTCGCGGTCGATCCTGTTCGTAGGCGCCCAGTTGGGCGTCGGCCTCTACATGTTTCTGGTCGGGCTGGGCTTCCGTCGCGATCACTTCAGGGCCAATGCGAAAAGCGCGGCCGCCGTGTCGCTAGCGGGCATGGCGGCGCCCTTCCTGGTCGCCGTCGCCATTGCGCCCTGGCTGGTCGCTGAGGGTTTGTTCGGGCAGGGCGTCCAGAACTGGCAGGCCATGCTGTTCATGGGCGCGGCCATGTCGATCACCGCTTTCCCCATGCTGGCGCGCATCATTCATGAGCGGGGCCTCAGCGGCACGCGGCTAGGGTCGTTGTCTCTGGCGGCCGGCGCCATTGATGATGCGGGCGCCTGGTGCGTCCTGGCCATCGTTCTGGCCAGCTTCGGCGCGGGGCCGATGGTGGCGGTGACGGCCATCGCGGGGGGCGGGGCCTTCGCCCTGTTCATGCTGACACTGGGACCGAAGCTGCTGGCGCCGCTGGGCCGGATCGTCGAGCGGGAAGGGCGGCTCAGCCCGACCGTGCTGGGGATCGTGCTGATCCTGTTCATGCTCAGCGCCTGGGCCATGGACGCGGTCGGCATCCATGCTGTCTTCGGCGGCTTCATCCTGGGCGTCGCCATGCCGCGCGGTCTCTTGAGTGACGAAGTCAAGCGTCAGCTGGAGCCGTTCGCCGTGCTGGTGCTGCTGCCGATGTTCTTCACCTTCTCGGGGCTGAACACACAGCTGACCATGGTCAACAGCCTGGGGCTGCTAGCCGTGACCGTCGTTATCCTGCTGGGCTCCATCCTCGCCAAGGGCGGCGCCTGCTGGGCCGCCGCGCGCCTGACGGGTCAGGACAACGCCACGGCCATGGGCATCGGCGCCCTGATGAACGCGCGCGGCCTGATGGAGCTGATCATCATCAACATCGGCCTGCAAAAGGGCGTCATCGGCCCGGCCCTGTTCTCCATCCTGGTGCTGATGGCCATCATCACCACCCTGATGGCCTCGCCCCTGTTCGAATGGGTTTACGGCCGGAAAGCGAGGGCGCGGGGCGAGCTGGGCGGGTTGAACGAGTTTGATCCCGAATTGCCGGGTAACACCGAACGCCAGCAGGCTTAGGAATAAACGCCCGAACCATTTTGCGGGCTTTTGGAGGGAATATCGAGATGGCAGGACCGACGGGTGGCTCCGGCCCCGACATCGCGGGCGACGACCGCGTCAACATGGCCTTCATCGCCCTGATCGTGGCGGTCGCCACCATCGGCGGCTTCATGTTCGGCTACGATTCCGGCGTCATCAACGGCACCCAGGACGGGCTGGAGGCGGCCTTCAACCTGTCGGCCCTGGGAACCGGTTTCAACGTCGGCGCAATCCTCTTGGGCTGCGCCGTCGGCGCCTTTATCGCGGGACGTTTGGCCGACGCCATCGGCCGTCGCACGGTCATGCAGATCGCCGCCGCCCTGTTTATCGTCTCGGCCTTCTGGGCGGGCGCGGCAGACACTTCGGCCCACTTCATCATCGCCCGCTTCATCGGCGGCTTGGGCGTGGGCGCGGCCTCGGTCCTGTCGCCGGCCTATATCTCCGAAGTGACGCCAGCCTCGATCCGCGGCCGGCTGTCGTCGGTGCAGCAGATCATGATCATCACCGGCCTGACCGGCGCCTTCGTGGCCAACTACGCCCTGGCCAAGACCGCCGGCGGATCAACGGCGGAATTCTGGCTGGGCTTCCCCGCCTGGCGCTGGATGTTCTGGCTGCAGGTCATCCCCGCCGCCGTCTATCTGATCGCCCTCCTGGTCATCCCGGAAAGCCCGCGTTTCCTGGTCGTCAAGATGAAGGACGCCCAGGCCGAGACGGTCCTGTCCAAGCTGTTCGGCGTCGACGCCGGTGCGCGCAAGGTCCAGGAAATCCGCGCCTCGCTGGCGGCCGACCACAAGCCCAAGTTCGCCGATCTGCTGAACCCCGCGACGAAGAAGGTGCGCCCCATCGTCTGGGCCGGGCTGATTCTAGCCGTGTTCCAGCAGCTGGTCGGCATCAACATCGTTTTCTACTACGGCGCGGTGCTGTGGCAGTCGGTCGGCTTCTCCGAGAATGACGCCCTTCAGATCAACATCCTGTCCGGCGTCTTGTCGATCGCCGCCTGTCTGGCCGCCATCGCCGTCATCGACAAGATCGGCAGAAAGCCGCTGCTGCTGATCGGTTCGGCCGGCATGTTCGTGACCCTGGCTGTCGTCGCCTGGTGCTTCTCCAAGGCCGCCCTGATCGACGGATCGCTGCACCTGGACGATCAGACCGGCCTGATCGCCCTGATCGCAGCCAACGCCTATGTGGTCTTCTTCAACTTCAGCTGGGGTCCGGTCATGTGGGTCATGCTGGGCGAGATGTTCCCCAACCAGATGCGCGGTTCGGCCCTGGCCGTCGCCGGCTTCGCCCAGTGGATCGCCAACTTCGCCATCTCGGTCAGCTTCCCGTGGATGGCCGCCACCCTCGGGCTGGTCTTCACCTATGGCTTCTACGCGGTCAGCGCCCTGATCTCCTTCTTCCTGGTCCAGGCCTGGGTGAAGGAGACGCGCGGTCGCGAACTGGAAGAGATGGCGTAGGCGTTTCAAACGCTAGCTTCCGCCGTCCGAAGAACGGCGGAAGTTTCGGGCTCGCGACGACCTCAATGGTCGTCGATGAAGGCGGCGACCCAGACCAGGGGCGCGTTCCAGTTGATCGCCACTTCGTTCAGGGCATAGGCGTTGATGTCGTCGGCCCAGCAGGTCTGGGCCGCACATTTGCCGACCAGGGTCTTGGCCACGCCGTCGATCATGGCCTGATTGTTTGGCCCGCCCGACAGGGCGCCCGCCGGGGGCAGGGGATAGGCAGGGTCGGCCTGATGCGCCCAAAAGCGATGGTGCGGGTTCTGGACCGGACGATCGCCATAGCCGGTCACATAGGACCGATCCATCGGATTGCGGCCGAGAACATAGTCCAGTGACCAGATCACCGCGTTGCGGAAATTCCAGTCGCCGGTGTAGTCGAACGCAGAGCCTAGGATCACCGCCCGGCTCATCAAGGCGCCATTCGAACCCCACTCGTATTTCTCGCCCGCGACCGGCAGGCCGTAGCCCTGATCATAGCCGGCGTCGACATAGGCGCGTGCCGCCGCCACGATGTTGGCGCGCACGGTGACCAGATCCTCTGGCGGCAGAACGTCCGGCACGGTCGCCAGCGTCAGCGATCCCAGCGACGCCGTCCAGGAAAAGCCCGGATCGCCAGTCGCGCTTTTCCCCGACAGCGGTCCGCCCAGATAATAGGGCGAGGTCTTCAGCGCGGTCAGATAGGCCGGATTGCGCGTGGTGGCCAAAAGCTCGGCCGTGGCCCAATAGAATTCGTCCGAGAAGTCGTTGTCGCCATAGGCGCCGCCGCCGGCGAAATTCTCTCCGGCCCGAACGTCGCGATTGCGCAGCGCCGCGCGGAAGGCCCGTTGCGACGCCGTCAGACATCGGCGCGCGAAGGCCGGATCGATGTCACGCCAGATCCGCGCGCATTGGGCGCCGACTGCAGCGAGATTGAGCGTCGCGGCCGTGCTGGGCGAATACAGAAGGCGCGGCTGTGGATCGTCCGCCGGGGCCATAGGCAGGCCCGTCCACTGCGCATCATGCACCTTGTGATGGACCATGCCGCCGGCGTCGATCTCGGTCAGGGTTAGCGGCTGACCCGGCGCCTGGGCGCCGACCGGGACCTTCAGCTTCACGCCGTCGGCAATCTGCATCTTCAGCAGGAACTCGATCTCGTAACGCGCCTCGTCCAGCAGATCGTTGACGCCGTTTCCGGCCTCGGGAATGTCGACCTTGCCGTCCGCAAAGGCGCTTGCGCCGGGGCCGCTCTTAGTCATGGCGCGTTCATAGGCGTTCAACAACATCCAGACCGAGATGCCGCCGTTGACGACGTATTTTCCGTGGTCGCCGGCGTCATACCAGCCGCCGGTGACGTCCAGCGTATAGTCGCATCCGGGCCAGACCACGCCGGCAGTGTCCGCGCCCGAGAAGCAGGCCGCGACCTCGTGCTGGTGCCCGGCCGCACGCGCCAGATCCGGCCGCGCGACATGATCCGCCAGGATCGGCACGCCCGCTCGATTCTGATAAAAATAGGCCAGGGCGTCGTACTTCAGTCGCGCGTGCGGATGCTGCTGAATCGAAAAGGGGCGGCTCTCGTGCGATCCCACGATCAGCCGATAGCCTTCGCCAACGGTCTGCAGAGATTGGAAGTCAACCGTATGCACGGCTTGGCCCGAGGCGGCGTCTTGGCCGAAGACCTTGGACGTGCCTTGGGCCACGTTAGCGCCCGCCGGGTCCACCACGCGCCAAGGCAGGGGGCGGGTGGCCCGATCCTCGACCGTTGCCGTCTTCGGCCCTTGGGTTTCGAACCCGATCTGGCTCATCCGGACGGCGCTGGTCTCCGTCTCCGCCTGTGCCGCACCGAAGGCGGCCGCTAGGGCCACGGCCGCGACGCTCGCGCTCGATCTCTTTCTCACCCCAACCTCCCTCAAGGCCTGTGTACTTTCATGAGCGACGCCCATACGCCGACGTGCCGCACGATCCTCGCAAAAACCCTAGCATCTGACAGCGTTGTCACAAGTGATTTGCTGATCGCATTTTGTTGCAGCTACTCACACCGGATGACGCGATGATCGCGCTAGCAAGCGCGTCGGGCCACGTGCCATAGAGGCGGCGCCGCTCGATGGAGGAGGGTGAAGTTTCCAACCGTTCTCAAACCCGTCGCACGTCTCTGGTGTTGGCGGCGTATTTGGTGCTGTTCCTTGCCGCCTTCATCGGTCTAGCGCCCCTGTTCCAAATCGTCGCTCCGCTCCACGCCGCCGCTCTTGACGCCCGAGGTAAAACGGAAATCCTTAGCCGGGCCATGGTCTGGGGCGCGATCACGGCCGCCGTGGCGAATATCGCCATGGGCGCGATCAGCGACCGGACGCGTTCGCGGTTTGGGCGTCGCCGACCTTGGATTGCGCTCGGAGCGGTGCTGACGGTTTTAAGCTACGTTGGCATATGGCGGTCGTCGACGCCGGACGAATTCGTATGGGCCTTGGTCGGATTTCAACTTGCGTTCAACGTGCTCATGGCTCCGCTCTCAGCTGTGTTTGCGGATCGCGTACCGATTTTGCTGAGAAGTACAGTCTCGGCGATGCTGGGACTGTCGTATCCGCTCGCTGTCGCTCTGGGCTCCAGTCTGATGGCGCTCGGTCCGCAGCACGAACCCGGCAGATTAGCGCTTCTGGCGGGTATTCTTATCGGTGCGGCCGCTTTCTTCCTCATCGTTTTCGACGAGCCGTCTTCGGAACGACAAGGCAGTGCGCCGTCAGCCTACTCTGGCAGGACCGGACATCTGCTAGCCCCGTTCGAATCCCGCATTTTCGCGACGGTCTGGACTGCTCGCCTCCTGATTGCGACCGGTTATGCTCTCGTCAGCACTTACCTGCTGTATTTCGTCACCGATGCCGTTGGATGGCCAGGGCGTAGTCCGGAACGGTCACATGCCGTGCTGACGGGCGTAGCGTTTGCGAGCGTCGTAATCATTGCTATCACAATGGCGCTGTTCGGGGCGCGCATCACGCGGCGTCAACCCATTGCTGTCATAGGAGCAGTGGCCCTTAGCTTCGGGGCCCTCGCCTTGGCGATCACGCCGTCATGGACAGTCGTGATCCTCGCCTTCGCGCTCTATGGAGTGGGGCAGGGGGCCTATGGATCCGTGGAAATGGGATTGATGGCGGACGCCCTTCCCACCCAAGACAATCGTGGTCGGGATATGGGCCTCAACAACCTGGCAGTGGCCTTACCGCAGGCGATGGCCCCAATCGCTGCCCTTATTCTGGAACGTGTAGGTTTCGATATCCGGGGCCTCTACGTCGCAGCAGCAGCGTGTTTCGCTGCTGCTGCGGTTGTTATGACCCTATTTCGATCAGCCCGGACATAAACGTTGTTGGATTAACCTGCACGGGCTGAATGGTGCTGTCAGGTTGCCCGGTGCAAGATGCACGTTGCCCGCCCGCCGAGATATCAGGCGGGCGGCGCGACCTATGCGGCCTGAGCCTCCCGGCGCAGAAGCTGCAAAGGTTTAGTTGGCTGATGGCTCATGGCGGCAGTTGGCAATGTCCGCTCTTCGACAGTACATTGCACTATCGCTTCAGCCAAATCTGGCTGAGTATTCGCCTGTCCAGCCACACCGCACGGGGCATATCGGCACTCGCGGCGCACACCTTGATCCTGAGGTTTATTGGGGAGCGCATCTCTGAGTTAGGAGTGCGCGGGGGCGGCCAGTACCGCACGCCGAAGCAGCATGCCGTTCGTGGCTTTGATCTCGTCTTGCAATCAATCAAAGCTGTCAGCGCCATCCTCACCACGTCAGGCACTGCGCATATTTATCTCTTCAGCGTGCACCACCTTCCGAATGCCGCATTTTGACGGAAACGCCCCCGCCGCGCATCGTGACCCATGGGGGAACTGGAATTGGCTCAAGGCGGTGGAAAATCAGAACAGGAACGCATTCGCTGGTTGGGGCAGGAAATACTTCCTCACGAGCAGGACGTTCGCGCTTGGCTGCGGCGATCGCTTGTGACCACCAACGACGTCGATGATGTCATTCAGGAATCGTATTGCCGATTGGCCAACCTCAAGGCGGTGGAGCAGATCGAGAACCCTCGCGCCTATTTCTTCCAGACCGCGCGGTCCGTCGTGCTTGAGCAGATGCGCCGCGCCCGGATTATCCGGATCGACGCCGTGACGGAAATCGACGCCCTGCGCATCGAGTGGGACGAACCGTCGCCAGAGCGTATCGCCGGGGGACGCAAGGAACTCGAACGCGTAATGAAGATCGTCGCCACATTGCCCGAACGCAGCCGACGCATCTTCGAGATGCGTCGCGTGATGGGGCTGTCTCAAAAGGAGATCGCGCGCCAGTTGGGCGTGTCGGAGAACGTGGTCGAGAACGAAGCTAAGCGCGGGTTGAAAGCCGTCCTGGCAGGCTTGGCCAAGGCTGACGCCAATCTCGCCCCATCATCGACCGAGGGGCGGCGCGCATGAGCCGTGAAGGCTCCACAGAGATTGACGCGGCGGCGGCCAGATGGGCCGCTCGACTGGACGCAAACGTGATGAGCGCATCCGACCAGGCGGCGTTGGACGACTGGCTGGCTGGTGACAGCCGTCGTGAGGGCGCTTTGTGGCGGGCACGGGCGGTCATGGCCTTGATGGTCGAGCCCATGCCTCAGACCCAAACGCATCGTGCGCCGGCGAAGCCCGACCGCCGCGTGCTTCTCGGGGGGATGGGATTGGCGGCGGCTGTCGCGGCCGGGGTCGTCCTGACGCCGATCTTGGCGCGTCAGCGCTACCGGACCTTGGTGGGCGAGATTCGCCGCGTGCCCTTGGCCGACGGGTCGATGGCGGCGATCAACACCGACACGACTTTGGACATCCGCTTTCACAAGGCCGAACGCGCTGTGACCCTTGATCAGGGAGAGGCGTGGTTTCAGGTCGCAAAAGATCGAGCGCGGCCTTTCGTTGTGGCGGCGGGCGATGTCCGCGTCCAAGCGGTCGGCACTGCCTTCTCCGTTCGCCGCAAGTCCGGCGGGGCCGAAGTTCGCGTGACGGAAGGCGTCGTGGAGGTCTGGAGCGACAAGGGCGCTGGAAAAATGCGCCGCCGCGTCGCCGCCGGTGAACAGGTGTTCGTTAGCGACCAGGCCGGCGCGTCCAGCCCGGTGAAGCGTCCGCTGGAAATGGACCGAGCTCTGTCTTGGCGCGACGGGCAGATTGTCTTGGACGGTGACACGATCGGCGCCGCGGCAGCTGAGTTCAACCGCTACAACAACCGCAAGATCGTGATCGTCGATCCGGATCTGGAAGGCCGTACCGTGGTGGGATGGTTCCGCACCAACGAACCGGAAAGCTTCGCCCAGGCGGTGGGCGTCGCCCATGACGCGAGCGTGAAGGTGGGCTCAGATGTCATCATGCTGGGTGGCGCCGGATAAATCTTTTCTGTCCGGCGACGGAAAGTCGATCGTCGAACATCGAGACTCTCGGAACCCTCGAAGAAGGGCCCGGGAACCAGGAAACAGAAAAAGGGAGGGCCGACGCATGGCCATGTCGCGAAACCAAGGCGCGAAGGCGTCGCTGATGATCGCTGTCAGCACGATGGCGCTGGCCGGCGCCGGCGCCGCTCAGGCTCAGGCTCGACAGTTCAATGTCCCGGCGCAGCCTGCCTCGACCGGCGTACCCGCCTTCGCACGCCAAGCGGATCTTCAAATCTTGGCGTCGACCGACGCGGTCGCAGGACAACGGACCGCCGCTGTGCAGGGCGTCTATTCGGTTGATCAGGGCCTGGGTCGGCTCCTGCAGGGCAGCAACCTGGTGGTGGCGTCCAACAATGGCCGAACGGCGGTGCTCGCCGGCGCAACCGTCGCGCCCCAGACCGTCGCCCAGGGAAGCGAGGTCGAAGACCAGGCGGACGAAGTTGAAACTATCGTGGTAACCGGTTTCCGTGCGTCGCTGGGCAGCGCGCTGACGGCCAAGCGACGAGCCAATGGCGTCGTGGACGTAATCAAGGCCGAGGACATGGCCGATTTTCCCGACGCCAACCTTGCGGAGTCCATTCAGCGGGTGCCTGGCGTCTCCATCGCACGCGATGCGGGCGAAGGCCGTCAGATCACGGTGCGGGGCCTGGGGCCGCAATTCACCCGCGTCCGCATCAACCGCGTAGAGGGCCAGAGCACCGCGTCGGGCACGGACAGCTCAGGCGGCGCCAACCGCAACCGAGCCTTTGACTTCAATGTCTTCGCGTCCGAGCTTTTCAACAGCATCACGGTCCGCAAGACCGCCTCGGCCGAGACGGAAGAGGGGTCGTTGGGGGCTACGGTCGATCTGCAAACTGGCCGACCGTTCGATTACGCCGGCGCCAACCTCGTGCTGTCGGGCCAATATGGCTACAACGACTTGTCCCAAGAATGGGACCCGCGGTTCGCCGTTTTGGCCAGCAACACCTGGATGGATGGACGTCTCGGAGCCCTCGTCTCGGTCGCCTACACCAAGCGTCGTCTACTGGAAGAAGGACATGGTTCCGGCGGCTGGCTCAACGGGACCGAGGCTGGGGGCTATAACCCCGCATCACCCTTTGCTGATGCGAGGCGGGCCGATGTCTATACGCCTCGTTTTCCGCGCTACGGACGCCTGACGCACGATCAGGAGCGCTTAGGCCTGACGGGATCCGTGCAGTTCCGCCCGCAGGAACAGACGTTGATCAATCTCGATCTGCTCTACTCCGACTTCAAAGCCACCCGTCAGGAGAACTGGCTGGAAGCCCTGTCCTTCGCTCGCAACGCGTCGCAGGGCGGCCGACCAGAGATCATCGTGCGCGACGGCGTCATCGATGCCAACGGCGACATGGTCTACGGCCTGTTCGACGACGTCGATGTGGAGACGGAAACCCGCTACGACGAGCTCGACACCAAATATACGCAAGGGACGCTGAGCCTGGAGCACGCGTTCAGCGACCGGTTCAGGATCAAGGGCTTGGTGGGCTATTCCAAGTCTGATTTCGACAATCCGATCCAGACGACGGTCATTCTGAACCGCGAAAATTCGGACAACTATTCATACGACTATCGCGAAAACCGCAACGCGCCATTGATCCGGTTCGGCTACGACGTGACCGATCCGCTGGCTTATAACTTCGGGGCGGCGCGCTCGGAAATCCGCCTGCGCCCGCAGGGCGTCACCAACACCATCAAGACCGCGCAACTCGACGGCGGTTACGATCTGACGGCGTCGCTGACGCTAAAGGCCGGGGTGAACTACAAGGAATATGAGTTCGACTCCTGGGCGCTGGCGCGGGTCAACGAGGGCGTGGTGCCGCAATTGCCTGCTGGCGTGACCCTAGCCAGCCTGACCGAGTTGGTCAGCGGGTTTGGTCGCAATCTTGGCGCTCCGAACGGCACCGTCACGAACTGGATCGCACCGAACCTCAACGCCTTTGCCGACCTGTTCAATATCTACAGCGGCACGGGCCTGTTCGAACTCAGCGGCGCCTCCAACGCCAATGCGCGCGGCAACATCCGCAATGTGACCGAGAAGGACTCCGCCGCCTATCTGCAGCTCGACTTCGACACCGAGCTGGGCGGCGTGCCGGTACGCGGCGATATCGGTGTGCGCTACGTCAAGACGAAGCAGAGCTCGACCGGCTATCAACTGGTCGCGGGCGCCGCGCAGCAGACGACCGTCGATCGCGACTATGACGACGTTTTGCCGGCGCTGAATCTGACGGCCGAAGTCAGGCCGGACTTCCTGGTGCGGTTCGGCGCCGCCAAGGTCATGACCCGTCCAAACCTGGGCAGTGTGACGCCGGGCGGCAGCCTCAGCACGGTCGGCGTGTTCAGCGTCAGCTCGGGCAATCCGTATTTGGATCCCATCCGCGCCACGACCTACGATTTGTCGGCGGAATGGTATTTCGCGCCTGACGCCCTGCTGTCAGTCGGCCTGTTCTACAAGGACATCGAAAGCTACATTCAAACCTCTCGAACCTCCCAGCCTTTCAATCAATCCGGCTTGCCGCTGGAGTTGCTGAACGGCCTGGGTGTTTCGCCCAGCGACGTCTTCCTGTTCAGCCAGCCGGTGAACACCGAAGGCGGCCCGCTGAAGGGGATCGAGGTCAGCTATCAGCAGCCCTTCACCTTCCTGCCCGGACCGTTCGACAATCTCGGCGCCATCTTCAACGTCACGCTGGTGGACTCCAAGATCAGCTATATTTCCTCGCGATCGCCGACGGGCTTCGTTGAAAATGATCTGCTCGGCCTTTCGAAGACCGCCTACAACGCCACCCTCTATTACGAAGACGATCGGTTCAGCGCCCGCGTCTCGGCCGCCTATCGCGATCGCTATCTGACCGCGGTCCCTAGCGGCACCAGCACCAATGACATCGATGGCGTGCGTGACATCGTGACGGTGGACGCCTCGGCCTCCTATGCTTTGACGGACCGCATCAAGGTGACGTTTGAAGGTTTGAACCTGACCGACGCCTTCAATGAGCAGTACACGGACAGTCGCCGGGATAGCATCTACGTCTATTCGCACACTGGAAGGCAGTACAACTTCGGCGTCCGCTACACCTTCTAAGACACTCCCACCTCCCCCGGGAGACTGGGCGCTGAACGGCTCGCCGGTCAGCGCCCTCTTTTTCCATTCGGAGCCAGCATGCGTTTGTCCCTTTCGCGCCGTCAGGCGCTCGCAACCGCCGTCGCCCTACCGCTCATGGCGTCCGGTCGATCCTGGGCTGCGACGGCTGGATACGACGCCGTGGTTGGGACTGAGGATGCCGGCCGTCGCTTCGGCGCGCCGGCCTATCCCACCCTTTCCGCCGCCATCGCCGCCGCACCGGCAGACGGATCGAAGCCTTTTCGCATCTTGATCACGCGCGGCATCTGGACCGAGCAAGTTGTGGTCGATAAGCCCTTCGTTCATCTGATCGGCAAGGATCGGTCAGGGTCGGTGATCAATCACCTGGCGGCATCGGGATTGGCGGCGCCGGATGGGCGGATGTGGGGCACATTCCGCACCCCGACCCTGTTCGTTCGCGCGCCCGATTTTCACGCCGAGAACCTGACGATCAACAACGCCTTCGACGGTCTGGCGGAAATGACCAAGCCGAACGGCCTGCACTCTCACAATGGCGCAGGGCCCCAAGCCGTGGCTCTGATGATGGACAAGGGGTCGGATCGCGCCGTTGTCCGCAACTGCGATATTCTCAGCTATCAGGACACCTTGTTCCCCGACGCGGGCGCGACACTGTTCGAAAACTGCCTGATCACTGGCAGCTATGACTTCATCTTCGGTGGTGGGCGTGCTTGGTTCGAACGTTGCGAAATCCGATCTCGACTGCGTCCCGCCGATCCGGTCGAAGGCTATATCGCCGCTCCAAGCACATCGATCGAGCAGGACTACGGCTTTGTCTTCCACGATTGCCGTCTCACCAAGGACGCCGGCGTCCTGCGGCATTCCGTGTTTTTGGGACGCCCTTGGCGACCGTCCAGCACCTTCCCTGATGGTCGGTACGGCGATCCGAAGTTTGTCGGCGCAGCGACCTTCCTCGACTGCTGGATGGACGACCATATCGCGCCGGCAGGCTGGACCGAGATGTGGTACACCGGCCGCGACGGCAATCCCCGCACAATGCTTCAGCCGGAAGACGCCCGCTTCGCTACCTTCGGATCGCGCGGACCTGGTCGCGCAGACTTTTCGCGGGGCAAGCGTCTGACGCACCCGCAGGCGAGGCGGCTCGATAGAGTTGACGTCATAGGACGACGATAGCCGCTATGCAGCGTGCTTAATTTTCCGAACCGGCATCCAGGCGAACTGGACGTTACCATTCCGATCAATCCGACCGAAGAACCGGCGCCGGGCGACGCGACAGGGCGTGCAGGGCCGCCACACCGCCGCCCAGAGCCGCGACCCCCGTGGTGCTGGTGAGAAGAAGAACGACGCCGGTCCAGTCCACGCTCCATGTCGCCTTGAACGCGAGGGTCACGACAGGCCAGGCGCCGGCGGCGCCGAGAAGGAGGCCGGCCAGACCGGCGATGGCGCCGACCAGGCTGTATTCAACGAGGTAGGCGGTCAGGATCTGGGCGTGGGAGCCGCCCAGCACCTTGAGGACGGCGGCCTCGCGCGCCCGCTCGCGCACGCCCGCCGCAATAGCTCCGATAAGAACGAGCAGGCCCGCGAGACCGGCGACGGCCGCGGCCCCGCGAATGGCCAGGGCGAGGCGGTCGAACAGGGTAGCGGCGGCCTCGAGCTGCTCGCGGACGCTGATGATGTTCACCTCTCGGAAGTCTGCGCCAAGCGCCTGCGTCAGGGCGCGTTCTTCGGCGGGCGAGGCGCGGGCGATGGCGACGCTGCGCGGATTGGCGCCTTTGATGGCGGCGGCGTTGAGGACGAGCAGGAAGTTGGTCCCGAACCCGCCCGGCTCGGTCCGACGAAGGGCGGCGATGCGCACATCCATCTCGCGGCCCAACAGTTGCAGGGTCAGGCTGTCGCCCACCTTGAGATCGGCGGCCTTGGCCAGATCCCGAGAGAGCGCGATCTGAGGCGGACCGGCGTAGTCGGCGGCCCACCATTTGCCGGACACAACATTCGCATCGTCCGGCGCGCCGGCTAGGGCGGACAGGAGAATATCCTGATCGAAGGCCCAGCGTTCGCCTTGAGGCAGGGCGTCCACATCGACCGGTGCGCCCTTCAACCGCACGATCCGCCCGGTCAGCAGGGGAAGGCGCCGGTAGCGATCCGTTCCGGGTCTCGCCATCACCTTCGCCACCGCCGCATCGAACGCGGCGCCGCGATCGTCGGGGATTTCCGTGAAGACGACGGATGGGGCCGATCGTGGTGCGACCTCGGTGATCTGGCCCAGCAGGCTGGACTGGATCAGGACGACCATGGCCAGAAGTGCGACACCCACGCCGATGGCCGGGGAGGCGGTGCGCGCCGCCGAGCGCGGGCCGGCGAGATTGGCCAGTCCCAGCCGCACCGCACCGCCGGCGTGTCGTCTCAAACGCCCGGCCAAAAAGGCCGCCGCACGGCCGAGCGCCCACAGAAGGGCGAAGGCGACGACCGTGCCGGCGATCAAGGCGGCCGCAGCAAGTTTCGACGGTGCGGTCCAAAGGGCCAGGCCTGCCAGCCCGATCGCGGCCAGGACAGCGAAGACCAGTTCGACGCCAAGGACAGGTCGGTCGGTGAGTTGGCGACGGAACAAGGCGGACGGCGGTGTGGCGCGGGCGCGGGCCAGGGGCGTGAGAGCGAAGGCGGCGGCCGCTAAAAGGCCGAACATCCCCGCCTTGATCAGCGGAGCCGGATAGACCGCGAAGAGGGCGGGGATGAGCAGGCTGTCCTTCGCCAACACGCCGATGGCGAGCGGCGCGACGGCCCCGATCACGAGCCCGATAGCGACCCCGACGGCGGCCAGCACGCCGATCTGGATCAGATAGATGTCGCGGATCAGCCCGCCCTCGGCGCCGAGCGCCTTCAGCGTCGCGATCGACGGTTTGCGCCCCTCAAGATAGGCCGAGACAGCGCCCCCGACGCCGAGCCCGCCGGCCACCAGGGACGCAAGACCGATGAAGCCCAGGAAATACTCCAACTGATCGATCAGCCGTCCGGCGCCGGCGGCGGCCTCCGACCGATCCCGGGCTTCGAGCCGGCTCTGCGGAAACCGTTTTTCGACGCCAGCGATGGCGGCCTTGGGGTCGACGTCGCCGGGAAGGGCGATGCGCACAGCCTCGCCGAACAGGCCGCCGGGCGCGAGCAGGCCGGCCTGTTCGACGGCGGGGACCGTCGTCACCACGCGCGGCCCGAGCGCAAAGCCCCGGCCAAGTCGGTCTGGTTCGGCCAGAAGGAGGGCGCGGGCGACGTATCGCGCGCCGCCGACGGTGAAGGTGTCGCCGAGCTTGAGATTCAATCGGTCCAGCAGGCCCTGTTCGACGACGGCCCCCGCTATACCGTTCTCGACGCGCAAGGCTGTAGCCAGATCCGGGGCGCCCGACAGTTCGACCGCGCCGACCAAGGGATAGGCGGCGTCGACCCCGCGCATATCGACCAGACGACGCTGGCCGGTTCCGGTTTCGGCCATGCCGTTGGCTCGCACCGAATAGGCCACGGGCCCCAGGGCGGAGAAGGCTGCGCGTTGGTCAGGGCTGAACCGGCCCTGGTCGAGGCTGAAGACGACGTCGCCGCCGAGAATCTCCCGCGCCTGGCTGGCCAATCCTTGGCGGAAGGCCTCTGCAGTCGATCCCGAGGCGGCGATCGCCGCCACGCCCAGCGCCAGACAGGCCAGAAAGATTCGAAATCCCGCAACTCCGGAACGGAGTTCGCGTCGGGCGAATCGGAAGGCGAGCCTCATGCAGAGGCCTGCGCCGGGGCGACGACCTGGCCGTCGCGCATCGTCACGATTCGGTCCGCGCGCGCGGCGAGACGGTCGTCGTGGGTCACCATGACCAGGGCCGCGGCGCTGTCTCGGACTAGGTCGAACAGCAAGTCGGCGACCAGAGCGCCGTTGGTACCGTCCAGATTTCCGGTCGGTTCGTCGGCAAACAGGAGTTCCGGCCCGACGGCCAGGGCGCGGGCCAAGGCGACGCGCTGCTGCTCGCCGCCGGACATCTGATGAGGATAATGCGACCGCCGGGCGCCGAGGCCAACCCGCTCCAGCCAGATGCGCGCCAAGGCCACTGCCCCCGGCCTGTTGGCCAACTCGAGCGGCGCGGACACATTCTCCTCGGCCGTCATATTGGGCAGGAGGTGGAAGCTTTGAAAAACCAGAGCGGCGCGTCCCCGACGCAGGCGGGCGCGGCCGTCCTCGCCCAGCGCGGCCATATCCTGACCGAACAGCATGGCCCGGCCCCGGGTCGGGGTTTCCAGCCCCGCGGCGATGGAGATCAGCGACGACTTGCCCGATCCGGAGGGGCCGACGATGGCGACCGTCTCGCTTGGCGCTACGACCAGGTCCACGCCACGAAGAATCTCCACCGGTCCTGCCGCCGAGGGTAGGGTGAGGACGACGCCGTCGAGGACGAGCGGAGCGGCTGAAGCCATCGATATGTCGCCTGCTGCACTGGGAGGAGGAAAATCGGTCCCTATATGGGAGTGCAGATCATGACTCCAAAGCCCTCCTCGCCCATGCCGCCCATCCACCGCCGCACGCTCTTGACCGGAGGGGTGGGGCTCGTCCTCGCCGGATGCAGCGCCTCGAAAGAGGACACGTCAGAGACGCCGGCTAAGCCCTCGGTCTCGCCTTCACCCACGGCTGCACCTTCGGACGGACCCGAAAAAATCGTGACCCTCTTGGGCGATTCCATCACCGCCGGATTCGGCCTGCCTTCGGCCGAGGCTCTGCCGGTGCGGCTGGAAGAGGCGTTGAGGGCGAAGGGGCTCCGGGTGAGGGTTCGCGGCGCCGGGGTTTCGGGCGACACGACCGGCGGCGGGCTGGCCCGGGTCGGATACAGCGTCCAGGACGACACCGACCTGTGCGTCGTCGCCCTGGGGGGAAATGACATGCTCCAGGGCGTGGATCCCAAAACGGTCCGGTCCAATCTGGAGGCGATCATCGCCTCGCTGAAGGCGCGCGATATTCCCGCCTTGCTCGCAGGGATGAAGGCTCCGCCTCAGTACGGCGCCTACGCCGTCGAGTTCGACCGCATCTTCGCGGACCTGGCGCGCAACGAAGATGTTCCGACCTATCCTTTCCTGCTGGAAGGCGTGGCCCTGGATCGCCGTTACAACCAGCCGGATGGCATCCATCCCAACGCCCAAGGGGTGCGCATCATCGTCGACGGATTGGCGCCGGTCGTCGCAAAAGCGCTGTCTATGTAGTCGAGGACGCGGCGACGTTATGAGATCGCACCGAGCCCCCGATTGCTCGTCGCTTTGTGCGATGGAGCTTACTGTTGTTTGAAAAGAATTCCTGTCTGAGCGTCCTATGCCGAAATCCAACGACACCGTGCATCTGCGCTTCACGCTAAAGGGCGAAAGCGGTCCATTCTGGCAGACCAATGCAACAGTGGCCTCGGTCGCCAATGGAACCGCCCTGTTAGACGGCCTGGTCCGCCAGATCGCAGCCCGTATCGCCGATTTTCGCCGAGCCGGGGAGGGTCGTTGGACGCTCGATTTCGAAGTCCGGGCGCGGCCGTGACCACTGCGCTATCGTAGTTTCTCTGTATCGCATGCCTAAATGCCGGGCGCGTTTGTGCACGCGGTTCGCGAGGCCGCCGATGTCCGGCAGGTTAGCCCCAACGAACTAATCTACACGGCCGTACTGCAGGAGTTGGACGCTACGATCGCCCGAGGCGTGGAATGATGGGAGTTCGAGTCCAGAGATTCAGGCACGTTGGTCCAGACATTTGAAACAAAAGCCGCAACAGCGGGGAATCCAGCGATTGGGAAAAACTGACATAATCTCACCCATCCCGATCAACGTATTTCACATAATATATCTTAGGCGATGACGCGAATGCGTCGCTCAAGGTCGTAAACGGCTCTCTTGAGCTTGGCTTTGAATGGTCACTGGCGTGCCCGCCGGTTTGGGCTGCCGTGTCAGACCGACGCCTTTGACCCACAGCTTCAGCGCCTCCCAGTGGATCGCCGCGACCACCTTGAACGTCATCAGCGGGATCGCTGCTGTCGCAGCGGCGATGCTGCGATCCTCCAACCATTCTCGCTTTGCCGCCATAGCAGCCGTGATTAAAACGCCTTCGGCATCTAGCCCATCGATAGTCATGTCGAGGCGATCGCCCGGTGTATGGCCACGGAACTGGTAATCCATCTCCATGCCCATGAATGGCGACACATAGAGCGCCTTGGCCGCGCCCTGACGAATGACGCCTGCGGCCGGATCTTCGATCGGGATCGGAATGACATAGGCGTGGCGGATGCCGAAGGTGCTGGTCACCTCGTACACCATGGCGGCCAACCGTCCGTCGGGCCAATGGCAATAGTAGATGCTGATCGGGTTGAAAACGTATCCGAGGACGCGTGGCATGGTTAACAGGCGGACAGTTCCGCCTTTTAAGTCGATGCCGGCTTGAGCCATCCACGCATCCACCTGAGGACGCAGCGCGCCAGAACCGTCTCCGTAATCCTTGTCGTGGAAGGACAAGAGATTGAACCGATTGCGCGAAAATAGGCGCAGGCGCGCGTCCACATCATCGATTTCCGACAGGTCGAGCAGGAGCCAGAAGACGCGATAGTTCAGCTTATGGATCTTGGGGCGAAGGCGTCGGTGCATGACCCGGCCGCGATAAAGGGCCGAGCTCAGTGTCACGCGGCACGTTCCAGCTGCGCGCCCATAGGCGTCGTCAAATGAATGCGCCCGCTTTCGTTCGCGACGGACCAAGGGCGACGCACGCCGCCAAGTTGTTCGGCGACGGCGAGGCCGGATTGCAAGCCGTCCTCGTGGAAGCCCGCCCCGAAGTGGGCCCCGCAGAACCAGACGCCCCCCTGCCCTTGCAGGCTCCACAACTGCTTTTGAGACTGTATGGCGGCGGGATCGAAGATGGGGTGTTCGTACAGTTCGCTACGCAAAATCGTGTCGGCGCGCGGCGGACGCGGCGGATTAAGCGTGACGAACAGGTCGTCGCCCGGCAGACCTTGCAGTCGGTTCATCCAATAGGTGACGCAGAGGCCGTCATCTGCTCCGATGTAGTTCCAGCTGGCCCAGGCGCGACGGCGATGCGGCATCAGGCTGGCGTCGGTATGCAAGACGGTCAGATTTCGGCTGTACCGGAAAGCGCCGAGCAGCGCCTTCTCGCGCGCCGTCGGTTCAGCCAGCATCGCCAGAGCCTGGTCGGCATGGGACCCGATCACGACCTGGTCGTAGCGCTCGCCCCCGCCTTGGTTGTCGTGAACGAAGACGCCCTGATCGCTACGCCGTACGGAAGCGACGCCGTGGTCCAGCCGAATGTCCTGGATGGCGCGAGCGAGATGTTCGACATAGACGCGGCTGCCACCCTCGACGGTGCGCCACAGCGGCCGCCCCACCAGTTTCAGCAGGCCGTGATTACCGCAGAAACGGATGAAGGACTCGGCCGGATAGTCCATCAGCGTGTGCGCCGGCGATGACCAGATCGCGGCGGCCATAGGCAACAGGTGATCGTCGCGGAACGCCTCGCTGAAGCCTTCCCGCTTTAGATAGTCACCGAGCGTCAGCGAGGAATCGGACATTGCAGCCAAATCCTTTGGCGCGTCGCGATAAAAGCGCAGGATTTCGCTCAGCATCGACCAGAAGCGAGGACGCAGGGCATTGCGACGCTGAGCAAACAAGCCTGGCGCGGCATATTCGAACTGTCCGTCATCCAGTGAGACAGCGAACGACATATCCGTCGCGCGTGTCGGGATCCCCAAATGCTCGAACAGGGCGATCAGATTGGGATAGGTCGCGTCATTGAAGCAGATGAAGCCAGTGTCGACCGCAATGTCGCCGGAAGGCACGCTGGCCATCACCGTATTCGAATGCCCGCCCAGGCGGTCGCCCTTTTCGTAAAGCGTCACGTCATGGCGTTTCGACAGAAGCCAAGCCGAAGACAGGGCGGCGACGCCAGATCCGACCACAGCGATCTTTTGACGTTCGGCAGAGGGCGTCGCGGACGACAGAGGCATGAAAACTCCGAAAGATACGCCGCAGCGCAGTCGCTAAGGCATGAACGGATTACGGGTCGCCGTCATGTTCGGATCGCGATTGATCCAGACATTTCCGCTGAGCGTATTAGTGTTCATGCATGCCGAGCCGTTATCCTTCGCATCAACGCCATGTCGGTCCAACCGCGTGAAGGCGCTCGACAGCTTGCCTGATCCGCTGCTGCACGATCGGCTGATCGAACAGATCGCACTGAGGCGCGATCGTGACGCCTTCGCTGCGCTCTTCGCCTATTTCGCACCGCGGCTGAAGGCCTGGCTGATCAAGTCGGGCGCGACGCCCGGAGCGGCCGAAGACTTCGCGCAGGACGCCATGCTGACCGTCTGGCGCAAGGCTGATCTATTTGATTCCTCCAAGGCGCGCGCCGCCACGTGGATTTTCACCATTGCTCGCAACCGTCGGCTGGACATGCTTCGTCGTGACGCGCGACCCCTGCCGACGCCCGAAATCGAGCTGGCGGGGGACGACGTCCGCCGGCCCGATGAACTGCTGTCGATGTCGCAAGACGCGGACCGCGTCCGTGACGCCTTGGCGCGGCTCAGCGCCGACCATGTCGAGGTCCTGCGTCTGGCCTTCTTCATGGACAACTCTCATTCAGAGATCGCCAAACATCTCGGCCTGCCGCTCGGCACCGTCAAATCCCGTATTCGTAACGCCATGACCAAGCTTCGTTTGATCCTCGCGCCGTCCGAGGACGCTGCGCGATGAAACCTCAGCGCAATCCCTCCGAAGAACGTTTGCTGGCCTATGCGGCCGGCACGCTCAGCCCACCCGAGGCTGTTGTGATGGCGGCGCATCTGGCGATGCGGCCGGCCAATGACGCCTGGGTGCGCGACCTGCAGTCGGTCGGCGGCGAGTTCCTGGACGAGACTCCCCCCTCCCCCTTGTCGAATGATGCGCTCGCCTTGGCGATGGCGCGGATCGAGACGGATGCCGGCAAAGCCAATCACAGCGCGCCCCTGAACGACATGCCCGAGCTGCCCGAGCCGCTGCGGCGGTATGCGCTGGGCCCATGGCGCTGGGTCGGGCCCGGCATGCGCGTGCGCGATGTCCATGCGCCCCGGGATGGTGATTGTCGTGTCATTCTTCTGAAGATCGAATCCGGTCGAGAGACGCCAAAACACACGCATGGCGGCGTCGAGCTGACCTGCGTCATCTCCGGCGCTTACGCGACCGAAACCGAGCGTTTCAACGTGGGCGATTTCGAAGAGGCGGACCCGGATGTGCTGCACCAACCCCGTGTGGTGTCGGACGAGCCGTGCCTGTGCGTCGTCGCGCTCGACGGTCAGATTCAGCTGGATGGGTGGGTCGGCAAGCTGATCCAGCCCTTCGTTCGCCTGTGACGGCTCTCGCGACCATTTGGGGTGTCGCCGCACTATTTCTCGTTGGCGTCATGTCTACGGCCTGGCTGGTTCAGAAACGAACGGGCCAGGGCGGTTGGGCGGACGCCTTCTGGTCGCTCGGACTGGGAGCGGCCGGTGTCGGCGTCGCGCTCTTCCCGATCGACGGCGCCGCTCCGTCATTGCGCCAGTACCTTGCAGCGCTCCTGATTGGCCTTTGGGGATTGCGGCTGGGGTCCCACATCGCTGTTCGCGCCGCCCATGAAGAGCGTGAGGACGCTCGGTACGCGCGTCTGCGAAAGGACTGGGGCGCCGGTTTTCAGGTCAAGATGTTCGGCTTCCTTATGCTGCAAGCCGGAGCCGCCGCCTTCCTGGCGCTGAGTGTAATGGCGGCGGCGCGCAACCCGGCGCCCGGCCTGACGCTTCAGGATGGCGTAGCGACACTGATCTTTGTCGGAGCCCTGGTTGGAGAAGCCGTTTCGGATCGCCAGCTGGCGGCCTTCAAACGCAACCCGGCCAACAAGGGTGGAATCTGCGATGTCGGTCTTTGGGCCTGGTCACGCCACCCGAACTATTTCTTCGAATGGGTGAGTTGGTGCGCTTGGCCTGTGTTCGCCATCGATCTGAGCGGTGCATGGCCGTGGGGTTGGCTGGCGTTGACAGGACCAGCCTATATGTACTGGCTTCTGACCCAGGTGTCCGGCGTGCCCTTGCTGGAAGAGCATATGCGACAGTCGCGACCCAAGGCGTTCCAGGCTTATGCCGCCCGCACCAGCGTTTTCTTCCCTCGCCCGCCCCGTCGTTAAAGCGATCTCAGTCCTTCTGGGCTGTCCCCAGATGCGTTTCGCCGCGCTCGCGGGCCATCTCCATCTGCCTGTGACGCTCGACATATCGCCGACGCTGGACCTCGTCGCGGGCGTTGTGACAGCGCTCGCAGCATACGCCTTCGACATAGTGAGACGAAGCACGACCCGCCTCGTCCACTGGCAGACGACATGCCCGGCACAAGGTATGAGGACCTTGGCTTAGGCCGTGCCCGACCGAGACGCGTTCGTCAAAGACGAAACACGTTCCATGCCATAGGCTCTGATCCTCATCCACCGTCTCAAGATAGCGAAGGATGCCGCCCTCAAGATGGTGGACGTTCTCCACACCCTCAGCCTTCAGGAAGGCCGTCGATTTCTCACAGCGAATGCCGCCGGTGCAGTACATGGCCACGCGCTTGGCGCCGGTCTGCTCAATCAGCGCGCGACCTTCGCTCCGGAACCAGTCGGGAAAATCGCGAAAGCTGCGGGTGTTGGGTTGGACGGCCCGTTCGAACGCGCCGATCTCGCCTTCGTAGTCGTTGCGCGTATCGATCACCAAGGTCTCGGGATCGGCGATCAGCGCGTTCCAGTCCGTGGGCGTAACGTAGACGCCCGCCTGATTGGGAGGGTCCAGATCCGGCTGTCCCATGGTGACGATCTCGCGTTTGACGCGCACCTTCATCCGGTGGAACGGCAGGGCGTCTGTCCAGGCGTATTTGAGCTCCAGCGTCTCGAAGCCTGGCATGGCGCGGATCGTGGAAAGCACCGCTGCGATGGCCGCCTCCGATCCGGCGATGGTGCCGTTCAGACCCTCCGGCGCGACGAGCAGGGTTCCCCTCACCTGCCCAGCGTCGCAGACCGCCTGAAGCGTCTTGCATACGGCTTCGGGGTTGGCCACCGGCGCGAACCGGTAGAGCGCGGCGACACGGACGGCTTGATCGGACGAGGTCTGATGGTCAGTCATGGATCAGCCCCTAGAATGCGCCGGAGATGGCGCGCCCAGCAGGACTCGAACCTGCAACATCCCGCCTAGAAGGCGGCAGGAAAGCGAATGAATACAAAGCGCAAGCCGTAAAACCGCGCAACATCTGCCCTATATAGATCAATCAGTTACGATCTGGCTGTAAAAATTTCGCGGGAGCTCAACCTCGACCGGCACTTGGTGCCGGTCTGCAAGGGTCCGGTTTCAGCAGCCACGTCAATTTCGCAAATCGACCCATTACGGACATGTCGTTCCGGCGCAGGTATCCCAAAAAGAGGAAAGCCTACCTGCCCAAGATCTGCTTTGCGAGCCTATGCCATGTCAAATAAAGAGGCTTGAAAGTCTCTACGGGAACACGATTAGGAGGATAGGGCTCCAACCGTGTTAATTGGTCGGATGCTAACGTGCACGGAATGTTCAGCCATGGCATCCAAAATGGCAGCGTTGTCCGAGCATTGTGATGACCAAAATATGCAAGACGAATATTTGGAAATGGCTCGAATCTGGCGATCATTGGAGGCCGATGCCGCCAAGAATTAAGCGGTAACTGGTAAGCAAACCGCGAGTGAGCCGCGATTGTGGATTTTGTGGCCATCTACAGCAATCTAGGCCGAGTGTGAGCTATGCCTTATTTTACTTTTCGTGATGTGCAGCTCAAAGCCACCGAGGCGGGATTGGTTATGAGCCGTCGTGATGACGGCATCTACCTGCGATACCGCGACCCCAACGTGAGTAGTCAAACTTGGTCAGGCCTGACGTTTTTGGACGCCCGTAGCGTCGTCGATGCAGAAGCCACCAAAATCCGGTAACGCGCTGATATCGTGATCGGGAAAGGGTAACAAGACCTACGTCGAGGCAAGCGGCTTGCTTGACCGTTGATGGAATCGCCGCGCTGCGGTTAGGCTAAGTTCTACTTCCCACCCCTAGCTGACGTTGAACGCGACCGCTTCCCGGCCTGGAGGTCAACGTCCGATTTCAACGGCGAAGCCAAGACCTGAGATCGACCCATTGCGGAAGTTATGCGAGAGTGTCAGCGTCCAGTGAGTGAGGCTGTGAATATGCGAGCACTCGGGCTGGTCTTTACGTTTCTGGTGCTCGGCTCCCTAGTGTCGGCATGTATGATCCTGGATCCCGATCCGCAGTTCGACCCGAAATTTGGAACAGGCGCGATCCTCTACGCTGCGCGGTTTCCAAACTGGGCTGTTGAAGTGAGAGAGGACGGCGTCATCCTGAGTGAAGGGACTGACATCACCTTCTACAGTGGCAGGCCGACGGCCCTCTACGGTCAAACCGGTAACCGCTATGAGGGGTCGGCCCATCGAACCTACATTGTTCAGGGGAACGCTGAGAAGGAGGTTATTTCCTTCCGAATGGATGTCGAGTTTTTGCCCTGCGAATCCGGACCAGGTGCCTCCGAGACGAGTATCGCTTATCTCGCTCTTGATGGTGAGAAGACGCCCAAGCTCGGCTGTGGGGGTCCACCTGAGCGTCATCCCATCTCGCGACTCCCATAAGCCGTCATCGAACCTCGCGAACACGCGATTGAAGTTCCGCTAACCGCCCCTAGCCGACATTGCGGATGTCCGCTTAGCGGCGGGACGGAGCACCCGCCCTAGGGTGTAAAACTATTTGATCGGATCGGCGGGAAAGCTTGGCGCGCCCAGCAGGACTCGAACCTGCAACATCCCGCTTAGAAGGCGGGTGCTCTATCCGGTTGAGCTATGGGCGCTCTGGCAAGACGTCAGGCGTCAGTGCGTCCAGGACTGCTTGCGGTTGGTGGCGAAATTGTCGGCATAGGCCTTGATGATCACCGGCGGATCGTTCGGCTCGTGCAAGCGGAAGGCGATGCCGTGACGCTCGGCGTATTCGATCGCCTCTTCCTTCGATTCGAAGCTGAGCCGAACCTGGCCGTTCATGTCGGTGGAGCTGGTCCAGCCCATCAGCGGATCGATGGTGCGCGCCGACGCCGGTTCGAATTCCAGCCGCCAGTCGCGGCTCTTGGCCTTGCCCGACTGCATCGCAGTTTTGGCCGGGCGGTAGATGCGAGCCAACATGGCGAAATCCTCAGTGACGGCGGAGTCTGTGACCCTGCCATAACGCGCGCTGGACATATGATCCAGCGGCCTTCCGTTGGTCGGGGCGAGAGGATTCGAACCTCCGACCCTCTGGTCCCAAACCAGATGCGCTACCAGGCTGCGCTACACCCCGGACCGAACGGAGCGCTCTATTGGCACTTCGCGACGCGATCCGCAATCAAGGCTTGAAATAAGGATGTAAAACTTTGTCGCCGGGTTTGGCGTTGATTTCGGCCGCCCGCCCTGCCCGCAGTTCTAAGACGCCGTTGGCGGCGCCATTGGAAGGGATCGGCGCCTCGGAGAAGGGCGTGGCGTGCGAAGCGATCGAGACGATCCGACCCTGCGGATCGATATACAGAATATCCAGGGAGCTCGGCGTGTTGCGCATCCAGAAGCTTTGCTCGCGCGGCGCTTCGCCCGGCCACTGGAACAGCATGCCGCGGTCGGCTTCGAGCGGCGGACGAAACATCAGTCCCCGTTGACGTTCGGGCTCTTCGTCAGCGATCTCGACCCAGAACTGATGCTCGCCTGACGTGGTCACGACGGCCAGCTTCTGCAGCGGCTCGCCATTGGGGCCGACCGGCGCCTTGGCTGCGCATCCGGCGAGCGCGAGCATAATAAGCCCCGCCATCGCAAAACGTCTCGTCGTCTTGATCATACGCCTCTCCTGGGCGCTGAATCAGTCGCCCGTTCTGATGTCTGCAACCACCAGACCTTTGGGCCCGTTGGCAAATCGCACCCGCACGGCATCGCCAGGAATCAGATCATCCAGGCCGCAGCGACGCAGGGTTTCGATGTGGACGAAGATATCGCCCGGCTCACGATCACGCACGACGAATCCGTAGCCCTTGGTGCGATTGAACCATTTGACCAGGGCGGTCTCCAGCTGTTCGTCGCTATCGGCGAGCGGCCGCGGCGGCGGCGAAGTCACGGCACGACGCACGGTCGGCGTCGCTTCGCCCTCGCCCAGGTCATGGATTTCGATCGTCTGCCAACCCTTGGCGCGCTTGACGCAGTCGCAGGTGATGGTAGCGCCTTCATCGGCCGCGTCACGACCAAGATCGCGCAGGCTGCTGATATGCAGCAGGACATCTCTCGTTTCGGTCAGGGTCGGATCGTCAGGGACGATGAAACCGTAGCCCTTGACGGCGTCGAACCACTTCACGCGCCCAGTGACGCGAACGGTCTGCGCCGTTTCCGTCTCTCTAAAGTCAGACACTTAAAAACCCCCGCCCGCGCCTCCAGCGGACTCGCTTTATATTTAACACCGTTCCGCGAAATTTTGAAAAGCGGAAAATGCGCGTCTATGCAAAAGCTTGCGTTTGGGAGAGTGCAGACGCGCGTCGTAGGCGCTGGCGAATGACCGCCGGTTTCGTCCACAATATGATTTAGGCCATTTCTCGGGAGCCTCAAAAGGCTCAACCATACTACTGCCCGCGTGGCAGTCCCTAGGGGAGTCGAACCCCTCTTTTCAGGTTGAAAACCTGACGTCCTAACCGATAGACGAAGGGACCGCTGCGCGGGAGAGCCGGCGATATAGCCGCGCCCTCGGGGCGGTGCAAGCGTGGATTTTCAGTTTTTTGGAGCCGTCGTCAGATCATTCGAGGATCGGCGACATCCTCGATCTCGAACTGCACGCCCTTGCGGCCATTCCAGTCGTCGGCCTTCAGCCGGCCCACGATGCTCAGCCCGCCTTGCCCTGAGAGCAAGGCCTGGCCCGTCGGCAGATCGGCGCAGCGCCAGGCGATGGCTCTGACCGACGCACCATCCGGACCGACCAGCCGGCAGCGCACATGACCGCCGTTCATGGCGACGGGTTCGCGGGCTTGAACGCCGCTCAGGGCGAAGCTGGGTTCGGGGTTGGCGGGGCCGAATGGGGCCAGACGCTCGAACGATTCGAACAGATCGCGCGTCGCCGCCGCGGGGTCGATCAGGACGTCGATCTCCAGCACGTCCTGTGCGACAGCTTCGACCCTTTCGGTAGCGAGTCTCTCGTTCAGGAAGGCCGTCAGCTCGGGCACGCGCGCACCGTCCATCGTCAGGCCTGCCGCCATGGCATGACCGCCGCCAGCGAGCAGGATCCCGCTCTCCCAGGCCGCCTGGATCGCGCGTCCCAGGTTCATGCCTGGCTGTGACCGGCCCGAGCCCTTCCCGAGACCGGTGACGGGATCGACGCCAATGACGATCACTGGCTTGCGCCAGCGCTCGCGCAAACGGCCGGCGACGATCCCGACGACGCCCGGATGCCAGTCCTCGCCCGCGACCACGACGACGGCGCTCTCGTCGGCATGGGCGCCGGTCGCCTCGACTCGACGAACGGCGGCGTCGGTGACGGCTCGCTCGACATCGCGCCGTGACACGTTCAGCGCATCAAGCTCGATCGCCAGGGCCTCAGCCTCGGCCGGATCATCCGTCGACAACAACCGTGCGCCCAGATCGGAGCGACCGATGCGCCCTCCCGCATTGATGCGCGGTCCCAGGATGAAACCGGCATGATTGCTCTTGGCCGGTCCCGGTTCGGCGCCGGCCGCCGCCAGAAGGGCACGCAGACCCGGATTACGCCAGTCGCTCATGACCTTGAGACCAAGGCCGGTCAGGGCGCGATTGAAGCCTGTCAGGCCCGTCACGTCACAGATGGCGCCCAGGGCCGCCAGATCCAGCCACTGACGAATATCCGGCTCGATCCTCTCGGCGAACAGGCCCCGACGCCGCCCCTCCCTGTTCAGCGCCGCCAGAAGCACGAACACGACGCCCGCCGCCGCCAGATTTCCCTGACCCGAGTTGCAGCCCGGTCGGTTAGGATTGACCACTGCCAGCGCCGTCGGCGGCTCGCTGCGCATCAGGTGGTGATCGATAACGACGACGTTCAGGGCGATGGCGGCCGCATGGGCAAGGGCTTCGTTCGCCGCCGCCCCGCAATCCACCGTAATGACCAGGTCCGCACCCGATGCCTTCAGCGTATCGAAGGCCTTGGCGCTGGGGCCGTAACCTTCGGTCATCCGGTCCGGAACATAGATCGAAAGCGTATGCCCCATCGTCCGGAACCAACGCACCAGCAGCGCCGCGCTGGAGGCGCCGTCCACGTCGTAGTCGGCGAACACATGAATATTCGCCTTGGCCTGAAGCGCGTTCAGGATCGCATCGGCCGCTGCGTCCATATCCATAAAGCTGGACGGGTCGGGAAACAGGGCGCGCAGGGTCGGGGTGAGGAAATCTTGGCCCTGGTCTGCGCGAACGCCCCGCGAGGCCAATGCCCGGGCCAGCGGTTCTTCCAGGTTCAGGGTCTGCATGTGCGCGCGCGTCGTGGCGGCATCGGCCGGACGTTGGCGCCAGGCGCGCCCGGACAGGGACCGAGACACGCCGAGGAATGCGTTCAGAGTCTTTGCGCCGCCGTCGTCTGCCATCAGCGCATTATCGCGGGATTCTGCATCCCGCGCGACCGGTCATCGCGTCGCGCGGCGGTCGAGCGGCGGCGGAGCCTTGGCCCTATCACGCAGGCTTTGAGCAAAGGCCTCGATATCCGCCTGGGTTCGGACGGCGTCAGGCGACACCGGAACGGCGTTCACGGCTGCGCGTGTTTCGGCGGCGAGCGCCTCGGCGTCGCCGAGCGTCCAGTCGATGCGTGCGATCTCGCTCGTCAGCGTCGCGCTGTCGCCTTGGAGACGCTGCACATTCGACGCGACCTGAGTGACCGGCGGCAGATCGGTCGGCGCTGCCGGAAAGTCCTCCCAGCGCGGATAGCGCCGATTGGCGTCGACCAGTTCCTGCATACGCGGCGCCAACGGCGAGACAGCCTCAGTCTTGGAGGCGGATGCGCCAATACAGCCGCTCAATGGCGTCGCGATCGCGGCTGCAGCGATCAGGATCATCTTTTTCGAGTGCGACGCGTTCATTTCGTTGATGGTCTTATGCCATCATCGCGGTACGCGGAAGGGCGGATGAACCGCCCTCTGGCGCCGGAAGCGCGAAGGACGATCATGGCTAAGACTCCCAGAACGCCGACAAACGCCCCCGATCGCCCCGCACGCAAGGCCGGACGTCCGACGTCCGCCAAGCCCCGCCCGCCTCGCCAGCCCAGGTCGAAACCTGCCGAAACGCGGGAGGCCGCCTCTGAAACCCATGCACAGCCGACTCCTGAACCGACCGCAGCGACGCCCAATCAGGCCGAGTTGATTGAAACCCTGTCGATGAATCTGGCCAAGGCGGCCATGATGGCTCAGAGCGCGATCGCCGAGGCGGCGCTGACCCAGGCCGATCGGCCGGCCGCCCTTTCCGCCGATCCCTTCAACGTCGCGCCAGCCATGACGTCAGTCATGACCAGCTTGGCCGCCCAGCCAGACAAGATGATTCAGGCCCAGGCCGACCTGTTTGGCCGCTATATGCAGCTCTGGTCATCGACGGCGCGTCAGGCAGCCGGCGAGGCGCCCGATCCCGCTCCGGTGGACAAGCGGTTTAAGGACCCGGCCTGGTCCGAAAATCCCATGTTCGACATGATGCGGCGATCCTATCTGCTGACGTCGGACTGGATGAATGGCCTGATCGCCGGGGTCGAGGACGTCGATCCCACGCTGAAACGTCGCGCCCAATTCTTCACCCGCCTGCTGACCGACGCCTTCTCGCCGTCCAACTTCCTGGCCTCCAACCCCGTCGCGCTGAAGGCCTTGGCGGAGACCAGCGGCGAATCGTTGGTGAAGGGCATGCAGAACTTCGCCGCCGATCTGGAACGTGGCGGCGGATCGCTGCGCATCAGCCAGGCCGACTATGGCAAGTTCATCGTCGGCGAGAATGTCGCCACGGCGCCGGGCCAGGTCGTCTGGCGCGATGAGCTGTTCGAACTGATCCAATACGCGCCGACCACTGAGACCCAGCACGAAATCCCGTTGCTGATCTTCCCGCCGTGGATCAACAAATTCTACATCATGGACCTGCAGCCGGCGAACTCGCTGATCCGCTGGTTGTCGGCTCAAGGGTTCACGGTCTTCGTCTGTTCCTGGGTCAATCCGGACAAGGACAAGGCCGGCTTCGGCTTCGACGACTATCTGGAAAAGGGCATCTACCGCGCGGTCGAGAAGACGCTGGAGCAGGCGGGAACCAAGCAACTGAACTCCGTGGGATATTGCATCGGCGGCACCCTGCTTGGCTCTGGTCTGGCGCATATGGCGGCCAAGGGCGACAAGCGCATCGCCGCCGCCACCTTCTTCGCCGCTCAACATGACTTCGCCGAGGCCGGCGACCTGCTGCTATTCACCGACGAACACTGGATCGCCGAGATCGAGCGTCAGATGGATGCGGCGGGCGGCGTCCTGCCGGGCGCAGCCATGGCCGAAACGTTCAACGCCCTGCGGTCCAACGACCTGATCTGGTCCTTCTTCATCAGCAACTATCTGCTGGGCAAGGATCCGCCCGCCTTCGACCTGCTGTTCTGGAACGCCGACCAGACCCGCATGCCCAAGGCGCTGCATCTGGACTATCTGCGTCAGATGTATGGGGCCAATGCCCTGGCCAAGGGGCAGTTCGAGATCGGCGGCCTGACGGCTGACCTGTCGAAGGTCGAGATCCCGCTCTATTTTCAGGCCAGCCGAGAGGATCACATCGCGCCGATGAACTCGGTCTATCGGTCCGCCAAACTGTTCGGCGGCAAGGATGTGACCTTCACCCTAGCCGGGTCAGGTCACATCGCTGGCGTCATCAACGCCCCGGCCGCAAAGAAGTATCAGCACTGGACCAACCCTGCCCTGCCCGCGACCTTGGCTGAATGGCAGGCGGGAGCCATCGAACATCCTGGCAGCTGGTGGGAGCATTGGTCGGCCTGGCTCGGCGCGCGATCCGGTAAGCAAATCCCCGCCCGCGACCCCGCCAAGGGCCCGCTCAAGCCCATCGAGACGGCGCCGGGCAGCTATGTGAAAGTGAAGTCTTGAACCGTCTCGAACCCAACGCCTTGCTCGCCCTCAGCACAGGCGTCGCCTTGATCCTGCTGATCATGACGGCCAGCCTGTTCGGAGAACCGGGCAACACGGTCAAATACGTGATCTCGGCCGTCATCTGCGCGGCCGCTTTCGTCCTGCTTAACGAACGGATGGCGCGCGCGATGAAGCGACCGGTCGCTCAGCCGCTGATCCACGTCAGCACGCCGGGCACGGCGGTGTGGGCCGGACTGTTTCCACTGATCGTAATCGCCATGGCCTGCGCGCCCGTATTCTTCGCCGGTCACGACTATGGGCTGCTGGTGATCATCGCCTCGGTCATCTTCGGCCTGACCGTCGATTCAGCCGTGCGCGCGCGTCGCGCCTAGGCCGAGACGAACTTCAGCGCCACGCCGTTGTTGCAGTAACGCAGCCCCGTCGGACGCGGACCGTCGTCGAAGACATGCCCCTGGTGTCCCAGGCAGCGTGCGCAATGGTATTCGGTGCGTGGAATGCCGATGGCCAGGTCACGCTTCTTGCCGATATTGGCGGTGATGACGTCATAGAAGCTGGGCCAGCCGGTGTGGGAATCGAACTTCCACTGTGACCTGAACAGCGGCAGGTCGCATCCTTTGCAGAAGAAGCTCCCTCGCGCATGCTGGTCGTTCAACGGACTGGAATAGGGCCTTTCCGTCCCCTCGTGCCGCATGACGCGCCATGAGGCGTCTCCCAATCGGCGTCGCCATTCGGCATCGGACACCCGACGATAGGGCGAGGCTGCATACTGCCCCTCCCCCGCCTCGGAGGGTTCGGGAGAACAGGCGGACAGGGCAAGCGCGCCGGCGCCCATCAGAAGGCCCCGGCGATGCACGATCAGGGACTGGGTCATGCCTTTCATACGAAGGGCGCAGCGAAATGGTTTCAGCCGCTCAGATCAGGCCGGTTGTCTCGTCCAGACCCAGCATGATGTTGAGGTTCTGCACCGCCGCGCCCGACGCGCCCTTGCCCAGGTTGTCGAGCAAAGCGACCAGTCGCGCCTGTTCGCCATTGCGATCGCCGAAGACATGCAAGCGCAGGCGGTTGGTGCCGTTCAGGCCTTCGGGCTCGATGCCGGTCATGGCCTCGGTCTCTTCCAGATCGGCGACCTCGACGAAACGCTGGCCGTCATAGGCCTCGACCAGAGCGCCGTGCAGACGTTCGACAGAAGGGGTTTCCGGCAGGGCCCCCAGATGCAGCGGAACCTCCACCTGCATGCCCTGGCGGTAGTTGCCGACCGCCGGCATAAACAGCACGTCTCTGCTCAGACCAGTGTGTTTGGTCATTTCGGGCACATGCTTGTGCCTCAGCGTCAGACCATAGGCGCGATAGGCGGTCGCGGCGCTCCCGCTGTCTTTTGGGGCCGCCTCGAATTCGGCGATCATGGCCTTGCCGCCCCCGGAATAGCCCGACACCGCATTGACCGTGACCGGATAGTTGGCGGGAACCAGACCCGCCTTCACCAGCGGCCGCATCAGGCCGATGAAGCCCGTGGGATAGCAGCCGGGGTTCGACACGAACTGAGAGCGGGCGATCAGCGCACGCTGCCCGGCATCCATTTCAGGAAAACCATAGGCCCAGCCCGGCGCGACCCGATAGGCGGTCGAGGCGTCGATCACCTTGACCGACGGGTTCTCGATCATGGACACGGCTTCCCGCGCCGCATCGTCAGGCAGACACAGGATCACGGCGTCGGCGCCGTTCAGGGCTTCGCGCCGCGCATCCACATCGCGCCGACGATCGCCCAGCAGGATGAGCTCCAGATCCGGGCGCGCCTCCAGCCGCTCACGGATCTCCAGCCCTGTGGTGCCGGCCTCGCCGTCGATGAAGATAGTGTGGGTCAACTACTCAATCCTTCACTCCGGCCACTGCCGGGGCGTTTTCAGTAATGGCGTTGGACTGTGTGGACAATCTGGCAAGCCATGCGGCGCCATTCCCCAAAGTCACGCCTGCCAAGCAGATGATCAGAAGGACAACAGGTACGGCTATCACGCCTGCCAGACCTTTGCCGTCGATGCTCAGGCCAAGCACCTTCAGCGAAACCGAATGCATAGGTCGGTCTTGCAGTTTGCGATTTCTGGACACCGGGCACATCTCCGCATTAGCGAAACTGATGTGCAATCCCTTCGGGTATGGGGGCGCAAATGTGCAAAGCGGTCAAGCGCAGAACCATAGAACGAGGTGCTTTCAGGGTTTGATGCTTAGGGCGGAACCTCAACCTCCCTCTCAAAGCCAATGACCGGCCATGGGTTCGAATTCCATCCGATCTGTCACGTTTGCGTGACTTCCCAGATATACACTCAAGAAAAAGGGCGCTCCGGGTCTCCCCGAAGCGCCCCAAATCCAAACCGCGTAAACGCGATCAGCGCTTCGAGAACTGGAAGCTGCGGCGAGCCTTGGCGCGGCCGTACTTCTTGCGCTCGACGACGCGGCTGTCGCGGGTCAGGAAGCCGTGCGGCTTCAGAACCTTGCGCAGTTCCGGTTCGAAGTGCGTCAGGGCGTGCGACAGGCCGTGGCGGATGGCGCCGGCCTGGCCCGACAGACCCGAACCTTCGACGGTGCAGATCACATCATATTGCGTGGCGCGGTCCGAGACGGTCAGCGGCTGAGCGATCATCATGCGCAGCACGGGACGAGCGAAATACTGCTCTTGGTCCTTGCCGTTGATGGTGATCTTGCCGGTGCCGGGCTTCACCCAGACGCGAGCGATGGCGTTCTTGCGCTTGCCGGTCGAATAGGCGCGGCCTTGAGCGTCCAGCTTCTGGACGTAGACGGGCGCGTCGTTCTCGACCGAAGAGCTCAGGCCCTTCAGGGCGTCGAAGCCGGTGGCGGTTTCGGTGTTGGTCACGTCGGTCATGCTCAGACGCTCCGGGTGTTCTTGGGCGACGCCGACTTGAAGTCGATCGTTTCCGGTTGCTGGGCTTCGTGGTCGTGCGCGGCGCCGGCGAACAGGCGCAGGTGCGTCATCTGCTTGCGGGCCAAGGGGCTTTCCTTGGGCAGCATGCGCTCGACGGCCTTTTCAAGCACGCGCTCGGGGAAACGGCCGCCCAGAACCTTCTCAGGCGTGGTCGACTTGACGCCGCCCGGGTGACCGGTGTGGCGATAGTAGATCTTGTCGGTGTTCTTCTTGCCGGTGAACACCACCTTGTCGACGTTGGTGACGACGACATAGTCGCCGCAATCGACGTGCGGGGTGTAATCGCCGCGGTGCTTGCCGCGCAGACGGTTGGCGATGAAGGTCGCAAGGCGGCCCACCACGACGCCTTCGGCGTCGATGTGGATCCACTTCTTCTCGACCTCGGCCGGCTTCAACGAAGCCGTAGTGCTCTTCAGCATGAGGGGGTTCCTGGAGACGAAAATCGGGTCCGGCCCCCGAGGGAACCGAATGAAGGCGCGCTGATACAGGAGACGATTGGTCGCGTCAACGCACACGACGACACCGCATTTGCTACAACTCGTTGTCTAGAAACGATTTTTCAAATACGGTATTAAAATACCCGAGGCAAAGAAGCGAAGTAGCGTTACGGCGTAACATAAAACGTCATCAAACCATGATTATAGGAGGGCATCGCAACGGCGACAGCTTTGGAGCCCTTCATGATCCTTCATCGTCGCGGTCTGATCGCCACGGGCGCAGCCGCCGCCTTCTCGGGACTGGCGCGTCATGCCGTAGCTCAAACGGAAGGTGAAGAGACCTACGTCAACGATGTCCATGGCTACGGACCGCTCCTGCGCGATCCCAATCGACTGCTCGATCTGCCCGAAGGCTTTTCCTATCAGGTCGTGGCCCAGAGCGGCGACACGATGGACGACGGCCTGTTCGCTCCGGGACAGCCCGACGGCATGGCGTGTTTCCCGCTTGAAGGGTCTCGCGTGGCCCTGGTTGTCAATCACGAGCTGAAGGGCTCCAGCGGCCTGCATCGCAACCTGGGTCCAGGAGGCCTGCGGGAGGAACGGCTTGACCTGTTGGACGCCAGCCGGGGCTACGACACCTATAAGAATGGCAACCCCCTGCCCGGCGGCTGCTCCACCATCATCTATGATCTGGCGACCCGCCAGATGGTCAGCCGGCATCTGACGCTGGCCGGCACCTCGACCAACTGCTGCGGCGGCCCGACGCCGTGGGGCAGCTGGCTGACCTGCGAGGAGACGCTGGAGACGCCGGCCGACGCCGATGTGACCAAGGCCCACGGGTGGGTGTTCGAAGTGCCGGCGACCGCGACTGGCCTGGTCGATCCCGTGCCTCTCAAGGCGATGGGCCGGTTCGATCACGAGGCCGTCTGCGTCGATCCCCGCACGGGCGTCGTCTATCTGACCGAAGACGACAACGCCGGCCTCTTCTATCGCTTCATTCCCAACGCGCCGGGCAAGCTGATCGAGGGCGGCCGGCTTCAGGCGATGGCCTGGAAAGGCGCGCCCTCGGCCGACACCCGCAATCAGGACGGTCGCACCTGGGCTGTCGGCGACTGGAGGGAGATCGAATGGATCAATCTGGACGACGTCGAATCCCCCAATGGCGACCTGGCCAAGCGCGGTCATGCAGCCGGCGCGGCCTGGGTCGCCCGAGGGGAAGGCGTCTGGTGGGGCGATGACGAGCTGTATTTCACAGCGACCTCGGGCGGACCAATCCGACGCGGTCAGGTGCTGCGCCTAGTTCCCGGCTTGGACGGCGCCGCAGATCGTCTTCAGCTGTTCGTCGAGAGCACTGATCCAAAGACTATGAATATGGCCGACAACATCACCGTCGCGCCTTGGGGACACCTGATCCTGTGCGAGGACAACTATTCCTCGGACGTCCGCAACCACCTGAAAGGCGTCACGCCAGAGGGAAAGGTCTATACGATCGGCCGCAACGTCTTCACCGGCAACTCGGAGTTCGCCGGCGCCTGCTTCTCGCCGGATGGCGAGGTGCTGTTCGTAAACATCATGTACCCCGGCATGACGCTGGCGATCAGAGGCCCATGGTCCTCGGTCCGGACGTGAAGATGCGCGGCTGAGCCCGCAGCACCAGCCAGAGGTTCACGGTAGCCGTCGCCAGCACGATCGCGGCGCCCGCCTGGTGCAGCACGCCCAGCCACACCGGAACGGCGTGCACCAAGGTCACGATCCCCAGCAGAGCCTGGAACCAGATCGCACCCGCAAGCGTGAAGGCGGCGAGCCCCATTCCCTCCGCCACGCGCCAGCGCCAGGCCTGGAAGGCATAGACGCTGACGGCGATCAGCAGAGCATAGGCGACCAGTCGGTGATTGAACTGCGTCAGCGCCTGATCATGCAGGAAGGCGGCCGCGCCCAGGCTCCAGTCCGCAGGCGGCAGAACGGCGCCGTTCATCAGCGGCCAGTCGGTATAGACCAGTCCCGCATGACCGCCCGCAACCAGAGCGCCCAGCAGACATTGCAGAAACACCGCGCCCAGCAGCAGGCCGGCGCCCCTCGCCCAGCCCGACGGCGGGCGGCCATGATCTTCGCCATTCCAGGCCTCTAGCCCCGTCCAGATCAGGGCGGCGAACAGCACGAACGCCAGGCCCAGGTGCGTCGCCAGACGCTCCGGCGCGACGCTAACCCGCTCCGACAAGCCGCTGGACACCATCCACCAACCGATCAGACCCTGAAGGCCGCCCAAGGCCAGGAGCAGGACACAACGCCAGATCAGGCGGTTGGGCATAGCCCACTGATGAAATACCGACCGGGCCGGCGCCAGACGGCACAGCAGGAAGATGATCAGCGGCAGGGCGAACACCATACCGACCAGACGACCGATCAGCCGGTGCAGCCATTCCCACCAGAAGATGCCCTGAAACTCGCCCAAGCTCATGCCGGCATTGACCTGCGCGTACTGCGGGATCTGCTTGTACTTCTCGAAGGCCTCGGCCCACTGCGCGTCGTTCAGAGGCGGAATGGCGCCCATGATGGGCTTCCATTCCGTGATCGACAGGCCCGAGCCCGTCAGCCGCGTGATGCCGCCGATCACGACCATCAGGAAGACGACGGCGGCCGTGGCGAACAGCCACACGGCGACGGCGCGGTTACGATCTGGATTTCCGAAACGGTTCATTCGACGCCTGACACTGACCCGGATATGGTGTCGCGTCGAACAAAGACCAGACGCGACCGGTGCGGTATGCCCGCCCCAAGCGACAAGATCGAGTCGGATTGAGTTAACGGCGCTGTCGCCGCAGGAGATCAGGGTTGCAATACGCCGATATCGCCGCCGCCGTCGCAGGCGGCCTGCTGCTGGCCTGGATCGCGGACCTTCTGACAGGCCGGCGCGGCTTCGGCGGCACAAGCCTGGTGTCCGGGATCGGCCTGGCCTGTGGATGGTTCCTGGCGGTCCGGGTCTTCGCGGTCAGCACGATGGACAGCTGGGTCTGGGTGCCGTGGGCGCTCGTTGGATCGGGCATCTGTCTGGTCGCCTTCTTCCTGTTCCGGAACAAGCGCTGATGCCGCCGCGTCTGCGTCGCTTCGTCGCCGCGATCGGCGTGCTGCTCTTTCTCGTTTTTTGGGTCTGGGGGTTGATCGCCCTGCGCGGAATGCTGCCGCCGTCGCAATGGATCGACTTCCTGTTCTTCGGCATCGGCGGGACCGCCTGGGGCCTGCCGCTCATCCCGTTGCTGAGATGGGCCGAGCGCGGCTGAGCGTCGAACCTGACCCCAGATACGGCGATGGGGCCGCCCGCAAGGACGACCCCACCATCATCATTCTTTTTCAAGAATGGTCGGAGCGACAGGATTCGAACCTGCGACCCCTTGACCCCCAGTCAAGTGCGCTACCAGGCTGCGCCACGCTCCGAAGGCGCTCCCTATAGACGGGGGGACCGCTGTCCGCAAACGCTAAAACGACTTTTCCACCTACCGTGAAAGAACGGCGTCCAGACGCGCTTTGGCCTGCTCCAGATCGGCCAGAACCTGATGCAGTTTCGAGGTTTCGGCCCGCGCGACATCGGAAGTCGCCGCAGAGATCGTGACATCGCCGTCGTCGATCAATGCGGCGGCCTCCGCCCCGATCAGCTTTTTCAGCCCCTGCTCCTTGTGCAGACGCTGGACGCCGCGAATCGTCAGTCCGTCATCGTGCAGCAGCCGTTTGACCGCCTTCAGCACCGCGATGTCCTGAGGCCGATAGAAGCGCCGACCGCCGGCCCGTTTCACAGGCGTGACGAAATCGAACTTCGTCTCCCAGAACCGCAGCACATGCTGGGGCGCACCGACCTCGTCGGCCGCTTCGGAAATTGTTCGGAAGGCGTCGGCGCTCTTGGCCACCGCGATCAGGCCTCGACGACGGCGTCGTGAACCCGGCTTTTCATGATTTGCGAGGCGCGGAAGCTGATGACCCGGCGCGGATTGATCGCCGCCGGTTCGCCCGTCTTGGGATTGCGGCCCATCCGTGCCCGTTTCTCACGCACCTGGAAGACGCCGAAGCCGGACAGTTTCACCGTCTCGCCGCGCTCGAGCGATTCGACGATCAGTTCCAGGGTGCGCTCGACCAGGCTGGAGCATTCCTGACGCGACAGGCCGACCTCTTCATGCACGGCCTCGCACAAGTCGGCGCGCGTCACGGTCTGTTGGCCTGCCATCTTATCCCCGCTGTCATGCGATCCGCTCGCATCCATAGGGGCGCAAAGCCCCCGAAAAATCAATGCCTCGATGTCGATTAGAGCCTAAGCGCGCAGGCGCCCCAGGTCAGGCCGCCGCCCATGGCCTCAAGCAGCACCATATCGCCCTTCTTGATCCGTCCATCCTGGATCGCAGCATCCAGCGCCAGCGGGATCGAGGCGGCCGAGGTGTTGGCGTGGGTGGCGACGGTGGAGATCACCTTGTTCTCATCCAGACCCAACCGGTCGCCGACGCCCTTGATGATTCGTTGATTGGCCTGGTGCGGCACGAACCAATCGACGTCCGCGATCTGGATATTGGCGGCTGCGCAGGCGGCGGTGATGCCTTCTGCGATGTTCACGACCGCATGACGGAAGACCTGATTTCCAGCCATGCGCAGATGGCCAACGGTCCCCGTCGTCGCCGGGCCGCCATCAACGTAGAGCAGATCGGTCTTGGATCCGTCAGCGCGCAAGGCGAAGCCCAGCATGCCCTGGTCGTCCGATGTCCCCTGCCCTTCGCGCGGTTCCAGCACCACGGCGCCGGCCCCGTCGCCGAACAGGACGCAGGTGGTCCGGTCGGTCCAGTCCATCAGCCGCGTCATCTCCTCGGCCCCGATCACCAGGGCGCATTTCGACAGACCGCGCGCCACGAAGCCGTCGGCGACGCTCAGCGCATAGACGAAACCGGAGCAGACGGCTTGAACGTCGAAAGCGATGCCGACGCCCGCGCCCAGTTTGGCCTGGACGATCGACGCGACGGCCGGGAAGGTCATGTCCGGCGTGGTTGTGGCCACGATAATAAGGTCGACATCGGACGCCGCCTTGCCCGCGTCGGCCAGCGCCTTCTTGGCGGCCTCGACCGCCAGATCGCTGGTCGGCTGGTCGTCGCGCGCCTTATGACGCTGCTTGATGCCGGTGCGCTCCTGGATCCATTCGTCGGAGGTGTCGACGAACTTGGCCAGGTCGGCGTTGGTGACGATCTCGTCCGGCAGATAAGAGCCGACGCCTGTCACGGCGCTGCGGATGACGGTCACTGCAGGGGTTCTCCCACGGCTGCGGCGGGCTTGGCGGCATGATCGAACACCGCATCCAGCTTGCCCAGGTTGTCCCCCACCTTGCTCATATAGTCGCTGCGGGCCAGATCGACAGCGATGCGGATGGCGTTGCCGAATCCCTTGGCGTCCGCGCCGCCATGGCTCTTCACCACGATACCGTTCAGGCCCAACAGGGGGCCGCCGTTGATGGCGCTGGGGTCGATCTTCTGGCGCATCTTCTTCAACGCCGGCATGGCGATGACGGCGCCCAGCTTGGATTGCAGGTTCGAGGTCAGGGCCTCTTTCAACAGCGCCGAAATATAGCGCGCCGTGCCTTCGGCGGTCTTCAACGCGATATTCCCGGTGAAACCGTCGGTGACGACCACGTCCACCGTGCCCTTGGCGATATCGTCGCCCTCGACGAAGCCGTGATAGTTCAGGTCGAACGGCCCATCGCGCAGAATGGCGTGCGCCTCCTTGACCTGTTCGTTGCCCTTCATGTCTTCCGAACCGACGTTCAACAGGCCAATTGTCGGGCGGGCGATGCCGCGCACTGCGGACTGGAAGGCTTCGCCCATGATGGCGAACTCGACCAGCTGCTCCGCATCGCTGCCGATGTTGGCGCCGACGTCCAGAACCGCCGTATGGCCCTTGAAGGTGGGCCAACTGGCGACAATGGCCGGACGCTCAAGCCCGGGCGCAGACATCCGCAGAATCAGTTTCGAGATCGCCATCAGGGCGCCGGTGTTGCCGGCGGATACGACGCCGCCGGCCTGACCCGTCTTCACCGCCTCGATGGCGTTCCACAGGCTGGAGCCCTTGCCGCGGCGCATGGCCTGGGCCGGCTTTTCGTCCATGGCCACGACCTTGTCGGTGTGGCGGATCTCGCAGAGGTCCGCCGGCAGCCCGCAACGCGCCAGTTCCGGAACAACCTTGGCCTCATCGCCATGCAGCAGGAAGCGAACCCCCTCGCCGTCATGGGTGCGGATATAGCTGCGGATGCCGGGAACGACGACGGATGGCCCGTGATCGCCGCCCATGGCGTCAAGCGAGATCGTAACTGGGGCTGGCAAATGGACCTCTTGTGGCCGCGTCGTCTTGTCGCGCGACGCTTGGCAGGATGCGCTGGACGATAGCGCCGACGCCGGGGGATGCAACCACCCGGCCCCTACGTCAACCTCAGCCTTGGTCGTCTTTGGACTTGAGCGCCTTCAGGGCCGCGAACGGTGAAATCTCCGTCGGCTCCTCAGGTTGCACGAACTCCGCGCCCGGCTTGCGTGGGAACGGATCAAGCGAGAGCACCAACTGCTCGACCGCATATTGGCCCAGATCGATCTTGCCGTCCTCGATCTCGTCGGCGTCTTCTTCATCCAGCGTGACCTCGATCTCGTCGGTTTCCTCGGGCTTGGCTTCGACAAGCTGAATGGAGAACCGGCGATCCACATCGACCGGAAGGGGTTCCAGCGTCAGGCCGCAGGTCTGCACCGCATGTGCCGTCACCCTGCCCTTCATCGTCCATTCGCTGGTCGACGGCGTCGGCTTGATCTCCAGATCGACGACGAAATCGTCCAGACCCTGAAGATCAAGGCTGCGGGCGATTCGCTTGCGTGTCTCCGCATCCGGTTCCAGCCGGCGGTTCAGGCTCGCGCCGATCTGATTGACCCGCACCGTTTCGCTGTAAGGGAGCGTCGCGCTCATCTCTTTCAAACTTCCGCCCAGGCCGGCGTCGCCAGCACCTTGTTGAAATCCTGCGCCGCCAAGGCCGCGCGTGTCGTCAGCGCATAGCGCGCCAATGTGTCCGCATGGGGCGCTTGCGGGTCCGCATAGACATTCTTCGCCATCGCCTCCGCCAAAGCCGCTGCATCGCCGGCGCGCAGGGGCTGCTCATAGGCGTTCATCCGGCCGTAGAGGGCTTCGCCCAGCTTGCGCATCTTCTTGCCGACGGCGACGTCGCCCACGCCTTCCTCCCGCAAGACGTGATCCAGCGCCGACACATAGACGTCGAAGACCGCCTGAGCCGCATCCTGGCCCTGAGCCGTGTTCTCATCGCGCAGCCGCAGGACGAGCAACAGCACATGCAGCGTGTAGAGCTCGAATCGCGCGTCGATGCGGTCGTCGACCGCCAGGCGCGTGTAGAAGGCCGGATTGCGGGCCTGGCTGACGGCCTTGGCGTAGAGATCGTCGCCGAGACGGACGCCGGACCGGGGTTTGAACAGGTTTTTCAGCATGGGTTCCAACGGCCCCTTTTCCGCCGCGCCGTTGAACTAGGACGCAGGTCCGTCTAGGTCAAAGACCTTGTTCTCTCGCAGGCGCCCGACCATGTCCCGTTTCGTCCCGCTTTTCGTCGCTGTTTCGCTGGCCGGCCTGTCCGCCGCCTGCGCCCCGACCATCGGCTCCAACGGCTTCCAGGCCATCGACGCCAAGCCCCAGGACGTGGTCGCCGGCACTGACACCAAGGAAACCGTCCTCGCGAAGCTGGGTTCGCCTTCGACCACCTCGACGTTCGAGCCGGATCAGGTCTGGTACTACATCAGCCAGACGACCGAGAAGTACACCTACAACCTGCCCAAGGTTTCGACGCGCACGGTGACCGAAATCACCTTCGTCCCGCAGGGCGATCAGGTGGCTTCGGTGCGCACTCTCGGCCTGACGGACGGCGAGCAGATCGCCATGAACCGCAACGAGACGCCGACGCGCGGTCGTGAGCTGACGGTTCTAGAACAACTGCTGGGCAACGTCGGTCGTGGTCAACTTCCCCGCACCGAGGACGATACACCCGGCCAGCGCCGCCCCGACTAAGGCGGCTCTTTCCCCAAAACACAGGCGCCCCGGAGATCGCTCTCCGGGGCGTTTTCGTAATGGCTGTGGTTTAGCCTAGCCGATGGTCCCGCTCGCCAGCACCGCCAGCAGCAGCAGGGCGACGATGTTGGTGATCTTGATCATCGGGTTCACTGCCGGACCGGACGTATCCTTATAGGGATCGCCCACCGTATCGCCGGTCACGGCCGCTTTGTGGGCTTCCGAGCCCTTGCCGTGGACGACGCCGTTCTTGTCGGTGAAGCCTTCCTCGATCACCTTCTTGGCGTTGTCCCAGGCGCCGCCGCCTGAGGTCATCGAAATGGCGACGAACAGGCCGGTGACGATCACCCCCATCAGCATGGCGCCGAGAGCGGCAAAAGCGTTCGCCTTGTCCGAAATGCCCAGCACCGCGACGAACAGGACGATCGGCGACAGCACCGGTAGCAGAGACGGCACGATCATCTCGCGGATTGCCGCCTTGGTCAGGATGTCGACCGCCCGGCCGTATTCCGGCTTCACCTCATAGGTCATGATGCCGGGGTTCTCGCGGAATTGGCGTCGAACCTCCGCAACGACCGATTCGGCCGCCCGTCCCACCGCCATCATCGACATGCCGCCGAATAGGAACGGCAGCAGTCCCCCGAACAACAGGCCGACGACGACGTAGGGATTGGTCAGATCAAAGGCGATCTCTCCCATACCCGCAAAGAAGGGGTAGTCCGCCGGGTTGGCCGAGAAATACTGCAGATCCGACGTATAGGCGGCGAACAGCACCAGCGCGCCGAGGCCCGCCGAACCGATGGCGTAGCCCTTGGTCACGGCCTTGGTGGTGTTGCCCACGGCGTCCAGCGCATCCGTCGAATGCCGCACGTCGCTGGGCAGACCGGCCATCTCGGCGATGCCGCCGGCGTTGTCGGTCACGGGTCCAAAGGCGTCGAGCGCCACGATCATTCCCGCCACGCCCAGCATGGTCGTCGTGGCGATGGCGATGCCGAACAGGCCGGCCAGCTGGAAGCTGGCCACGATGCCGACGATGATCGTCAGCGCGGGCAGCGCCGTCGCCTCTAGCGAGACGGCCAGGCCCTGAATGACGTTGGTGCCGTGCCCGGACACCGAGGCGTTGGCGACCGATCGCACCGGACGGAAGCCGGACCCGGTGTAGTATTCGGTCACCACCACGATCGCCGCCGTCACCGCCAGACCGACCATGCCGGACCAAAACAGCGCCATCGGCTGGATCTCCAGACCGCTGGCCGTCACGATCGGCCCCGTCACCATCTGATCGATCACCCACCAGACCGCGCCGATGGACAGGACGCCGGTGACGATAAGCCCCTGATAGAGGGCGCCCATGATGTTGTTGGACTTGCCCAGCCGCACGAAGAAGCTGCCGATGATGGAGGTGACAATACACACCGCGCAGATCGCTAGCGGCAGCACCATCATCAGATCCACATAGGGCTGCCCCCTGAAGAAGATCGCGGCCAGCACCATGGTCGCGACGGTCGTCACGGCATAGGTCTCGAACAGATCGGCCGCCATGCCGGCGCAGTCGCCGACGTTGTCGCCCACATTGTCGGCGATGGTCGCGGCGTTGCGAGGATCGTCCTCAGGAATACCCGCCTCGACCTTGCCCACCATGTCGCCGCCGACGTCGGCGCCCTTGGTGAATATGCCGCCGCCCAGGCGCGCGAAGATCGAGATCAGCGAGGCGCCGAATCCCAGCGCCACCAGCCCGTCGATCACCTCGCGGCCTGTCGAGGCCAAGCCCAGGTGCTGGGTCAGCACGATGTAGTAGCCTGACACCCCGATCAGGGCGCCGCCCGCCACGAACATGCCGGTGATGGCGCCCGAGCGGAACGCCAGGTTCAACCCCTTGGACAGACTTTCGGACGCGGCCTGCGCCGTGCGGACATTCGCCCGCACCGAGATCAGCATCCCGGCATAGCCGGCTGCACCGGACAGGACGGCCCCGATAAGAAAGCCGATGGCGGCATAGATTCCGATCAGGAAGTAGGCGGCGATCAGGATCACGATCCCGACGATGCCGATGGTCAGATATTGCCGCTTCAGATAGGCCGAGGCGCCTTCCTGGATCGCGGCGGCGATCTCTCGCATCTTGTCGTTGCCAGTGCTCGCCTTCATCAGCACGGCGGTCTGCGCGGCGCCATACAGCACCGCCAGCACACCGGCCGCGAAGACCAGCGTAAGTGAGTTCGTCATTGGCGTTTCCATGCCCTTGCAAACAGGCGCGCAGGCCTTGGCGCGGTCGGGCGTTATCGCCTCTGTCCGCCTTCCGGTCCCCCCGCACGCGGCGAACGCGTCATTGCGTTCTTTGGGATTTGCAGAGGGAGCCTGTCATGGCAGGCGGAGTGACGCAACAGCGGTCGGTCAGCCTGTTTAGCGGGCGGTTTGCATGCCCGTTCGGCGACGCGGCGACTGGCTGACGACCTCGACGCGCCGCACGGAGCCACGACCCGAGATCGCCGCAGACGCCGCCACCAGCGAGGCGGACAGAGCCCGCTCGTCCAGCCGTGTCCAGTCGCCGGGCACGGTGAAGGGCGTCTTGTGGGCCGCGCGGACGACGGCGTCGCGGAAGAAGGCTTCCTTGGGCTTCATCTGCTCGACGGTCTTGCCGGCGCCCAGTTCGAGCCTGAGGGCGACGAACACGTAGTTCCGCAAACGCCCGCCCTCGATGACGGGCAGGCCGAGGCCCGCGATGCTCAACGCCGCAGGCGCAGACTCCGTCTCGCTGCCTGAGGCGGCGGCGCGACTGGCGGCAGCGCCTGTCAGGGCGGCGGTTCCGGAGGCGATCAGGGTTCTACGGTCCATAACGACACCCTGCCGGACGGGCGTTAGGATTCCCTTGCCGCGTCAGCCGTGGGTCCAGCCGTTTCTGGCCATCGGCACGGGCTGACCGTCGTAAAGAACCGTCAGGCCCTGCCCAGCGGTGACTTCGCCGACGCGGGTCAGGCGAATCAGCCGGCGCTCGGCCTCGCGACGCAGGGCGTCCTCGTGGCGCGGATGTGCGGTGAAGGCGATCTCATAGTCATCACCGCCGCTAGCCAGGTCTTCCAAAGACAGCTGCGGATCGACCCGATCGTCGAACCAGGCCTGGGCCGCCGCGGACAGGGGCAGGACGTTGAGATTGAGCGACACGCCGACCCTGCTAGCTTGCGCGACGTGGCCCAGATCGGCAGCCAGGCCGTCCGACACGTCAACGGATGCGGTGGCGAACTCGCGCACGATGTCGGCGAAGTCGGTCCGTGGCGTCGGCATCCGGTAGTGGCTGACCAAAGCCTCTATCCGCTCAGGCGCCAGAGCCAGTTGTCCTTGCGCCGCCTTGAGCCCCAATAGCCCGTCCCCGATCACGCCGGTGACGAAGACGAGGTCGCCGACCTGCGCGCCTGCGCGAGAAACGACTTTGCCCGTCGGCGCCCAACCCAGGGCCGTCAGAGAGAAGGACAGCGGGCCAGGAGTCTTGACCGTGTCCCCGCCGAGCAGATGAACGCCGAACCGCGCCTGATCTTCGGCCAGCCCGGAAGCAAAGGCCTCGCGCTCGGGCCAGCCGCAGCGTTCCGACCAGAAGCAGGCCAGCAGATAGCCGAACGGCTCAGCGCCCTTGGCGGCAAGGTCCGACAAGTTCACTCGCAGCAGCTTCCTGGCGACCGTGTCCAGCGGATCGTCGGGCAGAAAATGCACGCCCTCGACGATGGCGTCCTTGGTCAAGACGAGGTCACAGCCGGGGCGTGACGGCAGCACCGCCACATCGTCGGCCAGCCCCCTGCCCCATTCGGGATGGGCCAGGGGCTTGAACAGCCTCTCGATCGTCTCGAACTCGCCCGCGACGTCGAGCGCCGGCATTATTTGCGCGTGTCTCTGGATACGCCGTCCAGCGCCGCGTTGACGAAGCGCGCCTCGGCGTCGTCGAAGAAAGCCTTGGCCAGTTCGACATATTCGTCGATCACGACCTCGCGCGGCGTCTCGGGATTCTTGATCAGCTCCCAGGCGCCCGACCGCAGCAGGGCGCGCAGGGTGGCGTCGATCCGCTCAAGCTTCCAGTTGGAGGCCAGACGCGCCTTGATGGCGGCGTCGATGTCGCGCTGGCTTTCGATCACGCCGCGCACGATGTCGGCGAAATAGGCCTCGTCGGCCTCGGCCAGGGCCTCGCCCTCGATGTCGGTGTCGAAGCGGAAGTTCGAGAATTCGGTGATCACCGTCTCGACGCCCTCGCCCGCAAGTTCCATCTGATAGAGCGCCTGGACGGCGGCGAGACGCGAGACGGTGCGGGCGCGACGCTGTTTGGAGCTCAGATTGGGCTCGGCGCGCTGCTTTTCCGCTTCGGCGAGTTGTTCGAGGACGGCTTTGACGCTGTTCGGTTCAGTCATGCGCCGACGCCATGACGCAACCGCTTCTTCAATGCAATGAGGTCCAGGCACGCCTTGGCCGCGCCGCCGCCCTTATCCCCTTCCGAAAGACGGGCCCGATACCAAGCCTGATCTTCGTCCTCGGTCGTCAGGATGCCGTTGCCGATGATGACGCCCTTGACGCCCAGCGCCATGATGCCGGCCGCCGACTGATCGGAGACGATCTCGAAATGATAGGTCTCGCCACGGATCACCGTGCCCAGAGCGACATAGCCGTCATAGCGGGGTGCGGTCGGGAAGCGGCCGGCCTCCTCGGCCAAGGCGATGGCCGGCGGCACCTCCAGCGCGCCAGGCACGGTGATGACGTCGAAGTCGGCGCCGCGCGCCTTCAGCGTCTCCTTGGCCCCTTCCAGCAGGGCGTCAGCCAGGTCGTCGTAGAAGCGCGCTTCAACGATCAGAATACGGGGGGCTTCGGTCACGCCTTGGTTTCTCCATCCATGTCGCGCCAGCCGACGATGCGAAGGCCATAGCCTTCCAACGCCGTCGGTTCGGGTCGCGTCGAACTCATAACGATCATATCCCTGACACCCAGATCCAGCAGGATCTGAGCCCCCACGCCATAGGCGCGCAACGAGCGATCCATCGCCGCCGGCTTGTCCGCGCCCGCCAGTCGTTCGGCCAGCGAGTTCAGCGACGGATCGCGCAGGAAGACGACGACGCCGGGGCCGTCATGCTCAGTGATCTGTTTCAGGGCGCTGGGCACATAGTCCTGGCGCGCCTCGACGTGGCCCAGCAGGTCGCAGGCGAAGTCCACCTGATGCATCCGCACCAGGGTCGGTTTGGCCGGATCGATGCGTCCCTTGACCAGGGCCACATGCTCGGCGCCCTCGATGGTGTTCTTGTACAGCATCAGGCGGAACGGGCCGCCGTGAACGCTTTCGAACGGCGTATCCATGATCCGCTCGACGAAGCGTTCGGTGCGGCGGCGATAGGCGATCAGGTCGGCGATGGTGCCGATCTTCAGCCCGTGAAGCTGGGCGAAGGCGACCAGATCGGGCATCCGCGCCATCTCGCCGTCGTCCTTGATGATCTCGCAGATCACCCCGGCGGGCGTCAGGCCGGCCATGCGGCTGATGTCCACGGCCGCCTCGGTGTGGCCGGCGCGGACCAGAACGCCGCCGTCGCGCGCCACCAGCGGGAAGATGTGTCCCGGCGAGACGATGTCGTCCATGCCCTTTGACGCGTCGGTCGCTACATGAATGGTGCGCGAGCGGTCGGCGGCGGAAATGCCGGTCGTCACGCCGTCCTTGGCCTCGATCGAGACGGTGAAGGCGGTCTTCATGCTCTCGCGGTTGTCGGCGGCCATCGGCGGCAAACGCAGTTGCTGGGCGCGCTCGGCGGTCAGGGCCAGGCACACCAGGCCGCGCGCCTGGCGGATCATGAAGTTGATCTGGTCCGGCGTCGCAAACTGGGCGGGGATGATGATGTCCCCTTCGTTCTCGCGATCCTCGGCGTCCACCAGGATGTAGGGACGGCCGTTGCGGGCGTCCTCAAGGATGTCCTCAATCGGACTGATGGGGCTGTCGTTCATGTTGGCGGCCTGGGCTTGCATCACGCGGTCTCCTGCCACCGCGCGAGGTATCGCGCCAGCATGTCGATCTCCAGATTGACCGGATCGCCCACTTTCAAGCGCCCCAAAGTCGTCACGTCCCAGGTGTGCGGAATGATGTTCAGCGAGAAGACCTGACCCTCAACGGCGTTTACGGTCAGAGACACGCCATCCACCGTGATCGACCCCTTGGCGGCGATATAGCGATGCAGAGGCGCGGGGGCCTCGACCTCGATCCGGTGCGATCCGCCTTCGGGCGTGATCGAAACGATGCGGCCCAAGCCATCGACGTGGCCGGACACGACATGGCCGCCCATCTCGTCGCCCAGCTTGGCGGCCCGCTCCAGATTGACGCCGTCGCCTGTCTTCCAGGCGCCCAGGGTGGTCTTGGACAGGGTCTCGTTCGACACCTCGACGGCGAACCAGCCCCCCCGTGCATCGTGGCCCTTTTCGGTCACCGTCAAGCAGCAGCCCGCGTGGCTGATGGAAGCGCCCAGGTCGATGCCGTCGGTGTTCCACGCGGTCTCGATCTCGTAACGGCGGTCGCGATCGGTCTCGCGGACCTCGCGGACGCGGCCGATGTCGGTGACGATGCCGGTGAACATTTGGACTCTGGACCCCTTGGGAGAAAAATACCGTCTAATTCGTCTAATCGTCTAAATTGGACGGCGTCAGAGACGGGCGTAGCGTTCCCACAGATCGTCCCCGACGGGCTCGACGCCCAGGCGACGGAACTTGGGGGCGTCGGCCAGCTTTGCAAGAGCGAGGGCGGCGACGCAGGGCCGCCCCTCCCCGCCCAGCAGGATCGGGGCGCGGAACCATTCCAGCACATCGACGGCATCGGCGCGCAGGAAAGACGCCGCGACCTGACCGCCGCCTTCGATCAGAAGCGAGGTTGCGCCGGCGGCTTCCAAGGCTTTCAGCACAGCGGGGATGGTCGGACGACCGTCTTCGGCGGCGACCTGCATCACCTTGGCAGCACCGATCGCGCGCGATTCCGCCGCGGTCAGGATCAGGGTGTTTTCGCTGGCGACCTTCGCCGCCGGCGGCGTGCGCAGCCGGCTGTCCAGCACGACGCGCAAGGGCTGATCCACGCTGCGTCCCGGCAGGCGGGCGGTCAGTTCGGGATCGTCGTGCAGAACCGTCTCGACACCGACCAGGATCGCGTCGTGGGCGGCGCGCAGGCGGTGACCCTCCAGCCGCGCCGCTTCGCCGGTGATCCACTGGCTTTCGCCCGAGGCCGTGGCGATCCGCCCGTCCAGGGAGGTCGCCAGTTTCAGCGTAACCCGCATCAGGCCTTGCCGGACGGTTCGTCGAACCCTTCGTCGCCCAGGAATTTGGCGAAGTCGCCGGTGTGGCGGAAATCCTTGTAGACCGAGGCATACCGGACATAGGCCACCTCATCGACGCCCTTCAGCGCCTTCATGATGAAGTCGCCGACCGTGCTGGACGGGATTTCAGTCTCGCCCAGGCTTTCCAGCTGGCGGACGATCCGGTTGACCATCTGCTCGACCTGATCGGCCTGGACCGGGCGTTTGCGCAGGGCCACGCCCAGCGAGCGTTCAAGCTTGTCGCGATCGAAGGGCGTGCGCCGTCCGTTGCGTTTCAGGATGACCAGTTCACGCAGTTGGACGCGCTCGAACGTCGTGAAGCGCCCATTGCAGTTCGGGCAGGACCGGCGGCGTCGAATGGCCGAGCCGTCGTCCGACGGCCGGCTGTCCTTCACCTGAGTGTCCTGATGACCGCAAAAAGGGCACTTCATCAGGCGGTTATCCGTAGATCGGGAAGCGGTGCGTCAACTCTCGCACCTGTGCCGCGACGCCCGCGACCACGGCCGGATCGGCTTCGTCGCCGCCATTCATCGACGAGACGACATCGGCGATCCAGTGACCGATCTGCTTGAACTCTTCCTCGCCGAAGCCGCGCGTGGTGCCGGCCGGCGTGCCCAGGCGGACGCCCGAGGTGACGGTGAACGGAGCGGTGTCGAACGGCACACCGTTCTTGTTGCAGGTCATCAGCGCCTTTTCGAGCTCATGCTCGGTCGCCTTGCCGGTCACGCCCTTGGGCCGCAGGTCGACCAGGGCCAAGTGGCTGTCGGTGCCGCCTGAGACGATGGCTAGGCCGCGCTCGATCAGGACGCCGGACAGAGCCTGGGCGTTTTTGACTACCTGTTGGGCATAGCCCTTGAACTCGGGCTTCAGCGCCTCGCCGAAAGCCACGGCCTTGGCGGCGATGACGTGTTCCAGCGGGCCGCCTTGCAGGCCGGGGAAGACGGCGGAGTTGATCTTCTTGCCCAGATCAACGTCGTTCGAGAGGATCATGCCGCCGCGCGGACCGCGCAAGGTCTTGTGCGTGGTCGTGGTGACGACGTGGGCGTGCGGGATCGGGTCCGGATAGGCGCCGCCGGCGATCAGGCCGGCGTAGTGGGCCATGTCCACCATCAGATAGGCGCCGACGCTGTCTGCGATTTCGCGGAAGCGCTTGAAGTCGATGTGGCGGCTGTAGGCCGAGGCGCCGGCCAGGATCAGCTTCGGCTTCTCACGCTCGGCCATTTCGGCGACGTGGTCGTAGTCGATCAGATGGGTGTCTTCGCGCACCTTGTAGGTCACAGGGCGGAACCACTTGCCCGACTGGTTCGCGGGCGAGCCGTGCGTCAGGTGTCCGCCGCACGCCAGATCCATGCCCAGGAAGGTGTCGCCGGGCTGCAGCAGGGTGAAGAAGACCGCCTGGTTCGCCTGGGCGCCCGAGTGGGGCTGGACGTTGGCGAAGGCTGCGCCGAAGAGTTGCTTGGCCCGCTCGCGCGCCAGATCCTCGGTCACGTCGACGAACTCGCAGCCGCCGTAGTAGCGACGACCGGGATAGCCTTCGGCGTATTTGTTGGTCAGGACCGAACCCTGCGCATCCAGCACGGCCTGGGAGACGATATTCTCTGAAGCGATCAGTTCAATCTGTTCGCGCTGACGGCCCAGCTCGCCCTGAATGCCCTTGAAGACATCCGGGTCGGCGTCAGCGAGCGTCTTGGTGAAATAGGCGTCGTGGGTGAAGGCCGTCACGCTGGAATCCCCGGAAATCAGAAGCTGGCCTATCTATCCCCAGCCGCGCGTGACCACAACATCTTGTGGCGGCAACCGTTAAACGCCACTGGCCGGAATACGGCGAGCACGCACGTCCGTCACGCCTCCGGTCGAAACGCGCACCGAGACGCTGCAAGCGCGGCAACTTTTCTTATCAATCAGAACGGCAGGCCCTTCGAACAGTGCTGAAGAGCCTCGAGGCAGAACTTGCTGCACGCGAACTGACGAGCCTGCGTCAACGATCTCAAATCCCAGATCGGGCTGGAAGTGGCTGCGGTCACCCAGCGCCGCCTTCGCTGTTTCGATGTAGTCACATCGCTGTACTTCGGGCCCGGTACAACCTGGCGCCGCATGGTCAGCTCCGATCAACAGAACCAGACCGGCCAGCACAGCGAAGATCGAAAACGCGCCCCACCCAAGAATTGCCGGGCTATCCGGTAACAGCATGGCGTCCTCCCCGCGCGGAGAGACCCATCGTCCAGCGTCAGAGTCGATTCAATCACGCCGTGTCAAAGCTCGCGAGACAGTGCCCGCCTCAGCTTGGCGATCGCGACCCGTTCGACGGACTTGGGTTCGTTGACTGGCCCCATGGCGCTGACCTCCCGGCCTGTCGCGACATGGATGGCCGAGCATTTGAGGTAGGGGCCGTTGCGGGTGAACTCGACGATGACCTCTCCGAGGTCGTCGCCCGTCGTCATGCGGCGACGGGTCGGCGCGCCACGTTACAGTGGGCGAACAGCTTGTCCATCGCCTGGACCAGATGATCCATCATGGCGTCGGTGTGGTTCGGCGACGGCGTGAAACGCAGGCGCTCGGTCCCCTTGGGCACAGTCGGATAGTTGATCGGCTGAACATAGACGCCGTACTCGTCCAGCAGCATGTCCGAGATCATCTTGCAGTGGACCGGATCACCGACGTGGACCGGCACGATATGGCTCTCGCTTTCCATCACGGGGATGCCGGCCGCGGCGAAGCGGGCCTTGAGCGTCGCGGCGCGCTCTTGATGCTGGACGCGCAGTTCGGGGTGGGCCTTCAGGTGACGAACAGAAGCCAAGGCGCCGGCGGTCAGGGCCGGCGGCAGCGAAGTGGTGAAGATGAAGCCCGAGGCCCAGCTGCGCACCGCATCGATGATCATGGCGTCGGCGGCGATATAGCCGCCCATCACGCCGATCGCCTTGCCCAGGGTGCATTCGATGATGTCGATCTGGTCCAGCACGCCGTCGCGCTCGGCGACGCCCGCGCCGGTTTCACCATACAGGCCGACCGCATGGACCTCGTCCAGATAGGTCAGGGTGCCGTATTTCTTGGCGAGCGCAATAGTGCCGGCCAGATCGGCGATGTCGCCGTCCATCGAATAGACGCTCTCAAACGCGATCAGCTTGGGCGCATCGGCGGGCGCCGCCGCCAGCAGGGCCTCCAGATGCGCCAGATCGTTATGCATGAAGACGTGACGCTCGCCGCCGCCGTGGCGGATGCCGGCGATCATCGAGGCATGGTTCAGCGAATCGGAGAAGGTGATCAGGCCCGGCAGGATCTTCTGCAGGGTCGATAGCGTCGCCTCGTTGCCGACATAGCCCGAGGTGAACAGCAGGGCTGCTTCCTTCTGGTGCCAGTGGGCCAGCTCGGCTTCCAGATCGACGGCCGAACGCGTGGTGCCCGAGATGTTGCGCGTGCCGCCGGCGCCGGCGCCCACCGCATCGATCTCACTATGCATGGCGTCCAGCACGACGGGGTGCTGGCCCATGCCGAGATAGTCGTTGGAGCACCAGATGACGACGTCCTGTTCGGAGCCATCCTCGCGGCGACGCACAGCCTGCGGAAACTGACCGCGCACGCGCTTCAGATCGGCGAAGACGCGATAGCGTCCTTCGCTGCGAACCTGCTCCACGGAGCTATTAAAGGCGGCCTTATAGTCGAACAAACTACGCGTTCTTTCGCTTATGGCGATGTCTTTGCGTTGTTTGCTCTCCCGAAGCGGGATTGTCCATGTCCGCCGCATGGACAAAACGCCCCAAACCCTTAATTGATAACGGTTCTCAGTATCGAGATCGATCAGCCCGGCTTGCGGAAGCGATAGACAAACTGGTCCGTCTTGCCGCGGATCTTCTCGTCAAAGACGTTCAGGCTGTGGTCGTCTGCGGGATTGGCGACGGCCTGGCTCTCGCCCTCGAAGACGAAGCCCGCCGCCTCGACCTCGCGCTTCAGATAGTCGCCTTCGATGCGGTGCAGGGTCTGAACCGCCGAGATGCCCGTGCCGGGCGCGGCTTCATGGTCGATCAGGATGTAGCGGCCGCCGGGCTTCAGCGCAGCGAACACCGCCGCGTTCATCTTGGCTACGTCGGTGTTGAAGCCGGGGATGTGGAAGTCGTGGTATTCCTGGCTCATGAAGATCATGTCCAGCGGCTCGGCGTAGGTCATCGAGTCCAGCAGGCCGTTGACCCGCGTCACGTTCGAATAGGCGGCGACAAGTGCATCGGCCCCGGCGTTCTCGCGCGCCATCGTCCGCTCGGGCACGAAGGCGTAGACCCGGCCGGTCGGGCCGACCACGTCGGAGAACAGACGCGTGAAATACCCGGCGCCGGGGCGAATGTCGGCGACCTTGTCGCCCGGCTCGAGTTGGGCGAAGGCGAGAATCTCGGCCGGATGGCGCAGCGGATCACGCGCGACCTCTTCGGCCGGACGCTTGGGATCGGCGACCGCATCGGCATAGAGACTGGAATAGCCCGCCGGCTGCGCGTCGGCCGCCGGGGCGACGACGGTCCGCTCTCCGCCGTCCGAGTCGATGATGATGCAGCCGGACAGACCTGCCGCCAGAACCAGGGCCGTTGCACCCGCCGCCAATTTCCCGATCATCATCGTCTCCATCGATTTGTCGCGATAGGCTCGCATTTCGCCGATCCGCGCAAGCCGTCATCACGCACGAAACGATCCGACGCATCACGCGATTTGCGCACCGGTCGTTGCGGCGCTAGTCCGACGCTGGATTTTCCAAGGTCTCGCCATGCTTCCCTATCAGCCCGCCCCCTTCCCGCTCGCCCGTCCGCGCCGCCTGCGGTCCAGTCCGTGGGTGCGGCGGCTGGTGGCGGAAACGACCCTGACGCCGGCCGATCTGATCTGGCCGTTGATCGTCCATGACGGCGCCGAGGATCGCGTCCCGGTCGCCTCCATGCCCGGCGTGTTTCGGCTTTCGCCCAAGGCGGCGGCGGCGGCCGCGGTCGAGGCGCGCGACCTCGGCATTCCGATGGTGGCCCTGTTTCCCAATGTCGATGGCGCGATCAAGGATGCGGTCGGCACCGGCGCGACCGACCCCGACGGCCTGATCCCCGACTGCATCAAGGCGATCAAGGACGCCGCGCCCGAGATCGGCGTCATGACCGACGTCGCCCTGGACTGCTACACCGACCATGGACACGACGGGGTGATGGAGGGCGACCGCATCGCTAACGACGCCTCGCTGGACCGTCTGGCCGAACAGGCCTTCATCCACGCCCACGCCGGCGCCGATGTCGTGGCGCCCTCTGACATGATGGATGGCCGCATCCAGGCGGTTCGTGAGGCGCTGGAGGCCAACGGGTTTCAGGACACGCTGATCCTGTCCTATGCCGCCAAGTTCGCCTCGGCCTTCTATGGTCCCTATCGCGACGCCGTGGGCTCCTCGGCGATGCTGAAGGGCGACAAGAAGACCTATCAGATGGATTACGCCAACTCCGACGAGGCGCTGAAGGAGGTGGCGATGGACCTGTCGGAAGGCGCCGATGCGGTGATGCTCAAGCCGGGCATGCCGTATCTGGATATCGTCCGACGCGTGGCCGAGACCTTCCGCGTGCCGACCTTCGCCTATCAGGTGTCGGGCGAATATTCGATGATGCAGGCCTCCATCGCCAATGGCTGGCTGGACCAGGACCGAGCGATCCTTGAAACCCTGCACGGGTTCAAGCGCGCAGGGTGCGCGGGTGTGCTGACCTATTTCGCACCGCAGGCCGCACGGCTGCTGGGCTGATGGGCGTGGAGATTCGGCCGATCACGGAGGCCGACTGGCCGGGCCTGTGGCCGATTATCGAGACCGTCACTCGCGCGGGCGAGACCTATACCTATCCGTTAGACATGGACGATGCGCAGGCGCGCGCCATGTGGACCCCGCCGCCGCCCGGCGGAACCTTGGTTGCGGTCGAGAACGGCCAGGTGCTGGGCGCCGCCAAGATCATCCCGAACCAGCAGGGAAACGGCGCCCACGTCGCCAACGGCAGCTTCATGGTCGCGCCCGAAGCGCGCGGGCGCGGCGTGGCCCGGACGCTGGGCGAGGCCGCGCTGGCTTTCGCGCGGGATTCCGGCTTCCGGTCCATGCAGTTCAACGCCGTGGTCGAGACCAATACCGTGGCCGTCGCCCTTTGGAAGAAGCTGGGCTTCGAGATCGTGGGCACTGTTCCCGAAGCGTTCGATCACCCGACGCACGGCTTGGTCGGCCTGCACATCATGCACCGCCGGCTCTAGGCGTCAGTCGCGGGGTTGCAGTCGCGCCGCCAGACTGGACGTGTCCCAGCGGTTTCCGCCCATGGCCTGAACCTCGGCGTAGAACTGATCGACCAGGGCCGTCAGGGACAGGCCCGCGCCGTTCGTGCGCGCCTCGTCCAGCACCAGACCCAGGTCCTTTCGCATCCAATCCACGGCGAAGCCGAAGTCGAACTCGCCCTTGGCCGCCGTCTTCCAGCGATTGTCCATCTGCCAGCTTTGCGCGGCGCCCTTGGACACGGCCTCATAGGCGGCGTCGGTGTCCAGTCCCGCGACCTGGGCGAAGTGGACGGCCTCGGCCAAGCCCTGGACGACGCCGGCGATCGCGATCTGGTTGACCATCTTGGTCAGCTGGCCTGACCCGGCCGGTCCCATATGTTTGATGGCCTTGGAATAGGCCTTCAACACCGGCTCGACCGTCGCCAGGGCGGCGACATCCCCGCCGGCCATGACGCTGAGTTGTCCGTTCTCGGCGCCCGCCTGGCCGCCCGACACCGGTGCGTCGATGAAGGACTTGCCCTGCTCGTTCGCCAGTTCGGCCATTTCGCGCGCCACCTTGGCCGAGGTCGTGGTGTGATCGACGATCACGGCGGCCTCCGACAGATGCGGCAAACCCTCGGTCACCACGGCCCGCACGTCGTCGTCATTACCGACGCACAGGATGAACAGGTCGACGCCCCGGGCCGCCTCAGCCACCGTCGCCGCCGCCTTGCCGCCCGTCGCCGCAGCCCAGGCCTCGGCCTTTGCGACAGTACGATTGAAGCCGGTCACGTCGTGGCCCGCCTCGACCAGATGACGGGCCATCGGGGCGCCCATGACGCCCAGGCCGGCGAATGCGATCTTCATGACAGGCTCCTTGATCCTGCCGTCGGACTAGGCCCCGCCGCGCCGGGGTTCAAGGTCAACGCCCGGTTAACCTTGGCAGCCCACAATGGGACACCATTCGTCGGGGTGCGCGTCCATGTCCGTGAGCGATCGTCCGATCCTCATCAAGAAGGTCAAGAAGGTCTCCGGCGGAGGCCACCACGGCGGTGCGTGGAAGGTGGCCTATGCGGACTTCGTGACCGCCATGATGGCCTTCTTCCTGCTGATGTGGCTGATCAACACCACCGACCCCGAGCAGAAGCGCGGCATTGCCGAATATTTCGCGCCCGCCAGCGTGTCCGAGACGACGTCGGGTTCCGGCGGCATTCTGGGCGGCACATCGCTGGGCGACGATGGCGTCAAGAGCGCCGGCTCGCAGTCGGTGCTGGAAGAACTGGCGCCCGAGGCGCCCGCGACCGATCAGACGGGCTCCAGCCTGTCGTCCGCCAGCGACTCGGCTCTCCAGGCCGAGATCCAGAAGCGCGAGGCCGCCGAGTTCGCCAGCGCCGCCGAATCGCTGCGCCAGGCCATGCAGTCGATGCCGGAACTGGCCGAACTGTCGAAACAGCTGATCGTGGACCAGACGCCCGAGGGGCTGCGCATCCAGTTGGTCGATCAGGAAGGCCGGTCGATGTTCGACAACAATTCTGCGCGCCCCAACGCCCGCGCCCAGGTGCTGCTGCGCGCCGTGGCCAAGGTGATCAACCAGTTGCCGAACCGCATCTCCATAACCGGACACACCAGCGCCGCGCCCGGTTCCAGCCGCGCCAGCGCCCCTGCGGACTGGACCCTGTCGTCCGAGCGCGCCAACGGTTCGCGTCTGGTGCTGCAAGGTTCGGGCGTCGATCCCGACCGGGTCTATTCGGTGGCGGGCAAGGCGGGGTCCGACCCGCTCTATCCGGACGATCCGACCCTGGCCGGCAACCGCCGCATCGCCATCGTCCTGTTGCGCGAGGCGCCGGTCCTGCCGTCGGACACCTCGCTGTGACGCTGCTCGGCTGCAACGCGAACAGGCTTGCAGCCGAAGCACGGATGACGCCAAATCGCGCGATGAGCGTTGTGTCGTCGCAATATTGGCAAGATCGGATGCGGACCTGAGGCCGTGACCCAGCACGTACCGACCCGACAACTGCGCTTCTTCATGACCTCGGTCGCGCCCTGCCCCTACCTGCCGGGCAAGACGGAGCGCAAGGTCTTCGCCAACCTGCCCTTCTCGGACGGCGCGCACGTCAATGACGAATTGACGCTGGCCGGTTTTCGTCGCAGCCAGAACATCGCCTACCGCCCGGCCTGCGAGGCGTGTGATGCCTGCGTCTCGGTGCGGCTGCCGGTGCCGGAGTTCGCCTTCAGCCGTTCGCAGCGCAAGGTGCTGGCCCGCAACGCCGACCTGTCGCGCGACCTGGTCGAAGCGGAGGCGACGACCGAACAGTTCCAGCTTCTGCGCCGCTACCTGACCACGCGCCATCCGACCGGCGGCATGAGCGACATGGGCTGGCTGGATTACGTCGCCATGGTCGAGGACACGGCCGTGCGCACCCATCTGATCGAATACCGCCTGCCCTCCAGCGACGGCGGGCCGGGCGATCTGGTCGCCGTGACCCTGACGGACTTGCTGAAAGACGGGCTGTCGATGGTCTACAGCTTCTATGATCCGACGATGGAGCGGCGCAGCCTCGGGCGGTTCGCCATCCTGGATCATGTGCGCCAGGCCGCCATCGTCGGTCTGCCGTTCGTCTATCTCGGCTATTGGGTCCAAGGCTCGGCCAAGATGGACTACAAGGCCGACTTCCGCCCGATGGAAACCCTCGGCAAACTGGGTTGGTCACGGCTGGACGCCTGAGGCGCCGCAGCGTCGCAGCCGGTTCAAATCGTCATCGAAGCATCCTATGTGGGCGGCGACATTACGGAGCCGCGTCTTGCTGATTGTTCTTTCCCCGGCCAAGCGCCTCGATTTTACTGAAGCCGATGCGGCTCTACCCGGCAGCGAACGGCGGTTCGTTGAAGATACAGCCAGCCTGTCAAAGACCGCCAAGCGCCAGACCAAGGCGGACCTGCGTCGGCTGATGGGGATTTCGGACGATCTCGCGACCCTGAACGCCGCAAGGTTCAAGGCTTTCGATCCTGAATCGACCGAGGGCGTTCAGGCCGCCTTCGCCTTTGCCGGCGATGTGTATGAGGGCTTGCGGGCGCGTGAACTGGACGCCGACGCCCTGGCGTTCGCGCAGGATCACTTGCGCATTCTGTCCGGCTTTTATGGGCTGCTGCGTCCATTGGACCGGATCCAGCCCTATCGCCTGGAGATGGGCACGCGGCTGAAGACGCGTCGCGGGGCCAGCCTGTACGACTTCTGGGGCGACCGGATTTCCAAACAACTGAACGAAGACGCCGAGGGCCAGTCGGATTTGACGCTGGTGAACCTGGCCAGCCAGGAATATTTCGGCGTCGTCGATGCAAAAGCGCTGAAACTGCCTGTCGTCACGCCTCAGTTCCGGGAAGAGAAGAACGGTGAGACCCGCATCATCTCTTTCTTCGCAAAGAAGGCGCGCGGGGCCATGGCCCGATTCGCGATCGACGAGCGCGTGGAACGGGTTGCGGACCTGAAGGCTTTCGACCGCGACGGTTATGCGTTCGACAAGGCCGCCTCCACCGACGCCGAGTGGATATTCATCAGATCGGGAAATTCTTGATCCCGACATCGACCTCCCGCTAATCTCGCCGAAACAAAGGAAGGGGCGGATTCATGTCGCAAGAGCCTAAGGACTCCACGGGCGCTGACGGTCGGGCGGCACGCGGTATCGGCGATCTGAAAGGGCAGGTTGCGGTCATCACCGGCTCGACCTCCGGCATCGGGTTGGCTCTGGCGCGGGCCGTAGCGGCAGGCGGCAGCGACGTCGTGCTGAACGGCCTGGGCGATGCGGCGGAGATCGAGCGCACCCGCGCCGATCTGGAGACCTCGTCCGGCGTTCGTGTCCTCTATCATCCGGCCGACATGACGCGTGGCGAAGAGATCGCCGACATGATCGCCTTCGCTGAACGCGAACGGGGCCGCCTGGACATCCTGGTCAACAACGCCGGCATCCAGCACGTCGAATCCGTCGAGAACTTCCCCACCGATCAGTGGGAGAAGATCATCGCCATCAACCTGTCGTCGGCCTTTTACGCCACGCGCGCGGCGATCCCGATCATGAAGGCTCAGGGACGCGGCCGGATCATCAACATGGCCTCTGCGCACGGTCTCGTGGCCAGTCCGTTCAAGTCCGCCTATGTCGCTGCAAAGCACGGCGTCATCGGCTTCACCAAGACCACAGCGCTGGAACTGGCGCGCGACAACATCACCTGCAACGCCATCTGCCCCGGCTTCGTCGAGACGCCGATCGTGACCAAACAGATCGCGGATCAGGCGCGCACGCGAAACATAACGGAGGAGCAGGTGCTCACGGAGGTGATCCTGGCGGCGCAACCGACAAAGCGGTTCGTCACGACGGAAGAGCTGACCGGCATCTTCCTCTACCTGGTCAGCGACCTCGGCGCCTCGGCCAACGGGGCCAGCTTCTCCATCGACGGCGGCTGGACCGCGCAGTAGCTAAGGAAGGCGGCGGTCATGGCGATTTTCAAGCGCAAGACCGCCGAAGCGGCGGACATCGTTCCCACCGCTCCCGCCCGACGGCCCATCTGCCTTGCGCTTCAGGGCGGCGGCGCACACGGCGCGTTCCAATGGGGTGTGCTGGATCGTCTGTTGGAAGACGATCGTCTGGATATTCGCGCGGCATCCGGCGTCTCAGCGGGAGCGATGAACGGCGCCGCCCTGGTGTCTGGGCTTGCATCGGGCGATGGCCGCGCCGCGTTGGATAAGCTCTGGCGAGAGGTGAACCAGTCCGGCGGTCGCAACGTCTTCGGCGACAGCGCGATCTGGAATGCAGCGCGGACGCCCGACTGGATCAAGGACAACCCATTCTGGCGTGCGGGCGAGACGCTGGCGATGTCGATGAGCCCGTATGAATTCAATCCGCTGAACCATAATCCTCTGAAACGGGTTTTGCAGGCCTCCGTCGATTTCGGCGCCGTTCAGAGCTCGAACATCCGGCTTTTCGTCGCCGCCACCGCTGTGCGCCAGGCGAAAGCTCGCGTCTTCCAGACGCACGAGATCAACGCCGATGTCTTGATGGCGTCGGCCTGCCTGCCCCATCTGTTTCAAGCCGTAGAGATCGACGGGGAGCCCTATTGGGACGGCGGCTATCTGACCAATCCGCCGCTGTGGCCGTTGACCGGAGACGACACGCCGGACGACGTGCTGTTGATCACACTCAATCCGATGGTGCGCGACGAGACGCCTAAAAGCGCAGGCGACATCGTCGATCGGCTGAACGAGATCGTCTTCAACGCGCCGCTGGTCGCCGAACTGCGCGCCATCGCCCTGGCGGGTGAACTGATCGAACAAGGGCAGCTGAAAGGCGGCGGCACGGGACCTTACCGGCATGTCCGGTTGCACGCGATCGAGGCGGACGGATGGCTCTCGGACCTGTCGCTGCGATCCAAGTTCAACACCGAATGGGGTTTCCTCAACGACCTCAAGGCGCGGGGACGCGCGGCTGCCGACGATTGGCTGGACGCGTGCCTGAACAGCGTCGGACGCCAGTCCAGCGTCGATCTTCAAGCCCGCTTCGGCTAGCCGACGAAGCCTGCGGCGCGGCGTAGACGATCGTTGATGGCTTCACCCAGTCCCATCGTCGGAATCGGCGACACGGCGATACCCGTCGGCCGTGTGCGGTCGGCCTCGCGCAGCAGTCGGAACAGATTGGCGGCGGCTTCGCGCAGGTCGCCCGACGGGCTCAGGCTCCAGCGCGGCTCGCCGGCTTCGGGGCCAAAGCCGAGCAGGATCTCGCCATCACGTACCTCGTCGGCCTCGATCCGAACCGGCGCATCCGGCGCATAATGCAGGGTCAGTCGCCCGGGCGAACGATGCCCCTCGATGCCCTCTTCAATCGGACCGACGACCGCCTCGATCTCGGATCGGGTGATGGCGCCTGGACGCAGCAGGGCGACCCGTCCCCTCAGCACCGACACGACCGTGCTTTCCAGACCGACCTGACAAGGCCCGCCATCGACAGCCGCTGAGACTGCAAAGCCCGTCTCCTCGACAGCATCTGTGAAGGTCGTCGGGCTCGGTCGGCCGGAACGATTGGCCGAGGGGGCCACGACCGGGCCGCCGAACCCCGCCAACACTTCCCCCGCCACCGGATGCGCCGGAACGCGGATCGCGACGCTGTCCAGTCCGGCGCGCGCCAAGTCGCAGACGCTGCGCGTGTCCAGGATTGGCGTGATCAGGGTGAAGGGTCCGGGCCAGAAGGCGTCCGCCAAGGCAAGTCCGAGCGGGCCGAGCTCGCCAATCTTGGCCGCCGCATCGACATCCACGACATGCGAAATCAGCGGATTGAACTTCGGCCGCCCTTTCGCGGCGAAGATGGCGGCGACCGCCTCGGCATTGCTCGCGTCGGCGCCCAGTCCGTAAACGGTCTCGGTCGGCAGCAGGATCAGATCGCCGTTCGCCAGCGCCTGAGCGGCTTTCAGCGGCGTTTGGCTCACGGTCGGCGCGGGATGATCGGGATCATCCGATGCAGCACATTGTCGCGATCGATGAACTGGTGCTTGAGCGCTGCGATCACATGCAGCGCGATCAAGACATAGAGACCCTTCACCGCCAGTTCGTGCAGCCCCATCAGGCTGCGCGCCGTTTCGCGCCCGCCGCCGACGGGCAGCAGGGGCCAGGAGAAGAGGCCGAACCACTCGATCGCGCGCCCGCCCGCCGACGACGCGAGCCAACCGGTCATCGGAATGACGATCAGGGCCAGGTAGAACAGGACGTGCGTCGCGCGCGCCGCCACCTTCTGCCAGCGCGGCAAGGCCGATGGCAAAGGAATCGCCGGATGCGCCAGACGCCATCCGATCCGCGCAAGGGTCAGCACCAGAATCGTCAGACCCAGCGACTTGTGCAGCATGACGAACTGGCCCGAAATCGGCCCTTCCGTATTCTCATGCGCGGTGATCAGCAGCACCTGAGCCAGGACGGCGGCGGCGATGCCCCAGTGCATCAGCAGGGAAACGACCGAATATCGATTGCGGGGCTCGCCCATGTCTTCCCTTCCGCGACGGCACGGCGTCACCATGCATTCAGCCACTTTGCACTGAGACGGGGCGCGTCGCCAAGACGCTTGCAGCGACAGGCCCCGACGCGGCACTTAGGCCGCAAAGACGATTGAGGAAACCCATGACCTATCGCGCGCCCGTTCGAGACCTGGCCTTCACTCTGGAATCCGTCGCCGGCATGGCCGACGTGGCCGTAACCGGCGCCTTTCCCGACTATGACGCCGATGTCGCCGGCGCCGTTCTGAAGGCGGCGGGACAATTCTCCGAAGAGGTGCTGGCGCCGCTGAACAGGATTGGGGATCAGAAGGGCTCGACCTACGCCAACGGCGCCGTCACCGCCGCGCCAGGATTCGCCGACGCCTATCGCCAGTTCGCGGCCGGCGGCTGGACCGGGCTGTCGGCTTCGACCGAAGCGGGCGGACAAGCCCTGCCCAAGGCGCTGGAACTGGCGGCCTATGAGACCGTCCATGCCGCCAACATGGCGTTCGGCCTGTGTCCCATGCTGTCGCTGGCCTCGATCGAGGCGCTGGAGCAGGTCGGAACGGAAGAGCAGAAGGCCAAATATCTGACCAAGCTGGTCAGCGGCGAATGGACTGGCGCCATGGTGCTGACCGAGCCGGGCGCCGGATCGGACCTGGGTTCGCTGATCACCACGGCGACGCCGAACGGCGACGGGACCTATGCGCTGAACGGGCAGAAGATCTACATCACCTGGGGCGACCACGACGCGACCGACAACATCGTCCATCTGGTGCTGGCCCGCCTGCCGGACGCGCCCAAGGGCCCCAAGGGCATCAGCCTGTTCCTGGCGTCGAAGTTTGCAGTGAAGGAAGACGGCACGCTCGGCGACCGCAACGCCTTCCGCCCGGTCGGCGTCGAGCACAAGCTGGGCATCCACGCCTCGCCGACGTGCGTCATGAGCTATGAGGGGGCGACCGCAGAACTGGTCGGTCAGCCGAACCAGGGCCTGGCCCATATGTTCGTGATGATGAACGCGGCGCGCCTGGCGGTCGGCGTCGAGGGCGTCGGCATCGCCGAACGCGCCTATCAGCACGCCCTCGCCTATGCCTTGGACCGTCGTCAGGGGCGCTCGGTCTGGACCGGCGAGGCCAACGCCCCGATCTTTGACCACCCCGACGTGCGCCGCATGCTCAGCGTCATGAAGGCCAAGATCTCGGCGGCGCGCGCCGTTTGCCTGTCGACCGGCGTGGCCGCCGATCTCGCCCGCCACGCCGGGACCGAAGAGGAACGCCGTCGCTGGAAGGGACGCGAGGACCTGTTCACGCCGATCGCCAAGGCCTGGTCCACCGATATCGGCTGCGAGGTCGCCTCGATGGGCGTCCAGATCCACGGCGGCATGGGCTTCATCGAGGAGACCGGCGCGGCGCAATACTATCGCGACGCCCGCATCGCCCCGATCTACGAAGGCACCAATGGCATTCAGGCCATGGATTTGGTCGGTCGCAAACTGTCGATGGACGGCGGCGATGCAGCCAAGGCGCTGATCGCGGACATGAAGGCGACGCTGGTCGATCTCGGCAAGCTCTACAGCGGCAAGCCGGTCGAACGGTTCGCCACCGCCATCGAGGCGGTCGAGGACGCGTCCCTGTGGCTGCTGGATCAGAAGGCCGATCCGAACGCCGCGGCGGATGTGCTGGCGGCGGCCGACGCCTATCTGAAACTGCTGGGCGATGTGGCCGGCGGCTGGATGCTGGCGAAGGGCGCGCTTGCCGCCAAGGCGAAGCTGGACGCCAACGACGGCGATCCGGTTTGGCTGCAAGGCAAGCTGGACCTCTACGAAGTCTATGCCGCCAATGTGCTGGGCCACGTCTCCAGCCGTCTGGCGGCCGTGGGTCAGGGCGGCGACCTGCTGCGGCGCATGACGGTAGACGCGCTGGCCGGATGATCGGCTTGGCGTTTCTTAGTTTGACGTAGATAGGGCCGGACCTACAAGGTCCGCCCTTCAAACAAGCAGGGAGCGTCCGATGAATCGTCGGCAACTGATCATGTCCACGGCGGCGACCGCCCTCGCCGTCTCGGCCTCCCCCGCGCTCGCCCGTCAGTCCACCGGATCCCCCATGCCTCAGCCGCCCGTCGCCAAGAAAATCGCTGTCGTCATCGAACAACTTGGCCGCACCCGCACCGACGACTATCAGTGGATGAAGGACGACAATTGGCAGGCGGTCCTGCGTGATCCGACCCTGATCAAGGCCGAGGTCAAGGAACACCTGACCGCCGAGAACGCCTACCGCGAGGCCATGATGGCCTCCACCCTGCCCTTGCAGGAGACGATGTTCGCGGAGATGCGCGGCCGCATCAAGGAAGACGACAGCTCGGTTCCCGCGCCGGACGGCGGCTGGAACTACTATGTCGAATACCAGACCGGCGATCAGCACCCCCGCTACATGCGCGTCGAGCGTCAGGGCACCTGGATGGTGGATGGTCAGCCGGTGACGAAAAACTTCGTCATGGCGCCTACCCCTCAACTGCTGCTGGACGCCAACGAACTGGCCAAGGGCAAGGCCTATTCGGAAGTGTCGGCCGCAAGCCACAGCCCGGATCACACGCTGTTCGCCTTTGCCGAGGACGCCCAGGGTTCCGAGGTTCACAAGATCTACGTCAAGGACCTGGCGACCGGCGAGGTGCTGCCCGAGGTGATCGACAGCGCCACCGGCGACTTCGTTTTCTCTCCGGACAGCCAGTGGATCTTCTGGACCAACCGCGACGACAACGGCCGTCCGGACAAGATCTTCCGTCGCCCGGCGCGCGGCGGCAAGACCACCCTGGTCTATGAGGAAGCCGACGACGGCATGTTCATCGGCGTGGGCCGCACCGCCGACGACCAGTTCATCGTTATCGGCATTCAGAACCAGGAAACGTCGGAAGCGCGCTATATCCCCGCAGCATCTCCGACGGCCGAACCCGTCGTGCTGGAGCAGCGCGTGGTGGCGACCCGCTATGACGTCGATCACTGGGGCGACCGCTGGGTGATCCGCACGAATGCGGACGAGGCCATCGATTTCAAGATCGTCCAGGCTCCGACCGCGACGCCGGCCAAGGCGAACTGGACCGATCTGGTGCCGCACACGCCGGGCCGCTTCATCGAAGGTCTGGACCTGACCAACGCCCATCTGGCGCGTCAGGAACGTGCAGACGCCAATACGCGCATCATCATCCGCGACCGGGCCGGCGCCGAGCATGAGATCGCGGTGGACGAACCGGCCTTCGCCCTGTCGCTGGCCGGCGCCTCCGAATACGAGACGACGACCACCCGATATACCTACAACTCGCCGTCGACGCCGACGCAGACGTTCGACTACGACATGGCGTCTCGAGAGCGGACCCTGCGCAAGACGCAGCAGATTCCGTCCGGTCACAACATTGAAGACTATGTGGTCGAGAGGCTGAACGCGCCTGCTTCGGACGGCCAGTTGGTGCCGGTCACGGTGCTGCGTCGCAAATCGACGCCAGTCGATGGTTCGGCGCCCCTGCTGCTCTACGGATACGGCTCCTACGGCATCCCCATGCCGGCCAGCTTCTCGATCAACCGACTGTCGCTGGTGGACCGCGGCTGGATATACGCCATCGCCCACATTCGGGGCGGGTCCGACAAGGGTTGGGGCTGGTTCCTCGACGCCCGGAAGATGACGAAGAAGAACACCTTTACCGACTTCATCGCTTCCGCCGAACACCTGATCGACAAGAAGTACGCCACGGCCGGGAACATTGTCGCTCAGGGCGGATCCGCCGGTGGGCTCTTAATGGGTGCGGTCAACAACATGCGGCCCGACCTGTGGGCCGGGATCATTGGTCAGGTGCCGTTCGTGGACGTGATCAACACCATGAGCGATACCTCCCTGCCGCTGACGCCGCCCGAATGGCCCGAGTGGGGTAACCCGATCGAGGACCCGGCCGCCTACGACTATATGATGAGCTACAGCCCCTACGATCAGGTCGAGCCGAAAGCCTATCCGGCGGTCCTGGCGACGGGCGGTCTGTCCGATCCGCGCGTCACCTACTGGGAGCCGGAGAAGTGGGTGGCCAAACTTCGGCCCGCCACCACCTCGGGCAAGCCCGTGCTGCTGAAGATCAACATGGAGGCCGGTCACGGGGGCGCTGCCGGGCGGTTCGATTATCTGAAGGAAGTCGCCCACGACTACGCCTTCGCGGTCTGGGCCATCGACAAGGGCTGGGAGCCCGCATGAGCGGACTGACGGTTCGCGACGCCCGTCCCGGCGACATCGCCGCGATCACGGCCATCTACGCCGAAAGCGTCGCCAATGGGCGCGGCACCTTCGAGCTAGAGGCGCCTGACGAGACCGAAATGGCCGCAAGGCTCGCCGCCGTCGCGGCCCTGGGCCTGCCGCGCCTTGTGGTCGAGATCGACGGCGCGGTCGCCGGATACGCCTATGCCGGGCCGTTTCGCACGCGTCAGGCCTATCGCTACATGGTCGAGGACTCGATCTACGTCGCGCCTTGGGCTAGGGGGCGCGGCGTCGCGGGCGCCCTGCTCGATGCGCTGATCGTCCGCTGCGAAGTGATGGGTCTTCGTCAGATGGTCGCGGTCATCGGTGATGCGGAGAACGTCGGCTCAATCGCGCTGCACCGCACGCGGGGCTTCACCGACGCCGGCGTCTTCAAAGCGGCCGGATGGAAGCATAACGACTGGCGCGACGTGGTGTTCATGCAGCGGGCGCTGGGCGACGGCGGCGTGACAGCGCCCGACGCGCCGGGCCTGCCCCTTGTCGACAAGAAGCCGCTGCGCTGACGCATTGCGACGTCATCATCCGACGCCTATCCTGACGCCGTGAAGATCGTTCAATCCCTGTTGCTGCTGATCAGCGCCCTGTCGGTGCTGGCGCTCGGCGCGGTCGGCGCCTCGGCGTCGCCGGCGACCGCCGCGCCGTGCCATGAGACGGGCCATGAGACAGGCCAGTCCTCGCCCGACCAGACCCCGAACCATGCGCCCAAGGCCATGAAGGCGATGATCTGCTGCGTCGCCTGCGTCGCGGTACCGACGCTGGACCCCGCGCCGGTTTCCAGTCCGACCCTGTCGCCGTCGCGCATCGCCGCGGTTCCGGCCGCTCTGCCGGCGGGTCTCCTGCTGGCGCCCGACCCCGGACCACCCCGCCTCCTGTTCGTCTGACACACCTCGCGCCTCTCGCAAGGCGCACTCCGTCACGATCATCAGAGGAGGCCTTGAATGGCTATCCGTACTCTCGTCGGCGCCTGCGCCGGCGCATCCCTGCTCGCCCTGGCTCAGGCCGCGGCGGCGCAGGATCATTCCCACCACGCGTCGACTAAGCCCACTGCCGATCCGCACGCAGGTCACGACATGCCCATGTCATCGGCCGAGCCGATGACCGATCACGCCAGCATGGGTCACACGATGACCAGCCCGTATGGCCCCTGGCCCATCACCCGCGACGCCTCAGGCACCGGTTGGCAACCCGATGCCAGCGAGCACGGCGGCATCCACACCGTCCGTGGCGACTGGATGGTGATGACCCACGCCATGCTGAACCTGGTCTATGACACCCAGTCCGGACCGCGCGGCGGCGACAAGACCTTCGTCGCCGGCATGCTGATGACCTCGGCGCGGCGTGACTTCGACGACGGCTCAAAGCTGAACCTGCGCGCCATGCTCAGCCCGGACCCTTTGATGGGCAAGTCTGGCTATCCACTGTTGCTGGCGGCGGGCGAGACGGCGGATGGCGTCAATCCTCTGGTCGACCGCCAGCACCCGCACGACTTCTTCATGGAGCTGTCGGCCAGCTATTCGAAGCGTCTGTCCGATAAGGACAGCGTTTACGGCTATATCGGCCTGCCCGGCGAACCTGCCTTCGGCCCGCCCGCCTTCATGCACCGCATGAGCGCGATGAACAGTCCTGAGGCGCCGATCACCCACCACTGGCTGGATTCGACCCACATCGTCTTCGGTGTGACCACCCTGGGCTGGGCGCACGACCGCTTCAAGATCGAGACCTCGGCTTTCAAGGGACGCGAACCGGATGAGGAGCGCTGGGGCATCGATCCGCCACGGCTGGACAGTTGGTCCGTTCGCGCCGCCTGGAACCCAAACGACGACTGGTCGCTGCAGGCCTCCTACGCCGATGTCTCCGCGCCAGAACAGCTGGAGCCCGACGAGGACGAGACGAAATGGTCGGCTAGCGCCATCCACACCCGCCGTCTGGGCGATGACGGCTGGTGGTCCTCGAGCCTGGCCTGGGGTCGCAAGACCAACGACCACGGCGCATCGAAGGACGGCTGGTTGCTGGAATCGGCGATCCATCCAAACGACCGCTGGACGGTCTTCGCCCGCGCCGAGCGGATCGAGACGGATGAACTGCTTCCCGGCGTCGGCGGCGGCCATGGCCCGCTCTACACGGTGGGCAAGGCGTCGGTCGCCGTGGTCCGCGACTGGCGGATCGCCGAACACGTCCGGTTCGGCCTCGGCGGTCTCTATGCCATGAATCGCGTGCCGACGGCGTTGGAGCCTCTGTATGGCGGCGATCCCGACGGGGCGATGCTCTTCGTGCGGCTGAAGATCGACTGATCTAGCTCAAGGCCTGTCCGGCTTCGGCCGGGCGGGCCGGCGGCTGCTCCAGAAGCCGCAGCGCTTCATAGCCGACCAGGACCACGCCGAGCACGAGCATCAGCGCTCCGGCGATCAGCACCAGGCGCACGTGCCGGTGCAGGTGATAAAGCAACTCGCCGATCATCGACGGTCCCGCCGCATTCGGATCGTGCCAATTCGATCCGTTCCGGACAGTCTACTGCAAAACGCGGACCTGATGGAGTCCGTCAGAACCGCGTTCCGTCAGACGAGGCGGCTCTGCACCACGGCTGCGCCGATGAAGCTGGCGAACAGCGGGTGCGGCGCGAACGGACGGCTCTTCAGCTCGGGGTGATACTGAACGCCGATGAACCAGGGGTGGTCCGGGCGTTCAACCGTCTCAGGCAGAACGCCGTCAGGCGACAGACCGGCGAAGACCAGCCCGCCCTTCTGCTCGATCGCCTCGCGATAGTTGATGTTGACCTCGTAGCGGTGGCGGTGACGCTCGCTGATCGCGGTTGAGCCGTAGATCTCGGCAATCTTGGACCCGGCTGTCAGAGTCGAATCATAGGCGCCGAGCCGCATGGTGCCGCCCAAGTCGCCGCCCTGCTGACGCAGGACGCGTTGGTTGCCTTGGGTCCATTCGGTCATCAGGCCGACGACCGGCTCGGCGGTCGGGCCGAACTCGGTGGACGAGGCCTTGGGATAGCCGGCCAGGTTCCGCGCCGCCTCGATCACCGCCATCTGCATGCCGAAGCAGATGCCGAAATAGGGAATGTTGCGCTCACGGGCGAAGCGGGCCGCCTCGATCTTGCCTTCCGAGCCGCGCTCGCCGAAGCCGCCGGGCACCAGGACGGCGTGCGCACCCTGAAGACGCTCCTCGCAGGCTTCGGGATCGCCTTCGAAGGTGTCGGCCTCGACCCAATCGATGTTGACCTTGACGTTGTTCGCCACGCCCCCGTGATGCAGGGCCTCGATCAGCGACTTATAGGCATCCTTCAGGACGGTGTATTTGCCGACCACGGCGATGGTCACCTCGCCGTCGGGCTGCAGGCGGCGACGCGCGATCTCTTGCCAGCCGGTCAGATCCGGCTCGGGCGCGTCGTTTATGCCGAAGTGCGCCAGGACTTCGCGGTCCAGACCCTCGCGGTGATAGTCCAGCGGCACGGCATAGATGTCGGCGGAGTCCATCGCCTGGATGACGCCGCTTTCGCGCACGTTGCAGAACTGGCCGATCTTGCGCTTTTCCTCGGCCGGGATCGGCTGCTCGCAGCGGCACAGCAGGATGTCCGGCTGAATGCCGATGGAGCGCAGTTCCTTGACCGAGTGCTGGGTCGGCTTGGTCTTCATCTCGCCGGCCGTCTTGATAAACGGCAGCAGCGTTAGATGGACGAAGCAGCTCTGGCCGCGCGGCAGGTCCTGCCCTAGCTGCCGGATCGCCTCGAAGAAGGGCAGGCCCTCGATGTCGCCGACCGTGCCGCCGATCTCGACCAGAACGAAATCGACGTCTTCGCCCGCGTCCGTCAGGGCGGGCGTCAGGCAGAAGGATTTGATCTGGTCGGTCACGTGCGGAATGACCTGGACCGTAGCGCCCAGATAGTCGCCGCGACGCTCTTTCTCCAGAATTGTCGAATAGATGCGGCCGGTCGTGATGTTGTCGGACTTGGCCGCCGACACGCCGGTGAACCGCTCGTAGTGGCCCAGGTCCAGGTCGGTCTCGGCGCCGTCGTCGGTCACGAAAACCTCGCCGTGCTGATACGGGCTCATCGTGCCCGGATCGACGTTCAGATAAGGGTCGAGCTTGCGCAGGCGGACCTTGTAGCCGCGCGCCTGCAAAAGAGCGCCGAGAGCGGCGGAGGCGAGGCCTTTTCCTAGCGAGGAAACCACGCCGCCGGTGATGAACACATAGCGAGCCATACCGTCAGCCCTCCATCGGGGCGCTAAACGGGGCGTTACGCCCGATTTGGGCGCTAAAAACGTTCAATTCTGTCCAACGCTGTCCCACGCTGTTCTACCCTTCAAATGCCGTGCTGGCGGGCGAAGTGCTTGTTGAAAGGCGACTATTCAGAGCGCCAATAACAAAACGAGCCATGGGGGGACACCTTACTCCATGATTCGCGGCTCGGTCATGCCGCCGTCGAATCGAACTGTTGATCAAAAGAAGAAAGCGCGCCCTGCGGCGCGCTTTCTGAAACTCGGGTCTCTGTCTGAGCCTTACTGGGCGGGCTGCTGGGCCGGCGCCGGCGTCGTGGAGGCCGACGGCAGGCTGGCTTCCAGGTCATCCAGCGAAGGCGTCGCCGGTTTTGCCGGCGTAGCAGGCTGTTGCTGGGCGGGCTGCTGCGTCTGGGTCTGCGGCGTCGTGGCCAGCGAACCCACAGCGTCGGCGTCGATGCCGGACACCGAGGCGCGGTCCATATTGCCGACGACCGTCAAAATGATCGTCAGGGCGAACAGCGCGGCCGCCAGCCACCAGGTTGTGACGGTCAGCAGATTGCCGGCGCCGCGCGCGGTCATGAAGCCCGACGGACCGCCGCCCATGCCCAGGGCGCCGCCCTCGGACTTCTGAAGCAGAACAATGCCCGTCAGCGCGATGGCGACGATGATGATGGCGACGAGCAGGATGGTCTGGAGCATGGCGTCATTCATGTGGGCGCGGATCTGCGCCGATCAAGCGGCGGCCTCTATCATCGAAGCGCGCCAGGGGCAAACGTCACGCGGCGGCATTGACGATCGGCATGAAGTCCTCAGCCTTCAAGGACGCGCCGCCGACCAGGGCGCCGCCGACTTCCGGCGTGGCCAGAATGTCGCGCGCATTCTCCGGTTTGACCGAACCGCCATACAGAATGGGCGCGGTGCGAGCGCCTTCTCCCAGCTTTGCGACGATGGCGGCGCGCACGGCGGCATGGACCTCAGCGATCTGATCCAGTGTCGGGGTCAGGCCCGTCCCGATGGCCCAGACCGGTTCATAGGCCACCGCGAAGTCGCGCTCGGCCAAGCTGGACGGCAGCGAGCCCGCGACCTGGCCCGACACCACGGCGATGGCCTCGCCCGCTTCCCGTTGCTGCAAGGTTTCACCGACGCACACGATGGGCTCCAGTCCGGCGGCGACGGCGGCCTCGACCTTGGCGGCGACGTCCGCATCAGTCTCGCCGAAAGCCGCGCGGCGTTCGGAATGCCCTAGAATCACCACGGTCGCGCCGGCGTCGGCCAGCATTTCGGCCGAGACAGAGCCGGTAAAGGCGCCGGCGGGCTTCTCATGGCAGTCCTGACCGCCCACCGCCACGCCGCTGCCCGCCAGGGCGGACCTCATACGCTCAATCAGCGTCGCCGGCGGGCACAGCACCACACGGCATCCTTGCCCCGTCGTTCCGACGGCGTCCCTGATCGCCTCAGCCTGCGCCAAGGCGGCCGAAACGCCATTCATCTTCCAATTGCCGACGATCATCTTCACGGATTGTTTCATGGCCGCCTGTCTAGAAGGCGAAAACCGCCAAGCCAAGAGGCGCCGCCGCAATCCGGACACGAAGCCATCCTTGCAGCGGCGGCCCCGCCCCGACTATACGCGACGATTGACGCCAATATCGGCCAGTCCCGGGTTTTCGAATGCTCACCGCCTTCCGCGCCTTCTCTCGATCCAAATGGGCGGCCGCCCTGCTTGTCCTGATCGCGATCAGCTTCGTAATCGTCGGCGCGCGGATGGATGTCTTCTCCAACCTGGGACCAAAACACGTCATCGACGCGGGCGACCGCTCGATGAACGAAGTCGAGTTCCGCACAGCTTTCGATCAGGTGCGTGAACGGCTGCAGCAGCAGGTCGGCCGTCCCCTGACGAACCAGGAGCTGGTCGCGGAAAACATTCACGTCCGCTTCCTGACCGAGCAGACGCAGCAGCTGGGCTTCCTGAACTGGGCCTACAAGGCGGGCATCCGCCCGGGAAAGGAGCTGATCGTCAAGCAAATCCGCCAGATCCCGGCCTTCTTCAACTCGGTCACCGGACAGTTCGACCAGCAGGCTTATGAGGCGGCTCTGGCGCAGCAAAACCTGACCCCCGCCATGCTGGAGCAGGACCTGCGCGACCAATACGCGACGGAGCATTTCGGCGCCGCCGTCTTCGCCGGCGCCCGCGTGCCGCGCATCTATGGCGCGCTGCTGGCCGGTTCCGCCTTCGAAAGCCGCGACGGTCGTTGGTTCGAGGTGACCCCGGCGATGGCCGGTCAGATCCCCGCCCCGACCGACGCCCAGTTGAACGCCTTCATCCAGGAGAACGCCGACCGTCTGCGCGCGCCCGAGTTCCGCATGGTGTCGGTGGTTCTGTTTACGCCTGAGGCTTCGGCCAATGCGCCGATCTCGGAAGACCGCATCCGCGAGCGCTTCGAGTTCAAGAAGGACACGCTGAGCAAGCCCGAAACGCGCTCGTTCGTCACCCTGACCGCGCCGAACCGCGAGACGGCCCAGAAGATCGCCGCCGCTCTGCGCGCGGGCCAATCGCCCGCCGACGTCGGTCGCGCCAACAACATCACGCCAGCCGCCTTCAACGAGACCCCTCGCTCCGCCATCGGCGACGCGGCGACCGCAGCCGCCGTCTTCGGCCTGCAAGCCAATCAGGTGTCCAACCCGGTCCAGGCCGGTGTCGGCTTCGCCGTCGCCAAGGTCACGGCGGTTCAACCCGCTGCGCCCGCCACGCTCGACAGCGCTCGCGAGGAACTGATCCAGGAACTGCGCGCCGAGGACGTGAAGACCCAGACCTACGCCAAGGTCGAGAAATACGAAGCCGCCCGCACCGCCGGCAAGAACCTAGCTGACGCAGCGCGTGAGGCCGGCGGTCGCGTCGTCGATCTGCCGCCCTTCACCAAGGACGGCAAACTGCCGAACGGTCAGGCGCTTAACGCCCCGCCGCAAATCTTCGAGACGGCCTGGAGCCTGACCAAGGGCGGCGAAAGCGACGTCATCGACGCCGGTCAGGGCCAGTATTTCGCCGTGCGCGTCAACGACATCCGCCCGTCGGCCCTGCCGACCCTGACCGAGGTGCGTGAGCCCCTGGCCGCCCAATGGATCCAGCGTGAGACCATGCGTCGCCTGTCGGCCAAGGCTGAAGAACTGACGACCCGCGTGCGCAACGGCGAGGACATCGCCGCGGTCGCCCGTTCGGTCAATGCGCCGCTGACCGTGCGCACCGGCGTCATCCGCAATCAGCAAACCCAGGAAGCCCTGGGTCAGGGCGTGCTTCAAGGGCTGTTCGGCCAATCCAAGGGCCAGGCCTTCTCGCAGCCGGCGTCGCAGACCGCCTATGTGGTCGGCCGCGTCGACAACGTCCGCGCCGCCAATCCGGCCGTGGCCGGTCCGCTGGCCGAGCAGGTCCGCCCGCGCCTGACCCAGGAGTTGGTGCAGGCGATGGTCGAATCGTCGGTCTCGGCGGGCGCCCAGCGCTCCAAGGCCAAGAACGACCCGGCCCAGGCGCTGTCAGCCCTGGGTCTGTCGGGTGGCGCAACGCCCACCGCACCGGCGCAATGACCGACGACGCTTCTCGCGACATCACGTTCGACGCCTTCGCCGCCGGCCTTTCGGCCGGTCGGCCGCAGGTCCTGGTTCGGCGGGTCATCGACGACCTGGAAACCCCGGTCTCGGCCTATCTGAAGCTGGGGCGCGATTGGCCGTACGCCTGTCTGCTGGAGTCGGTCGAGGGCGGCGCCGTCAAGGGACGCTACTCCATCCTGACGCTGGATCCCGATGTGGTCTGGCGTTGTCGATCCAACGCGGCGGAACTGTCGCGCGGCTCAGCCATAGGCGAAGGTCGGTTCACAGCCGAACCCCTGCCGGCGCTGCAATCCCTGCGCGCGCTGATCGCGGCGTCGAAGTTCGATCTGCCGGAGGGATTGCCGCCGATGGCCGCCGGCCTGTTCGGCGTCTTCGGCTACGACATGGTGCGCCTGCTGGAACCGCTGGGCGCGCCGAATCCTGATCCGCTCGATCTGCCCGACGCCGTGCTGACGCGGCCGTCGCTGGTGGCCATCTTCGATTCGGTCCGTCACGAAATCGTTCTGGTGTCGGCCGCCTATCCCGACGCCGGTATCTCCCCGCAAGAGGCGTTCGACGCCGCGACGGCGCGGCTGGACGCGTTCGAGACGGCCTTGCGCGAACCCCTACCCGTCCGCGCCGCTCCGCAGCAAACGCCGCCTCCCGTCTTCACCTCGCCGGTGGACGAGCCGGCCTTCGGCGAGATGGTCGCCAGGGCCAAGGACTACATCGGCGCCGGCGACATCTTTCAGGTCGTGCTCAGCCATCGGTTCTCAGCTCCGTGGACGGACGATCCCTTCGCCTTCTATCGCTCGCTGCGTCGCCAGAATCCGTCGCCCTATCTGTTCTATCTGAACTTCGAAGGTTTTCAGCTCGCCGGCTCCAGCCCCGAGATTCTGGTTCGGCTGAAGGACGGCGAGGTCACGATCCGGCCGCTGGCCGGCACCCGCATGCGCGGCGCGACGCCAGAGGCGGACAAGGCGCTGGAAGTCGAACTGTTGGCTGATCCGAAAGAGCTGGCCGAGCATCTGATGCTGCTGGACCTCGGCCGCAACGATGTGGGGCGCGTCGCGGCGCCCGGCTCGGTTGAAGTCACCGAGAGCTTCGTCGTCGAGCGCTACAGCCAGGTCATGCACATCGTTTCCAACGTGCGCGGCAAGGCTGACCCCAGGCTGGATGCGGTGGACACGCTGCTGGCCGCCCTGCCCGCCGGGACCCTGTCGGGCGCGCCCAAGGTGCGCGCGATGGAGATCATCGACGAACTGGAAAGCGAAAAGCGCGGCGTCGGTTATGGCGGCGGCGTCGGCTATATTTCGGCTGACGGAGAGGCGGACATCTGCATCACCCTGCGCACCGCCCTTTTCACCGACGATCGGATCTTCGTTCAGGCCGGGGCGGGCGTCGTCGCCGACAGCGACCCTGCGGCCGAATATGCCGAGACCCAGCACAAGGCACGCGCGCCGATGCGGGCGGCGGAAGACGCCTGGCGCTTTAGGGCCGGCAATCGCTAGCGCGAAATTGTTATCGCCGGGTCGTTGAACTGTACGCCGGGGCCGATGATGACGACGCCCGCCATCAGAACCGCCGCAGTCGCTGCGAGCGCGGCTGCCCCAAGCGCGGCGACGGGGTTGGGCTTGGTTTCGACCATGACCAGCTTCGCCTTGGCGGCGGCGATCTTGGCGGCGATGTCTTGTTCAGCGGCGAGTTTCACCGGCCCAGTCCTAGTCCCGCCGAGTTAAAATGCGCTTTAAGGCCGCGCCCGCTTGGCGCGGACGCGCGTCGAGCCTAGAAGCCAAGCCATGATCCTCGTCGTCGATAACTACGACAGCTTCACCTACAATCTCGTCCACTACCTCGCGGAGTTGGGCGCGCCGACGCATGTGGTGCGCAACGACGACCTGTCGGTGGACGAGGCGTGGGCGCTGAACCCCGCCGCCGTTCTGCTGTCGCCCGGCCCTTGCGCGCCGGATCAGGCGGGCATCTGCCTGCCGTTGATCACGACAGCGCCAGCGTCGATGCCGATCCTGGGCGTATGTCTGGGTCATCAAGCCATCGGCCAGGCGTTCGGCGGCGACGTCATCCGCGCCAAGACCCTGATGCACGGCAAGACCTCGCCGATCCTGCATGAGGGCCAGAGCGTCTTCGCCGGCCTACCCTCACCCTTCACCGCCACACGCTATCATTCGCTGGCGGTCAAGCGCGAAACCCTGCCCGAAGACCTGGAGGTCACCGCCTGGACCGCCGACGGGGAGATCATGGGTCTGCAGCACCGTACGCGCCCGATCCACGGCGTTCAGTTCCACCCGGAATCCATCGCCACCGAGCACGGTCACGACATGCTGGCCAACTTCCTTGATATCGCCGGCGTAAAGCGCCTCGCGGCCGCCTGACCATGGGCGACGGTTTCAAGCCGATCCTCGCCCGGCTGGTCGAGGGCCATCCCCTGACGTCCCAGCAGGCGCACGACTTCTTCGCCGCCTGCCTGCGGGGCGAGCCCACGCCTTCCCAGGTCGCAGCCGCCGTCACCGCCATGCGGATGCGCGGCGAGACCGTTGACGAGATCGCCGCCTTCGCCGGCGCCATGCGTGAAGCCGCACTCACGCTGGATCATCCCTATGAGGTGATCGACACCTGCGGCACCGGGGGCGACGGTCAGCACACCTATAATATCTCGACCGCCGCAGCCCTGGTTCTGGCCGGCGCCGGTCTGAAGGTCGCCAAGCATGGCAACCGCGCAATGTCATCGAAATCAGGCTCTTCCGATGTCCTGTCGATCCTCGGCGTGAACCTGATGGCGTCGCAGGCGCAGCAGAAGAAGGCGCTGGACGAAGCCGGGATATGCTTCCTGTTCGCGCCGGCCTATCACGGGGCGATGCGTCATGTCGGACCGGTGCGGGCCGAGATCGGTTTTCGCACCGTCTTCAACTTGTTGGGACCGCTTTCGAACCCGGCGTCTGCAAGACGACAGGTCATGGGCGTTTATGATCCGCGCCTGCTGGAGCCGCTGGCCGAGGTGCTGGGCCGGCTTGGCGCGACCCGCGCCTGGACCGTTCACGGCCAGGGTCTGGACGAACTGGCGACTTCCGGCCCTACGGAAGTCGCCGAATGGAAGGACGGCGCGGTTCGCCGCTTTCAGATCACGCCCGAGGACGCCGGCCTGCCGCGCGCCTCCATCGCAGACATTCGCGGCGGCGACGCCGAGGAGAATGCCGTCGCCCTGCGCGCGCTTCTGGCAGGCGCAGCCGGCCCTTACCGCGACATCGTGCTGCTTAACGCCGCCGCCGCCCTTGTTGTGTCAGACCGCGCGGCCGATCTGGCCGAGGGCGCCGCACTCGCCGCTGCCGCCATCGACGACGGTCGAGCCGCCGAAGCGTTGGATCGCCTGGCCCGCATCACCTCCACGCCGCTGGAAAGCGAAGAGCCCGCATGACCGACGTTCTGGACCGTATCGCCGCCTACAAGCGCGAGGACGTCGCCGCCCGCAAGGCTGCCACCTCGCAGGACGCGATCGAAGCCCTGGCCCGCGCCGCATCGGCCCCGCGCGGCTTTCGCGCCGCTTTGGAGCGGGTCGGAGAGGAAACCGGTCGTCCCGCCCTGATCGCCGAGATCAAGAAGGCCAGTCCGTCCAAGGGGCTCATCCGTCCCGACTTCGATCCGCCGGCCCTGGCCCGCGCCTATGAGGCCGGCGGCGCGGCCTGTCTGTCGGTGCTGACCGATGGCCCCAGCTTCCAGGGCGACGACGCCTATCTGGGCCAGGCCCGCGAGGCCGTCGCCCTGCCCTGCCTGCGCAAGGATTTCCTGGTTGATCCCTGGCAGGTCGCCGAAAGCCGCGCCCTGGGCGCCGACTGCATCTTGATCATCTTGGCCATGGTCGATGACTGGTTGGCCGCCGAGTTGCTTTCGGAAGCCGAACGCTTTGGCATGGACGCGCTCATCGAGACCCACGACGAGGAAGAAATGGCCCGCGCCTGTGCGCTCGGCGGCGATCTCGTGGGGGTCAATAATCGTTCGCTCCGCACGTTCGAGGTCGATCTGGAAACCACAGAACGGCTGTCGATGCTCAGCCCCGTTCGGGCTCTGCTGGTCGCCGAGAGCGGCATCTTCACGCCCGACGACGTGGCGCGCGTTTCGGCTGCCCATGCCCAGGCGATCCTGGTTGGCGAGAGCCTGATGCGGCAGGCCGATGTCGAGGCGGCGACCCGTCAGTTGCTGGCCGTTTGAGCCAAGACGCGGCGGCAAGCCTCGCCGTTAAGTTGACATTAGCAAGGAACACTTACAGAACATCGACAAATGTTCACGGCCCGTTCCGATTCGTCGGCGGGCGCATGAGGGCCTGGCGATGCTCACGCGCAAACAGCACGAACTGCTGATGTTCATCCACGAACGCATCCAGGAGACCGGCGTCTCCCCTTCGTTCGACGAGATGAAGGAGGCGCTCGATCTGGCTTCCAAGTCCGGCATTCACCGGCTGATTACGGCGCTGGAGGAACGCGGCTTCATCCGCCGTCTCGCTCACCGCGCCCGCGCGTTGGAAGTCACGAAACTGCCCGAACAGGCGACGGCCGGCGCGCCGCGCGGTCGCGCCGGGTTCAAGCCTGACGTCATCGAGGGTGGCGGTGGTGTCAGACCTGCGGCGCCCATAGCGGCCAACGACACCCGCGAACTGCCGCTGATGGGCAAGATCGCCGCCGGCACGCCGATCGACGCAATCGAGCATGAAACCGCCCGCTATCCGGTTCCGGAATCGATGCTGGGTTCTGGCGAGCACTACCTGCTGGAGATCGAAGGCGACTCCATGATCGAGGCCGGCATCTTGAACGGCGACATGGTGGTGATCAAATCGACCGACAACGCCGCCTCCGGTGAAATCGTGGTGGCTCTGGTCGAGGGCGAGCAGGCGACGCTGAAACGCCTTCGCAAGAAGGGCGCCTCGATCGCGCTGGAACCCGCCAACCGCAATTACGAGACCAAGATCTACGGCTCGGATCAGGTCGCGGTCCAAGGCAAGCTGGTCGGCCTCATGCGCCGGTATCACTGACCTCCGGGTCGGACTGACGCGTCCAGGGGCGGTCGCCGCGAACGTCGGCCGTCCACACCGCGCGCCATCGATTCGGCTCGCCCGACCGGACGCGCCACAACTCCACTGCCCCGCCTCGCGCAAAATCCACCCCGTCCAGAACAAGGCGATCCTGACAGGCGCTTGGAATTGGGGTGACGACAGCGCGGACGCTGACGACGAGCGCTGCGCGGCATAAAGTCTCCATCTGATCTGAGCTCGGCGACTTCCGCCCCCACCAGATTGCAACGGGCCCGGCCTCATCGGCTTCCGGTCGACAGGAAAAGCGGTCGCAGACCCAACCCGTCCCTGACCGATCCGTCATGGTCAGCCCCCGTCGTCGCGACCAGAGATCGACCGCAAACTCGCGCACGCCAGGCCGCACGACGACGGCTGCCTGATCACGTTGGAAGGCGGCGTTTGTCCCGCTGTCGCCAATCCAGAGGTCCGGCGTCGGCGCACGCGGCCAGATCAGAACGGCGGCTGCGAACGGCAGTCCCAACCATCGCAGGCGGCCTTGCCACAGACAGACGAACAACACGCCCAGAAAGGCGACCGGCAGGACATAATTTGGCGCGCTGGCGACCGTTTTGACCGCGCCGGGCAATCCCGCCGTCCAGGTGCCGATCGCCAACATCAGGTCCACGCCCCATCCCGCAACCGCCAGGAACGGTCCCCCCAGCCCCAAAGGCTCAAGCGCTGCGCCCAAGGCAAGCGCCGGCATCAGGATGAAGTCCGCCACGGGCGACGTGCCGAGATTGGCCAGCAGTCCGTACATGGCGGTGCGGTTGAAATGCTGCATGGCGAACGGTCCCGTCGCCAATCCTGCGACGACGCTGGCCGCCACAGCCGCCGTCAACCAACCGCCTAGCCGTTGGACTGCCAGGATCGGCCAGGGCGCGGATATTTCGCGCGGGCGCTTCGGCCAGGCCTCGACCAGGGCGACCAAGGCCGCCGTCGCCGCGAACGACATCTGGAAGCCCGGCGTGACGATGGCTTCAGGCTGAATGGCCAAAACGATGAAGGCCGCGACGGCCAGCCCATGCATCGTCACCGCCTGTCGATCCAGCAGGATGGCCAGAAAGGCGATGGAGGCGGTGATGACGGCCCGCTCGGCCGGGGGCGGCGCGCCCGAAACCACCAGATAGACCCCGACCGCCGTCAGGCCCGCCAAGGCCGCGACCTTTTTGCCGTGAACCCGCAGGGCCAACCAGGGCCAGGCCGCCACGCCCAGACGCACCGCGAAGAAGACGAACCCGCCGACGATGGCCATATGCAGCCCTGACACCGACAGGATGTGCGCCAGGCCGGAATCGCGCATCACATCCATGTCCTCCTGACTGATCCAGGTTTCGTGACTGGTCGTCATGGCGGCGGCGATCCCGCCGGTCCGTTCGCCGAGTCTTGCCACGATCCGCTCGGCCAGTGCGAAGCGGGCGCCGTTGACCGCCATTTCAAGTCGAAGTCGCCACGGCGGCGGCGTCAGATCGGCCGTACGCGTGTCGCTCAAGGCGAACGCAACGCCGCCCATCCCCTGAAAGAAGGCGTTGCGCCCGAAATCGTAGGCGCCGGGGCTGGCCGGCGCAGGCGGCGGATTCAGAATGGCGAACAAGCGGATCGCTTCGCCGGGCCGCGGCGGCTCGCCCCGCACCGTCGCCCGCAAGCGCACCGGCGTCTGTTCGGGCGTCAGTCCGCGAATCCAGACCGGCGCGATCACGACCCGCGCGCCTTGCTGCCCCGGGCTGTCGACATCGACAACCCAGGCTTCGATCACGGTCGGTTCGCTGAGGGCGGGCGCGATCGGCGCGGCGACGGCTTCGGTGCGCACCTTGGCCGCCGCCAGCCCGCCTGACGCGCAGGCCACCATCAACAGCAGCCAGGTCAGACGTCGCGACCCGGCGCGCCGACGCGCCACAACCCACAGCACAAAGGTTAAGACGGCACCCAGCAACAAGGGCCACAAGACCGGCTCGGCTCGCAGGGCGAAATAGACGCCGCCGCCCGCGCCGAATGCGACCGGCGCCCATAGCCGCCATCTCAGGGTCTGGGCGGCGACTTCGGCATGCAGCCAGGCGCGCAATCGCGGAGCAGGGGTAGGTTTTGCCGCATCGGGGCGTATAAGGGCCTCGCTTACGGACCCCTCCCCCATGACCTCACCTTCTTCGACTGTCGTCACCCGCTTCGCCCCCTCGCCGACAGGCTATCTGCATATCGGCGGGGCGAGAACCGCTTTGTTCAACTGGCTGTATGCCAAGAGACACGCTGGGCGTTTCCTGATCCGTGTCGAGGATACCGACCGCGAACGCTCGACGGACGAGGCGGTGAAGGCCATTTTCGACGGCCTGAGCTGGCTGGAGCTGTTCGCCGACGACGAGCCGGTGTTCCAGTTCAGCCGCGCCGACCGCCACCGCGAGGTGGTCGATCAACTGCTCGAAGCCGGCCACGCCTACCGCGACTTCACCTCGGCCGAGGAGACCGGTCGTCTGCGTGACGAGGCCAAGGCGGAAAAGCGCACTTTCGAATCGCCCTGGCGCGACCGCGAGCCGACCGTCGACGATCTGGCCCTGCCGCACGTCGTGCGCTTCCGCCGGCCAAAGGCGACGACGGTCACGGTAGCCGATGAGGTCCAGGGCGACGTGAACTGGTCGACCGACGACCTGGACGATCTGGTGCTGCTGCGTTCGGACGGCGCGCCGACCTATAATCTCGCCGTCGTCGTGGACGACCACGACATGGGGGTGACCCACGTCATTCGCGGCGACGACCATCTGAATAACGCCGCGCGGCAGAGCCTGATCTACGATGCATTGGGTTGGACGCGTCCCACCTTCGCCCACATCCCCCTGATCCACGGACCGGACGGTGCCAAGCTGTCGAAGCGTCACGGCGCGCAGGCGGTGCATGAATACGCCGAGATGGGCTACGTGCCCGAGGCCATGCGCAACTATCTGGCCCGCCTGGGCTGGTCGCACGGCGACGACGAACTGTTCAGCGACGCCCAGGCCATCGAGTGGTTCGATCTCGCCGGCATCGGCAAGGCGCCGGCCCGTTTGGACTTTGACAAGCTGGCCCACGTCAACTCGCACTGGCTGCGTCTCGCCGACGACGAGCGGCTCGCCAAGCTGACGCTGGATGCGCATCTGCAAAAGGGCCACGCCCTGGCGGAGGCGGACGAAGCCCGGCTTCAGCGCGCCATGCCTTTCGTCAAGGATCGCGCCAAGACGATCCTCGATCTGGCCGACCAAACGGTCTTCGTACTTAAATCGCGCCCGCTGACCCTGGACGATAAGGCGAAGGCGATGCTGTCCGGTGAGACGCTGGATCGCCTAGCCCGCCTGCGCGAGCGGCTGTCCCTGTTCCAATCCTGGGATGTCTTTGCGCTGGAAGCCGAGCTCAAGGCCTTTGCGGAATCCGAGGGCGTCGGGTTCGGAAAAATCGGCCCGCCCATGCGCGCAGCGCTTACCGCAGGGTCAACATCACCTGATATTGCACGAACTTTGTCGGCTCTTGGGCGCGACGAAAGTCTCGGGCGCTTGGATGATGCGCTGCAACAGACTAAGTGATCACCCACAAACCAAAAAGCGGCCGACGCCTCCCCGCGCCTGGACGTGTGATGCAAAGGGGCATTCATGACTGAACAAGCCAAACCCGCCGGCTCGGCGACCCTGTCCTTCGAGAACAAGACGATCGAGTTGCCGGTCCTTTCGGGCTCCACCGGCCCGGACGTCATCGACATCCGCAAACTCTATGCGGGAACGGGCGCCTTCACCTTCGATCCCGGCTTCACCTCGACGGCGGCCTGTGAATCGGCTCTGACCTATATCGACGGCGACGCCGGCGTGCTGCTGCACCGCGGTTATCCGATCGACCAGCTGGCGTCGAAGTCGAACTTCGTCGAGGTCTGCCACCTGCTGCTGCACGGCGAACTGCCGACCGCCGCCCAGTACGAGAAGTTCGAAAACAGCATCACCACCCACACGATGCTGCACAGCCAGTTCGATCGCTTTTTCGAAGGCTTCCGCCGCGACGCCCACCCGATGGCCATCATGGTCGGCACCGTCGGCGCCCTGTCGGCCTTCTATCACGACAGCCTGGACATCCACGATCCGATCCAGCGCGACATTTCGGCCATTCGCCTGATCGCCAAGATGCCCACGATCGCGGCCCGCGCCTATAAATACCACATCGGCCAGCCGTTCGTGTCGCCGCGCAACGACCTGTCCTACGCCGAAAACTTCCTGCGCATGTGCTTCGCCGTTCCGGCCGAGGACTATCATGTCGATCCGGCCCTGGTTCGCGCCATGGACCGCATCTTCACCCTGCACGCCGACCACGAACAGAACGCCTCGACCTCGACCGTGCGTCTGGCCGGTTCGTCGGGCGCCAATCCGTTCGCCTGTATCGCCGCCGGCATCGCCTGCCTGTGGGGCCCGTCGCACGGCGGCGCCAACGAAGAGGCGCTGACGATGCTCAAGGAAATCGGCACCCCGGACAAGATCCCGGAGTTCATCCAGGGCGTGAAGGACCGCAAGTACAAGCTGATGGGCTTCGGCCACCGCGTGTACAAGAACTACGACCCGCGCGCGAAGGTCATGCAGCAGTCGGCCTATGAAGTGCTGGCCGCCACGGGCCGCGAAAACGATCCGCTGTTCCTGGTCGCCAAGGAGTTGGAGAAGGTCGCCCTGTCGGACGAATACTTCACCTCGCGCAAGCTGTTCCCGAACGTCGACTTCTATTCGGGCATCACCTTGTCGGCGATGGGCTTCCCAACCACCATGTTCACCGTCCTGTTCGCCCTGGCCCGCACCGTGGGCTGGATCTCGCAGTGGCAGGAAATGATGGCCGATCCGTCGCAGAAGATCGGTCGCCCGCGTCAGCTCTACACGGGCCCGACCCAGCGCGATTACGTGCCGATCGAACAGCGCGGCTGAGACGAAAGCTGAAATGCAAAACGCCGGGGAGACATCCCCGGCGTTTTTCTTTGTCGTCAGACCAACTTCAGATCCGCGAAACGGGCAGCCAGGTCATCCAGATCGCGGTGCATATGGGCCACGCCGATCGCAGCAGCGCCCAGAGCCACGTCGTCGCCCTCGACGGCCATGGACAGGGCCAGGCTTTGGTCGATCGCACCCATGGGCTGGGCGGCCTTGCCCTGAGACAGAGCCTTGAGTTGCTCCACCGCGCGCTCCGCATCCTGCGACCAAGGATCTAGCCGGGCGCCCGCGCCCTCGGCCTGAAAACCGCGACCCAGGATGACGATGTCGCTGCGCACGCGCCAGAAGGCGCGCACGAGCGCAGCCCGATCCGCCGTTTCACGTTGCGGGCCGGGCAGATCAATGACGTTCTTGGCGGACTGACCCAATGCATCCAGCCGCCGCTTCAGATCGGCATGACGGCGCGAAATCTCGGACGCATCCTCCGGGGCGGCCTTTGAGACAAAAGCCAGCAGCACCGCCGCTTCGCCCGCCGCCTCGCGCGCCTGAAGCTTGAAGGACTGCCTGGCATGGCGCGGAAACAGGGCCAGGATCGCGAGAACCCCGACGCCGCTGCCGACCAGGATTTCCATCACCCGATCCAGCGCCAGGGACGCCGGCCCTTCCGCACCCGTCCCGCCGGCGATGACGATGGTCGCCGTCACGGGCGCGACCTTCAGCCATGGCCGCCCGGTTGCAAAGAAGGCCAGCAGCCCCGCCGAGACGGCGATGCTCAGGGCCATGCTTTCCAAGCCCGGCGGGCGAAGGAAGGCGAAGACCGCCCCTGCCAGCGCTCCGGTCGCCGTGCCGATGGCCCGGTCACGCGCAACGGTGAGGACGCTGCCGCCGACGCTCGCCTGAATGACGACGATGGCGGAAATCACGCTCCAGTATGGGTGCGGCAGGTTCAGCCAGGTCGCGAGATAGAGCGCGGCCATCGCGCCCACTGCCATCTGAAGCGCGGCGCGGACCTCGGCCGCACGTCGCGGACTGAGCGCCCGCGCCATCGTCAGTTCGCCGATTTGGCGGAAATGACCCTGAGCACGGCGTCGGCAGCCAGTTCGGACGGGTCCGGACCTCCGCGCCCCATCAGGTCCAATGCCGCCGTCTGGCGACGCGCCTGTTCGGCCGCCAGGGCCGGGTCGGCCAGCAGCCGACCGACCGCCGCCGTCAGGATGGCCGGGGTCGCCTCGTGCTGGATAAACTCGGGTGCGATCCGGTCGTCAGCCGCGACATTGAACAGGGTGATATGTTTGGCGGTCACGAACCGCTTCATCAGCTGATAGCTGAGCCCGTCGATCTTGTAGGCGATCACCATCGGCGCGCCTGCCAGCGCCAGTTCGGTCGACACGGTGCCGCTGGTGGCCAGGGCGACGGTCGCGGCGCGCATGGCGTCATACTTTTCAGCTTCGTCGACCAGGTGAACGCGGAAGGGCCAGGCGGCGACGCGGGCCGCAACATCGTGAGCGACCGTCCCTGCGGCGACCACGGCGACTTCCAGGCCGGGGTTCGTGGTCTTCAGTTTTCTGACCGTCGCCTCATAGACGGGGGCCATTCGGGTGATCTCGCTGGGCCGGCTTCCTGGCAGCACCAACAGAAGTTGCGCATCGGCGGCGATCCCTCGACGCTCGCGGAACGCTGCGCCGTTCGCAGCGTCGACGTTCACATGGAGCGCCGACGAACCGACCACAGTCGTCGGCAGGCCCTCGCGCTCGAACCAGGGCGCATCAAAGCCGTAGAGGGCAAGAAGATGATCGACGGCGCCTGCCAAGGTCCTGGCCCGGCCCGGCCGTGAGGCCCAGACCTGAGGCCCGACATACTTGATCAGCGGCAGGTCCGGTCGCGCGGCCCGGATCGCCTTGGCCACACGGATGGTGAAGCCCCAACTGTCGATCAGAACCACGGCGTCGGGCTTTTCCCGCTCGGCCAGCGCCGCCGTCTGCTCGACGCGCCGCTTGACCTTGCCATAGGCGCGCAAACCCTCGATCCAGCCCAGGATCGACAGTTCGGCGATATCGAAGGGGCTGACCACGCCTTCGGCCGCCATCTTGGGCCCGCCGACGCCGACAAAGGCCACATCGTCGCCTAACCGCACCTTCAACGCCCTGGCCAGACCGGCGCCCAGCGCATCGCCAGAAGCCTCCGCCGCCACCAACATGATCTTTAGCGGACGGCTCACCGATCCTCGCCCCAGACGAACAGGCCCAGACGGTTCGCCGTCTCGACGATGGCCGCGCGATCAATCAGGATCAAACGTCCGGCCACCCCGCCGATGCCCGCCAGACCCGCCGCCGCCGCCATTTCGACCGTGCGCGGCCCGATCACGGGCATATCGACGCGCAGATCCTGAATGGGCTTTGGCGCCTTGCCGAGCGCGCCCCTGGCGCTATCAACCGCTCCACGTAAATCGGCGGACAGGCCAGCGACGCGGGTCAGCATCGCGTCCGTGCCTTCCTGCGCCTCAACCGCAAGGACAAGGCCGTCACAGACCACGGCGCCCTGACCGATATCCAGTTCGCCTGATTTTTCGGCGACATGCAGCGCCTTCTTCAGATCGTTTAGCTGCTCCTTGGTCGGCGAGACGGCGCCCAGCGCGCCAGCGCCAAGCGTGTCGCCGCCCAGAATGTCGTCGGCGCCCTCCACGGCGAAGCCTTCGGCTTCGAACACCGACAGGATCTTGCGCAGCAGAGCGTCATCGCCTTTGGAGGCGGCGGCGACGATGCCCGGCAACAGGGTCGCCCCTTTGAAATCAGGCTTGAGCGTCTTGAAATCCGGCCGATTGACGATGCCCGCCAGACACACGGTCGTGCAGCGCTCGGCCTTCAACGCCTTCAGGATCGCGCCGATCTGCGCCATGCCGAACTCGGCGCCGGGCCAGCGCGCCAGATGCTCGTCAGCAAACCCCGCCAGACGGATCACGAAAACCGGCCGCCCGAGCGCGTCGCAACGCGCCGCGACGGCCGCCGGCAGATCACCGCCGCCCGCGATCAGACCAAGCTTTCCAGCCGTGCTCATTCCGCGTTCGGCAGGCACAGCGGACGCCGCCCGCCGTCGCGGATGAAGGCAATGATCTCCACGATCTCAGGCAGGTCGGCATAGCGTTCCGCTACGCCATCGATCCGACCGGCGAACTCGCCCTCGCCCTCGAACAGATCACGATAGGCCGCGAGCAGACGCCGCACCTGATCCTTGCCGTATCCCTTGCGCTTCAACCCGATCAAGTTCAGCCCACGCAGCCGCGCATGATTGCCCCAGGCCGAGCCGTAGGGGATGACGTCGCGCGTCACCGCCGCCAGACCGCCGATGATCGCGCCCTGTCCGACGCGACCGTTCTGGTGCACCGCGCACAGTCCACCCAGGAACACCTTGTCCCCGACCTGGGCATGACCGCCGAGAGTCGCGTTGTTGGCCATGACCACATTGTCGCCGACGACGCAGTCGTGACCGACATGGGCGCCGGTCATGAACAGGTTGTTCGAACCCACGATCGTCACGCCCGTCCCCTGCGACGTGCCCCGATTGAAGGTGCAGTGTTCGCGGACCAGATTGTTCTCGCCGATCTCCAGCCGAACCGTCTCGCCCTTGTAGCCATTGTGTTGCGGGTCGCCGCCAATGACGGCGAAGGGGTGGATGACAGTCCCGGCCCCGACCGTCGTGTCCTGCTGGACGACGACATGGCTGACCAGACGTACATTGTCGCCCAGCACCACATTCGGCCCGACCGTGCACCAGGGGCCGACCTCGACCCCATCGCCCAGTGTCGCTGTCGCGTCGATCAGAGCTGTGGGATGAACGGTCATCAGGCCGCCGGTCCAGGCGCTGGAGCAGGCACAGTCACGACCATCGCCATGAACTCGGCTTCGGCCGCCAGCTTGCCGTCGATGAAGGTCTCGCCCCGGAACTTGTAGGCGTCGCCCCGCGCGCGGATCACCTTGACCTCCATACGGAGCTGGTCGCCGGGCCTCGCGGGCTTTCTGAAGCGAACCCCGTCGATCGACATGAACATGATGACCTTGTCGGCCACGGCGACGTCCAGCGTCTTGGACATCAGCAGGGCGCCGGTCTGGGCCATGGCCTCGACGATCAGCACGCCGGGCATGACCGGATCGATCGGGAAGTGCCCCGGGAAGAAGGGCTCGTTGTGGGTGACGTTCTTGATGCCGACGATCGACGTCGCGGGCACGAAGTCTTCGGCCTTGTCCACCAGCAGGAAGGGATAACGGTGCGGCAGCCGACGCATCACCTCGGCGTAATCGATCTTGCCTTCGACGGCAGTCGTGTCGCTCATCCCTATGATTCCTTTGGAGCCTTCTTTGATGAGGCCTGTTTGGCGAGCCAGACCGTCTCGCGCAAGAACTGTCGGATCGGACGCGCCGGATAACCCGACCAAGTCTCGCCAGCGGGAACATCGGCCAGCACACCGGCCCCGGCCGCGACGCGCGCACCCTCGCCGATCGTGATGTGGTCTCCGATCCCCGCCTTGCCGCCGAAGATGACATTGTCGCCCACGGTCACCGAGCCCGAGATGCCGGTATTGGCGACCAGCAAGCAGTTGCGGCCGATGACGCAGTTGTGGCCGACCATCACCAGATTATCGATCTTGGTGTTCTCGCCGATGACCGTGTCGTCATAGGCGCCACGGTCGATGCACGAGTTGGCGCCCACCGTCACGCCGTCCTGAAGGATGACGCGACCGAGTTGGGGAATATCCATGACCCCCGCCGCTGTCCCCGTGGCGCCGAAGCCCGCTTCGCCGATCCGGGCGCCGGCATACAGCTTCACCCGGTCGCCGATCAGCGCGAAGGCCACGCTGACGTTGGCGCCGATCACGCAATCACGGCCGACTTGCACGCCGGGCGCGATGACGCTGTTGGCGCCAATGCGGGACCCTCGACCGATGCGGACGCCCTGCCCCAGGATCGCGCCGGGTTCGACCACGACGCTGTCGTCCTCGCCCGCCTCGTCGCGGGTGATCGCTTTTTCCAGAAGTATGGGCCGATGCAGCGCCAACGACGCCTTGGCCCAGGCGGCTTGAGGCGTGCGCGAGATGATGACAGCGGCGGACGACGGCGCGGCGTCCTTGGCCTCAGCCGGCACGATAACGCAGCCGGCCTGTGTCGTCGCCAGCGCGGCGGCGAACTTGCGGTCGCCTAAGAACGCGATCGCGCCCCCGTCCGCAGTGGACAAGGGCGCGACGGAAACGATCATGCGATCCCCGCCCCGCTCGACCTCGCCGCCGATCTGCGCCGCCAGATCGGCGACGCTGAGGCGCGACAGGGTTTCAAAGAAGCGGGGATCGGGCATCGACGACTTAGTTGGCGGCGGCCGGTTGAGCCTGGGTCTGAGCCGGCACGGCCATACGGTTGAAGCTCAGCGTCGGCAGAGCCGTATTCAGGCGCTGGATCGCCAGGTCGGTGACATCCATGGCCGGGTTCATCATGAAGACGCTCTCGCGGTCCAGCAGCAGGCCGCAGCCCTTTTCCTGATACAGGGCGGTCAGGATCGGCGAGACAGCCTCGGTGATGGCCTGACGCTGCATGCCCAGAGTGTAGCGCAGCTCGTTTTCACGGGTAGCTTCCAGCTGTTGGGCTTCTTGCGCGCGCTGCTGCAGGGCCTGACGACGCTGTTGCAGTTGATCAGCCGGCAGGCTCGAACCAGAGGCTTGCAGTTGTTGAGCGTCCGACTGAATGGCCGTGGCGTAAGGCTGCAATTCGCCCTGAACTTCCTGGGCCAGTTGTTGCATGCGGGCTTCCACGGCCTGGCCGGCCGACGACTGGGCCAGCAGACGTGCGTTGTAATAAACGCAGACGCCGGGGATGACCGGGCCGGGATTGGCGGGCGCGCCGGCCTGTTGCGCTGAGGCGGCGGTGGCGATGAGCGAAGCAGCGGCGGTCGCCGCGATGATCAGAGCTTTCATGGTGTTTCCTCGTGCGGTCGAAAAAGCCGCGATTAGAACTGAGTGGAGGTCGAGAAGCGGAAGGATTCCGTCTTGTCGTAGTCTTCCTTGGACAGAACCTTGGAGATGTCGAAGCGGATCGGACCCATTGGCGACTTCCAGTGGATGCTGATGCCGGCCGATGCACGCAGCGACAGCTCGTCGGCGATATTGGTGTTCACCGTGCCGGTGGACGTCAGCTTGTAGCGATCATCCAGCACGCCCAGCGTACCGACATCGGCGAACAGCGAGGTCTTGATGCCGTATTGTTCGGGCAGATAGTTTGGCAGGGTCAGTTCGACCGTGCCGATGGCGTAGAAGTTGCCGCCCAGGGCGTCGGTCGTATTCAGATCGCGCGGCCCCATACCGGCTGTCTCGAAGCCGCGGAAGCTGTTGCCGCCCTTGAAGAAGCGGTCGTTGATGCGGATCGGGTCGCCGTTCCAGCCGCTGACGTAGCCAGTCGAACCCTGAACGCTGACGATCCAACTCGGCGTGAAGCCGTAGTACCAGCTCGCATCAGCCTCGGTCTTCACATAGTTCACATCGCCGCCCAGACCCGCAAGGTCCTGACGCAGCGAGCCAGCCCAGCCGCGCGTCGGGCGGATCGGATCGTTCGTGTAGTTGACCTGAAGCGTGTAGCCGACCGAAGAGTTGATGAAGCTGCCCACTTGGTCGCACAGCGCCGAGGATCCCTGCCCTACGCCCGAGCAGAAGCCCGTGGGCACGATGATCTCATCGGACTTCAGGAAGTAGCGGGTGCTGAGCAGCATATTGCCGTTCAGCGGGTAGGACAAACGCAGGCCCGCGCCGGTCGAGCGATAGTCGTACGACGAGTACTGGCTCAGGTCGTAGCGCGAGTGGAACAGGTCGAAGCCCGCGCGCAGATCACGTCCCAGGAACTTCGGCTCCGTGAAGCGGAAGTCGACCTGCTGACGCAGCGAACCCCACTCCAGACGAGCCACGACGTTTTGGCCGCGCCCACGGAAGTTCCGCTCCGAGATGCCCAGGTTGACCGTGAAAGAGTCGACGGAGCTGAAGCCCGCGCCGACGGACAGTTCGCCGGTGGGCTGTTCCTGAACGTTGACGTTGATGACCGAGCGATCCGGCGCGCTGCCGCGCGTCTCCTCGACCGTCACGTCCTTGAAGAAGCCCAGGGCGCGCAGGTTGTTGCGCGAGCGCTCCATCAGGGCGCGGTTGAAGGCGTCGCCCTCGGTCAGCAGCAGTTCGCGGCGAATGACCGGGTCGATCGTGCGCGTGTTGCCGACCACATTGATGCGATCGATGTACACCCGCTGGCCCTCGGACACGTTGAAGGTCACATCGACCGTGTCCGTCTCGGGATTGGCTTTATAGGTCGGATTGATCTCGACAAAGGCGTAACCGGCCGAACCCGCCGCGAAAGTCAGTGCGTCGACGGCCTGCTCGATCTTGTCGCTTTCGTACAGCTGGCCTTCCCGGATCGGCACGAGAGCCTTCAGGAAGTCGGCGTTCAGGCGGTCATTCTGGGTGACGACCTTGATCTCACCGAAGTTGTACTTGTCGCCTTCGTTCAAAGTCAGGGTCAGCTGGAACGCCTGATCGTCCGGCTGCAACTCAGCGACCGAGGACACCACGCGGAAGTCGTAATAGCCGCGGTTGGTGTAGAACTTCCGCAACTGCTCCTGATCGTATTCCAGGCGGTTGGGATCGTAGTTGTCGTTGTTGGAGAAGAACTTCCACCAGGTCGACTTCTCGGTGACCATCACGCCGCGCACGTCCCGATCCGAAAACGCCTCGTTGCCCAGCACATTGATGGCGCTGATGCCGGTCTGCGGGCCTTCATTGATCTCGAAGATCACATCGACGCGGTTCTGTTCCAGCTGGACCAGCTTGGGCGTCACGGTCGCAGAGATGCGGCCCTGCAGGCGATACAGCTCGACGATGGCGCCGACGTCTTCCTGGACCTTGGCGCGGGTATAGATGCCGCGCGGCGCCAGGGTCACTTCCTTGGTCAGCTTGTCCTTCGACAGCGCTTTGTTTCCCTCGAACACGACTTGGTTGATGATCGGATTCTCGACGATCTGGACGATCAGGTCGCCGTTCTGGATTCCCAGTTGCACATCGGCGAACAGGCCCGTGCGCGACAGGGTGCGCACCGCGACGTCCAGCACCGAGGCATCGACCGCATCACCAGGGCGGATCGGCAGGTAGGACAGGACCGTCGTCTGGTCGATCCGCTGCGCGCCCTGCACGATGATGCGATTGATCGTAATCGTCTGAGGCGCAGCGATCTCGACACGCGGTTCGGCAGCGCTCGCCGGGGCCTGCGACGTGGCCGTTTCAGCTGGAGCAGCAGGCGTCGTGGTCGGAGCAGTTTGAGCCGGCGCGGTCTGCGCCAGCGCGGGTGCGCCCAGACCGGCGGCGACCGCCAGAGCCAGCAGGCTGGAGCGGGCGCTCAGTCGAACGGCGGCGCGAGAGGTCATGTCATTCATTCGGGAAACCGTCGGGGGCTGGCGTCGGCTCACGAGACGAGCCCGCCGAGGAATTGGAAGATATTGAGCTTCTGTAGGTCGTTCCACGTTGCGAACAACATAAATCCCGCCAAAAGCGCAAGGCCTGCACGATAGCCCATCTCCTGGAACCGCGCCGACACAGGCTGTTTCGCCACAGCCTCATAGCCGTAGAAAAGCAGATGCCCGCCGTCGAGGACCGGAATGGGAAGCAGATTTAGAAAGCCGATTCCGATCGAAAGTATGGCGGCCAAGGTTGTCAGCGTCAGGATCAGGTTGATCGCCATGGCGCCAGGCGCTGGATTGGCTGCGACCGCAGCCGTGGTCAGGGAGCCTGTCGCCTTGGCCATGCCCAGCGGGCCGCTGAACTGATCGCCCGACTCGCGCCCCGTCGCCAGACGTCCAAGGTAGGTCAGGGTCGAGCCGATCACGTCGCCCGTCTGGCGCGCACCCTCCACCACGGCGTCGATAGGGCCGTAACGCACGTGGCGCACATCGCCGGCCGACGAGCCTAGCCCCAGGCCGATGCGGCCGACCTTGACCCGTCCGGCGATGGGGTCGTTTTCCTCGCGGCGTTCCGGTGTGGCGACCAGTTCGACGGGACGCCCGGCGCGCTCGACCGTGAAACGCACGGGATCACCGGTCGAGAGCATGACGGTGCGGGTGACCGCGCTTCCGTCCTTGATGGCCTTGCCGTTCACCTCGGTGATCAGGTCGCCGACTTGGAAACCGGCGGCGGCGGCTGGCGATCCCGCCTGGACCTGAGCAACACGCGCGGGGCGCAGAGACACGCCGACGGCCATGAAGACGACGGCGAAGATGGTGATGGCCAGGATGAAGTTCGCGATGGGCCCGGCCGCGACGATCAGGGCGCGCTGCCACACCGGCTTGAAGTGGAAATAATCACGCTCGGCGCCGGGCCCGCGCTCGGCAACCACGCGGCGGCGCAGTTCGTCCAATCCGGCCCGATCAGGCACGCTGGACGCATCCAGATCGCCCGAAAATTTCACATAGCCGCCCAGCGGCAGCCAGCCGAGACGCCATTCGATGCCGTGACGATCGGTGCGGCTGGCCACGGCCTTGCCGAAGCCGACCGCGAACCGGTCCACCTTCACGCCAAAGGCGCGCGCGACGAGGAAGTGACCCAGTTCATGGATGGTGACGATGAAGGTCAGCACCAGCAGGAACGAGGCGATCGAGATCAATATCTGACCCATGACGCCCAACATTCGAAAATCGTCTCCCCTGGCCTGCCGTTAGGCCGCGTTCGCAAGACCGGCGATGACGGACCCGGCCATTCGACGCGTCTCGGCGTCGACCGACAGGGCCGCGCCGCAGGCGTCTCCAGAACCGAAAGCCATCCCCGCTTTCGTCGCACGCTCAAGGGTTTCGGCGACGACTGCGGCAATATTGAGAAACGCCAGCTTGCGGTCAAGAAATGCGAAGGCCGCGACCTCATTCGCCGCATTGAACACGGCAGGCGTCGCGCCCCCCGCCTTCAACGCCTGACGGGCCAGATCCAGGGCGGGAAAGCGCGTCAGATCGGGCGCTTCGAACGTCAGCCGACCCAGCGCAGCCAGATCCAGCTTGGGCGCCGGCCACGCGATCCGATCCGGCCAGGCCAGGGCGCAGGCGATCGGCGTGCGCATATCCGGCGGCCCCATCTGGGCCAGGGTCGAACCGTCCACATATTCCACAAGGCTGTGGATGATCGATTCGGGGTGCACGACGACGTCGATCCGATCCTGCAGCACATCGAACAGATAAGCCGCCTCGATCATCTCCAGCCCCTTGTTGGCCATGGTGGCGCTGTCGACCGAAATCTTGGCCCCCATGCTCCAGTTGGGGTGGGCGACGGCCTGTTCGGGCGTGATGGCGACCATCTGCTCGCGCGGCGTATTGCGAAAAGGCCCGCCCGATGCGGTCAGGATCAGCTTGGCCACCCGCTCAGGCGCTTCGGCCGGAAACACCTGGAAGATGGCGGAGTGCTCGGAATCGACGGGGATCAAGCGCCCCCCTGCCCGACTGACCCGTTCGATCAGGGCGGGGCCGCAGCAGACCAGGCTTTCCTTGTTGGCCAGGGCCAGGGTCGCGCCCGTTCCCGCCGCCGCCCAGGCGGACTTCAGACCCGCCGCTCCGACGATGGACGCCATGATCCAGTCGGCGGGTCGCGTCGCCGCCTCGACGATCGCGGCGTCGCCGGCGGCGACAGAGACGTCCGTGCCGGACAAGGCGTCGCGCAGGTCGTCCAATCGCGCCGGATCGGCGGTCACGGCCAGCTTAGGCCGCCAGCGCCTGGCCTGTTCGGCCAGTTTGGCGATATTGGCGCCGCCCGTCAGGACCTCGACCTCAAACGCGCCTGTGCCCGTCGCCTCGGCTTGAGCCATCAGGTCCAGTGTGGAGGCGCCGACCGATCCGGTTGCGCCAAGCACGGTGATGCGACGCCGGATCACGCCCCACGCTCCAGCATAAGGACGATCAGTCGGCCCGCCGCGACGACGACGACCGCGAACATCAGGCCATCGACGCGGTCCAGCAGGCCGCCGTGGCCGGGAATGGTGTTGCCCGCATCCTTGACCCCGAACCTTCGCTTCAGCGCCGATTCCCACAGATCGCCCGCCATGGTTGCCAAAGCCCCCGCAAAGCCCAGCACCGCTCCCCAGACGACGCTCAAGGCGCCCATATTGACCCAGGCCGTCATGACGGCGCCCGCAACCGCGCCGGCGGCAACACCGCCGATGAACCCGGACCAGGTCTTGTTCGGCGAGAAGCGCGGCCACAGCTTGGGTCCGCCAAAGGTGGATCCTGCCAGGTAGGCCACGATGTCGGCCGACCAGGCGACGGCGAAGACCAGCACGGTCCAGTGTAGCCCGATCAAACTGTCGACGTCGCGCAGCCAAATCAGCAGGACCGAAGGCCAGCCGAGATAGAGCACGCCGTAGGCGGCATCCAGCGCCTCCTGCCCTCGACTACGGGCATAGACCCCGGCCGCGACCGCGCCGAACACCAGCATGATGAAGGCGACGGACATGGCGCCGAAATGGGCGCTGATCACCGCCGCCACGACGCCGAAGCTGACCGCTCCGCCCATGACGCGGCGCGCATGGGGCGCACTCATCGCCGCCCATTCGAACGCCAGGACAACGCTGGCGACGATCATCAGCGCCAGGAACCACACGCCGCCGCCCCACGTCGCAGCGACGGCGGCGGGCGCCAGCACGACGGCGGACGCAGCCCTGAGGGCGATATCCCGACCCTTGACCGCCATCAGGCTGTCGCGCGCTCAGGCGCGATCACGCGTCCGCCGAAACGGCGATCGCGCTGACCAAAGGCCGAGATCGCCTCAGCCAGCGCCTTGGGGCCATAGTCGGGCCACAGAATGTCCTGAAAAACGAGCTCGGCGTAGGCAGCCTCCCACAACAGGAAGTTCGACAGTCGCTGCTCGCCCGACGTGCGCACGATCAGATCAAGCGGCGGCGAGCCCGCCGTGGCCAGGCCCGAGGTCAGGATCGCCTCGTTGAAAGGCTCGACCGTCTCGCCCGCCAGCACCCGCTCCATATGGCGACGCGCCGCGTCCACCAGATCCGCACGACCGCCGTAGTTGAAGGCGACCTGCAACAGGAATCGGTCGTTATGGGCGGTCTGAGCCTCGGCCCGTTCGATGATGGCGGCGATGTCGGCCGGCAGTCCTTCGCGTCGTCCCAGGATCTTCAGCCGGACGCCGGCCTTGGTGAGGCGGGCCAGATCGCTGGCGACGTAGGACCGCACCAGTCCCATCAGGTCCGACACCTCGTCCTCAGGCCGGCTCCAGTTTTCGGTCGAGAAGCCGAACACCGTCAGGCAATCGATGCCCAGATCTGGCGCCGCCTGGATCGTGCGCTTCAGCGCCTGGACGCCCTCACGGTGGCCCAGGGCTCGCGGCAGGCCGCGCGCCTTTGCCCAGCGTCCATTGCCGTCCATGATGATGGCGACGTGGCGCGGGCCGTCCTGACCCTGCTTGTCTGGGCTTTGGCCTGAAGGCGCGGCGCGGTCTGCCGTCATCTGTCGTGCGATCCCTTCCGGACCCAGCCGTTTCGCCTCAGACCTGCATGATCTCTTGTTCCTTGGTCTTCAAGGTCTCGTCGATGCGCTTGATGGCCGCGTCGGTGTCCTTCTGGACCTCGGTCTCCATCTTCTTTTGCTCGTCCTGGCTGATCTCGCCGGCCTTCTCGGCCTTCTTCAGATCGTCGTTGGCGTCGCGGCGGACGTTGCGAACCGAGATCTTCTGTTGCTCGGCGTATTTGCCGGCCAGCTTTACCAGATCCTTGCGGCGTTCCTCGGTCAGGGGCGGGACCGGAATGCGCAGGGTCTGGCCGTCCACGATCGGGTTCAGGCCCAGGTTGGCGTTGCGGATCGCCTTTTCAACGGCGACGACCATGCCCTTGTCCCAGACGCTGACGCTGATCATGCGCGGCTCGGGCACGCTGATCGCGGCGACGGCGGTCAGGGGCGAGGCCGAGCCGTAGGCTTCGACCCGCACGGGCTCCAGAAGACCGGCGTTGGCGCGGCCGGTGCGCAGACCGCTGAACTCTTCCTTCAGTGCGGCGACGGAGCGATCCATGCGGTCGCGATAGGTCTTCAGTTCAGGCTTTGCCATGGTCTTGGTCTCTCTTGTCTTTCCTGGTCAGGCGAACGTTCAGGCGACGTCCTGAATGACCGTGAACGTGCCTTCGCCGGTCAGGGTCCGGCGCAGCGAATTGTCTTCCCGAATGGAGAAGACCACGATCGGTATGCCCGTGTCGCGCATCATGGCGATGGCCGAGGCGTCCATGACGCGCAGATCCTTGGCCAGAACATCCTGATAGGACAGGGTCTCGTAACGCGTCGCGTCGGGATCCTTCTTCGGGTCGGCGGTATAGACCCCGTCCACGCTGGTGCCCTTCAGCAGAGCGTCGCAACCCATTTCCGCCGCACGCAGCGCCGCGCCCGAGTCCGTGGTGAAGAACGGTGCGCCCACGCCGGCGGCGAAGATCACGACCCGGCCCTTTTCCAGGTGCCGCAGGGCGCGACGGCGGATGTAGGGTTCGGCGATGGCGGCCATCGGGATGGCGCTCTGCACGCGGGTCGAGACGCCGATCTTCTCCAGCGCCGACTGCATGGCAAGGGCGTTCATGATCGTCGCCAGCATGCCCATATAATCGGCCTGGGCGCGCTCCATGCCGGCCGCCGCCTTGGACAGACCCCGGAAGATGTTGCCGCCGCCGATGACCAGGCAGATTTCGACGCCCTCGGCCGCGACGTCCGCGACGGCCTTGGCCACCGCATCCACCGTCTTCATATCAACGCCGAAAGACTGGTCGCCCATCAGCACCTCGCCCGACACCTTCAGCAGGACGCGTTTGTAGCGGAAGGTCGAGGGGGCGTCGGGCATGCGGGAAGGTCCGTTTGACTGCGGCGCCATTGAATCAGGCGGCTTCTTATAGACGAAAGGCGCGCCGGCCATCAAAGCCGAACGCGCCCTTCTGATACAAAACCCTCACGAATGAGGGGAATGTTTTTTAGTTGCCGCCCATCATGGAGGCGACTTCCGACGCGAAGTCGGGGCCTTCGACCTTCTCGACGCCTTCACCCAGCGCCAGGCGGACGAAGCCGGCCAGGTGCAGGTTGGAGGAGCCCAGTTCCTTGGCCGAGTTGGCGACCAGTTGTTCGATGGTCACGTCGGGATCCATGACGAACGGCTGCTTGGACAGCACCACGTCCTTCTGGAACTTGTTGATCTGACCTTCCACGATCTTGGCGATCATGGCTTCCGGGCGACCTTCTTCCTTGGCCTTTTCGGTCAGAACGGTGCGTTCCTTCTCGATGGCGGCGGGGTCCAGGTCGTCGGTGTTCAGCGACAGCGGCGCGGTGGCGGCGACGTGCATGGCGATCTTGCGGCCCAGTTCGCGAAGCGCGGTCTTGTCGCCCTCGCCTTCCAGCGCGACCAGCACGCCGATACGGCCGACGCCCGGCGAAACCGCGTTATGGACGTAGGTCGAGACGACGCCTTCCGACACCGACAGGCGGGCGGCGCGGCGCAGTTGCATGTTTTCGCCGATGGTGGCGATCATGTTGGTCACTTCGTCCTGGACCGTCTTGCCGGCTTCCAGTTCGGCGCCGTGCAGGGCCTCGACCGAGTGGTGCTCCAGACCCAGTTGGGCGAACGACTTGGCGGCGTTCTGGAACAGCTCGTTGCGGGCGACGAAGTCGGTTTCGGCGTTGAACTCGATGGCGGCGGCGACTTCGCCCTTGCCGTCTTCCTTCGACGCGACGGCGACCAGACCCTCAGCGGCGACGCGGTCGGCCTTCTTGGCGGCCTTGGACAGGCCCTTGGCGCGCAGCCAGTCGATCGCTGCTTCGATGTTGCCGTCGTTTTCGACCAGCGCCTTCTTGCAGTCCATCATGCCGACGCCCGAACGCTCGCGAAGCTCCTTCACGAGGGCGGCAGTGATCTCGGCCATGTTCTTCTCCTTGGGGGATTTCGTATGTGGGAACGGCCGGACTGATTTAGCCCGGCCGTGTGTCAGTTCGTCAGGCGGCGCTCAAGAACGCGAACGCCGCCCGGCGGGCGATCAGCCCTCGGCCTTCTCGGTTTCGGCAGCCGGCTCAGCAGCGGCTTCCAGTTCGGCGGCGGCGCCTTCCGTGCCGGCCGGCGCGGCTTCGGCTTCAGCCTTGGGGGCCGAGGCTTCACGCAGCATCGGCTCGACCGGAGCTTCCGAAGCGCCCAGGTCGATGCCCGAGGCCGAAGCGCCGGCGGCCAGACCGTCCAGGACGGCGTCGGCGATCAGGTCGCAGTAGGTCTGGATGGCGCGGGCGGCGTCGTCGTTGCCGGGGACCGGATAGGTGATGCCGTCCGGATCCGAGTTGGTGTCCAGGATGGCGATGATCGGGATGTTCAGCTTGCGGGCTTCCTGGATCGCGATCGCTTCCTTGTTGGTGTCGATCACGAACATGATGTCCGGGATCGAACCCATGTCCTTGATGCCGCCCAGCGACAGCTCAAGCTTGTCCTTCTCGCGCTGCAGGTTCAGCAACTCTTTCTTGACGCGGCCTTCGCCGCCGTTTTCCAGAATGCCTTCCAGCTCACGCAGACGAGCGATCGAGCCCGACACGGTGCGCCAGTTGGTCAGCGTGCCGCCGAGCCAACGGTTGTTCATGTAGTACTGGGCGCAGCGCTTGGCGGCTTCGGCGACCGGCTCTGCGGCCTGGCGCTTGGTGCCGACGAACAGAACGCGACCGCCCTTGGCGGCGACTTCACGCACGGCCACCAGAGCCTGGTGGAACAGCGGCATCGTCTGCGACAGGTCGATGATGTGGATGTTCGAGCGCGAGCCGAAGATGTAGCGGTCCATCTTCGGGTTCCAGCGGTGCGTCTGGTGGCCGAAGTGGGCGCCTGCTTCAAGCAGGGTGCGCATCGAGAATTCAGGCAGAGCCATGATCGTTCAGTCCTTTTTCCGATCAAACGTGGCGCGGGGGATTAAAGGTCTAAAAGACCCTCGGAATGGTGCGGATCGGGATGTCTCCCCGAAGCGCGCCTCTCCCGCGTTGCGAAATGCGGGGGCCATGTAGGCCGGATGGGCCGCAATAGCAAGCGCAGCCCTGCAAATGCGGAAAAGGCGGCCCCTTTGGGGACCGCCTTTGGTCAGCAACGCGACGGCTGCCTTTACTTCATCGCGTCCAGCAGGGTCCGGGCGCGGTCCCGGTGCGCAGTGACCGGCGTCACTAGTTCGCGCGCAAGCGTGGCCAGAGCCGGCGCTTCGGTGTTGTCGGCAAAGCCGTTTAGCAGCGTCAGCGTCTCGTTGTGGGCGGCGACTTGTTGGTCCAGATAGACCTTGTCGAAGTCGTCTGGCGTCGCGGCGTTCAGATTGTCGATCAGGCCCTTGCGGCGTTCGTCCAACGTCGTGGGGATGGCGACGTTGGGCGCGGCGGTCGCCTGGGCGGCGGCCAGCTTTTCGCCCGCTGCGGTGTGATCCTTGGTGATCATGGCGGCCAGGGCCTTCACGTCCGCATTCTTGGACTTGGCGGCGGCGATCTTGGCGGCTTCCAGCTCGTACATGTTGCCGGTGCCCAGACCGGTGACGAAACCGTCGACGGTGTTGGCGCCCATGGTCATGGCCGAGGTCTGGCCCACGACGCCGGACGTGGCGTCCTGGGTGGCGTTGACCGCTTCGCCGGTGTTCTGGGCGGCGCTGTCGCCACCCTGGTTGCAGGCGGCGAGAAGGGCCAGCGAGGCGACGCTGGCGATGGCGAGATATTTCATTGGAACAGTCTCCCTATGGACTGACCAAACCCATCACGCGTCCGTGAGGTTCCGAAAAATCAAAAAACTTGACCATATCCGCGAGGGCTCAGGCGTCCTCTAGCATGACGACGCCCGGCGCCGATTTCAGCGCGCCGCGCAATGCGCCGTCCAGGCGATAGCGGCCGGGAATCTTGACCTCGACCTCGCGCCCCTGCTCGAGGCCCGCGATCATCAGCGACACCTCTCCTCCCTTGCCGATCGCGCCCGATCGCGCGCGCTCAAGCCGCGCCTTCAGCGCCTCGGCGTCCGCGCTGCGGGCCGAGACATGGATCCGAAGGCCGATGTTGGCGTCGTCCAGCAGATTATCCATTTGCGAGGCGTCGTCGCCGAAGAAACGCACCTCCCCCTCCGACGACTTGGCGCGCACCCGCACCATCACCGATGCGCCGGGCTCCAGCACCTCACGGCATTTGCGCAGTTGTTCGGGCGGGAACAGGCATTCGAACTCGCCGGTCGGATCCGAGAAGGTCACGAAGGCGAACTTTTCGCCCGTCCGCGCACTGGCCCGCTCCTGCTTGCGACGCACGACGCCGGCCATCTGGAACGCTTCGTGGCCGGACTCCGCCAGTGGAATCGCTTCGGCGACGAAGGTGACGCGCTTGCGCTTCAGGGCTGAGGTCATCTCGTCCAGCGGGTGACCGGACAGATAGAAGCCGACCGCCGACAGTTCGTGATCCAGTCGCTCCGGACCAACCCAGGGCTCGACGCTCTTCAGACGCGGGCGCGCGGCATGGGCCTGGTCGCCGCCGAACAATGACACCTGAGACGAGGCGCGTTCGGCCGCCACGCTCTGGCAATAGGCCATCAGAACGTCGGCCTGTTCCAGCAACTGACGCCGGTTGGGGTGGATGCTGTCGAAGGCGCCGGCCTTGGCCAGACCTTCCAGCGCGCGCTTGTTCACGCTGCGCGGATCGACGCGCTCGAGGAAGTCGAAGATATCGGCGAAGCGGCCGCCCGTCTCGCGCACCTCGATGACGTGTTTCATCGCCTCGAGACCCACGTTTCGGATCGCGCCCAAGGCATAGAGCACCGCCCCCTTGTCGTCGTCCCAGTCCACGTCGAAGTCGGCCGAGGAGCGATTGATGTCGGGCGCCAGGACGGGCACGTCGAACCGTTTGGCGTCCTGATAGAAGACCGCCAGCTTGTCAGTGTTCGACAAGTCCAGGCTCATGGAGGCCGCGAAGAACTCGACCGGCTGATTGGCCTTCAACCAGCCCGTCTGGAACGAGATCAGGGCGTAGGCGGCGGCGTGGGACTTGTTGAAGCCGTATCCGGCGAACTTGGCGACCAGGTCGAAGATGGAGCCGGACTGCACCTCCGGCACGGCCTTATCGGCGGCGCCCTTGACGAAGCGGAGGCGCTGGAAATCCATCTCCTCCTTCTTCTTCTTGCCCATCGCACGGCGCAGCAGGTCGGCCTCGCCCAGGCTGTAGCCCGCCAGGATCTGGGCGATCTTCATCACCTGTTCCTGGTAGATGATGACGCCGTAGGTCTCCGTCAGCACCTCTTTCAGGCTGGGGTGCAGGTAATCGACCTCGGCGCGCCCGAACTTACGGTCGATATAGGTGTCGATCATCTCCATCGGCCCCGGCCGATAAAGCGAAATCAGGGCGGTGATCTCTTCGATGGAGCCGCAACGCATCTTGCGCAGGGTGTCGCGCATGCCCTGGGATTCCAGTTGGAACACCCCGACCGTCTGACCAGAGGCCATCAGTTCATAGGTGCGCGCATCATCCAGCGGCAGGCTGTTCCAGTCCTTGGCTGCGCCGCGCCGTTCGAGATAGCCGCGCGCCCGATCCAGCACCGTCAGCGTCTTCAGGCCCAGGAAGTCGAATTTCACCAGACCCGCCGGCTCGACCCATTTCATGTTGAACTGGGACGCCGGAATGGTGGAGCGCGGATCCTGATACAGCGGCACCAGTTCCGTCAGCGGCCGGTCGCCGATGACGATGCCGGCGGCGTGGGTCGAGGCGTTGCGGTAAAGCCCCTCCAACTCCAGCGCAGTTTCCAGCAGGGTCTTCACCGCCGGCTCGGCGTCACGCGCCTCCTTCAGGCGCGGCTCGATGTCGATGGCCTGGGCCAGTGTGACGGGCGCTGCCGGGTTGTTCGGCACCATCTTGCAGAGCCGGTCGACCTGACCCAGCGGCATCTGCAGCACCCGGCCCACGTCGCGCAGCACAGCCCGCGCCTGCAAGGTGCCGAAGGTGATGATCTGGGCCACCCGGTCCTTGCCGTAGCGGTCCTGCACATAGTCGATCACCTCTTCGCGCCGCTCCTGGCAGAAGTCGATGTCGAAGTCGGGCATGGAGACGCGTTCGGGGTTCAGGAACCGCTCGAACAGCAGGCCGAACCGCAACGGGTCCAGATCGGTGATGGTCAGGGACCAGGCGACCAGCGAGCCGGCGCCGGAGCCCCGCCCCGGCCCCACGGGAATGCCGTGGGTCTTGGCCCATTTGATGAAGTCCGACACGATGAGGAAATAGCCGGGGAATCCCATCTGCTGGATGATCCCGACCTCCCATTCCAGGCGGGTCCAGTATTCCTCTTCTGGCACGGCCGGCGTGACCTCGGTCAGGCGGACCTTCAGCCCCTCGCGCGCCTGGTGGGCCAGTTCATCGGCCTCGGAGCGCCCGGCCCCGGTGTCGAAACGCGGCAGGATGGGCGCATGCGTATTGACCAGGAAGGCGCAGCGCCGCGCGATGTCGATGGTGTTGTCGCAAGCCTCGGGCAGGTCGGCGAACAGCTCGCGCATGACGGCGGCGGGCTTGAACCAGTGTTCGCCAGTGATGCGACGGCGATCCTCCTGGCCGGTGAAGGCGCCGTCGGCGATGCACAGCAGGGCGTCGTGAGATTTCGCCTGCGCCGCCTTGGCGTAATAGACGTCGTTGGTGGCGACCAGCGGCACGTCGTTGGCATAGGCCCATGCGACAAGCCCCGGCTCGGCGCGCTTTTCGTCCTCCAGCCCGTGGCGTTGCAGTTCGACGTAGAAGCGGTCGCCGAACGCCGCCTTCATCGCCGCCAGAGCAGCGGCGCCTTCGGCCTTCTTGCCTTGGGCGAACAGCGGATCGACCGGGCCGTCCGGGCCTCCAGACAGCAGGATCAGGCCTTCGCAGCGGGCGACCACCTGCTCCCAGGCCACGCCCGGCTCGGCCATCTCTCCGGCGTCCAGATAGGCAGATGACGACAGGGCGCACAGGTTCAGCCACCCGGCTGTATCCTGGGCCAGCAAAACCACAGTCGGCACCTTGGCCCAGCGAGCGTTGATCTGGCCGCCGATGCCGAAGACCGGCAGGGCGCAGGCCACGAGCGGCTGAACGCCTGCATCCTTCGCCGTCTGGCTGAACTCCAGCGCGCCGAACAGATTGGCCCTGTCCGCCACCCCGACCGCCGGCATTCCGGCATCGGCCGCCAGCTTGCCGACCTTGGCCGCCTTGATCGCGCCTTCCAGCAGCGAATAGGCCGAGCGGACCCGCAGATGGACAAAACCCTGACTGTTCACCGGCTCGTTCACGCCTTCTTCGACCCTGGCCCACTGAAGAGCCCTACTCTACCCTGAGTCTCATATCGGGCGGCGCGCGGCCATCGCAAACCGGTCGCCCCACGGATCGGCTGTGGATCGCCGGCTTCAGACGGTCCGCGAAAAAACACCGTCTAAAGTGTCTAATTCGTCTGATCTCAGGCGGTGACGCTGATCGCCACGGTCCAGACCATCCAAACAAAACCGCCGCACGCCGCCAGCGACAGCATATCCCTCATCAAACGCGGCATGACCTTGGCTCCGAGACATCCAATATGTTCTGCTAATGTTCTATGTTGGCGTTTTGTTCCGGTCAAGTCGTTCTCGGTGAAACCGTTTGCAGGTCGCCGTCGTAGTCATTGCAACAGGAGATGAGACCATGTCCCTTCGCACGACCGCCCTCGCCGCCGTTGCATCCTTGACCGTCGCTGCACTGGCGATCGGCGCGCCCCTGGCCCGTCAGGCCGAGGCGCAGACGGCGTTTCAGACCGCGATCTTCGCCGGCGGCTGCTTCTGGTCGGAGGAGAAGGCTTTCGACGACGTGCAGGGGGTGCGCTCGGCCGTATCGGGCTTCGTCGGCGGCCATACCGCAAACCCGACCTATGAGCAGGTGGTGCGCGGCGGCACCGGCCATATGGAGGCGGTGCAGGTGACCTTCGATCCGCGTGTGGTCAGCTATCGCACCCTGGTCGATCGCTATTGGCGCACCATCGACCCGACGGATCCTAACGGTCAATTCTGCGACCAGGGGCCGTCCTATCGATCCGCCGTCTTTGCGACAGCGGGCCAACGCGCGGACGCCGTCGCCTCGCGCGATGCGGCGATGCGCGTGCTGAGAAAGAGCTTCACCACGCCGGTCGTCGGCGCCCAGCGGTTCTGGCCAGCGGGCGAGGAGCACCAGAACTACGCCAAACGCCACGCCGCCAGCTATCAGGCCTACCGGATCGGATGCCGCCGCCCCGAACGCCTGCGAGCGATTTGGGGCGACGCCGCCGTCAGCTGATCGATATGCGTGGCTCAGTAGGCGTGGCTCTGGGCCTCGCGCTGTTCCAGATGACCGTCCTTCAGGGCGAAGACGCGGTCCATATGGCCGGCCAACTCCATATTGTGGGTGGCGATCAGGGCGGCGACGCCTGTGGTCTTGGCCAGGTTGCGCAGGGACTCGAACACCGACTGGCTGGTGGTCGGATCCAGATTGCCGGTCGGCTCGTCGGCCAGCAGCAGGCGTGGGCCGTTGGCCAGCGCGCGGCCGATCGCGACACGCTGCTGTTCGCCGCCCGACAGCTGAGCCGGCTGGTGCGTCAGGCGTTCGCCTAGCCCAAGGGCCGTCAGCGTGACCTCGGCGCGTTTGCGCGCCTCGTCTTTGGCCACCCCGGCGATCCGCATCGGCAAAGCGACATTGTCGCGCGCATCGAACTCGGGCAGCAGGTGGTGGAACTGATAGACGAAGCCGATCCGGCCCAGGCGCAGGCGCGTGCGGGCGCGCTCGTCCAGATCGCCGACCTGTTCGCCGTCGATGGCGACCGTGCCGCTGGTGGGCTTCTCCAACAGGCCGGCGGCGTGCAGCAGCGACGACTTGCCCGAGCCGGACGGTCCGATCAGTCCGACCAGTTCGCCGGGATAGACGTCCAGATCCACGCCCTTCAGCACGGTCAGACCGCCTTGGGCGGTGTCATAGGTGCGGGTCAGGCCGCGCACCGAAAGGATGGGAGCCTTACTCATAGCGGAGCGCCTCTACGGGATCGATGCGAGACGCGTTCCAGGACGGCGGCAGGCTGGCGATACAGCTCATCAACAGAGACCAGAAGGCCACCCAGGTCACGTCCACCGGATCGACCAGGGCCGGGATGGCGTCCAGCATATAGACGTCGGAATCGAACAGCTTGGTCTGCAGCACGAACTCCAGGAAATGCTGGATCGAGCCGATGTTCCAGCAGAACAGCAGACCCAGGATCAGGCCCGCGATGGTGCCCGCGACACCGATCATGGCGCCGGCCATGAAGAAGACGCGCAGGATCGCCGAGGGGCTGGCGCCGATGGTGCGCAGGATGGCGATGTCGCGGCCCTTGTTCTTCACCAGCATGACGATGCCGGAGATGATGTTCATGGCGGCGATGGCGACGACGAGGCCCAGGATGATGCTCATGGCCACGCGTTCGACCTTCAGCGCGCCATAGAAGGCAGCGAGGCGCTCGCGCCAGTCGCTGACGACCGAGCCGGGACCGGCGGCGTCGCGTATGGCGGCGGTCAGGGCGCCGACCTGATCGGGATCGTCCACCTTGATCTCGATCGCGTCCCAGACGCCTTCCTTGCCGAAGAAGAGCTGCTGCTGCTCCAGCGGCATGAAGATGAAGGCGCGGTCGTAGTCGGCGGCGCCCGAACGGAATAGGCCGCCGACGAAATAGGTCTTCTCAAGTCCGCCGAGGTTGCCGAAGGCGCTGTCGGCCCCGGTCGGCGAATACAGGGTCACAGGATCGCCGACGCGCAGGCCCATGGAGTTGGCCAGGGCCGCGCCGACCAGAATGCGGTCGCCGCCATAAGGCCCCTTGCCGAAGCTGGCGCGCTCCTGCGGGCTTAAGCTGTCGAAGACATACTGGGTCTTGGCCAAATCCTCAGGGCGGATGCCCTTGGCGATGGCGCCGGTCGTATAGCTGCCGACGCGGATCAGGCTTTGCGCCTCGTTCAGCGGACTGGCGCTGGCGACGCCGGGCACGGCCTGGATGCGCTTAAGGGCGGCTTCGCGATCCGGCGAGGTCAGCACCTGCCCTTGCACGTACATGTGCCCGTTGAAGGCCAGCATGCGGCCTAGCAGTTCGCTGCGGAAGCCGGACATGATGCTCATCACGCTGATCAGGACGGCCACGGCCAGCATAATGCCGATGAAGCTGATGACGGCGATGGTGGCGACGCCGCCTTCCTTGCGCTTGGCGCGCAGGTAGCGCAGGGCCAGGCCGATCTCCCACGAGGAGAAGGCGCCGGACGGACGAGACGGCAGGCTCAAGCGGTCAGCCTTTCGATAGCTTCGGCGAGCGGCACGGACACCTTCTCGCCAGTAGCGCGACGTTTCAGTTCGACAACGCCGTCCGCCAGTCCCTTGGGACCGATGGTCAGCTGCCACGGCACGCCAATCAGGTCAGCGGTGGCGAACTTGCCGCCGGGACGTTCGTCGGTGTCGTCGTAGAGGACGTCCTTGCCGAGCTTTTCAAGCTGGGCCACCGCGTCTTCACAGGCGGCCGAGACGGCCTCGTCATTGGCGCGCAGATTGATCACGACCACGTCGAAAGGCGCGACCGCATCGGGCCAGATGATGCCGCCGGCGTCGTGGCTGGCCTCGATGATGGCGCCCAGCAGGCGCGACACGCCGACGCCATAGCTGCCCATGTGGACCTCGGCGTCCTGACCGTCCGGACCGGCGACCTTGGCCTTCATCGGGGCGGAGTATTTCGTGCCGAAGTAGAAGATGTGGCCGACCTCGATGCCGCGCGCCGACAGGCGGTCGCCCTCGGCGGTCTTGGCCTCGAACTGCGACGGATCGTGCATCTCTTCGGTGGCGGCGTAGAGGGCGGTGCGTTCGTCGAAGACGGCCTGGACGGCTTCGGGGGTGAAGTCGTCGCCGGGCGCGGGCATCTCGACCAGCTTGCGGTCGCAGAAGACCTCGCTCTCGCCGGTTTCGGCTAGGACGATGAACTCGTGGCTCAGATCGCCGCCGATGGGGCCGGTGTCGGCGCGCATCGGCACGGCCTTGAGGCCCATGCGGGCGAAGGTGTTCAGATAGGCGACGAACATGCGGTTGTAGGCGACGCGGGCCGCGGCCTCGTCCACGTCGAAGGAATAGGCGTCCTTCATCAGGAACTCGCGCCCGCGCATCACGCCAAAGCGCGGACGGCGCTCGTCGCGGAACTTCCACTGGATGTGAAACAGGTTCAGCGGCAGCGACTTGTAGGACTTCACATAGGCCCGGAAGATGTCGGTGATCATCTCCTCGTTGGTCGGTCCGTACAGCAGCTCGCGCTCATGCCGGTCGGTGATGCGCAGCATCTCGGGGCCGTAGGCGTCATAGCGGCCGCTCTCGCGCCACAGGTCGGCCAGTTGCAGCGTCGGCATCAATAGTTCGACCGCCCCGGCCCGCATCTGTTCCTCGCGCACGATCTGCTCGATCTTGCGCAGCACCTTCAAACCCAGCGGCAGCCAGGCGTAGATGCCGGCGGCCTCCAGCTTGATCATGCCGGCGCGCAGCATCAGCTGATGCGAGACGATCTGGGCGTCCGAAGGAGCTTCCTTCAGCGTGGGCAGGAAAAAGCGCGACAGGCGCATGGTCGGGAATCCTAGGCGTAGAGACGGAACAAGGCTTTAGCCGCTCGGACGGGGCGAAAGCTAGGCCGATGCGTCGTTTAGACGGCCGGGCCGCTGGCGAAGTTCGGCAGGGGCAGCCAGCCCGTGAAGATCAGGACCATCACGAACGCCCAGACCAAGGCCGAGACCCAGGTGGTCGTCAGAAACTTCTTCTTCAGATTGGGCGTCTTGGGCGCGCCCCATTGTGAGCCGTCGGTCGGCGGCTCGTGCGTCTCGCTGGCCGTGCCCAGCGGCAGCACGGCGAACAGCACCGTCCACCAGGCGATGATGTAGATGCCGACCATGGTGAAGACGCCGATAGGCATGACGGACCTCTAGGGATGGGGCCGGCCGACGCCGTAGCGGGCCGCCAGATAGGGAGCGATGGCGTGATCCTGAAGGAAGCGCCGGCCGGTCGTTTCGCTGACCTCAGCCTCGGGCCAATCCAGTTCGCCGTCCAGGATCAGAATGGGGCAGCTCTGATGGGCCTCGCCGACCTGGTCGATGACCGGCTGGCGCGGGCGCGGATGGTCCAGATAGACCACGTCGATCGCGTCGCGAAGCTGAGAATAGAAGGCCAGGACACCCTCGATATAGGCCCCGGGCGGGCAGAACCACGGACCGCCCTGATCGTCGTGCCAGTCGGGGTTCAGCAGGAAGAGTCGCTCGGTCATCGGCGTGGATATATCCGAGTTGAGGCCGTCGGCGCGACCGCTATTCGCACGATGCGCCAAACCCCGGCGCCCGTAGCGCAAGAAGGATCGAAGAGCGCGCCTGCTGCGTGATCGCTCCGGCGCCTTGCAGCACGCAGCCGACGGCGGTGTTCGAGTTCGGCGCCAGAAGGCCGTAGGTCAGACCCTCCTGCGCCAGCCGCGCCTGGGCGCCCTTCAGCGTTTCGACGGCCGTCGCGACGCGCGCCGGGTCATTGGTGATGCGCGTTATCTCGTGCAGCGCCTCGCCCGAACTGGGGAAGTCATAGGCGTTCGGATCGAACGGCGCGATCTCGGCCGACAACCGCTCGGGATGAATGTCGATGCCGAACTTGGCGTTCTGACTGGCGGAGAAGGCGATGGCCGGTCCGTTCTCAGGCACCACCAGAATATAGGCATGGCGCGGAAACAGCAGATATTGCGCCATGAACTTGGTCACCGGCACCAAAGGCATCCCGTCTGGTCCCAGGGCATGGGCGCCGACATAGACGCCCGACGGCACGCTGCGCGTATCGATCCGACCGTTCAGCTTCAGGATACGATCGACCATGACGTGGTCGAGCAGAAAGACGCCGTCCTCCGCCTCGCGCTCCAGATACGCATGGATGGCGGCGGTGTCGGGCGCTGGTCCCAGATCGCGACCATATACGGTCGGAAAGGCGGTCGGCGACATCGGTTGGCCGTCGGGCGGGCTGAACCACAGCACGCGCAGTTCGTGAACCGTCCGCGCCAAAGGGTCTTCGCCCCGGAAGGTCGACAGGCTGAGCACCAGATTGACCACGGCGAACAGGGCGACGAAGCCGACCAGCCCCTGCCCTGCAATCACCGCCCACCGCCGCCAACCGCGCAGCGGATGACGGGCGTGCCGAATCCGCTCCAGCAGGCGGCGCGCACGGGCAGGCTTTTTCGACATGCGTTTCCCCGACCGTTCAGGCGCACGACCAATGCGCCCGAACGGTCAAGGTTGCATCAGACGCGCAGGACGACCGTCTCGACGATGGGACGACGATCCCAGATCTGTTGGCTGGCCTTTTTCAGCACGCGGGCGACGGCCTGTTCGATGACCATTTCATCGTCCAGAGCATCGCCCTTCAGGCCCTTGACCACCTGTTCGACGCGCTCGGCCAGCTTGTCCAGCGCATCGCCGAGCGGCGTGGCCGTATCACCGGGCAGGCCGACGCTGCGGATGTCGATGTCGCTGGCGATGCGACCGCGCTTGTCCAAAGCAAAGCTGACGATCAGCACGCCGTTTGTCGAGGCGTGACGACGCTCCTTCAGGGCCTCGCCCTGCTCGGTCACCAGCATGCCACCGTCGACGTACAGGCGACCGTTCGGCACCTCGTCGATGATCTTAGCTGGGCCAGGGGCCAGGCGGACCATGTCGCCGTTGCGCGGCGTCACCGTTTCGGGAACGCCCATGTCCTTGGCCAGATTGGCGTGTTCCAAGAGGAAGCGACGCACGCCGTGGGTCGGCACCGCAATCTGCGGCCGGGCCCATTCGTACATCTGCTTCAGCTCGTCACGGCAGGGGTGGCCCGAGACGTGGATGCCCGGGTGATCCTTCTCGGTATAGAGACGCACGCCGCGGTCCGCGAGCCGGTCCTGCAGATTGCCGATCGCCAGCTCGTTGCCCGGGATCTGGCGCGACGAGAAGATGCAGTGGTCGCCCAGACCCAGTTTCACGACCGGGTGGGTGCCGTCGGCGACGCGCGACAGGGCCGCTCTCGCCTCACCCTGGCTGCCGGTGCACAGGTACAGGATTTGATCGGCGGGCCAGACGCGGGCCTCCTCGTCCGACAGGAAGGGTTTCACGTCCTTCAGCATGCCGACGTGTTTGGCCGCCGCCGTGATCCGGTGCATCGAACGGCCGGCCAGGGCCACGCGACGCCCGCAGGCCTCCGCGGCGCGGATCACGCTGTCCATCCGGGCGACGTTGGAGGCGAAGCAGCCAACCGCGACGCGCCCCTTCAGGCTGGCGATCAGTTTGGAGATGGCGACGGCGACATCGCCCTCGGACCCGGCGACGCCCGGCACGAAGACATTGGTCGAATCGCAGACCATGGCCAGCACGCCTTCGTCGCCCAGGGCGCGGATGACGGGGGCGTCGGTCTTGGTCCCGATCACCGGCTGGTCGTCGATCTTCCAGTCGCCGGTGTGGAACACCATGCCCAGCGGCGTATCGATGGCCAGGCCGCTGGGCTCGGCGATCGAGTGGGTCATGTTGACGAAGGTCACGCCGAACGTGCCGATATCGACGGTCCCGCCCAGCGGCACCTCGATCAGCTCGACCTCGTCCAGAATGCCGCGCTCGCGCAGCTTGTCGCGGATCAGATAGGCGGTGAAGGGCGTGGCGTAGATCGGCGCCTTGATGCGCGGCCACAGCCAGCCCAGGGCGCCGATGTGATCTTCGTGCGCGTGGGTCAGCACGATGCCCTTGATGTTCTCACCCTCCAGGAAGGTGGGATCCGGCACGATAACATCCACGCCAGGCGTCGACAGGTCGCCGAAGGTGACGCCGACATCGACGATCAGCCATTCACGGTTCGCCTCTGGGCCGAAGCCATAGGCGTTCAGGTTCATACCGACCTCGTCCGAGCCGCCGAGCGGCAGGAAAACGAGTTCGTCTTGGGTTTGCTTTTTCATTCAATCAGTCAAATGGGCGTTACGACGCCAGATTTCGAGGAGGCCGCGAATAGTCAGGTCGGGATCGAAGTGATCAATGCTGTCGGTCGCGCCTTCGAACAGGCTGGCGACCCCGCCGGTGCCGACGACGGTCATGGGCTTGCCCCACTCCGCCTTGATGCGCCCGACCAAGCCTTCGATCAACGAGATATAGCCCCAGAAAACGCCAGACTGCATGGCCTCGACCGTGCCCTTGCCGATGACGCGTTCGGGTTTCTGAATGGCGATGCGCGGCAGTTTGGCCGCCGCTTCGTGCAGGGCCTGAAGCGACAGATTGATGCCGGGCGCGATCAGACCGCCCTCGAAGGCGCCGTCGCACGCAACGATATCAAAGGTCGTCGCCGTGCCGCTGTCGATCAGCAGAAGGTCGCCGGGATACATCAGCGAGGCGCCCACGGCGTTCACCAGACGATCGGCGCCCGCCTCGCTGGGCTTGGCGATCCGCACCTCGATGCCCAGTTCGGCGTTCTCGCCGATGACCAGAGGTTCGATGTTCAGATAGCGCCGCGCCAGATTGCGCAGGTTGAAGATCGACTGGGGCACGACGCTGGAGATGATGCAGCCGCCGAGCGCATCGAACTTAAGCCCCTTCATCACCATCAGCTGGTTCAGCCAGACGGCGTATTCGTCGGCCGTGCGACTGGCCTCGGTCGCGGCCCGCCATTGGGCGATCCAATCCGAACCGTCGTGAACGGCGAACAGCGTGTTGGTATTGCCCTGCTCGATGGCGAGAAGCATCAGGCGGCTTTCCCGAAGAAGACGTCGCCGGCGGAAATCAAACGCACGGAGCCGTCGGCCAGACGCAGGCGCAGGGCGCCGTCCGGCTCCACGCCCTCGGCCAGTCCCTCGATCGTCTCGTTATCTAGTCGCGCGACGCACGGTCCGTTGAGGCCCGTCAGGCGGCTGGTCCAGGCGTCGAGCACGGGCTCGAAGCCCATCGTCTGCCAACGCCCCCACCAGACGGCGAAGGTCTCCGCCAGGATTTCGGCGGCGGCCTCGATCGGTGGGACATAGGCCAGGTCGGCGCGCAGACGTTCGGCAATCGAGGTCGCCCCCCGTTCGGTGCCCTTGGGTGCATGGGCCAGGTTCACGCCGATGCCGACCGCAAGCCACAGGTCGCCGTTCGCATGCCTGCCGGATTCGACCAGGATGCCCGACACCTTGACCCCGTCCAGCAGGACGTCGTTGGGCCATTTGATCGAAACGAGTGCGGGCGAGACGAAGACGTCGAGCAGATCCGCGACAGCCAGGGCCGCGATGAAGGTCGCCTGGGCCGCCTCCGCCGCCGACTTGGGCGTGGTGATCAGAAGGGTGGCGGCCAGATTGCCCTGATCGGTGTCCCACTTGCGACCCCGCCGACCGCGGCCAGCGGTCTGGCGGCGCGCCACGATCCAGCGCGGGCCCGCCTCTCCGGCCTCGGCAAGACGGCGCGCCTCGGCGTTGGTCGAGTCGATCTCGTCGAGGATGACCAGTGGGACGGGCGCCAACGCCCTACCCGTTCCCGAAGCCGGCGCTCGCAGCCTTGGTCAGCGGCTCCAGCCAGGTCAGACCGACGATCACCAGCGGGAAGGCGAAGGCGGCGCAAGCCCACCCGATCCACTTCGCCTCGACCGGCGCGGCGTCGGTGGCGATGTCGTCCACCGGCGCATCGAACCACATCAGCTTGAGGATGCGCAGATAGTAGAATGCGGCGACGACCGAGGCGACCAGACCGGCGGCCGCGACGGGCCACAGTCCTGCATCAGCGGCGGCCCCGAACACATAATATTTGCCCCAGAAGCCCGAGAACGGCGGCATGCCCAGGACCGACAGCGACAGGATGGTCAGGGCCACGGCGGTCAGCGGCCGATCCTTCTTCAATCCGGCCAGATCGGCGATGCGGCGGATCGGACGGCCCGACTTGGACAGGCTGAGCAGGATGGCGAAGAAGCCCAGTTGGTCGATGACATACAGCGTCATGAACATCAGCATGGCCTGCAAACCCTCGGCCGTGCCCGCCGCAATACCCAGCAGCGCGTAACCGATGTTGGCGATCGAGGAATAGGCCAGCAGGCGCTGGATGTCCTTCTGCGCCAGGCCGCCAAAGGCGCCGACGACGAAGCTGATCAGCGAGATGGCGATCAGGACCTGCGACCACTGAGCGTGGGCGTCGCCGAAACCGTTTTCCAGCGCGCGGGCGATCAGCACCATGGCTGCAACCTTGGGCGCCGTGGCGAACAGGGCTACGACCGGCGTCGGCGCGCCTTCATAGACGTCGGGCGTCCACATGTGGAACGGCGCGGCCGATACCTTGAACGCCAGGCCGCAGATCAGGAAGACCAGGCCGAAGACCAGACCCGGGCCGGGATTGTCAGCGGCGACGGCGGCGATGTCCTCGAACCGCATCGAGCCGGCGAAGCCGTAGATCAGGCTGGCGCCATACAGCAGCAGGCCCGACGACAGCGCGCCCAGGACGAAATACTTCAGGCCCGCTTCCGACGCCTTGACGTCGTTGCGGTGGAAGGCGGCCAGAACATACAGGGCCAGCGAGTGCAGCTCGATCCCGACATACATGGAGATCAGGTCGCCCGAGGACGCCATCATCCCCATGCCGGCCGAGGCCAGCACGATCAGGACCGGATATTCGAACTTGGCGATGCGCGTGCGCTTCATCCAGCCGTCGCCCAGCACGACCGCCACGGCGGCCGACAGATAGATCAGGCTCTTGGCATAGATGGCCAGCGGATCGGCGACATAGGCGCCGTTGAAGGCGACGCCCCACGGTCCGACGATCGAGATGACCGATGCGGCGATCAGCAGCAGGACGGACAGGATCGAGACCAGACGGGCGCTCTTGTCGCCCATGAAGGCGCCGACCATCAGCAGGACCAGGGCGCCGACCGCGAGGGTGACTTCCGAGGCGGCGAGATGCAGGGCGGAGGATAGATCAGGCATCTGTAAGTCTCACCCGCCGATCGCGGCGCGATACGCGCTGGTCAGGGCCTCGACGGCAGGCCCGGTGTAATCGAGGACAGAGGCCGGATGGACCCCCAGCCAGATGGTGCCGACGATCAGGGGCACGAACAGCAGCAGTTCGCGCTTGTCGATGTCGGTGATGGTCTCAAGCTTCGGATTGGTGATCTCGCCGAACATGACCGCGCGGTACAGGGTCAAGGCATAGACCGCCGAGAAGATGACGCCCGAGGCCGCGACCAGCGCCGCCCAGGTTGAGGCGTTGTAGGCCCCGGTCATGGTCAGAACTTCGCCGATGAAGCCCGAGGTGCCCGGCAGACCGACGTTGGCCATGGTGAACATCAGGAAGATGGCGGCGTACCACGGCATCTTGGACGTCAGGCCGCCGTAGAAGGCGATCTCGCGAGTGTGCATCCGGTCATAGACGACGCCGACGCACAGGAACAACGCGCCCGAGATCAGGCCGTGGCTGATCATCTGGAAGATGGCGCCCTGCATGCCGATGTCGTTGCCGGCGAAGATGCCCAGGGTCACAAAGCCCATGTGGGCCACGGACGAATAGGCGATCAGCTTCTTGATGTCCGTCTGACGCCAGGCGACCAGCGATGTATAGACGATGGCGATCACCGACAGGGTGAAGACCAGCGGCCGGAACATCTCCGACGCCATCGGGAACATCGGCACGTTGAACAGGATGAAGCCGTAGCCGCCCAGCTTCAGCAGAATACCTGCCAGGATGACCGAACCAGCCGTCGGCGCCTGAACGTGGGCGTCGGGCAGCCAGGTGTGGACCGGCCACATCGGCATCTTGACCGCGAACGAAGCGAAGAAGGCCAGCCAAAGGATCGGCTGGACGGCCGGATCGAAGGCGAAACGCTTCAGCTCGGGAATGCTGGTGGTGCCCGCCTCATGCGCCATCCAAAGCATGGCCAGCAGCATCAGGACGGACCCCAGCAGGGTGTAGAGGAAGAACTTGTAGGCCGCATAGATGCGGTTCTGACCGCCCCAGATGCCGATGATCAGGAACATCGGGACCAGCGTGCCTTCGAAGAAGATGTAGAAGAGGAACAGGTCCAGCGAGGTGAACACCCCGATGACCAGCGTCTCCAGCACCAGGAAGGCGATCATATATTCGACGACGCGCGTCTCGACCGACTTCCAGCTGGCCAGGATGCAGATCGGCATCAGGAAGGCCGTCAGGAGCACGAACAGGATCGAAATCCCGTCGACGCCCAGGTGATAGCTGGCGCCCGCGAACCACGGGACCATCTCCACGAACTGATAGCCGGTGTTGGCCGGATCGAAGCCGACGACCAGCGCGACCAACACCGCCAGGGTCACCAGGGTGGTGATCAACGCGATCCAGCGCGCGGCCGGTGCGGTCGCATCGGCCGACTTTGACGTCAGCCGGGCGGCGAAGATCGCCAGGGCCCCGACCAGGGGCAGGAATGTAACGAGGCTCAGGATGTAGGGCACGAGATCAGGCTCCCCACGCGAGGATGGCGAAGGTGAGCAGACCAGCCACCCCGAGCAGCATCACGAAGGCGTAGTGATAGACATAGCCGGACTGGATCTTGCCCAGTCGAGCGGCGGATTTCAGCGATACCCAGGCGGCGCCATTCGGGCCCAAGCCGTCGATGACCTTCACGTCGCAGATCTTCCAGAAGAAGTTCCCGATGGCGCGGAAGCCGCGCACGAAGACGAAGTCGTACAGCTCGTCGAAGTACCACTTGTTGTAGAGGAAGCGGTAGATGACGCCGTTCCGCTCGGCCATGCGACGGCCCATGCCCTCGCGAGCGACATAGATCCAATAGGCGAAGGCGGTGCCGATCAGCGTCAGGATCAGCGGCGACCATTTCACCCAGGTCGGAACGTCGTGGCTTTCGTGCAGCACGTGGTTGTTTGCGCCGGTGAAGATCGCGCCGCGCCAGAACTCGCCCTCGTGGTGGCCGATGAAGTGCGGCGCGAAGACGAAGCCAGCCGCGACGGCGCCGACCGACAGCAGGATCAGCGGGACCAGCATGACCAGCGGGCTCTCATGCGGCTTCAGCGGACCATGATGACCGTGGTCGTCATGCGCATGATCGTCGTGATGATCGCCGACCGGCTCGGAATGGGTTTCCAGCTGGGCGTGGGAAGCGTGGTCGTCAGCATGATGGGCGTCGCCCTCTTGCTTCCACACCGGCTTGTTGTGGAAGGTCATGAAGACCAGGCGCCACGAATAGTAGGCCGTCAGACCGGCGGCGATGATGCCGACGAAGAAGGCGAACAGGCCGATGGCCGAGTGACCCGAGGCCGCCGAGGCATAGGCGCTCTCGATGATCGAATCCTTGGAGTAGAAGCCGGCGAAGCCGCCGACGCCGGGGATGCCGAGGCCGGTGATGGCGATGGTGCCGATGGTCATCACTGCATAGGTGACCGGCAGCAGCTTCCACAGGCCGCCCATCTTCCGCATGTCCTGCTCGTGGTGCATGCCGTGAATCACCGAGCCGGCGCCCAGGAACAGCAGGGCCTTGAAGAAGGCGTGCGTGAACAGGTGGAACATGGCGGCCTGATAGGCGCCGACGCCCGCCGCGAAGAACATGTAGCCCAGCTGCGAACAGGTCGAATAGGCGATGACCCGCTTGATGTCGTTCTGGGTCAGGCCGACCGTGGCGGCGAACAGGGCCGTGATGGCGCCGATGATGGCGATGATCTGCGACGCGCCCGGCGCATATTCATAGATGGGGCTCAACAGGCAGACCATATAGACGCCGGCGGTGACCATGGTCGCGGCGTGGATCAGCGCCGACACCGGGGTCGGGCCTTCCATCGCGTCCGGCAACCAGGTGTGCAGGAAGAACTGGGCCGACTTGCCCATGGCGCCGATGAACAGCAGGAACCCGGCCAGATCCAGCGCGGACCACTGGACGCCCAGGAACTCCCACGTCGTGCCGGCCTTGGTGGCGATCAGCGGGAACAGTTCGGCGAAGTTGATGGTGCCGTACATCCAGAAGATCGTCATGATCCCCAGCACGAAACCGAAGTCGCCGACGCGGTTGACGACGAAGGCCTTGATGGCGGCGGCGCTGGCCGTCGGCTTCTTGAACCAGAAGCCGATCAGCAGATAGGACGCCAGGCCCACGCCTTCCCAGCCGAAGAAGATCTGCATGAAGTCGGCCGCCGTCACCAGCGCCAGCATCATGAAGGTGAACAGCGACAGATAGGCGAAGAAGCGCGGCCGGCTGTCGTCCTCGGCCATGTAGCCCCAGGAGTACAGGTGAACCAGCGACGACACGCTGGTGACTACGATCAGCATGGTCGCCGACAGGGCGTCGATGCGGATCGACCAGGCCGACTGGAAGTCGCCCACGTTGATGAAGGGCGCCAGGCGGATGGTGAAGGGCTCCAGATGGCCCCAGGTCCATTGGCCGAACACCGTCCAGGCCACGACGCAAGAGAAGAACAGCAGGCCGGTCGTAACGGCCTGCGACGGGATGTTGCCGATCCGGCGTCCGAAGAAGCCGGCGATGGCCGCGCCCAGCAGCGGGGCGAAGATCCCGAGTATGACGAGGGTATGGAAGGTCACGCTCAGCCCTTCATCACGGAGGCGTCGTCCACGGCGATGTCGCCGCGGTTACGGAAGAAGGTCACCAGGATCGCCAGGCCGACGGCGGCCTCGGCAGCGGCGACGGTCAGGACAAACATCGCCATGATCTGCCCGCTGATCTCGTTCAGATAGGCCGAGAAGGCGACGAAGTTGATGTTCACCGCCAGCAGGATCAGCTCGATCGACATCAGGATGATGATGACGTTCTTGCGGTTCACGAAGATGCCGAACACCCCGATGGTGAACAGGATCGCAGCGACCGTCAGATAGTGGGTCAGACCGATCATCAGAGAAGCTCCTCGGCGCTGACGCCTTCGCCCGTGGCGGCGGACTTGATCTCGACCGACTTGCGACGGTCGCGGTTCACCTGGTCGCCGGGGTTCTGGCGTTTGATGTGCGGCTTGTGGCGCAGGGTCAGGGTGATGGCGCCGATCATCGCGATCAGCAGCACGATCCCGGCCGCCTGGAAGAAGTAGACATAGTCTGTGTAGAGCACGCGACCGATGGCCTCGACGTTCGTCACGCTGGCGTCCGGCGCACCCGGCGCCGGCAGGCCCGCAGCGGCGCCGCCCTGAACCACGGCGACCGAGACGATGATCATCTCCACCAGCAGCACGGCGGCGATGATGGCGCCCAGCGGCAGATAGCGCGCGTAGCCTTCGCGCAGCTTCAGGAAGTCCACGTCCAGCATCATGACGACGAACAGGAACAGCACCGCGACCGCGCCCACATAGACGACGACCAGCAGCATCGCCAGGAACTCGGCGCCCAGCAGGACGAACAGACCCGCCGACGAGAAGAAGGCCAGGATCAACCACAGCACGCTGTGCACCGGGTTGCGCGCGGTCACGACCAGAAGGCCGGAAACCGTGGCGACCGCCGCCAGCAGATAGAAGGCTATGCCTTGCAGCATGTCGGGACGAAGCCCCTTTCGTATCGGCCGCGACCCCCATTCAGGAATCGCCGACCCGTTTAGCGAGATGCGCCTTAGCGGTAAGGCGCGTCGAGTTCCAGATTCTTGGCGATCTGCCGTTCCCAGCGGTCGCCGTTATCGAGCAGGCGTTGCTTGTCGTAGAGCAGCTCCTCGCGCGTCTCGACGGCGAATTCCGAGTTCGGCCCTTCCACGATGGCGTCCACCGGGCAGGCCTCCTGGCACAGGCCGCAGTAGATGCATTTGACCATGTCGATGTCGTAGCGGGTCGTGCGGCGGCTGCCGTCGGCGCGCGGTTCGGCCTCGATGGTGATGGCCTGGGCCGGGCAGATGGCTTCACACAGCTTGCAGGCGATGCAGCGTTCCTCGCCGTTCGCATAGCGACGCAGCGCGTGCTCGCCACGGAAGCGCGGCGACTGCGGATTGCGCTCGAACGGATAGTTCACCGTCATCTTGGGACGGGCCATATATTTCAGCGACAGACCGATGGCGCCGATGACATCCAGCATCATCGCGCCCTTGGTCGCCTGGACGATACGGGTGAACATCAGGGCTTATCCTTGGGGGCGGGCGTCGTCTTGGGGGCGGTCTGGCTGGCGCGCCAGTCCTGTTCAATGCGATCCTGGCGTTGCTGCCATTGATAGCTCGACTCGGGCATGCGCGACGCGTCGGGCGCGCATGCGGCGGTCATCGTCAGAAGACCGAGGCCGATGATGACGCCGCGCATCACGACCCCACCACGAAGACGCGCCATGCCGACACGATCACGACCGCGACCAGCGACGTCGGCAGGAAGATCTTCCAGCCCAGACGCATCAGCTGGTCATAGCGATAGCGCGGCACGAACGCCTTCACCATCGAGATCATGATGAACCAGAAGACCGTCTTGGCCATGAAGGTCAGCAGATAGATCGTATAGGCGATCCAGGCCGGCAGCCCATCCATCCAGGCCTGCGGCACGCCGGGGTTCCAGCCGCCGAAGAAGAGCAGGCTGATCATCGCCGACATGAAGACGATGTTGACGTACTCGCCCATCATGAACAGCAGATACGGCGTCGAGCTGTATTCGACCTGATAACCGGCGACCAGTTCGGACTCGGCCTCGGGCAGGTCGAAAGGCGGGCGGTTGGTCTCGGCGAGGGCCGAGATGAAGAAGATGATCGACATCGGGAACAGGATCACGACCAGCGGCCAGGTGTCGGCGCCGCCGCCGAAGCCGTACCAGTTCCAGAACATACCCTTCTGGCTGTCGACGATGGCCGACAGGTTCATGGTGCCGGCCAGCAAGATGACATTGATGATGATCAGGCCCAGCGAGACTTCATAGGACACCATCTGCGCCGCCGAACGCAGCGAGCCCAGGAACGGATACTTCGAGTTCGAAGCCCAGCCGCCCATGATGATGCCGTAAACGCCCAGCGACGACACCGCGAAGATGTACAGGATGCCGACGTTCAGGTCCGACACCACCCACCCGGGCGCGAACGGAATGACCGCCCAGGCCATGAAGGCCAGGATGACGGTGATGATCGGGGCGATGATGAAGACCGCCTTGTCCGCGCCGGCCGGGATCACGACCTCCTTCAGCACGAACTTGATCATGTCCGCAAAGGATTGAAGCAGGCCGAACGGGCCGACGACGTTCGGACCCTTGCGCATCTGCACCCCGGCCCAGACCTTGCGGTCGGCCAGCAGCAGGAAGGCGACGGCGATCAGCACGCCGACGGTGATTAGCAGGACCTGGCCGACCGTGATCAGCGTCCAGCCCAGAGGCGTGGCCCAGAAGGAAACGGGGTCCATGGCTTACTCCGCCGCCATTGCGACCGGCTGGGTCCGCAGGGCGGACAGCTCGGCCATCGTCGCGCTGGCGCGCGCTATCGGATTGGAAAGATACGGGTCGGTCACGGCCGAGACGAAGGCGCGGTCGCCCAGATCGCCCTTGGCGCCCAGGGCCGCCACGTCGAACGCCGCCGGCGCGGGCAGATAGTCGATCCGGCCGAAGGTCGGATGATCGCCCATCAGCTTGGCGCGCAGTTGGTCCAGTGTGTCGTAAGGCAGGGTCTGATCGACGCGCGCCGACAGGGCGCGGATGATGGCCCAGTCTTCCTTGGCTTCGCCCTTGGGGAAGACGACGCGTTCGGCCATCTGCACCCGGCCCTCGGTGTTGACGTACAGGCCGGCCTTCTCGGTATAGGCCGCGCCCGGCAGGATCACGTCCGCGCCGTGCGCGCCGCGGTCGCCGTGGCTGCCCAGATAGACGCGGAAAGCGTTCGAACCGGTCGGATCGACCTCGTCTGCGCCCAGCAGGAACAACACGTCCAGCGCGTCCGGCTTCAGCATCTCGGCGACGGTCAGGCCGCCCTCAGCCGGCACGAAGCCCATGTCCAGACCGGCCACGCGCGACGCGGCATGGTGCAGGACGTTAAAGCCGTTCCAACCGTCGGCGACGACGCCGACCTTCTTGGCCAGGGCGCCGAGCGCGTTCAGGACGGCCGGCCCGCCTTCCCCGCCCAGCGCGCCGGAGCCGACGATTATCGCCGGGCGCTCGGCCTTGGTCAGGAAGTCCAGCGCTGACTTCGGCAGCTTGGCCAGGGTCTGCGTGCCTGCGCCCAGATAGGCGTAGTCGAACGTCAGGTCAGCCTGTTCGCCGATCAGGCCGATCTCCATGTCGCCCTTCAGCCAGGCCTTGCGCAGGCGGGCGTTCAGCAGCGGCGCCTCGGTGCGCGGATTGGCGCCGACGATCAGAACAGCGTCAGCCTTTTCAATGCCTTCCAGGCCGGAGTTGAACAGCCAGCCTTCACGCGGTCCATAACCCAGGGCGGCGCCGTCCTGGCGGCAGTCGGTGTTGTTGGAGCCGAGCGCGCGGAACAGATCCAGCGTCGCCTTCATCGACTCGGCGTCCTGCAGGTCGCCGGCGATGACGCCGATACGATTGGCCGAGGCGGCCTTCAGCTTGGCGGCGACGGCGTCCAGCGCCTCGTTCCACGAGGCGGCGCGCAGCTTGCCGTTCTCGCGAATCCACGGACGGTCCAGACGACGCGCGGTCAGGCCGTCGACGACGTAGCGGCTCTTGTCCGACAGCCACTCCTCGTTGATGCCCTCATTGACGCGCGGCAGCACGCGCATGACCTCGGACCCGCGGTAGTCGGCGCGGATGTTCGAGCCCAGGGCGTCCATGACGTCGATGGTCTCGGTCTTCTTCAGTTCCCACGGACGATAGTGGTACTGCCACGGACGGTGCGTCAGGGCGCCGACCGGGCACAGGTCATTGACGTTGCCCGACAGTTCCGAGGCGACCGACTTCTCCAGATAGGTCGTGATTTCGGCGTCCTCGCCGCGCGAAATCATGCCGATGTCCGGCACGCCGGCGACTTCGGTGATGAAGCGCACGCAGCGTGTGCACTGAATGCAGCGCGTCATGAAGGTCTTGATGGTCGGACCCATCGCCTTTTCTTCGACCGCGCGCTTGTTCTCCGAATAGCGCGAGCCGTCGCGGCCGTAGCCGACCGACTGGTCCTGCAGGTCACACTCGCCGCCCTGGTCGCAGATCGGGCAATCCAGCGGGTGGTTGATGAGCAGGAACTCCATCACCCCTTCGCGGGCCTTCTTGACCATCGGCGTGTCGGTGAAGATTTCCTGGCCGTCGGCGGCCGGAAGCGCGCACGAGGCCTGAGGCTTCGGCGGTCCAGGCTTCACCTCGACCAGGCACATGCGGCAGTTGCCGGCGATGGACAGGCGCTCGTGATAGCAGAAGCGCGGAATCTCTTGTCCGGCGCGTTCGGCGACCTGGAGCACGGTCATGCCGGGCTCGAACTCGGTTTCGACGCCGTTGACCTTGGCGATAGGCATCAGCGGGCCTCTTGCTTGGCGGCGGGAGCCGCCATTTGTACATCCACGGACATCCGCTGACCGTCGCGGAACAGGCCCGCGCCGTCGGCTTCCGCCCGGCATTCGAATTCCAGCCTGCCGCCATCGACCGGCGCGCGCCACGACACCTGGGCCGTGCGTTCGCCGGTGGCGGTGAAGACGACGGCGTCGCCTTCCTGGCCATACATGCGGTTCACCACATCGCGGCAAGCCGCTTCGAGGTTCGCCGGAGCCGCCGCCGTCGCGACAGGCGCGACTTCAGCGGGAGCGGCCGTCGCGAGCGCCGTCGACGCTTCAGGCGCAACCTTTTCCCCCTCGCCGCAAGCGGCGAGGATCGGAAGCGTCAGCAACAGGGCGACGGCGAGGCGCATCTCTACTCCGCCGCGATCGCGTGGCCGGCGAAGTTCGCACGGCGGCTGCGATAGTTGGCGATCCGCTCTTCGATCTCGTGACGGAAGTGACGGATCAGGCCCTGAACCGGCCAGGCGGCAGCGTCGCCCAGGGCGCAGATCGTGTGCCCCTCGACCTGTCCGGCGACGTCCAGCAGCAGGTCGATTTCCGACGGATCGGCCTCGCCCACGGCCATCCGCTCCAGTACGCGCCACATCCAGCCGGTGCCTTCGCGGCACGGCGTGCACTGGCCGCAGCTCTCGTGCTTGAAGAAGTAGCTAATGCGGGCGATCGCCTTCACGATATCGGTCGACTCGTCCATCACCGTCACGCCGGCGGTGCCCAGCGACGAGCGAACCTCGCGCATGGAATCGAAGTCCATCAGGACCGTCTCGGCCTGTTCGCGCGTGATCACCGGGCAGGACGCGCCGCCCGGGATGATGGCCTTCAGATTGCTCCAGCCGCCACGCACGCCGCCGCCGTGATCCTCGATCAACTGACGCAGCGGGATCGACATGGCCTCTTCGACCACGCAGGGGGTGTTCACGTGGCCGGACAGGGACATCAGCTTGGTGCCGGTGTTGTTCGGACGGCCGAAGCTGGCGAACCAGTCGGCGCCGCGACGCAGGATCGTGCCGACGACGGCGATCGACTCGACGTTGTTCACCGTGGTCGGGCAGCCGTACAGGCCCGCGCCGGCCGGGAACGGCGGCTTCAGACGCGGTTGCCCCTTCTTGCCTTCCAACGATTCCAGCAGCGCCGTCTCTTCGCCGCAGATGTAGGCGCCCGCGCCGTGGTGGATATAGACGTGGAAGTCCCAGCCGTGGACGTTGCCGTCGCCGATCAGCTTGGCCTCATAGGCCTGCTTGACGGCGGCTTCCATCCGCTCGCGCTCCAGCACGTATTCGCCGCGCAGATAGATATAGCAGGCGTGGGCCTGCATCGCGAAGCTGGCGATCAGCGCGCCTTCGATCAGCAGATGCGGATCATGGCGCATGATCTCGCGGTCCTTGCAGGTCGCGGGCTCGGATTCGTCGGCGTTGATGACCAGGTAGTGAGGACGATCCTTCACTTCCTTGGGCATGAACGACCACTTCAGGCCGGTCGAGAAGCCCGCGCCGCCCCGGCCACGCAGACCCGAGGCCTTGACGTTGTTGATAATCCAGTCGCGGCCAAGGTCCAGCATGTCCTTGGTGGCGTTCCAGGCGCCGCGGTTCTTCGCCCCGTCCAGCGTCCAGTCGTGGAAGCCGTACAGGTTGGTGAAGATGCGATCCTTGTCTTCGAGAATGCCGACCATGGCCCTCAGAGTCCTTCCGCCAGACGGCGTTTGTGGTGGCGCGTGCGCATCCAGATGGCCGCGATGACCATCACCCAGCCCGCCGCCAGCATGAAGTAGGAGAGATTGACCGCCCACGGCCCGACTACGCCCTGACGCGAGATCAGGATCAGAACGGCCGCGCCGACGACCATGGCCAGGCCGCCCGCGCGCAGCGGACGCCCGACGTTGCGCAGTTCCTTGCGGTAGGCTGCGCGGCCCTCCTCAGTGTTCAGATCCGGCGGCGACATCAGGCCGGCGCCTTCTCGACCGGCGCGGGGTCGCTGTTCGGCAGCTTCTTGATCGGCTCGGCGGCCGAGCCGTTATACAGCGTCGCATCGAGCAGGGTCTTGGGCCCGCCTTCCGGCGCCGCATTGGTGCGACCGATGTAGGAGCCCGGCTCGGGCGTCTTTCCGGCGGCGAAGTCGTCGATGATCCGGCCGATCGTCTCGGGCGTCAGGTCCTCGAAATAATAGTCGTTGATCTGGGCCATCGGCGCATTGGAGCAGGCGCCTAGGCACTCGACTTCCTGCCAGGTGAAGCGACCGTCGGCGGACAGATGATCCTTGGGACCGATCTTTTCCTTGCAGACGCGCATCAGCTCATTGGCGCCGCGCAGCATGCACGGCGTGGTGCCGCACACCTGGATCAGCGCCGTCTTGCCGACCGGCTCCAGCATGAACATGGTGTAGAAGGTCGCGACCTCCAGCACCCGGATGTAGGCCATGTCCAGCAGCTCGGCGATCGCGCGGATAGCGGGTTCGGACACCCAGCCTTCCTGCTTCTGCACCAGCCACAGGATCGGGATCACCGCCGACTGACGGCGGCTTTCGGGATACTTCTTGATCCACCATTCAGCCTTGGCGGTCGTATCGGCCGAAAAGGCGAACGAGGCGGGCTGTTCCTTGGCGAGACGACGAACGCTCATCGGTCCACTTCTCCGAAAACGATGTCGAGCGAGCCCAGGATGGCGGACACGTCGGCCAGCTGGTGGCCTCGGTTCATCCAGTCCATCGCCTGCAGCGAGCGGAAGCCCGGCGCCGAGATCTTCACGCGATAGGGTTTGTTCGTGCCGTCCGACACCAGATAGATGCCGAACTCGCCCTTGGGCGCCTCGACCGAGGCGTAGACCTCGCCCTCGGGCGTCTTGAAGCCTTCGGTGTAGAGCTTGAAGTGGTGGATCAGCGACTCCATCGAGCGCTTCATCTCGCCACGGCGCGGCGGGACGATCTTGTTGTCCTCGACCATCACCGGCTCGCCGGGGCAGTTGCGCAGCTTGTGGATGCACTGCTCCATGATCCGCACCGACTGCTTCATCTCCTCGATGCGCACCAGATAGCGGTCCCAGCAGTCGCCGTTCTTGCCGACCACCACATCGAAGTCGAGCTCGGCATAGCACTCATAGGGCTGCGACTTGCGCAGGTCCCAGGCGATGTTCGAGCCCCGCAGCATCACGCCGGTGAAGCCCCATTCCAGGGCTTCCTGCTTGGACACCACGCCGATGTCCACGTTGCGCTGTTTGAAGATGCGGTTCTCGGTGACCAGGCTTTCGATGTCCTTCAGCGCCGGCGGGAACTCGTGGCACCAGCGGCCGATGTCGTCGATCAGGTCCATCGGCAGGTCCTGGTGGACGCCGCCGGGACGGAAATAGTTGGCGTGCAGACGGGCGCCGCAAGCGCGCTCGTAGAACACCATCAGCTTTTCGCGTTCCTCAAAGCCCCAGAGCGGCGGCGTCAGGGCGCCGACGTCCATGGCCTGGGTCGTCACGTTCAGCATGTGCGACAGGATACGGCCGATTTCAGAGTACAGGACGCGGATCAACTGCGCCCGATACGGAACCTCGATGCCCAGCAGCTTCTCGATGGCCAGGCAGAAGGCGTGCTCCTGGTTCATCGGCGAAACGTAATCCAGCCGGTCCAGATACGGCACGTTTTGAAGGTAAGTGCGCGCCTCCATCAGCTTTTCGGTGCCGCGGTGCAGCAGGCCGATGTGCGGGTCAACGCGCTCGACGATCTCGCCGTCCAGCTCCAGCACCAGGCGCAGCACGCCGTGCGCGGCCGGGTGTTGCGGACCGAAGTTGATGGTGAACTTGCGGTCTTCCATGTCGCGCGCATGGGCGGTGCGCGTGTCGAGGTCGTCCTCGAACACATCGACGCCCAGCGGCGGCAGGGTGGGGTTTCCGTCAGCCATTACGCCTGGCCTCCCGCCTTCTCGTCGCCTGGCAGGACCGGCGCGGGGTATTCAGCGCCCTCCCAGGGCGACAGGAAATCGAAGGTGCGGAACTCTTGGGTCAGCTTGACCGGTTCATAGACCACGCGGCGCTGTTCCTCGTCGTAGCGGACCTCGACATAGCCCGTCATCGGGAAGTCCTTGCGAAGGGGATGCCCTTCGAAGCCATAGTCCGTCAGCAGGCGACGCATGTCGGGGTGGCCCGAGAACAGCATGCCGTACATGTCGTAGGCTTCGCGTTCGAACCAGTTGGCGGCCGGATAGGCCGAGATGACCGACGGCACCGGCTGGGTCTCGTCGGTCGACACCTTGACGCGCAGGCGCGCGTTCCGGGTCATCGACAGCAGGTGATAGACGACCTCGAACCGCTCCTTGCGATCCGGATAGTCCACGCCGCAGAGGTCCAGCAGCTGCTGGAAGCCGAACTGATCGCGCAGGGTCGTCAGCACCTCGACGATCCGCTCGCGCGGCGCGACCAGCGTCAGCTCGCCGAACGCCACCTGGGCCTCGACCCCCAAGGCCCCGACCATCTCGGCGCCCAGCGGCGTCAGGGCGGCTTCGTGTTGCGCTTGAACAGCCAGAGAGGTCATCGGTCGATGGTCCCCGTGCGACGGATCTTCTTTTGCAGTTGCAGCAGGCCGTAGAGCAGCGCCTCGGCCGTCGGCGGACAGCCGGGCACATAGACGTCCACCGGCACCACGCGGTCGCAACCGCGCACGACGCTGTAACTATAGTGGTAGTAGCCGCCGCCGTTGGCGCAGCTGCCCATCGACACGACATAGCGCGGATCGGGCATCTGGTCGTAGACCTTTCGGATAGCCGGGGCCATCTTGTTGGTCAGGGTGCCGGCGACGATCATCAGATCCGACTGACGCGGGCTGGCGCGCGGCGCCATGCCGAAGCGTTCGACGTCGAAGCGCGGCATCGACATCTGGATCATCTCGACGGCGCAGCAGGCCAGGCCGAACGTCATCCACATCAACGAGCCGGTGCGGGCCCAGTTGATGACGTCGTCGGCGGCGGCGACCAGATAGCCGCGCTCGCCGAGCTCCATGTTCACGGCCTCGAAGAACTTGTCGTGGACCTTGGGGTCATAACCCTCGACGGTCGAACGCGCGCCGGCGCCGGCCGGAACCAGCGGCGCGCCCGATGCGGACACCAGGCCTGCGGGCTTGGAAGCGGCGACTACTCCCATTCCAGGGCTCCCTTCTTCCATTCGTAGATGAAGCCGATGGTCAGAACGCCCAGGAAGACCATCATCGACCAGAAGGCGAACACCATGCCGGCGTGCGACAAATCGAACATCGACACCGCCCACGGGAAAAGGAAGGCGACTTCCAAGTCGAAGATGATGAACAGGATCGACACCAGATAGAAGCGGATGTCGAACTTCATCCGGGCATCGTCGAAGGCGTTGAAGCCGCACTCATAGGCCGACAACTTCTCGCTATCGGGGCTTTTCGGCGCCAGCAGCAGCGGCAGCACGATGAAAAGAACGCCGATGAAGGCGGCTACGCCGGCGAAGACCAGGACCGGAAGATATTCGAGAAGGAATGCGTTCATTCGAAGAACCTCGTCCGCCGGGGAGAGGCGGGATTCGGCGCTTCTTAGACCCAAGACCGCCGCCGTTCAAACCCCTGCGGCCATTGGATTTTCATTGAGAACGGCTCGCAACTTTGCGCGCCATATGTCGCAGGGCCGACGCTTGCGCGTCGCCGGGCTGCAAAGGCCTATTGGCGAGCCGATCGCGTAACCGAAAGTCATCCGAATGAGCCTAGCCAGCCGCGCCCTGAACGCTGTCGAGCGGATCGGTAATCGACTGCCAGATCCCGTCTTCCTGTTCCTGTGGCTGATCGGCGGTTTGATCGTCCTCAGCATGGTCGGCGCCGGCCTGGGCTGGTCCGCCGTCAATCCGGTCACCGGCGATCAACTGGTCGCAAAGAGCCTGTTGTCTACAGAAAATCTCGAACAGTTGATCATCGGCATGCCGCGCACGCTGGCGGACTTCCCGCCCCTCGGCATCGTCATCACCATCATCTATGGCGCTTCGGTCGCCGAACGCACCGGGATGTTCGCGACCGCCATTCGCGGCGCCCTGCTGAACGCCCCGCGTTCCATACTGACGCCCGTCGTCGTGATCACCGGCATGGTGTCCCATCACGCGTCGGACGCCTCCTATGTCGTGGTCATCCCGCTGGCGGCCGTCATCTTCGCTGCAGCGGGCCGACATCCGCTGGCGGGCCTCGCCGCAGGCTTCGCCGCCGTGTCTGGCGGATACGCCGGCAACCTGTTCCCTGGCGCCAGCGACGCCTTGATCCTGGGCATCACCGAGCCGGCCGCCCGCCTGATCGATCCGTCCTATTCCGTGAACATCGCCGGCAACTGGTTCTTCATCGTCGGCGTCGTCTTCGTCTTCACCCCCATCGTCTGGTTCCTGACCGACCGGGTGATCGAGCCGCGCCTCGGCCTCTGGAAGCCGTCAGAGGGTGTCGCCGCACCGAACGCATCGGAAAAACAGCCCCCGACCGCCGCCGAAAGGCGCGGCCTGAAGTTCGCAGGCCTGGCGCTTCTGGGCATGATCGCGCTCTGGGCCCTGCTGACCTTCATACCGGGCTCGCCGTTCGTCGATCCCGACGTGGATCCGGAGCAGAAGTTCAATCCGCTCTACAAGTCCCTGGTCGCCTTCTTCGCCATCACCTTCTTCGTCACCGGCGGCGCCTATGGCGCAGGAGCCGGCACGATCCAGTCGCACCGCGACATGGTCACGATGATGCGCGACGGCATCGCCCAGTTGGCGCCCTATATCGTGCTGGCCTTCTTCGCCGCCCACTTCGTGGCCATGTTCAACTGGTCGGGCCTGGGGCCGATCCTGGCGGTCAATGCGGCGGCGGGCCTGAAGACCCTGGCCCTGCCCGCCCCTCTGCTGCTGATCTGCGTCGTCTTCGTCTCGTGCTTCTTCGACCTGTTCATCGGCTCGGCCTCGGCCAAATGGTCGGCCCTGGCGCCCATTGTGGTGCCGATGTTCATGCTGCTGGGCATTTCGCCGGAGATGACGACCGCCGCTTATCGCATGGGCGATTCCGTCACCAACATCGCCACGCCGCTGATGAGCTACTTCCCGCTGATCCTGACCTTCGCGCAGCGCTGGGATCCACGATTCGGTTTGGGATCGCTGATGGCGACCATGCTGCCGTATGCCGGAGCCTTCCTGGTCGCCGGTCTGGCCATGGTGGCGGCCTGGGTCGCCTTCGACCTGCCGCTGGGACCGGGCGTCGGCGTCCACTACGAGCCGCCGCCTCCCGCTGTGGCGGCCCATGAGCCTGCCGACGGCGGCGTAGCGGGGCCGCACAGCCCGCCCCAGGCAGCGATGGTCACACCGTCCACAGCCCCGTCGCGTTGAGGGGCGCGTTTCTCCGAAAACGTCGCTTGACGCGATGTGTCAGCCCGCCTAAACGACGCCCCTCGCCGGGGCGCACAGCCGCTTCGGCCGGGAAACGCGGGTGTAGCTCAGTTGGTTAGAGTGCCGGCCTGTCACGCCGGAGGTCGCGGGTTCGAGCCCCGTCACTCGCGCCACTCTTTCTAGAAATAGAAGAGTGGCGCACACCGCCTTCCCAAAAAGCTTTCGAAACAGCTCAAAAGTTTCGACCTGATACGCGGGTGTAGCTCAGTTGGTTAGAGTGCCGGCCTGTCACGCCGGAGGTCGCGGGTTCGAGCCCCGTCACTCGCGCCACTTCTTTTCAAGACATCGATAAAAGAAGTGGCGCGCTCCCGTTTTCGCAAACGCGCCATTCGAACGCGTCGTGGCCCTGGCCGCCTCAGTGCAGCGGCAGTGCACTATCCGGGTTCACGAACGCCGTTTCGCCCGTTAGCTCGCCATAGACCATGCAGAGGTCTTCGAAGACGCGGTTCCAGGCGAACTGGCTGACCGCCTTCTCGCGCGCCGCCCGGCCGATCGCTTCGATATCGCGCGCGAACAGGGCCTCGACGGCCTGAGCATAGTCGTCGGCGTCGGCGCTGGCGGCCAGTTGCCCCACGCTCTCGTCAACCGTCTCGGCGACGCCGCCCGCGTTGACCCCCACCACGGGGCGACCGCAAGCCATGGCCTCCAGCACGATCAGCCCAAACGGCTCCTTGTCATTGGCGTGAACGAACGCATCGCAGCTGGCGATGATCTTGGCGACCGCCTTGGGATCGCTTTCATAGGGCATGGAGATGACGCGGTCCTCTTCCGGCATCCCCGCGCCAGCACCGACCAGAACCAGGTGATAGGGGGCGCCCAGCTTCTGGACCGCCTCGATCAGCACATCGACATTCTTTTCCTTGGCCGGACGACCGGCGAAGCACAGCAGGCGCGCGTCTTCGCCCAAACCCAGCTGTTTCAGCAGCCACTGCCGGTCACGGCGTTCCGGACGGAAGGTGTCGATCTCCACGCCCAGAGGCCGAATGACGATGTTGTTCACACCGGCCTCTTCCAGGCGCCGCGCGATAAAGCGGCTGGGCGACACGACCCGATCAAACTGTGAAAACAGCTTCGCCCAGCGCTTCTCCACCGGCTTTTTGGCCCATTCGCCGAAATGCAACGCCGCCAGCCCCGCCGGATCAGAGTGGCAGAAGCCGACGACTGGGCATCCGACCCGCTGACCCGCCTCCAAAGCCCCCTGCCCCGGCGTGTAAGGGTCCCCGGCCTCGATGATCGACGGCTTCATCGCCGCCACCCAGGCGCTCCAACGTTTGACTGAGCTGGGCCAGCGATAGCCGTCCCCGAACGGCAGCTTGGTCGCCCTCAGTTGCACGATGCCGTCAGCGCGCGCCTTGTGACGCGCGCCGGGGACGATCAGCGAGTGACTGACCCCCGGCCGATTGGCCTCGATCCACGCCTTCTTGGACAGGATATAGCGCTTCACCCCGCCTGAGCGCGGCGCATAGAGCATTGTGGTGTCCACCAGCCGGGGCCGCTCGTCCATCGCCGCCGCCTTCAGGGCCCGCAGCGTATCGGCGACTTCCACGTCCAACCCCGGAATCAGTCGGAGTTCGCTTTCCTGGACGTCGAGGTCTGTCATGCTCATGGAGTGTTCTCGCCTGGTCTGGGCTGTCGAACGCCGGAGGAGTTCGATGGATGCGTCCACGGGACGCAGCCTCTAAGACCGTTCGACGCCCGTAAACCCGGGCGCGGCAAAGCTCAAGTGCGCGCCTTCGCGATTCCCTCCGCATTCGGCCTATCGGGCATCGACGAACGAACGCGGGTCGCCTTACAGGATCGCCTCACGACCATCACGGCCTTGCATTCGCCTCAAATTCGATAAACTTGGAACGCTGGCGCGGACCCTGCTAAGGGGTCTCCCGTAACGTGACGCGTGACCACCAGGGGTTTCTACCGAATGCGTATTTTGCTCGCGACCGCCGTGGCGATCGCCCCCTTGATGGTCGCCACCGGATCCCAGGCCGAGATCGTCATCTCGAACGCCCGGACCACGCCGATCCAGACGTCCAATGCGACGGGCACGGCCGCCGACAACATCCGCATCGCCAGCGGCGGCAGCGTCGCCGTCGCCTCGGGCGCGGCGGTCACGCTCAACAGCAACAACACGGTCGATCTGGACAGCGGCAGCTCGATCACGATGGACAAGTCGGCCGACGGCTCGACCGGCCTGTTGGTCAACGGCGGCAACACCGGCTCGGTGATCGTCGGCGGCTCCATCACCGTCAACGACACGCTTGAAACAGCGGACATCAAGGACACCGACGGCGACGGCGACCTGGACGGTCCGTTCGCCACCGGAACCGGCCGCTATGGCGTACGGGTCACCGGCGCCTCGCCCTTCACCGGCAACATCCTGGTCGAGGGCACGGGCGCGATCGCGGTCGAGGGCAACAACTCCTACGGCCTGTCCGTCGAATCCGCCCTGAACGGCAAGCTTCAGAGCCTGGGCACCGTCCGTGTGACCGGTAACGACAGCGCCGCCATCCGCACCACGGGGCCGATTTCCGGCAACGTCGATCTTGCCGGCTCCATCTCAGCGCTCGGCGCCAATGCGTCCGGCGTGTCCATCGAGGGCGATGTCGGCGGTGTGCTCAAAATCCATTCCTCCGTGGTGGCCACGGGCTATCGCTACACCACCCCGCCGCCCGCGCGTCCGACGACCGGCACGTTTGACAACGCCACGACCCTGTTCCTCGACGAACTCGACGCCGACGATCTGCTGCAAGGCGGACCGGCCGTGCGCGTCGGCGCCAATGTCGCCGGCGGCGTGCTGCTGGACAAGGCGCTCGCCTATTCCGAGGCCGGCATCGAGGGCGACGACGACAAGGACGGCGTCAAGAACGGCGACGAGGACGATGACGGCGACGGCATCAAGAACCGCGACGACCCGGACCGTGACGGCGACGGCATCCCGGACGCCAGCGAGACAGCCGCCTCCATCACATCGCTGGGCGGCGCGCCTGCGCTGCTGATCGGTTCGACGACACAGGCGGTGACCCTCGGCGCCGTCGGTACAGGCGATGCGGCCTATGGCCTGATCAACCGCGGTACGATCATCGGATCCGGCCTCTATTCCGGCGTGGAGTCCCGCGCCGTGCAACTCGGCGTGACCGGCGGCCAGGCCGTCAACGTCGTCGGCGGCGTGCGCAACGAGGGCGGCATCTCATCGACCGCCGTCGACGCCAACGCGACGGCTCTCTGGATCGGCTCGGGCGTGACCGCTCCGACGATCAACAACTCGGGCGCCATTCAGGCCGTCGCCTCGGGCAAGCAGGCCCAGAGCGCGACCGGCATCCTGATCGGTGCGGGCGCCAACGTCGGCTCCCTGACAAACACCGGCAATCTCGTCGCCTCTTTCGGCGGCAATCAGGGTTCGGCCACCGTTATTCGTGACCAGTCCGGCAGCCTGACCCAGCTGAACAACGCCGGTTCGATCATCGGCTCGCTCACCCCTAACACCGACGATACAAATCCGGTGACTGGCAAGGTGACCGCCATCGACGTCTCGGCCAACACGACCGGCGTCACCCTGCGGCAGTACGGCATTCCCGCCGCTGCAGGCAGCACCGCGACGGACACGGACAAAGACGGCGTGCCGGACGCGAACGAACCGGCCATTGTCGGCGCGATCAAGCTGGGCTCGGGCGCCGACACGCTCAATATCGAGAACGGCGTCGTGAACGGCGACATCGATTTCGGCGCCGGCGCCGACCGGCTGAACATCAGCGGCGGCGCGGTCGTGACTGGCGCGATCGCCAACAGCGACGGCCTGCTGGACATCAATGTATCCAAGGGCACCCTGGCCGCCACCCAGACGGGCGCCACGGCGATCTCCAGCCTGAACATCGGCCCCGAGGGGACGTTGCTGGTCAATCTTGACCCCGCCAACGACCGCGCCGGCGGCTTCAACGTCAGCGGCAATGCGACCTTGGCGACGGGCTCCACCCTGGGCGTCCGCTTCTCGTCGCTGATCGACCAGCCCGAGCGGTTCAACGTCATTACCGCCGGCACGTTGAATGTGGGTCAGATCAACCAGACCCTGCTGTCGGATAACTCGCCCTATCTCTACGTCGTGCAGGGTGGCGTCGCCGGCAACACCGTCTATGTCGATGCGCGTCGCCGTACGGCCTCCGAGGCCGGGCTGATCCCGGTCGAGGCGTCCGCCTACGACGCCGTCTATGGCGCGCTGGGCTCCAATGAGGCGCTGCGCAACCTGTTCCTGTCGCAAACGTCGCGCGACGGCTTCATTGACGCCTATGAGCAGATGCTGCCCGATCACTCCGGCGGCCCGCTGATGTCGCTGTCGGCCGGCGTGGACGCGGTCACCCGCGCGCTGACCGGACGAAACGCCGCCGTTGCGCCGGGTGAAACCAGCGCCTGGGTCCAGGAGATCAACTTCTACGCCGATAAGGACAAGACCGATTCCTACGGCTTCCGGTCCGAGGGCTTCGGCGTCGCCGGCGGCGTCGAAAAGGGCACCAGCCTGGGCGCCGTCGGCATCTCGGCCGCCTTCACCTCGTCCGACATTAAGGATCCCGAGGCCGAGGCCGAAGAGGTCCTGTCCGCCAACCTGCTGGAGCTCGGCCTCTACTGGCGCGCTCAGGGCCAGTATTGGACGACTTGGGCCCGTGCGGCCGGCGGCTATGCCTCCTTCAGCGCCGATCGCTCGCTGGTCGCCACGGGCGTTTATCTGAACAACAAGTCCGACTGGCACGGCTGGACGGCGGCGGTCGCCGGCGGCGCCTCGTATGAGCGCAACTTCGGCCGTCTGAACATCCGCCCCGAAATCTACGGCGAGTATTTCAGCCTGTCGGAAGGCTCACGCAGCGAGAAGGGCGGCGGCGACGGCTTCGATCTCGACATCGATTCGCGCGACAGCCACATCTTCTCGGCAGTGGCGGCGATGAACGTCGGCTATGGCTTTGGCCGCAACGGCTGGATCCGTCCGGAACTGCGCGTCGGCTATCGTCAGAACATCTCGGTGGACGCCGGCGAAACCATCGCCCGCTTCGCCAGCGGCGGCCCGGACTTCATCCTGTCGCCGGACGCCATCGAAGGCGGCGGGCCGATCCTGGGCTTCCGCCTGAACTTCGGCAACGAATTGGGCATGCTGTCGCTGACCGGCGACGCCGAGCTGCTGGAAGACTACGTCCGCTACTCGCTGCTGCTGCGGGCCAGCTTCCGCTTCTGATCGCAGCCCGATACAAACAAACGAAAGGCCGCCGGAGCGATCCGGCGGCCTTTTTGTTTGGTAGGCGGCGACGGGTTCGAACCGCCGACCCTCTCGGTGTAAACGAGATGCTCTGACCAGCTGAGCTAGCCGCCCCCAAAGGGCAGAGACGGGCTTATGCCCGTCGCGCCTCAACCGTTCAAGGCGCTTTTCAAACCTTCTCCTGGGCGAAAGCGCGCGGTACGCGAGGCCGGGCGCGCGACCGCCGCGCCGGTTTGTGGGTTACGGGCGACGCCAGCCTTGCGGTCCACAGCGACGAAACTGCCGAAACCGATCAGCTTCACGTCCCCGCCCCGCGTCAATGACTCGGTCACGCCGTCGGTAAACGCCTCCAGCGCCGTCTTGGCCTGGTCGCGGCTGATATTCGCCGCATTGGCCATCCGGCCGATCAGTTCCGCCTTGGTCATCTGTCCCCCTCCAGAACGAATCACTAAAGGACAGATCGGCGGTTGCGTCAAAAACGAAAACGCCGCCGGTGGGGTCACCGGCGGCGTTCGCTGCTCAACTCGGCGTTAGTGGCTGACCGCCGCCGCCGGTCCTTCCGGAGCAGCGACCGGAGCTGGCAGGGGTTCGGCCGCCTCGTCCCACTCCACCGGCGTCAGGGTGCCGACAAGCGCCCACTTCAGCGCCTCGTCCGCCGTGGAGATCGGCACAATCTCCAGCGCAGACTTCACATTGTCCGGCACGTCAGCGAGATCCTTCTCGTTCTCCTGCGGGATCAACACCGTCTTGACGCCGGAGCGGAGGGCTGCGAGCAGCTTCTCCTTCAGACCGCCGATGGCGGTGACCCGGCCGCGCAAAGTGATCTCGCCGGTCATGGCGATATCCTTACGGATCGGGATGCCGGTCAGAACCGAAACCATCGCCACGGTCATGGCCACGCCGGCGGACGGGCCGTCCTTGGGCGTAGCGCCGTCCGGCACGTGGACGTGGATGTCGGTCTTCTCGAACACCGGCGGCTTGACGCCGAAGGCCAGGGCCCGCGAGCGAACGTAGGACGCCGCAGCCGAGATCGACTCCTTCATCACGTCCTTCAGATTGCCGGTCACGGTCATGCGCCCGCGGCCCGGCATCTTGATGGCTTCGATGGTCAGGATGTCGCCGCCGAACTCGGTCCAAGCCAGACCGGTGACGATGCCGACCTGATCCTCCTCGTCCGTCTCGCCGTAGCGGAACTTCTTGACGCCCGCATAGTCGGCCAGCTTGGCCTCATCGACCGTGATCGACTTGGCGCCCGTCTTGGCCATCTCGCGCACGGCCTTGCGCGCCAGCCCGCCCAGCGCGCGCTCCAGCGACCGCACTCCGGCCTCGCGGGTGTAATAGCGGATCAGGTCGCGGATCGTGTCTTCCGGCACGATCAGCTCGCCGTCCTTCAGACCGTGGTCCGCCAGCTGCTTGGGCAGGACGTGGCGCTTGGCGATCTCGACCTTCTCGTCCTCAGTGTAGCCCGACACCCGGATGATCTCCATCCGGTCCATCAACGGCTGCGGCATGTTCAGGCTGTTCGCGGTCGTCACGAACATGACTTGGGACAAGTCGTAGTCCACCTCCAGATAATGGTCGCCGAAGGTCGAGTTCTGGGCCGGGTCCAACACCTCCAGCAGGGCCGACGACGGATCGCCGCGCCAGTCCGATCCCAGCTTGTCGATCTCGTCCAGCAGGACGAAGGCGTTGGTGGTCTTGGCCTTCTTCATCGACTGGATGATCTTGCCGGGCATGGAGCCGATATAGGTCCGCCGGTGACCTCGGATCTCGCTCTCGTCGCGCACGCCACCCAGCGACATGCGGACGTACTCACGCCCTGTCGCCTTGGCGATGGACTTGGCCAGCGAGGTTTTGCCGACACCGGGAGGGCCGACCAGGCACAGGATCGGACCCTTCAGGCTGCCGGTGCGGGCCTGGACCGCCAGATACTCAATGATCCGTTCCTTGACCTTCTCCAGGCCGAAGTGATCCTCTTCCAGGATGTCCTCGGCCTTGGCCAGATCGATCGGCTTCTGCTTGGCCTTGCCCCAAGGCACGGACAGCAGCCAGTCGAGATAGTTGCGCACGACCGTCGATTCGGCTGACATCGGGCTCATGTTGCGCAGCTTCTTGACCTCGGCCTCGGCCTTGGTCCGCGCTTCCTTAGACAGGCGCGTCTTCCGGATGCGCTTCTCCAGGTCCATGATCTCGTCGCGCGCATCGTCGGTCTCGCCCAGCTCGCGCTGGATCGCCTTCATCTGCTCGTTCAGATAATATTCGCGCTGGGTCTTCTCCATCTGGCGCTTCACACGCGAGCGGATCTTCTTCTCGACCTGAAGGACCGAAATCTCGCCCTCCATCAGCCCATAGACCTTCTCCAGCCGCTTGGGCACGTCGAAGGTTTCCAGCAGGCCCTGCTTGTCGGCGATCTTGACCGACAGATGGGCCGCGACCGAGTCCGCCAGCTTAGAGGCGTCGGTGATCTGGGGGATGGAGCTGAGCGCCTCGGGCGGGACCTTCTTGTTCAGCTTCACATAGTTTTCGAACTGCTCGACCACGGCGCGCAGCATGGCCTCGGCCTGCGAGGCGTCGCCGGCTTCGTCTTCGATCTCGACGGCCTCAGCCTCGAAATACTCCTCACGGTCGGTGAAGCGGGTCAGGCGCGCGCGACCCTTGCCCTCCACCAGCACCTTGACCGTGCCGTCGGGCAGTTTCAGCAGTTGCAGCACCGAGGCCAGCACGCCGATGGGATAGATGGCGTCAGGCGACGGATCGTCGTCGACGCTGTTCTTCTGGGTCGCCAGCAGGATCTGCTTTTCGCCCTTCATGATCTCGTCCAGCGCCTTCACCGACTTTTCGCGTCCGACGAAGAGCGGCACGACCATGTGCGGGAAGACGACAATGTCTCTCAGCGGCAGGACGGGCAGGATTTTTGGTTCAGTCATGATGCGTACTCCTGGGCCATTGATCATCTCCGGCCCGCCGCCAGGGTCCGCCGGGCAAGAGGCCCGACCGGCGCATGACGGCCCGTCGATTCCGACGGCGTTCGGATGAGTATGTGGTTTGAAAGACCCGCGGTTCAAGCGTGACCGCGGAACGGCCCACATCTGCGTGGCGACAAGGCCCCTGATCACTCCGCTTTAGGTCCGCATTACGCCCGGCGACGCTTTCGACATGGCCGCTTTACGGGGATCGGGCGTCTTCTGCGGATCCAAGGAGATGACCATGAGCCGTTCGCACCTGTTGGCCGAGACCCTGAAACGTCCAGCCCCGCCGCCGACAACCCTTCAGATGGCGATGACCTTCATCGGCGCCCTGTTCGGCGCCCCGATCCGCAAGGGTCGCGTGCGATGATGCAGGGCCATATCGAGGGCGGCGTGACAAGCGCCGCCCCTCCCAGACGATACAGAGTCGTGCCTCGCGCCAGCGGTTGGGCCGTGGCGGTCAACAACGCCTGCACCCGCCCCCTGCCCGATCGCATCTCGGCCGAACGTCTCGCCGCCCGACTTCAGGCCGAGGCCGACCGCCTGAACCGCGACCAACATCGCCTCACACAATGATAACGCCCCTAGCCTCACCACCCGCCGTCGAAATCCTGACGATCCAGCCCGTCGGCGATCGCTGGCGCATCACCTCAAGCGACGGCCTGTTCGAAGGCGTCTTCACCGACGCCAAAAGCGCCGTCCGATGCGCCAGAGCGGAGGCCGAAGCCCATCCGAGCCATGTCCTGATGCTGGCCGAACCCGCCTGATCGCCCCAGGTCAAGAAAAAGGCCGTAGCGAGATCGCTCCGGCCTTCGTCATTTCAGGACTCTTCGCCGGTTCAGGCGGCGCCGTCGGCCTTCTTCTTGGAGGCTTCCGAGTAGATCAGCAGAGGCTGGGCCTTGCCGTCGATGACTTCCGCATTGACCACCACCTCTTCGACGCCTTCGAAGGTTGGCAGTTCAAACATGGTCTCCAGCAGGATGCCTTCCAGGATCGAGCGCAGGCCGCGTGCTCCGGTCTTGCGGGTGATGGCCTTCTTGGCGACGGCGATCAGGGCGTCGTCCGTGAAGGTCAGTTCGACGTTCTCCATCTCGAACAGACGCTTGTACTGCTTGACCAGGGCGTTCTTCGGCTCGGTCAGGATCGTGACCAGCGCCGTCTCGTCCAGATCTTCAAGCGTCGCCAGCACCGGCAGACGGCCGATGAACTCGGGAATCAGACCGAACCGCATCAGGTCGTCCGGCTCGACACCCTTCAGGATGTCGCCCGTGCGGCGTTCGTCGATCTCCTTGACCTGGGCGCCGAAGCCGATCGAGGCGCCCGCGCCACGTGCGGAAATCACCTTCTCCAGGCCGGCGAAGGCGCCGCCGACGATGAACAGGATGTTGGCGGTGTCGACCTGCAGGAACTCCTGCTGCGGGTGCTTGCGACCGCCTTGCGGCGGCACGGAGGCGACGGTGCCTTCCATGATCTTCAGCAAGGCCTGCTGCACGCCTTCGCCCGACACGTCGCGGGTGATCGACGGGTTGTCGGACTTGCGCGAAATCTTGTCGATTTCGTCGATGTAGACGATGCCGCGCTGAGCCCGCTCGACATTGTAGTCGGACGCCTGGAGCAGCTTCAGGATGATGTTCTCGACATCCTCACCCACATAACCGGCTTCGGTCAGGGTTGTAGCGTCGGCCATGGTGAAGGGCACGTCGATGATGCGCGCCAGCGTCTGGGCCAGCAGCGTCTTGCCCGAGCCGGTCGGGCCAATCAGCATGATGTTCGACTTCGCCAGTTCGACGTCGTTGTTCTTCGTTGCGTGATTCAGGCGCTTATAGTGGTTGTGGACGGCGACCGAGAGCACCTTCTTGGCGTGCGCCTGGCCGATGACATAGTCGTCCAGCACGTCGCGGATTTCCTTGGGCGTGGGCACGCCGTCGGTCGTCTTCTTGAAGCCGATCTTGTGCTCTTCGCGGATGATGTCCATGCACAGTTCGACGCATTCATCGCAGATGAAGACGGTCGGGCCCGCGATGAGCTTGCGGACCTCGTGCTGGCTCTTTCCGCAGAACGAGCAGTAGAGGGTGCTTTTGGCGTCGGTGCCGGCTGCTTTGGTCATAGACCCTTATCTCACTCCCGCGGGGCGGACCGAAATGGCCCGAAACGCGCTTCCCTCACATTGATTCCAGCACTCTGGATGCGAAGGTCTTCAAAAAATGACAATCACCCATCACACGTTCCGGAACAACCCCGAAGGCGGCAAGGGATTGTTGCAGTGCGTGGATGGATCAGTGTCGACGGGGATCAAGGCGAATGTCTGACATGGGTATTGTGCAGGAAATACGCCAGTCCACGGCGAATGGACCTGCCATCGTCGCCTTCGATTTCGACGGCACGCTGACGATTCGGGACAGTTTCACTGAGTTCCTGCGCTGGCGCGCCGGTCCGGGCGCCTGGGCCCTGGGGTTGGTCAAGCTGGCCCCCGCGCTGGCCGCCTATGCCAACGATCGCGACCGGGGCCGGATCAAAGCGGCCTCCGTCAGGGAGTTCCTGCTTGGCGTGAGCCGTCAGACATTGGAAGTGGAAGCCGCAGCCTTCGCCGAAGAGATCTGGCCGCGGTTCATGCGACCCGATGCGCTTGAAGTGTGGAACGACTGGGGCCAACGCGGCGCGCACCGCGTCATCGTGACCGCGTCTCCTACGACGACCGTCGCGCCGTTCGCCCGCAAACTGGGGGCCGAGGCCCTGCTAGGCACCGAGTTCGTCTTCGACGCCAACGATCGAATCACCGGCGACTTCGCCGGTCCCAACTGTCGCGGTGAGGAGAAGGTGCGGCGGCTGAAGGCGGCCTATGGCGAGGACATGACCCTGACTGCCGCCTATGGCGACACCTCGGGTGACGCCGAGATGCTAGTGATCGCTCAGCAGCCAGGCTTTCGAATTTTCCGCCAGAAGCCCTGAGGCTCAGTTGCCGTCGGCGTCCACGTCGAACACCATCGCCTTGCCGCGCGAAGCCGGATCCCAGCCGGCCTCGATCGCCGAGGCGATAGCGGTGCGGACAGCGTCGACATTGACGCGCTGCTTTTCCACATCGGGTCGTCCGTTGGGTCGAAGCGGCGGCGGAAACTGCACGATGGCTTCACGCTTGAAGTCCGCGTGGCGAAGGGAGACGGCCATGCCCTCCCAGACATTTCCGCCCTTGGGCTGAGGTTGGCGACGAAGCTCCCAGACGTAGCTTTCGCCATCGACATCGACCGTGCCGCTTTGATCTCGTGTGAACTGCATGGCGGTTCCGATAGCACAAAATGAAAAGGGCGCGCCGCAACGGGCGCGCCCTTTTCGCCTTTCGACGGCAGTCTTAGTTGCCGGGCGTCTTCACGCCATCGGCGTCGGCCTGCTCGCGGCGATCGTAGACATGGTCAACGATGCCCCAGGCCTTGGCTTCCTCGGCCGACATGAAGTGGTCGCGATCCAAAGTCTTCTCGACCTCCTCATACGTCCGACCGGTGTGATGGACGTAGATCTCGTTCAGACGACGCTTGGTGTAGCGGATGTCGGCGGCATGCAGTTCGATGTCCGACGCCTGGCCGCGGAAACCGCCCGAGGGCTGGTGCACCATGACCCGCGCATTCGGCAGGGCGATCCGCTGGCCAGCGGCGCCCGCCGTCAGAATCAGCGAGCCCGCCGAAGCCGCCATACCCATCACCACGGTCGAAACCGGGCTCTTGATGTATTGCATGGTGTCGTAGATCGCGAGCGCCGAGGTCACCTGACCGCCGGGGCTGTTGATATACATGCTGATTTCCTTCTTGGGGTTCTCCGATTCAAGGAACAGCAGCTGGGCGCAGATCAGCGACGCCATCCCGTCCTCGAACGGTCCCGTCAGAAAGATGATTCGCTCACGCAGCAAGCGCGAGAAAATGTCGAAGGAACGCTCACCGCGGCTGGATTGCTCCACCACCATCGGCACCAGGTTCATGTTCATCAGTTCGATCGGATCGCGCATTTAGCCTTCTCGGATGCAGTGGCGACGATTCAGCGTCGTCAGCCGGTTATGCTGCATATCGCGTTCGATGACACCCTGCGCAAGACGCCGGGTTCAATCGGACTGCGCGTCTTGCTGGTTCGCCGCTGCACGACGTCCTTTCTGTAGTCGTTCCGCGACCGCCGCCTCCTGCGCGGCGGCGGATGCGCGATCGGGCTCCGCTTCATATAGCGCTTGCAGATAGGCGCGGTCCCAGTCCGTGAGGCCGGTCACGTTCTGAGGATCACCAAATAAATTCAGCACAGTGGGCTGATCGGAGTAGTCGGTGCGGGGATCGACCTGCGCCAAGACGACCATCGCGGCGTAGTCCATCAGAGCCGGCAAAAGGACGCCACTGGCCTTGGTCATATCAATGACGACGGTCGCTGAGTTCAGGTCGTACCGCAGTGGCGACCTCATGCGGCTGACGGCCCGCGATCCAATCGAGGGCGGCTCTCCACCGGCGACACGGGCCGCCAGTTGGCCAGTGTCTGCTGAGACTGGCAGGGAAATGTGCCACCATCGCACGGGCGCATCGCTGGTTTTGAACCGTTCCAGCGCCGCCAAACCCATGTTCGTGTTGTCGATCGGAGGACGGAAACGACGACGCCAACCTTCCACCAGCGCAGATGCGACACTGGGACCATCCTCCGTGGCGATTATGAGCACATTGGCCGAGCAGCCAGGCTCGCCCACTCGAATTTCAAGATCATGAGCGATTTCGCCGATGCGATCGGCGAGCATCTGACCGTAGGGCGCCTTCAATCCGGCGACGCTGACGCACAGCGGCGTATTCCACCGTCCAAGCCGCGCACCGGCGGGCGCGGTCGCAACACGCTGGACAAATTGGCGCGCAGCCTGCCGCGGCGACTGACCCTCGACCGTGATCTCCTCCAGATCTGTCGGGGGCGGCTGTGCCGGATCCTGCGCCTGCGCGCCTGCGGTGATGAGGGCGGCCAGAGCGACAGCGGAAAAAGACATTGAAGACATACCTGAAAAGCAAAATGGGCCCGCACTGCGGACCCATTCGACTTACAATCCAGGAGCCACAACCGCCAGTTACGGTCGCGTAATCGAGCGGAAAATCAGCCCTCGTCCTCGTCTTCCTTCAGCAGCTCTTCCTTCGTGATCGGTTTGTCGGTCACGTCGGCGACGCCCACGATCAGGTCGACGACCTTCTCTTCATAGATGGGCGCGCGCATCTGGGCGGCGGCGTTGGGGTTCTGGCGGTAGAAGTTCAGGACGGCCTGTTCCTGGCCCGGATAGTTGCGGGCTTCCTGCAGGATGGCGGCGTTCAGTTCCTGGTCGGTGACCTGGACGTTGTTGGCGCGACCGATTTCGGCCAGCACCAGGCCCAGACGCACGCGGCGTTCGGCGATCTTGCGGTATTCAGCCTTCAGATCTTCGTCCGACTTGGCGGCGTCTTCTTCCGGCAGACGACCAGCGGTCTTGTCAGCCTCGACCTGCTGCCAGATGCCGTCGAACTCGGCGTCCACCATCTTCGGCGGCAGCGGGAAGTCGTGGGCCTCATCCAGTTGGTCCAGCAGGGCGCGCTTCAGCTTGAACCGGGCGGCGCCGGCGTATTGCTGGTCCAGGTTGGACTTCAGCAGTTCCTTCAGCTTGTCCAGCGACTCCAGACCGATGCGGGTGGCGAAATCGTCGTCGATCTTGGATTCGGCTTCCGCTTTGATGGCCTTCACCTTGATGTCGAAGGTGGCCTTCTTGCCGGCCAGATGGGCGGCTTGATAGTTCTCGGGGAAGGTGACTTCGATGGTCTTCTCTTCGCCGACCTTGGCGCCCGTCAGTTGCTCTTCGAAACCGGGGATGAAGCGGCCCGAGCCGATCACCAGGTCCGCGTCCTCGGCGGCGCCGCCTTCGAAGGGCTCGCCGTCCAGCTTGCCCAGGAAGTCGATCGTCAGCTGGTCGCCCTCGGCGGCCTTGACGGTCTTGCCCTTCTTGTCTTCGTAGGTCTTGGCCTGACCGGCCAGTTCCGTCAGGGCCTCGTCCAGATCGGCGTCAGACGCTTCATAAGTCGGGCGCTCCAGCTTCAGGGTCTTGGGATCGACCGGCTCGAAGTCCGGCATGATTTCCAGCGACATTTCATAGGCCAGGTCTTCCTGACCGGCGACGACCTTGTCCATGTCCGAGGTCAGCTTCATCTCGGCCGGCGCGGCGGGACGGATCTTGGCCTCGTCGAGCGCCTTCTGGCTGGTTTCGTTCAGCTCGGCGTTGATGATCTCGCCCATGAACTCACGGCCGAAGGTCTTCTTGACGTGGGCGACCGGCACCTTGCCCGGACGGAAGCCCTTCAGCTTCACCTGCGGGGCGACTTCCTTGACGCGGGCTTCGAGCTTTTCGTTCAGCTCCGCGACGGGAATGGTGACCGCGATCACGCGGCTGAGGCCTTCGTTCGACTTTTCGACGACTTGCATGGTCGGGATTCTGACGCTCTGGGGCGCATGAGCCATCGAGACGGCCGGCGCGGAATGGATAAAGCAAGAAGGCCGCCCCGTGTGGAGCGGCGCCTCGAAGCCCGCCCTTATGTCGAGAAGGGCCCGAAAGGTCAACGCGGGCGTAGTCAGAGCCGGTGGTTTCGCGGCCTTTGCGTGGCTATGTTGACCAAATGAGCCAACCCGCCTCCCCCATCGGCGTCTTCGTCACGCCCGTCACCCCGCTTCAACAGAACTGCACGACCGTCTGGTGCACCGCCACCAACAAGGCCGCCGTGATCGATCCTGGCGGTTCGGTCGATGCAGTCCTGGGCGAGGTCACGCGGCGCGGCCTGACGCTGGATCAGATCTGGATCACCCACGGCCATCTAGATCACGCGGGCGGCGCAGCAGAAATGCAGGAAAAGACCGGCGCCCAGATCACCGGCCCTCAGAAGGCCGACCAGTTCTGGATCGACCGAATCGTGGAGAGCGGCCGGATGTACGGCCTGCCCGACGCTCGCCCCTTCACGCCCGACCGCTGGCTGGAGGATGGCGACACGGTATCGTTGGGCGAAACGATCTGGGAGGTGCGTCACTGCCCCGGCCATACGCCCGGGCACGTCATCTTCTTCAATCGCGCGGCGCGATTCGCTCAGGTCGGCGACGTTCTGTTCAAGGGTTCGGTCGGTCGCACCGACTTCCCGATGAGCGATCCGCCCGCACTGATCCGCTCCGTGATCGAAAAGCTCTGGCCGCTGGGCGACGACGTCACCTTTGTGCCGGGCCACGGGCCGATCTCCACCTTTGGTGAAGAGCGACGGACCAATCCGTTCGTGTCTGACGCCGCAATGCGACAGGCCCCGATCCAGCGTGAGCCGTCGGGGCCTGCCTGAGCCTGCTGATCGTGTGGCTTAGCGGCGCAGGATCATGCCGATGATGACGCCGATACCCAACGCATAGAGCGTGGCCTTCATCGGATTGTCCTGAATGTCTTCCTGCACGCGATGGACGCGTCCGGAAATCTTCTCACGCACCAGGCCCGCATCTTCTCTGACGGCCTGACGGACTGAAGTGGTCTTGCCAAAGCTGCGGCCCTCGCCCTCGGCCAGAATGGCGTCCGCCTGTCGGTCCAGACGTTGGGTCAGATCATCGTCTTCCAGGACAATGTCGTCGGGTGATGTCGCGCTGATTGGGGTGTTGGTCATGTCGATCTCCTTGGTTCGCTGAACAAACCGGCGTTGCGACCCATGGTTCCTTTTTGAACGCGGGCGGCCAGGGTGCGTTGGTTGATCGCAAAGGAGCCGCCCATGACCTATATCGAACCCACCCCGACCACGCAGCAACCCGAGATCCAGCCTGAACCGGCGCAGCAACCGGAAATACAGCCGTCAGACACCCCCGATGAAGTTCCGCCGATGGAACCGGATGGTGGCGGCGAAGGTGATTCGCGGCCTTACGGCGCTGGGTAAAGTCAAACTCACGAGCGCTTGAGGATCGCGACAGTAAAACGGAGTTCCCGACGGAACCGTCACCGAGTCACTGGGTTCACTCAGCAAGCGCAACGGCAGCACTGAAAGGAACACGATGGACAGCCAACCCACACGACCCTCCGGCGTTTCCAAGCGAGGTTTCGCCTCCATGGATCCCGAACGTCAGCGCGAAATCGCGCGCAAAGGGGGCGCCAGCGTCCCCAGCGAAAAACGCAGCTTCTCCCAAGACCGCAGCCTCGCCGCACAGGCCGGCCGCAAGGGAGGCGAAGCGTCGCACGGAACCAAGAAAGATGCGGACGCAGCCGACGGGCAGTAGTCGGCAAGACTAGATACAAACAGGGCGGCCCATCGATCGATGCGCCGCCCTTTTTCTTGCCCGCGATCAGACGCGCATTCGGCTCAGGCGCGCAGGACCGCCAAGGCGACGCTCGGCGCCGGAGAGGTATCGATGCGGACGACCGTCCAACCGGAGGCGGCCGCCATGGCCTGAATCGATTCAGGCGTGAACTTGCGCGAGCTTTCGGTGTGGATCGTCTCGCCGGTCATGAAGCGGAATGTCCGCTCTCCGATGTGCGCGGTGGTCGGCGCAATCGCTTGCAGATGCATTTCCATGCGCGAGGCGTCCGGGTTCCACACGGCGCGGTGAACAAAGGCGTCCACATCGAAATCAGCATCCAACTCGTGATTGGCGCGGATCAGAACATTGCGATTGAAGGCCGCCGTCACGCCCTGGCTGTCGTCATAGGCGGCGACCAGGATCGCAGGGTCTTTGACCAGATCGACGCCCAGAATGAACAACGCCCCCTCGCCCAGCATCCGACGCGCCGCAGCCAGGAATGCTTCGGCCTCGTCCGGTTGCAGGTTGCCGATGGTCGAGCCGGGGAAGAAGCCGATTCGCCGCCCCGACGGCAGGTCGTCGGGCAGTGGCGCCAAATGCTCAAAGTCCCCCAGAACCGGCTGCACGCGCAGCGTCGGATAGTCAGCGCGGACGCGAATGGCGGCGTCCATCAGAGCGCTCTCGCTGATGTCGAGCGGAACGTAGGTGCCGAGGTCGGTGGCGGCGTCCAACAAAATCCGTGTCTTCTCGCTGGCGCCGGATCCGAACTCGACCAGTACGGCGTCGGAGCCGAAGTCGGCGGTCAACTCCGCTGCGCGATCGCGCAACAGCGCCATTTCCTGCCGGGTCGGATAGTATTCGGGCAGCACGGTGATGTCTTCGAACAGGCGCGACCCGTCCGCATCATAGAACCACTTCGGCGGCACAGCCTTTTGCGCGCGCGACAGCCCCTCGATCATATCCTTTCGAAAGGCGGCGGTTTGGGCGTCGTCCGCGGCGGCGTCTCGCGCCACGGTCCGATCTTCAGCCAGTCTCAAACCCATGAAGGCCCACCTCTGTTGGGGATAGAAGAAATTGCGATAGGTGATGCGGTCATGGCCCGGCGGCGTGGCGAACGATCCGCCCCGCAGCACCATCTGATTGGCCATGAACTTGCCGTTGTATTCGGCGGCGGTGCCCGGCGTCGGCTGAAAACCGGGATAGGGCGCATAGGCGCTGGACGTCCACTGCCACACTTCGCCAGCCAGGTTCGAGAACGCATCAGGCGAAGAGGCGGCGGCATGTTCCCATTCCGCCTCGGACGGCAGTCGCTTGCCGGCCCAACGGGCAAAGGCGTCGGCCTCATAAAAGCTGATGTGGCGAACCGGCGCGGCAGGATCGACAGGTGTACGCCCCGTCAGACCCATCACGGTCCAGTCGCCATCCGCCAGACGCCAGTACAGCGGCGCGGTCCAGCCCTCAGCCTTGACCGTCGCCCAACCGTCCGACAGCCACAGGTCGGAACGCGAATAGCCGCCATCCTGAATGAAGTCGATCCAGTCGCCGTTCGTCACCAGATCTGCGGCCAGAGCGAACGGCTCCAGCCAGACACGGTGCGAGGGCCCCTCATTGTCGAAGGCGAAGCCCGATTGGTCGTGGCCGATCGTCACCAGACCGCCGTCGAACGCCACCGTTCCGCCGTGCCTGATCTGAAGCGCCTCGGCTCTGGGCTCGATCTCATAGGCGGCGGGGTCGAGCGGAGAGCGCGACATCAGGTTCAGCATATCCATCAGGAAAAGCTCCTGATGCTGCTGGTCGTGGTGCAAGCCCAGCTCGAACAGATAGCGTTGATGGCCGCTGGTCTCGCCCTGCGCCAGCCAGGAGACCATGCGGCGGTCGATCTCGCGCCGATAGGCCAGAACCTCATCGACGGAGGGGCGAGTCATCAGCCCGCGCTGGTCCCGCCTGACCCGCTCGCCCAAAGCCTCGTAGTAGGAGTTGAACAGCTGCTGGAAACGCGGATCCACAGGCTGGTATCCGGGATCAGACGACAGGATCATCGCCTCGAAAAACCAGCTGGTGTGCGCCAGATGCCATTTGCCAGGACTGCAATCCGCCATCGACTGGGCCGACAGATCCTCGGCAGACAGACCCTCAGCCAGATCGATCATCCGCGCGCGAACCGCCTTGAACCGCGCCACGTCTGACGCAACCCGCGGATCGGGCTCGGAGCGCGCATTCATGTCAGCTGTCCCGTCCGACACCAGCCCCAGCGCCTTGTCAGTGCCGAACGAACGCACCAACAAGGCCAAGGTTCCCAAGCACTTGGCGTTCGGGATCACACATCAGCGCATCGGGCGGCCGCCATGTTTGGCGTATTCCAACCGCGCGATGGTGCGATTATGGACTTCGTCCGGGCCGTCGGCGATGCGCAAGGTGCGGACACCCGCGTACAGCTCAGCCAGGGGCGTGTCGCCCGATACCCCAGCGCCGCCGAACGCCTGAATGGCGTCGTCGATGATCTGCAAAGCCATCTTCGGCGCGGCGACCTTAATCTGGGCGATTTCGGAGCGGGCGTTCTTGGCTCCCGCCTGATCCATCATCCAGGCGGCCTTCAGTACCAACAGGCGACACATCTCGATGTTGGTGCGCGCCTCCGCGACGCGCTGTTCCCAGACCGAGTGTTCCGCCAACTGCTTCTTGAACGCCGTTCTGTTCAACAGCCGCGTCACCATCAGTTCCAGCGCCCGCTCGGCCGCACCGATCGTGCGCATGCAGTGGTGAATACGGCCCGGGCCAAGCCGCCCCTGAGCGATCTCGAAGCCCCTGCCCTCGCCGGCGATCAAGTTCTCGACCGGCACGCGGACATTTTCCAGCACGACCTCGGCATGGCCGATCGGCTTTTCATCATAGCCGAATACCGACAGCATCCGCTCGACACGGAAGCCAGGCGTGTCGGCCGGCACGATGATCTGCGATTGCTGGGCGTGGGATGCGGCGTCGGGGTCGGTCTTGCCCATGACGATGGTCACGGCCAGATTCGGATGGCCCATATTGGTCGACCACCATTTGCGGCCGTTGATGACATAGTGGTCGCCGTCGCGCTCGATCCGGGTCTGGATGTTGGTGGCGTCGGACGAGGCGACCTCAGGCTCGGTCATCAGGAAGGCCGAACGGATTTCGCCGGCCATCAGGGGCTTCAGCCAGCGCGCCTGCTGCTCGGCATTTCCGTACATATGGAGCACCTCCATATTGCCGGTGTCGGGGGCGTTGCAGTTGAACACCTCGGCCGACCACAGATGCCGCCCCATCATCTCGGCCAGCGGCGCGTATTCCAGATTGGTCAGACCCGCCCCGTGTTCGCCGGGCAGGAACATATTCCAAAGTCCGGCTTCCTTCGCGGCCGCCTTCATCGTCTCCATGACCGGCGGCTGACGGTTCGAATCCTCGCGGACCTGTGCGAAATATTCGGCTTCGCGCGGGATGACCTGCTCGTCCAGGAAGCGACGGACGCGGGCGTGCCAATCCAGGGCGCGGTCGGAATGTTTGAAGTCCATGTCGTTTCCTCTTTCCCGTTCGCGTCTCTGCCGGACGCTCGATACGAAAACGGCGCGGTCCCTTGTCGGGAGCCGCGCCGCCATAGCTGGTCGTTCAGACCGGCATCAGCGCTTCAGCAGCGGAGCCAGTTTCTGGGCGATCATCATGTCGCCGGCGATCTTCAGCTTGCCCTGCATGAAGGCCATCATCGGGTCCAGCTTGCCTTCCGACAGAGCCATGAAGTCATCCCACTTCATCGAGACGGTGGCGTCGGCGGGCTTGTCCTCGTTCGTCACCGTGTTCGGCGTGGAGGCGCCGTCGATGTAGATCTTGCCCTCGTCGCCGAGATCGAGCTTGACGGTCTTGCCGAGGCCGGAGTTGTCGCCGACGGCGCCGCGGATGTGTTCGGTGACTTGTGCGAGATCGGGCATTGGGGGCGTCTCCCTGTTGGACGTTGTGAACTACGGGTTAGCCCGCATCGGCGGGGGCGCCAAGATCACGTCGGGGAAAGGTCTGATCACTTCTCTGGATCGCCGTCGCGGAACCGCCACTTCATCACCAGCACGCCGGACGCCATCACCAGGGCGCATGCGTTGGCGACCGTGACAGGCCAGGCCTTCGTCATGATCCCATAGACGACCCAAAGCACGAAACAGGTCACGGTCAGGGAATAGGTCTTCAAGCTGACCGATGACGCGTCGCGCTCCTTCCAAATCTTGACCGCCTGAGGCGCGAAGCTGGTGATCGAGCAGATCGCAGCCGCCGAGCCGACGATATTGGCGATCAGATCGCTCATGCTGCGATCGTCGATATGACGTTGAGGCTAAATTTGCACATGCCGCACTCTCAGCGGCCGCCCCAAAGGATGTCAGCGTCGAACGCCAGGCGGCGGCCGTCTGGCCTGGGTCACCTGTTCGAAGGCGTAACCCAGCGAAAGGATGCGCGCATCGTCCCACTTCCCGCCAAAGAAGCTGATTCCCACGGGCATTCCCCGATCAAAGCCCATCGGCACGGTCAGGTGCGGATAGCCGGCGACGGCGGCCAGTCGGCTGGCCGATCCCTGCATATCGTCGTCGTCCTTGGGATCGTTGGTCCAGGCGCGCGACGTGGTGGGCGCGATCAGGGCGATCACGCCATTGTCCCTCATCAGTCGATCGATGCCCTCAGGCCCCGCCAGCCTAAGCGAGGTTGCGCGCGCCTCCAGATAGTCAGCGTCGGTCAAATCGCCCATCGCCTGGGCGCGCTCGAAGATGTCCTGACCGAACAGCACCGTCTCGCGCGGTTGGGCGGCGTTGAAGGCGATGACGTCGGCCAGGGTGCGGGTGCGGACCTGCTCCGGGTCCGTCGAGGCCAGATAGGCGTTCAGATCGTGCTTCAGCTCGTAGAGCAGCACCTTGAACTCGGCCGCGCCTATGATCCGGCCGTCCGGTCCATCAGGCAGATCGACCAGGACAGCGCCGGCATCGCGCAAGGCCTTCAGGTTCTGCTCGAACACCGCCTGGGTTTCGGGCGAGTAGCCTTTCAGGAACCGCATCACCCCGATCCGCGCACCGCGCAGCGCGTTGGCGTCCAGCCCGGCGGCGTAATCGACCTTGCGCGCTTCGGCCTCGACCGTCGCCGGATCGGCCGGATCGGACCCGGCGATGACGGTCAGCACCCTGGCCGCATCCCTGACGGTCGTCGCCATCGGCCCGGCGGTGTCCTGCGAATGGCTGATCGGCACGATGTGGGTGCGCGAGACCAGGCCCACGGTCGGTTTGAACCCGACCACGCCGTTGACCGACGCCGGGCAGGTGATCGACCCGTCTGTCTCCGTTCCGATGGCGACGGGCGTCAGCCCCAGCGCCACCGCCGCCCCGCTGCCGGACGACGACCCACAAGGCGTGCGCGCGGAATCGTAGGGGTTCAGCGTCTGGCCGCCGGCGGCGCTCCAGCCGCTGATCGAGTCCGACGAGCGGATATTGGCCCATTCCGACAGATTGGTCTTGCCGACGATCACGGCCCCTGCACCGCGCAGTCGCGTGACCAGCGGCGCGTCGCGTCCCGGCGCATTGTTCGCCAGCGCCAATGATCCGGCGGTGGTCGGCATGTCCGCCGTCTCGATATTGTCCTTCAGAAGGATCGGCATGCCGGAAATCGCAGACACGCCCCGGCTGGGTGATGTCGCGGTCCAGACCAGCACCGAATGGGCGCTGTCGTTCGCCCGCCCCGCCGCGACCACGGCGGATGCAGTTGGATAGGCGCCCTGACCGGTCGCGCAGCCCGCAAGGGCCAGCGCGACCGCAGCCGCCAGAATCAGTCGGCCTTGGGTTCGGCCCGCTTGCCGATCGTGCGGTCCAGGAAGTCGAGATAGGTGCGCCATTGTTGCAGTTGCCTCGGATCGCCGCGGACGCCGTGCCGCTGGCCGGGATAGAGCATCATCTCGAACGGCATGCTCTTGGCCTGCAAGGCGTCGATGACGCGCGTCGCATTGCCGAAGATGACGTTGTCGTCGGCCATGCCGTGCAGCAGCAACAGCCGCCCCGTCATATCGTCCAGCCGCGGCAGGACGTCGGTGGCGGCATAGCCCTCCGGATTGGCCTGGGGCGTGGACATATACCGTTCGGTGTAGTGGGTGTCGTACAGGCTCCATTCCGTCGGCGCCGCGCCCGCCAGAGCCGAGGCCAGGCCGGCGTCCTTGTCGGTCAGTGTCAGCAGGCTGAGGAAGCCGCCGAAGCTCCAGCCCATCACCGCGATATGGTCGGCATCGACGTAAGGCAGGGTCTTCAGCCATTGCGCGGCCTGGGCCTGATCCTCGACCGCCGGAATGCCCAGGCGGCGATAGATGCTGGTCTCGAACGCCTGCGACCGGTCGCCCTCGCCGCGATTGTCGACGCGGAAGACGATGTAGCCCGCCTCGGTCAGCAGTTGGTTGGTCAGGGGCTGCCAGCTCTTCTGCACGCCCGCCCCGGTGCCCGGCCCGCCATAGACCTGCATCACCACCGGATACTTCTTGGACGGATCGAAGTCGGGCGGCGTGGTCATGCGCCACACCAGGGCCTGGCCGTGGCTCTGCATGGTGCCGAACTCGGGCGCGCGCAGGCGTGAGACGTAAGGGGCGAACGGATGGTTGGCGTCGAGCTTGTTCTCTTCGATCCAGCGCACGCGCGTGCCGTCGATGCGGTAAAGCGCCGACTGAGTCGGCGTCGTCGGGTCCGAATAGTTGCCGACATAGGCCGTCGCCGGCCCGTTCACCGACACCGTCCACCAGCCGCCGCCCGGCGTCACCGCGACCGGATCGACCGTGCGGTTCAGATTGGCGCGGAACATCTGCTGCTCGATCGGCAGTTCCTTGCCGTCGCGCATCGAGGCGGTGAAATAGACCTCGCCGGTCTGTTCGTTGACGCCGTCAAGATGTTTGACCGGATAGTCGCCGCGCGTAATGGCCCGCAGGCGTCGCCCGTTGCGGTCGTACAAATACAGGTGCCGCCAGCCCGAATCCTCATTGGACCAGATGAACCGGCCGTCAGACAGGACGCGGAAGTCGTCGTTCAGATCGACCCAGGCCTGCGCCTTCTGGCTCAGGATCACGCGTGACGCGCCGGTCGTCGGATCGACGCTCAGCAGATCCAAAGTCTTCTGGTCACGCGACTGGCGCTGGACATACAGGGTCTTGCCGTCGCCGGACCAGTTCACCCGCGCCAGATAGATGTCGGTGTTGGATCCCAGGTCCACCTTGACCCGTCCGCCGCCCTGCAGGTCGCGCACATACAGTTCGACCACCGCATTGGGTCGCCCCGCGCGAGGATAGCGCTGCTCGACCATCGTCGCGCCGCCGCCGGTGATCTCGAAGCGCGGCACGATATCGACCGGGCTCTCGTCCACCCGCGTCATGGCGATGTAGCGCTCGTCGGGGCTCCACCAGTATCCGGTGTCGCGATCCATCTCCTCCTGGGCGATGAACTCGGCCGTGGCCCAGGTGATCAGGCCCGCCCCGTCATCGGTAATCGGCGTCTCCTTGCCGCTCGCCAGATCATAGACGACCAGATTCTGATCGCGGACATAGGAAACGTAGCTGCCCTTGGGCGACACCTTGGCGTCGATCTCGTCGGCGGGCGTCTCGGTCAGGCGGCGCACCTTGCCGTCCGCCCGGTTCGCCAGGAAGATGTCGCCTTCCAGCGGCGCCAGGATGTAGCGGCCCTGCTGGTCCCAAGAATATTCCACCACGCCGCGCGCGCTGATCCGCATCCGCTCGCGTCGGGCCTTTTCGGCCTCCGACAGTTCGCCGGCGTCGGGAACCAGCGCCCGTGCGTCGATCAGCTTGTATGGTTCGCCCTCACCCGTCGGCGCGGCCCACAGGTCCTGCACATCCACATTGTCCTCGCGCGAGCGCAGGAAGGCGACCAACTGGCCGTCAGGCGACAGGCTGACCCCCTTGGCCACCGGCCCGTTCAGGCTGGGGCTGGAAAACACCCGCTCGGGCGTCAGGATGTTGGAGGGCGTCTCCTGCGCAAGCGCCGAACTGGCGGACAGGAGGATGGTCGAGGCTAGAAGAAGGGTGCGCATGGGTCGGGACGCTAGCGGTGCTTCTGCAAGCCGTCACGAGGAAATGTCGTCGCCGGGTGAAAGGCTTGTCCTTCCCTGCGAGGGGTTCTCAGATTAGAGAGACGCACGATGACAGACGCCGCCCTCTCCCCCGCCCCCGTTAAAGCCAGTCCGTTTAACGAGCTGGAGGTTCTATGGGTGCGCCACTGGACCGACAGCCTGTTCAGCTTCGGCGTCAAACGGCCCGAGGACTTCCGCTTCCGCTCGGGCGAGTTCGTGATGATCGGCCTGCCCGGCGAAGACGGCGGAAAGCCTGTTTTGCGCGCCTATTCCATCGCCAGCCCTTGCTGGGCCGAGGAGCTGGAGTTCTTCTCGATCAAGGTCGCAGACGGCCCCCTGACCTCGCGCCTGCAGAAGATCCAGCCCGGCGACACCGTCCTGATGGGCAAAAAGCCGACGGGCACCCTGGTGCTAGACGCCTTGACCGGCGGCGAGCGCCTGTTCCTGATCGGCACGGGAACGGGTCTGGCGCCCTGGCTCAGCGTCGCACGCGACCCAGAGACCTATTCCCGCTTCGGCCATGTCTATGTGATCCACACGGTCCGCAGCGTCGCCGACCTGGCCTACCGCGACTTCTTCACCCGCGAGATCCATGACGATCCCCTGATCGGCGACGAGGCCAAGGCCCAGCTGACTTACTACCCCACCGTGACCCGTGAGGATTTCGAAACCCCCGGCCGGATCACCGACCGCATCAAGTCCGGCGACTTCTTCCGCGACCTGAACCTGCCCGAGGGCTTCGACCCCGCCCGCGACCGCGCCATGCTGTGCGGCTCCATGGCAATGATCAAGGAAGCCGGCGAACTGCTGGAGACCTATGGCCTGAAGGAAGGCTCCAACGCCGAACCGGCGGACTACGTGCTGGAGCGGGCCTTCGTTGGTTGACAGCCTTGGCTTGGGCGGCCTGACCCGCTAACCCGACGCCATGTCAAAGCCTGCCCTAGTCGCCGTCGACGCGCGCGTCGATCCGTCCGAATGCCAGTCCATGGCCGAGGTCCGCCAGGGCGTCGACGCCCTGGACCGCGCCCTGGTCGCCCTGCTGGCCGAGCGTCAGCGCTACATGGACGCCGCCGCCCGCATCAAGCCCGACCGCGACGCCGTCTTCGACCAGGCCCGGATCGACGACGTGGTCGCCAAGGTTCTGGTCTCGGCCGAGGCCCACGATCTGTCACCCGACATCGCCGAACCCGTCTGGCGCCTGCTCATCGACCGCTGCATCGCCCACGAGTTCGCGACCTATGACCGGACTCGCAGCTAGGACGGCGAAATGTTAGCTTCCGGTCATGGCTCGACCGGAACCCTCCATTTTCAGCGACCATGACGCCGAGGCGGATGCGCTTTCGCTGGCCGAGGCTGAGGCCGATATCTCAGCAGGCCGCGTCGTTCCGCACGATGACGTGGTCGAATGGCTGAAGACATGGGGAGCGGCTGAAGAAGGTCCGCCTCCGGCCAAATGGAACATCGATGGCTGACGTCGTCTGGACGGCGAAAGCCATTCGGAACGTCGACGCTATCCGAACCTACATCGCTCAGTTCAGTCCGCTGGCCAGCCAACGCATGGCCCTACGACTCATGTCAGCCGGCGCGAGCTTGGCTGAGCATCCCGAAAGGGGTGCGCCAATCCCTGGCGGTCGTCGTCAACTCACCCACATTCCGCCCTATCTACTTCGGTACAAGGTCGTCGGCGCGCGCGTCTTTATTCTGGACGTTCGACATGCCGCAGAGAATCCGTCGTAGACCAACGCCCGAAGCGCTCAGCCATCCTATTTTCCGAAGCCGGATCGTTCGATTTCAGTTTCTTAGATGCCAGCAGCGTCAATCGACCTGCCGCTCCATCCGGGCGCAGTATAATGGGCGTCTGGTCTTTGACACACCGGCGCGCCTCGCCTGCCGAAATTGCACTTTCTTGTCTTTTGCACGCATTTTCGGAGTGCAGTGCAATTTCATCCGCTTCGCCTCAGCCCTTGAGACCGCGCAGCATCAGTTCGTGCCGATAGGCCGCGACATCAGCCAAAGCCGTCGCCAGCGCATCGCGCACCCGCTCAACCGCCGGCGCGGCCAGCTTCTGATCCACCGCCTCCGCCTCGGCGCAGATCGCCGCCAGGTCTCGCGCGCCGATGCCCGCCGCCGCGCCTCGGATCGTATGGACCCCGTCGCGCCAGCCCTCGACTTTGGGATCCAGCATGACGGACCACAGGCCGGCCTGATTGACGAACAGGCCCAACACCTCCTCATTGGTGGCGTCGTCCCCGCCCGTCATGCCGTTCAGCACGGCGAAATCGACGGCGCCCGTCAGATCACGCAACGCCATCAGGCCGCCGTCTCCTCGCCTTTGGCGAGGCGCGAGTTCCCCGACGACCACAGTAGATAGATCGCAATACCGATCACATTCCAGACGACGAAGCCGATCTGCGTCACCGGCTTCAGGCTCAGGAAGAAGACGATACATCCGATCACGCTGACCGCTCCAACCAGCGGCCACAGCGGCGCCTTGAACACCCGCTTGCGACCCGGCTCGCGGATGCGCAGCACGATTAGGCAAACCCCGACCGCGCAGAAGGCCGCCAGCGTCCCGGCGTTGGCCAGCGACGCCAGTTCGTCCAGCGGCAACAACCCCGCCAGAATCGCCACGACGATGGCGGTGAACACAGTCACCACCGCCGGCACGCCCCGGCTCGATACCTTGGCCAGGCGACGCGGCAGCAGGCCATCGCGCGCCATGCTCAGGAAGATGCGGCTTTGCCCGAACAGGAAGGCCAGCAGGACGGTCGGAAGCGCGATCACCGCCGCAGCGGCGATCCACTGGGCCGCCGTCCCCTGCCCCATCTGACGCAGAATCAGGGCCAGCGGCTCGGGGCTGCTGGCGAAGGTCGCGACCGGCCGCGCGCCGATGGCTGCGGCCGCGACCACCAGATACAGCGCCGTGCAGATCAGCATCGAGCCGACGATGCCGATGGCCAGGTCTCGCTCGGGCTTCTTGGTTTCCTCCGCCGCCGTCGAGATCGCGTCGAAACCATAGAAGGCGAAGAAGATGATCGCCGCCGCGGCCATCACCCCGGTCTGCACAAAGGGCGCGCCGAAGCCGTTGGGCATGAAGGGCGTGAAATGCTCGGGCTTGAACGCCGGCAGGGCGATGGCCACGAACACCACCAAGGCCGCGACCTTGATCAGGACCAGCACCGCGTTCAGCGTCGCGCTCTCCTTGGTGCCCAGTAGAAGCAGGCTAGTCACCACCCCGATGATGGCCACGGCCGGCAGGTTGATGATACCCCCCGCATGCGGCCCGGCAACCAGCGCCGTCGGCAGATCGATCCCCAGCCCGCTCAGGAAACCGACCGCATAGCCGGACCAGCCCACCGCCACGGCGCTGACGACCAGCGAATATTCAAGGATCAGGCTCCACCCCACGATCCACGCGATCAGCTCACCCAGCACGGCATAGGAATAGGTGTAGGCGCTGCCCGCCGTCGGCATCATGGTCGACAGCTCGGCATAGGCCAGAGCCGCGCAGGCGCAGACTAGTCCCGCGAGGCCAAAGCTGATCAACACGGCCGGACCCGCCAACCCCGCCCCGACCCCGATCAGCGTCAGGATGCCGGTGCCGACGATGGCCCCCACGCCCAGGGCCAGCAGGTGTGGCCAGCTCAACGTCGGCTTCAGCCGCGGTCCGTCGTGCGGCGCCATCATGGTGTCGATCGATCGACGACGGTTCCAGAAGGCCATGATGTTTGCTCCCCCGCCGCTTGCCGCGACTGATTCCACGGGGACCATACTCCGTCGCAGAAAGTTTGCGAAAGCGCTTGCCAACCCCCGAACCGCTGGGTAGTAGGAGCGCCCTTCGGCAAGGCCTCGGCCCCGAAGACGCAGACGAACGGTCGGGTGATTAGCTCAGTTGGTAGAGCAGCTGACTCTTAATCAGCGGGTCGTAGGTTCGAACCCTACATCACCCACCATCGTCTTTCTCCAGAATGTATGGATACACGGCTGGCTGGCTTTACTGCGAGGCTAGATCGCGTTTTTCGCCGGTTTGGATCGCCCCGTCAGAAAACCAGGATCGACAAGCCCTGGAGTTCGCGCGACTGATCACAAAGGCAGCCGCCGATCTGCCCAAGCATTCCCCTCTTCACCGGTTACGCCCGATGATTCCTGCCCCGCTGAAACGCATTCTGATCGTTGGAGGCGGCACGGCCGGCTGGATGGCCGCCGCCGCGCTGGCGCACGTCACGCGCGGCACCGTGAAGATCGAACTGATCGAGTCCGAGGTTATCGGCACGGTCGGCGTCGGCGAAGCGACGATTCCGCCGATCCTGCTGTTCAACCAGTTGCTGGGCATCGACGAGAACGCGTTCGTCCGCGCCACCCAAGCGACCTACAAGCTGGGCATCCAGTTCAACGACTGGTTCCAGAAGGGCCGAAGCTATTTCCACCCGTTCGGAACCTATGGCACGCGCATCGACGCCGCCTCCTTCCACCAATATTGGCTAAGGCTGAACAAGGCGGGGCTGGACGACGACCTGGACGCCTATTCCGTCACGACGATGGCGGCGCGCATGGGCCGGTTCACCCGGCCTGACACCGACCCGCGCGGCGCTGGCTCGCAGATGACCTACGCCTTCCATTTCGACGCCGGCCTGTACGCCAGGTTCCTCCGTCAACGCGCCGAGGCGAACGGCGTGGTGCGGCATGAGGGCAAGATCGCCGACGTGCGCCTGCGAGACGGCGACGGCTTTATCCAGTCGGTGCGACTGGATGACGGACGCGAGCTGGAGGCGGACTTCTTCATCGACTGTTCGGGCTTCCGCGGCCTGCTGATCGAAGGGGCGCTGAAGACGGGGTACGAGGACTGGACCCACTGGCTGCCGGCCGACCGTGCTGTGGCCATGCCCTGCACCCGGATCGGCGATCCGACGCCCTATACCCAATCGACGGCCTTGGAGGCGGGGTGGCGCTGGCGCATTCCGCTGCAGCACCGCACCGGCAACGGCTATGTCTATTGCAGCCCCTTCATCTCGGACGATGAGGCCCAGGCCAAGTTGCGCGCCTCCCTGGACGGCGAGGCGATGGCGGAACCCAACTTCCTGCGGTTCACCACCGGTCGCCGAAAGAAGACCTGGAACAAGAACTGCTTGGCCTTGGGCCTGGCGTCGGGCTTCCTGGAACCGCTGGAGTCGACCTCCATCCATTTGGTGCAGTCGGGCATATCCAAGTTGCTGCTGCACTTCCCCGACACCGGCTTCGCCCAGGCCGATATCGACAACTACAACCGCATGATGCGGCTGGAGACCGAGCGCATCCGCGACTTCATCATCCTGCACTATCACGCCACGGCGCGCGACGACTCGCCCCTGTGGCGCCACGTGCGGGCCATGCCGATTCCCGAGACGCTGAAGCAGAAGATGGATCAGTTCCGCAGCCGGGGCCGCATCTTCCGCTATGAGGACGAACTGTTTCAGGAGACGAGCTGGGTCGCCGTGTTGCTCGGCCAAGGCGTCATCCCCGAGCGGCACGATCCGATCACGGAGACCATCCCTCTGGAGCAGGTCCAGCAATGGCTTCATAAGATGAAGGCGATGATCCAGCAGGGCGTGGCGCGGATGCCGACCCACGAGGCCTTCATCGCCGCTAACTGCAAGGCGCCGCCGCTGAACTAGACGCCTCGACGCGACCAACCTGATTAGGTCCGAGCAAGTCGTTGAGCTCTTGGTTTTCGCGCGGCGTGGCTTAAATGCCGATGCCTGCCGCTGAACGGAATCCGACCTATGGCCGACTACGACTACGACCTCTTCGTCATCGGCGCCGGTTCGGGCGGGGTGCGGGCGGCGCGGCTGACGGCGCTGGACGGCAAGAAGGTCGCGGTCGCCGAGGAATATCGTGTCGGCGGCACCTGCGTCATTCGCGGCTGCGTGCCCAAGAAGTTCATGGTCATGGCCTCCGAGGTCAGCCACGCGCTCGAGATCGCCGAGGGTTACGGCTGGTCGTTCGCTGACGCCAGGTTCGACTGGCCTACCTTCCTTGAAGCCAAGGACGTCGAGATCGCGCGCCTGTCCGGCATCTACGCCGCCAACCTGGGCAAGGCCGGGGTCGAACTGGTCCACGGGCGGGCGATCCTGAAAGACGCCCACACGGTCGAGATTGTCGGCAAGGATCGCACCATCACCGCCGAGAAAATCCTGATCGCCACGGGCGGCCGCCCCTGGAAGCCGGAAGAACTGCCGGGTATCGAGCACGCGATCACTTCCGAAGAAGCCTTCCACCTTCCGGAATTGCCCAAGCGCATCCTGATCGCAGGCGGCGGCTATATCGCGGTGGAGTTCGCCGGCATCTTCGCGGGGCTGGGCGTGGAGACGACCCTGATCTATCGCGGCCCCAACATCCTGCGCGGCTTCGACGACGATGTGCGCGCACACCTGGCCGGAGAGATCGAAAAGCGCGGCATCAAGGTCATTCTGGGATGCCAGCACGAGAAGATCGAAAAGACCGACACCGGCCTGGTCAACCACCTCGAAAACGGGATGAAGCTGGAGACGGACGTCGTTATGTTCGCCACCGGCCGCATACCTTACGTCAAGGATCTGGGGCTGGAGAGCGCAGGCGTCGAGTTGAATGAGGCCGGCGCCATCAAGGTCGATCCCCATTCGAGGACGACGGCGGACAACATCTGGGCCATCGGCGACGTCACTGATCGGATGAACCTGACGCCCGTGGCCATCCGCGAAGCCGTCGCCTTCCATCAGACCGTCTATCGCGACAATCCCCAGCACTTCGACTACGAGGCCGTGGCTACCGCCGTCTTCAGCCAGCCGCCGGTCGGGGTCGTGGGCCTCAGCGAGGCGGAGGCCCGCCGCTCCTGCTCGAACGGCGTCGATGTCTACGTCACCCGGTTCCGGCCCATGAAATGCGCCTTCACCGGCTCGGATGAGCGGGTGCTGATGAAGCTGGTGGTCGATGCCGACAGCCAGCGCGTGGTCGGCGTTCACATCGTAGGCCCCGACAGCCCCGAGATGATCCAGCTGGCCGCGATCGCCGTGAAGGCCGGCCTGACCAAGGCGCAGTGGGACGCCACCTGCGCCGTCCACCCGACCATGGCGGAAGAGCTGGTCACGCTGAAGGAGAAGCAGTCGGGCGCGACCTCCGCCGGCTGACGCTTGCTCCTAGGGCCGGGGCCGCTCGCGGAACCGCTCGAGCAGGTCCAGCCGGGCGCTGAAGGGCACGGGCGTCACTGCCGGTCCCCGATTGCCGAAGTTCATCAGCCGGGTGTCCACACGGGTCGCCGTAGGCCAGCGCGGCCGCCCGACTCCGTTGGGATCGCCCGAGCGTGCGAAGGCGGTCCAATAGCTCATCATCGCCTCCGACGCCTTTCGGTCCCGATCCTCGACCGGATACGGCAGGGTGTTCAACGTGCCGAACACATAGGGCCGCTCGATCGCATGGGTCGCGCCGCCATGCGGCTCCGGATTCTGCGGCGACGAGATATCGAACCGATAGAGCCAGGCCGGATGGCCCGCCTTGGCATGCAGCCGCGCCAGCATCCGGGCCGGCTCGGAGAACACCAGATCCGTGATCGCCAGCTTGTCGAACGCCTCCAGCCCGCCATAGGCCTGGACGGCGTCGGCGCGCTCGAGCCAGGTCATGTCGTCGTCGATCTGACCATAGCCGTTGCGATCCGTGGGCCGCATCCACCAGAACTCGGCGCTGTTGCTGCCGATGATGAAGGGCACCGGGGCCTGCCGCCCCGCCTTGAACGCCGCCTCGACGGTGGACAGCACGACTCGCCCGTCGATCAGCGTCAGGTCGCCGTTGGCGAAGACCGGAGGCGGCGTCAGGAACAGATCGGCCGGCGCCGCGCGCAAATCCGCCGCCGTTCGCAGTCCCGCGCCGTAGGCCCAGACTTCGCCGCGCTCCCGCGCTGAAGGCGCGCCATAGGCGCCCTTGCGGTCCAGCGGCGTCTGCAACTCCCGCCCCAGGCCGGACTGAACGATCGCCCGATCGAACAGACCGCGCGCCGGCGGAGAAATCATCAGCCGCGTGACGATCGCCCCGCCCGCCGATTCGCCGAAGATGGTCACGTTCTTGGGGTCGCCGCCAAAGGCCGCGATATTGGCGCGCACCCATTTCAGCGCCGCCGTCACGTCCATCAGGCCGTAATTCCCCGCCGCCTCGCCTGCCGGACGGTCGGCCGCCAGCGCCGGATGATCGAAGAAGCCCAGCCGCCCCAGCCGATAGTTCAGCGTCACCACGACCATGCCGCGCTTGGCCAGGTTGGTTCCATCATACAGCGGCGCGGTTCCCGACCCGTTCACCAGGCCGCCGCCGTGGATCCAGACCATGACCGGCGCGGGCTGAGCCGCGCTGATGGGCCGCCAGACGTTCAGGTTCAGGCAATCCTCGCTCATCGGCAAGGGACCGACGCCAGGGTCGCCGTTCGGGGGCGCCTGAATGCACAGCGGGCCATAGGCCGAGGCGTCGCGCTGGCCATGCCAGGTCGGCGCGGGGCCGGGCGGTCGCCAACGCCGCTCGGCCGTCGGCGGCGCGGCATAGGGAATATTCTTGAACGCCGCCACTTCGGCATCGGCGCGTCCGTTCAGGACGCCCTGCGGAATGCGGACGGTGGGCTGGTCGGCTGCGGGCGCCATCATGAGCGAGAGGGTGGCGAAAACGCCGGCGATTGTCATGCGCGCTGATTAGCAAATTACGGCGGCGCGCCAATAATCTTACGATCACAGTTCACGACACGCGACGAGAGAACCGATTTCGATATGGCGCGTTATCGCCAAGCTGTGCGGGGTGGGCGTTGAACGAAACAGTGAAATCAAGCGACCTGACCGTCGATCTGGGCGCGGCTTTTGAAGCCTCGCCCAATCCATACGTGCTGATTACGCCTGACCTACGCATCGCCGAGGTCAATCAGGCCTATATGGATGTGACCGGAGCCAAGCGCAGCGATGTGCTGGGTCAGCCTCTCTTTGCCGCCTTTGACTCCGGCCCCGGATCCGATGCCCCTGAGAATGTTAGACAGGTCCGCGCCTCGCTTGAAAAGGCGCGAGACACACGTCAACGCGATCATCTCGCCGTGGTGCGCTTTTCGATGCCTCGAGTGCTAGCTGACGGCACCGAGGGTTTTGAGGAACGTCTGTGGAGCGCCACCCATACGCCCATCCTGAACGCCGACGGCGAAGTGGTCATGTTGCTTCAGCACACCACGGATGTGACGGATCTGGCGCCCGTCATCCGCCCGGACGAACCCACAACAGCGCTGGACGCCATTGTCGGCGGCTCTGTTCTACGTCGGGCTCAATCCGTCCAGGAAGACAATCGTCGCCTGGAGACTGAGCGCAATCGCCTCGTTGAAATGTTCATGCAGGCGCCCGGCTTCGTCGCCATCCTGTCCGGGCCGGATCATCGTTTCCAGATGCACAACGACGCCTACAGCCAGCTCATCGGTCACAGGGATATCGCCGGCAAGCCCGTCAGGCAGGCCCTGCCGGAACTGGAAGGCCAAGGCTTCTACGAGTTTCTCGACAGCGTCTTCGCCACAGGCGAACCCTATGAAGGCCGCGAGAGCGCGGCCCAACTGCAGCGCAAGCCCGACGGGCTGCTCGAAACCGTCTATCTCAACTTCATCTATCAGCCGATCCGCGACGACGCGGGCGCGGTCGTGGGCATCTTCGTTCAGGGCCACGACATCACCGAAAACGTCCTGGCCGCCCAGCGCCAGAAGCTGATGATCGACGAACTGAACCACCGCGTGAAGAACACGCTGGCCACGGTGCAGTCCATCGCCATCCAGACGGCCCGTTCCAACACCGACCCGGCCAGCTTTGCCGAGACATTTCAGTCCCGAATCATGGCGCTGTCGCACACACACAATCTGCTGACGCAAAGCCATTGGGAGGGCGCCGACCTGCGCGCCATTCTGGAGCACGAGACTGAAGCCTACGGGCCGACCCGCATCAGCCTGAACGGACCGCCGGTGTCGCTGGAGCCGGCCGTCGTCCTATCACTGGGCATGATCTTCCATGAACTTGCGACAAATGCCGCCAAATACGGCGCTCTGCATACGCCGGACGGTCGCATCCTCATCGACTGGGGTCTGGCGGATCAGCGCGACAGGAAACTGAAGCTGAGCTGGCGCGAAATCGGCGGTCCCAAAGTTACGGTTCCGGACAGAAGAGGCTTCGGTAGCCGTTTGATTGAACGAAACATTCGACATGATCTGGCGGGCGAGATCGATCTGGTCTACGCCCCCGATGGATTGATCGCGGAACTGACGGTTCCACTGGACAGGACGGCCGCACAATGACTCAACCTCTGACCGGTCGCCGTGTCCTCGTGGTCGAAGACGAGTCGCTCGTCGCCATGCTTCTGGAAACCATTCTGGAAGACATGGAATGCGTGCCGATCGGTCCTGCCTCCAATGTCGACGAGGGTCAGAGGCTGGCCCGTGATACGGAAAATCTGGACGCCGCCTTGCTGGACGTGAACGTCGCCGGCCGTCAGGTCTTTCCCGTCGCCGAGGCGTTGAAGGAACGCGGCGTGCCGTTCATCTTTTCAACCGGCTACGGCGAAGGCGGTTTGCCCGACGAATGGCGCGGCCAGGCCACGATCCAAAAGCCCTTCACAGAAGCCGCCATCCGCGACGCCCTGATGAAGGCCATCGGCGTCGCCGAAGTTTAGAAACCTGCTTCAGTACTGTTATAAAGTAGAGGTTTGCCGACCCAATAGCAAAGCTCGGCCGGCCGCGAGATGTCCCAAATCGCCAAATCAGCGGCTTTGCCATTTTCGATGGTGCCAATCTCACCCGACATACCCAACGCCCGCGCAGCCTCTCGGGTAGCGCCGGCCAGGGCCTCTTCGGGTGTCATGCGGAACTGAACGCAGGCGAGGTTCAGCGCGGCGGTCATGGAAGCGACGGGCGATGTGCCGGGGTTGCAGTCGGTGGCGACGGCCATCCGCACGTCGTGGCGGCGCAGTAGATCGACGGGCGGCGCCTGGGTCTCGCGCAGCATCAGGAAGGCGCCGGGGAGCAGGACGGCGACCACATCGGCCGCGGCCATGGCGGCGACGCCTTCCTCGTTCGCATGTTCGATGTGATCGGCGGACAGAGCCTGATAGCGCGCCGCCAAGGCCGCACCGCCGCCGTTCGACAACTGGTCGGCGTGCAGCTTGACCGGCAGGCCGAGGGCGCGCGCCTTGTCGAAGAGACGCGACACTTCTGCGGTCGAGAAGGCGATGGGCTCGCAATAGGCGTCGACCGCATCGACCAGACCTTCGGCATGGGCGGCAGGCAGGATGTGGTTAATAGCCAGATCGACATACGCGGCCCGGTCGTCGCGATACTCAGGCGGCACGGCATGCAGGCCCAGGTAGCTGGTGCGCACACGCACCCCGCCCTCGCGCCCGATCCGACGCGCGACGCGCAGCATCTTCAGCTCGGTCTCAAGGTCCAGACCATAGCCGGACTTGATCTCGACGGTGGTGACCCCGGTGGCCTTCAGCCCTGCCAATCGCGTCATGGCGGTGGCGAACAGTTCATCCTCCGACGCTGCGCGCGTGGCCTTCACCGACGAGACGATACCGCCGCCGGACCGCGCGATCTCTTCATAGGTCGCGCCGCCGAGCCGCTCTTCGAACTCGGCCGAACGGTCGCCGCCGAACACCGAATGGGTGTGGCAGTCGATCAGACCCGGCGTGATCCATCGCCCGTCCAGCCGCTCGGTTTCAGCCGCTTCTACGGCCGGCAAGTCATCGCGTGGCCCCACCCAGGCGATGCGGCCATCGGCGACGACCACGGCTGCGTCCTGAATCGCGCCATAAGGGACCGGTCCCTCGACCATGGTGGCGACATGGCAGTCGATCAGCAGACGGTCGGCCTTCATCGGCGAGGCTCCTTGGCTAGAACGGGTGAATGGGCTGCCGAGAAGCGCGCGACCAGATCGTAGCGGTCGCCGGGGAAGGTCTGCCACACCCGCGTCACCCCCTGCCCGTCCCGCCATGTCCGCCGCTCGACGCACAGACAGGCGGCGCCGGGCTTGAGTTCCAGTAGGCGGGCAGCGCGGGCGTCCGCCGCGATCGCTGAAATGCGGTTCTCAGCCTCGGTCCAGGGCGCGGAGTCCAAGAGCCAACTTCCAGGCGGAACCGTATGAAAATCTACGTTTATCGCTTGAGGCGCCGCGCCGAGGGCGATGAGCCGGTGTTCCAAGGCCAGGGGCGCGTTGTCAGCGCTGTGCAGGCAGGTCAGATCCAGCAGAAGACCACCCGACGCCAGTTCGATTTCGTCCTCACCGTCCGGCTCGCGTTCGATCCGGTTCAGCAGGACATAGCCGTAAGCCTGCCCGCGCTCGATCACCTCGGCCCGCAGATCGGGAATAGCCAGGACGGCGGCATGGGCCTTGGGCTGGGCGACGAAGGTGCCGGCGCGACGTCGGCGCGTCACCAGCCCCCGCCCCGCCAGTTCCGAGATCGCCTTGGACACCGTCATGCGCGAACAGCCGTAGCGTTCGGTCAGCTCATGTTCGAACGGAATGCGGTCGCCGGGCGATAGCTCGCCGGACAGGATAAGCCCCTCCAGATCGGCGTAGATGCGGCTATGTAGGCTCACCCCAACACCGCCGACAAAGCCTTGCGATAGCGCGCCTGAATGCCGTCCCGCGCGATGTGGCGGCCGTCTTTCACGACCTCCAGCCCAGCCCGCCATACCGACGCGATCGAGCCCTTCGGTGCGCCGAAGATCCAGCTGTCGAGCACCGCATCGCCTGACCGTCCTACAAAGGCGACGCCGCTCGTATCCAGCGATACGATGTCCGCCGAAGCTCCGACGCTCAGACCCGACGCCGCGCCTGTCGCCTGAACGCCGCCCGCCAACGCGCGATCAAACAAGGCGCGGCCCGTCGAGCGTTCACGATCCGCCATGACGGCGCGACCGCGCAGCGTCAGCCGCTGGCTGTATTCGAGCATCCGCAGTTCGTCGGCCACGCCGATCTGCACGTTGGAATCGGTTCCGATACCAAACCGGCCGCCGACGCGCGTGAAATCGACCGCCGGGAAGACGCCGTCGCCCAGATTGGCCTCCGTGATCGGGCACAGACCGACGACGGCGCCGCGCGCGACGACGCCGCGCCACTCCGCCTCGGTTACATGGGTGGAGTGGATCAGGCACCAGCGCGAATCGACCGGCGCATTGGCCAAGAGCCATTCGACCGGCCGCGCGCCAGACCAGGCCAGGCAGTCCACGACCCCCTTGGTCTGTTCGGCGACATGGATATGGATCGGCCCGTCGCCCGCAAGCGCAGGCATAGCCGTCAGTTCATCCGGGCTGACGGCGCGCAGGCTGTGCGGCGCGACCCCGAGCACGGCGTCCGGCAGATCGGCGGTCAAAGACCGGCATCGCGCGACCAGATCGGCGAACCCGTCCAGATCGTTGATAAAGCGCCGCTGGCCATGCGACGGCGGCTGTCCGCCGAACCCGGCATGGGCGTAAAAGACCGGCAGGATGGTCAGGGCGATGCCCGTCGCCTGCGCCGCCGCCACGATCCGCGCGGCGATCTCCGCCCGGTCCGAATAGGCCGCGCCTGACGGGTCGTTGTGCAGATAATGGAACTCGGCGACGCGGGTGAAGCCGCCCTCCAGCATTTCCATGAAGACCAGGGCGGTGATGGCCTCGATCTCTTCCGGCCCGCCCCGATCAAGGAAGCGGTACATTAACTCGCGCCACGTCCAGAAGTCGTCGTCTGAAGGCCCGCGCGCTTCGGTCAGGCCCGCCATGGCGCGCTGAAAGGCGTGGCTGTGGACATTGGCGACGCCAGGCAGGGCGACACCGCCCCCCTCGTCCGCCGGGCTGCGCGCAACGTCTGTTTCAAGACTGACGATCCGCCCGCCTGCGATGCCGATGCGGACGCCGCGCCCCCAGCCGTCCGGCAACAAGGCCGCCTCGAACCAGAGGGTGCGATCCACAGGCTGCGGCTGAAGGGTCACTGGACAGGTCCGTGTCGTTACGATCAATATGTCTAGACATACCACGGTGGATCGATTTGGCGAGGGAGGCCGAACGGATGCAGGACTGGCTGACCATCCACGAAGGTTCGGCGCCGTTGGTGATCGGCCTGCCGCACACGGGGACCGACATTCCGCCCGCCATCGAGGCGCGGATGACCTCATCCTGGCTGGCCCGCAAGGACGCAGACTGGTGGGTGGATCGGCTGTACGACTTCGCGATCGACATGGGCGCGACCCTGGTGCGAACGGGCGTGTCGCGCAGTGTCATCGACGTGAATCGCGATCCGTCGGGCGTCTCACTCTATCCCGGCATGACCACGACCGGCCTGTGTCCGACCGAAACCTTCGACGGCGAGCCGCTGTATCGCCCAGACCAAGAACCCGACGCGGCCGAAATCGCCGAGCGACGCGCGACTTGGTTCGATCCCTATCACGCCGCCCTGCAAGCCCAGCTAGAGCGACTGCGCAGCCGAGGTCCGGTCGTGCTCTACGACGCCCATTCCATCCGGTCCGTCGTGCCGCGCCTTTTCGAGGGCGAACTGCCTCAGTTCAACATCGGCGACAACGACGGCGCCACCTGCGCCGGCGAGCTGACGCAGGCTGTCGAAAAAGCCTGTGTGATCAGCGGCGACAGTGTCGTCGTCAACGGCCGCTTCAAGGGCGGCTGGACCACGCGCCACTACGGCCAACCCGACGCAGGTGTTCACGCCATTCAAATGGAGTTGGCGGACCGGGGCTACATTCTCGATCCCGCCGGACCGGTGTCGCCAGAAAACTGGCCCAGCCCCTATGAGCCGGACCGCGCCGAGCCGATGCGCGGCCATCTGCGCCGCGTCCTGACCGCCTGCATCGCCTTCGCCGAGAGCCAACGATGAACACGCCCAACGCCCGGATCGACCGCAGCCCGCGCGGCCCGGAAAAGACCGCCAAGACCTGGGCCGCCGAAGCGGCCATGCGGATGCTGATGAACAACCTGGACCCCGAGGTCGCCGAGCGGCCCCAGGACCTCGTCGTCTATGGCGGCATCGGCAAGGCGGCGCGGGATTGGGCGGCGTTCGACAGAATCGTGGAAAGCCTGCAGGCGCTGGAGGCCGACGAGACCCTGCTGGTTCAATCCGGCAAGCCGGTCGGCGTCTTCCGCACCCATTCCGACGCCCCGCGCGTGCTGATCGCCAACTCCAACCTGGTGCCAAAGTGGGCGACCTGGGAGCATTTCAACGAACTCGATCGCAAGGGCCTGGCCATGTATGGCCAGATGACCGCCGGGTCTTGGATCTACATCGGCACCCAGGGCATCGTTCAGGGCACCTACGAGACCTTCATGGAGGCGGGCCGCCAGCACTACGGCGGCGACTGGTCGGGCAAATGGATCCTGACCGCGGGTCTCGGCGGAATGGGCGGGGCCCAGCCCCTGGCCGCGACAATGGCCGGTGCTTCCTGCATCACGATCGAATGCCAACGCAGCCGCATCGAGTTCCGTCTGCGGACGCGCTACGTCGACGTCATGGCCGAAAACCTGGACGAAGCCCTGGCGCTGCTGGAGCAATCGTTCCGGGACAAAAAACCCTTGTCGATCGGCCTGTTGGGCAATGCAGCCGATCTGTTGCCTGAAATGGTCCGACGCGGCATCCGGCCCAATCTGGTCACCGACCAAACCAGCGCGCACGATCTGATCAACGGCTATCTCCCCTCGGGCTGGACCGTCGCGGAGTGGGAAGACAAGCGCGTCAGCGATCCAAACAGCGTCGCCGCCGCTGCGCGCGCCTCCATCGTCGCTCATGTGAAGGCCATGCTGGACTTTCAGGCGATGGGCGTGCCGACCACCGACTACGGCAACAACATCCGTCAGGTCGCCTTCGATGCGGGCGTGACGAACGCGTTCGACTTCCCCGGCTTCGTGCCCGCCTACATCCGCCCGCTGTTCTGTCGGGGCATCGGGCCGTTCCGCTGGGCGGCCCTGACCGGCGATCCGGAAGATATCAGAAAGACAGACGCGGCGATGAAGCGACTGTTCCCCGACAATGCGGGCCTGCGTCGCTGGCTCGACATGGCCGGCGAGCGCATTGCTTTTCAGGGACTTCCTGCCCGCATCTGCTGGATCGGATTGGGTGATCGCCACCGCGCCGGCCTGATGTTCAACGACATGGTGGCGTCGGGCGAACTGTCGGGGCCGATCGTCATCGGCCGCGATCATCTGGACAGCGGCTCGGTCGCCAGCCCGAACCGCGAAACCGAGGCCATGGTGGACGGATCGGACGCCGTGTCCGACTGGCCTCTGCTGAACGCCCTGCTGAACACGGCCTCTGGCGCCAGTTGGGTGTCGCTGCACCACGGTGGCGGCGTCGGCATGGGCTATTCCCAGCACTCAGGCGTCGTCATCGTCGCGGACGGGACGCCGGAGGCCGCCCAACGGCTTGAGCGGGTGTTGTGGAACGATCCCGCCACGGGCGTCATGCGTCACGCCGACGCCGGCTATGAGATCGCCCGCGCGGCCGCGCGCGAGCACGAACTGAACCTTCCGAGCCTGAAGGCCTGAGCCATGACCGCGATCACCCTTGGCCAATCGCCTCTCACCCTGGCGCAGCTTCGTGCGGTGCTGGAGGGGCCCGCTACCGTCTCATTGACGCCCGCCGCCTGGGCCGATGTGGACAGGGGCGCAGCGACCATCGCCGCCATCGTCGCCGAGGGGCGCACCGTCTATGGCGTCAACACGGGCTTCGGCCTGCTAGCCAACACCTCCATCGCGCCGGAAGATCTGGAGACGCTACAGCGTAATCTGGTTCTCAGCCACGCCTGCGGGGTCGGGCCGCTGCTGCCGGATTCGGTGACGCGTCTTCTGATGGTGCTGAAGATCGCCAGCCTGTCGCGTGGTGCCTCCGGCGTTCGGCGTGAGACGCTGGAGGCCCTGATCGACCTGGTCAACGCTGACATCCTGCCCTGCATTCCGTCGAAGGGATCGGTCGGCGCCTCGGGCGACCTGGCGCCGCTGGCTCATATGTCCTGCGTCCTGATCGGCGTGGGCGAGGCGCGGCTCAACGGCGAGACGTTGGAGGCCGAAGCGGCTCTAGCCAAGGTCGGTCTGACGCCGCTCACGCTCGGCCCTAAGGAAGGCCTGGCCCTGCTGAACGGCACCCAGTGTTCGACGGCGCTGGCCCTTGCCGGTCTGTTCGCGGCCGAGGCGGCGTTCGCCGCCGGGATCGCCGCCGGGGCCTTGTCGGTCGATGCCTTGAAAGGATCCGACGCGCCCTTCGATCATCGCATCCACGCCCTGCGCGGTCAGCCTGGCCAGATCGCCGTCGCCGCCCGCCTGCGCGAGCTGATGGCAGGCTCCGCCATCCGCGACAGTCACCGCGACGACTGCACCAAGGTCCAGGACCCCTACTCCCTGCGCTGCCAGCCCCAGGTCATGGGCGCGGTCCTCGATGTGTTGACTAGCGCCGCCGCCACGCTGGCGCGCGAGGCGAACGCCGTGACCGACAACCCGCTGGTCTTCATCGAGGATGGCGACGTCATCTCGGGCGGCAACTTTCACGCCGAACCCGTTGCTTTCGCTGCCGATCAGATCGCCATGACGCTCTGCGAGATTGGCAATATCTCGGAACGCCGCACCTCGATCCTGGTGGATCCCAAGATGAGCGAACTGCCGGCCTTCCTGGTCAAGGAAAGCGGCCTGAACTCCGGTTTCATGATCGCCCAGGTGACGGCGGCCGCCCTGATCGCCGAGAATCGAATGGTCGCCCACCCATGCAGCGTGGACACCGTGCCGACCAGCGCCAATCAGGAAGATCACGTGAGCATGGCCACCCACGGCGCGCGGCGCCTGCTGGACATGGCCGAGAACACGGCAACGGTGGTCGGCATCGAGCTTCTGGCGGCGGCGCAGGGACTGGAGTTCCATCGGCCGCTCACCAGCTCGCCGCCGCTGGAACAGGTCTTCGCCATCGTCCGAGAAGCCGCCGCCCCCTATGCCAGCGACCACTATTTCGCCCCGGACATCGCTCGCGCGACCGACGCCGTACGCGCGGGTCGTTACCGAACCTTCGCGGCGGACCTGCTGCCTTCGGCCTGATCCGGCTCAGCCGCCGAGAACACCTAGGTGTTCCAACAGGATGGCCGTGCCCAGACCGATCAGCGCCACGCCGCCGATGATCTCGGCCGTCTTGCCGAAGCGCGTGCCAACGGCCTTGCCGATCAGCATGCCGATGGTGGTCAACACGAAGGTGGTGAAGCCGATCGAGGCGGCGATCACCCAGATATTGGCGCCGATGAAGGCCAGACCCACGCCCACGGCCGCGGCATCGATGCTGGTGCCGACCGCCGTCGCCACGAGCGCCCAAGGGCCGGACCGGCGCGGCGCCTCATCCTCGTCCGTGCCCCGCGGTTGAACGCCTTCCCAGATCATCTTGCCGCCGACGATCAGCAGCAGGGTGAAGGCGATCCAGTGATCCACCTTCTCAACCAGGCCGGCGGCGATGATGCCCAATCCCCAGCCGATCAGGGGCGTGATCGCCTCGATGACGCCGAAGACCAATCCGGCTTTTACGGCGTCCTTGACGGCGGGTCGATGCGACGCCCCGCGTCCGACGGCGGCCGCAAAGGCGTCCGTGGACATGCTGAGCGAGAGAATAGCGATGGCGCCTGGGGTCATGAAACAGCACTCGACCGGACGCGCGACAGCGGTCCTGCACCGGCCGGTCGCGGCGTCAGGACACGCTGGTCTCGCTAGGCGGTGATAGTCCGCTGATCGCGCCACGCGCCGAAACGCGAGTATGTTGACGCGATCCCGACGACGAACGCCGGAAGCTACTCCCCAACAGGAGGCGGCTCTCTACACGCCGCTTCCCGCGCTTGGCAACCTCACAGGTCGATCAGACGCCCGGCTTGGGCGCCATGATGGCGGGCGCATCATCGCGGGCCGAGGTCGATGCGCCGGCCGGTTGGCGCTCGACCGTCAGGGCATAGGCGCCCATCTGATTGGGCCCGTAGGCGCGAGCGCGCACGACGTACCAGCCGTCATCCGGCGCGGTCCAATCCAGCTTGGCGTGCGCGTCGGACAGGCTGTCGTCATCGGTGGCCAGGCTGGTGAAATCGCCGTCCTCATCCTGCTTGCCTAGGTCGATGAAGGAGTCGAAGGCGTTCGACACCATCGTCAGACGCAGCTTCTCGTCCTTCTTGGCCTGGAAGCGGTAGGCGTCGAAAAAGGCGCCTTCGTCGCTGAGCGCGGCGCTGTTCGACAGGGTTCCGCGCACCGTCGATCCGATCAGCAGGCTGCCGGGTTTGGGCTCTGGCCCGCGATCCAGCAACTCCAGCGAATAGAGGCCCTTGCCTTCCGCATCCAGCGGCATGGCGCGGACCACATAATTGCCGTCCGACGGCAGGGTGAAGTTCAGCCTTGAATCGGTGCCCTCGGCCAGGCCGTCGTCATCGCTGGCCAGGGCCTCGAACTCACCATCGGCCTTGCCTATCTCCAGATAGGCGTCGAAGTCGCCGGACCGCAGGATCGCCTGGACACGCTGGCCTTCCGTTCCGGCAAAGACAAAGGCGTCGTAGCGTTTGCCGTCATCGCCCTGGGGGTCCTCGTCGGTGATCTCGCCCTCCACGGTTTGACCCAAAGTCGCCGTGGTCGGCGGCGGCGGCGGCGCGGTTTCGGTCAGCTTCAGCGTATAGTCGCCCTCGGCCTCGTCGCTGAATCCCCGCGCCTCGATGATGTAGTCGCCGTCGGCGTCCAGCGTGCGCGCGATGCGGGCGTCGGTGCCCGAGCCGGCGCCGTCATCGTCCTCCGCCAGAACGGTATCGTCCGAAGCACGGCGAAGCGTCAGATAGGCGTCGAAGTCGCTCGACTTCATCTCGATGGCCACGCGCTGGCCGTTCGTCCCCGTGAAGCGATAAGTCTCCGCGCGCTGGCCGCCGTCGTTCGTGGCGCTGTCCGAGCCCAGTTCACCCTTGATCTCGTCGCCGATCGCGATCGGCTTTGACGGCGGCGCCGGCGGCGCCTCTGTCAAGCCCAGTTCGTAGCGACCCAGCCCGTCTTCCAGCGACGTGGCCCGGATCACATATTCGCCGGCCGTCGGCGCCGTGAAGGTCAACCGGGAATTCAGCCCGCCGCCGGGCGCATCGTCGTTCGAGCTGATCTCGATGAAATCGGGACCGTTCATCCGCCCCACCCGCACCAGGGGATCGAAGGCCTCGGAGTCCAGCGTCACGACAAACCGATCGCCGGCATTGGCGCGGAAGGCGTAGGCGTCATAGCGGCCGCCGTCTTCCTGCTCAGGATCGCGAGCCGTCAGTTCGCCGCTCTGGGTCGCCCCGACGCGAATGCCGCCGGGTCGCGGCGCACGCGGCGGCGCCGGGCGTTCCTGCAACGACAGACGATAATCGCCGCCGTCCAATCCGCTCAGCGTCCGGGCCCTCAGAACATAGGTCCCCGCCTGCTCCGGCGTGAAGCGCAGCCGCGCATTCGTGCCGTCTTCCAATCCGTCGTCGTCGAACGCCAGCGGCTCGCCAGCTGCGCCGTCGGCATAGACTTCCAGATAGGCGTCGAAAGCGTCCGATCTCAGCGTGGCTTCCAGCCGCTGTCCCGCCCGCGCCTCGAACCGATAGTCGTCGTAGCGATATTCGTCATCCGCCGCCTTGGCGTCGCCGTCCGTCAGGGCGCCGTTCACATTGGCGCCGATGCGCAGCGACTGCGCATCCTGGGCCACGGCCGGCGCGACCGCCCACAACAGGGCCACGGTGCTGACAGCGGCGGCGAGCGACGGACGGTTCATGAATTCCTCCAGCATAGGCTGCGGATCATAGACGCCGAACCGTGACGGCTGTAAATCGCCGCCATCCTGATTTCCCGCCAGACGGAGCTGCCATGTCGGCCCAATCCACGCCTGCGACCCTGATCGACGGCAAGGCCTTCTCGGCCGCCCTGGTGGACCGCGTCGGCGCGGCCGTCGCCCGGCTGGAGGCCGCGCACGGCGTCAAACCCGGCCTGGCGGTCGTCATCGTCGGCGAGGATCCGGCCAGCCAGATTTACGTCCGCAACAAGGGTGAGACGACGCTGCGCGCCGGCATGCGCTCCGACACCCACCGCCTGGCCGAATCGACAGGCCAGGACGAACTGCTGGCCCTGATCGCTCAGCTAAATGCGGATGCGGGCATCCACGGCATCCTGGTCCAACTGCCCCTGCCCGCCCACATCGACGCGACGGTGGTTCTGGACGCGATTTCGCCGGACAAGGATGTGGACGGCTTTCATGTCGTCAACGCCGGTCGTCTGGCCGTCGGCCTGCCGGGTCTGGTCCCCTGTACCCCCCTGGGCTGTCTGATGTTGCTAAAGGATCAGCTCGGCGATCTGTCGGGCCTGAACGCCGTCATCGTCGGCCGCTCGAACATCGTCGGCAAACCGATGGCGCAACTGCTGCTGGCCGAAAGCTGCACGGTCACCATCGCCCACTCGCGCACGCGGGATTTGCCCGACGTTTGCCGTCGCGCCGACATTCTGGTCGCCGCCGTCGGTCGGCCCGAGATGATTAAGGGCGACTGGATCAAGCCGGGCGCGACCGTCATCGACGTGGGCATCAACCGCGTCCCCTCGGCCGATCCCGTCAAGGCCGCCGAGGGCAAGACCCGCGTCGTCGGCGATGTCGCTTTCAAGGAGGCGGTCGAGGTCGCAGGTCGCATCACCCCGGTGCCGGGCGGCGTCGGCCCCATGACCATCGCCTGTCTGCTGGCCAACACCTATTCGGCCGCTTGCCGCCTCAACAATATCCAACCGGAGCCATTGGACGCTTGATGCATTCATTGGGCCGGTGAATAGTCCCGCTCCACGGCGCTATCGCCGAACGGGAGATGTCATGGTCCGCCTCAACGCTCGCGCCGCCGCTCTGACCGGCGCTCTGATGATCGTCCCCGCCGTGGCGGGCTGCGGCTACAACACCATTCCAACCAAGCAGGAACGCGCCGAGGCGGCCTGGGCCGATGTGCAGAGCCAGTATCAGCGCCGCGCCGACCTGATCCCCAATCTGGTCGCGACGGTTCAAGGCGCCGCGATCCAGGAACGCACCACCCTGACGGACGTCATCAACGCCCGCGCCCGCGCCACCTCGGTCAACGTCTCGGCCGACGACCTCGATAATCCGCAGGCCTTCCAGCAGTATCAGGAGGCCCAGAGCCAGCTGTCCGGCGCCCTGTCACGCCTGCTGGTGACGGTCGAGGCCTATCCGCAACTTCAGGCCAATCAGAACTTCCTGACCCTGCAGTCCCAACTGGAAGGCACCGAAAATCGCATCCAGATCGCGCGCCGCGACTACAATGAGGCCGTTCGCGACTACAACACGACGCTTCGTACGTTCCCGCAGGTGATCTGGGCCAAGACCCTGCACGGAGGGTCGCAGCCGATGCAGTTGTTCACCGCCACCGCTGCCGCCCAGTCGGCGCCCCAGGTCAACTTCAACCTGAACGCCCCGCCCGCCAACGCCTCGGCGCCCGGCGGCGGCGCGCCGGCCGTGGTGCCAGGCGCGACCCCGCCCGCCCAGTGACGACCCTTCAAGCGGCGGCGCGGCGTTCGCCCGGCGTCGCCGCCCTCCTTTTTGGCCTTGTCATCGCCTTGCTGCTCGTCCTTCCGGCGGCGGCGCAGAGCAAGATCGACTTCCCGCCCCTGACCGGACGCGTGGTCGATCAGGCCAATCTGCTCGATCCGGCGACGGAACAGGCGCTGACAGAGAAGCTGGCGGCGCTGGAAGCCAGTTCCACCGACCAGTTGGTCGTCGTGACGGTCAACAGCCTTCAGGATCAGGAGATCGAGGACTACGGCTATCAGCTGGGTCGCGCTTGGGGCATCGGTCAGAAGGAGAATGACAACGGCGCCCTGCTGATCGTCGCGCCGAACGAACGCAAGGTGCGTATTGAGGTCGGCTATGGGCTGGAGCCCATCCTGACCGACGCCTTCTCGTCGCAGGTCATCCGCAACGACATCCTGCCGTCCTTCCGCGACGGCGACTACCAGGCCGGCGTGATCAAGGGCGTGGACGCCCTGATCGCCCAGTTGTCGCTCGACCCAGCGGAAGCGCAAGCGCGCGCCCAGGCCGCCGCAGCCGAGCAAGCCGACACCAAAGGCGACTCCATCATTCCGCTGGTCATCATCGCCGGGCTTTTCCTGTTTATCTTCTTGATCGCCATGAGGTCCGGGCGCGGACGACGCAGCAATGTCAGCTCGGTCCTGCTGTGGGCGGCGTCCGAGGCGCTGCGGAACTCCGGCAGAGGCGGCGGCGGTTGGGGCGGCGGCGGATTTGGCGGCGGTGGCGGGTTTGGCGGCGGCGGCGGCAGTTTCGGCGGCGGCGGGGCCTCGGGGGGATGGTGATGCAGATCACGGACAACGACCGCACCCGCATCGCTGAAGCCATAGCGGCGGCCGAGCGTCAGACGTCGGGTGAAATCTTCTGCGTCGTCGCGCGTCGTGTCTCGACCTATGTGGACGTCAGCCTGGCCTGGGCGGCGGCGATGGCGCTTTTGGCCCCGATCGTCTTCGTTCCGTTCGTGCTGGATCTTCGCTGGCCCAGCGACGGCTGGGAAGCGGCCCACCAGGCCGCGCAAGACGTCACGACGGCGCAGGCGCTGGGCCTCTACGCCCTGTCGCAGGCGGTCGTTTTCGTCGGCGTCTTTCTGCTGACCCGCATCCCGACCGTGCGCCGTCTCGTGACGCCCGCCGGGGTCAGGCGCGGCCGCGTCAGGGAGGCGGCCTTGCAGCAGTTCATGGCCCAGGGCGTTCATGTCACGCAGGAGCGTACGGGCGTTCTGATCTTCGCGGCCCTGGATGAACATCAGGTCGAATTGATCGCCGACGAAAGCATCTACGCCAAGGTCGATGAGGACGCCTGGGCTCAGGCCGTCGCCGTCCTCACCCGCGAACTGCGCGCCGACCGCCCCGTCGATGGCTTCGCGGCCGCCATCCGTCTGTGCGGCGAGGTTCTCGCCCGCCACTTTCCACCGCGCGCCGACGATCGCAATGAGTTGCCCGATCATCTGATCCTGCTCTGATCGTCGCATCGGGGTCGCATTCGCGGGCCAGAAGGCCTAGCCCACGGTCAACGTTCAAACAGCCGCCAGCTCATGCCTCGCCTTCTTACCTACAATGTCCACCGCTGCGTCGGCACGGATCGCCGTCTGGATGTCGGCCGGATCGTCGCCGTCATCGCCGAGTTCGAGCCGGACATCGTCTGCCTGCAGGAACTGGACGTGGGCCGCGCCCGCACGGGCGGGGTCGATCAGGCCGAGGCGATCGCCGACGGTCTGGCCATGACCTCGCGTTTCCATCCAGCGATGCGGGTCGAGGCGGAACAGTACGGCGACGCCATCCTGACCCCGCATCCCGAACGGCTGATCCGCGCCGGCGCCTTGCCGACGGTGAGCGGCATTCCGGGTCTGGAACCGCGCGGGGCGATCTGGTCGGAAATCGAGATCGACGGCACGGGCGTCAACGTCATGAACACCCACCTGGGCCTGGTGCCACGCGAGCAGCGTCTTCAGGCCGCAGCCTTGGCCGGATCCGGCTGGGTCGGTGGATGCGAGGGACCGATCCTGCTGGCCGGCGATTTCAACGCCACTTCGATCACCCGCCCCTACCAGACCCTGTGCCGCAGCCTGCAGGACTGCCAGCGTCAATTGGGCCAGAAGCCGAGCGTAAAGACCTTCCCATCGGCCTTCCCCGCCATTCGCATCGACCACTGTTTCGTCAGCCCGCATATCCGCATCCGCGCGGTGCGGTCCGCCTTCTCGCCCCTGGCCCGCGTCGCTTCGGATCACCTGCCGCTGATCGTCGATTTCGAGGTCGTTCAACCCGGCGCGTGACCGCCCTCGGACGCCGGTCGCGTGCGTTGCGAACGGTTCAGACGCTTCCAAGGCCGCCAGGCGTCGCTGGACGACGTCGGATCGCCCAACTGCCATTCCGCAAACATCCGCTGGATACGCGTCGGGGGCTCTGAACCCAGCGGCTTCAGTCGATCGGTTTCGAAGTTGCAGATCGCCTGCCCAACCGAGCCGAAGACGCCCTCGACCGCCGCATAGTCCTCCGTCGCGACGCCCAGCCAGTGAGCGATCGTCCGGTGACGGTGCGCCGTAATGAAGGCTCGACCGGCCGCATCGACAGGCTCGGCGGCGATGTCGCATTCGGTATCCAGACCCATCGACCGGTTGTTCAGATTGGTGGACCCGATCCGCAGAAGCCGGTCATCGATGATGGTCACCTTGGCGTGGACGATGATCCGGTCGCCCTCCGCCGTCAGGGGCGCAAAGGCGAAGAAGCGGTTGTACTTGTCCGCCTGCTCCAGCCGGTGCAGCACCTCGGCCCGGGCCGTGTCCATGGTCATGCTGTCGAACCAACTCGGGCTCTTGGCGGTCGAGATGACGATGACTTGCGGTCCATCCACCTCGGCCAGTCGTTTGGCCAGCGCGGCGGCGATGACCGGCGAGGTGAAATACTGGTTCTCGATATAGATCAGCCGTTTGGCGCGCCGGATGGATTCCAGGTGCAAGGCTTCGCTCTCGCGCACCTCCTGCCGCCCCGACCATTTCGGCTCGGTGCGGGCGATGCCGACGGGCACGCCGGTCATCTGCACCTGCACGCCGTCGGGCCAGGGATCGTCCTCGACCTCGTCCGCGATGGTGCGCTCCCACGTCGCCTTGAACCAGCGCTCGCGCGCCAGATCCCCCAGCGCCCGCGCCGCAGGGCCGTCCATCACGCTCATCACCTCGTGACGCGCCTTGCAGATCAGACCGCTGGGCAGGGCGCGCCGCGGGTCGCCGTCCAGATGTTCGTCGGAGTCCCAGCGATCGGTCGAGATGTCGCCGCCGCCGCAGAAGGCCACCTTGTCGTCGATGACCACCACCTTCTGGTGATGACAGGCGCCGATAGGACCGGGGGAATCAAGCCGGAACTCCACCATCCGCTTACGGAACCAGCGCTGCGCCTTGTGCGGATAGAAGCCTTGCGACGCGGCGATCAGCAGCGGCGATTTCCAGATGAGCAGTCGCACATCTAGGTCCGGCTTCTTCTTGACCAGCATCCGCAGCTGGCGACCGATTTCCGCCGATTTGTCGCCGGGTCGCGTTTCCGGATCCAGATGGGTGCGTGGATCGAACTGCCATCCCAGCAGCACGATGGAGCGTTGCGCCTTGTGAATCGCAGACGAGAGGGCGTCGAAATAGGCTTCGTTTTCCATCAGCACCGAAAAACGGTGCGCGACGGCGGACGTCCATAGGGCGGGCCCCGGCTCCAGCAGACTGCCTTCGTAACTGTCGCCGGCTAAAGTCATGCGACCTATCTGTCTGATTCGCGTGACATGGTGTCGAAGCGCCTGCATCCTCCGTTCCACGCGCGAGTCCTTCGGTCAATCTTTCAGGGCGGGATTGTGACGTTCGCCGATTTGGCGCATAAGGAGCGTAGCCATACAGGCTGCGAGGGAGGGTAGAATGCAGGCGCTTGTCGAACTGATCGCTGGCTTCATCGCCCTGCTGGCCGCCGCCGTCTTGACGCAGTTCGGCGTCGACACCCACAACCCCAACCACGGCGACCGCGAAGTGCGTCGTGTGGTGGAGTGTCGTGACACCGGCTCCAACGCCACGCTGCTTTCCGAATCCAAGCGCGACTGCTGAACGCTACGGCGCTTTGCGCTGCATGACGCGGTTCATTGACAGGTTGCGGGCTTGAGTCGGTTTCGTCCGCATCGATCATGCTCTAGGGTTTTATTGGCGCTGTCGGACGCCCGCGTAGAGATCGAGTTTTTGAGCTTATGAAGTCTCCCAAACGGCCGCCTCTGAAGCTGACCGACGACGAGGCCGTCGCGCCGGTCGAGCTTTCGACCTCAGACGAAATGCCGGTCGATGAGGCGACACCGTCGCTCGACCCGATCCCCGAGCCTGATTTCGAAATCGTGCAGCCGACGTTCGAGCCGCCAATGTCCGAGCGCCGCCGCCGTCGCCTGTTGGAAGAGCAGCGGCAGGCCGAGGAACGCGCCCTTACCGCCGAACGCGGCGCCGCCCCCGTCAATGCGAAACCGACGCCAGAGACTCCTGTCGACATGGCCGTCGCCGCCGGTCAGCCGCCCGCGCCGTTCGAGCTGTCCAAACCGCCCGCTGTGAAAACCGTTCAAGCCAAGGCCCAGACCGAAACGTCCGGGCGCCACGCCTATGTGATCGCAGGCGTCGCCTCCGCCCTGTGGATCGGCGGCGTCGCGTCCTGGGCTGCTTACGAGTTCGGCGCCGGCGGGGCCGAACTGGATCCGCTGCGGATCGCCATCTACGCCCTGATCGCCCTTGCCCCTGCGGGCCTGGCCATCATGCTGGCCCATGCCGTCCGACAGGGCGCCGGTCTGGCCGCAGAGACCCGTCGCGCCCGGCAACTGGCTGAGGCCCTGGTCGCCCCGACCGCCCTGGCTGCCCAGCAGACCGGCGAGGTGCTTCAGTCGCTACGTTCCGACATCGATCACGCCACCCTGGCGGCGGAACGTGCCCGCAACGATATGGCTCTGCTTCGAGAGGCGCTGGCCCAGGAGACAACGCGCCTGAACGAGGCGGCCGAGAACGCCGGCCGCACCGCACGGCGTCTCACCGAAAACCTGGGCCGCGAGCGCGACCAGATGCAGACCCTGGGCATCCATCTGGATACGCAGGCGTCGGGCGTCATCGACGCGGTCGAGCGTCAGTCGCGCATGGTCGCCGACGCCTCTGATTTGGCTCAGGCGCAACTTCGCGAAGCCGAGGCCGCCCTCGCCGCGCGCGCCGCCGACCTCGCCGCCGCCGCTGGTGAAGCCCAAGACGCCGCCCGCGTGGCCTCCGACGATCTGGCGCGCCAGACCATTCGACTTGAGAACGCCGGTTCGGGCGTCGCCGAGCAGATTCAGTCCGTCGAGGAAGGCCTCAGCCAACAGCGCGCCGCCCTTGTCACCGCCGCCTACGCCCTGCGCACCGATCAGGAGGACTTCTCCGCCCAGGTCGAAAGCCAGCGCGCTCAACTGATCGAGCATCTCTCCGCCACGCGCAGCGCCGCGGGCGATCTGGATCGCACCACCCAGACCTCGGTCGAGTCCATGCGCGATCTGGTCGAGGCCGCCACCGACCAGTTCCGCGCCCTGGTAGATATGTCGCAACGCGAGGCCGACGGCTTCGATTCCGCCACCAAGCTCGCCCTCGACCGCTTCGAGGCCTTGGCGGCCGAGGCGCGCGACGCTCTGATGGAAGAGACGCGCCGCGCCCTGGAACAGATGCGCGCCACGGCCGAGGATTCCCGCGCCGCCGCCGCCGACGCCGCCGAACAGGCGCGTCTGCGCACCGACCGCCTGGGCGAATCCTTGTTCGACGCGGCCCAGAAGGCCGACACCGCCGCCGACGCCCGCATCGCCGACGCCCGCCGCATCGTCACCGAAACGTCCGGCCTGGTCGAAGAAACCGGCGAGCGGATGGTCAGCCGGCTGGAAACCCTGGTCGCACGTCTCAACAGCGCCTTGTCAGAAATCGACACCGCCGTCGCCGACATCGACGAGCGCGCCGCGCGCCTGCCTCAGGAAGCCCGCGCCCGCGCCGACGCCGTGCGCGCCACGGTCGAGGAAGGACTCGCCTCCCTTTCCGCCGCCTCGCGCAAGGCGGCCGAGGACACCGAGGCGCTGGATGTCGGCTTCCAGGACCGCGTGCGCCGGAACTACGACATGCTGACCGAGGCCGTGCGTCTGATGGGCGTGGTGTCGGGCGATACGACGCCGGCGCGTCGTCGCGAGCCGGCCGCAGAGATCGAGGCCCGGCCCGAACCTCGTCCCGAGCGCCGGACCGATCGCCCAACGCCTCCCGCCTCGCCGCCCGTCGAAGAGCGGCGATTCGGTCTACGCAGTCGCCTGCGGCTCGAGCCCGCAGAGACGCCCCCGCCGGCGACGGACAAGGGCCTGGATTGGAGCGATCTGATCGACGGCGACGACGACAACGAGGCGCCGCTGGAGTTGGACACGCCCTCCCCTTCGCCTGCCGAAGCCGAAGCCCTGTCCGACCGGGTCGCCGCCGCCATTCGGCGCATGGGGGTCGATCCCAACGCCCTTCTGCCTCGTTCTCGCGTCGAAGAGGCCGCCCGCGCCTTCAGCAATGGCGACCCCGACGGCGCGCGTCAGATCGTGCGACGCGTCGCGCCGGCCGCTGTCCGCAGCGTGTCTCGCCGCGTCCTCAGTGACGCCGAACTGCGCGCTGACGCCGAACGCTATGTCCGCAACTTCGCGGTCATGCTGAACGCCTCAGCCCGCGCCGGAGACAGCGCAGCGGTGCAGTCCAGCCTAGCGTCGGACAGCGGTCGCGCCTTCATGTTGCTGGATGCGGCGGTCGGCGACCTGGGCTAAGACTCTTGCGGACTTGACGGCGTCGGGAAGTTACAGCCTCTTGCACGTCACCGAACTGTCATGGATGGGGCTATGGCTGGCACGATGAACCAAATCGACAGTCGTGCCAGTGGTGATCGACGCCCTGGCATCATCATCTGCGCCTATGACGGCGACGATGACGGTTGGGATCTGGTCGAGGATCTGTCGGGCGAAATCTGGAGCCCCAGCGGCGCCCGCGCCGTGCCCATCGCCGCCGCCGATCCCGACGAACTCGCCTCGACCCTCGCCGCCCGTCTCGGCAGCGGGGAATGTCGGGCCGTCCTCCTGGTCGGACGCACGCAAAAGGGCGCCGGCTTCCGGGTCCAGATGCGCGCTGAAAACCGCACCCTCGACTATAAGCACCGCCTGTCCAGCACCGGGCCGGGCGTGGCCCGCACCACGGCGCCCGTCGCCGACATGGTTCGCGCCCTGACCGCTGCCGGGCTGCAGGCCGACGCCTCGTCCGACATCGAAGAGGACGCCGGCTCCTACCTTCTCTACCGCGTGCTCTCAGACCTGCCGGATGGGCCGCTGACGCCGTCGATCGGCCTGCTGCGCGCGCCCGCCCCCGCCAACGAAGCGGCGGTGCGCAAGGGCGTCAAGGCCGCCGCCTCGGCCATGGCCAGCCACCTGACGCCGCTGCCGCGCGTCGGTTAACCCTCCTGGGTCGCAGACATCGACGAACTGGCGGTCTAGGGTTTCCAAATGACAGTGAGTCGCAACCTGATCGTTTTCGCCGCCCTGAACGGCGCCCTGGCCGTGGCGCTGGGCGCCTTCGCCGCGCATGGCGCCGGGCCGCAGATCAAGACCCTGCTGACCACCGGCGCCCAGTATCAGATCGTCCACGCCGTCTTCGCCTTCGCCTGCGCCCAATGGACAGGGGGCGGCGGGCTGGCGCGCCTTGCGGGCTGGCTCGGATCGATCGGCGGCCTGATCTTCTGCCTCGCCCTGGCGGCGATCGCCTTTCTCGGCGTGCCGGCGTTCGGCGCCGTGGCCCCGATCGGCGGCCTGCTGATGACCGCCGGCTGGCTCTGCCTGGCGTTTGCGGCCTTGCGTTCTCGCCCCTGATTTCCTCGTAGAAAGACCAAGCATCCATGGCCTTCCCCATGCCCGCCGAGCCGCGTCGTGTGCTTCACCCCGAGATCGAGGTCTACGCCTCGGGTTGGATGCCGACCGAAGGCGTGCATGAAATCTATTACGAGGAATCCGGCAATCCGCACGGCTTGCCGGTCCTGGTTCTGCACGGCGGGCCTGGCGGCGCGGTCAATCCGGGCATGCGCCGCTTCTTCGACCCCGCCGTCTATCGCATCATCATGTTCGACCAGCGCGGCTGCGGTCAGTCGCGGCCCCACGCCTCGCTGGAAGACAACACGACCTGGACCCTGATCGACGACATCGAGCGTCTGCGCGCCCTGTGCGGCGTCGACAAATGGGTCGTGTTCGGCGGGTCCTGGGGTTCGACCCTATCGATGGCTTACGCCATCACCCATCCCGAGCGGGTCATCGCTCTCTTGCTACGTGGCATCTTCCTGCTGACGAAGAAGGAGCTGCACTGGTTCTATCAAGACGGCGCTTCGATGATCTTCCCGGACGCCTGGGAGCGCTTCGTCGCCCCCATCCCCGAGGCCGAGCGCGGCGACCTGATGGCCGCCTATTACAAGCGGCTGATCGGCGATGACGTCGCCGAGCGCGAACGCTGCGCCGTCGCCTGGTCCAGTTGGGAGGGCGAGACCGTCAGCGTCGAGGGGCCCAACGCCCGGCCGGACAAGTTCGCCGAGCCCGACTTCGCCGTCGCCTTCGCCCGGATCGAGAACTGGTTCTTCACCAACGCCGGCTTCTTCGATGAGGACGGCTGGCTGCTGAAGAATGTCGACCGGATGCGGCATATCCCGTGCTGGATCGCGCAGGGGCGGTTCGACGTGGTGACGCCGATTTCAGGCGCCTGGGCGCTGCATCGCGCCTGGCCCGAGGCCCATCTGGACATCGTCGGCGACGCAGGCCACGCCTCGTCGGAACCGGGCATCGTCGACAGCCTGGTGCGCGCCGCCGACTGGGCCGCGAGCCTCAGGGCATGAAATAAGCCGCCGCGCAGGACAGCGTGGCGGCTATTCTCATTCTGACAAATCAGAAGCGTTTTGCGGTTCGATTGTCGATGCTCCACGCGCCCGGACCGGCGGTGAAGATGTACAGGAAGATGAAGCAGTACAGGATGGCCGCGTCGCCGCCGTTCACCGCCGGATGCGGGCTGCTGGGGAAGTGGAACATCCAATAAGCCACAGCCATCTGGCCCGAAGCGATGAAGGCGGCCGGACGCGTGAACAGACCCAGGATAAGCAACAGGCCCGTGATCAGCTCGATCACCCCACCGATGCCGAACAGCGACAGCAACTCCTGCTGACCGGGCTCGGCCCCGGCCGGAAAGCCGAAGACCTTGATGACGCCATGCGCCAGGAACAACAGACCGGCGACGATCCTGAGCGCCGCCAGGGCGCGGGAAGACCAGCCATTCACCTGATTGAACATTCTCTTTCCTCGCCTTTTTGATGCGGTTGTTCACGGTCGGATGGGGTCCGACCGTGAAGCTTGTTCCGAAAATCAGGCGGCGTCCACCAGCACGATCTCGGCGTCGGACAGCGCCTTGACCGTCACGACATCCTCCTGAGCGATGGCCGCGCCATCACGGGCGTTCAACCGGACGCCATTGACCTCGACCTCGCCCTTCGCCGGAACCAGATAGGCACGCCGCGCGCCGCCCAGCGGATAGTCGGCGCTGTCGCCCGCCTTCAGCGTCGCCGCCACGATCCGCGCATCGGTGCGGATCGGCAGGGCGCCCCCGCCGCTCTCGGAAGTGTCGCCTTCGAAACCCGAGGCCAGGACCACGAACTGGCCCGACCGCTCGCCTTTGGGGAAGGGCTTGGTGCCCCAACTCGGCGCATCCCCGCGTCGGGTCGGCTCGATCCAGATCTGGAAGATCCGCGTCAGGTCCGGCTCAGCGTTGTATTCGGCATGACGGATGCCGGTTCCAGCGCTCATCACCTGGACATCGCCTGCAACGGTGCGGCCCTTGTTGCCCAGACTGTCCTCATGGGTGATGGCCCCATCGCGGACGTAGGTGATGATCTCCATGTCGGCGTGGGGATGCGGCGGGAAGCCCGTTCCGGCGGCGATCTCATCGTCGTTCCAGACCCGCAGATTGCCCCAGCTCATCCGCTTGGGATCATAGTAGTTGGCGAAGGAAAAATGGTGTTTGGCGTTCAGCCAGCCGTGGTTGGCGCCGCCGAGGGATTCAAATGGTCTGCGCTCGATCATCGCACTCGTCCTTTCGCGTCGGAACCGTCCGACGCCATTGCTTGACGCCAAGATAGAGATCGGCGACCGATCAGAAATAGAAACAACCGAAACTCATCGTTTCAGGACGCAAGGCCGCCCATGTCCCGCCTGCCCGATTTGGAAGCCCTGGCCATCTTCGCAAAGGTCGCCGACAGCCAATCCTTCTCCGGCGCAGCCGAGACGCTGGGCCTGTCCAAGGCGACCGTGTCGAAGGCGGTGACGCGTCTGGAACAGCAGCTGAAGACCACCCTGCTCCACCGCACGTCGCGGCGCTTCGCGCTGACCGATGCAGGGCGGACTCTAGCCGCCCGCGCCGCCCACATGCTGGCCGAGGCCGAGGGCGCGGTGTCGGAAGCGCTGGACACGTCCGTCACGCCGCGCGGCCTGGTGCGACTGGCGGCGCCCATGTCGTTCGGCATGGCCTATGTGGCCCCGGCCCTGCCTGAATTCCTCGCCACCCACCCCGACGTGTCGGTCGATTTGCACCTGTCGGACGAGGTCATCGATCTGGTCGGCGGCGGCTTCGATTGCGCGCTGAGGATCGCCGCCTTGGCCGATTCCTCGCTGACGGCGCGCAAGCTGCGGGCTGTGGCCCGCGCCTTGGTGGCCTCGCCGTCCTATCTGGATCAGCGGGGGCGCCCCACCCATCCCGACGATCTGGCCCGTCATGCCTGCCTCGGCTACGCCTACATGCCCAGCCCTGACACCTGGCGGTTCAGCAATGCGGCGGGTGAAGAAGTGGTGGTGCATCCACGCGGGCCGTTGCGCGCCAACAACTCCGACGCCCTGACGGCGTCGTTGTGCGCGGGTCTGGGGCTCTTTCCCCAGCCGGACTTCATCTATTGGAAGGACGTCGCCGACGGCCATCTCGAGACGGTGATGACCGACTGGCGCCTGCCGCCCATCGCCCTTCATCTGGTGGCGCCCAGCGGCGGACCGCGCCCGGCGAGAGTCACGGCCTTCATGGACTATCTGGCGGCGAAGTTCAGCGGACCGCTGTGGCCGGGCGATACCGTGGGGCGCTGACGCTCAGCCGCACTTCACTTCACGCACGATGTTCGTCGCCTCGTCATAGACGAAGTTCACCCGGTTCTCGTGATAGTCCATGGTCGCGGCGCAAGTGGTGCAGAGCACGCGGAACGTCTGGCCGGCGGGCGCGGTCGGGATAGTCGAGCGGTTGCGGCCGACATAGCTCTGATAATCCGAAACCTTGCACGCCTTGAAAGCGGTGTCCGATCCGGGCGCAGGCTCGGCTGTCTGGACCGGCGCGCAGGCCGACACGGCCAAGGCGCCAGCGGCCAACATGGTGCTCACGATGATCTTCATGGTCGTCTCCTTGCGTCGGGCTCAGCCGCAGCGGACCTGTTCGATAATGCCGGTCTGTTCGTTGTAGAAGATGTTCAGACGATAGGCGGAGAAGTCCTGGGTCACCGGGCAGGTGGTGCAGGTCACGCGCCGATTGACGACGTCCACCGGCACCGGGATTTCGGTGCGGGGCTTGCCAACCAGATATTGCATCTCGCCGGCCTTGCAGACGTCCTCGGTCTGGGCAGTCGGCATCCGGCTGCCGACGGGCGGGTTGAGCTGAGCCTGCTCGACAGCGCGCGGCGCAGGCGCCTCGGAGACCGGCGTCGAACAGCCGGCCAGCAGAACCAGTCCGATCAGGCCGCCTTTTCCCAGCGCCCTTCGTCCGTTTGACGCCAATAGGCCAGGTTCGCGCCCTGCCCCTTCAACGTCTTCCAACGTCCCCGCGCGTGTTGCAAAGCCGGCTCGTCGCGACCGTCGAAAATAATGAAGCATCGTTCGAACCCTTCCGTCCCGCCCAGTTCTGCGTCGTCGACTATGAACAGCGCCTGAGCGCTGTTCAGGTTCTCGCCCGTCTCGCTCAAAAGCACAGGCTGGCGCTCGGCATGGGGCTGGTCGGCTCGGCCGTGCGGCAGGAAACTGTCGTCGCGAAAGGTCCACAGCGTCTCGTCGACTTCGTCCAGCCGATGCGAATGCGACGACTTGATCATGGCCCGCCAGCCCCGCTCGATCGTCTTTTCGAGCAGGGTTGGCAGCACCTGATCCAGCGATGAACGCTCCAGGTGATAGAACCAGATTTCGGGCTTGTCGCTCACCCGGCTCTACCTCCCGGCCGATCAGCCTTCGTACGAATCCGCGACCATGCGATCCAGCGTGCGCACGGCGAAGCCGACGCCGCCTTCCGGCACGGTGGGGCTGGGGCTCTTGTTGGCCCAGGCCGTCGGGGCGATGTCCAGGTGCGCCCACGGCACGCCGTTGGTGAAGCGTTGCAGGAACAGGGCGGCGGTGATCGAGCCGCCGGCGCGGCCGTTGCCGGTGTTCTTCACATCGGCAATCTTGGAATCGATGTGCTGCTCGTAGATGGCCGGGATCGGCATGCGCCAGAAGTTCTCGCCAACCTTCATGGCCGCCGCCAGGATCGGATCGGCGACATCGTCAGAGTTCGAGAAGACGCCGGCGTAATCCAGGCCCAGGGCGACGATCATGGCGCCCGTCAGGGTGGCCAGGTCGATCATGAACTTCGGCTTGAAACGCTCCTGCGTATACCAGAGGGCGTCGGCCAAGACGAGGCGACCTTCGGCGTCGGTGTTGATGACCTCCACCGTCTGACCCGACATGGACACGACCACGTCGCCCGGACGCTGGGCGTTGCCGTCCGGCATGTTCTCGACCAGGCCCAGCACGCCGATGACATTGGCCTTGGCCTTGCGGCTGGCCAGGGCGATCATGGTTCCGGTGACGGCTGCTGCGCCGCCCATGTCCCACTTCATGTCTTCCATGCCGTCCGCCGGCTTGATCGAGATGCCGCCGGTATCGAAGCAGACGCCCTTGCCGACGAAGGCCAGCGGCTGAGCGCCGGCTTCGCCGCCGTTCCACTTCATGATCGCAAGCTGGCTTTCGCGACGGCTGCCTTGGCCCACGCCCAGCAGGGTGCGCATGCCCAGCTTCTCCATCTCGGCCTCGCCGAGGATTTCGACTTCAAGGCCCAGGCTCTCCAGCGCCTTCACCCGCTTGGCGAACTCGGCCGGATACAGGACGTTGGCGGGCTCGGACACCAGGTCGCGCGCGAAGATCACGCCGTCGGCCACCGCCGAGAGCGGCTCCAGCGCGGCTTCGGCGCCCCGCAGGTCGGTCGTGACCACGCGGATGGTGGTGATCGACGGAATCTTGTCGGCCTTTTGCGTCGTGCGATATTTGTCGAAGCGATAGGCGGCCAGACGCGCGGCGAAACCGACGCGGGCGGCCTGCTCAGGCGACAGGTCCGAAGCGTCGATCGTCAGCACCTCGGCGCCCGACAGCTTGACCGCCGCATAGGCGTTGCCGCCGAAGGCCTCGACCGCCAGATCGTCCAGCTTGTCCTTGCCGCCTGCGCCGACCAGCAGCACGGCGTCCGCCTCGACGCCCGCCGGCGCGGCGATGCTCAGGCTCTGCCCGGCCTTGCCGGTGAAACGCCCCTTGCTCGCCGCCTTGGTCAAGGCGCCGTTGGCCTTGCCGTCCAGCGCGGTCCCGGCGGCGGTGAAGGTGCGGTCTTCAAAAACGGGAACGGCCAGGATTTCGGCGGCGTCCACGGCGGCGACGAATTCGATCTTCATTCAATCAACTCCAGCCAGGCCCCACCCGGCGTCTGCAAACAGCAAAATGACAACGGCGCGTCTGCTTGTCGCGGACGCGCCCTGATGTGCTACTAGATGCGCCTCAATGTCGCCGCCTGCAACCGGGCGAAGTCCATCCGCCCATGACCCTGATTCAAAGATACCTTTTTCGCCAGATCCTGTTCCCCGTGATCGCCGCGTGCGCAGCGCTGGCGGGAATCGGGATTCTGAGCCAGAGCCTCGACCAACTCCAGGTCATTGTGGAGCGGGGTCAGAGCGTGTGGATTATGGTCAAGCTGACCTTGCTGGCTCTGCCACAACTGCTGTCAGTGATTCTCCCGATCGGCCTTTTCGTCGGCGCGCTCATCGCCCTGACCCGTCTGCAACGCGAACAGGAGCTGACGGCGGCCTTCGCCGGGGGCATGACCCGGTGGCAGGTCATATCGCCGGCCGCCCGCATCGCCGTGCTGGTCGCCCTGGTCACCCTGCTGGTCAACGTCTTCGTTCTGCCGTGGGCGCAGCAGGAGGCGCGCCGCCAGGCGTTCGACATCCGCACCGACCTCGCCGCTCTGCTGGTCGAGGAAGGCCAGTTTGTTCAGGGGCCTGACGGCCTGACCGTCTATGTGCAGCAGATCGAGCAGAACGGACTGCTGAAGAACCTGTTCGTCTATCTGGACGACAAGGACAAGGTTACGACCTGGAACGCGTCGGAGGCGCGCTTCAGCCGCGACGCCGGCGGCATTCCGATCCTGACCATGATCGACGGATCGGCCCAACGCTACTCGTCGGGCGGCGTGCTGGAGACGCTGTCGTTCGGGCGATACGATTTCTCGCTCGCGCCCTTTGTCGGGGTGACCGACACCATTCGCTACAAGCCGACCGACCTCTATCTGCGCCAGCTGCTGAACCCGACGGCGAAGGTGCTCGAGGTCGCCGGATCGCGCGGCGAACTGCTGGCCGAGGCGCATTCGCGGCTGGCGTCGCCGCTCTACGCCATGGTCGCCATGGCGCTGGCGCTTTCGGCCATTCTGGGCGGCGCCTTCAGCCGCACCGGCTACACCCTGCGCATCGCCAAGGCGGCGGGCCTGTTCCTGGTCCTGCGCGTCATCGGCTATGGCCTTGTCGCCGCCAGCGCCTGGAACGGCTGGATGAATGTGCTTCAGTACGTCGTGCCGATCGTGGCCATCGTCGTCGCCCTGCGGGTTCTGTTCCGCGCGCTGAAGCCGCGTCGCAGCCGAACAACCGCTGCGCTGCGCGATCTGAAGGCCAAGTTCGCATGACCGCCGTCGCCGCGTCCCCCCGTCGCTCGCCGCACATCCCCCGCCTCGGCGGCATCGAACGCTATGTGCTTGTCCAGCAGTTGAAGTCGCTGGGCGTGGCCCTGGCCGTGATCTCGGCCCTCGTTATGCTGATCGACTTCGTCGAGGTCTCGCGCGGCGTCGGCTCGGCCCAGGATCTCTCAGCTGTGCGCATTTTCGGCCTTGTGCTGCTGAAGTCGCCCTCAGTCATCGTGCAGTTGATGCCGTTCGTCTTCCTGTTCGGCACCCTTTCGGCCTTCATCAGCCTGAACCGGCGCAGCGAACTGATCGCCATGCGCGCCGCCGGCGTCTCCGCCTGGCGTTTCGTCCTGCCGGCAGCCGGCATGGCCTTCGTGCTGGGCGTGCTGACCGTCACGGTATTGGGTCCAATGGCCTCGGCCGGCGACGGTCTGTGGCAACGCGAGCGCGCGCGGATTTCCGGTACGGCGCCCGGCGGCGACCCCAAGGAGGCGATCTGGCTGCGCGAGGGCGACGATCAGCGCCAAATGATCATCCGCGCCGGCCAGCAGGACCGCGCCAACGCCCGACTGCTGAACGTCAGCTTCTTCATCTACACGACCGCGCCCGGCGGCGGCCGGACCTTCTCCGAGCGGATCGACGCCAAGTCGGCCTCTCTGAACGCTGGCAGCTGGCGCCTGACCGATGCGGTCGGCGCCCAGATCGGCCAGCGCGCCGTCACCTATTCGAGCCTGACCCTGGTCTCCAGCCTGGCGGACGACGAGGCCTTCGATCGTTTCGCCCGACCACAGGCCACGCCCTTCTGGTCACTGCCGAACCAGATCAGCCGAATCGAAAACGCAGGCTTCACCTCCACCGCCTATCGGCTGCGCTTCCAGCAGCTTCTGGCCACGCCGCTGGTGTTCGCCGCCATGTCCATCCTGGCCGCCGCCTTCTCGCTGCGGCTGATGCGGCTGGGCGATCTGGCGCGCATGAGTGTGGCGGCCGTGGTGCTGGGCTTCGCCTTCTTCTTCCTGAACCAGTTCTCGTCGGCGATGGGATCGGCCGAGGTCGTGGCGCCGTTCGTCGCCGCCTGGCTGCCGCCTGTTCTTACGGCGCTCGCAGCCTTGACCTTGCTGTTCTATACCGAAGACGGCTAATCGGGCGCTCGCTTCTCAGACTACGGATGGCCTATGCAGGGTGATCGGCGCTTCGACGCTTTCAAAGCAAGGCTTCTCGCCGGTGCGGCCCTGGTCGCCTGCGCGCCCTTGGCGACGCCTGCATGGGCGCAAACGACCCCGCCAGCCGCAGCCGCGCCTTCCGACGGCCTGCCGCCCGAAGCGGTCTATGTCGATGCCGACAATGCGCGTCGCGAAGGCGACAACATCATCGTCAGCGGCACGCCCGAGAACCGCGCCTATGTCCGCACGCGCGGCCATGTGCTGCGCGGCGAGAACCTGTCCTATGATCTGAACGCCGGTTCGGCGACGGCCGAAGGCCGCGTCGAAGCCATCGCGCCCGATGGCACCGTGGTCTACGCCAGCCGTCTCGAGCTGGATGAAAATCTGGAGACCGGCGTCGCCGTGAATTTCGCCACGCGTCTGGCCAACGGCGCCAGTCTGATGGCCGCAACGGCTGTGCGTCGCAGCGAGAACGTCAGCGAGTTGAACTACGCCCGCTTCACCCCCTGCCCGATCTGCGACGATGGCGGTCCCAAGACGCCGACCATCTCGATCCAGGCGGAGAAGGTGACGCAGGACGAGCAGTTGCGTGCGATCCTGTATCGCAACGCCGTCTTCTATATCGGGCCGGTGCCGGTCTTCTACACGCCCTTCTTCGCCCACCCCGATCCCTCGGTGGAGCGGGCTTCGGGCTTCCTGGTGCCCATCGTCAACTATGACGAGGGTCGCGGCGTTTCCGTCGAAGTTCCCTATCTGCACGTTGTGTCGCCGTCCGAGGACTGGCTGATCAGCCCGCAGATCAACACCAGGGTCGCGCCGCTGCTGAACCTGCAATGGCGGCGACGGTTCGCCAACGGCACAGTCGTGGCGCGCGGCGGCTATACCTACGAGCGCGAGTTCGGCGACTTTGATCGAGACGGCGACGGCGATTTCGAAAGCAACGTCAAGTTCGGCGATCGCGAACACCGCAGCTATCTGTTGTCGCACGGCGAGTTTGATCCGGATGGCCCATGGCGGTTCGGCTTCACGGCCGAGCGCACCTCGGACAAGACGCTTTTCGACCGCTATGACGTGCGCTCTCCGTATCAGGACAACGGCCTCTATTATGGCGACCGCCGTCGTCTGATCAGCCAGATCTACGCGGAACATCAGACCGATCGGTCTTACGTTTCGGTCGCGGCCTTCTCGATCCAGAGCCTGCGTCTGAACCCGGCCTTCGCCGCGACGGACTTCCGCGACGCCAACGGCTTCAAGGTGTTCGAGGACGACGACACCCTGCCCTTCGTCGCCCCGTTGATCGATGCCCGCTGGGAACCGCGCGAACTGATCTTCGGCGGCCGGCTGCGCCTGAAAGGTTCGGCCGTTTCGCTCTACCGCGACGCTTTCGTCGGCGCGCCGATCTTGAATCCGGAGATCGTTCCGCCCGTCACGACAGGTCTGGCCGGCGTCGACAGCCGCCGCATCACGGGCCAGGTGGAATGGCGACGGGCGATCATCCTGCCGGTCGGCATGCGGGTGGAGCCGTTCGTTGATACGCGCGTCGATCTCTATTCCATGTCCGACCTGCCGCCAATGATGGGTGTCGATAGCGACGAGACGGTGAGTCGATCCAGGTTCAGCGCGGGCGTGGACGTCGCCTATCCCCTGATCAAACGCATCGCCGACGCCGACATCATCCTGGAGCCGGTGGGTCAGTTCTCGGTCTCCAACAAGGTCAGCCTGGACCGCCGCATTCCCATCGAGGACTCCCAGGTTCTGGAGTTGGACGAATCGTCGCTGTTCCGCATGGATCGCTTCTCCGGCTACGATCTGCTGGAAGGCGGCGCGCGCGTGACGGCAGGCGGTCGCGCCACGATCCGCTGGGCTGAAGGTCGCAAGGCCAGCCTGTTCGTGGGACGCAGCTATCGTTTCGACCAGCAGGACGACTTCAAGACGTCGATTCCCGATGATCCCGCGCGGCTCTACGACCCCACAGGCCTGGCCTCCGAGACCTCGGATTGGGTGGTCCAGGGCGACTTCTCGCCGTCGGATCGCATACGCAGCTGGTTCCACGCCACGGTGGACGGTTCAGGCGAGGTGCGCCGCGCCGAGGCGGCGCTGGACGGTCGCTGGGGTCAGCGCAATCTGGCCACCGTCAGCTACATTCTGGATCAGTCGAACCCCGTCGACGGGCCCCTGAACCGCAACTATGAATTCGTCCAGCTGGCGGGCCAGCAGTTCGTCTTCCAGAACTGGGGCTTCACCGTCGCCGGCATCGCCGATCTGGACCAGAACGAGATCACGCGATCCGAAGTCGGCGTGCTGTTCGACGACGACTGCTTGCGGTTCGAGCTGGGTTATCGGCGCGACAACACCCGCGCACGGCCCGGCGGCCCGTCGGAAGGCATCTATGTGCGCCTAAACCTCGCCACTTTCGGAGGTTCAGGTTATGGACAGGGCGATATGCGTTGAGCATGACGCTTTACGGGGCGCGACCGCCTGCCGGCCTGGCTGGCGGACCGCTGTGAGGAATCAGGACGACCAATGGGTTTGATGCGTTATTCGACGGGGGCTGCGCTCGCGGCAGTCCTCCTCGCCGGTTCGGCCTATGCCCAGACGGCGCCCGCTCCGGCACAAACCCCCACGCCCGCGCAAGGTCCTGCGGCCGGCGCGCCGAATCCTGCGGCTGAAGAGGCGCCGACGACGGCGCGCGCCGAGCCTCAGTTCGAAATGGCCGACGGCATCGTCGCGACGGTCAACGACAAGATCATCACCGGCTATGACCTGCGTCAGCGCATGCTGATGTTGATCGCCTCGTCCCAGGTCCAGCCGACCGAGCAGAACCTGCCCGCCATTCAGCAGGCCGCCCTGAACGCCCTGATCGAGGATCGCCTCAAAGATCAGGAGATGGCCAAGTTCGAGAGCCTGAAGGTCACGGACGAGGAAATCGACGGCGAGATCGCCGAAATGGCCCGCGCCGCAGGCACGACGCCGCAGGCCTACATGCAGTTCCTGCAACAGGGCGGCATCCAGCCCGCCGCCTTCCGCGACAATCTGCGCACCCAGATCGGCTGGAGCCAGCTGATCCCGGGCCGCTTCAACAGCCGCGCCCGCGCCAGCACCCTTCAGGTCGATCAGGAAGTCCGTCGGCTAAACGAGGCGGCCTCCAAGCCCCAGTTCCTGCTCGGGGAAATCTACATCGACGCCGCCCGCGTCGGCGGCGCGCAGGCAGCCTTGAACGGCGCCCGCCAGCTGGTGCAGCAGATCATCCAGGGCGCGCCGTTCCAGGCCGTCGCTCAGCAGTTCTCCGCCGCCCCCTCGGCCAGCGCCCGCGTCCCAGGCGATGCGGGCTGGGTCGTAAAGGACTCGCTCCAGCCGGCTGTGCAGTCAGTGCTGGAACAGCTCCAGCCGGGCCAGCTGTCCAACCCCATCGTCGTCGATGGCGGCGTCTACATCCTCTACCTCCGCGACAAGCGTGACGGCGCCTCGACCAGCCTGGTTTCGCTGAAACAGGTCATGGTCGAACTGCCTGAAACCGCATCGGAGGCCGATGTCGCGGCCGCGACCGCCAAGCTGGAAGGTCTGCGCAACGGTCTGACGTGCGACAACATCATCTCCCAGGCCCGCGCGACACAGGGCGTCCTTGGCGCTGACCTCGGCGAATCCGATGTCGCCAACCTGGCGCCCCAGTTCCAGCAGTTCGCGCGCACCGGCGAAATCGGCTCGGTCTCGACGCCGATCCGCACCCCGCTGGGCCTGCACCTGGTCGCCGTCTGCGGTCGTCGCGTCGGCGGGCCGGAAGCGCCGAACCGTCAGCAGGTCGAAAACCGTCTGCGCGCCCAGAACCTGGCCGTGCTGGAGCGCCGCTATCTGCGCGACCTGCGCAGCGACGCCCTGATCGAGTTCAAATGAGCCCAGCGGTCGCGCCTCTGGTTCTGACGCTGGGCGAACCCGCCGGCGTCGGGCCGGAGATCGTGGCCGCCGCCTGGACGGCGTTGCGCGCTCAGCAGATGGCCTTCGCCGTCATTGGCGACGCGGCGCTAATGCGCTTGCAAGGCGTTGCTGTGGCCGAGGTCGGGGCTCCCGGCGACGCCAGTAGCCTATTCGGCTCCGCCCTTCCTGTCATCCATCGCCCCCTCCCCGCGCCGGTCTTGGTCGGGTCGCCCGATCCGGCCAATGCCTCGGCCGTGGCGGACGGCATCGAGGAGGCGGTCAGCTTCGCCCTGTCCGGCGAGGCGTCCGGCGTCGTCACCGCCCCGATCGCCAAGGCGCCGATGTACGCCTCGGGCTTTCGCTTTCCCGGCCATACCGAGTTCATCGCCGAACTGACGGCCGATGCGCCATACGCGGGTACGCGCGGCCCGGTGATGATGCTGACGGCGCAAGACCTGCGCGCCTGCCTCGTCACAATCCACGTTGCTCTGGACCAGGTGCCCGAACTGGTCACGGCCGAACGTGTCGCCCGCACCGCCCGCGTCGTCCATGAAAGCCTGAAACGCGATTTCGCCATCGCTCGCCCGCGCCTGTCCATGGCCGCCCTAAACCCCCATGCGGGCGAAGGTGGCGCCCTGGGCCTTCAGGAACGCGACATCCTGATCCCCGTCGCCGAACAGCTTCGCGCCGAGGGGATCGACATCACCGACCCCAGACCGGCCGACACGATGTTCCATGATGGGGCGCGCGCGACCTATGACGCGGCCATCTGCATGTATCACGACCAGGCCCTGATCCCGGTAAAGACGCTGGACTTCTGGGGCGGGGTCAATGTCTCCCTCGGCCTGCCGATCATCCGCACCTCGCCCGATCACGGCACCGGCTTCGACATCGCCGGCAAGGGCGTCGCACGTCCGGACAGCCTGATCGCCGCCATTCGCCTGGCATCGGAGATGGCGGCGGCCCGCGCCGCGCGCTAACAGGGCGTGTGACCGACCTTCCTTCCCTCCGCGAAACCCTCGACGCCCACGGCCTTTCGGCCAAGAAGAGCTTCGGCCAGCATTTCCTGCTGGACCTGAATGTCACCCGCAAGATCGTGCGTCTGGCCGGTCCGTTTGAGGGCCGCGCCGTGATCGAGGTCGGTCCAGGTCCCGGCGGCCTGACCCGCGCCCTGCTGGAATCCGACGCCGGCCCCGTGGTCCTGGTGGAAAAGGATCCGCGCTTCATTCCCTTGCTGACCGAACTGGACGACGGCTCGGGCCGCCTGACCATCATCGAGGCCGATGCGCTGAAGGTGAAGGAGGCGGATCTGGTCTCCGGCCCGACCCATCTGGTGTCCAACCTGCCCTACAATGTCGGCACTCCTCTGCTGATCAAATGGCTGACCGGCCCCTGGCTGCCTCACAGCCTGACACTGATGTTCCAGAAGGAGGTGGCCGAGCGCGTCGCCGCAGGCGCAGGCGAGGACGCCTACGGCCGTCTGGCCGTCATCGCCCAGGCCGTCTGCACCGCCCGCATCGTCATGCATCTGCCCGCCGCCGCCTTCACCCCGCCGCCCAAGGTGGCCTCGGCCGTCGTCCATCTGGTTCCGCTGGATGAGCGGCCGTCGCCGGAACGCCTGAAGAAGCTGGAACGCGTCACCGCCGCCGCCTTCGGCCAGCGCCGCAAAATGCTGCGGTCCAGTCTGAAACAGCTGGGCGGCGCCGCCCTGTGCGAGGCCGCTGGCATTGAGCCCGACGCCCGCGCCGAAACCATCGATGTCGCGAGCTTCCTGCGACTGGCGGATGCCCTTCAATGACCGTCGAACCGTTCCGCGCCATCTCCGTCAGCCGCCTTGCTCATCAGCTCAAGAGCGAAGGCCGCTCGATCATCCATATGGAGTTCGGCCAACCCTCCACAGGCGCGCCCGCCGCCGCGATTGCGCGAGCGCATCAGGTGCTGGACGCCGACGCCATGGGCTATTGGGAAAGTCCCGATCTGCGCGGCCGCATCGCGCGCCTGTACGACGAGCGGTACGGCGTCGCCGTCGATCCCAACCGCATCCTGCTGACCTGCGGCGCCTCCCCGGCCCTGGTTCTGGCGCTCAGCACTCTGTTCAAGCCCGGCGACCGGATCGCCCTGGCCCGGCCCGGTTACGTCGCTTATCGCAACACCCTGCGGGCCCTGCATCTTGAGCCGGTCGAAATCGCCTGCGGTCCCGACAACCGATTCCAGCTCACCGCCGCCCAACTCCAAGGGCTGGATCCCGCCCCCGCCGGCGTCATCATCGCCAGCCCGGCCAATCCGACCGGCACCATCATTCCGGACGCCGAGCTGGCCGCCATCGCCGAGGTCTGCCGCGCGCGCAACATCGCCATTGTCTCGGACGAGATCTACCACGGCCTCAGCTACGTCGGCCCGACGCCCTCGATGCTGCAGTTTGCGCCCGACGCCGTGGTCATCAACAGCTTCTCAAAATACTGGAGTATGGCGGGCTGGCGCCTCGGCTGGCTGCTGGTCCCGGGAACGCGAATCGACGCCGCCCGCGCCTATATCGGCAACATGTTCCTGACGCCCCCCAGCCTCAGCCAGCACGCCGGTCTGGTCGCCATGGACGCGATCGATGAGCTGGAAGGCCATATCCAGACCTACGCCCGCAACCGCCAGCTCATGCTGGAGGCCTTGCCAGCGCTCGGTCTGCGCAAGATCGCGCCCCCCGACGGCGCCTTCTACATCTGGGCCGACATCGGCCATCTGACGAACGACAGCGTGGCCTTCTGCGAGCAATTGCTGCGCGACACCGGCGTCGCCACCGCGCCCGGCGTCGACTTTGATCCTGTCGAAGGCCACCACTTCATCCGCTTCAGCTTCGCCGTCTCGACCCCCGAGATCGAAGACGCCTTGAGCCGCCTGCGTCCCTGGTTCGCGGCCCTGGCTTAAGCCGCCTTCGCCGGCGCCGCCGTCGATGTCGCCCGGTGCAAGGCGTCGTAGAGCTTCTTCGGCTCCAGCGGCTTGGCCAACCAGTCCGTCATACCGGCCGCATAGCAGGCCTGCACCTGTTCGGCTTCCGTGCCCGCGCTGAACCCGATAACAGGGACGTCCGCATTGGGCCCGTCCGACGCACGCAAGCGCCGTGTCGTCTCGTTGCCGTCGATGCCCGGCATATTCACATCCATCAGCACCACATCGAACGCCTTCTCCGACAGCAGCGCCAGCGCCAGATGGCCGTCCGAGGCCGTGGTCAGATCGACATCCAGCGGTTGAAGCACGAGCGAGATCGTGCGGCGGTTGATCTCGTGATCGTCCACGGCCAGGACACGAAGCCGCCTGGCCAGAACGGGCGCCGCCGTCTCCTGCCCGTCCAAAGCCTGCGTCGGCTGACCTGCCGGCAGATCGACACATAGGGTGAAGGCCGCGCCCTGCCCCGGCGTGCTCTCGACCGTCAGGTCGCCGCCCATCAACCGCGCCAGTTCCCGACTGACGGTCAGGCCCAAGCCCGTCCCGCCATAGGTGCGCGCCACCTCGGCAGACCCCTGCGCGAAGGGTGTGAACAGCCGGTTCATCGCGTCTGGCGCAATGCCGGCGCCCTGGTCGATGACGGTCAGGGTCAGACAGTGCTTCCCGTCGCCACGCGGCGCCGACGCTTCAAGACGGATCGCGCCCGACGGGGTGAACTTGATCGCATTGGACACCAGGTTGTTGATGATCTGGCGCAGACGATAGGGATCCCCGCGCAGCCACACCGCCTCGCTGCCCACGCCCGACATGTCCAGCGTCAGTCCCTTGTCCGCGGCCGGCGCCGCCCAGAACCGCACCGTATCGCGCATCAAATCGCCCAGCTCGAAGTCGCGGCTTTCCATCGCCATCGCCCCGGCCTCCATCTTGGAGTGGTCCAGCAGATCGTTCAGCATGCCGGTCATCAATCGTCCGGCGTCGATGATCAGGTCGGCCGTCTCCTGGCGGTGCTCCGGCGACTTGCCATCACGAATGACATGGGCGCCGGCCAGGATGGCGCTGACGGGCGTGCGCAGTTCGTGGCTGACGATCGCCGCCATCGCCGCACGATCGGCCATGGCCGCCTGCGCCTGCTCCAGCCGCGTTTCCGCTTCCGCCCGGGATTTCACCTCGGCTTCGCGTGATCCGTGCACGCGCCAATAGATGTTCAGCACCATGCCGACGAACAGGATGGCGGACAGGGTCATGACCACGACCCCGCGCGTATCGCCCTGGATCACCTTGATAGCCGGCATCAAGGCCAGCGCCGCCAGATAAGGGCTGCCGCCGATGAAGAAGATCCGACGCGAGGCGATGCCGGACGCGACATTGGTCAATAGCCCGCCCGCCATCGTCAGGGCGGCGAGCGTCACCAGCGCTGGATGGTTGGTGGACCAGACCATCAGGGCCATCGCGGCATAGGTCATCGCCATCACGGTGGTGGACGCCAGTGCGACGAACACGGACAGCGGGCTCTGCGACGCTTCGGCGCGTCTGAACGGCGCCATAGCCCACAGTTCGAACGCCTGAACCAGAACCGCGACCGCCAGCCACAGCGGGACCCATCGCAGCATTCCAGCTTCGTTCATGGCCCAACCGACCAAGGCGGCCAGCAAAAGCCTGACCGGGACCTGCCTGACCCTCTCCTTGGCGCTGCCGGCCAGGAGAGGCGCGATCGAATGAAGAAAGCCCATGATACCCCCGTTCACCGCCTGACGTTAGGTCAAGAGGGCGAACAGGACGTAAACCTGAGCCGTTGGGCAGCTACGGGACATTCCCTATGGCCGCGTTTACCGTCCGAAATCTTCTGGGCGGCAGAACAGCATCAGTAGCGTAGTGTTGAGTACCCCACAGCGCCGCAGGTCCCCACGGCCTGTGGCGCTGTTTTTTCAGACGGCTTCGTTCAGAAGGGCGGCCTTGTAGTCGCCAACCCACAGGTTCCTGAACCGGCGCGAACGCTCGGCGTGATAGATGTGGGCCAGTTCAGCATACGATCGGTCGAAGTCCTCGTTCACCAGCACATAGTCAAAGGCGTCGCAGTGTTCGATTTCGCCCTTGGCGTTGGCCACACGTCGCTCGATCACGTCGTCGGCGTCCTGTGAGCGGGTGACGAGACGGCGACGCAGCTCTTCCAGGCTAGGCGGCAGGATGAAGACGCGCACGGCGTCCTCGGGGCATTTCTCGGCCACGTCGCGCGCGCCCTGCCAGTCGATGTCGAACAGCACGTCGCGCCCCTCGGCCAGCGCCTTGTCCACCGGCCCGCGCGGGCTGCCGTAGCGATTGCCGTGGACGTCCGCCCATTCCAGGAAGGCGTCCTCGTCAATCAGGCGCTGAAACTCGTCATGGCCGACGAAGTTGTAGTCGCGCCCATGCACCTCGCCCGGCCGGATGCCGCGCGTGGTCATTGAGACCGACAGCTCCAGCCCGCCATGATCGGCCATCAACCGGCGGCACAGCGAGGTCTTGCCGGCGCCCGACGGGCTGGCGACGATCAGGAGGACGCCCCGGCGGGGGCTGCGTTCATTCGACATTCTGGACCTGCTCACGCAACTGTTCGATGACGGCCTTGAGCTCCAGGCCGATTCCGGTGAGCGCGGTCGTAGCGGATTTCGAGCACAGCGTGTTGGCCTCACGCATGAATTCTTGCATCAGGAAGTCGAGTTTCCTGCCGGCGGGCGCCGAGGCCACAAGCTGACGCGCCGAGGCGACATGGGCGGTCAGCCGATCCAGCTCCTCGCGCACGTCGGCCTTGGTCGCAAGGGCGGCCGCTTCCAGGAATATCCGATCCTCAAGCCCCGGCGCATCGGGCGCCAGTTCGGAAATTCGGCGGGTGAAGCGGTCGCGAATAGCCTCGACCTGCGCGGCCGCCTCGCCTTCCGCCTGGGCGACCAGCGCCTCGATCCGAGCGATGAATTCGTCCAGCACCGGTGTCAGTTGCGCGCCCTCGTTCTGGCGTGACGCCTTCAGCGCATCCAGCGCCTCTTCGACCGTGCGGGTCATGGCCGCCTCGACCGCCGTCCGCGCCTCGGGATCGTCCGCCTCTTCGGGCGCCTCGATCACGCCGCGCAGGGCCAGCAGGCCGTCGGCGGACGGCGGCGTTGCGCCGTCCTCGGCCAGTTCGTTCGCCAGCGTCAGATAGCGCGCCAGCACGGCGGCGTTGATCGTGACCGCCGCCTCGCCGGCTTCGGCTCGCTTGGCCTGAACGCCGATGGTCACCTGGCCCCGCGCGAACCGCGCCTGGCCCGCCGCCTTGGCCGCGCGCTCCAAACCGTCGAAACCGTTTGGTCCACGGAACCGGACCTCCAGATTGCGCCCGTTGACCGAGCGCGCCTCGACCGACCAGGTCCAGCCTTCGCCGGCCCCGTCGGCCCGGCCGAAGCCGGTCATGCCAGATAGCGTGCTCATCGAGGCCCCTGCGTCGCGCCGGCCGGAAGGGTGATCGTCGCCTGACCGTTCTCGACAGATGCGGCGGCCGGTTCGGTCGTCATCGGCGCCGCACTGGTTCCCGGCGTGGCGGGCAGCGTCGCTTCCGGCGGCAAACCCGCCTTCTGGCGCTCGATCTGACGCCACCGCGCGACGTTCTGCAGATGCTCGTCATAGGTCAAGGCGAAGGCGTGTCCGCCGGACCCATCCGCCACGAAGAACAGGGCCGGGTCCGCCGGCGGATTTAACACGGCCTTGACCGCCTCCTTGCCCGGATTGGCGATCGGCGTCGGCGGCAGCCCGTTGATCTGGTAAGTATTCCACGGCGTCGGGGCCAGCAGTTCCGAGCGCCGAATGCCGCGCCCCAAAGGCCTTCCCTTGGTCACGCCGTAAACGATAGTCGGATCGCTCTCCAACCGCATCCCCGCCCGCAGACGATTGGAGAACACAGCCGCCACGCGGGGCCGCTCTGCCGCCAGCGCGGTCTCCTTCTCCACGATAGAGGCCAGGATCACCGCCTCCTCCGGCGTGCGCGCCACGGTCGCGGGTGATCTCTGGCTCCACAACAGGCGCAGGTTCTCGGTCGACGCGCGCTGCATCCGGTCGACGACCGACTGGCGCGTGTCGCCGCGCGAAACCTCATAGGTATCAGGCCACAGGCTGCCTTCGTCGGGCGTTTCGGCGACCGTCCCGGTCAGGACGGCCTCCTTGTTCAGAATGTCCACCGCCTGCAACGACGACCAACCCTCAGGCAGGGTCACGAAGTGGCGCACCACGCGCCCCTCGACCAATAGGTTCAGCACCCCGGCCAGCGACGTGCCCGACGGCACCTCGTATTCGCCGGCCCTCAACCGCCGATCCGCGCCCGTCAGGGTCGCCGCCGCACGGAACAGGTCCGTCGAACGGATCACACCCGCGGCCTTCATCCGCGCGGCGATGGCCGAGACGCCCGATCCGCTGGGCAGGGTGACGACCGTCGTCTGACCCTGCCGTGCTGATGGGCCCGGCGCATAATAGACCGCCCAGACGGCGATCAGCGCCACCAGCAGAAACAGGCCGAAGGTCGCGGACGCGGTCAGCAGCGAGACTGTAAACCCTGACCGCCCGCTGGATTTCTCGACCCGCCCGCGCCCGAACATCTCAGTCGACCTTCTTGAAAATCACCGAGGCGTTGGTGCCTCCGAAGCCGAAGCTGTTGGACATGGCTACGTCGATCTTCATCGGCTTGGCGGTGTTGGGGACCAGATCGATGGGCGTCTCCATCTCGGGATCGTCCAGATTGATCGTCGGCGGCGCGATTTGATCGCGGATCGCCAGCACGCAGAAGGCCGCCTCGATGGCCCCGGCGGCGCCCAGGAGGTGTCCGGTCATCGACTTGGTCGAGGAAACGGTCAGGTTCTGCGCATGATCGCCGACCAACCCCTCGATCCCCTTCAGCTCGATCCAGTCGGCCATGGTCGAGGTGCCGTGGGCATTCACGTAGTCCAGGTCCGACGGCTGCAGACCGGCCCGCTTCAGCGCCGCCTTCATGGCCCGCACCCCGCCTTCGCCGTCCTCGGACGGAGCGGTGATGTGATAGGCGTCGCCGCTCATGCCGTAGCCCACGACCTCGGCATAGATTTTGGCTCCGCGAGCCTTGGCGTGTTCGTATTCTTCCAGCACCAGGATGCCGGCGCCCTCGCCCATGACGAAGCCCGCATGGCCCCGATCATAGGGGCGCGACGCCTTCTCGGGCGTGTCATTATAGGCGGTGCACAGCGCCTTGCAGGCCAGGAAGCCCGCGATGCCGATCGGCACGACCGAGCTTTCCGCCCCGCCCGCCACCATCACGTCCGCGTCGTCCAGCGCGATCATTCTCGCCGCGTCGCCGATGGCGTGGGCGCCGGTGGCGCAGGCGGTGACGGCCGCATGGTTCGGCCCCTTCAGACCGTGACGGATCGAAATCTGGCCGCCGGCGAGGTTGATCAGGGCGCTGGGGATGAAGAAGGGGCTGACGCGACGCACGCCCTGTTCCTTCAGGACGATGGCCGTATCGGCGATGGGGCCCAGGCCGCCGATGCCCGAGCCGACCATCACGCCGGTGCGCTCCTTGTCTTCGTCCGTCTCCGGCTTCCAGTTGGCGTCAGCCAAGGCCTCATCCGCCGCCGCGATGGCATAGAGGATGAAGTCGTCGACGCGCTTCCGGTCCTTGGCGGACATGATCTTCTCGGGGTCGAAGTCGCCTTCGCCGCCTCCGCCGCGTCCATCCACGCTCGGCACTTCGCCGGCGATGGTGCAGCCGTAACCGGTAGTGTCGAACGACGTGATCGGGCCGATGCCCGAGCGTCCCTCGACGATGCCCTTCCAGCTTTTCTCGACGCCCCAACCCAGGGGGGTCAGCAGACCGATGCCCGTAACGACGACGCGGCGCATGGTGCGTGCTCCTTCAAATCCATCCGTCCTGGGAATCACATGGGGATTCGCGAGGGTCAGAAACAGTAAAGGCCGCCGGGCGTCTCCGCTAGGAGCGCCGGGCGGCCCTGTGAACCGTCAGCCTGTTCGGCCGATTCGGCGACTGAGATCAGCCGGCCGACTTTTCGTCGATGAACTTGACCGCATCGCCGACCGTCTGAATGTGCTCAGCGGCGTCATCCGGGATCTCGATGTCGAATTCTTCTTCGAAGGCCATCACCAGCTCGACGTTGTCGAGCGAGTCGGCGCCCAGGTCGTCGATGAAGCTGGCCTTTTCGGTGACCTTGTCCGGATCGGCGTCCAGATGGTCGATGACGATCTTGCGAACGCGCTCGAGGGTGTCGGACATGAGTGTCTCTCTGCCTGTTTGAAATCGCCGTAGAGGCGGGGGTAGCTCAGAAATCGCCGTCTCACGGCAGCGTTGGCGACGCAAGCCCGAAAACCCGAACCGCCGACGCATTCAACCCTTTAGCACAGGCTTTCGGGCTGGAAATAGTCTGTTGCGCGACGTGATAAGGGCCGTAGCCGTTAAATCATCGCCATGCCGCCGTTCACGTGCAGGGTCTGGCCCGTCACATAGGCGGCTTCGTCCGACGACAGATAGACGGCGGCGGCGGCGATCTCGTCGCCCGAACCCAGCCGGCCCGCCGGAATCTTGGTCAGAATGGTCTCACGCTGCTGGTCGTTCAGCACGTCGGTCATCGGCGAGGCGATGAAGCCTGGCGCGATGCAGTTGACGGTGATGCCGCGCGAGCCGACCTCCTGCGCCAGCGACTTGGAAAAGCCGATCATCCCGGCCTTGGACGCCGAATAGTTGGTTTGACCCGGATTGCCGGTCACGCCGACCACCGAGGTGACGCCGATGATTCGACCTGAACGGCGCTTCATCATCCCCTTCACCGCCGCGCGGGTCAGGCGGAAATAGCTTTCCAGGTTGACTGTCAGGACCGACTGGAAATCCTCGTCCTTCATCCGCATCAGCAGGCCGTCCTTGGTGATGCCGGCGTTGGCGACCAGGATGTCCAGGGCTGAGCCCGCCGCCGTCTCGGCCGCCGCAACCAGATTGTCGACCGATTCCGGATCCGACAGGTTCGCGGTGGCGAAATGCGCCCGCTCCCCCAGCTCCTTGGCCAGATCCGCCAGCACCGCCTCGCGCGTGCCCGACAGCACCACGGTCGCGCCCTGGGCATGCAACGCCCGCGCCACCGCCCCGCCGATCCCGCCCGTCGCGCCGGTCACCAGCGCAGTCTTGCCTGCAAGATTGAACATCTGTTCCCTCTATTCCTTCCGTCATCCTCGGGCTGGACCCGAGGATCTGGCGCCGTGCAGCGCCGATGTCGATGATGGCGTTAAAAGCCGAAGTGCGGACGGTCCGATCCTCGGGTCAAGCCCGAGGATGACGACCTGGGGGCTTCACACCGATTTCGCGAACGCTTCCAGCTCTTCCGGCGTGTTCAGCGGCAGGGCCTCGGCGTCAGGCGCAATCCGCTTGGCCATGCCGGTCAGCACCTTGCCGGAACCAACCTCGACGAAGCGGGTCACGCCGCCTTCCGTGGCCATCCACTCCATGCTCTCGCGCCAGCGAACCCGGCCCGTGACCTGCTCCACCAGCAGCCGGCGGATCACCTCAGGATCGCGCTCCGGCCGCGCCAGCACATTGGCCACCACGGGAACCGCTGGCGCCAGAATGGTCGCCGAGGCCAACGCCGCCGCCATCTCGTCCGCCGCCGGCTGCATCAGCGGGCAGTGGAAGGGCGCCGAAACGTTCAGCGGGATCGCCCGCGCGCCTAGTTCCTTGGCCTTCTCGATCGCCCGATCCACGGCGGCCTTCTCGCCTGAGATGACGATATTGCCGTTGTTGTTGTCATTGGCGACCACGCAGACGCCGATTTCCGAACCGGCCGCCGCCGCTGCTTCCGCCAGCGCCAGATCCGTCTTGGGTCCGATCAGCGAGGCCATCGCCCCCTGCCCCACCGGAACCGCGCGCTGCATGGCCTGGCCGCGCAGCTTCAGCAGCCGCGCCGTATCCGACAGCGAGATCGCCCCGGCCGCCGCCAGAGCAGAATATTCGCCCAGCGAGTGACCGGCGACATAGGCCGCCGTCGTCACGTCGAAACCGAACTCGACCTTCAGCGCCCGGATCGCCGCCACCGACACCGCCATCAAGGCGGGCTGGGCGTTCTCGGTCAGGGTCAACTGGTCTTCAGGCCCCTCGCGCATCAGCACGGACAGCTTCTGCCCCAGCGCCTCGTCCACCTCGGCGAAGACATCACGCGCGGACTGGAAGGCGTCGGCCAACTGCGCGCCCATGCCGACGGCTTGGCTGCCCTGTCCCGGAAACAGAAGTGCGAGGGTCATCGACCGCTCCCTGAATCATTGATCAAGAGCGCGGACCCGTAAGCCCAGACTTACCCGAGGGCAAGCGAAGGCGATGCGTGCTTTTGCGTCCGACCATTTCCACGACCGCAGGGATGTTGCCTCAAGAGCGCCTAGCGGCGCCCGGATTTTGTGAGCAGTCGATCGCGCGCGGCGTTGACGCGCGTCGCCAGCCCCGCCGTACCGCCCTGGTCGGGGTGGGCGCGAGCCATGGCGCGTTTCCAGGCGGCACGAATCTCCGCCTCGGTCGCGGCTGATCCGACGCCCAGCACGGCGCGGGCGTCCGCTTCACTGATGTGTTCGGATCGGATGATTGGTCGCTGGCGGGACGACCAGGCCAGATAGAGACCAGCCCCGGCCAGCGCCGACGCCATCAGCCACGATCCGCGAAACGCCGCCAGCGCGCCGCCGGCCAGCAGAACCGCGCCCAGCAGGGTCGCGGTCACCCGCCAGTCGGCGCGTCCGCGTCGCTCGGTCTGCCGGCCCAACCGCACCAGCGCCCAGACGGCGATCGCCGCCAGGGCCAGCCAGATCAACCCCATCAGGCGATCAGGCCGCCACGTCCAAAGGGCTGAGAACCTGCTCCAGACCCATGGCCATCATCAGATTGCGCATCTCCTGACGCGCAGCGACGTGGGCCAGGGACACCGCGACAGGCCGGATGTCATTCGACAGGTCGGCCACCGTCAGGCCGAACGGAAACAGCTCGCGATAGATGACCCGGTCACGCAGGCCCGGACCGACGCGGAAGCCGACGCGCTTGGCCAGCTTGGTCATCCGTTCTTCCAGACGCTTGCGGTTGCGGGCCTCGGCGACGGCGAGGCGGTTGGTGACCACCAGCCAGTCGATCGTGGCGTGACGGCCTTGGGCGATGGCGCGTTGCTTACGCGCTTCCCAGACGCTCTCGGAATAGATGGAGGGTTTCAGCAGGTCCAGGGTGACCGGATCAACGTCGCCCAGCAGGTCGAAGTCGACGAAGCTGTCGTTCATCGGCGTCACGATCTGATCGGCGCGAGCATGCGCCGCGTTCGAAACGGCCGTGTCCCCGCCCGGCGTATCGATCAGGATGCAATCCACGCCCTGCGCCGCCGCCTCGTCGAACGCGCGCTCGAACGCGGCGATCTGTTCGGCGACGTCCGACTTGGCCAGGGCCTTGCCGTCGCCCATGTCGGGAATGAACGGCTGGGGCAGATCGTGCCCGTTCGCGGCCAGCCAGGCCAAACGATTGTGGAAGAAGCGCTGCATCGAACGCTGGCGCAGGTCCAGATCGATGATCGCCACCGAGCGCCCGGCGTGCAGCAGGCCGGTCACGATGTGGATGGCCAGGGTAGACTTGCCCGCCCCGCCCTTTTCGTTGCCGAGGACGATCACATGCGGCTGCGTCATTCGAGGGAATCCTCTGTGCCGACCGCGCGACTCAGACTGCGCGGTCCTAGGTTCGGAGAGATTCGGCCTCAACAGGCCAAACGTCAACGGAACCTTAACGCAGACCTGTGGACGGCGAACTGGGGTCGGTCAGCTGTTGCGTGCGCACCAGGCGTCGGCGACAGCGGCGGAGCGGCATACCGCAGCGGCGGTTTCAGTGGATACCGGCCCTACTTTTAGCCGCGTCAGTCGACGGCCATTGACCTCGACCTCCTGATAGATCGGCGACAACCCCGACAGGTCTGATGTCGTCTTGACCCGATCCCAGGCCTGGCGAGCGCCGGCCGCACTGGAATAGGCGCCCAGTTGGATCGTTCGCCCGGGCTCCGGCGCCGCCGTGAGGCTGGCGGGACGCAACACAGGCGCCTGAACCCGCGAGACCGCTCCATCCGCCACGGCTTTCACGACCGCCGGCGAGGCAGCCCGGACCACCGCGTCGCGCAAGCCTGCATCGTCACCGACGGGGCGAAGGCCCGCCTGAACGTCGCGGGCGTCCCACATGGCGTGGGGATCCATGACGGCCACCTTGACCGGCGTGAAGCGCACAGCCCTCAATCCGGCCTTTTCAGCAACGTCATGCCGGGTTTCGCGATCACCGGCCGAGAGTGGAATGTCGATCGACGCGACGTTCTCGGCCATCGCGCTGAAACGATGTGGATCGCTATCCACCGCCCCGCAGCCGGAGACGGCGAGGCTGCTGGCGAAGGCCAGGGCGATCAGAACTGGACGGGTCGCTTCTGCTGGCGTCATAAGCACGACCCTAGAGCCCAGACTTTGCGGTCTGGTGCATCAACAGGCTTAAGCGGAAAGGTTAATCGCTTCATCATGATAGACGCCGCCCCCCCGTTTGCCCCTTTGGCCGTCGTCCGCACCGTCGCCGACCTGCGCACGATCGTCCGCGACTGGAAACGTCAAGGCCTGAGCGTCGGCATGGTTCCGACGATGGGCGCCCTGCATGAAGGCCACCTGACCCTGGTACGCGAGGCCGCGCGCCGCGCCGACCGCGTCGTCGCCTCCAACTTCGTCAATCCGACCCAGTTCGCGGCGCATGAGGATCTGGGCAAATATCCCCGCCAGCAGGAGGAGGACGCCCGCCTGCTGGCCGGCGCCGGCTGCCATCTGATGTTCGCGCCCTCAGCCAACGAGATGTATCCGGAAGGCTTTGCAACCAGCGTCGCCGTCGCCGGCCCCGCGCTAGGTCTCGAGGGCGATTTCCGGCCGCAGATGTTCGGCGGGGTCGCCCTGGTCGTCACCAAGCTGTTCAACCAAGTTCAGCCTGATGTCGCGGTCTTTGGCGAGAAGGACTACCAACAGCTGATGGTCGTTCGTCGGTTCGTGCGCGATCTGGACCTGCCCGTCGAGATCGTCGGGGCGCCGACGGAGCGGGATGGCTGGGGCCTGGCTCTGTCGTCACGCAACGCCTACCTGTCAGAGAAAGAGCTTGAGACCGCCCGCCGGCTGAACGGCATTCTGGCGGAGGCCGGCGTCCAGGCTTCCAGCGGCCGCCCCCTGCCCGGCGTCGAACGTGAAGCCTATGCCGCCCTTGTGAAAGCCGGGTTTGATCGCGTCGATTACGTCGCCATCCGCCACGCCGAGGACCTGACGCCGTTCCGCAACGACATCGTCGACGCCCCCGCCCGCATCCTGGCCGCCGCCTGGCTGGGCAAGACGCGCCTGATCGACAATATGGCCGTCTGAACAGAAGGGCCGCATCCGTTTGTGGACATAGGGCGGCGAATTGCACGTGTAAAAAGTAGTGCAATGGCGTGCAATTGACGGAACGGATCCTTGTTTTCGTTCAAGAAAACAACAGCACCCGAATTGCACAGTGCAACGAAGTGCAATCCGGGCCTGAAAGTTGGACCGGGGAAATTGTCCAAGCCTAACAAGCCCAAGTCTTGTCGAGGGATGGCGATGTCAAAGACCGAGCCGGCATCATAATGGCGTTTGACGTCGGACTCAGGACAAAGCCGATCCCCGCCCTTCAAGCCGCTGAAAAGATGCTGTTTCGCCCAGGCGAAAAGGATGGCTGGCGGCCGCGACATAGCAGCCGCCAGTCCGGAACCGGCATTCCTCAAATACTGACCGATCTAACCGATCGCGCCGACGCAGCCCTCGGCGTCGCCCGGCGCCAGATCGGCGTCGGTCAGGGCGATGGTCCAGCCGTGATGCGTGTTCAGACCCCAGCGCCGCGCGCCGCCGCCGTCGCCCGCGTCCCCACCAGCAGTGACCACCACGCGTCGGCCCTTGGGCAGAGCCGGCGGATCGATCTTGCCCACGGCCAGAGACGTCGGCGTCTCGCCGCCGTAACCGTCGAACACGCTCAGCATCGACCATTCGCGACGCAGGCCCATCCACCAGGCGTCCTCGGTATTGATCGCCAGCACGGCGATCCCGTGGCCTTCGGCGGCGAAGGCCAGGGCTTTTTGCGGATCGCGCACCATCTTGATGTCGGCGGCGGCCCCGAAACGCAGGCGCGCGCCGTCATAGGCGCGGGTCGGTTCGATGGGAGCCCAGACCTGGACCTGAAGCCGGCCCTGGCGCGCCAAGCCCCAGCCGACAATCTCGCGCCACAGATGTTCAACCGCCTCGGCGTTCTCGGGCTTGGCCTGCTTCAACATGCGCGAGAGGACGGTCTGCTCGCGGTCGGGACGCAGCTTGGTGTGCGGTCCCGTGGGGGCATCCTTGGCGCGGCCGACGGTGGCGGCGATGGCCAGGCGTTGCTCGAACAGAGCCAGGATCTGGTCGTCGATGCCGTCGATCTCGGCGCGCAGGGCGGCCAGCGCCTGCTGTTCGGGGGTCAGGTCGGCCATGTCAGGCCAGACTTGCAGAAGGTTGGAATGGGGCATGGAAAAGGGCTTTCGGCATTCTGAGATTCGATATGTGCAGGGGCGAACAGCCGCTCTGGTCCAGAGCGGTCGCCGGTGAAGCAGTCAGGGACGGAGTGCGCCCGACGCCTCAGCCGGCGTATCGAAAGCCGTAAAAGCCGTAGCCGAAATAGAGGCCGGAAACCGCGCGCGAACGGTCGAAAGAAACAGAAAGAGCGCGCAGGCGGGACATGGTCCGGTTCCGGTTTATGCGGATCGTGTTGCGATCCGTGGGTGTCTTAAGGACGCAAAGACCGTGCGCCGTCAAGCCTCAGGCAAGCTCAACAGGACAAAACGCGTCTGATTATCGCCGGAATCCTGCAAGTCGTTGCGCAGGATCGACAGACCATAGACTTCGGCGGCGCCGACGGGAGCGATGGCCGCCCGCGTCGGATCGCCTGCGTCAGCGACATCGCGCGCCGCACCGGCCGTGTCGAAATGCTCGACCACCTTCACATGCAGCGCCTTCAGCGTCCGCTCGCATTGAGCCAGGGCGATGGGATGGCTTTCGACCGAGCGGATGTCGGCCAGCCGCGCGCCGGGCACGGCCATCAATGCATGGCGGATGGGCCGCCACACCTCGGCGGTCGGGTCGAAGCCCAGCCCCCCCACCAAAGTCGCCGCAGGCTCGACCACGCCGATGGTCGAGTTCTCGACCGGGATCAGGGCGCAGCCGCAGTCGCCGGACTTCAAGGCGTCGATGGCGCTCTCGAAGGTCTCGAAGGCCACAGCCTCGTCCCAAGGGCGCAGGGCAAGACAGGCTTCATGGCTGAACGATCCGGGCGCGCCCTGATAGGCGACCCGGCCGGGCTTTTCCTCAGTTGGAGCCGCTACTTGCATCGATCACTCCCTCGGTCTCGGATCGATCTGGCGCTGCCTCGGTGGCGTCACCATGACCGGATCGGCCCGCATTTGGGGCGCTGACGACGGCTAGGCCGCCGCCGATTGCGCCACCCTCCCGGCCTTCAGCCGCTCCGCGACCAGGAAGGCCAGCTCCAGCGCCTGGTCAGCGTTCAGGCGCGGGTCGCAGTGGGTGTGATAGCGATTGGACAAGTCATCCTCGGTCACCGCCTGAGCGCCGCCGATGCATTCGGTGACGTTCTGGCCGGTCATTTCCAGATGGACGCCGCCGGGGTGGACGCCTTCGGCCTCAGCCACATCGATGAAGGTCCGGACTTCGCCCAAGATGCGATCGAACGGTCGGGTCTTGTAGCCGTTGCCGGCCTTCAGCGTGTTGCCGTGCATCGGGTCGATGGACCAGATCACCTTGCGGCCCGAGGCCTTCACTTCGCGCATCAGCCTGGGCAGGCGCTCGCCCACCTTGTCGTGACCGAAGCGTCCGATCAGCGTCAGACGACCGGAGACATTGTCGGGGTTCAGGGCGTCGATCAGCGGCAGCAGGTCGTCGGCGGTCATGGTCGGCCCGCACTTCACGCCGATGGGGTTCTTGATCCCCTTCATGAACTCGACGTGGGCGCCGTCCAGCTGACGCGTGCGCTCGCCGATCCACAGCATGTGGGCCGAGGTGTCGAACCATTCACCCGAACCGCCGTCCAGACGCGTCAGGGCGCTTTCGACGTTCAGCAGCAGGGCCTCGTGACTGGTGAAGACCTCGACCCGACTGAGGTCCGGATGAGTCTCGGGCGTGACGCCGACCGCCTCCATGAAGGCCAGGGCCTCGGTGATCTTGTCGGCCAGCTCGCGGTACTGGGCGCCGGCGGCGTTGTCTCCGGCGAAGCCCAGGGTCCAGCGATGGATGTTGTACAGGTCGGCATAGCCGCCGCCGGCGAAGGCGCGCAGCAGGTTCAGGGTCGAGGCCGACTGGTTATAGGCGCGGATCAGACGCTGCGGATCGGGCGCGCGCTCCTCTGGCGTGAAGCCCATGCCGTTGATGATGTCGCCGCGATAGCTGGGCAGTTCGACGCCGTCGATCTCCTCCAGCGGCGACGAGCGGGGCTTGGCGAACTGGCCGGCGATCCGCCCTACCTTCACCACCGGCTTGCGCCCAGCGAACGTCAGGACGACCGCCATCTGCAGGATCAGGCGGAAGGTGTCGCGGATATTGTCTGTCGAGAACTCCTTGAAGCTCTCGGCGCAGTCGCCGCCCTGAAGCAGGAAGGCGTCACCCCGCTCAACCTGCGCCAGCTTCGACGTCAGGCGCCGCGCTTCGCCGGCGAAGACCAGCGGCGGCAAGGCGCGCAACTCGTCTTCCACCCGAGCGAGGGCGGCGGGATCCGGATAGTCCGCCGGCATATGCAGGGCGGTCTTGGTTCTCCAGCTTTCGGGGGTCCAGCGTGTCATCGCGCAAGAATAGGACTTCGCGCCTATTCAAACAACGAAAAGCCAGGAGGATTTTGCCGCGAAATGTCAGTCTTCCGAAGAAGGCGACTTTTCCGCCGCAGCTTCAGCCTTGCGTTCGGCCTTCGCCGCCGCCTTCTCGGCCGCCTTCAGCGCTGCGGCGCGCTCACGTTCCTGACGCTCAAAGCTGTAGTTGGGTTTGCGAGCCATCGGCGTCCTCGTCTCAAATCTTGATCTTGCGGTGAAGGTGGCGATGCATGGGGCCGGACGCAATCGCCAAATCCAGCACCATGCAAAAGCGGCTCACAGCAGCCTCTCCTTGCGCGTCAGAATCTTGGCGGCGGCGTCGAAGGCGATGAACAGGCGGGCTAGAAGGGTCATGGGCTTTGAACGCTTGGCCCCATTCGATGTTCAGTCCCGCGAACCTTCGTCGCACCCAGCAGGCAGGCGCCCATGTCGACCCAACCCATCCTCCTTGGCGGTGTCGAAGCCGGCGGCACCAAGTTCATCTGCGGCGTCGCCGCCGCCGACGGCGTGATCATCGACCAGATCCGTATACCCACGACGTCGCCCGACGAGACGCTGGATGCGGTCGCGGCCTTCTTCGTCGACGCCCAGTCGAGGCACGGCCGGCTTTCTGCACTGGCGATCGTCAGTTTCGGCCCTTTGTCGTTGAAGCCCGACGCGCCGGATTTCGGCGCCATCACCAGTACGCCCAAGCCCGGCTGGAGCGGCGTCAACCTGTTGGCCCGTCTGGGCCGTTTCCTCGATGTTCCAACGACGCTGGACACCGATGTGAACGGCGCGGCCGTGGGCGAACGCCTCTTCGGCAGCGGGCAAGGACTGGAGAGCTTCTGCTACGTCACGGTCGGCACGGGCGTGGGGGTTGGGGTGATGATCGGGGGCGCGCCGCATGGCGGTGCGAACCATCCCGAAGCCGGTCATATCCGGCTGCCCCGCACCAAGGGCGACGAGACCTTCTCGGGCGTCTGTCCCTTCCACGGCGACTGCCTGGAAGGCCTGGCGAGCGGGCCGGCGCTGCAAGCGCGCTGGGGCGCGGCGGCCGAGACGTTTTCTCACGATCATCCGGCCTGGACGATGGCGGCGGAGTATATCGCCGGTCTATGCACCAACCTGACCTACACGCTGCGGCCGGAGCGAATCATCATCGGCGGCGGCGTAATGCAGCCGCACATGTACGATCTGGTCAGACAGGCTCTGGTGAGACAGCTTGGCGGCTATGACGCGAGCCTGCGGGGTCTGGATATGAAGACCTATATCGCGGCACCGACCGCGGGCGTGTCCGCCGGACTGATCGGCGCATTGGCACTCGCCTACCGTTCCGTCACGGGCGAGTGGCCCAAGGACTGGGCGACGCAAGGCCAGGATCAAATTGGATTGGAGATGGTGGACGCGACAGGGATTGAACCTGTGACCCCCTCGGTGTGAACGAGGTGCTCTCCCGCTGAGCTACGCGTCCTTGCCTTGCGGAGGCGGCGACATAGCCCGGTCGCCGGCCCCGCGCAAGCGCCTGTTTCAGATTCCGGCGGCGCGAACGCCTTCGGGCGTATCGGCTTCCGGGTCGCCCGGCAGCCAGGCGACATGACCGTTGTAGATGTCCTGGTTCAGGATGCCCTCTTCCTTGGCCACCAGCACCGGCACCAGCATCTGGCCGGTCACATTGGTCGCGGTCCGCATCATGTCGATGATCCGGTCGATGGCGACGATATAGCCGATGCCTTCCAGCGGCAGGCCGGCGGTCGACAGGGTCAGGGTCAGCATGACGATGCTGGTCCCCGGCACGCCGGCCGTCCCCAGCGACCCGAGCACCGCCGTCAGGCCGATCAGGATGTACTGCGTCAGCGTCAGATCGATCTTGAAATACTGGGCGATGAAGATCGAGGCGATGGCCGGATAGATAGCCCCGCACCCGTCCATCTTCACATTGGCCCCCAGGGGCACAGCGAAGGCGGCGTAGGCCTGGGGCACGCCCAGCCGCTCGACCGTCTGGCGAAGGGTGATGGGCAACGTCCCCAGCGAGGACGAAGTCGCAAACGCGGTCTGCTGGGCCGCGAAGGCGCCGCGGAAGAAGCTGGTCACCTTCAGCCCGTGAACCTTCAGCAGGCCCGAATAGACGATCAGGATGTGGAACAGGCAGGCGGCGTAGATGGCGAGAATGAACTTCAGCAGGGGCAGCAGCGCCTCCCAGCCGTAACCGCCGACGACCGAGCCGATCAGGCCGAACACGCCGATGGGCGTCAGCTGGATCACCCAGCGGGTGATGCGGAAGATGACAGCCGCGCCTTCGTCCACCAGGCGCCGCACGCCCTGCGCCCGGTCACCCAGCGCCACGAGAGCCATCCCGACCAGGGCGGAGAAGAAGATGATCTGCAGCACCTTGCCTTCGCTCAGCGCCGCGAACGGATTGGTCGGCACCACGCCGATCAGCACCTCCAGCGGGGTCGGGATCACCCGTTCCTTGACCTCGCCCAGCGGCAGGTTCGACAGGCCGACGCCCGGATTGATGATATGCCCGAAGGCGAAACCGACCAGCACGGCCAGCAGCGAAGTGATCGCGAACCAGACGATGGTGCGCACGCCCAGCCGGACGGCGCCCGCCCCCTCGCCCAGCTTGGCGATGGAGCTTGCGATGGTGAACAGCACCAGCGGCGCCACCACCATGCGGATCAGGTTCAGATAGACGTCGCCGATCGGCTGCAGCCATGTCTCGGCCCGCTCACGAAGGATCAGCCCGGCGATGATGCCCAGGATGAAGCCGGCGGCGGTGCGCTGCCACAGCGGAATCTTGAACAAGCGAGCGAGCATGACGGCACTTTCAACAGGGGTGCGCCAATCTGTCCATCGCCGCGTCGATCCGCAACCGCGCCAGCGTTCATTCGGCGACAGATTTCCTGTCGGCTGGCTTCAGAATTTCAGCGCTCGCCTCACGTAGAAGTCGGAGAGAATGCCGTCGATCGCCTCTTCGACGTCTTCGAAGGCGTCGATCAGCACGTCTCCGCCCAGATCTTCCACGGGCGTCGGCGTAAAACCGAAGGTCGTGAGAATGCAGGGCATGGCGGCGTCTTTAGCGGCATCCGCGTCCGGCGCGGCGTCTCCGACCATGATGGCCCGTTCGGGATCGCCGCCTGCGATGGCGACGGCCTCCTTCAGATGGGCGCCTGAGGGCTTGCGCGCGCTGACCCGATCCGGCCCGACGATGGCGGCGAAATGTCGGGTCAGGTCCAGCTTGCCCAACAACAGCTCAGACAGGTCCGAACGCTTATTGGTGGCCACAACCAGGATTGCGCCCCGCTCGCTGAGCCGCTCCAGCGTCTCGACCACGCCCTCGAAGGGCTGGGAGCCATCGGCGATATGGGCGGCGTAATCGACCAGGAAACGCTCGAACAGTTCGTCGGACTTGGCCCTCTCGACCGGCGCGCCGGCGGCTTCGAAGCCGTGCACCAGCAGCGCCCGCGCGCCCGACCCGATCAGGGTCGAGGCGGACTCCATCGGCACGGGCGGCAGCCCCTCCTCGACCAGCATCCGGTTCAGCGTGCCGATCAGGTCCGGGGCGGAATCGACCAGCGTGCCGTCAAGGTCGAAGGCGATGGTCCAGCCTTCCAGGTCGCGATCGCTCATCCACATCTCCCGCTGGCCCGCATGATGGGCTAGATCGCAGGACGACTAGACTGCGAGACGATTCATGACCAGCCAGACGCGCGCCCGCGCCGCCATCATTCTCGCCGCCGGCCAGGGCACGCGGATGAAGTCGCCGCTGCCCAAGGTGCTGCACCCCGTCGCCCACCGCGCCATGCTGGACCACGCCATCGATGCGGCGGAAGGGCTTGGTTGCGAACGTATCGTCGTCGTGGTCGGCAATCACTCACCGGAGGTCCGGGCCCATGTGGTGAAACGGCTGGGCGAGGCCGCCATTGCGGTCCAGGACCCGCCGCTTGGCACCGGCCACGCCGTGCGCGCCGCCGAACAGGCGCTGGCCGACTTCGACGGCGAGGTGGTCGTCACCTATGGCGACGTGCCGTTGCTAAAGGCCGCCGACATCGAGCCCGTCTTTAATGCCGACGGCGTCACCGTCATCGGGTTCGAGGCTCGCGATCCGGGCGCCTACGGCCGTCTGATCGTCGAAGGCGACACCCTGACCGCCATCACGGAGGCCAAGGAGGCGTCGGCCGAGATTCTCGCCATCACCGCCTGCAACTCGGGCGTCATGGCCGCGCCGGCCGGCCTGCTCTTCTCGTTGCTGGCCGAGGTGAAGAACGAAAACGCCAAGGGCGAATACTATCTGACGGATGTCGTCGCTCTGGCGCGCCAGGGCGGCCACCCGACCCGCGCCGTATTCGCCGCTGAGGACGCGGTGATGGGCGTCAACTCCCAGGCCGAGCTGGCTCAGGCCGAAGCCTTGTTCCAGAGCGTGCAGCGCGACGCCTTCCAGGCGGCCGGCGTGACGATGGCGGCGCCCGACACCGTCCATTTCGCCTGGGACACCCAGATCGGCGGCGGGACCGTCGTCGAACCCTTCGTGGTCTTCGGCCCTGGTGCGGTCATCGAGGGCGGCGCGCGCATTCGCAGCTTCAGCCATATCGAGGGCGCGCGGGTCGCGGCCGGCGCCGAGGTCGGTCCCTATGCGCGCCTGCGTCCCGGCGCGGACCTGGCGACCGGGGTCAAGGTCGGCAACTTCGTCGAGGTCAAGAACGTCAGGATGGCGGAAGGCGCGAAGGCCAATCACCTGGCTTATCTGGGCGACGGGTCGGTCGGCGCCGGCGCCAATGTCGGCGCAGGGACGATCTTCTGCAACTACGATGGCTTCAACAAGGCGCAGACCCAGGTCGGCGCCGGCGCCTTCGTCGGATCGAACTCCAGCCTCGTGGCCCCGGTGGTCATCGGCGACGGCGCCCTGATCGCCTCGGGCTCCGTCATCACCGAGGACGTGCCCGCCGACGCCATGGCCTTTGGCCGCGCCCGCCAGACCGTCAAACCCGAAGCGGCCGCGGCTTTCCGTGTCGAAGCCAAGGCGAAGAAGGCTGCGAAATCCAAATGAGCGACCTCCAGAAGAAGAACGCCGGCCAGGCCGCCGCCGCCCATGTCGAGGCCGGCATGATCGTCGGCCTAGGCACCGGCTCCACCGCCGCGTGGTTCGTAAACGCGCTGGCGGCGCGCAACCTTCCCGGCCTGCGCTGCGTGCCGACATCCGAAAAGACCGCAGACCTGGCGCGCGAACTTGGGCTGACGTTGTCGACGCTGGAAGACACGCCGCGCATCGACCTGACCGTAGACGGCGCCGACGAGATCGGGCCAGGTCTGGCGTTGATCAAGGGCGGCGGCGCGGCCCTGCTGCGCGAGAAGCTGGTGTGGGAGGCCTCGGCTCGCTGCATCGTCATCGCCGACGCCGCCAAGGTGGTGCCTGTGCTGGGAACCTTCCCCCTGCCAATCGAGGTCGTCGCCTTCGGTCACAAGACGACGGCCAACCGCATCGCCGATGTGCTGATCGACCACGACATCAACCAGCCGGCGCGCGTGCGTCAGGCGGATCGCGGTCTGGTTCGCACCGACGGCGGCAATCTGATCTATGACGCGGGCTGCAAGGCGATCAACGATCCGGTCCGTCTGGCCGACGATCTGAAACTGATCACCGGCGTGGTGGAGCACGGGCTGTTCCTGGACCTCGCAGACCTCGCTATCATCGGCACGGACGAGGGCTTTGAAGAGCGCCTTCCCTAGGACACGCCCCGGCGGCTCAGCACCGCCGGAACCGTGCGCGCCAAAATGGCCAGATAGACGCCGATGGTGCGGTTTCTGACCAGCCAGACGTCCATCGCCACACGCCGCGTATAGGGCACGGCGTTGCGCCCCGACACCTGCCACAGGCCCGTCAAGCCCGGGCGCACCGCGCAGTAGTCGGCCAGCCGCCGGCCATATCGCCCAGCCTCGTCGATCACGATCGGTCGGGGGCCGACCAGCGACATCTCGCCCCTCAACACATTGATCAGCTGTGGCAGTTCATCCAGGCTGGATCGTCGCAACAGGCGGCCCAGCGACGTGACGCGCGGATCGTGTGTCAGCTTTCGCTTCGCCTGCCATTCCGGATCAGAGGCTGATGGCAAGGCTCGCTCCGCGCCCACCGTCATCGAACGGAATTTGAGGCAGTCGAACATTCGGCCGTCGCGGCCGATGCGCTGCTGGCGAAAGATCGCGCCCCCTCCGTCCTGCGCCCTGACGCCCAGGGCGATGAAAACGAAGAGCGGCCAAGTCAGAAGCAGCCCTATTAGGGCGAGCACGACATCCATGGCGCGGGTCGGGTCGGTAAGAACACGGCGTCGATGCGCACCGACACCGCGTGTCGGCTTAACATCGCACCCCGCCAATTCCGATATCGACATTCAGCGCCCCCAAGCGTCACCATGACCCGGGGTTGCGTAATTGGCAATCTTGGCGCGCCGTCAATACAGCTTGTCTAGATCAGTCGCCGCCCCACCAGCTCAGCGTGAATGGCGTGCGGCGGCCGCTCACCGAAATCGTCCCGGTAACGACAGGCGTCTGATCGCCGAGATTGCGCCGCGCAGTCGCCAGCGCGCCGTGATCAATCCGCCCCGACAGTTCCACCGGGCCCAAGCCAGGCGCGGAGCCCCGCATTTGAATCCGATCGTTGGTGACCACATAGGCGTCCGGCAGAACCCTGGCCTCGCCCTGCGGCCCGGTCAGCGACAGAATCAGCGGCGGCGAAGCGCGGGAGCCGCCTTCCCAGGCGGCGAAGGCATCATCCTGTCCGATGAACAGCGAAGCCACGGGCTGAATGGATTCCTCACCTGTCGGGCGATAGTCGCCCGAGATATCGCCGCTCAGACGATGCTGGAACGTCGCTTCCGGCGTCGACTTCGATGTCGCGGCGTCGCGCCGCTCGCATGCCGCCAGGCTCAACAAGCCCGCGACCGCAACGACCCCCCATGAGGACTTCATCGATCAAGCGCCCGGTCCAAGGCGCGGAACCCGGCGATGGCGATCTCGGTCGCGCTGGTGAAGATCGACGGCGTGATCTTGTCGAAGGTGTCGCTCGGTCGGTGATAATCGGGGTGATAATCGACGCCCATATACAGGAAGGGCACGCCCGCCTCATGGAAGGCGCCATGATCAGAGGCATCGACCCAGTTGTTCTCGCCCGTATCCTGCGGGGTGTCTTTGCCGAAGGCGAAGGACACGGCGCCGTTCGGCGCCACGGCCTCCAGCACGGGGCGCAGATTGGGGTGCTGATAGGTCCCGGTGACCCACAGATGGCCGTCGGTCTCCGCCCGCGCCGTCATGTCGAAGTTCAGGTTCAGGCTCAGGGACGACAGCGGCACCGGCGGCGCCTTGACGAATTCTCGAGCGCCCAACAGCCCCCGCTCCTCGCCGTCCAGCGCGACGATCAGCACGCTGTGTTCCGGCGGTTGGGCCTTCAGTCGCGCCGCCAGCTCCAGCATCGTCGCCACGCCCGAGGCGTTGTCGTCGGCGCCGTGGAAGATCTGACCGTCATTGACGCCGACATGGTCGTAATGGGCCGTCACGACGATATAGCGGTCGGCGACGCGCGTTCCGGGGATCAGGCCGACGATATTCACGCCGCTGAAGGTCTTCACCCCCTCGCGCGTGCGGCCCGGCGTCTCGAACCGCTGCAAACGCCCGAAGGGCGGCGGCTGAACGCCCATGGCCTCCAATCGCGAGACGATGTAGGCGCGCGCCCGCTCGCCGCCTTCTGAGCCCGTGTCGCGGCCTTGCATGTCGTCGGCCGACAGGATGCGAACGTCCTCCAGCAGTTCGCTGGAAACCGGCGCAACGGCGCTCGGCGCACTCGGAGCTGTCGTGGGAACAGCGGCGCAACCGCTGACGATCAGTGCGGCGCCGGCGACGAAAAGGCAGAGGGTCGAACGAGTCATACAGGCTCCGATAAGGACGCGCGAACCTAGCGAAGAGCGGACGGCGCGTCAGCCTACGGTTCTGTCATCATCGGCTTTGCGCGATGCACGGGCGGCGCGTCAGATGATATGACGGCGGCCATGGCCACTGCGATTCCTCTTGAAGTCCCCGTCGAAGACCTCACCGCCGAGACGGCCGCGGAGGCCCTGGCCTGGCTGGCCGCCGAAATGGCCCGTCACGACGCGCTCTACAACGAGGCGACGCCCGAGATTTCCGACGCGGAATACGACGCCCTGCGTGCGCGCAACCTGGCGATCGAAACCGCCTTCCCCGATTTGGTCCGTTCTGACTCGCCGTCGAACAAGGTCGGCGCCGCCGCCTCAACCCAGTTCGCCGAGGTGCGCCACGGCGTGCCCATGCTGTCGCTGGACAACGCCTTCGACGAGGGCGAGGTGCGCGATTTCGTGGCTCGGATCACGCGCTTCCTGAAACTGCCCGCCGACGAACCCATCGCCTTTGTCGCCGAGCCCAAGATCGACGGCCTCTCCGCCAATCTTCTCTATGTCGACGGCAAGCTGACGATCGGCGCCACGCGCGGCGACGGCCGCGCGGGCGAGGACGTCACCGCCAATCTGAACACCATCGCGGATGTGCAACAGACCCTGGCAGGCGACGGCTGGCCCGACCGGATCGAGATCCGGGGCGAGGTCTATGCGCCCAACGAAGCCTTCGCCGCCTTCAACGCCGCCGCCGAGGCGGAAGGCCGCCGCACCTACGCCAACCCCCGCAACTTCGCCGCCGGCTCCCTGCGCCAAAAGGACGCCCGGATCACCGCCAAACGTCCGCTGAACTTCTTCGCCTACGCCTGGGGCGAACACTCCAGCGACTTCGCCGAGACCCAGTGGGAAGCCCTGCAAAAGCTCAAGGCCTGGGGGTTCCCCGTCAACGCCCGCTCGCGCCAGGTCGAGGGCGCCGAGGGCCTGATCGCCGTCTATCGCGAACTGGAACGCGACCGCGCGACCCTGGGCTATGATATCGACGGCGTAGTCTACAAAGTCGATCGCATCGACTGGCAACGCCGCCTGGGCTTCGTCGCCCGCAGCCCTCGCTGGGCCATCGCCCACAAATTCCCGGCGCAGCAGGCGACCACTGTGCTGGAAGGCATCGACATCCAGGTCGGCCGCACCGGCTCCCTGACCCCCGTCGCCCGCCTGCACCCCGTCACTGTCGGAGGCGTGGTGGTGCGCAACGCCACCCTGCACAATGAAGACGAGATCGAGCGTCTGGATGTCCGCATCGGCGACACCGTCCGCCTGCAACGCGCCGGCGATGTCATCCCCCAGATCCTGGGCGTGGTCCCGGAGTCACGTCCCGCCGACGCCGTCCCCTATGCCTTCCCTGAACACTGCCCCGTCTGCGGCTCGGAAGCCGTGCGCGAAGGCGACGAGGTCAAGCGTCGCTGCACCGGTGGCCTGATCTGCGACGCCCAGATCGTCGAACGGCTCAAGCATTTCGTCGGCCGCCGCGCCTTCGACATAGAGGGATTGGGCGAAAAGCAGTTGGTCGCCTTCCATGCGCGCGGCTGGATCAAGGAGCCGGCCGACATCTTCCGACTGGCGCGCGACGAGACGCGGCTGAAGGCGCTGGAGCGTGACGACGGTTATGGCGAGACCAGCATACGCAATCTGGTCGCCGGCATCGACGCCCGCCGCGTCATCTCGCTGGACCGGTTCTTGTTCGGTTTGGGAATCCGCGACATCGGCGAACAGACCTCCATCGTGCTGGCCCGCGCCTTCGAGAGCTGGTCCGCGCTGAAGGCCGCCTGCCTCCAGGCCGCTTCGGGTGTGCCGTCCGACGCCTGGACCGACCTGGCGGCCGCCCACGCCATATCGCCCCGCGTCCTGGCCCTGATGGCCGAGGCGAAGCCCCCCGCCGTCGATCCCTGGCCCGAGGCCACGATGGACATGAAGATCAGCCAGGCCTTTCCCGGCATGGCCGCCCCCGCTCGCCGGTCCCTGGCGACGATGGTTCAGGATTGGTCCGGCCTGGTCGAACTGGCCCGCGTGGCGCGCGAGGAAGGCCCGTCCGAAATCCTGAACCAGATCGCCGGCGTCACCGGCGTCGGCCCCGTCGCCGCTGAAGCCTTGGCCCACTTCTTCCACGAGCCGCACAATCTAAGGGTCGTAAAGGCTCTGGAAGCCGAACTGACCCAAATCCTCGACGCCGAACGCCCCAAGTCCGACACGGCGGTCGCGGGCAAGACCGTCGTCTTCACCGGCGCCCTGGAGCGCTTCACCCGCGACGAGGCCAAGGCCCGCGCCGAAAGCCTGGGCGCCAAGGTGTCGGGTTCGGTGTCGAAAAAGACCGACTACCTCGTCGCCGGCCCTGGAGCCGGCTCCAAGCTCAAGGACGCCGAAAAACACGGCGTCCAGGTGCTGACCGAGGACGAATGGCTGGCCCTGATCGGCGGCTGAAGTTGACCTAAGGGTCGGTTTTCCTTGGTGATCGCTGGGGTTTTGGCCTTGTTTTCAACCGAAACCGCGATCAACGTCCGCTTCAACGGGCGGTGCGACCGACCCGACGAAAGGGAACGACTATGAAGATCAAGATCATGCTGGCCGCGGCGACCCTGGCGGGCGCCCTCGCCTCTCCGGCCCTGGCGGGCGACCCGACCGGCCTGTGGCAGACGCCGACGAATGGCGGTCAGGTACGGATCGCGCGTTGCGGACAGGCGCTGTGCGGCACGCTGGTGACCTCGGACCACATTCGCCGCGACGCCAATGCGCGCGACGCCAACAATCGCGACGCCTCGCTGCGGAACCGCACCCTGCGCAATCTGCCCATGTTGACCGGCTTCACGGGCGGTCCGACGGAGTGGCGCAATGGCTCGGTCTACAACCCGGCCGACGGCGGCACCTATCGCGGCACCATCACCATGACAAACGACAACAGCCTGCGTCTGCGCGGTTGCATCGTGGCTCCGCTGTGCAAGACCCAGACCTGGACCCGCATCCAGTAGGATCCGGACGCCCCACATACGAAAGGCCCGGTCGGAGCGATCCGACCGGGCCTTTTTCATTTGGCTTGTAGCTTAGCGATTCAGCGCCGCCCGCGCCGCCTCGGCATAGCGATGCCCCGTCGCCGCGCCCTTGGGGAAGACGGCCTCAATCCGGGCGAGATCCTCAGGCGTCAGAACGATGTCCACGGCCGCCGCATTCTGCTCCAGAGTCGCGATACGACGGGTGCCGGGGATCGGGATCAAATCCTCGCCTTGCGCCAGCACCCAGGCCAGCGCCAGTTGAGCAGCGGTTATGCCCTTGTCCGAAGCAATGGCCTTTACCGCCTCCACCAAATCCAGATTCTTCTGGAAGTTCTCGCCCATGAAGCGCGGATTGGTGCGACGGAAGTCGTCTGCGTCCAGGTCATCGATCGAGGTGATGTCGCCCGACAGGAAGCCGCGTCCCAGCGGGCTGTAGGGCACGAAGCCGATGCCAAGCTCGCGCACGACTGCGAACAGTTCGTCCTCCGGCTCGCGGCTCCACAGCGAATATTCCGTCTGCAGCGCCGTAATCGGATGGGTCGCATGCGCGTTGCGCAGGGTGTCGGGCGCGGCCTCGGACAGCCCCAGGAAGCGGACCTTGCCCTCCTTTACCAGTTCCGCCATCGCCCCGACCGTGTCCTCGATCGGCGTGTCCGGATCGACGCGGTGCAGATAGTAGAGATCGACGTGATCGACGCCCAGGCGTTGCAGGCTGCCCTCGATGGCGCGACGCACATTGGCCGGGCTGCCGTCGGTCATTAGCTTGGTGCGGTCGGCATTGTAGTTGATGCCGAATTTGGTGGCGATGAAGGCCTGGTCGCGCCGGTCCTTCAGCGCCTTGCCGACCAGCACCTCGTTGGTGTGAGGACCGTACATCTCGGCGGTGTCGAACAGGGTGATTCCCAGATCGAGCGCGCGATGGATGACGGAGGTGGACTGAGCTTCGTCAGAGCCGCCGTAGAAGGCGCTCATGCCCATGCAGCCCAGGCCAATGGCCGAAACCTCGGGACCGTTCGCACCCAACTTGCGCGTCTTCATGGGGCCTTCTCCTGTCGATGTGGGGGATCGACCACACGGCCGATTATCAGGAGATGGTCGCGGCGACGGCGGGCTGCAAGCCCGGCCGCGCTTTGCGATGGTACCGCCTCTCAGGCTTGAACTGAGGACCTCCGGTTCCACAAACCGGCGCTCTAACCAACTGAGCTAAGGCGGCCCGCGCATCGCGAGGCGCGTTCTCTACCGAGGCCTTACCAACCAATCAAGCATAGAGTGCGACCCACACAAACAAAAACGCCCCGGCGGATGCCGGGGCGTTCTGTCGATATAGACTATGAGGCCTACTGAAGGCGGAAGCGAACCGTAAAGCGCGCTTGTCCGCCTTGAGCGACGCCATCCACCGTGCCTGGCGCAAAGCGCGCAGACCGCATGGACGCAACCGCTTCGCGACCGAATCCAGCACCCGAAGGCGTCTCAGAAACGATGCTGCAGTTTGTGGCCGAACCATTGGCCTGAACCGAGCAAAGCAGAACAACCGTGCCTTCCTCAATGCCACGCTCTTGAGCGCGGGCCGGGAATTCGGGACGCGGCTGGCGCGACCACGACACGTTCGTGATGGTCGCTGGGCGAGCCGGAGCCGGCGGCGCGGGCGGAGGCGGCGGTCCAGGAATATTGACGGGCGGACCCGTGTATTCAACCCGATCTTCCTTCTTCGTCGGCGTGATGTTGACCGGCGGAGGGGGGACGATGTTCGGGACCGGAGCCGGCACACGCACCTGAAGCTTCGGCGGCGGAGGCGTATCCGTCGGCGGAGGCGGCGGGGGCGGAGGCGGCGGAGGCGGCGGAACCGGCTCGACCAACTCGACCTCGACGGACTCGTCGACGTAGTTGAACTCCTTCAGCTTGAACTTGGACTGCTGAACAAAGAAGATCAGCAACGCGAACAAGATGCTGACCACCATCAGGCAGACGATCAGCACGGGGTAGGACACCCCCATGAAGCCCTTCTTCTTGGGTACGTCGTAGCGACTGCGATGATATTCGACGTCTGTCATACTATCTCCGCATCCTAACTCGTCGCCTGGTCTTCGCCGACCAGCGCAACGCTATAGAAGCCGTTATCCTGCAGCGCATTCATGACCTGCATGAAGTCGCCGTAACGGGTGTTCTGGTCGCCCCGAATGAAGATCCGCTCATCGGCCGGGTTCCGGGAACCGATCTGTTCTTTCAGATCGGCGCCCAGGGATCCGACGTCGGTCTTGAAGTCGCCCACATAGACGTCGCCGTCATTCTGGATCGAAATATAGACCGGCTTGGGCGGGTTCGGGGCCGCCTTGGCGACGGCGATTGGCAACTCGACAGGCACCGACACAGAGGCAAGCGGAGCCGCCACCATGAAGATGATTAGCAGGACCAGCATGATATCAACGAAAGGCGTAACGTTGATATCACTGTTGGCCTGAGGCAGGTTGCCAGCGCCGCCCGATTTAATCTTGGCGGCCATCCGTCTTACGCCCCCTTGTCGAGCTGACGCGAGATGCCGTTCAGCAGCTCAGCGGCGAAGCCGTCGGCGCGCGTGCCGTAAGCAGCGATGCGGGTGTTGAAGTAGTTGTAGAACACAACGGCCGGAATAGCGGCGAACAGACCGATACCGGTGGCCAGAAGAGCTTCAGCGATACCCGGCGCCACGACGGCCAGGTTGGTCGTGTTCGACTGGGCGATACCGATGAAGGAGTTCATGATGCCGTACACGGTGCCGAACAGACCGACGAACGGACCGATCGAGCCGACCGAAGCCAGGAACTGCTGACCGCCAGAAAGGCGCAGGGCCAGACCGGATTGCACGGCGGCGACAGCCGACTGAGCGCGGGCCATAGCCGAGTCGAGGTGATCGCCGGTAACCGACAGACCCGATTGACGCGACAGTTCGATTTCCTCGGTGGCGGCGGCGGCCATGTCGGCCAGCGGGTTGCCGTCGAACTCTTCCTGGGTCGAAACAGCGCGCATGTCAGCGATGGTGCGGGCGCCGCGGAAGTTTTCGAGGAAGTTGTCGGTCTTGCGGTTCAGAGCGCCGAACTCGAACAGCTTGATAAGCAGCAGGGTCCACGACAGAATCGAGGCCAGCAGCAGGCCGGCCATGACGACCTTAACGACGACCGTGGCTTCCATGAACATGGAGATCGGGGTGATGTCGCCGTGACCGCCGCCGACGGCGTCGTTCACCGTTGCGGGATCAGCTTCGCCGGCAGCCGGAGCGGCGGCTGCGGGAGCCGAAGTCGAGGCGGCCGGGGTGGGCTCGGCCGGGGCCTGGGCCAGGACCGGCGAGCTCGCCATCAGCGCGGCGGCGCCGGCCATGGCGAGAAGGATATTCGTCTTTTTGCTGTTCAGCATAATTCGCCAGTTCCTGCTTGGTCTGACTCGTGGAACCAAAGGTGCGGCCATAGTCAGCGACCGCCCCCCAACCTGAAATGTTTCCTTCAACGCGCCCGTCCTTTCGAGGATCAGAGCCCGCTGAAATCTTTGGTGGAGATCGAACCGGTCGCCCGCCTCGTCTCCGCTGGTCGAACCTTCGGAGACACGTCCCCGGCGATCCGCATTAACGTCTTCTTGCGAAGGCGCCTCAACCCTTTGACGAACCCTTACCGGAGCGTCAAGGGACAAGAGGGGCTTTTAACCCGTCGAGAGACATGGAGAAAAGTTCCACCAACCGGCGCATTAGAGTGCAGCCGCGCGACATTTTGATGATGATCTGACGTCAGATGAAGCAAGTTTGTTCAAAACGGCCATCCTGAGCGCGATCATTTCCCAATACTGCAAATTGTAGGGCTGATCGCTGCAAGCCGCCTGTAAGCCAAGGACGGCGCAAAGGCCGAAGCGCAAGATAGTACGTCGGTGCAATCGATTTTTGTGGGGCAGGAAAAGATGGTGCCTGGAGGCGGGTTCGAACCACCGACACGCGGATTTTCAATCCGCTGCTCTACCAGCTGAGCTATCCAGGCGCCGACGCGGCGTCGCGAGAGGCGGGTCTATAGGGGAGGCTTTTCCGCCTGTCCAGCGCCCAATCAGTCCTTTTCGTCATCATCTTCCGCCCCCTCGTCCAGGGCGACCGGAATGGCGTAGCCGCCCGTAAACCAGCGCTGCAGATCGACGTCGGAACAGCGGCGTGAGCAGAAGGGCTTGTACTTGGGATCGGCGTCGGCCTTGCGGCAGATGGGACAGGAAGCCACGGCTCAACCCTCTTCTATTCGTTCGCGCCCTGGCGGGATCGCGGCATCGGCCTGGATCACCGCTCGCGGTCCCAAACGAGCCGCCAGCGGATGAGCAATCAAGGCTTCTTCGGGCGCGCAACGCGCGATGATGCGCGGCGACAAGGTATCCGTCAGCAGCTGCCGTCGCAAAGCGCGCACGACAGACAAGGCTCGTGTTTGAACAGACGGGCGTCCGCTGGCGTCGAGCAGAACCTCCTCGATCGGCGTACGGCGCCAGGGAAGCGACATCTGCAACAGGCCGAACCGACTGACAGGTCCGATGACGGCCTGGGGTTCGTGACCGAACGCGGCCCGCACGACCTTAATTTGCGACTCAGCGTCCTGACCGTCCCCGACCATGTCGATGACGACTAAGCCACCCCAGTTCCGCAGGCCGATCAGCCGCGCCGCCTGTCTCAACCCCTCGCGATTCGCAGCCGCCCTTGCCTGTTTCGGATCACGACCGGGCGTGGATGCGAAGTCGATGTCCACAGCCACCAGGGCGCGGGTGCGCTCTATGGCGAGATCGATTCCGTGCGAGGCGAAAACAATCGATTGAGCCAGAGCCTCCTCCTCCGCCTCGACCACGGCGTCGATGGCGGCGATGCCGGTGACTGATTCCTCGCCCGGCGCGAGATCGCGCAACTGCTCGGCGATGCTGGGCGCGGCTTGAATCAGACGAGGCGTCCCCTCCCCCGGCCCCAGACGGCGAACCACTGCCCCTTTTCCCGCACGAGGTTCGGCGGTGACGACGACTTCCAGCCGCTGGCCTTGGGTAAGACGGTCGTTTCTCGGGAAAGGCAGAAAGGCGGCGGCCGGTGCGGCGATATCGACGAAGGCGCCGCGCAAGCCGGGGTTCACCTCGATGACACGCCCCACCGAGCGGGCGCCGAGCCGGGTCTGCGCCGCATCATCCTCACGATGGATCAAAAGATGAGTGTAGCGACCGTCCCGCATGATCGCGCCACGCGTCTCGCCAGGCGTCTCGTCGAGGAAGACCTCGACTGCGCCGCTCATGAACGCCAGCCGACACCGTGAAGAAGCTGGACGGCCTCATAGACGGGCAGGCCCATCACGGACGGATGGCTGCCGACGATGCGCTGTATGAAGGCGGCCGCGGGGCCCTGAATGCCATAGCCGCCGGCCTTGCCGCGCCAGTCGCCCGTGGCGACGTAGGATGCGATCTCGTGGTCGGACAAGGGTTTGAAGGTCACGCGGGTTTCGTTCACGCGCGACGACATTTTCCCGTCGCGCCACACGGCGACGCCGGTGAAGACGCGGTGATTGCGGCCGGACAGCAGTTTCAGAAAACGCGTCGCCTCGGCCTCGTCCGCCGCCTTTTCCAGAAAGCGACGCCCGACGGCGACCACCGTATCGGCAGCGATGACGACCGCGTCGGTACGGCGTTCTGCGACGACCTGCGCTTTTGAGGTGGCGAGCCGTTCGGCCAGACGCGGCGGGGTCTCGCCCTTCAGAGGCGTCTCGTCGATGTCGGCGGGATCGATGTGGTCGGGCGTGATCCCGACCTGCGCCAGCAATTCGATGCGGCGCGGGCTGGCCGAAGCCAGCACCAGTTCGGGGCGACCCGCAGCCACTTACTTGAAGCGATAGGTGATGCGACCCTTGGTCAGGTCGTAGGGGGTCATTTCGACCAGCACCTTGTCGCCGGCCAGGACGCGGATGCGGTTCTTGCGCATCTTGCCGGCGGTGTGGGCGATGATCTCGTGGTCGTTCTCGAGCGTCACGCGGAAGGTGGCGTTCGGCAGCAGTTCGCTGACGGTGCCGGGAAACTCGAGCAGTTCTTCCTTAGCCATGCGGCCTCTCACGCCCGTTGAGTATGCGTTCGACCCCACGCCGGGCGGGCGCGAGGGGCGGAATGGACGGGCCTAATGCCCGAAAACGCAGAGATAGTCGAGGTCAGCCGCGACGGTAGAGGGCGCAGAGCAATGTAAACAGGCGCCGCGACGTTTCGTGATCGACCACGATCTTGCCGTCCAACCGCGTCTTCAGCTGCTCGGCCCCTTCGTTGTGAAGGCCGCGTCGGCCCATATCGACCGATTCGATCTGGCTGGCCGAGGATCCGCGCAGAGCCTCGTAGTAGCTGTCGCAGATCATCAGATAGTCTTTGATCACGCCTTTCAGCGGCGTCAGGCTGATGGCGTAGGTGCGCGTGAAGTTCTCGCCGTCGATGTCGAACACCAGACGATTGTCCTGAAGCGACAGCTTCAGCCTGTAGGGCCCGCCCTCGGCGCCGACGGGCTCGAAACTGTTTTTCTCGACCAGATCAAAGATGGCGACGCGACGCTCGTGCTCGATCTCGGCCGTCGCCGCCGGAAGGGTCGCGGCGTCCAGTTCGACCGAGGCCAGCTTGTGATCGGCGCTCATGCCGCAGTCCCTTCGTCCAGTTCGGGCGTGTCCAGGTGGGTCGGCGCGATCCGTGCAGGCCAGCGGTCGGAAATATCCGTCACCACGGCGTCCAAACATTCGACGTCGATCCGCAGATCCCCGCCGCCGGCGAACATCAGGATGACGCGGCCGCTGAGATCCTCGGTCGGAATAAAGTCGAGCGCGAGCAGTTCTAGCGAAGCGTCGGGACTGCGCGACAGGCGGCGGCTCTTGACCGCCAGAACGTCGCCGAACTGCATGGCGCACATCACGCGCGTCCCGCCGCACTCCCAGCAAAACCGGCTAAAGGCGATGGTCAGGGTCCGCGCCTGTTTTTCCCAGACGATATCGACGGGCCGCAGGATGGCGTCCTGAAGCGCGGCGGAAATGATCTGGAGATCGTCGGCGTCCTCGGCCAGCAGGCGCAACGGTTCGACCGGCGCCTTGGCTTCGGTGATGACGCCGTCGATCTCAGTGCTCATCACCTGTTCCCTTTATGCGGCGGATGTCGGCTCCGCACGCGCCGAGCTTTTCTTCCAAACGCTCGAAACCGCGATCCAGATGATAGACGCGTCCGACAGTAGTTTCGCCCTCGGCGACGAGGCCCGCGATAACCAGGCACATGGAGGCGCGAAGATCGGTCGCCATCACCTGCGCACCGTGCAGAACTTCGACACCGTTGACGTGCGCCTCTCCGGCATGGACCGAAATGTCGGCGCCCAGTCGCGCCAACTCCGGCACATGCATGAAGCGGTTTTCGAAGATCGTCTCGCGAACCGTGCTGACGCCCTCCGCCGTCGTCATTAGCGCCATGAACTGGGCCTGGAGATCGGTAGCGAAGCCCGGATAGATGGCCGTCTCGACGTCCACGGCCTTCAGGCGCTGCTTCGGGTCGCGTTTGATCAGCACGCCGTCGGCGGTCGGCGACACCTCGACGCCCGCCTCGACCATCTTGTCGGCCAGCGAACCGATCAATTCAGCCCGCGCCTTGGTCAGACGCACCTCGCCGCCCGCCATGGCGGCGGCGACGGCGTAGGAGCCCATCTCGATCCGGTCGGGGATCACAGACCAGGTCGTTCCATTCAGCGACGAGACGCCGGTGATGGTCAGCACATCGGTGTCGATTCCCTCAATTTTGGCGCCCATGGCCGTCAGACAGTGGGCCAGATCGCCGATCTCGGGTTCGCGCGCCGCACGGCGCAGGACGGTCGTGCCTTCAGCCAGCACAGCGGCCAGAAGCGCATGTTCGGTGGCGCCGACCGAGACGAAGGGGAACTCGATCTCGGCGCCCTTCAAGCCCTTGGGCGCGCGGGCGGTGACATAGCCTTCGTCCAACTCGATCTCGGCGCCCAGCGCCGTCAGCGCCTGCAGATGCAGATCGACCGGACGCGCACCGATGGTGCAGCCGCCCGGCAGCGAGACCTTGGCTTCGCCTGTGCGCGCCAGCAATGGCCCCAGCACATTGAACGAAGCCCGCATTTGGCGCACCAGATCATAGGGGGCGAAGGTCGAGGTCAGGTCCTTGGCGTGAAACAGGCTCTCCTGCCCGTCCGCGCCGTCACGCTCGGTCACTTCGATGCCAAACTGGCGCAGCAACTGACCCAGGAACCGGGTGTCGGCCAGACGCGGCATATTGGTCAGCAGCAAGGGCTGATCCGTCAGGATCGAGGCGGCCATCAGCTTGATGGCGGAGTTCTTGGCGCCGCTGACGGGAATGTCCCCGAAAAGCTGGGCGCCGCCCTGAATGGCGATGCTGTCCATGACGTCCTTAAGCGCGCCCGATGCCAACGCCTCGGGGGGAAGGTTCTCTAGCAAGCCGATGGGCGCTTGCCAAAGGGCTGCGTGATCGCGAGCCGATGACTTTCAGTTGCTGTCGCGCGGCGCAGCAGGCGTCCGCGCGGGCGCCTTGCGGCGTCGCAGGTTGGCGCGAAGGGCGGAGGCCAGCCGCATGGCCTTTTCCGCCTTTGCGCGCGCTTTCTCGAATTCAGGCCCCGATTCGACGATCGGCGTCGCCTGCGCGGCGGCGGAGGGCGTATCGGCGTCATGCGGCGTGCGAGTCATGGCGCGATGATGCCGTGATCACGGGCCATGTCCAAACTTTCTTTCAGATCGTCAAAAAGCCGCTTCCCTCCCCGGAAGGGTTTGGCTATACGGCCGCTTCCTCAGTCGGGGCCGCCGTAGCTCAGTGGTAGAGCGCATCCTTGGTAAGGCTGAGGTCGTGGGTTCGATTCCCCCCGGCGGCACCATCTGAGACTTGAAAAGGCCCGGCTTTCGCCGGGCCTTTTTGATTTCCAGATCGGACAAAAAAGCCTTCAGTCGTAGCCGTACAGGCCGCGGCGATAGGGATCGCGGTCATTCGCGTCCCCGTCCTTGCTCCAGCTGAACCCCATAGACATCGACTTGGTCGTGGTGTCGGCCCCATAGCCTCGACCGCGCCAGCCGCCGCCATAAGGCGAGTAGAAGCCCGGTCCGCGCAGACCATAGCCGCCGTAGCCATATCCCCAAGGTTCATTGCGGCCTTCGCGGTAAGCGAGGTCCAGGCGGCCGTTCTCGCCGACGGGCAAGGAAACCGCCGCGCCATAGCTGCGATAGCCGCCGGTGCCGATCCCGGCCTCGACCATGCCATGCATCTTGCGCTCGGCCGGCGCGCCCGGCTCTGCGCTTTCGTCAAAGCTGGCGCCGGGCGTGCGCGCGCTGATCCAGTTCTGGATCTGCTGTTCGGTGGTCATGCCGTGTGGGGCGGCGTCCTGAGCCGTCGGCGCAGTCAACGACGCCTCAGGCGCCGCCGCCAGGGCCTGAGCCAGAGTGGGCGCGTTTGTCGGCGCCGTCGTGACCACGCCGTCCGGATCACCGTCCGACGCCGCCAGCGCCACACCCGCCAAGAGACTTGCGATCAGCATAGGCCACCTCCGTTCGACATCATCCTAGCACAGCGATTGAGGCCAAGGTCAGGCGATGCCGTCGCCACGGTTCAGGGGGTCCGGCAAGGCCTCGCCCTCGGCTACGAAACTGAGCGCGACCGAGTTGATGCAATAGCGGTTTCCGGTCGGCGGCGGGCCGTCGGGGAAGACGTGACCCTGGTGGCTGCCGCATCGGGCGCATTGGGTCTCGATCCGGATCATGCCGTAGCTGGTGTCGCGGATCGCGTGGACATGCGCTTCATCGACCGGCTGGGTGAAGCTGGGCCAGCCGGTGCCGCTTTCGAACTTCGTTCCGCTCTTGAACAACGGCAAGCCGCATTCGCGGCAGCAGAATACGCCGGCCCGCTTCTCGCCAAGCAGAGTGCCACAGAAGGGAGCCTCCGTGCCATGGGAGAGCAGGACGCGCTTTTCTTCAGGGTTCAGATCGGCTTCAAGCCGGGCGCGTTCTTCGGCGTTCGGCGGGGTCAGGTCATAGCCCGACGGCGAACGGAGGGATTCGGAGGTTTGGGCGAGATCGGTCATGGACTGCAAATAAGAAGGGCGGGCCAAGGGTTCCACCCCCTGCCCGCCCCTCGTTCATTCGACCGACCGTTCCTTATTGGAACAGCGTGCCCACCCAGGCGCGCACGGCCGCTTCGTCCGTCGCAGAGCCGGTGTAGGCAAGGCCCTGCGCCGGGGTGAAGGGCGCATCGTTGCCGCGCTGACGCGTCGTCCAGGCCTTATGACCATAGGTCAGCTCGGCATAGTTCGACGGCAGGCGAAGCACGGTCGGCTCGATGAAGATCGAGTCCTCGGCGGTGACCGATCCGGCCAGGCGCACGTTCGGCAGGCGTGTCAGCAGGTCCAGCGTATCCAGGCACCCACTCGTGCAGCCGCTGTCGACCAGGACCACGACCGGGCCCGCCACGGGGTTTGCTGCGCCCGTGTCCGCCACCGAAGGACGGCCCGGCATGGTGAAGGTCGGCTGATTGGCGGCCAGGGCCGAATCGAAGGCGGCGACGATGGCCTGGGTCTGTTCGATCACCGGGCCGGATTCGGCGACGAAGCGCGGGTCGGCCTGCATGCGGGTCAGCGTGTCGGCGAACCACTGACGGTTCGCGGGCGTGGCGCGGTAGGTGATCGAGCCGGCTTCAGGCTGACGGCTGACAGTGAACTCCGGCGTCCAGATGCGGTTGGCCAGCCCATAGCCCTTGCCCGTCGCATTCAGCGAAGCACCGTTTGCGCCGCGCAAATCGATGACCAGCCCCTGCGCGCCGCGAATGGCGGAAAGTTGGGCTTCGACAGCGGCGTAGAAGGCGTCCCATCGGGCGTCGTCAGCCAGGGTGTGAACGTTGATCCACGGACGGCCGTCGACCGTCTCGACCGACAACGGATTGGCGCCCGGCGTATAGACGGTGGCGCGATAGGCGGCTTCCAGGCTGGCGGCGTCGGCCGGCTGAGGCTGCATCTGGAAGTCACGATCGCGACGCCCGACCTTGAAGGTGCACAGCGACGGCACGCCGCCGGTGAAGGGATTATTCCGGTTCCACAGCAGATACGGGGCGGTGCGGACACGTCCGGCTTCCGTCGTCAGATCGCCTTCCCAGCGGTCCAGCCGCTCTTCGGCCAACTGGGCGGCCGTCTTGTCACCGCATTTGACCAGGGTCGCGCCGAGCGGCGGCACGTTGCGAACGCCGGGCTTCACGTAGGAGACGACATATTCGCCGTTGCGCCACGCCGTGGTCACACCCGGCCAGCTGGTCGCGAAGAAGGGGCCAAGGCCTTCATAGGTCGGGCGAATCGCGATGTTCGAATCGCGGAAGCCGTTGGCGTAGTAGCGCATCAGATAGGCGTGGCTGTCGCCGCTGTTCACGCGTCCGACCTTGCCTTGAGCGTCCGTCAGACCCGCATCGATCCAGCTGCGGAAAGCCTGACTGGGCGCGCCGGGAATCACGGCGGCGGGGTGATTGGCGGCCAGGGCGTCATGCGCGGCCTGGAGGTCTTGCTGCGCTAGAGCGCGAAAATCCTGTGCGACAGCGGTGCCGGCGGCGACGGTCAGCGACAGAACGGCGGCCGATGCGGCGGCGATCATGCGGTTCATGGGGGTTTCCTGCGGCCTTTGATTTCAAGCTCGTGGGAGAGGTTAAACCCCATGCGTCCGGCGCTTGCCAACCCCGCCGCGCGGGATTTCGCCCGATTGTCACATGGGCTGCGGCGATGCGGCGCGCATCAAAGCGGCGCCGGCGCCTCGACCGCTGCACCGAAGATCCGATCGAAGCTGCGCCTCAAGGCCTCGTCCGCCTCGTCCATCGTCGCCAGAACGCCGAGATCGACCAGGCTGGTGACGCCGTGTTCCTGAATGCCGCAGGGGACGATGCCGCCGAAATGATCCAGATCCGGCTCCACGTTCAGACTGATGCCGTGGAAGCTGACCCATTTGCGGACCTTGACGCCGATGGCGGCGATCTTGTCCTCACGCGACCAGCCCGCCCCCTTGCGCTCGACCCACACGCCCACGCGACCCGGCCGGATGTCGGCCTTTACGCCAAACGTATCCAGGGCGCCGATCAGCCACAGCTCAAGCCCGCGCACGAAACACCGCACGTCCTTGCCGCGCCGATTCAGGTCCAGCATCATATAGGCTACGCGCTGTCCCGGGCCGTGATAGGTGAACTGTCCACCTCGCCCCGTGCGATGCACCGGAAACCGGCCGGCATCAAGAAGGTCGTCGTCCTTGGCCGAGACGCCGGCTGTGTAGAGCGGCGGATGTTCCAGCAACCAGACCATCTCATTCGCCTCGCCGGCCGCAATGGCGGCGACGCGCGCCTCCATGAAAGCCTCCGCGGCCGCATAGTCGACGTAGCCTTTTGACACGGCCCATTCGACCGGTCGGCCATCGTCGAGACGCAGTTTCTGAAGGGACGGGCTTAACGGCTCAGCAAGCATGACGCTTCAATGTGGTCGCCAGGGCGTTTCTGCAAGAGACGGCCCTCCAGTGAAGAGAGCTTTACGTGACCCAGATCAACGCCGTCGATGTCGAAATCTCAGTCGTGCTGGGTCGCTCGGTGCTGCCGATGTCGCAACTGCTGCGCATGGGTCGCGGCGCAGTGATTCCCCTGGACGCTGCAGAGGGCGACGAGGTCTGGATCCTGGCCAACAACTATCCGGTCGCGCGCGGCGAAATCGAGATCCGAGACGACCGCATCGCCATCACCGTCACCCGCCAGGCGGACGTGTACGACTTCATGGCCGGGTCGGCCTGAGGCTTTGATCCGCGACGTCTTTGCGTCGTTCATTTCGCCCTTTCCTTTTCCAACGGCTTCGTCTATTCGCCGCCGCTCCGATGCGAGCGGTCGTGGCGGAATTGGTAGACGCGCAGCGTTGAGGTCGCTGTGGGGCAACCCGTGGAAGTTCGAGTCTTCTCGACCGCACCATCTGGCTAAACAGGGCGATTCATCGGCTAAGTACGGCTGGACATTCTACCAAGGGAGGCGACCACGTGAGCACCACGGACACCGCCTTTGCTCCAGACGAGACGCTCGATAACGAAGACCACGCCGCCCTGGACGAGGACTATGTCCTCACCCCTCAGTTCGTCGAGAAAGTCGTGGACGCCGCCGACGACGGCGACGGGATGCGGCTGCGCTCGCTGCTGGAAGACCTGCACCCGGCCGACGTCGCTGACCTGATGGGCTTTCTGACGGCGGAACACCGCGCCGTCGTCGTGCTGTGGTTGCCGCCGGAGCTTCTGGCAGAAACCCTGCCCGAGCTGGACGACAATATCCGCGAGGAGGTGCTGGAGCGGGTCCCGCACGGCACCCTGGCCGAGGCGTTGCAGGAACTGGATTCCGACGACGCCGCCGCCGTCGTCGAAGACCTGGAAGACGACCAGCGCGAACGCGTTCTGGCCGCCATGCCCGAGGTCGATCGCGCCGCCATCGAAAGCAGCCTGGGCTATGCGGAAGAATCCGCCGGCCGCCTGATGCAGCGCGAGGTGATGGCCGCGCCCCAGTTCTGGAGCGTGGGCGACACCATCGACCACATCCGCAAACAGGGCGACGACCTGCCCGAGCTTTTCTTCGACATCTATGTGGTCGATCCGCTGAACCGTCCGGTCGGCGGCGTGCCGATCAGCGGCCTGCTGCGCGCCGCGCGCACCGTCGCCCTGACCGATCTGATGGAGCCGATCAACGAGATCGCCGTCGATCAGGATCAGGAAGAAGTCGCCTACATCTTCGAGAAATACCACCTGATCTCGGCGCCGGTCGTGGACGCGGCCGGTCGGCTGGTCGGCCAGATCACCGTCGATGACATCGTCAACATCATTCAGGAAGAGAACCGCGAGGACATCCTGCGTCTGGCCGGTGTCGCCGACGAGGACCGCGGTTCGTCCGTCCCCGAGATCGTGCGCGGTCGCGTCCCATGGCTGGCGATAAATCTGGCGACGGCGGCGCTGGGCGCCAGCGTCATCGGCCTGTTCGAAGCCACCATCCAGCAGATCGTCGCCCTCGCCGTCCTGATGCCGATCGTCTCGGCCATCGGCGGCAACGCCGGCACCCAGGCCCTGACCGTGACCGTACGCGCCCTGGCGACGCGCGAGCTGAACAGTTCGAACGCCCCGCGCACCTTCTGGCGCGAGATGATGGTCGGCCTGGCCAACGGCCTGATCCTGGCCCCCCTGATCGGCATCGCGGCCGGCTTCTGGTTCCGGGACGAAGACTGGAAGATCGGCCTGGTGATCGGCGCGGCCATGATCCTGAACCTGCTGGTCGCCGCTTCGATCGGGGTCCTGACGCCCCTGACCCTGTCCAAGCTGAAGTTCGACCCGGCCGTGTCCTCGGCCGTGTTCGTCACGGCGACCACCGACTTCTTCGGCTTCTTGATCTTCCTTGGTCTGGCCACACTGGTGCTGCTCTAGACACGACGCGGACGATCCGGCGCGGCCCTTGCTGGGAGCGGTGCGAGCGCCGCGCGCCTGTTTCCAATTGGGTCAACTGTGTCTGACGTCCTCCCCAAACCCAGCAAGGTGTCCCGCGAGGGCGTCCTGCTGATCAAGAGTTTCGAAGGCTTCCGGCCTCGGGCCATGCAGCGCAGCGACGGTCGCTGGGTCATCGGCTACGGCCACACCCGGTCGGCCCGCGAGGGCGCGAGAGTGTCCGAGGTCGAGGCCGAACTGCTGATGCAATACGACCTGATCCCGGTCGTGAAGGCCGTGACCGATCACGTCCGCGTTCCCCTCAACCAGCATCAGTTCGACGCCCTGGCCAGTTTCGCCTTTTCCATCGGCGCAGACAGGTTCGCCGCCTCTGACGTGGTCGAGCAGTTGAATGCAGGATCTGCTCGTCAGGCGTCCGCCTCCATGAGCGCCTGGGCCGATGAAGCCGCAGCCGAGACCCCAACCCGCCGTCGTTCGGCTGAACACGCGCTTTTCAACGCCGCACCCGGCGCGCCGGTCACCCTGGCGGATCTTCTCGCAGCGCCCCTGCCGTCTCCTTTCGAGACGGACGAGCCGGCCCTGCCCGCCGTCGAAGGCGCCCTGGATGAAGCCGTCGCCCCCTTCCCGGCTCAGGACGACGTGGCGCTGGCTCAAGCGACTACGGCGACTCAGCCGCACGCCGTTTATGCCGCGACGGCTGTCGGCCCGGTCCCGGACGTCGTGCCGCTGACCGGGCAATCGGAGACCGTGTCCGTCGCTGCGCCGATCATCGCGGCCAACGACATCCACGCGCCGGTTGAGGCCAAACAGCCTGAGACGCCGTCGGGCTTCGCCAATGCGCAAAAGACCAGCGTGGTGCTGACCGCGCCGGGACTGGCCGAAGCCACGTCCGGCGACAGCGCCGCCGCACCGGCCATCGAGGGTGATGCGGCAGCCAGCGAAGACGTGCTGAGCACGCGCGAGGTCGTGGCCCGCGCTCGGGCCAAGCGGCGTTCGGGCCTGGGGGAAACCTTGACCTTCGTCATCATGGGCGGCCTAGGCGCCCTGTGCCTCGGCGTCGCCATGGCCGCCTTTCGCCGCGCGTCGATATCGAACAGCAGCGACACCGCCACGGTCGCCTGGGTCCTGATCCTGGTCGCCGCCGCCTGCCTGGGGGTGTCGAGCTACAACTGCTATCGGCGCTGGGGACGGGCTGACCGCGTCTGACAGCGCTTGGCGAAAGGCCGTGCGCGATGCTACGCCCTAGCGCATGAGCATTCCCTTCGCGCCCCAATCCATGGAATTCGGCCTTGGCGATAACGCCGACGCCATCCGCGACACCACCGCCCGCTGGGCCGCTGATCGCCTGGCGCCGCTGGCCGCCGAGATCGACGAAAAGAACGAGTTCAAACGCGAGCTCTGGCCCGAGATGGGCGAACTGGGCCTGCACGGAATCACTGTCGAGGAAGAGTTCGGCGGCCTTGACCTGGGCTACCTCGAACATGTCGTCGCGATGGAGGAAGTGTCGCGCGCCTCGGCCTCGATCGGCCTGAGCTACGGCGCCCACTCCAACCTGTGCGTCAATCAGATCCGGCGCTGGGGCACGGCCGAGCAGAAGCAGAAATACCTGCCCAAGCTGATCAGCGGCGAGCATGTCGGCTCGCTGGCCATGTCCGAGGCCGGATCTGGCTCCGACGTCATGTCGATGCGCACCCGCGCTGAAAAGAAGGGCGATCGCTACGTCCTGAACGGCACCAAGTTCTGGATCACCAACGCACCCCACGCCGACACCCTCGTCGTCTATGCCAAGACCGATCCGGACGCTGGATCAAAGGGTTGCACCGCCTTCCTGATCGAAAAGGGCATGAAGGGTTTCAGCGTCAGCAAGAAGCTGGACAAGATGGGCATGCGCGGCTCGGACACCGCCGAACTGGTTTTCGAAGATTGCGAAGTGCCGGAAGACAACATCATGGGTCCGCTGGGCGGCGGCGCCGGCGTGCTGATGAGCGGCCTGGACTATGAGCGCGCCGTTCTGGCCGCCGGTCCGCTCGGCATCATGCAGGCCGCGCTGGACGTGGTCCTGCCCTACGTCCGCGATCGCAAACAGTTCGGAAAGCCGATCGGCTCGTTCCAGCTGATGCAGGGCAAGATCGCCGACATGTATGTCGCCCTGAACAGTGCCCGCGCCTATGTCTATTCGGTCGCCCGTGCCTGCGACGCCGGCCTGACAACGCGCTACGACGCGGCGGGTGCGATCCTGCTGGCGTCCGAAAATGCGGTGAAGGTCACGATGGAGGCCGTTCAGGCCTTGGGCGGTGCCGGCTACACCAAGGAATGGCCGGTTGAACGCCTGGTCCGCGACGCCAAACTCTATGACATCGGCGCCGGCACCAACGAGATTCGCCGCTTCCTGATCGGACGGGAACTGCTGGGCGGCTAAGGCCTATCGACCGCTCTGGCTGTTGTTCGCACGCCGTTGCGTCGCCCAAGGCATTGGCTCGGCGCGTTCTCCGCGATTGTATGCCTCGCACGCGCTGGGACCGAAGCTCGGCATGTCTGGAGCGTTACTCTGCGCCTCCTCTGCCGCAACCGTCAAAGCCAAGGCTGGCGTCGCGTCCTCCATAGCTTGCCGAAATTCACCTGAAGTGATGAAGTTGTCCTGCGTCATCCGGTCCATATATTCGATGACCTGATAATCTTCGGGCGTCTCCCAGTTTCTCTCCCCCCCCGACCGTCGAATGTCGGCCAGCTTCAGCGCGATATAGTCGCTCAATGCACGCAAATATTCGGCCTTTGCGGTCGAGTTTCATGGAGATACTAGGAGGCGCCCTGCTTTGTTCAAAAATGCGCGTCGAACTGCGACCCGCTCCTCCGCCCCATTTCCTGCGTCGGCTTTCGCAAACTGCGCCGCCCGCTCGGATTCGCCTTTCTCACCGTCTCTCTCGAAGATCGGCATATCGCCAGAAGGTGTCAGCGGCCGCTCAACGTACCTCGCGGTCCATGCCAACAAGTCGTTCTGAGACAGCAACAGCCCTCCAGCCGTCATGGTCATCACACCGGCGCTGGCAAGGATAAGTAGGTCGGTCTTGTTCATGGCTTAGGTATAGGCAGCCTCCGTGAAGACCCCATGTGTTGATATGGCTAACGCTGCGGCAGTTCGCTGTACTGCGCGTCTTTCGTTGCGCTAGCCTTGGATCGGCAGGCTGATCCTCCGACAGGTCAATTACAGACCGCAATGAACCTTAAGCCCACAATTCAGTTCTCCGCTGTGCAAGGGAGACAGACCATGCCCGCAAAATCCGCCGCTCAGCAGAAGGCCGCCGGCGCCGCCCTGTCGGCCAAGCGTGGGGACACGCCGAAGTCGACGCTGAAGGGCGCGTCCAAGTCCATGGTCGAGTCCATGACGGAAAAGCAGCTGGAAGACCTTGCCGAAACCAAGCGCAAGGGCAAACCCGAGCACGTGCAGGACTGAGACACAGTCGATTTATCTGATCGCCTGTCCGTTCTGTAAGTGGCGATCCGCGCGCCGACCGCCTAGATGGGCGCAATCTCCAGCCGAGCGCCCCGCCTGATGCCCGCCCAACCGCCTCTAAACGATGACCTGCGGCGGTTCTCCGACGTTCTTGAAGACCTCGGCCACGCCCCAGAACCCAAGCTGACCATGGCCGAACTGGTCGCGTCGTTCGGCGAGCGCGGCTTCGGGGCCATGATCCTGATCCTGTCTCTACTGGCGCTCCTGCCCTGGCCGCCCGGCGGCAAGGCGGTCTTCGCCGTACCGATCATCCTGATGTCCCTGGAACTGGCCTTCCAGAGACAGAGCGTGTGGCTGCCACGCTGGATGTTGAAGGCCTCGGTGTCCCGCGCCGCCTACACGTCCTTGATCGCCACGCCGTTCGCCGCCCCGGCCTGGCTGCGTCGCTGGGTCCTGTCGGCAAAGGTGCGGATCGCCGGGCGCCGCTACATCTTTTCCGACGGCGTGAGGCGCGCCGTTCGCAGACGCCCGAATGGCCTGAGCGTCCTGAAGATGGTCCGCGCCATCGAACGCTTGACCCGCCCTCGCCTGCCGCTGCTGACCGGCGATGTCGCCGACACCTTCACAGGCTTGGTCTGCGTGGTGCTGGCCCTGATCATGGCCTTGCCCATCCCGTTTGGAGACGCCCTGCCCGGCATCGCCCTGGTTCTGTTCGCCCTGGGCATGATGCAGCGCGACGGGGTCGCCATCCTGCTCGGCGTCGTCGCCACCGCAGCCAGCGCTCTTTATCTGTTCCTGATCTGGGCGACGGTAGTTGAGGTGGCCCAGCACGTGACCGGCTGGTTCGCCAAACTGCTGCACTGACGGCGACAAAAAGGGCCGCCGGGTTTCCCCGACGACCCTTCATTGCCTGACCGCGAACGGTCCGGCCGCAACTCAGTCTGAAAGGCTCAGACCAGGCCCTCTCCGAGGACCAGGGTCGCGGTCGCCGCTCGCGATTGATGACAATGAGACACTGGATCACCTCCTTTCGACTGTTGAACAGGGAGGTGAAACATAAGACGGCTCAACGCCTTGCGCCAATGGGCTTCGCGCTTTCGTGAACGCGTGCCGACCTACTGCGTCGGCGACGCCCCGCCGGACAGGCCCTGCATGATCATGCGATTGATATCGATCAGATCCTGAAAGCTCTCTTCGCCCCGCATGATCGCCGAGGAATGGCGATTGATGAACAGGCTCAGGGAAATGATCTGCGCGCGCATCGGAGCGCCCAGAGCATTGCCTGCATCGCTGCACTCGCCGGCCAGCGTCGACCAGAGGCGCCGATTCCAGTCCAGCGCGTCGATACGGGTGGCGATGTCGGATTCGTCGACGGTCGAGGCGTGAACCAGAGCGCGCGTGACCTGACCGAACAGACGGTACTCCAGGTCGCGCGGGCTCTCAGCCCTCGCTGTCGCCGCTGTGTAGGCCTGAAGCGACATTCAGCACTCTCTCTTCATACTCGACAATCTTACGCGCCGACATCAGGGCCTTGTAGTATTCGCGCGCCAGCACATGACGCGAGGCCGAGACGCATTCGGCCAGGATGTCCGGGTTCTGCGTCGCGCCCATGAATTCGGTGATCCGTAGAGCGAGTTCGTCGAAGAACTTCGACGCCGAACTCTCGTCCAGATACATCATCATGATCGGGAAATAGATGCGGCGTGCGGGCGTGGTGACGTCCTCGGCCTGCATGATGTCCTTCTCGCGCAGGACGCTGGCGCGGTTTTGGAGGATCAGCACGCCGCGACGATCGCCGTTCTGGACCACGGCGCCATTCAGAACGAACTTCTCGCCGGGTTTCAGCGACAGCTTCAAGGCCATTGAGGACCGTACTCCAGTCGTGATCGAGCCGGTCGCGCACGACAGCTCTGAGTGAATCAGACCCTACCCCGGCATCAGTTAACCATCCCTTGTGAGATCGATCCGCTGGAACGCGTATCGTCGCCGTTGCGTTGGCTTGTCGAAGAGGAGACGACGATGCCGGACAACGACTATCAGGACGATCAGGAACAGTCTGAGACGTTCGACGAAACCCATCTGGACGACGAGGGCGACGGCGAATTTCTGCTGGATGAAGCCGACCAGGTGCTGGACGTGACCCAGGCTGACGGCGACGCCGACGAAGAGGAGTTCGACGAGGACGCCGAGGTCGATCTCGACGACCAGTTAGCTCTCGACGGCATCGAACGCGAAGCCGACGCCCTGTTGGGCGTCGATGGCGAAAACCGCGATCAGATCGACGCCGAAGGCGGGCCTCCGTCAGCACCAGATGAAGTCGAGCTCGTCTATTCGGGCCTGATGGAAAACGAACGCGGCGCACAGGCAAGCGCCGCCCACTGGGAGGCCAAACGGCTCTCGGATGACGACATCACGGACCTGGGATACGGCCCGGACGGTGATCAAGACGCTCCGGCGCGATAGGGAGAGAATGACATGACCGACGACAAAGCCCGTCACGACGCGTCGCCCGACGCCCCGCACGCCAAGCGCACAACTTCGCAGGATGGCGTACCGGACCAGCTTGACAAGATCGACAAGTCCGACAGCCGCCAGGAGGCGCTGGTCGATGAAGGCCTGGAAGAGACCTTTCCCGCCAGCGATCCAGTCTCGGCCAAGCGCATCACCTGATCGCTGTTCACGACGCAAGTGATCCGCTAACCCACTTCGTGGAAACACGGAGTGGGTTTTTCTATGAGCCGTTTCGAAGGCACGGACCGTTATATCGCCACGAGCGACCTCAAGGTCGCGGTGAACGCTGCGGTCGCGTTAGAGCGTCCCCTGCTGATCAAGGGCGAGCCCGGCACAGGCAAGACGGTCCTGGCCTATGAGATCGCCAAGGCCTTCGACGCGCCGCTGATCACCTGGCACGTCAAATCCACGACCAAGGCCCATAACGGCCTTTATGAGTACGACGCCGTCAGCCGCCTGCGCGACAGCCAGTTGGGCGAGGAACGCGTGCATGACGTCCGCAACTACCTGAAGAAGGGCAAGCTGTGGGAGGCGTTCACCGCCCCTGCCCGTCCCGTCCTGCTGATCGACGAGATCGACAAGGCCGACATCGAGTTCCCCAACGACCTGCTGCAGGAACTTGATCGGATGGAGTTCTACGTCCAGGAAACGGACGAGACGATCCGCGCCGAAGTGCGCCCGATCGTCATCATCACCTCCAACAATGAAAAAGAACTGCCCGACGCCTTCCTGCGGCGCTGCTTCTTCCACTTCATTCGCTTCCCCGACGCCGAGACCCTGTCCGCGATCGTCGATGTGCACTTCCCCGGCATCAAACCGCGCCTGGTTTCTGAGGCGTTGAAGACCTTCTACGAAATCCGCGATACGCCGGGCCTGAAGAAGAAGCCGTCGACCTCAGAGCTTCTGGATTGGCTGAAGCTGTTGCTGGTCGAGGATATCGACGCCGAGACCCTGCGTGAGAAGACGCCGAACAAGCTGATCCCGCCGCTGCATGGGGCGCTGCTAAAGAACGAGCAGGACGTGCATCTGTTCGAACGCCTGGCGTTCCTGAACCGCCGCGAAGGCTCGCGCCCCGGCGGCTGACCCGGTGATTACCGCGATTTCACTGGATCACGCGGCCGCAGCGCGCAGAATGAGGGCCAAGAGAGGTTCGACCATGCGTCATATCCTGCTTTATCTAGCCCTCAGCGCCAGCCTAGCTGCCTGCGACGGCGACAACTCGGTCCGCATCACCACCACCTCGTCCAGCGACGATCAGGGCGCAGGCGTATTAAAGGTGATCGACGCCCTGCAATGCCCGGACAATCTTGGCGTCCTGACGCGAAAGGGCCTGGCGGCGGCAGGCGGCGCGAACTGCGTCTATGGCGGCCCCAAGGGCGCCGACGTCGTGCTACATCTTGTCAAGCTGGACGGGCGCTCAGTCGATGATGTGTTGCGGGACTTCGAGGCGCGCGCCAGCGCCGATCTGCCTCATACAGTCGCGCGGCTGGCCCCGGGCGCAGGCGATGCGCCGCCACCGCCTCCATCAATCGAGGCAGGCGATACGACTTCCGTCCAAGCGCCTGGGGTCGACATCAAGACGCGCGGCGAGGACGCCTCGGTCCGCCTGCCCGGCCTGAAGATCGAGACCCAGGGCGATAACGCCAGCGTCCGCATCGGCGGCATCAACATCCAGTCCAAGGACGGACAAAACGTCCGCACCGAAACCTCGACGGTCAGCGTGGACGCCAACGACAACTCCACTCGCGTGCGCACCCGTGCGCCGGGCGCGGCGACGCGCATGACCTATATCCTGGCTGACGATCAGCCCGGCGATGCGGGCTGGCGCCAGGTCGGCTTCGAGGCACGCGGCCCCAGCGGCGGCCCGATCGTCATCGCCGTGGTCAGGTCCAAGGATCGTAGAAACGACGGCATTTTCGACGACGCCAAGGAACTGGTCACACTGAACGTCGGACGCTGACGCGGCGATTTCCTGCGCCGTCTGGTCCCTCCCGCTTGATCCCGGCGTATCTTTGCGTCACCTGACCAGCCGACAAGCGATCAGGACACGCGATTTGGCCGAGCGCCCCACCAAGAAGAACGCCCCCCGCGCCTGGCAGCGCATGCTGTCCGGTCGTCGCCTGGACCTGCTGGACCCGTCGCCGTTCGACATCGAGATCGAGGACATCGCCCACGGCCTGGCGCGCGTCGCCCGTTGGAACGGTCAGACCATCGGCGAGCACGCCTTCTCGGTCGCCCAGCACTCCTGCGTGGTCGAAGAAATCGCCGCCCACATCAAGCCCGGCCTGGATCCGAAATGGCGTCTGGCCGCCTTGCTGCATGACGCCTCGGAATACGTCATCGGCGACATGATCTCGCCGTTCAAGGCGGCGCTCGGGGCCGGCTACAAGGATTTCGAGGCCAAGCTGGAAGCTGCGATCCATCTGCGCTACGGCCTGCCGCCCAAGACGCCGCAGACGATCAAGACGCTGATCAAGAAGGCCGACAAGGCCTGCGCCTTTTTCGAGGCGACGCAGCTGGCGGGTTTCACCGAAAAGGAATCGCTGGGCTTCTTCGGCAGCCCGCCCGAAGGCTACAGCCTGACGATCGAACCTCAACCCGCGCCGGTCGCCCAGGCCCGCTATCTGGAACGCTACCGCGTACTGGCGGGAGCCGTCGGCCTGATCCCCGCCGACGACGCCTGGCACACGGAATAACACGATGACCCAAGGGGCGGAGGACGGCGTTCGCATCGGTCTGTCGGCGGTCGTGATGACCTTGAGAGACCGACAGGCCGTCGTCCTGACGACCCCGACCGAGGACGGTTCACGCGCCCTGCCCTTCGGGCCGTTCGATCCCGTGCGCGACCGCACCTTCGAACGCGCTTTGCGAGACTTCGTGACGGACCAGACCGGGTTTCGGCTTGGCTTCGTCGAACAGCTCTATACCTTCGGCGACGCTGGCCGCGCCTCTCCCCGTGCGACGCCCGGCCCTGGCCGGCACAGAGAGGTCTCCGTCGGCTATCTGGCCCTGACGCCCGACGCCGCGGAAGGCCAGACCCACGACGCCCGCTGGGACGCCGTGTTCGAGTTCTTTCCCTGGGAAGATCGGCGCGGCGATCAGGACGCGCAAATCGCGGAAGGCCTGCACGCCTGGGCCGATGGCGACGAGCACCGCCTGGCCCGCGCCCGCGCCCTGTTTGCCCTGACGACCGATCACCGCTGGAACGAGGAGCGGGTCCTGGAGCGTTATGAACTGCTCTACGAAGCGCGTCTGGTCGCCGAGGCGTGGCGCGATGCCGACCTGTCGCCCACGCAGCCCATGCCGGGCCGCATCATGTCCTCGGATCACCGGCGCATCTTGGCGACGGCGCTCGGCCGCCTGCGCAGCAAGCTGAAATATCGTCCGGTCCTGTTCGATCTGACCCCTGGCGTCTTCACCCTGTCCGAACTCCAGGCGGGCGCCGAGGCCGTCTCGGGCCTCAGCCTGCACAAACAAAATTTCCGGCGCGGCGTAGAGCGGACAGGGCTGGTCGAACCCACCGGACAGCTCTCTTCCACCACAGGCGGCCGACCCGCCGAACTGTTTCGATTCAAGGGCGTGGACGCCCAGACCGGCGCCGCGCCGGGCCTGTCTTTGCCCGCGCAAAGATAGCGTCGGATTTCTTTCACAGACGGGTTGCGAAGCGCTGCGGCTCCGACTAGAGAAGCCCCTCGCTCGACCAAGCGATATCGGCGCCGCGGAGAGGTGGCAGAGTGGTCGAATGTACCGCACTCGAAATGCGGCGTGCCTGGAAGGGTACCGTGGGTTCGAATCCCACCCTCTCCGCCACCGGCCTGACGAAGGCCTAGGCCTAGTTCCAACATTATCGAAATGAGGCTTCGGTCTTTTTCATCGGGTTTCTGCGCCTGCACCTCGGCCTCGCAGGCATTGCGCATTGAATCGTCATGATACCGGTGTCAGATTCACTCTTGTTGGATATCAGATGGGCGACGATCGATGATCACGCGACGTAAGGCGCTGCTGAGCAGCTTGGCGACCGCAGGTCTGCTTTCGGCGCCCTCTGGCGTACTTGCGGCGCCGGCGCCGGATCGCGTGATGACAACGGCCGGGCCGATCATCGGTCTGCGACAGGATGGGATCAGCGTCTTCAAAGGAGTGCGATATGGAGCGCCGACGCGACGGTTCCAACCGCCAGAAAAGCCGACGCCTTGGCGCGACCCGGTTCGTGCAACACGTTACGGCGCGGCCAGTCCGCAGCGCGGCGATGAGCCGAATCAAAGCGAAGACTGCCTATTCCTGAACGTCTGGACGCCGGGGACCGATGCGGGTCGGCGACCGGTGATGGTCTATATCCACGGCGGCGCCTATTCGAGCGGATCGGGATCGGACCCGCTGTATGACGGCACGCGTCTGGCGGCGCGCGGCGATGTCGTGGTGGTGACGCTGAACCACCGGCTGAACGTCTTCGGCTATGCCTATCTGGCGCGACTGGCCCCGGGTTTTGAGGATTCGGGCAATGTCGGTCAGCTGGATCTGATCCTGGCGCTGCAGTGGGTACGGGACAATATCGCGACGTTCGGCGGCGATCCGTCGAAGGTGATGCTGTTCGGTCAGTCCGGCGGGGGCGCCAAGATCGCCACCCTGATGGCGACGCCGGCGGCGCGAGGTCTGTTCCATCGCGCCGCGACCATGAGCGGTCAGCAGGTGACGGCGTCCGGGCCGATCAATGCCACGACGCGAGCGACGGCATGGCTGAAGGCCTTGGGCCTGACGCCGGATCGGGCAGCCGAGGCGGCGACGATGCCGGTCGAACGGCTGTTCGAAGCGCAAGGCGCCGAGGATCCGATCCTGGGCTTCGGCGGCCTGTATTTCGGGCCGGTGCTGGATTTCCGCACCCTGCCCCGCCACCCCTTCTATCCCGACGCGGCGCCGTTGGGCCGATCGATCCCCATGATCATCGGCAATACGCGCGAAGAGACCTTGGGCTTCATGGGCAACGATCCCAAGAATGTCGGCCTGACGTGGGAGACCCTGGCGGCGCGGCTGTCGCCCGGCGTCATGCGGATCGACATCACGCCCGAAGCCGTAATCGCCGGCTATCGCGCCATGCATCCTGAATGGTCGCCCGACCAGGTGCTGATCGCCGCGACGACGGCTGGGCGGTCCTGGCGCGGCGCGGTGATCGAGGCCGAAGAGCGGGCCAAAGCCAGCGCACCCGCCTGGGTCTATCAACTCGACTTCCCCGGAGAGTTGGCCTCGGGTCGCAAGGGCGCCTTCCATACCGCCGACATCCCCCTGGTGTTCGACAATGTCGAAGCGACAGGCTCGCGGACGCGCGCACCGGGCGCGCAAACGCTGGCGGATCGCATGAGCGACGCCTTCATCGCCCTGGCCAGCGACGGCGATCCGAACCATGCCGGACTGCCGCGCTGGGACCGCTATGAACTGCCTCGCCGCCAGACGATGTTGATGGATGTCCAGCCGCGCATGGCCGATGATCCGCGCGGTGACGAGCGGGCCTTCTTCTCGGCCATTCCCTATATCCAGCCGGGAACCTAGAGCGGAAAATCCAGCCGGGCGGCCCAGGCGCGAACCAGATCGGGCCAGACCTGGGCGGGCTTGCCTTCGATCAGGCGGACGCCGAAACCGTGGCCGCCTTCCTGGAACAGATGCGCCTCGGTCGGGACGGCGGCGGCTTTGAGCGTGGTCAGCAGTTGCAGGCTGTTCTCGACCGGCACGGACGTGTCGTCCATGGCGTGCAGTAGGAAGACGGGCGCTGCATTGAGCCACTCCATCTGCTCCAGAGAATAGGCCGCGATCCGCTCGGCCGACGGCGTATCGCCCAGAAGATGCGTCCGCGATCCGGCGTGGACGTATGGGTCCGCCATGGTCGCGACCGGATACATCAAAACGGTCAAATCTGGTCGCAAGGATGCGCTGTCGGCCGCGTCGATCGGTTCATAGGTCGCGTCCTTCCGGGCGCTGGCCAGCCCCGCCAGATGCCCTCCCGCCGAGGCGCCCAGCACGGCGATCTTTTGCGGATCCACAGCATAGTCGGAGGCGCGGCTGCGGATCAGCCGGATCGCACGCTGAGCGTCCTGAAGGGGCGCATCGGCCCCGGCCGCCCAGCCGTCAGCCGGCAGGCGATAGCGCAGGACGAAGCAGGTCGTGCCGCTGGCCGCGAAGACGCGCGCGACGTCATAGCCTTCCTTGTCCAGCACCGCCCAGCGATAGCCGCCGCCAGGGATAAGGAGCATCGCCGAACCGTTCGGCCGCTCGGGGCGAAACACGGTCAGGATCGGGTCGGTCGTATATTGGGCGTAACGGTCGTGAAAGGCGGGATCGGTCGAGCGCTCTGGCACGACCGGCGTGACGGTCACATCCTGCCCGCCCGGCGCGCCGTCGGACCATAGGCGGATGATCTCGGTTGGGTCTGGCGGGGCCACGCGGCCGCCGTCCACCACTGTCTGCGCCCGCGCCCCGGATGCGCCAACCACGGCCCCCATCGCCAGACCTAAAACCGTCCTGCGCTCAACATCCATCACGGCTCTCACTTCCTGAAAAGACGACGGCCGGACGATCGCTCGCCCGGCCGCAATCCTTGATGACGTCGCGGCGCTGAGCCACGCAGCCTTTCGTCAGACCTTGGCCAGTTCGTATTTCGGCGTGATCAAGTGAATAACCAAAAGCGCGATCAGATAGGCCGAGGCCGCCACGATGAAGATGGGCGTATAGGTGCCGATCTTCTCCAGGACGTAGCCGGCGTATTTGGCCATGGCCATGCCGCCGATGGCGCCCAGCATTCCGCCGATGCCGACGACCGACCCCACCGCCGAACGGGGGAAGACATCGCCCGGAAGCGCATACAGGTTGGCCGAGAAGCCTTGGTGCGCGGCCGTCGCCAGACCGATGATGCCGACCGCAAGCCACAGGTTTGAGGCCTCGGCCGCGAAGGCCACCGGCACGGCGCACAGAGCGCAGATCAACATGGTGATCTTGCGGGCCTTGTTGATGCTCATGCCCCTGTGCATGAAGCGCGACGACAGCCAGCCCCCGCCCACCGACCCGATGTCGGACAGCAGATAGATGGCGACAAGCGGCGGGCCGAAGGTCTTCAGGTCCAGCCCATAGGTTTTGCCGAGGAAGTCCGGCAGCCAGAACAGGAACATCCACCAGATCGGATCGATCAGAAACTTGCCCAGAGCATAGGCCCAGGTTTCCTTGACCGTCAGCAGTTTGGTCCATTTGACCTTTTCGACAACGTCGGCCGGATCCTGCTCGATATAGGCCAGCTCCGTCGCGGACAGCTTCTTCTGCTCGCGCGGGCGGCGATACACCAGCAGCCAGATCGGCAGCCAGATCAGGCCCAGGGCCCCGGTGATGACAAAGGCCATCTGCCAGCCGAACGCCAGCACCAGGCCCGGAACGATCAGGGGGGTGACGATGGCGCCGATATTGGTGCCGGCGTTGAACAGCCCCGTGGCGAAGGCGCGTTCCTTCTTGGGGAACCACTCCGCGACCGCCTTGATGCCGCCAGGGAAGCCGCCGGCCTCACCGACGCCCAGCACCATCCGCGCCATCATGAAGTGCGACAGGTCACGCGCCGCACCGTGCATGATGTGACCGATCTGCCAGATGCCGAAGGCGATCCCAAGACCCCAGCGCGCGCCGATCCGGTCCATGATCCGGCCCCACAGAAGGTAGGCGACGGCGTAGGACGCCTGGAACCAGAAGACGATGTCGGCATAGTCCGTCTCGGACCAACCGAGCTCGGCCGACAAGGTCGGCTTGAGGAAGCCGATCATCTGACGATCGACGTAGTTGATGACCATGGCCGCGAACAGCAACCACATGATGATCCAGCGATATTTGCCGGGAGATGGCGCCTTGATCTGGATCGGCGGCGCGACGGAGGCGTCTGACATGGTTATGAAAACCCGTTCCTGAATATTCCTCGACGCGTCCCTGCTCTTTTCCGTCCCTGAACGGCGGCGGGGTGGGCGTCCGATGATGTTACTGGGCTTCGGCCCTGACGACCGAACAGTGAAGTTCTGCGATACCCTTGAAGACGCACACGGCCTCGTCGCCCGCGTGGACACGGTGGACGCCGGTGACAGCGCCCGTCGAAACCAGCGTGCCCGCCTTCAGCGGACGGCCCCAGCGCGCGCAATGTTCAAGCAGAAACCGCACGGATTCCATCGCGCCGCCGGCCAGGGATTGCGATCCGCCCGTGCCGACGCTCGCACCATTGATCACCGTCTCGACCTCGATGCCGTCCAGACGCTCGCGCCAGTTCTCGACCTCGGGACCGATCATCAGTCCGCCGTTGTTGCCGAAATCGGAGGCGACCACGGCTGATCCCAGGTCGTTGATCGTCGAAAGCGGACTGCCGGCCAGCTCGACGCCGATGAAGACCTTGTCCACGACGCCCATGGCGTCTTCGATGGTCCAGTCGGTCTTGGCTGGATCGACGTCGGCGCCGATCCGAGCAATGAACTCAGCCTCCACCGCCGCGAACCCACCCTCGATTTCGGGCAAAGGCACGACCGTATCGCCGGGCGCCGGCCAGACATTGCGCGCGAAAATGGCGCCGGCCAGACGATGGATCCCCAGCTTCGGTTGCTGCTCGGGCGGGACACCGCCCACCTTCCAGCCCACGACCTCATCGGGAAACAGACCGATGGCGGCGTCCTGGATGGCGTAGGATTCGGCCATGCTTTGAGGGATCACGCCCGGATAGTCTGGCGTGCTGCGCGCCGCCAGACGCGCGGCGACGAACTGCTGTGCGATCGCCGCCGGGTCGGCCGACAGCGCGTCGTCCTGGCTCGCAAGAGAGGGGGTCGAAGTCAAAGGTGTCGCCTCGTGAATAGGCTCCGATAAGAGCGACGAAGGAAACCGGTGTCAATGCGCTTTAGCTGAGCCCCATGGCGTCGGCCGCGAGTCGCGGCTATGCCTTCAAGCTGCACATAGGGAAGGAGCCGAACCTTGGCTCAAGACGATCCGCGATCCGGCAAGCCGGGCAAGCGGGCAACCATCAACGATGTCGCTCGTGAGGCGCAGGTCTCCAAGAAGACCGTCTCGCGGGTCATCAATCAGTCGCCGTTCGTCAAGGAAGACACGCGCGAAAAGGTCAACGCCGTCATCAAGGCTCTGGGGTTCACGCCTGATCCACAGGCGCGCGGCCTGGCCTTTCGACGCTCGTTCCTAGTTGGTCTGATCTACGACAACCCCAGCCCGACCTACGTCGTGAACATGCAGCAAGGCGTGCTGGATGCGCTAAAGGGGTCCGGCCTGGAACTGGTCGTTCATCCTTGCAATCGCAACTCCCCTACCCTGCTGGAGGACATCAGGGGCTTCGTCGAGCGCCAACGTCTGTATGGCGTCATCATGCCGCCGTCGGTGTCCGAGGACGAACAGGTCATCGACCTGCTGCGTGATCTCGACTGCCCCTATGTTCGCATCGCCTCGGTGGCGTTGGATGAACCTCAGGCGATGGTGGTCACCAATGACTGGATCGGCGCGGCTGAGGCGGCGGCGCATCTGGCCGACCTGGGACACAAGCGAATCGGTCTCGTGCGCGGGCCGGACCTGTTCCGGTCGTCGGCCGTGCGGGGCAAGGGGTTCCTCGACGCTCTGGCCGAGCGCGGAATCCCGCTGGACCCGGCTTACGATTTCAAAGGCGCCTATACGTTCGAATCAGGTGTGGAGGCGGGCCACGCCCTCTTGGCGCTGGAAACGCCGCCGACCGCGATCTTTACCCTCAACGACGACATGGCCATCGGGGTGATGCAGGCGGCGCGAGATCGCGGGCTGGAACTGCCTCGCGACCTGTCCGTCGTCGGTTTCGATGATTTGCCGATGGCGGCGCGGGTTTGGCCCAACCTGACCTCGGTGCGCCTGCCGATCCGAGACATGGGACGGATGGCGGCCGAAAAGCTGCTGGCGCCGATGCGGGGCGTGGATCCGGCCACGATGCAGCAGCCCGAAGTTCGACCGGCCCTGGTGGTGCGCAAGTCGGCAATCCCGGCAGTCTGAGTTGGGTCGGCGCGCGTGATCGCGCCGACCTCTTTGCCTCAGGCCGTTTCGAGCGCAGGCTTGGCGGCGAGAACGCCCTTCAGATAGTCGCGAATGCCTTCGTCGGTGGCATTGGCGAAGAAGTAGTCCTGGAACTTCTCGCCGGCGATGGCGGCCTTCAGCAGGTCCTGATCCATCGTCTTCAGAACCGTCAGCATGTCGTGGCAGGTCACGGCTTTCAGGTCGCTGAGCACGCCGCGGTTCTTGCGCATGATTTCGGCGCGCTCCTTGGGGTAGCCCAGGCCGCGCTCGCCTTCGAACAGCTTGCGATACACGTCCTGCAAATTCAGTTCTGCCGCCCAGCCGAAGCCCTTCGCATAAGGCATCGAGATGGCGTTGCCGTCGTTGATCTGGCCGAACAGGAAGGCGTCGGTCGGGTCGATCACCAGACCGCAGAAGACGCCGGGCATGCTGTTGCACGCCAGCATGGAGCCCATGCCGGTTCCGCAGCCGGTGACGACGAAATCGGCCGCGCCGGAGTTCAACAGGATGCCGGTCAGCACGCCGTTCATGACGTAGGTCAGCGAGGCCTTGTCCTCGGCCGCATACATTCCATAGTGGAAGACTTCATGGCCCAGGGGTTCGGCAACGGCGGCCAGAGCGCCATGCACCGTCTCGCTTTTGGCGGCCTGGCTGTTTTCGATGATGAGAGCGATCTTCATGGGGGGAATCCTCAAGACGGTGGCGAAGCGATGCCGACATATGTGGACGGCGTTGGTCTAATCGATTGCATCATTATATGACACCGGTTACCTAGTCTACAGAAGGACGGGCGCAAGATCCGTCTCGGTGGCTCGCGCTGCGAGTTCCCAGGGAGACCGGCATGTACGACCCCATGTACGACAAAGTCTATCAGGCCACTCATCCCGACATGATGGACGGCGCCTCAAACCAACAGCTGCGCGATCGCTATCTGATCGAGAACCTGTTCGTTCCGGGCAGAATCAGCCTGAATTATTCCCACCACGAGCGCATGATCATCGGCGGCGCGACACCGGCCGAGACCGCCCTGAGCCTGCCCACCCAGTCGGAGCCACCCTCCTTGGCCGGCGCGCCGTTTCTGCAGGCCCGTGAACTGGGCGTGGTCAATATCGGCGGCACCGGTTCGATCACGGTGGATGGCGAGACTATCGAACTAGGCTTCCGTGACGGCCTGTACGTGCCGATGGGATCGAGCGACGTCAGCTTCGCCTCGAATAACCCCGCCGAGCCGGCGAAATTCTATCTGGTCGCCACGCCGGCCCACGCCCGCTACGACTTGACCAAGATTTCGATCGAGGAAGCTGTGCCGCTGGAAATGGGGTCGCTGGAGACCTCCAACGAACGGACCATCTATCAGTACATCGTTCCCGCCAAGGTGAGGTCCTGCCAGTTGCTGTTGGGCGTGACGGTGCTCAAGTCGGGCTCGGTGTGGAACACCATGCCGCCGCACATTCACGACCGCCGCTCGGAAGCCTACCTCTATTTCGGCCTGGGCGAAGACGACCGCGTCTTCCACTTCATGGGCGAACCAGACAAGTCACGCCACATCGTCATCGCCGACGGCGAGGCGGTGATCTGCCCGCCGTGGTCGATCCATACTGGCGCAGGCACTTCGAACTACACCTTCATCTGGGGCATGGGCGGCGAGAACCTCGACTACACCGACATGTACAAACTCGACATCTGCCAGCTGAAGTAATCAGGACAAGAGGAAGAAAAGCATGAGCAATCCATTCGACCTGACCGGCAAGGTCGCGCTGGTGACCGGCGGCAATGTGGGCCTGGGCCAAGGCATCGCCCTGGCTTTGGCTGAGGCGGGCGCAGACATCGTCTCGGTCGCCCTGTCGGACTCCGACGACACGGTCGCCAAGGTACAGGCGATGGGCCGTCGTGCCCACGCCATCAGCGCCGACCTGACCTCGATCGAGCCGGTCGAGCGCGTCGTGCAGGAAACTCTGGCCGCCATGGGTCGGATCGACATCCTGGTGAACAACGCCGGCCTAATTCGCCGCGCCGACGCCGTCGACTTCACCGAGGCGGATTGGGACCTAGTGATGAACATCAACCTGAAGACCGTCTTCTTCATGAGCCAGGCGGTCGCCCGTCTGTTCATCAAACAGGGCGACGGCGGCAAGATCATCAATATCGCCTCCATGCTGTCCTTCCAGGGCGGGATCCGCGTGCCTTCCTATACGGCGTCCAAATCGGGCGTCGCCGGCCTGACCAAGCTGATGGCCAACGAATGGGCGCCGCACCGCATCACCGCCAACGCCATCGCCCCCGGCTATTTCGCCACGGCAAACACCCAGGCCCTGCGCGAGGACCCGGTTCGTTCGGCCGAGATTTTGGGCCGCATCCCGGCCGGGCGCTGGGGCGAGCCGTCGGACCTGGGCGGCGCGGCCGTCTTCCTGGCCAGCCGGGCCTCCGACTACGTCCAGGGCGCCATCCTGCCGGTCGACGGCGGCTGGCAGGCGCGCTGATCCGAGGCTAGCGTTGCGATCATGACCCAGGCTGCATCTTCCCGCCGCATCCTCTGCTTCGGCGAGATGCTGCTGCGGTTTTCGCCCAACGCCAACGAACTGCTGATGCAGTCGCCTGCCCTGACCGTGCGTCCCGCCGGCGCCGAGGCCAATGTCGCCGTGTCGCTGGCTCGCTTCGGCGCGCCGGTGACGATGGCCACGGTCCTGGCCGACAACGCACTGGGCCGCGGCGTGCGCGACGAGGTGCGCAAGCACGGGGTCGACACCTCTCAGGTCGTCTTCAAGCCCGGCCGCATGGGTCTGTATTTCCTGACACCCGGCGCTGTGCGTCGCCCCTCGGAAGTCCTCTACGATCGCGCCGGATCGGCCTTCGTCGAACATGTTGATACGGCCTTCGACTGGGACCAAATGCTGGACGGCGTCGAATGGTTGCACGCCTCGGGCGTGACGCCGGCGACGGGCCCGAACGGCTCGGCCGCCGCCGTCGCCATCATCGAGGCCGCCGTCCGCAAAGGCGTCAAGGTCAGCTACGACGGCAACTTCCGCGGCAAGTTGTGGGAACAATGGGATGGCGATCCCCCGGCCACGCTCGGCAAGATGCTGGCCGGCGCCACGGTCGCCTTCGCCGACGACCGCGACTTCGCCCTGGTGCTGAAGACGACGTTCGACAGCCCCGATCCGGCTGTGCGGCGTCGTGAAGCCGCCAAGGCCGCCTTCGCCGCCTTCCCTCGCCTGCAACGCATCGCCTGCACCCTGCGCGTTCAGGATAGCGTCGCCGACCAGGCCTTGTCGGCTGTCATGCTGACCCGCAATGGCGGCGACGTGATCGAAACCAGAGCCGAGGCCATTCACATGGCCGGCGTCGTGGACCGGGTCGGCGGCGGCGACGCCTTCGCCTCCGGTGTGCTGTTTGGCCTGTGGAGCGGCTGGTCGGATCAGGAGGCCCTCGACTTCGGCCTCGCCGCCGCCGGCTTGAAACATTCGATCCCCGGCGACTTCAACCTGTTCTCCGCCGACGATGTGCGCGCCGCTATGGGCGACGGCGGGTTCGATATCCGCCGCTGAGGCTGCTAACATTGAGATTGTGTGGAGGCCGCATGGGGAAGTCCATGCGGCCTTTTTCAATGGCGCCATAGGGCTAGGAAACCGGTGTCAATCATGCTTCAGTGATGGTTCGAAACGGTCAGAAGAAACCGTGCGAGAGAGGTCACACCAGGAGTTTCCATGTCCGTCACGTCCATGAACCGCCGCGCCTTGCTGGCCGCCGGCGCCGCCGCCACCTTCGTCGCCGCTTCAGGGCCCGTCCTGGCCCAGGCGTCGCCAGAGCGCGCCGCCATTCTGGACACCATGAAGCGCGCCGCTCGGTTCATGAGCGAAGAGGCCGCCGTCGAGGGCGGATACGTTTGGCAATATCTGCCTGACTTTTCGCGCCGTTGGGGCGAGCTTGAGGCCAACCCGACGATGATCTGGGTCCAGCCCCCGGGCACCGCGACCGTGGGCCATCTGTTCCTGGACGCCTATCATGCCACCGGCGACGAATTTTACTATGAAGCGGCCAAGAAGGCTGCAGACGCTCTGATCAAGGGCCAGCACCCTCTGGGCGGCTGGAACTATGTGATCGACACCGCCGGCGAGGAGTCGCTGAAGCAGTGGTACGGCACGGTCGCCGCCAACGCCTGGCGGTTGGAGGAATTCCACCACTACTACGGCAACGCGACGTTCGACGACGCGGGGACAGCCGAGGCGTCGCAACTGTTGCTGCGGATCTACCTTGAGAAAAAGGATCGCAAATATCTGGCGCCGCTGAACAAGGCGATCACCTTCGTGCTGGAAAGCCAGTACGAGAACGGCGGCTGGCCCCAGCGCTATCCGTTCGTCGAGAACGGCGGCCTGCACGGCCATGCCGACTACACGCCCTACATCACCTTCAACGACGACGTGGCCGGCGAGAACCTGGAGTTCCTGATTTACGCCTATCACGGCTTGGCGCGGAACGGCCGGGGCGATGCGAGGATCCTGGACGCCATCAATCGCGGCATGGACATTTTCGTGAAGACCCAGCAACCGCTGCCGCAGCCCGCCTGGGGCCTGCAGCATTTCCCCGACACGCTGAAGCCGGCTGGCGCCCGGACCATTGAACCGCAAGCCTTCGTCACCCACACGACCGGGACCAACATCAAGTCGATGATGGGCTTCTATCGCCTGACGGGCGACCGCAAGTATCTGGCCCGCCTGCCCGAGGCCATGGACTGGCTGGATCAGGTCGCGGCCAAGCCGCCGCTGAACACGCCGGGCCGCACGCACCCGACCTTCATCCTGGAAGGCGCCAACACCCCGATCTACATCCATCGGCGAGGGTCCAACATCGCCAACGGCCAGTACTACGCCGACGACAACCCTACCAATCTGATCGTCCACTACGGTTCGTTCCGCAATGTGGACACCCCTGCCCTGCGCGCCGAATACGCGCGTCTGTCGGCCATGCCGGTCGATGAGGCCACGCGCGGTTCGCCGCTGAAGGCTAGCCCCGGCTCGCTGAACCTGCCCAAGTATTTCACGCTTCAGGATGTGGACGTGTGGGACATGTCCAGCGACGCTCGTCGCCCGACCGCGCCTCACGCCGGTCGCGCGGCCGAAGTCATGGCCGGGCTGAACGCGCGCGGCTATTGGCCTACGCCGCTGACCACGACGTCAAACCCGTACAAGGGCCCCTCGCCCACCGCCGTGACCGGCGGCGAATACCAGATGACCCGCGTCGGCGACCTGTGGGACACCTCGCCTTACAACACCGACTTCCCGGTCGAGGGCGTCTCCACCTCGGTCTTCATCCGCAACATGGGCGACCTGATCGAGTCGTTGGGGGCTTAGGACTTGCGAAGATGTGCATCATCCCCGCTTTCGTGGCGGGGATGACGCACTGATCCGCGTCAGATCGCCAGCATCTCTTGGGTCATGCCCGAGACTGACTTGGCCCCGGTCAGGGTCATGGCGACGCGTATTTCCTTTTCGAACAGATCCAGCAGGTTTTCGACCCCCGCCTGGCCCTTCGCCGCCAGGGCGTAGATGAAGGCCCGGCCCAGCAGGACAGCGTCGGCGCCCAGGGCGATGGCGCGGACCACGTCCAGACCGTTGCGGATGCCAGAATCCACCAGAATCTTCAGCTCGCCCTGCACCGCGTTGGCGATGGCGGGCAGAGCGCAGGCAGACGACAGCACCCCGTCCAACTGACGCCCGCCGTGGTTCGACACCACGATGCCGTCTGCGCCGAAGCTGACGGCGTCGCGGGCGTCCTGCGGATCCAGGATGCCCTTGATGATCATCGGCCCGTCCCAGAAATCGCGGATCCATTGCAGGTCTTTCCACGAGATCGAGGGATCGAAGTTGTTCGCCAGCCAACCGATGTAGTCAGCGAGCCCCGTCGGCTTGCCCAGATAGGCCGAGACATTGCCCAGATCGTGCGGCGTGCCGCGCACCCCGACGTCCCAGGCCCAGGCCGGATGGGTCATCGCCTGGACCATGCGGCGAATCTCGGCATTGGGCCCACTCATGCCCGAATGGGCGTCGCGATAGCGAGCGCCCGGCGTCGGCATATCGACGGTGAAGACCAGGGTCTTCACCCCCGCCGCCCTGGCGCGCTCCAGCGCATTCTTCATGAAGCCGCGATCACGCAGCACATAGAGCTGGAACCACATGGGTCGGTCGATGGCCGGCGCGACCTCCTCGATCGGGCAGACAGAGACGGTCGACAGAGTGAAGGGCACGGCGCGCGAGGCCGCCGCCTTGGCCGCCTGCACTTCGCCCCTGCGCGCATACATGCCGGTCAGGCCGACGGGCCCCAGGATGATCGGCAGGCGCAGGGTCTCGTCGAACAGCTTCGTCTCAAGGCTGAGACTGGTCATGTCCTGCAGCACGCGCTGGCGAAGGGCGATGGACTGCCAGTCCTCGACATTGCGACGCAGGGTCTGCTCGGCATAGGCGCCGCCGTCGATGTAGTGGAACAGGAAGGGCGGCAGCTTGCGCCGCGCGGCTTCCCGATAATCGCTCGGCGACGAAATGATCACGCGCTCATCCTACTGGAAGTTGGCGAAGGCGCCGCCGTCGACCAACAGGGCCGCGCCGGACATATAGGACGCCATGTCCGAGGCCAGGAAGGCGACGACCGAGGCGATGTCCTCCGGCCGGCCCAGACGGCCCAGCGGAATGCGGCCCTCCATATATTCGCGCTTCTGCGGGTCGGCGAGGTCGTCCTTGTTGATGTCGGTGGCGATGGTGCCGGGCAGGACGGAGTTGCAGCGGATGCCGTGACGGCCCAGGGCGACGGCGCAGGACTGCATCAGGCTGTGCACCCCCGCCTTGGTCGGCGTGTAATGGGTCTGCATCTCACCGCCGACGAGCGCCGAGATCGAGCTGATGGCGACAATAGCGCCGCCGTCTCCCTGCTTGACCATCTGATTGGCCGCCGCCTGCACCATGTAATAGGCGCCGTGAAGATTGACCTCCATCGTCCGGCGCAGGGTCTCGACCGGCATGTCGAGGAAGGCGTGGAACGGACAGATGCCAGCGTTGGAGACGAAGACGTCCACCCGGCCCAGCGCCTGAACGGCGGCATCGACGAAGGCTGCGGCGCTCTCGGGCTGGGCCACATCGCCGTCGACGGCGATGGCCCGGCGGCCCAGCGCCTCGATCTCGGCGACCACCTCGGCGGCGGCCGTCTCGTCTCGGAAGGTATTCAAGGCGACATCCGCCCCCTGGCGTGCAGCTTCGATCGCCGTCGCCCGTCCGATACCCCGCGATGCGCCCGTGATCAGGACGACCTTGTTCTCAAGCAGCATGCGGGCTCCGGCGGTGGTTCGGTTTCAGGATTTGGGCGACCAGCCCAGGTCTGCGCTGATCGCGTCGGCGGCCTCGGTCACGGTCTTGGTCAGTTCGGTCATCCGAGCGTCGGACATATATTGGGCAGCGGAAGACACGCTGAGCGCGGCGACGATCTGGCCGTTCACCGAACGGATCGGCGCGGCGACGCAACGGATCTGGTCTTCGTTCTCTTCCAGGTCGAAGGCATAGCCCTTCTGGGCATAGCCATGCATCCGCTCCAGCCAGACGGCGCGGGCCGACGAGTCGTAGGTGGCGCCCGGCTCGGCGTAGAAGTCGATCCAATCCGCCTCGGTCTTGTCCAGGATCAGCGCCTTGCCCAGGCCGGTCGAGGCGATCGGATGACGTTCGCCCAGGCGCGAGCCGATGTTGATCCGCCTGCGCCCCGCCACCTTGTCCAGATAGAGCGCATGACGGCCGTCCAGCACGCCCAGGTGGACCGTATCGTCGGTCTGGGCCGACAGCTGTTCCAACCAGGGCCGTGCGACGCGCGGCAAATGCATCTGCTGGCTGGCGGCATGGCCAAGCTCCAGCAGCTTGGGGCCGAGAGAATAGCCCTCGCGCGGGCGGAAGGACAGCAGCCGTCGCTCGACTAGGGCCGAGGCTAGGCGGTGAGTCGTGCTGCGCGTCAGCTCCAGCTTTTCCGACAGTTCGGCCAGGGGTAGGGAGCCGTCGATCAGGGCGTCGATGACGTCCAGACCGCGCAGCAGGGTCTGGCTGCCGGACGCCTTGGCACCGACCTCTTCATCCGCATCAACCTGTGCGGTCTTGATTGACGGCGTTCGTCCCATTTCGTAATCCTCATTCTCAGAATGTAGCAAAACGCGCAAGTCGCTCCGTCACATGGGCCTGACTTTGACGCCATGCACGGAGGAACGCCAGTGAAATCCCGCATTATGGGAGTAAATCACCAATCGCCGGTGATGACGCGATGAGCCGCCTGCCCCGCATCAAACACGTCCGCGCCTTCGTCGTGAAAAACGACGGCACGGGCGGCGGCGCCGATTACCACGATCAGGGCGACGGCCACTGGATCGACGACCACATCGCCACTCCCATGGCGAAATACCCCGAGTACCGCCAGAGCCGCCGCAGCTTCGGCATCAATGTGCTGGGCACATTGGTCGTCGAGATCGAGGCCGAGAACGGCGTGGTCGGGTTTGCGGTGACGACCGGCGGCGAACCCGCAGCCTATATCGTCGAGAAGCATCTGGCCCGCTTCTTGGAAGGGCGCGATCCGTCCGAGGTCGAGAAGATCTGGGACCAGATGTATTTCTCGACCCAGTATTATGGCCGCAAAGGCCTGGTGGTGAACGCCATCTCCGGCGTTGACCTGGCGCTGTGGGATCTGCTGGGCCGCCTGCGTCAGGAGCCGGTCTTCGCCATGCTGGGCGGGGCGGTGCGCGACGAACTGACCTTCTACGCCACCGGTGCGCGGCCCGACAAAGCCAAGGAACTGGGCTTCATCGGCGGCAAGATGCCCCTACACCACGGCCCGGCCGAGGGCGAAGAAGGCCTGCACAAGAACATCGCTGAACTCGAAGCCATGCGGGACGCCTGCGGCGACGACTTCTGGCTGATGTTCGACTGCTGGATGGCGCTGGACCTGAACTACGCCACCCGCCTGGCCCACGCGGCGCACAAGCTGGGTCTGAAGTGGATCGAGGAGGCGCTCAGCCCCGACGACTACTGGGGCTATCAGGCGCTGAAGAAGAACGCTCCCAAGGGGATGCTGGTCACGACCGGCGAGCATGAGGCCACCCGCTGGGGCTTCCGCATGCTCTTGGAGATGGAATGCTGCGACATCATCCAGCCGGACGTGGGCTGGTGCGGCGGCGTCACCGAACTGATCAAGATCTCCGCCATGGCCGACGCCAAGGGCGTGCTGATGATCCCGCACGGCTCATCGGTCTATTCCTACCACTTCGTGGTGACCCGCCATAACAGCCCGTTCGCCGAGTTCCTGATGATGGCCCCCGGCGCCGACGAGGTCGTGCCCATGTTCCACCCGCAACTGATCGGCGAACCCGTCCCCGTAAACGGCCGCCTGAAGGTTCCAGATACCCCCGGCTTCGGCGTCGAGCTGAACCGCGACATCGCCCTGCATCGCCCGTACGCGCGCTAAGACGAAAGCCCTACTTCCACCATGAAACTACTGCGTTACGGGCCCAAGGGCCAGGAAAAGCCGGGCACGCTGGACGCCGAGGGGCGCATCCGCGACCTGTCGGGCGTTATCGCCGACGTCACACCGGACCAACTGCACGGCCCGGCGCTCGAGGCGCTGAAGGCCATCGACCCGACCACCCTGCCCCTGGTCGAGGGCCAGCCCCGCTATGGCGTGCCGATCAATGGCGTGCGCAAATTCCTGGCCATCGGCCTGAACTTCGCAGATCACGCGGAGGAATCGAACCTGCCGATCCCGGCCGAGCCGGTCCTGTTCACCAAGGCCATCACCTGTCTGAACGGGCCGAACGATGACGTGGTCATCCCGCGCGGTTCGGAAAAGACCGATTGGGAGGTCGAGCTGGGCATCGTCATCGGCAAGCCCGCCTCCTACGTCATCCAGGCCGAGGCGCTGGATCATGTCGCCGGCTATGTCCTGATCAACGACGTGTCCGAGCGCGCCTATCAGACCGAGCGCGGCGGCACCTGGGACAAGGGCAAGGGTTGCGACACCTTCGGCCCCGTCGGCCCCTGGCTGGTGACGACCGACGAGGTCGGCGACGTTCAGGACCTGGACATGTGGCTGGACCTGAACGGCAAGCGCATGCAGACCGGCAACACCCGGACGATGATTTTCGGCGTCGCCGAGATCGTCTCCTATCTGTCAGAGTTCATGACGCTGGAGCCTGGCGACCTGATCACCACCGGCACCCCGCCTGGCGTGGGCCTGGGCCAGAAGCCGCCGCTCTATCTCAAGGCTGGCGACATGGTCCGTCTGGGCATCCAGAAGCTGGGTGAACAGGGTCAGACCTTCGTGGAGTGGACCCGATGAGCGCCTACCGGGATCGGTTCGCGGGCCGCACCGCCGTCGTCACCGGCGGCGCCTCCGGCCTAGGCAAGGCCTCGGCCGCCCGGATCGTCTCCGAGGGTGGCAAAGTCGTACTGTGGGATCTGAACGCCGACGCGCTGAAGGCGGCGGCCGAAGAGGTCGGCGCGACCCACGTCGTGGCCCTGGACGTCTCGGACGCAGACGCCGTCGCTGCGGCGGCCGAGGAATCCAACAAGGCGCTGGGCAAGATCGACATCCTGATCGCCTCGGCCGGCATCACCGGCGCCACCGTGCCGGTGCACGAGTTCCCGATCGACAGCTGGAAACGCGTCGTCGACATCAATCTGAACGGCGTCTTCTACTGCTGCCGCGCCATCGTGCCCTTCATGCTGACCAACGGCTATGGCCGCATCGTCAACGTGGCCTCGGTCGCGGGCAAGGAAGGCAACCCCAACGCCAGCGCCTATTCGGCGTCCAAGGCCGGCGTCATCGGCTTCACCAAGTCGCTGGGCAAGGAACTAGCCGGCAAGGGCGTCATCGCCAACAGCCTGACCCCGGCCACCTTCGAAAGCCCGATCTTGGCCCAGATGCCGCAAAGCCAGGTCGACTACATGCGCTCCAAGATCCCCATGGGTCGCCTGGGCGAGGTCGACGAGAGCGCCGCCATGGTCTGTTTCATGGCCTCGGAAGAATGCAGCTTCACCACCGCCTCGACGTTCGACACGTCGGGCGGACGCACCACCTACTAGGCGCGAAAGGTGGGTTCGGATCTTCGCATCGTCGACAGCCACGTCCACCTGTGGGACCTGTCGCGTGTGCGCTATGGCTGGCTTCAGGACGATCCCCTGCCGAACAATCCGGCGGGGGACATGAGCCCCATCGCCAACGCGAACTACCTGCTGGACGACTACCTCGACGACACGACCGGCTGGCGCGTGGATAAGATCGTCCACGTCGAGGCCGGCCAGCCGGTGGGCCAGCAGTTGGCCGAGACCGACTGGCTCCAGTCCCTGGCCGATAACCGTGGCTACCCGCACGCCATTGTCGCCGGCGCCGATATGCTGGATCCCGACCTCGACGCCCTGCTGGAGGCCCACGCGGCACGCCCGAACGTGCGCGGCGTGCGCCAGATCGTCTGCTGGTACGAGGATCCGCTGAAGACCTATACCGACCGCGACCTGTTGCGGGATCCTCAGTGGGTCGAGGGTTTCGCCAAGCTGGCGCGCCACGGTCTGTCGTTCGACCTTCAGCTCTATCCGTCGCAGATGGCGACCGCCGCCATCATCGCCTCGCGCCACCCCGACATCCCCATGATCGTCAATCACGCCGGCCTGCCGACGGATCGGGACGAGGCGGGGATGGAGCGCTGGCGCAACGGCCTGCGCCTGCTGGCCGCACAGCCCCAAGTCTCGATCAAGATCTCGGGCCTGGGCATCACCGACCGCGCGTGGACACCCGACAGCATCCGCCCCGTCGTTCTGGAATGCATCGACGCCTTTGGGACCGAGCGGGCCATGTTCGCCTCCGACTTCCCCGTCGAAAGCGTCCACGGGACCTTCGACGCCTTCTACTCCGCCTTCGAAGCGATCACGGCCGACTTCTCGGCCGACGAACGCGACCGCCTGTTCGCCGCCAACGCCGAGGCGATCTACCGCATCTAACCCAGTCCGCCGAAGCCGCACCAAGACGGCTAGGCCCCGAGGAACACCAGGAGAGTATCCCATGGTCATCGAGACCGACGCCGCCCACACGCCCGGAGGCCTCGCCAAGCCTGCCGCCTCCCTGAAGGGCCCGCTGGCCTTCGCCATCGCCTGCTTCCTGATCTGGGGCCTGGCCTATGGTCTGCTGGACGTGCTGAACAAGCATTTCCAGGAGACGCTGAGCATCAGCCAAGCCGACAGCGCCTGGCTGCAGATCGCCTATTTCGGGGCCTATCTGCTGCTGTCGATCCCGGCGGGCATGCTGCTGCACGCGCGAGGCTACAAGTTCGGCATCGTGTCGGGCCTGGCGGTCACGGCCATCGGCGCCCTGTTGTTCATTCCGGCGGCTGGCGCAGGCGCCTTCCTGCCCTTCGTCGGCTCGATGTTCGTCCTCGCCGCCGGCCTGTGCATCCTGGAGACCAGCGCCGACACCTACGTCAACGTCCTGGGCGATCCGGCCAAAGCCTCCCAGCGGCTGAACCTGGCCCAGTCGTTCAACGCTCTGGGCGTCTTCTTCGGCCCGCTGATCGGCGGCGCGGTCTTCTTCAGCCCGACCACGACCGAGGCCCTGGGCGGCGCGACCCGCTCGATCCAGATCGTCTACGGGCTGATCGCCGTCGGCGTGGTCCTGTTCGCCCTCGCCGTCTGGCGCGCGCGCCTGCCGGAAACCGGCCTTTCGGACCACGGCGGCGCGGTGCAAGGCGACGCCCCCGCCCTGCCCCTGTCGCAACAGCCGCACTTCATCGCCGGCGTGATCACCCAGGCCCTCTACATCGGCGCCCAAGTCGGCATCGGCGCCTATTTCATCAATCTGGTGACCCACAACTGGCAGGGCCTGACCTCGCAGCAAGGCGCCTTCATGCTGTCGCTCGCGGCCATCGGCTATCTGGTGGGTCGTTTCTTCGCCACCGCCCTGCTGCTGAAGATCAAGCCACGCGTGCTTCTGACGGCCTATGGCTTCATCAATATCGTGCTGACGCTGATTGTCGCCGCCGGCATCGACAAGGTCTCGCCCATCGCCCTGCTGGCCGTCTTCTTCTTCATGTCCACCATGTTCGCGACCATCTTCGCCTTGGGCACCGCCGGCCTGGGCGCCGGCACCAAGAAGGCCTCGTCCCTCATGGTCATGGCCATTGGCGGCGGAGTTCTGCTGCCTTGGCCGATGGGCCGGATCGCCGATCTGTACGGCGCCAATGTCGCCTTCCTCCTGCCCGCCGCCTGCTTCGCCGTCGTCGCCTGGTACGGCTGGAAAGGTGCGGGGCTGGGACTGAAGGCGGAGGCGAAGTGATGCGTCTTCGCACCGCCCTCCTCGCCTTCACGCTGTTGGCCGGCTCTACGGCGGCCTGCGCTCAAACGGTCGCGCCTACCCCTGCCATCGCACCGGCCACACCAATCGACCGCCATGCGCTGGTCACGCGCCACAACGTGACCTTGACCGCCATCGATCGCCATGCGCCGATCATGCTGGGCAATGGCGACCTGGGCTTCACCGCCGACATCACCGGGCTTCAAACCTTCCCGGAACAGTATTCGGAATTGGCGCCTCTGCTGACCATGGCCCAATGGGCATGGCACAGCTTTCCTAACCCGAACGGATATACTGAACAGGACGGCCTGATCGATGTGCCCGTGCCGGGCCGGGGCGAACAGCCCTTCGCCTGGATGAAGTCGTGGGCCGTGGCCGAGACGCAACCTGCCTACACCTGGCTGCGGGCCAATCCGCATCGGTTCTCGCTCAGTCGCATCGGCCTGACCTTCGCCGACGGCAAAGCGCTGGACTTCGCCAAGATCGCAGACACGCACCAGACCCTGGACTTGTGGTCCGGCGCCCTGACCAGCCGCTTCACCTACGACGGCCAATCGGTCGAGATCGTGACCCGCGTCCACCCGACGGTGGATATGCTGATGGTCGAGATTGCCTCGCCTCTCGTTTCATCTCAGGGCCTGGGCGTCCAGGTCCGCTATCCGGGCGTGAACCCCGCCATCAATCCCGACCCGACGACGTTCGAGCGTGATGGCGACCAAAGCCTGAATATCGTCGCCTCCGACACAGGCGACGTCCACATTCGCCGCACCCTGGACGACACCACCTATTATTCCGGCATCACCGCATCCGGTAAGATCGAACAAAGCGGCCCCGACGCCTTACGCGTCGCCTCGTCAGGTCGCGATCGGCTGACCGTCATGGTCCGTTTCGATCAACGGGAGCCCGTTGAAAAGACGCCTGCCTATTCCGCCGGCGTCCAGGCGACGACCGCCCACTGGAACGGCTTCTGGACCCAGGGCGGCGCCATCGATTTCACGGGCTCCACCGATTCGCGCGCGGCAGAATTGGAACGCCGCGTCGTCCTGTCGCAATACCTGTCGGCCGTGAACGGCGCCGGCGAGTTGCCGCCCCAGGAAGAGGGCCTGTTTTCAAACAGCTGGTACGGCAAGTTTCATCTGGAAATGCACCCGTGGCACGCCGGCTGGCAGGCGATGTGGGGTCACGCCGACATGCTGGAGCGCAGCCTGCCCTGGTACGTCGGCAATCTGGCCAACGCCCGCGCCGAGGCGGCCCGTCACGACGTCAAGGGCGCCTGGTGGCCCAAGATGGTGGGGCCGGAGGGTCGCAATAGCCCCAGCCTGGTCTCGCCCTTCATCATGTGGCAGCAGCCGCATCCGATCCTGCTGGCCGAGCTGGTCTGGCGGGCCGAAAAGGATCCGGCCGTGCTCGACCGATACGGCGAGGTGGTCGAAGCCACCGCCGACCTGTTGGCCTCCTGGCCCATCGAACGCGACGGCCGGCTGAACCTGGGCGCGCCGATGATCCCTGCCCAGGAAAACTACGATCCCCTGAGCACGGTGAACCCCACCTTCGAGGTCGAGTATTTCCGCTGGGCTCTGGAAACCGCGCAACAATGGCGTGAACGCAAGGGCCAGGCCCGCCGCGCCGACTGGGATCAGGCCCTGGCCAAGATCGCGCCGCCGCCGATGAAGGACGGCCTGTACTTGCCGATCGAGAACCTCCCGGACTTCTGGGAGACCGCCATGTCCGACGCCTGTCGCCGACACGCAGCGGCGGCTCAGTGCAAGAACCGCGACCATCCCTCCTTCCTGATGGCCTATGGCTTCATCCCTGGCGCGCGGATCGATCAGGCCGCCATGCGCCGCACGTTTGAAGCGGTGGAGCAGAACTGGGACGTGCGCCAGACCTGGGGCTGGGATTTCCCGATGATGGCGATGACGGCGGCTCGCCTTGGCGAACCGGAGAAGGCGGTGAACTGGCTGTTCGCTGACCTGAAGAACAATCAGTGGGGCGTCACCGGCATGACCCCGCGCGTCCACCTGGACGAACACGCCGACGAACTGGTCCCCGTTTCCGCGGGCGCCGGCGGGGTCAAGATGGCGGTCAATCCCGACGGTCCCGGCTATCGCCGCGCGGCCGAGACCTATTTCCCGTCCAACGGGTCGCTGCTGATGGCCGTCGGCCTGATGGCGGCGGGTTGGGACGGGTCCAGCGGCCACGCGCCCGGCTTCCCCAAGCAAGGCTGGACCGTCCGTGTCGAAGGCCTGACCCCCGCGCCGTAATCCAGAACAATCGAGAGGACCGCCCCCATGACGACCTCCAGACGCACCGCCCTGAAGGCCCTGCTTGCCGCCCCCGCCGTCGGCGCCTTCGCCACGACGACCGCTCAGGCCCAGGCCACGCCGGCCGTCCCGCCCGCGCCGGGCCAGTCCCCGGTCTGGCCCGCGCCCAACACCGCCCCGCCTTCGACTCAAGAGCCGCCGGTCGAGCGGCCGCGCTGGGACGGCCCGGTGCCGACCGAGTGGGTCGATCCGAAGACCGGCCATCGCATCCGCCGCGTCTCGCCCGATGGCGGGGGCGGAAAGCCCTATTTCTACAAAAACATGTTTCTGCCGAAGAAGGCCGGCGCGCCCGACCTGATGGTCATCTCGACGCCCCAGGGCATCTCGACCGTCGATCTGGCGACCTGGGCCGTCAACGTTTTGGTCCCCGACCATGACGCCGACCTGATGTTCACGGGCCGCAAGGAGCGAAACGTCTATTATTCGGTGACCGCGCCTGGCGAAGGCCAGGTGATGGACCGCGCCAAGACCCTGTTCGTCATCGACGTCGACACCAAACAACGGCGCCAGATCGGCCGGATTCCGAACGGCCAGATCAACTCGGTCAACGCCGACGAGACCCTGCTCCTGGGCTTCGTCGCCTATGACAGCGAGCCGCTTCAGCCCACCGTCCCGGATCCTCGTAACCGCCGCTTCGATCAGGCCGAATACGAAGCTGATGGGCCGGACGGAAAGCCGCTGAACTTCGCCCGTGCTAAGGGCGTGCGGATGCTTCAACGCTGGGCCGCGCGCTATCCGATGGAAATCTTTGTCATCGACCTGACCACGGGCGAGCGACGCGTGATCCACAAGACCAACGAATGGATCGGCCACACGCAGTTCTCGCCCACCGACCCCCAGCAGATCATCTTTTGCCATGAAGGGCCTTGGCACCGCGTGGATCGAATGTGGGCTATCCGCGCAGATGGCACGGGCCTGAGAAAGACCCATCAGCGGACGATGAACTTCGAGATCTTCGGCCACGAATGGTTCAGCCCGGACGGCAAACAGGTGCTCTATGACCTGCAAACCCCGCGCGGCCAGGTCTTCTGGGTTGCCTCAGTCGATCTGGAGACGGGCCGCCGGGTCTATCGTCGGGTCGAGCAGAATGACTGGTCGGTTCATTACAACGTCTCGCCGGACGGCAGTCTATTCGCTGGCGACGGCGGCGACGGCGACATGGTCGCTCATGCGCCCGACGGTAAATGGCTGGTCCTACTGCGCCCCGAACCGATCGTTGATGAAGATCCGTCTAGCGATAAGGAAGACCAGATCTTCGTCGAATACCTGCGATCCGAGCGGCTCGTGGATCTGTCAAACCACGACTACCGGCTTGAGCCGAATCTGACTTTCACGCCGGACGCAAAATGGATCGTCTTCGTGTCGAACATGCACGGCGCCAACCACGTCTATGCTGTCGAAGTCGATCGTAGCGCTTAGGAACATCGCCAGCTTCTCGAGCCCTAACGCCTGAGATGTCGAGGATTTATCGACATCTCAGCGGAATCTCTCGGTCCTGACATCACCTTGTTGCAAAATGCGGGAAGCTGTTGCAATAAGCGATACGTCGCTAATCCAAATATGCGCGACGGCATACCACAAAATGACACCGGTGCCAGATGGACGCCGGGATGGGGAGAGAACGAATGCGACGGACCAACACCCGGACTCTGTGCGCGGTTGGCGTATCCCTGGCGGCCCTGATGGGTGCGTCGGCGGCTGTGGCTCAGGCCCTTCCTGCCTCAGAACCCGTCACGCAAGACGCCGCCCAAGACGCAACCGTGGTCGATGAAATCGTCGTCACCGGCTTTCGGTCCAGCCTGCAACAGGCACTGAACATCAAGCGCCGCGAAGCCGGAGCGGTGGACGCCATCTTGGCCGAAGACATGGCCGACTTCCCCGATCAGAACCTGGCCGAAGCGATCCAGCGCCTGCCCGGCGTGACCATCGACCGCGTGAACGGCCAGGGCACCACCATCTCGGTGCGTGGTTTGGGTTCCGATTTCACCCGCACTCGCATCAACGGCCTGGAAGCCCAGGCCGCGTCTGGCGGCAACCGCAACCGCAGCTTCGACTTCTCAATGTTCGCGTCCGAACTGTTCAACAGCATCAAGGTTCGCAAGACGCAATCGGCCGAGATCGAAGAGGGCTCGCTGGGCGCCACAGTCGATCTGCAGACGGGTCGCCCCCTGGACTTCGGCGGCAGCGGCCTGAACTCCGCCCTGTCTGTCCAGGGCTCGTACAATGATCTGTCTGAGAAGACGGTACCGCGGCTTGCGGGTCTGCTCAGCTGGTCGAACGAGGACCGAACTTTCGGCGCCCTGGTGTCAATCGCCTATTCCGAGCGCTCGCCAATCTTGGGCAGCTTCAACACGACGCGTTGGCAAAAGGGCGACCCGTCAAACGTCAACGCCGCTGGCAACCCCTATGGGCGCGGCCAGAACTTCGGCGGCTGCATTCCCTGCACCACGACGGCGCAACGTGACGCCGTCCTGAACGCCTTCTATCCCCGCATACCGCGCTACACCTTGGGCAATACTCAGGAAGACCGCCTGGGCATGACGGGCGCGCTGCAATGGCGGCCGAGCGACCGCACCGAGGCGGTGCTGGACGTCCTGTGGTCGCGGTTCAATTCGGAACTGGAAAGCCCGAACATCGAAGCCTGGTCGTTCAGTCGCGCCAACGTCAACAGCGTCGTCGTGCGCGATTATGCGATCGACGCCGACAAGAACATCCTGTCCTACGGCGTCTTCGACAACATGCTGGTGCGCGCCGAGAACGGCTTCACCCGCAACGAAAGCAACTTCTACCAGGCCTCTCTGAACGTCCGCCACGATTTCAGCGACCGGCTGCATGGCAATCTGAAGGTCGGCGCCAACCGATCCGAAGCCCGCACGCCGCTCAATGTCGCCTATGCCTTCGAGGCCGCGGGCGTAAACGGCTACACCTTCGACTTCCGTGAGGACGATCGCCGGCCGCGCATCAACTACGGCTTTGACGTCACTTCGGGTCAACGCTTCACCCTGGTCAATGCGACGCGCAGCAACGCCGGCGGCAACTTTGACAACAAGGTCGGCGCCGGCTCATTGGCCTACGACTGGTCCGACTCCCTGACCTTCAAGATCGGCGGCGAGTATCGCACCTATGGGTTCGAGACCTTTGGCCTGACACGGACCAAAACGTCTCCGACCGGCGCCGATCGACTGACCGGGGTCGACAGCATCGGACGCGTCGTCAGCATCGGGGATGGAGTAAGCGCCGGCGCAGGCTCTGATCTCAGCTTCATCGTTCCCGACATTTCAAAGATTGCTGATTTCCTCAGCTTCTATGACGATCCCCTGGTCCCTAATCGCAGCGAGCGTGAAGTGGACGAAACGGATAAAGGCGTCTTCCTCCAAGCCGACTTCAACACGACTGTCGGAGGTATGGTCCTGCGCGGCAATTCCGGCATCCGCTACGCCCAGACCAAGGTCACGGCCAAAGGCTGGCAAACCATCGCAGTGGGGACGCCGCCGGTCACGACCTATGACTACGTGACAACCGACAACGACTATGACGACGTCTTGCCGTCCTTCAACCTGGCGCTGGAGCCGCGTGACGACGTCGTGATTCGCCTGGGCGCCGCCAAGGTGATGTCCCGTCCGACCCTCGGCGATCTGACCCCGGGCGGCAGCGTCTCACCGACCACCCGCACAGTCTCCTACGGAAATCCGCTTCTCGACCCGTTCCGCGCCACCAACTACGATTTCTCGGTCGAGTGGTATTTCCAGAATGAGGGCCTTTTGGCCGCCGCCGTCTTCTACAAAGACATCGACAGTTTCATCACATCCGAAACAGTCGGCATCCCCTACAACCAACTGGGCCTGCCCAACGAATTGCTTCAGGGCGCTGCAAGCCCGACCGATATCTTCCAGGTCACGCGCCGCCTGAACGGCGAAGGCGGCGCGCTGAAAGGGATCGAAATCCAGTATCAGCAACCCTTCACCTTCCTGCCGGGTCTTTGGTCCAACTTCGGTTTCACCGGGAACGTCACGTGGGTTGATTCCGAAGTCAGCTACGGCACGGCCGGCAAGAACCGCCTGACGGGCCAGTCCAAGAACACCGCCAACGCGACCCTGTATTATGAGGATGGCCCGTTCCAGGCCCGCGTCTCGATCGCACACCGCAGCCAGTATCTGCTGTCCTTCCCCGGCGCGAACGGCAACTCCGAAGAAGGCGTCAACGACACCACCAATATCGATGCCTCCATGTCCTACGAGCTCACGCCGAACCTGACCTTCTCGCTCGAAGGCATCAATCTGACAGACGCCTACACCGACCGTTACGTCGACGTGACCAACCGCGTGTCCGACTACCGTCATACCGGCCGAGAGATCGCCGTGGGATTGCGCTGGAAGTATTGAGCTTCCCTCCCTGACGCCTCCAGCGTGACAAACTAAAGGCCCGGAGCGGACAGCTCCGGGCCTTCTTTTTTACCCAGGATAAAAGCGGCGATTGAGGTTTTCGGATCCCTCGCCGCCTCTACAAATACGCCCCCACCTGCCAGGGCACGAACTCGTTGTCGCCGATGCCGAGGGCCTCGGATTTGGACGGCTCGCCTGACGCGACATCAAGCATCTTGCCGAAGATGACCTCGCCGACCTCGACCAGGCTGGTTCCCGTCAGGACGGGCGAGGCGTCGATGTCCATGTCCTCGTCCATCCAGTTCGCCAGCCTGGCGTTGGAGGCGACCTTGATCGACGGGGCGGGCTTGGCGCCGAAGACCGAGCCCCGGCCGGTGGTGAAGACGATCAGATTGGCGCCCGAGGCGATCTGGCCCGTCGCCGAGCACGGATCGTAACCGGGGCTGTCCATGAAACTGAGGCCCTTGGCCTGAAGCGGTTCGGCGTATCCGATCACGTCGTTCAGCGGGGTCGAACCGGACTTGGCCACCGCACCCAGCGACTTTTCCAGGATGGTGGTCAAACCGCCCTTCAGATTGCCGGGCGACGGATTGTTGTTCAGCTCCATCTGATGGCGATCTGCATAGTCGCGCCACCACGCCAGACGCGCGTTCAGCTTGTCCGCAACGTTCTGCGACGCCGCGCGCCGCAGCAGCAGGTGTTCCGCACCCCAGATTTCGGGCGTTTCCGACAGCATGGCCGAGCCCCCGTGCGCGACCAGCAGATCGACTGCGGCGCCTAAGGCCGGATTGGCGGTGACGCCGGACCAGCCGTCCGAACCACCGCATTGCAAGCCGACGGTCAGGTGAGATGCGGAAACAGGTTGGCGCTGGACTTGCGCCGCCTCGGTGACCAGATCGCGAACGATCTCGATCCCGGCCTCGATCGCACGGGCCGTGCCGCCGGCCTCCTGAATCGTCAGGGCGCGCAGACGCGGGCCGGATTGAAGGCCTTCATTGGCCAGCCAGGCGGGAATCTGATTGGCCTCGCAGCCCAGACCCACGATCAGGATGGAGTGGAAGTTCGGGTGGCGTGCATAACCGGCCAGGGTCCGCTGCAGCAGGGTCACGTCGCTGCTGAGCGATGAGCCGCCGCAACCGCCTTGGTGGGTGAAAGCGACCACGCCGTCGACGCCGTTCGGCAGGGTGGAATCCGGGAAGGCGTCGGCGATGCGGCGCGCCACGGTGGCCGAACAGTTCACGCTGGTCAGGACGCCGATATAGTTGCGCGTGCCGACCCGACCGTCCGGGCGAACGATGCCGCTGAACGTCGCGCCAGACAGCAACGAGGGCGCACGCAGGTCGGCCCCGACCTCGGCTTTGCGTCCGTCCTCCGCCATGGCCAGGTTGTGTACGTGGACGTGATCACCGGCGGCGATGGCGGTCTTGGCGCGTCCGATGACCTGACCGTAGCGGCGGACCAGACCGCCCGCCTCCACCGCATGACGGGCGATCTTGTGGCCGGTGGCGATGTCGGCGCGCGCCGGCGCGTTCAGGCCATCGGGTGTATCGCCGGTGGCGATGTCGTCCAGGGCGATGGCGACGTCGTCGGCGGGGTTCAGGATCAGGACGCGAGACATGGATTTACTCCGCGACCAGACGCGCTGCCTCGACGGCGCCGTTCTGGCTGAGCGACAGATAGGCGGACGTGACCGCTGCGGCGAACCGGTCGTCAGCGGCCAGCGCGGGCGGGAAGACGGCAGACAGGCTCAGCAAGGCCGAAACGCGCGCTTGATCGGTGTCGGCGCCAGCCAACAGTTCATACGTCTTGGCCGCTAGCGGATCGTCGACGACGACTGTCTCGCCCGTTTCGGTCACCCCCGACTGCCACTTCATCCAGGCGGCGACGCCCAAGACCATAGCGTCGATGCCCTGCCCCGCCGCCAACCGTTCGGCGGCGCCGGCCAGCAGGCGCTGGGGCAGCTTCTGGGATCCATCGATGGAGATCTGGCGCGTGCGGTGCATCAGGGCCGCATTGGAGAACCGGGCCATCAGCGCCTCACGATAGGCGGGGATGTCCAAACCCGGCGGCGGGTTCAGCGTGGTTTCGGCCTCGTCCCACAGGGCCTCGACATAGGCTCGGAAGCCGGGAACGGCCACGACCTCGTCAACATGCTCATGCCCCGACAAAGCGCCCAGATAGGCGATGGCCGAGTGGGCGCCGTTCAACAGCCGCAGCTTGGCGTCTTCCCACGGCTCGACCGCGTCGGTCAGCTGCACGCCGAGAGACGCAAAGTCGGGCCGCTCGCCCGCGAACCAGTCCTCGATCACCCACTGGGTGAAGGGTTCGGCCTTCACCATACCCCGGTCCTCGACGCCGAGAAGGGCGGTCAGGCGGACGATATCGTGGGGGATGGTCGCCGGGACGATCCGGTCGATCATGGTCTGAGGAAAAGCGCCCTCGGCCTCGATCCAGTCGGCGAGAGCTGGTTCGATCTGGCGGGCCATCGCCAGCACCCCGTCCCGGATGCGCTTGCCGTTGTTGGGAAGGTTGTCGCAACTGATGACGGTGAAGGGCTTCAGCCCAGCCGCCCTGCGCGCCTGCAACGCCGCGACGATGAATCCGGGCGCGGTGCAGGGCGCGGCGATCTCAGCCAAGTCTGCCGCCACCTCCGGGTCGTCCAGCAGCAGGTCGCCGGTCGCCGGGTCGAGGCGATAGCCCTTTTCCGTCACGGTCAGGGTGATGATATGGACATCGGCGTCGGCCATGGCCTGGACCAGGGCGGCGGGATCCTCTGGCCCGACCACCACGCCGCGACCGGCGCCGATAATGCGCAGATGCTCGTCCGCTCCGTCACGCACGACCAAGGTGTAAAGACCGTCCTGCGGGTTCAGCTGATCGCGCACGCCCGGAGACCGCAACGAGGCGCCCAGCACGCCCCAGCGCGGATCGCCCGACTTGATCGCATCGTCGAACACGACCGCCTGGTGGGCGCGGTGGAAGGCGCCGATGCCCAGATGGACGACACCCGTCTTCACCTGGGCGCGGTCGTAGCCGGGGACGGCGACGTCGGCGGGCAGCCCCTTCAGGGCGGCTTGATTCAGTCTGCTCACAGCTTGTAGGCCGCCTTGACCAGGCCATAAGTTAGAGCGTGGGCCAGTTCGTGGGCCTCGTCCTCCTCCATTCGGTGCTCGACGACCAGTTTGGCCAGGAAGCCGCAGTCCATACGCCGCGCCACGTCGTGGCGGGCGGGTATGGACAGGAAGGCGCGGGTGTCGTCGTTGAAGCCGACGGTATTGTAGAAGCCAGCCGTCTCGGTGATCTGCTCGCGGAAGCGACGCATCCCTTCGGGACTGTCGTGGAACCACCAACTGGGTCCCAGCTTCAGCGCCGGATAATGGCCGGCGAGCGGCGCGAGTTCGCGGCTGTAAGTGGTCTCGTCCAGAGTAAACAGGATCAAAGACAGACGGCTGTCCGAGCCGAACCGATCCAGCAGCGGCTTTAGCGCGCGGACGTAATCGGTCTGGGTCGGGATATCGCAGCCCTTGTCACGGCCGAAGCGGTTGAAGACGGTGGCCGAGTGGTTACGGAAGCTGCCGGGGTGAAGCTGCATCACCAGACCATCCTCGACCGACATGGCGGCCATTTCGGTCAGCATCTGGCCGCGGAACAGTTCGGCGTCGACAGCGCTGGCAGGGGCGGTCGAGACACGCCGGAACAGGGCCTCGGCTTCGGCCTTTGGCAGATCGGCAGTGAAGGCGGTCGGGTGGCCGTGATCGGTCGAGGTGGCGCCCATTTCAATGAAGAAGGCGCGCCGGTCGCGGAGGGCCTGGAGGTATCCGTCCCAGCTCAGCGTATCGCGGCCGGTCTGTTCGGCCAGGATTTTCAGATTGTCGCGGAAACCCTCGTAGTCGGGATCCAGGATCGGATCCGGGCGATAGGCGGTCAGCACCCGTCCCTTCCAGCCCGAGGCTGCGATGGTCCTGTGATGCTCCAGCGTGTCCAGCGGGCTCTCGGTCGTGGTCAGGACCTCGATATTGTAGCGATCGAACAGGGCGCGCGGCCTGAAGGCGTCGGTCTTCAGGGCCGCATCGATCACGTCATAATAAAGATCGGCCGTCTCGGCCGATAGGCGCACGTCGATGCCGAAGGCCTCAGCATAGACCCAGTCGTGCCACATTCGCGAAGGCGTCCCCCGGAACAGGTGATAGTTCTCGGCGAAGCGCCGCCAGATCTCTCGCGGATCGCTCTCGACCGGCCCGCCATCGGCGCGCGGCACGCCCAGATCCTCCATCGCCATGCCCTGCGAGTGCAGCATGCGGAAGACGTAGTGATCGGGCGTAATCAGAAGTTCGGCCGGATTGGCGAAAGGTTCGTTCAGCGCAAACCAGCTCGGGTCCGTATGGCCATGCGGGCTGATGATCGGCAGCCCCTTGATCTCGTCATACAGACGACGCGCGATCGCCCGGGTGTCGGCGTCCGCCGGAAACAGGCGATCAGGGTTCAGTTTGAGCGGATGAACCATAGCGTTTCTCATTGCCTCGTGGCGGAGGCTTGGTTCGCCTCTCGATCTTGATCCAACAAGCCTACAACATGGACCGCAAAAAGACACCGGTTACCATCATCGAACCTCAGCTTGTTTTCGGCGTCGGACGTCGGATTTTAGGCAAGGCGGCGCTGGCGCCTTGCGTCCGGGCGCGAGGCTGGACATAAGGGCCGCTCACCGCCCGTGCGGGCCGGCTTAGCTCAGTTGGTAGAGCGCCAGTTTTGTAAACTGGATGTCGCGGGTTCGATTCCTGCAGCCGGCACCACGCCTTTCGACCATCGGGGACATGGCCGACACAACCAACAAGCTGGGCCACAAGATCGGTGCGCGAGGCGGCAGAACCCGCCAAGCGATCCTCGACGCGACCCAACGCCTGTTGAACGAGCGGCATTACGGGGAAATCCGCGTCGCCGATCTGGCCTCGGCCGCTGGTGTATCGCCCTCCAACTTCTACACCTATTTCAAGACTGTCGAAGAACCTGTTCTGGCGTTGTGTGAGGTCGCCGCAGCGGATTTTCAGGGGCTTGCGGCGCATTTCCAGGCCGACTGGCCGGGCGATAAGGCCTTCGTCATCGCGCGCGCCTTTATTCTGAATGTGATGGCCATCTGGCGCAGCCACGGTCAGGTGCTGCGTGTCGAACATATGCTGGCGGACAATGGCGACGCGGCCTTCGTCGAAAGCCGGGTGCGCCGTTTGCGCCGGCTTCACCTGTCCATCGAACGCCGCGTGGCCCAGGCCCACGCCAGCGGTCTGCACCCCAAGGACTACAATCCGCGTCTGGCCTCTTACCAGATCGCCTCCATCGCGGAGTCGACGGCGGCCAGTTTCGATCTGTTGCGACGGGCCGATACGCCCGAAGCCATCCTGGATACGGCGGCCATCATCATCGTCAAGCTGACGACGGGGCGTTAGAGGCCCAACGGCCCATACAGCCAGGTCATCCAGATCCCGACGGCCAGGAAAACGCCGAACGGCAGCTTCTCCGATCCGCTGACGCTGCGCCGGACCACCAAAATGCCGAAGACCAGACTGAGCCCGACCGCGCAGGCCCACAGCAGCACGCTGGGCAGGCCCATCCAGCCGACCCAGGCCCCTGCCCCCGCGAACAGGAAGGGGTCGCCTCCCCCCAGTCCCTGGCGCTTGCGGACGAGTTGATACAGCCAGCCGACCAGCCACAGACCACAAAACCCGACGGCAGCGCCAATCAGATGGGAAAAGCCAAGGCTCCAATCCAGGATTAGCGCGACCGTGACGCCTGTCGAGATCAAGGGCAGCGTCAGACTATCCGGCAGCCAGAAGTGTTCACCGTCGACGATGGCGATCAGCAACAGCTGCCAACCCAGAACGGCCGTGACGGCGATCATGAACGTCGAGGCGCCGCCTGTCGCGCCCCACACCCCGGCCCAGACGCCGACGCCGGCCGAAGCTAACTCGATCAGGGGATAAAGCGGCGAAATCCGGGTGTGGCATCGCGCACAACGCCCGCGCAAGGCAAGCCAGCTGAAGACCGGCACAAGCTCCCAGGGACGTAGCGTCTGATCGCAGCCCCGGCATCGCGAGCGGGCGACGACGATGTCCTCGTCGCGCGGCAGGCGAACGCTGACGGCGGCGATGAAACTGCCGACGAGCAGGCCCAGCCCGCCCATGACGGCGGCGGCGAGTACAGGATTCATCAAGACGTCCCGAAGGCGGCGAACCGCTCAGGCTTAACCGCCTCCGAGCGCCACCGCCACATGATAGGTCACCAGCGACGCCAGATAGGCCAGACCGAACATGTAGCCGATCATGATCCAGGTCCATTTCAGCGAGTTGGTCTCGCGCCGCACCACGCCCAGGGTCGCCACGCATTGGGGCGCAAAGATGTACCAGGCCAGGAAGGACAATGCCGTCGCCAACGACCAGTGCGACGCCAGGGTCGAGGCCAGAAGGCCCGTCGCATTTTCGGCGTCTGCGATGGCGTAGGTGGTGCCCAGCGCCGCCACCGCGACCTCACGCGCCGCCATGCCGGGGATCAGGGCGATGACCATCTGCCAGTTGAAGCCGATGGGGGCGAATATCGGCTCCAGAGCCCGGCCGATCATGCCCGCGAACGAATAGTCGATGGCCGGCAGGGTCGCATTCTCCGGCGGATAGGGGAAGGTCGCGAGCACCCACAAGATGATCACGAGCGGCAGGATGATGCGGCCCGCCCGGTTCAGGAAAATCTTGGCCCGGAGCCACAGATTGAAGCCGACACTGCGCAGGTCCGGCGTCTTGTAGGCCGGAAGCTCCATCATGAAGGGCTCGACCGCACCGCGCCAGAACACTTTGCGGATCAGCAGGGACACGATCAGGGCGCTGACGATGCCAGCGGCGTAGAGGCCGAACATCACAAGGCCCTGCAGGTTCGCGAAGCCCCAAACCGTCTCATTGGGAATGAAGGCCGCGATGATCAATGTATAGACTGGGATGCGCGCCGAGCAGGTCATCAGCGGCGCGACCAGGATGGTGGTCAGGCGGTCGCGCCGAGAATCGATCACCCGCGCCGCCATCACGCCTGGAATGGCGCAGGCGAAACTGGACAGCAGTGGGATGAAGGCCCGACCGTGGAGCCCCGCGCCGCCCATGATCTTGTCCATCAAGAAGGCCGCGCGGGCCATATAGCCGAAGTCTTCCAGCGCGATGATGAACAGGAAGAGGATCAAAATCTGCGGCAGGAACACCAGCACGCTGCCGACGCCGGAAATGATGCCGTCCACGATCAGGCTTTGCAGCAAACCGTCGGGCAGTACGTTGGCGACCAGACCGCCCAACCAGGCGATGCTGGCCTCGATGCCGTCCATTACGGGCGCTGCCCAGCTGAACACGGCCTGGAACATCACGAACAGCAGGGCGAACAGGATCAGCAGCCCGCCGACCGGATGCAACAGCACCGAGTCGATCCTGCCGGTGAGTGTGTCGGGCCGTTCGGGGGGGCGGACACAGGCCTTCATGATCCGCTCGGCTTCGCGGGCGGCCGTTCGCAACTCGGCGGCGTCCGGACTGCGCCATTGGCTTTCGGTCACGGCGGCGACGGCGGCCTGGTCCTCGATGGCGGCGACCAGATCGTCGATGCCGCGCTTGCGGGTGGCCACGGTGGTGATGATCGGCACGCCCAGTTCGGCGCGCAATCGCTCCAGATCGATGCGCAGGCCCTGGCGCTGGGCGATGTCATACATGTTCAACGCCAGAACCATCGGCCGACCGACGGCCTTCAGCTCCAGAATCAGGCGCAGAACCAGACGCAGATTGGTGGCGTCCGCGACGCAGACCACCACGTCGGGCGGCGTCTCGCCGGCCAGTCGCCCCAGGACGGCGTCGCGCGTGACCTCCTCGTCCGGGCTGCGCGCCCGCAGGGAATAGGTGCCGGGCAGGTCCAACACCGACATCGTGCGGCCCGAGGCGGCGCGGATCAGGCCTTCCTTACGCTCCACCGTCACGCCGGCGTAGTTGGCGACCTTCTGGTGAGCGCCGGTCAGGGCGTTGAACAGAGCCGTCTTGCCGCTGTTGGGATTGCCGACCAGAGCGACGCGAGCGGTCTTCAGCGCAATGTCCATCAGGCGGCGCCCAGCCGGATCGACAGGCTTTCCGCCTCGTGACGACGCAGGGCCACGCGCATGTCGTCCACCTTCATGGCGATGGGGTCGCGTCCGAACAGACCTTCGTGCAGCAGTTCGATCTGCGCGCCTTCGACAAAGCCCAGTTCCAGCAGACGACGTTCCAGCTCGACCGCCTCGCCCTGATGGTGACAATGGGCGCCCACCTGAACGATGACGCCGCGATCGCCGCGTCGGGCTTGGCTCAACTTGATGGTGTCGGTCAATTCTACGCTCGCACGGGCGAGGCCGCTCCCCAACGGCTCCGCGTTTCTTTGACACTGATTATCAGGTGCGAGGGGGCTACGTCCAGCAGGACAGCTTGACCAATTGCCGCGCCGGCGCGTTGCGGTATCACAAGGCAAACAGGAAGCCGCCATGACACGCCACGCCCTCGTCGCACCCCTTCTTCTGGCGCCGCTTTTGACCTTGGCCGCCTGTGGTCAGGGCGAGCCGTCCACAACTACGCCTGCCGCGCCGGTTCACGTGCTGACGGATGCAGAAAAGGCGACCCTGCTGGCCTCCCTGCCCGCCCCCTACAATGCGGGCGATCTCGAGAACGGGCGTCGGGCGTTTGCGCGCTGTCGCGCTTGCCACACCATCGGCGAAGGCGGCCCGGACATGGCGGGGCCAAACCTGTACGGTGTGTTCGGCCGCAAGGCGGGCGATCGCCCGCGCTATAACTATTCCAACGCCATGCGTACGGCGAACTTCACCTGGGACGCCGAGAAGCTGGACCACTGGCTGGAAAACCCGCGCACCTTCCTGCCCGGCAACAAGATGACCTTCCCTGGTCTGCCCGACGCCACGGATCGCCGCGACGTCATCGCCTTCCTGAAGGTGGAGACGGGCTACAAGCCGGAGCCTGCGCCCGCCGCCTGATCCGTCAGGCCTCGGGCAGTTCCTTGGGGCCGCCTTCGCGCAGTTCCTGGGCTTCCCACTCCTCGATCTTGCGGGCGGTCCATTCCGGCGACTTGGTGAAGCGCGCCAGGACGCCATAGATCACCGGCACCACGAACAGGGTCAGGACGGTGGCGAAGATGGCGCCGGTGAAGATCACCACGCCGATCGTCTGACGGCTGCCGGCGCCTGCGCCTTGCCACAGCACAAGCGGCAGGGCGCCGAAGGCGGTGGCGATCGAGGTCATGATGATCGGACGTAGACGCAAGGACGACGACTCGATGATCGCCTCCCTGATCGAGCGCCCCTGGTCACGCAGCTGATTGGCGAACTCGACGATCAGAATGCCGTTCTTGGCCGCCACGCCAATCAGGATGATCAGGCCGATCTGGCTGTAGATATTCAGACTGGAGCCCGCCATCAGCAGGCCGAACAGACCGCCCGCCGCCGCCAGGGGCACCGTCAACATGATGACCGCAGGCGTGATCCAGCTTTCGAACTGGGCCGCCAGAACCAGGAAGACGAGCAACAGCGCCAGACCGAACGCCGCGAACACCGCCCCGCCCGCCTCCTGCTGATCGCGCGCCGCCCCGCCCCACTGAGTGACGACGGCCCCTTGCGGCTGCTTTTCCGCCTCGGCGTTCAGGAACTGAATCGCGTCGTCGATCGTGGTGCCGGGATTGAGGTCGGCCTGCAAGGAAATGGCGCGCTGACGATCCAGACGGCGACGGTCCGGCGTGTCGCCGCTGGTCTTGGTCGTGACAACGGCCGACAGCGGCACCAGTTGGCCGCCCCCGGTCGCGACATACAGGGCTTCCAGATCAGCGACCTCGCGACGATTGTCGCGCTCGGTCTGCAGGATAACATCGTATTCCTGACCGCCCTTAATGTAGGTCGTGGCGCGGCGAGAGCCAAACATTGTCTCCAGCGTGCGGCCGATCGACTGGGACGAAACGCCCAGCGCGGCGGCCTTCTGTGGATCGACATCGACCAGCAGACGCGGCGAGTTCGGCTCATAGTTCAGGCGTGGACGCGAGAAGCCGGGATTGGCCTGGGCCGCGGCCAGCATCGGCTGCAGCCAGGCGTAGATCTGCTGATAGTCGCTTCCTGTCGCGATCAGCTCGATGGAATTGGAGTTGCCGCCGCCGCGCTGGAAGGCGCCGGGGGTCGAGGCGTTGACCTGGGCGCCCGTCTGGCCTCGCAGCTTGCCGTTCAGTTCCTGAGCGATCTCGGCCGCCGAGCGGTCGCGCTTGGACCAGTCGGCGAGCGTGAGGACGGCGTTGCCGGAGTTGAAGCTGCCGCCGCCGAAGCCGGGCGCGGACACCAGATAGCTGTCGGCCTCGCCGCTCGTCTTGTATTCAGCCAGCAGAGGCTCCAGCCCCAGCATGATCTTGCGGGTATAGTCGAAGCCCGCGCCCTCGGGGCCGGCGACGCGCACCGTGACCCGGCCGCGATCCTCGTCCGGCACCAGTTCGTTGGGCAGAGTCAGGAAGATGCCGCCCGCCCCCGCTGCGACCAGCAGGATCAGGGCGCCGACGCCGATCACCGCGATGCGACGGCCCAACAGCATGTCCAGCGACCGGCCATAGGACGACTTCAGCCTGTCCATACCCCAGTCGACCTTGCGCGCCACCCAGCCGCCGCCATGGGCGGGTCGCAGGATCTTGGAGGCCAGCATCGGCGACAGGCTGAGCGCCAGGAAGGCGGAAAAGGCGACGGCCGCCGCGATCGCCGCCGCCAACTCGACGAACAGACGACCCACATATCCGGGCAGGAACAAAAGCGGCGCGAAGACCGACAGCAGCACGATGGTGGTCGCAACGACCGCGAAGAAGACCTGGCGCGCGCCGCGTTCGGCGGCGACCAGAGGCGGCTCGCCCAGATCCAGACGACGCTGAATGTTCTCAACCACCACGATGGCGTCATCGACCACGAGGCCGATGGCCAGCACCAGGGCTAGCAGAGTCAGCAGGTTCAGCGAGAAACCTAGCGGGGCCAAGACGATGAAGGTCGCCAGCAGACAGATCGGAGCCACGATGGACGGAATCAGCGCGGCCCGCAGGCTGCCCAGGAAGATGAAGTTCACCAGGGCCACCAGGGCCATGGAGATGCCGATGGTAATCCAGACCTCGTCGATCGCGTGCGAGGTGAAGACCGAGTTGTCGGATCCGACCTCGATGGTCACGCCCGGCGGCAATGTCGGCCGGATTTCCTCGATCATCTTGTGGACGCCGTCCGAGATGGCGAGGTCGTTGGATTGCGCCTGACGGGTCACGGCCAGGCCGATCTGATCCATCCCGTTGCCGCGGAACAGACGCCGGTCTTCTTCCGGCGCCTCCTCGACGCGGGCGATGTCGCCAAGGCGCGTCACATAGGTCGGCTGCCCCTGGATGATAGCCGACGATCCGCTGCCCGTCCCTGTGGCGACCGTCGCTGAGGCCGAGGCCGAGCCTCGCGTGCCGATGGGCAGTTGGCGGAAGTCTTCCGGCAGGGCGTAGGTGCGCGCCACGCGGACGGTGTAATCCTTGTCCGTCGATTCCAGCGAGCCGGCGGGCAGTTCGACGTTCTGGTTCGTCAGGGCCGTCTCGACGTCGTTGACCGTCAGGCCCCGCGCCGCCATGGCGGCGGAATCCAGCCAGATGCGCATCGAATAGCGCTGCTCGCCATAGATGTTGACCTGGGCCACGCCGGGCACCGTCGCCATCCGGTCGATCAGATAGCGGTCAGCGTAATCGGTTAGCTGCAGCCGGTTCATGCTAGTCGAGCGCAGGAAGACGATGATGATCGGCTGGCTGTCGGAATCGGCCTTGGCCACTTCGGGCGGGTCTGCTTGATCGGGCAAGCGGCCGACCACGCGGCTGACGCGGTCGCGCACATCGTTGGCGGCGTCGTCGATATTGCGGTCCAGCGAGAACTCGATGTTCACGTTGGACCGTCCGTCGCGGCTGGTCGAGTTGATGCGTTCGACGCCCTGGATGCCGGCGATCTGCTGCTCCACCGGCTCGGTGATCCGGCTCTCGATCACCTCGGCCGAGGCGCCAGCGTAGCTGGTGTTGACCGAGACGATCGGCGGATCGACGTCGGGCAGTTCACGCACGGGCAGGAAGAAGAAGGCCGCCGCGCCAATGACGCACAGCACGATGGCCGCGACGGCCGCGAAGACGGGCCGCCGGACCGAAACATCGGACAGCATCATTTGGCGGCGCCCGACTTGCGACCCTGGCCGCCCACGCTGACCGGGGCGCCCGGCTGAATACGGTTCAGGCCCGATCCGACGATGCGGTCGCCCGCCTCGATGCCGGACAGGATTTCAACAAAGCCGTTCTCGACGGCCCCGGTCTCGACCTCGACCCGCTGGGCGGTGGAGCCGTTCTGGCCGGGCGCGATGCGATAGACGAAGGCGCCGGCGCCTTCATATTGCACGGCCGACTCGGGCACGGCGGCGCTCTGACGCTGGCCCTGCTGGACCGCCACACGCATCAGCATGCCGGGACGGATGCGACCGCCGGGGTTGGGGAACTCCGCGCGCGCCGTTGCGGCGCGGGTCGTTTCGTTGACGCGCGTGTCGATCAGGGCGATCCGGCCCGTGAACGGCTCGTCGCCGTAGGCATCCGCCGTCGCGGTCAGCTGGGCGCCGGGACGCAGAAGGTTCAGATAGCGCTCAGGCAGGGGAAAATCGACGCGGATCGTCGAGGTGTCGTCCAGCGTCGTGATCACCGCGCCCGGGTTGATCAGCGTACCGGGCGTCACCGTCGTCAGACCGACGCGCCCGGAGAAGGGCGCCCGGATCACCCGGTCGCCCCGACGCGCCTGGGCCGCCTGCAACGACGCTCGCGCGGTTTCCAACCCGGTCTCGGCCTGTTCCAGCATGACCTGGGGCGCGACGCCTCGGTCGGCCAGGGCCTTGTAGCGATCGTATTCACGCTGGGCCTGATTGACGTTGGCGCGCGCCTCGATGATGGCCGCGTCTTCTTCACGCGCTTGAAGCTCGACCAGAGGCGCGCCGGCCGAGACGTACTGGCCGTCTGCAAACAGGACGCGGGTGATCAGTTCGGTGGTCGAAGATGTGACGTTCACCGACCGCTCGCCGCGCGCCACGCCCAAAACGCGAATCTGGTCCGAGAAGGGTCGCTGCGCCACGACGGCCTCGGACACCTGCTGCGCTCCGCGTCCGCCACCACCGCCCGGCCCTGCCGCCTTCTTTTCGTCTCCCGCGGAGACTTTGACGATGGCGGCGACGACCATAAGGGCAAGCAGGACGGCGGCGGCGACGAGGAAGAAGTGACGTTTGATCACGCGGGGGTCTCTCGGTCAGGGGGACGCCGCATGCATTACCGGGTAATGAAGTGCGCGCAATGTTACGTATCAGTAACGTGCCGGATCACATTTTCCGTCGCGGAAATCTTGCCTAAAATCGTCTCCAGATCGAAAGAACGGGCCCGCGGCTGATGGGGATCTCCTGGCCTGCGACGGTTTGTCTCCATCCGGCCTGCAAGCTCCAGGCGCCGAAATCACGCACCACCGAGGCTTCCACGGAAAGCCAGCGCGCGCCGCCGTCGGCCGCGCCGCCGAATGCCTGACCCAGCATCATCCAATCCTCGCCGATCCGGGCGCCCGCCGTGGCGTCGATGCGGGTTTCATCCGGCAAGCCGTCCCGCAGACGGCGTGCGGCCTGAAGCTCGACAAATGCGCCGTCCATTCCCCAGCGCTCGCCCATCTCGCTAAGGGACCGGCCGACCGACACGCGCGCCTCCCAATCGTGATCGCCGACGCCCGGCGCGGCATAGCCGGCGTTGCGCCCCTCCCCGGCCTGGGTATAGCCGCCGTAAAGGCTGACGGCGTTCAGGTCGTCGCGCCAGACCTGCCAGGTCGCACCGATTTCGATTGGACCGCGTCCGCTGTAGTTGACGAAGGGGTCCTCGCCGTCCTGCCAGTCCGCCTTCAGCTGAAGCGTCAGCCGATCCGACACGCCGTATTCGGCGAACAGACCCAAGGTTGCGTCACGCCGCCGGCCAGGCAGATCACGCTCCGCGCCAGCAGCGTCGAAGCCCGTGTCGGCGCTCAGCCGCTCGTATTTGACGATGGCTTGGCCCTTGCCTTTCGGCTGGGTCCAGGCGCCGGCGACGACTTCAGTCGGCGTCAATGCCGCGAGGACCAGCGCCCCGGCAACGAAGGGAACTAGGCGTCGTAGCCCGGCGACTTGCGATCCAGCTGTCGCAGAGCGCCCGGCCAGGCCAGCGACGAGATGAAGCCGATGCCGCGCCCCTGCTCCTTGGTCTCGGCCTGAGCCTCGTCCGGCGCCAGCAAGATGTGCTCGCGCCCGCCGGACAACGCCGCAACCTGCTGCGCGCAGGCCCTCTCCAGGAAGAAGATGCCGATCCATGCTTGAGCCGCCGTTTCCCCGACCGCCAGCGTGCCGTGGTTTCGCAGCAGCATCAGCGGTTTGTCCCCCAGGTCGGCGACCAGACGTTCGCGTTCGTCATGGTTCAGGGCCAACCCCTCATACCCATGATACGCAACCTGATGCTGTAGTAAACACGCGTTCTGACTGACGGGGAGCAAACCCTCGGCCTGAGCGGCGACGCCCACGCCGTTCACTGTATGCAGATGGATGACGAACTTGGCGTCTTCGCGCGCGGCGTGGACGGCCGAGTGGATCGTGAAGCCCGCCGGATTGATGAAATAGGGTGTGTCCTGGACGATGTTCCCCTCCAGATCGACCTTCACCAACGAAGAGGCCGTGATCTCGTCGAAGTAGAAGCCGTAGGGATTGATCAGGAAATGATGCTCCGGCCCGGGCACGCGCGCCGAGATATGGGTGAAGATCATGTCGTCCCAACCGTTCAAGGCGACGAGCCGATAGAGGGCCGCCAGCTCGACACGGACCTGCCATTCGGCTTCGGACACGCGCGACTTGATCGAGGGACTGGTTCCGTCCGCCATGATTTCCTCCTGCCTCTGAATGGGCTTTTACAAACCGTCACCCCGCGCGGTCGCGTCGTCAAGCCGACAAGGCCGCCGTTGACGTGACGTCACCCCCTGCGGCGGCCTTGCTTAACCCGGTCTTCATCACGCAAGTATATGGTTAAGCATCGTCGCCGGTTCGGGGAGCCGCCTTGTCTGTCGTTCAACTGGAGCCGCCCCGCGACGCCTGGGACGACCGGACTGTGTCTGAGCTTCTGGCGCTGGCCAGCAGCCGTTCGGCCGACGATCGTCAGCGCCTGCTGCTGAAGGTCACCTCGCTGTGTGAATCCAATCCGCCGCCACCCAAGGTCGCGCCGCTGCTCAGCGACATTTTCCTCGCTCTGACGGCACAGGCCGAGCGGGATATTCGACTGGCCTTGTCCGAACGGATCGCGGGCGTCGATTGGGCCCCGCCAGCGCTGGTCAATATGCTGGCGCTGGATGAGATCGAGATCGCCCGCCCGGTCATCACCTCCAGCCCGCTTCTTCAAAACGCCGACCTCATACGCCTGCTGATCGAGGCGACGCTGGAACATCAGATCGCTGTCGCACGGCGCCCACAACTGGCGCGGCCGGTCGTGGACACGATTGTCGATCGCGCCGAGCCCGTCACCATGACGGCGCTGGCGTCCAACCGTACGGCCGACATTGGCGAAGACGCCATGCGCAAGCTGGTCGATCATTCGCGCCGCATCGCGGGCCTGCGGGCGCCGTTGACGCGTCACCCCAGGCTGAACGAACAACTGGCTCAGCAGCTTTATCAATGGGTCGGCCAGGCTCTGCGTCAGTCGATCGGCGAACGCTTCCGCATCGACGACGCCCAGTTGAATGCGGCGGTTCAGGACGCGGCGGCGAAGGCTGTCGGCAGCCCGGAATGGCGCGCCATGTCCGCCCGGATGACCGAGGATCGCGCACGCATCGACGCGGAACGACGACTGGTGGAAAAACTTCAAGCCGCCGGCCAGCTGCGCCCCGGTCTGCTGGTCCGCGCGCTACGAGAACAGCGTTTCGAACTGTTCGAACAGACGCTGGCGGTTCTCGGCGGCTTCAGCGAGGCTCAGGTGCATCACGCCATCCGCGCGCCGACCGCCGAGCCGCTTTACTTGGCCTGCATCGCTGTGGGCGTGGATAAGGCTGTCTTCGCCTCCCTTTTGGTCGAGGTGCGCAAGCTTTCGGGCGGAATGCCTGCCGACGGCGGCTGGAAGGCGACGCCGATGAGCGCGCACGCCGCCTCTCGCGCCTTCCATCAGATGATGCACAGGCCCGCGACCGTTTGACTCTGCGCCCCTGCTCGGGCCACGTCGCCAAGTGACTCAGTCAAGCTCCTCTCCCCTGCCGTCGTCGCCCCGATTGGCCTTCGTCGCCAGCGACCGGCCCGAAGCCCAGGCGGCGCGCAAAGCCCTGATCGCCCGCTATGGCGCCGTGTCTGAAGACGAGGCCGATGTGATCGTCGCATTGGGCGGGGATGGGCAGATGCTGGAAACGCTGCACGGCAACCTGCGCCAGCGCACGCCCGTGTATGGAATGAACCGCGGCTCCGTCGGCTTTCTGATGAACGACTACGACGAGAACGGTCTGCTTGAGCGGATCGCGACGGCCGAAAAGACCGTCATCCACCCGCTGCAGATGGATGCCTGGACCGAAAGCGGCGAGGTCCACACCGGCTTGGCCATCAACGAGGTGTCGCTGCTGCGCCAGACGCGCCAGTCGGCCAAGCTGCGCATCACCGTCGATGAGCGCGTGCGGCTGGAAGAACTGTCCTGCGACGGCTGCCTCGTGGCGACGCCTGCGGGATCGACCGCCTATAACCTGTCGGCGCACGGCCCGATCATCCCATTGGACGCCCGCATCCTGGCCCTGACGCCGATCAGCGCCTTCCGACCTCGTCGCTGGCGCGGCGCGCTGTTGTCGCACGGCGCCAAGGTGCGGTTCGAGGTTCTGGAGGCCGACAAACGCCCGGTCTCGGCGACCGCCGACAACTTCGAGGTCCGCCGTGTCGCCCGCGTCGAGGTGCGCGAGCGTCGTGACGTCACCCTGACCATGCTCTTCGATGCGGGCCGGTCGTTCGACGAACGCGTGATGGCCGAACAGTTCGCCAACTGATCGGTCACGGCTTCTTAAGCCCGCTATCGTATCTTGGCGTGAACGTCCTATGGAGCCCGCCATGAGCAATCCGGCGCAGATCACCCCTCCGACCAACTCGCTGCGGCTAAAGGTCGGCGGCGGCTTCGGCATCAACGCCGACGCCATCGCTCGTGCAGAGGAGGCGCTGAAAGCCATGTCGGCCCAGTTCGGCCAGTGGCTGAACGACGAGATCGTCAAGCTGGACAAGGCCCAGGCCGACATCCGTGAGCAGGGCTACACCCCCGCCACCGCAGAGGCTTTATATTTCCGCGCTCATGATCTGAAGGGCTTGGGCACGACCTACGAATATCCGTTGGTGACGCGCATCGCCGGTTCGCTGTGCAAGATGCTGGACGACGCCGATCGCCGCATGACTGCACCGATCGCCATCTTGGACGCCCATATCGACGCCATCCGCGCCGTCGTCCGCGACCAGATCAAGACTGACGAACATCCGACCGGCCGCGCCTTGGCCGAGACCCTAGAAGCGCGCGTCGCAGATCACCTCGCAGGCTGAAGTCCCTCCAGCCGTGTGCGAAGGCCCGTCGTCTCCGGCGGGCCTTTTTCTTTGAGCCTGATCGGTCGAAACAAATCGCTTCGCGATCTCGTCGATGCCGTGAATCAGGCTCTCAGGATCAGGCCGCGTTGGCGGCGGCCAGGCTGAGCGACGGCGACTGATCCAGCCGCTCCATTAGATAGGCCAGATCGTCGCGCAGTACGGCTGGACGCTGGGTCAGGAACCGCTCCAGCATCTGATCGCGGAAATAGGCGCTCGACGTATCGATCCCCTCCGCCGCCAGCGCACGCCAGGTGTCGACGCCCGCGCGGAAGGCCTGGAACAGGCGCGGCGGCAAACCCGCGCGATCATAGATGGCCTTCAGCCCCAGCGGACCGGCGTCATGCACCATCAGCCAAGCGCGGTGATGGGGCGTGTTGGCCAGTTCGGCCAGCCCATATTCGAACATCGCCATCTGACCCCGCGCCAGTCCGCGCAGCAGCAGCGATGCGTTCAGGACGCGACGGGCGTTCAGCTGGGCCATGAAGGCCGCCAGATCGGCGCTGGCGCTGGCCTGATCGACCAGATCGACCGTCATCCGCTCACGAGAGTATTGGGCCAGACGGATCGCGGTTTCCGGCGCCACAGCGTGATGGCTGATCAAATGTTCGCGCACCGCCTCGCTGGCCAGCTGGATCAACCGTTCGGTCACATGCAGCGGCAGGACCTGGCGATAGGCTACGGCGGCCAGGACTTCAGGCGCTTCGGCGAAACGATCGACGACGGTCGCCAGCGCCCCTTCGGACAGATCGGCGTTGTCATTCGCCGCCAAGGTGCGAACCGACTGCTCGCATCCTTCGGCCGCCAACACGGTTGCGACATCGCGCGACACCCGCGCCCGCCCCGCCACGGCGACCTGACGCACGACCGATCCGGCGCGCACGATCTCGATCAGATCCTCGTCGCTGAACGCCGGCGACGAGGCGATGATCGGCAGGGCGATGCTGTCCAGATCGCCGGCCAGTTTGCGCGCCACGTCATTGGGAATCAGATCGGACGCCTTCAGCGTCACGGCCATAGCGCGACGCACCAGTTCGGCGGCGTCATTGGCCAGCATACGCAGGATTTTCTGCGCCGCCGCCCTGTCGTCCTCATTCAGTTCCGCGCGCTCCATGTTGCGGCACAGCTTGTGCGCCGCTTCGGCCCGCTCATCGTCGTCCGTCGCCTTGATCAGGCGTCGAATGTCCACTTCTGTCAGGCGGGCGCGGAAGGCGGTCATGGACGGCTCGTGATGGAATCGGACGTTGATCCCAGAATGAGACTGCCATGCTTAACGGGCAGTTTACCATCGGTTGCAATGCAACGACTCAGGTCGATTCCTTGCCATTTGGCGAGAAAGCGCCGCCGAAGCCGCTGCTGGATGATCCATCCTGACCGAGCAATAGCGCCAGAAGGCCTTGATCCTGCTTCAGTCGATCCAGACGTGCGGCCAGCATCTGGTCCTTGTCGCTCAGGTTCGGCACGGCGTATTTCGTCTCGCCGGCTCCGGCGGCGGGTGCGCCCTCGCCTGCCGTGCGCTGCAGATTGGCGTGGACCTCGGCGACCGTGGCGGCGCGTCCATTGCGATAGAAGATACTGCGGTTGGCCCGCGCAGCGTCGGGGAACAGCGCTGCGGCGCTGCCGCCCGGATTACGATCCATCGCCTCCATCAAACCGGCGGCCCCAGCCGGCCCCAGGAAATGAGCCGCATACAGATCGCCTGCGCCCGGTTCCTTGCCCGTACGTCCGCGCAGATATGCGGCATTGGACGCCGTCAACTCAGCCGCCATGGTCGAGGCCGCATGGGGATCGAACCGGAGGTCCAGCACCACGTTGCGCGCCGAACCCTCGACGCGCCAACGTCCGTCCGACCCGCGATGGATCAGGTCGGCGTATTGGCCGTAGCCGTGCTGGGCCCCGTGCTGCTTGACCGTGCCCAGCCAAGTCTGCTCGATGAATTGAAACAGGCCGGCCGCCGACGAGGTCGGGGCCTTGGCCGACGGGTTCATCGCGCTCTCGCGCCGCGCGGTCTTGACCAGGAAGTCATAGTCCACGCCAACGGCGTTCGACGCGCGCCGGATGGCCGCCTCTACTCCGCCTGTCGATGGAATCGCTCCGATACCCATGTGCGAAGGGTCGGCGAACGTAGTTAACCAACTCTTAATTCTTAACGGCCGCGTTAACGCCTCGACCTTCGTCGAACGGGAAAACTTCGCCGTAAAGCCGCCACAACCTGCGCGCTCAACTTCCAGTTACGGGCGCTGCGGGGGCGGTGAACGAGGGAGTGACGTTATGATGATCCGTGCTGCCGGTGGTCCCGGCTTGATCAGCCCGATCGACTTCGGGGAACGCAAGAAACCCATCCCGCGCTGGATGCTGGGCGCTATCGGCGTCTCCGTGGTCCTGCACGTTGCGGCGGGGGTGGCGCTTTATAATCAACGGTTCGACCTGAGTGCGGCGCCCATCGACGACATCCTCGACCCGCCGGTCTCGGTGATGATGGCGCCGCCCAAACCCAAGCCCTTGCCCACGCCCGAAACGGCGGCGCCGCCAACGCCCATTCACAAGTCGGCGATCCCCGTGCCCTCGACGGTGCAGACGATCCCGCTGACGCCGCCCGAGCCCGGCGTCGTGACCGCTCAACCCGGTCTGCCGACCATCAGCGTCGCTCCCACCGGCGTCGAGGGCGGCACGGCAACCGTCGAGACGCCGCCGCGCCCGCCGTCGGCGATCAACAATCCAACTTGGGCCAGCCGGCCTTCGGCGGCGCAGATGGCGCGGGCTTATCCGACCCGCGCCGCAGAGAACGGCACGCCGGGTGCGGCGACGCTCAGTTGCGTGGTCAATGCGGACGGCGGCCTGAACGGCTGCCGGGTCGTGGGCGAGACACCGAGCGGCCAGGGCTTCGGCCGCGCCGCGCAGAGCCTGACGCGGTCGTTCCGCATGAACCCGCGCACCGTCGACGGCCGGCCTGTCGACGGCGCGACCGTCAACTTCACCGTCCGGTTCGCGATGGAAGGCTAGAACCGACCAGGGTCGAGGTCGCGGGCGTGTGGCGACGCCGTCCGCCCCTCGATCGCATCGGCGACCACGGCGCCGACCAAGGGCCCCAGCAGCCAGCCGTTTCGACGCGGCGCCAAGGCCATGAACAGGCCCTCTTCGCCGGGCGCCGCGCCCGCGAGCGGCAGGCCATCCGCCGTCGCGCCGCGAATGCCGACGCGCCATTCGATCGCCAGCGGCTCAGGCGACCGACCCAGCGCAGCCGAAGCCGCCTGGGTCAGGCGTTCGGACGCCTCGGCATCCGGCGTCGTATCCCGCCGCCCCGGCTCCATCGTCGCTCCGATGACCGCGCCAGACGCCATAGGCGCGACATAGGCGCCTGGTCCGCGCACGACATGATCGACAAGATGTTCGGCTGCTACGCCGATCTGTCCGCGGATCGGCTGGATCTCCTCGATCAAACGGCGCGCGGTCTCGGGCAGGCCAATGATGGCGTCACCGGCGCCGGTGGCCAGCACGACCGCCTCCGCATCCAGCCACTGATCGCCGATTTCGAGTCGCCAGCCGCCATCGGCGCGGGCGATCGTCGTCACCGTCCCCGCTACGACAGCCTCACCCAGCGCCTGCCTTAGCGCGGCCAAAGCCTGTGTTGGCTCGACCTGATAATCGTCATCGGTCGTGACGCTGGCGCCATCGCGCCGCGCGTCGAAGCCCAGCGCGCGCAACCGCGCCTCCATCGCCCCCACATCGCCGCCTCTCCATTCGACGGGTCGACGCTCCAGAGCGATGCCGGCCACCCTCGCGAACTTGGGCCACAGGTCGCGTCCCGCCCGAAACAGCTGCGCGCGATCAACCGACACGTCGTCGATGGCCGATTCCATCGCCGGAGCGATCATCCCCGCAGCCACCAGGGAGGCGTTCACCTCGCCCGGATCGACCACCAACACCGCCCGGCCGCGCCGATGCAGTTCAAACGCCGTGCAGAGGCCCAGCACGCCAGCGCCGACGATCACGATGGGAGAGGAAGACGTCACGGGCCGTCTGATTGACCCGCAACGTCCCTATTGCAAGATGGCTTTCGCCTATTCCGCCGCCATCGAGGCCGCGCCGGCGTCGTCCAGACGCGCGACCAGGGCCGCGTGCTGGTTCCACAGGGCAGTCGGCAGTCGATCGCCGAACTGGCGATAGAAGTCGGGGATCAGCGCCGCCTCTTCGGCCCAGACGCCTGCATCGACGTCCAGCAGAGTCGCCAATTGCGTCGGCGTCAGGTCCAGGCCTGACATGTCCAAGGCGGTGACGGACGGCACGCGCCCGACCGCCGTATCAACCGCCTCGGCCTCGCCGTCGATGCGCTCGCTGATCCATTTCAAAACACGAACGTTGTCGCCGAAACCGGGCCAGACGAAGCGGCCGTCCTGATCCTTTCTGAACCAGTTGACGAAGAAGATGCGCGGCAGTTTCGAGGCGTCTCGCCCTTGGCCCATCTTCAGCCAGTGGGCGAAATAGTCGCCCATGTTGTAGCCGCAGAAAGGCAGCATGGCGAAGGGATCGCGGCGCAGTTCGCCCACCTTGTTCTCGGCCGCTGCGGTGCCCTCGGACGCCACTGTCGAGCCCATGAAGACGCCGTGCTCCCAATCGAAGGCTTCGGTCACCAGCGGCACTGCGCTGGCGCGGCGGCCGCCGAACAGGATCGCGTCGATCGGCACGCCTTTGGGATCTTCCCACTCCGGCGCGATGGCCGGGCATTGGCTGGCGGGCGCCGCGAAACGGGCGTTGGGGTGCGCGGCGGGTTCGCCGGACGCGGGATCGTGCGGACGTCCCTTCCAGTCAATCAGGCCTTCGGGCGTCTCCTTGGTCAGCCCCTCCCACCAGACGTCGCCATCGTTGGTCAGGGCGGTGTTGGTGAAGATGGTGTTGGAGGCCAGAGTCTCCAGCGCATTGTGGTTGGTGTTGCGGCTAGTGCCCGGCGCGACGCCGAAGAAGCCGGCCTCGGGATTGACCGCATACAGTCGCCCGTCGTTGCCGAACCGCATCCAGGCGATGTCGTCGCCGATGGTCTCGGCCTTCCAGCCCGGCAGGCTGGGCTGCAACATGGCCAGATTGGTCTTGCCGCACGCGCTGGGGAAGGCGGCGGCGACGTATTTCGCCAGGCCCTTTGGATCCGTCAGCTTCAGGATCAGCATGTGCTCGGCCAGCCATCCCTCATCGCGAGCCATGATCGAGGCGATGCGCAGGGCGTAGCATTTCTTGCCCAACAGGGCGTTGCCGCCATAGCCCGAGCCATAGGACCAGATTTCGCGCGTCTCTGGGAAATGCACGATCCATTTGTCGTCGTTGCAGGGCCAGGCCACGTCCGCCTGACCGTCGGCCAGCGGCGCGCCCAACGTATGGACGGCCGGCACGAAGACGCCCTTATCGCCCAACTGATCCAGCGCCGGCTTACCCATGCGGGTCATCACGCCCATCGACAGGGCGACATAGCCGCTGTCGGTGATCTCGACGCCTAGGGCGCTAATCTCCGACCCCAGCGGGCCCATGCAGAACGGGACGACATACATCGTCCGCCCGGCCATGCAGCCGTCGAAGAGACCATCCAAACGGCCGCGCATCTCGATCGGATCGGCCCAGTTGTTGGTCGGGCCGGCGTCAGCCTCGTCGTCCGAGCAGATGAAGGTGCGGCTCTCCACGCGCGCGACGTCGCGGGGATCGGAGGCGGCGTAGTAGCAGCCCGGCCGTTTGGTCTGATCCAGCGCCTTCAACGTGCCCTTGGCCAGCAGGTCGGCGGTGATGGCCTCTTTCTCGGCCTCGGAGCCGTCGCACCAATGGACCTTGGCGGGCTTGGTCAGGGTGGCGATCTGCTCGACCCAGGCGATCAGCCCGGCATGGGCGGTGGGCGCCGGACGCAATCCGGGCGTAGTGAGAATGGACAAGGGCGTCTCCTGAGCGAAAAGGTCCGACGATCTGACGCCGTCGTGGCCTTCAGCGCGTGACGATCACGCACTGTTACAATCGAATTGCGCCAGGCCTCGGTGATCGTCAAGTTGCGCAAAAAATGCACAAACAACCGGCCTTTCGCGGTGAGAAATCGCAGATGTGTTCGTCGCGTTTCGACGATACTTAGGAGGAATGAACAGCTTGGACTCCATCACCGTCTTGCCGGACGGCGCACTGACATCGCCCGCTGCGCGGCGCAATGCCGAGGCGATTCTTCGCGTGCTCTGCGCCCATCTGTCGGCGCGTGGATCGGTGCTCGAGATCGCGTCCGGATCGGGCGAACACGCCGCCGCCTTCGCCGCCGCCATGCCTGATCTGGACTGGACGCCCAGCGACCCCAGCGATCAGGCCCGCGAAAGCATCGCCGCCTGGAGCCGCCAGCTCGATCTGTCGAACCTGAAACCGCCGTTGGCGCTCGACGCCGGCGACCCCACGACATGGCCAGTCGACACGTTTGACACTCTGTATTGTGCGAACATGACGCACATCAGCCCCTGGTCGGCGACCGAGGGGCTGATGGATCTGGCCGATCGGGTCTTGCGACGACCCGGCGGCCTGCTGGCGCTTTATGGCCCCTACCGCGAGGCCGAGGTTCCGCTGGCGGAGTCGAACGCGGCCTTCGACGCCAGCCTGAAGGCTCGAAACGTGGAATGGGGTCTGCGTGATCGCAAAGCGGTCGAGGCCCTGGCCCGCTCGCATGGCCTTGCGGCCACGCTGCGGGTTCAGATGCCGGCGAACAACCTCATCCTGCTGTTCCGCGCCGTCTGATCAGACGATCGCGCCGACTAGCTTGGACAGTTCGGCCCGCTCGTTCAGTAGGGTCACCCCCCCGTCCTTGAACACCGCGCCCTCGGCCTGGGCCGATAAGCCGAAGCTGTCGGCCGCCAGCGCAACGCCGTCCGCGAAGGCGATGACCGTCAGGCCGCTTGTACGCGCCAAGTCGATCAGCGACCGCACGGCCGCCAACGACGCCTCTTCCGTCGAACCGCCCGGAACGACCAAACCCTTCAGGCGGCCTTCGACGATGTCCTTGGCTGTAGCGGTGGCCAGCACGGTCACGCCGCCGGCGATCAAACTGGCGTCGCCCGTCGAGATCGGGGCCAAGCCCACGCCTTCGGCCCGCAACGCGCCCTCCACGTCGCCCAACTCGCCGAACGCCATGTCACGCCGCATCACCAGCCCCATGCGCAGACGGGTGGGAACAGGACGGTTGTAACCGGTGCGACGGGGGCCTGCGGAAGATTTGTTTTGAGCGAACAAGACGTCTCCTTGAGATGTTTCAATACTGATCCAGATCCGACAAGCGACGCTGTCGAACCACCCACGCCGATGACCAGAAAAATGAAAATCGACGGGTCCGACGCGTGTCGTCCCGCACTCTGGCTCATTTGTGGAATGCCGTCAGATATAGTGACGATCCTGTCTGGATCAACCTGCCAGTTCGAACAGACTGGCCTTGCTGATCCTGAAAACGGCGATCCGCTTGCTCGCGATCCCGCCCGGCTCTAGACAGCCGCATCGACTGGACGACGGAATCGCATGGCCTTCACCCGCACCTATGACGGCGACGAACCCGTTCGCGTGAACAAATGGCTGGGCCAGGCCGGCGTCTGTTCGCGGCGCGAGGCCGACACCCTGATCGCCAATGGTCTGGTCTCCATCGATGGCGAGACCATCAGCGACGCCGGCCGAAAGATTCAACCGGGCGAAACCCTGACCCTGAACGACACCGCCCAGGCGGCCTTGGCGACGGGCATGACCCTGGTGCTGCACAAGCCGGTCGGTTATGTCTCGGGCCAGCCCGATCCCGGCAAGATCCCGGCCGTGCGACTGCTGAAGACGCCCAATCGTGTCGGCGAAGGCGAGACGCCTGCGCGGGATGCCTCCTTGCCCCCCATCGGTCGGCTGGATGAGGATTCGCGCGGCCTGTTGCTTCTGTCGTCGGACGGCGTCGTCGCCAAGGCGGTGATCGGCCCGGCGTCCGAGTTGGACAAGGAATATCTGGTCGTCGTCGAAGGCCAGATCACCGAAGACAAGCTCAGCAAGCTGCGCCACGGCCTGTCTCTGAACGACAAGCCGCTAAAGCCCGCCCGCGTCACCCAGATCGAGCCGCAGCGCCTTCGCTTCGTCCTGACCGAGGGCAAGTATCGCCAGATCCGCCGCATGTGCGAACTGGTCGGGCTGGAGGTCGTAGATCTCTATCGCACCCGCATCGGGCCGCTGGTATTGGGCGACCTGCCCGAGGGTCGCTGGCGCCACCTGACCGATCAGGAACGCGCGATGCTGATCGCCGCGTCGACGACGCCGCCCGCGCTCTAATAGAGCGCCCTAATCGAGCGCTCTGAACCACAGATCAAGCAGTTGGGCCTCCTCCCGGCGCGCCTCGGTGCGTTCGGCGGCCTCGGCATCCACGCCCCACTGCTCTTCTTGGAACAGCTCGTCGATCCGCGACAGGTCGAACGCCGCCCCGCCACCCAACGCGCCCTGTTCCACCGCCAAAGCCAATACGGCCGACCCCAGCAGCGGCACGGCCGTCGCCAGCCCCGTCAGGCGGAAGTTGTCCAGCGACAGGGCGTGCGCCTTGACCCGCGCGATGGCGTCAGGCGACTGCGGCCGATGCACGATGCCTTCAACCGGTTCCAGCGCGACACCCATCTCGCGCGCAGCCCAATCGCGCCACGGCCCCCACTCCCGCGCCTGGCGCTCGACCAGCGGCGTCGGATGTTCGGCCAGATAGCAGACCACGTCCGATCCGGCATAGGCCGCGATCTCATCCGCCACCGGCTCGCGCGCCTGACCGATCCGATCGATGGCGGTCGAGGCCAGCCGGGTCGCCGGCATGGTCGACGGATCCAGAAACTGCCCTTGCGCCGCCCATTCGTCCGCGACCAACTGCGCCGCAGCCTGCGTCGGCAAGACCAGCGCCGCCTTGTCCGGCGTCTTTGGCGTGCGCCCGTCCAAAAGTACGGCCCAGCCCCCGTCCGCATGCGGCCCGACGCCCGCCTCGGTCCAGAAGCGGGAGATCCGATCCGGCGACTGTTCAACGAAACGCGGGCGATGCGGGGTGGGTTGATCGGTCATCAGAAGGTCCGTTGAAATCAGGCCGGCACGACGTCAAACGCCAGCGTCAGACGCGACGCCTCGCCGCCGAACGGCTGGGTGCCATGCCACATGTAGGAAGGAAACAGCACCAGGGTGCCGGGTTGGGGCTGCACATAGTGTTCGGCCGCCAAGCTCGGCAGGCCGGGCGGCGCGCCGAACCGCAACCAGCCCTCGCGGCCCTCCCCCTGCACCGCCGGCGGCAGTTCGATATGGCAGGCCGAGGACAGCCAGCCGTTCGAATGGATATGGTCGGCGTGAAATCCGTTAGGCCTCAACCGCACCGACCAACTGCCCTGGATGCGATAGTCACCTGTATTCCGGGCCCTCAGCGGGTCGTCGCCCCGGCCCACCGCCGCCATATGATCGCGGATCGGCTTGTCGATGGCCTGGAAGAAGGCGCGAATGGCCGGATCTTCGCTTTGGGCCAGAGGCGCGGTGGTCTGCGATCCCCCGCGCAGCGACTGGCCCACCGGATGGGTCTTCAACGTGTGCAGATCGTGCAGCGCCCTGGCCAGATCGACCAGATAGGCCTCCAATGACGCCCACCCGTCAGGCGCCTCCAGCCGATACGGCCGCACGAAGGCGTCGTAGTCGTAAAGCCGGCCGTACCGCACATCGCCGAGCATCCGCCAGGCCGTCGCCTGAAAGGCCAGCACATGCTGGTTCAGCGGCTCGCGCGTCCGCAACGTCTCGATCGTGACCAGCGCCGCCTCGGCCTGACCCAGCGCCAGTAGGCATTCGGCCTGGGTCACCATGATCGCCGGGACCTCGCCGCCCGCCAGCGCCGCCGCCCGGTTCGCATGGTCCAGCGCCCCGAGGGGATCCCACGTCAGACACGCCTGCGCCGCCGCCAGTTCCCCCGGCCCATCCAGCGGTCCGGCGATCAGGGTACGATAAGCCCACTCGCCCTCCCCTGCATATTCCAGCAGCTTCGCTTTGATCTGGCGCAGCAAAGGCGTCGCTGGCGATACGGCTATGGCGGCATCAAGCGGTGCGCAGGCGGTTTCCAGATCGGCATCTCGCATCCAGATCAACTGGCTCAGATCACGCAGCGCATCGCCGTAGCCGGGCCGCCGCAGCAGCGCCTGACGGTAGGCGTCCTCGGCCTCGTCGAACCGACTCTGCGCCTGCAAGGCCCGCGCCAGCACCAGCCAGGTTTCCGGCGCATCGCCGCCGATGGACAAGGCGGCGCAACATGCGGCTTCCGCCTCGGCCGCCCGCCCGAGATCGCCGAGGGTGGACGCCAGATTATGCCACGCAGGCACGCTCTGCGGCCGAACGCCGACGAGTCGCTGCGACAGCGCCGCGCTATCTTCCAAACGCCCCGCCCGCTTCAGCAGATCGGCCTGGACCGACAGCGCCTGCCACGGCGCATCGGCCGGCTGCGCTATCGGCGCCAGCATATCTACGGCCGCGTTTAGCTGCCCGGCGGCGGCCAGAGCCTTGGCCCCTTCGACCCTCGCCTGCCAAACCTGCGCTTGGAGGTCCGCCGTCACCGAATTCGCTTCACGCCCAGGAAGGGATCGTCTTCGGCCTCATCCTCGGAGAAGCCGAAGTGGGCGAAGCCAGCTTTCATCTCGGGGCTCAAGGGGGCGGTGACCTTGAGAACGCCGCCGCGCGGGTGATCCAGTTCGATGCTGCGAGCGTGCAGCTGAAGCTTCAGCGGCCCTGACAGTTCACGCGATTTCTCGTCGCCGTATTTCGGATCGCCCAGAATGGGATGGCCGATCCCCGCCATATGGGCGCGTAGCTGGTGCGTCCGTCCGGTGAAGGGGCGCAGGGCCATCCAGGCCGCCCGGTGCGAGGCGCGGCTGATGGTCGAGAACGCCGTTTCGGCCGGTTCGGCGCGCGGGTCCTTGCGCTCGGCCGGGCGCATCATCTCGAAATCGTTGATGCCCGTCTTCTTCAGCGGCATGTCGATCTGGCCCGAATAGGGTTTCGGATTGCCGATCACGATGGCCCAATAGGTCTTCTTGGCCTGCCGACGCGCAAAGGCGCCCGCCAGACGCTTGGCCGCCTCCGGCCCCTTGCCCAGCAACAGGACGCCCGAGGTGTCGCGGTCCAGCCGGTGAACCAGGCGCGGTCGCTCCAACCCCTCGCCCCAGGCCGACAGCAGACGGTCCACATGACGGCTCGTCTTGGTCCCGCCCTGCACCGCAAGGCCATGCGGCTTGTTCAAGGCGATAACCATGTCGTCTTCGTAAAGCACCAGCGACTTGGCGAAGGCGATGTCCCTTTCGGACAGGGTGTGGGCGTCGCCAGCCTGGCGAGAGGTGTCATCGGGGATCGGCGGCACGCGCACAGCGGCGCCGGCAGTCAGTCGGCCTTCGGGCTTGATGCGGGCCCCGTCCACGCGGATCTGACCGCTGCGGGCCATCTTCTGCACTTGGATGTTGGACAGGTGCGGCCAGCGACGGCGGAACCAACGATCCAGCCGGATGCCGTCCTCGTCCTCGGCGACATAGATCGTCAGGACTTCGCGCTTGGGCGCATCTGCTGCGGGCGGCTGATCGGTCAAGCGGGAACTCCAAAGGCGCGGCGAGCGACCATCAGGCCGACGAACAGGGCCGCGATAGCCAGCACCACCGAGCCGATCATATAGACGGCGGCCAGGCCGATCTGGCGGCGCTCGATCATCTGCACCGCTTCCAGAGAATAGGACGAAAAAGTCGTGAACCCGCCCAACACGCCGACGGCGGCGAACAGCCGCACTATCTCCTGCTGCGCCCCGCCCCGGAACGCCAGCCAGCCGACGAGCACACCCATCAGCAGACCGCCGGCGACATTGGCGGCGAAGGTGCCCACGGGCCAGCCGGCGTTCGGCGCAAGCCGCCCGGCGGCGAGGCCGAGGCCATAGCGCGCCATGGAGCCGATGGCCCCACCTGCCGCAACGAGAAGAAAACGTGTCATCGTGCGGAGATATATACGCCGCCCGCGCCGAAAGCGATGGTCAGCGCGGGATGGAGCTCTGCACCGAACGTGCGTCATAGGCGTTCGGACGATCGGGCTTCTGGCCGCGTCCGAGAACCACTTCCAACGTTGTCGAGGTCGGCTGCGGTCCGCTGAAATTCAGACCAACGCCCACGCCGACGCCAGACGCCGAATAGCCGCCATATCGGCTGCTGCCGCCGCCGATGGAGACGCTCGGGCTGACGCCGCCTGCGCCACCCGGCCGACCATCGGTCCAGCTCTGCGTCACCTCGAACCAGTCGTAGCCTTGTTCGGTAGTCAGGTCGGCGGCGCGCACCAGTGCCCAATCGGCGACACGGCCCGCCGCGCCGACGCCGTTGTAGGTGACACGGTAGCGGTTGGATTCGATCCGCTGCTCGGAATACCCCTGCCCGTTCGGACCCATCTGGGCGCCATAGGGCGCCAAGCTGGCACAGGCGGTCAGGGCCAGGGCGGAAAGACCGGTCAGGGCGAGGGCGAGACGCTTCATCAGAGGTATCCTTTCAACGACATAGCGCCGAAACGCGCACGGCGTTCCCTGTAGCGCCCGCGCCCTAAAGACCCAGCGCCGTCCTCAGCGTCGCGAAATCCTCGGGCGGCGGCGCTTCGACCGTCGTCGTCCCACCCTCGGGATGCGGAAAGCTCAGTTTGGCGGCATGCAGCATCAGACGCGGCGCAGGTCCAACGGGCGTGGTAAGGGCGCCGCCGTAGCGCACGTCCCCGATCAACGACCGGCCGATATGGGCCATGTGCACACGCAGCTGATGCATCCGCCCGGTCAGCGGCTCCAGCTCGACCACGGCCCCTTCCGGCCCCGCGGCCAGGGTCCGATAGCGGCTCTGCGACCCTTGCGCGCCCGGCGCGTCAAAGGCGACGACCCGCATATAGCTTTCGCGCCCGATTTCCTCGCGGCGCAAAGGCGCGTCGATGGTCGCCGCCTTGGGCTCCGGCGCTGCCGATAGCAGGGCCAAATACTGTTTTCTGAAACGCCGCATCTGCAACGCCTTACCCAGAAAACTCGCCGCCGGCTTGGTCTTGGCCGCCAGGATCACGCCCGAGGTGTCGCGGTCCAGCCGATGCACCAGCTCCGGCCGCTTGCCGTTCGAACGCGCAAACGCCCACAGCAGATCGTCAAGTGTATGCGCCTTGATCCGCCCGCCCTGACTCGACAGGCCCGGCGGCTTTGAGAAGGCGATGACATGCGCATCCTCGTGGATCACCCACGACCGGACGGCGGCGATATCATCGGCTGAAAGATCGACAGGAACGCGGGTCACGGCGCGTCCATACGCGACGGCGCGCCCTGCGTCAGCCCATCAGCGCAGCACGCCGCGTTTGCGCATATTGAACGCATAACCAAACAGCAGAATCGCAATCAGCAGTATGAAGATCGGCATCCAGCTCATGGCCGCCAGTTCGGGCGGCGCCGGCGGCGGAGGATCGATCAGCTTGCCATAGATCAGGCTGATCAACGCGCCCAATAGCGACAGACCAAAGGCCGGAACCGCCCAACGCCGGCGCAAAAGCAGCATCACCGAACCGATCACCGCACCCCATACTCCCAGAGTCCACGGCACATACATCCAGCCGGGCATGGCCTCATAGTAGGCGATCATGGCGTCGTCGAAACCCGCCGCCCGCATATAGGCCTCGCCCCGCGTCGTGGTCTGGATGAAGTCGAACGCACCGAACCCATTCCACAACAAAGACAACACGCCCACCAGCCACAGATGCCAGGGCGTTCTCACCGTCTCGATCATCGTCCCCTCCCAAGGATGTCAGGCCGGAACGCTAACCCCCTTATCAACTGGCGACAATGAACAGCGTTCAGTCAGTCGCCGGACTCGTCCGCCGCCAGCCGTGCTCGCATCTCGGCCCAACGCTCCAGCCGCGCCTTGACCTTCTCCTCGTGCCCCTCGCCCTTGGGCTTGTAGAAGGTGCGACGGTCCATCTCGTCGGGGAAGAAGTTCGCGCCCGAGAAACCCTCGGGTGTGTCGGGGTCGTATTGATAGCCCTTGCCGTAACCCAGCGACTTCATCAGCTTGGTCGGGGCGTTGCGGATATGGGCGGGGGGCATCAGCGAGCCCGTCTCATAGGCCGCCTTCTTTGCCGCCTTGAACGCCTCATAGACACCCACCGACTTGGGCGCTGTCGCCAGATGCACCACCGCCTGGGCCAGGGCCAGTTCGCCCTCGGGACTGCCCAGGAAGTCGTAGGTGTCCTTGGCTGCATTGGCGACCAGGATCGACAGCGGATCGGCCTCGCCGATGTCCTCGACCGCCATCCGCACGATCCGCCGAGCCAGATAGAGCGGATCCTCGCCTCCGTTCAGCATCCGCGCCAGCCAATAGAGCGCGGCGTCAGGGTCGGAGCCCCGAACCGATTTATGTAGGGCGGATATGAGGTTATAGTGTTCTTCTCTCGACTTGTCGTAGGCGGGCGCACGGCGTTGCAGCACGCCCGCCAGTCCCTGCACGTCCAGCTTTTCGCCCTCAGGCAGGTCGAACAGCACCTCCGACATGGTCAGCAGATAGCGCCCGTCGCCGTCGGCCAGGGCCAGCATCGCCTGCCGGGCCTCCGGCGTTAGCGGCAGGGTCCGGTCCATATGCGTCTCGGCCCGGCTCAGCAGCTGATCCAATGCGGCATCGTCCAGCCGCTTCAGCACATAGACCTGACTGCGCGACAGCAAGGCGCCGTTGAGCTCGAAGCTGGGGTTTTCCGTCGTGGCCCCGACCAGGGTCACCACCCCGGCCTCTACGAAGGGCAAAAAACCGTCCTGCTGGGCGCGGTTGAAGCGGTGGATCTCATCGACGAACAGCAGGGTGCTCTGTCCCGCCGCACGCCGCATCCGCGCCGCCTCGAACGCCTTCTTCAGGTCGGCGACGCCCGAAAACACCGCGCTGATCGCCTGATATTCATAGCCGGCCGCCTGCGCCAGCAGGCGCGCGATCGTGGTTTTGCCCGTCCCCGGCGGTCCCCACAGGATCATCGAGCCCAGCCGCCCGGCCTCAATCATGCGCCGGATCGGCCCGCCTGGCCCCAGCAGATGATCCTGCCCGACCACCTCGTCCAGCGTGCGCGGACGCAGGCGGTCGGCCAGAGGGGCGTCGGGGGGCAGAATGCCGGAGGCTTCAAACAGGTCGCTCATGGGTGCGACCTATGTAGGCGTTCGCCAAAGGCTTTTCACGCGTTAGTATGGCGAACCGCCACGGAGACCGCACCATGACCGACGCCAATCCGAACCAGGGTCCGACTTCTGGCGTGACGCCGCATCTGACAATCCCGTCGCGCGGGGCCTCTGCGGCGATCGATTTCTATATCATCGCCTTCGGCGCCGAGGTCCTGGACCGTCGTCTGGCGGACGACGGCGAGCGACTGATGCACGCCCACCTGAAGATCAACGGCGCCAGCGTCATGTTGAATGACGAGTTTCCGGAATACGGCGGCTCGCAGGATGTCCGCCCTGCCGGCGTGACCCTGCATCTTCAGGTCTCCGATCCCGACGCCTGGTGGACGCGCGCCATGACCGTCGGCGGCGCGGAACCTGTGCTGGACATGGCCGATCAGTTCTGGGGCGACCGCTACGGCGTCCTGCGCGACCCCTTCGGCCACACCTGGTCGATCGGCGGGCCGACGAAGGCCTGACGACCTATCTCAGCACGCCGCGAATCTGACGGCCGCCACGGTTGACGACGACCTCCCACGGGCCGCGACCGGAACTGGCGGCCTCGACATCGCGGGCCGAGCCGATGGCGCGGCCATTGATGCTGACGATCAGATCGTTCTGACGGAATCCCGCACGCGCCGCATAGCCGCGCCCGGACACGCCGGTCACGATGACGCCCGTCGCGAACGGATCGCCGCCCAGCCGGTCCGCCAGAGCGGGACTAAGCGCCACGACCTCGGCGCCGGCGAAGGGGCCGGACTGGATCGTCACCCCCTGCTTGGGATCAGCGTCGCCCGGCAGAGTCTGCACCCGCGCGGTCAGGGTCTGCGCCCGACCGTCGCGCAGGATGGACACCTGCACCTGATCGTTCGGATTGCGGGAACCGACGCGGTAATTCAGTCCGTTCTGGTCGTTGATCTCCTGACCATCGACGGCGGTGATGACGTCGCCTTGGCGAATGCCGGCGCGCGCGGCCGCGCCGTTGGCGTAGACGTCAGTGACGACCAGCCCCTGCGGCCGGCTCAGGCCGAGGCTGCCGGCGATGTCGCCAGTCACTGTGTCGCCCTTCACGCCCAGCCACGGCCGAACCACAGCCGTCGCGCCGCCCAGGGCGCTGTCGACGACCCGTTTGACCATGGCCGCCGGCACGGCGAACCCGACCCCGGCCGAGGAGCCCGAGCGCGAGAAGATGGCGGTGTTGATGCCGATCAGGTCGCCGTCCATGTCCACCAGCGCCCCGCCCGAATTGCCGGGGTTGATAGCCGCATCGGTCTGGATGAAGGAGCCGCTGTCGGAAATGCCGGTCTCGGTCCGGTTCAGGGCCGAGATGATGCCGTTCGTCACCGTCTGCCCCACGCCGAACGGATTGCCGATGGCCAGGACCAGATCGCCGACCTGCTGCTCTTCCTGATCGTCGATGGCCAGGACCGGCAGGCGGTCGCTGACGTTCTCCAGCCTCAGCACCGCAATGTCGCTACGCTCGTCGGCCAGGATGACGCTGGCGGGAAACTCGCGCCGGTCGTTAAGCACGACCTTGATCTGCTGGGCGCCGTCGATGACGTGGTTGTTGGTCACCACAATCCCGTCAGAACGGACGATGACGCCGGAGCCCACGGATTCCGCCACCCGCGCCTGGGGAATGCCGCCGCCAAAGAATTGGAAGAAGGGATCGGCCTGCACCCGCTGCACGCTGCGCGCCGAGATATTGACCACGGCCGGCGCGGCGGATCGCACCACCGGTGCGAAGCTGGACTTCATCCCCGCCGCATCGGCCGGAGCGGTGCGCGTCGGTTGGGCGAACTCGCCCTCCTGCGCCTTGGAATTCGAGGGATTGCCGCACGCCGACAGGGCGAAGGCGGCGGCGAGCACGATCGATCGGGTCTTCATGGGCATCCGAGACTGGGGCATCCGAGACTGGCAAGCGTAGAATGACGCCATTCCGCACCCGGTTTCGGGCCGGATCAAGGCGTGTGACTGTCATCAACGGACAAGCTTTACAGCCGTTCCGTCCGGCCGCCTGCCCGCCATATTTGCCCTTCTCGCGCAGGATCGCTACATCCGGCCAGACCTCCCAATCCGACGAAACCCGAAGGGCGCACCGCACCTCATGGCGCAGCAATATATTTTCCAGATGCAGGGTCTGACCAAGACCTTCCCCGGCGGCCGCAAGATCTTCGAGAACATCTGGCTCAGCTTCTACAACGACGCCAAGATCGGCGTCGTCGGCGTCAACGGCTCGGGTAAGTCTACCCTGCTGAAGATCATGGCTGGCTTGGACAACGAGTTCAACGGCGAGGCCCGCGCCGCCGACGGCATCAAGCGCGGCTATCTGGAACAGGAGCCCCAGCTCGATCCGGCCCTGAACGTGCGCCAGAACGTCGAGGCCTGGTGCGAAGAGAAGCAGTGGGTCAACCGCTTCAACGAAGTCGCCGCCGAACTGGGCGAAAACTACACCGACGAACTGATGGAGGAGATGACCTCCCTTCAGGAGAAGATCGACGCCGGCGACGTTTGGGACATCGACAGCCGCATCGACCAGGCCATGGGCGCCCTGCGCTGCCCGCCCGATGACTGGGAAGTCACCAACCTGTCCGGCGGTGAAAAGCGCCGCGTGGCCTTGGCCCGCCTGCTGCTGTCCAAGCCCGACATGCTGCTGCTCGACGAACCGACCAACCACCTGGACGCCGAATCCGTCGCTTGGCTGCAGCACCACCTGGAAAACTTCCCCGGCTGCGTCATCCTGGTGACTCACGACCGCTACTTCCTGGACCTCGTCACCAAGTGGACGCTGGAGCTGGACCGCGGCAAGGGCCACCCGCACGAGGGCAACTATTCCTCGTGGCTGGAAGCCAAGACCAAGCGCGTCGTGCAGGAGCAGTCGGAATCCGAAGCCCGCCAGCGCGCCCTCACCCGCGAACTGGAATGGGTTCGATCGGGCGCCAAGGCCCGTCAGGCCAAGTCCAAGGCCCGTCTGGCCGCCTACGAGCGGATGGTCGAGGAACAGGAATCGATGCGCGGCGCCCAGACACACGCCCACATTCAGATCCCGCCTGGCCCGCGCCTCGGCAACGTCGTTCTGGAAGTCGAGGGTCTGCAAAAGACCTATGGCGACAAGACGCTGTTCGACAACCTGACCTTCAAACTGCCGCCCAACGGCATCGTCGGCGTCATCGGCCCGAACGGCGCCGGCAAGTCGACCATGTTCAAGCTGATCACCGGTCAGGAAAAGCCTGACGGCGGCACGATCAAGGTCGGTGAAACCGTCAAACTGGCCTATGTCGATCAGTCGCGTGACGACCTGAAGCCGGACGAAACCATCTGGCAGGCCATCTCGGGCGGCACCGACGTGATGATGGTTGGCAAGCGCGAGATCAACACCCGCGCCTATGTCGGCAGCTTCAACTTCAAGGGCGGCGACCAGCAGAAGAAGGTCGGCCAGCTGTCCGGCGGTGAGCGCAACCGCGTCCACCTGGCCAAGACCCTGGCCTCGGGCGGTAATCTGATCCTGCTCGACGAACCGACCAACGACCTGGACATCGAAACCCTTCAGAACCTTGAAGAGGCTCTGGAAGAGTTCGCCGGCTGCGCGGTGGTCATCTCCCACGACCGCTGGTTCCTTGACCGTCTGGCCACCCACATCCTCGCCTTCGAGGGCGACGGCCATGTGGAATGGTTCGAGGGCAACTTCGAAGCCTACGAACAGGACAAGATGCGCCGCCTGGGCGCCGACAGCATCATACCCAAGCGTATTCAGCACCAGAAGTTCGGCCGCTGATCGCCTGACCTGACAAGAGGAGCCGCTGCATGACCCAACGCCCCGCCGTTCTCATCATGCAGCGGCATCTTGCGCCACTCTCGGGATTTCTGGAGAGCGCCTACGACGTCTATCGCTTCTGGGAAGGTCCGCCCATCGAGGCCGCCCACGACATCCGCGTCATGGTCGTCGCCGGCGAGGCGGCCCTGGACAAGGCGCTGATCGAACGCCTGCCGAACCTCGACCTCGTGGCCTGTTTTACCTCCGGCTATGACGGGATCGACATCGACTGGTGCCGCCAGCGCGGTCTGCCCGTCACCCACGCCCCCGGCGTCAATCACGAGGACGTCGCTGATCATGTCCTGGGCCTGATCCTGGCAGCACGCCGCCAGATCGCCTCGGGCGACCGTCAGGTCCGCGCCGGCGGCTGGACCTTCGAGACGCGCACCATCACGACGTCGCTTGCCGGCCAGAAGTTGGGCATCGTCGGCTTGGGCCACATCGGCAAGGCCGTCGCCGACCGCGCCGAGGCTTTCCGAATGGCGGTCAGTTGGTGGGGGCCGCGGCCGCACGAGGCCGAATGGCCACGCGCCGACAACCTTCTGGCGCTCGCCAAGGCCAGCGACATTCTGGTCGTCGCCTGCAAGGCGGACGAGACCAATCGCGGCCTGATCTCGCAGGACATCATCGAGGCGCTTGGCCCCGACGGCCTGCTGGTCAATGTCTCGCGCGGTCAGGTCGTGGACGAGGACGCCCTGATCGCCGCCTTGAAGTCAGGGACATTGGGTCAGGCGGCCCTGGATGTCTTCATCGAAGAGCCGACAGACCCAGCCCGCTGGGCCGACGTGCCCAATGTCATTCTGACGCCCCACACCGCCGGGGCCACGACTGCCGGGGTGCAGGGCATGCTGATGCTGCTGATCGAAAATCTGCAGGCGCATTTCGCAGGCGAGCCGCTGAAGACGCCCGTCGTCTGACTTCAGCGGGGACGCTGCGGCCGCTCGTCCGCCGTCACCACGCCGTCGCCGTTCTTGTCCATCGCCTTGAAGGCGGCGGCGAGGCCCACGTCAAACTCTTCGCGAGTAATGCGCCCGTCCGCATCGGCGTCGAAGCGCGCCAGCATGCGACCGCCGCGCGCATTGGCCAGTTCGCTAGCGTCGACCACGCCGTCTTCATTGGCGTCTAGGCGGTTGAACATCTGGGTCATGCGCGCCTGCATCTGGGCCAAGTTTTCGCGCTCCGGCGGCCGCATCTGTCCGCCCATAGGCCGCCCTGACATTTCAGGCCCAGACATTTGAGGCATAAGCGTCTCGGGAAAGTCGCTCTGGGCCAACGCCGGACTGGCGGCGGCGACGGCAAGAGCGGCGATGAACAGGCTACGCATAAGATCACTCCAAGACGGGTCTGTGGGCTTTAACGCACGCACGAACCATTCCCGTCGACGCGTTTCCAAGAAACCGATTTCACTTGCCAAATCATATAAGGATATCTTTATATGAGCAAATGAGTTTGTCCGCCGATCAGACTGTCGAAGCCCTCCGCGCCGCCGGCGAACCCACCCGTTTGCGCGTCCTGTCGCTGCTGGCGGGCGAAGAGCTGTCGGTCATGGAGATGTCGCGCATCCTGGACCAGAGCCAACCCCGGGTGTCGCGCCATCTGAAGCTGATGACCGACGCTGGTCTGATCGAACGCTTTCCCGACGGCGCCCGCGTCTATTACCGCCTGTCGCATGACGCCCAGGCGCGCCGGTTGATCGACACGGTGCTGGACATCCTGGCCGAAGACGCCGGCGAGGCCGATCATCGCCGTCTGGACGAGGTCCGCAAGGACCGAGAGGAAGCCGCCGCCAGCTATTTCGAACAGGTCGCGCCCCAGTGGGACCGCCTGCGTTCGCTCTACGTCAGCGAAAGCGCCGTCGAGGCGGCGCTGGAAAAGGCTGTGGGGCCCGGCCCCTTCGAACGCGTCGTCGATCTGGGCACGGGTTCTGGCCGGATGCTGACCCTTTTCGGCAAGAAGGCGAAGATGTCGGTCGGGCTGGACCTCAGCCAGAACATGCTGAACATCGCCCGCACCAACGTCACCAAGGCGGGTGTGGAGCAGGTCGAACTGCGCCACGGCGATATCTTCGCCACCCGTCTGCCCGCCGCCAGCGCCGATCTGGTGATCGTGCATCAGGTGCTGCACTATCTGTCCGATCCGTCTGCCGCCGTCGCCGAGGCCGCCCGCCTGGTCAGTCCGAACGGCCGCCTGGTCATCATCGACTTCGCCCCGCACGACTTCGAACATATGCGCGAGGCGCATCAGCATCGCCGCCTGGGCTTCGCCGACAGCGAGATCAACGGCTGGCTGGTCGACGGCGGCCTGACACCATCGGCCCCCATCGCCCTTCCCCACGACGCCGAGGGCCTGACCGTGACCATCTGGACGGCGGAACGCCGCGTCCAGGACAGAAAGACCGCCTGATGGCCTCCTCCGCCTCCCTCAATTTGGCCGACGCTCGCGCCCTCTTGCTATCGCCGCTCGGCCCCGTAGCCCGCGCCGGATCGAACCGCGACGCCGTGCGCGTCTCGTTCGAATTCTTTCCACCCAAGACCGATGAGGCCGAGGCCAATTTGTGGAAGGCGATCCGCCGTCTGGAGCCGCTGAACCCCGCCTTCGTCTCCGTCACCTATGGCGCCGGCGGTTCGACCCGCGAGCGGACCCACCGCACAGTCCAGCGCATCATCACCGAGACTTCGCTACGCCCTGCCGCCCACCTGACCTGCGTCGAGGCCAGCCGGGAAGAAGTCGATGAGGTCATCGAAGGCTACAAAACCATCGGCGTCGATCACATCGTGGCTCTGCGCGGCGATCCACCGGGTGGCGCTGGCATCGGCGGCGTCTATCAGCCGCGCGCCGACGGCTATGCCAACGCCACCGAGCTGACCGCCGCCATCAGCCGGATCGGCGGCTTCGACGTCACGGTCGGCGCCTATCCCGAACGCCATCCCGAAAGTCCTTCCATCGATCACGACATCGAGGTGCTGAAGGCCAAGATCGATGCCGGAGCGACCCGCGCCGTCAGCCAGTTCTTCTTCGACATCGACGCCTTCCTGCGGTTCCGCGACCGGGTGCGGGCGGCGGGCGTCACCATCCCCCTGATCCCCGGCGTCATGCCCGTGTCCAACTTCGCTGGTCTTCAGCGGATGTGCGGCGCCTGCGGCGCCAGCATTCCTGACTGGTTGAAGGCGCATTTCGACGGCCTGGACGACGATCCCGAAACCCGCAAACTGCTCGCCGCCTCCGTCGCCGCCGAGACGTGCGCGCGTCTGCAGGAAGAGGGTTTCTCGGACTTCCACTTCTACACCCTGAACCGCGCCGACCTGGTCTATGCGATCTGTCGCGTTCTGGGCGTGCGCGAGACGGCGGCAGACCAATGACCCGCGCAGAACGCATCGCCGCCCTGCATCAGGCGGCTAAGGAACGCATCCTGGTCCTCGACGGCAGTTGGGGCGTCATGATCCAGCGTCGGGGGCTGGACGAGGCCGACTTCCGCGCCGACCGCTTTGTCGCCGCCAACGGCTATGACGAAAGACACCAGATGAAGGGGAACAACGACATCCTCTGCATCACGCGGCCCGATGTCATCGCCGACCTGCACGACCAGTATTTCGCCGCCGGCGCCGACATCAGCGAAACCAACACCTTCTCGGGCACCACCATCGCTCAGGAGGACTACGCCCTGGACGCCCAGGCGGTGTGGGACATCAATCTGGAGGGCGCGAAACTGGCCCGCGCCTCGGCCGACCGCTGGACCGAGAAGGAGCCGCACAAGCCCCGATTCGCCGCCGGCTCGATCGGTCCGTTGAATAAGATGCTGTCGATGTCGTCCGACGTGAACGACCCCGGCGCGCGCAGCGTGACCTTCGACCAGGTCTATGAGGCCTATCGCCATCAGGTGAAGGCGCTGAATGAAGGCGGGGTCGATCTCTATCTGATTGAAACCATCACCGACACGCTGAACTGCAAGGCCGCGATCAAGGCGATCAAGGACTTGGAAGACGAAGGCATGGACGTCCTGCCGATCTGGATCAGCGGCACCATCACCGACCGATCGGGCCGCACCTTGTCAGGCCAGACGGCCGAAGCCTTCTGGAACAGCGTACGCCACGCCAAACCGTTCGCCGTCGGCTTCAACTGCGCCCTAGGCGCCGATCTGATGCGACCCTTCATCGCCGAGCTGAGCCGCGTCGCCGACACCCTGGTCGCCGCCTACCCCAACGCCGGCCTGCCCAACGCCATGGGCCAGTACGACGAAGAACCGCACGAGACAGCCCACTTCATCGAGGAATGGGCCGCCTCGGGTCTGGTCAACATCGTCGGCGGCTGCTGCGGCACGACGCCGGATCACATCAAGCATGTCGCCGAAGAGGTCGCGCCCCTGAAGCCCCGCGCCATCCCGGATCGACCGGTGGCCTTGCGGCTATCCGGCCTCGAACCGTTCGAGATGGTGGCGTGAGCAAGACCGCAGAGGTCGAGGCGTTCGAGCGGTTGCGTATCGAACTCCGAACACTGGCAGCAAGCAGCCCCGCCTGCGTGATCGATTACGACTCTGAGAAATATATTCTTCTCCGAATGGGGGACGGCGGCGACATGTCTCTTCTGGAGGCGCGTCTGGGTAGCTACGAGCTAGGCCTGAGTTGTGGCCAAGGCCCAGACTTCAAACGTCTCCGAAATGATCACGACGTCGAAGAGGCACTCGCTCTTTGCGACGCGGTCATAGCAGGCCGAGGCGTCTCTGTCAGCGGTCCCAAAGGCTATCCGACACGCTCCTGGATATTCCTGGATAGTCGGGGCTTCAAAAAAGCCGTCACGACCGGTGCTGTATCCATCATGTCATGGCGCCGCGCCCGGTCGATCAAGAAAAGCCTCTGGCAGCGAAACAGGTTGCCTATCCTCGTAGTTGAGTCCGCCTGATGCGCCCCACCTTCATCAACGTCGGCGAACGGACCAACGTCACCGGCTCGGCCAAATTCCGAAAGCTGGTGGTCGAGGGCGACTATTCGGCTGCGCTGGACGTCGCTCGCCAGCAGGTCGAAGCCGGCGCCCAGATCATCGACGTCAATATGGACGAAGGGCTGCTGGACGGCGTCGTCGCCATGCGGACCTTCCTGAACCTGATCGCGGCCGAGCCCGACATCGCCCGCGTGCCGGTGATGATCGACAGCTCCAAATGGGAGGTGATCGAGGCGGGCCTGAAGTGCGTTCAAGGCAGGCCCATCGTCAACTCGATCAGCATGAAGGAGGGCGAACAGGCCTTCCGCGATCATGCGATCAAATGCCTGCGCTACGGCGCCGCCGTCGTGGTCATGGCCTTCGACGAGGTGGGTCAGGCCGACACCGCCGCCCGCAAGATCGAGATCTGCACCCGCGCCTATGACATCCTGGTCAACGAGGTCGGCTTCCCGCCCGAGGACATCATCTTCGATCCCAACATCTTCGCCGTGGCGACGGGGATCGAGGAGCACGACAACTACGCCGTCGACTTCATCGAGGCGACGCGGGAGATCAAACGCACCCTGCCCTACGCCCGCATCTCGGGCGGGGTGTCGAACGTCTCGTTCAGCTTCCGCGGCAACGAGCCGGTGCGCCGCGCGATCCACAGCGTCTTCCTGTACCACGCCATCAACGCCGGCATGGATATGGGGATCGTCAACGCCGGCGACCTGCCGGTCTATGACGACATCGACGCCGAACTGCGCGAGGCGGTCGAGGATGTGATCCTGAACCGGCCGCAGCGAACCAATGTCTCCAATACCGAGCGCCTGGTCGACATGGCGCCCCGCTACAAGGGCGAAAAGGGTCAGGCCCGCGTCGTCGATCTGAAATGGCGCGAACAGCCGGTTGGCAAGCGGATCGAACACGCCCTGGTCAACGGCATCACGGAGTTCATCGAGACCGACACCGAAGAGGCCCGCCTGGCGTCCGAGCGCCCGCTGCACGTGATCGAAGGCCCGCTGATGGACGGGATGAACGTGGTCGGCGACCTGTTCGGCTCGGGCAAGATGTTCCTGCCGCAGGTAGTGAAGTCCGCCCGCGTGATGAAACAGGCCGTCGCCTGGCTGGAGCCCTTCATGGAGGCCGAAAAGGCCGGCAAGCCGCGCGAGCAGGCGGGCCGCATCCTGATGGCCACCGTCAAGGGCGACGTCCACGACATCGGCAAGAACATCGTCGGCGTCGTGCTGCAATGTAACAACTACGAGGTCATCGACCTGGGCGTCATGGTCCCGGCAGACCGCATCCTGGACGAGGCCAAGGCCCACAACGTCGACATCATCGGCCTGTCGGGCCTGATCACGCCCTCGCTGGACGAGATGGTCTTCGTCGGCGCCGAAATGGAACGGCGCGGCTTCGACATCCCTCTGCTGATCGGGGGCGCGACCACCAGCCGCACTCATACGGCGGTCAAGATCGAGCCTGCCTACCGCCGGGGCTCCACCACCTACGTCGTCGACGCGTCGCGCGCCGTCAGCGTCGTTTCGGGACTTTTGTCCAAGACTGATCGCGCCAAGAATGAGGCCGCCACCCGCGACGAATACATTCGCATCCGTGAGCAATATGCGCGCGGCCAGGAGTTGAAGGCGCGCGCCACCCTGGCTCAGGCGCGCGAGAACCGCTTCCGTATCGACCCCGCCCAGCCCCTGCCCGGCAAGCCGTCCTTCCTCGGCGTGAAGGCGTTCGACGCCTGGGACCTGCAGGATCTGGCCGACCACATCGACTGGACCCCCTTCTTCGCCAGTTGGGAGCTGATCGGCCGCTATCCGCTGATCCTTGACGACGAGATTGTCGGCGAGGCCGCGCGTGACCTGTTCGCCGATGCGCAAGTCATGCTGAAGCGAATCGTCGACGAGAAGTGGTTCACGGCCAAAGGCGTCGTCGGCTTCTGGCCGGCCCGCGCCGACGGCGACGATGTCATCGTCTTCGCCGACGAAGGCCGCGACGCGGAGATCGCCCGCTTCCACACCCTGCGCCAGCAGATCAAGAAGTCGAATGGCAAGCCGAACCTGGCTCTATCGGACTTCATCGCCGAGGAGAGCGACGACTACATCGGCGCCTTCGCCGTTACCGCCGGCCACGGCGAGTTGGAGATCGCCAAACGATTCAAGGACGTCGGCGACGACTATTCCGCCATCCTCGCCACAGCCTTGGCCGACCGCCTGGCCGAGGCCTTCGCCGAACGGCTGCACAAGGAAGTTCGCACCACCCTGTGGGGCTATGCCGCCGACGAAACGACCGACATCGACGCGCTGATCGCCGAACAATACCAAGGCATCCGCCCTGCCCCCGGCTATCCCGCCCAGCCCGATCATACGGAAAAGGCCACACTCTTCCGCCTGCTGCAGGCCGAAGACCACGCCGGCATGGCCTTGACCGAGAGCTACGCCATGACGCCGCCGGCCTCGGTGTCGGGCCTCTACTTCGGCCATCCGGGCAGCCACTATTTCGGCGTCGGCAAGATCGACCTGGACCAGGTCGAAGACTACGCCCGCCGCAAGGGCTGGGACGTCGCCACCGCCGAACGCTGGCTGGCTCCCATCCTCAACTACGATCCCTACGCCGCCAAACGCGAAACGGCGGCTTGAGCCGGGCTCAAGCCGCCGTCCGTCATCGGATCACCGCAAACTAATCAGTTGATGCCGACGCTCTCCAGCGTGGCGGGCGGCGTGGTGATGTTGTCGCGCAGGCGGCGCGCGGCGTGCTCGCAGCGGCCGGGCAGACCGAAGAACAGGCCGAACGACTGGCTGCGCGCCTCGGCGTCGGGATTCGCCATCAGCGGGGCCCACTGCGCCTTGACGGCGGCAACGGCCTGCTCGGCTTCGGCCTTGGAGGCCGCCGACTGACGCGGCGCAGCCGCCGCCAGGGCGCTGCGGAAATCCTGGGCTTCGAGACGGCCCAGGCGCACCAGCTCGACATCCTCCTGCGCACGCGACGTCAGCGTCTCGCCCAAATCGGCATGTCCCGTCACCAGCGCATCGCACCACGCCACCAGCGGATAGTCGGCGCTTGGCGCGCCGCGCGGCAACGGCCGTGCGTAGGCGATGGCCTCGCGCGTCTTCAACGCATCGGCCGTCTCGCCCGAGCGATTACCCGTCACGATCGGTCCATCCTGAGTTTGAGCGACCGCCGCGCCGGCAGCCAGCAGCGACAGGACCGACAGTCCGGGAACGACAAATTTCAGCATGATCTTCCTTGGAGGAGCGCGCCGCAAACCAGCGACGATCCGTAACGCTCGCCCGCCCGAATGGTTTTTCTACGGCGCCGCTTAAACGAAAAAGGCGGCGGAGCGTTGCTCCGCCGCCTCAGTCTGTCGTCGATGACCGGCCTTAGAACTTGGCGGTCAGACCGACGTAGTAACGGCGACCCAACACGTCGTAGGTCGATGGGTCGGTGTTCGCCTGAACGCCAGGAACGAAGACGTTCGGCTGTTCGTCGGTCAGGTTGTTCACACCGCCGCGCAGCGACACCGTGTCGTTGATGGACCACGAACCGTTCAGATCGAAGTAGTCGATGGAAGGCAGAACCTCGGTGGTGTTGATCACCGTGATTTCGCCAACCCGACGCCAGCGTGCGCCGACCGAGAATGGACCGCTCGCCCAAGTCACCGACGTCAGAGCTTTCCATTCCGGGAAGGTGTTTCCGAAGGTGCTGTCGATCGTGCCCGTACGGTCAGTGAAAGCGCCGCCTTCGACGACGTTGTCTTCGTAGTTCTCCAGCCAGCTGATGACCGTGTTGAACTTCAGACGGCCCCAATCGCCACCACCGATGTCGGCGATGTTGAACGCCCAGTCGGCCTGGAAGTCGACGCCAGACGTCTTGATCATGCCAAGGTTGGCCTGATTTTCGATCGCGCCGACAATGTTGCCGGACAGCGGATCGCGGCTGAACAGCTGGCAGTAGCTATTGGCGTTGCTGAAGGTGGGGTTTTCGCCCGTTACGTTGAAGCAGCCGGCCAGCGAGTCGTCTGCCGCGATCGATCCGATCGCGTCGGTGATTTCGATGTTGTAGTAGTCGATCGAAGCCGAGAAGCCCGACAGCAAGGGCGACGCGAACTGCGATTGATACACCAGACCGACCGACCAGCTGTCCGAGGTCTCTTCAAACAGGTTGGGGTTGCCACCGGTGCGGCTTTCGACCTGGTTGTTGGAGAAGGTGTAGCGATCGATCGCCTGAGCCGAAATCCCTTGCGCCAAGCACAGCGCACGGACGGCAGCGGCGTTAGAGCCCTGCCGGAAGCTGCTGCGAATATCGCAGGGGTCACCACCGGTGCCCGCAGCCGAGGGCGCGCCGATGCTCGGGAAGTTCGTGCTCGCGGTGGCGAACAGCTCCCCGATCGACGGCGCACGAACCGAGCGGCTGTAACCGCCACGAGCGCGCAGACCGCCGGCGACGGTCCAGTCTAGCTCCGCACGATAGGCCTGCGTGCCGCCAGCGGTGCTGTAGTCGGCGTAACGATAGCCGAGGTTCAGATCCAGTTGCTCGACGAAAGGCAGATCCGACAGCAGCGGGACCAGCGCTTCGATGAACAGTTCCTTGGAGTTTGTACCACCGCTCAGCGAAGGCGTCGGGTTGAAGCCGGCGATTTCCGAACCACCGACATTGCCGCCGTCCGGCTGGCCATTTGCGCCCAAGTGAGGCGTGACCGCGTTCTGTTGAGCGAGCGAGGAGTCGGCGCCGAAGGCGAAGTCGTCTTGGCGATACTGAGCGCCGAGGGCGACACGAACTTCACCGGCCGGCAGATCAAACGCCTTGCCCTGAAGCGACGCTTCGATGACCCGTTGTTCGGTCACGGTCGAGTTACGCGCCGAACGACCGATGTAGTTGATGCACTCGGCCGACAGGTCTGTCACGCCAAACGGATCGAAACCACCAGCGCAGAGGCTGCGTCCGCCGTCCGCAGCGTCCAGCAGTCGCTGAACCGACGAGCGAGAAACGTTGCCGGTTTGAGTGGTCGTGTTGGAAACGCGGCCGTACGAACCATAAACGTCATACGTCCAGGTGCTTTGTGGAACCTGACCACGGACCCCCGTGGTGATCTGATAAATGTTGTATTCTTCCGTCGAGTGACGCCCGCCCAAAGAAGTGAAGCGTTTGTTCAGCAGGAAGGAGCCGTTCGGATTGGCACGGGAATTCAAAAACGTTCGGAGATCAGCCGTGATGAACGGATTAGTCGCCGGGACGCGGAAGCCGGTGCCGCTGGCTGCGGGGCTAGCCGCCAGCTCGGTATCGGCGACATACTGGGTGAACAGCGCATTGGCATAGACCTCAGCGTTGTCATTGATCTTGTAACGGCCGCCACCGTAGACGTTGTAACGGTCAAGCGGCAGTTGCAGATAGTTCAGCGGACCCGTGTTGAACGTGTAGTTGGCACCGGGCGCCGTGTATTCCGCGCCGGCCCCAGCCGGATTCTTGACGTTCAGCTTGCCGGTGTACGAGAACAACGTGTTGTCATCGTTGAAACCGAACGCGCCCGTTTCGACCAGGGTCGGGCTGTTGAAATAGGATCTGACCAAAGCCAGGCTTGGCAGGTTGTTGCTGTCGAAGATCGTCGAACCCAGCGGCGAGGTGCCCGAAGGACCGGACACAGCCGAGAAGTCACGCGCGGCGTTGAAGATCACGTCGCGGGTCGAACGGCCCAGCGACAGCACCATATTGCCACGGTCGTCGTCGAAGTTGCCGCCGACAGTGACCGAGTAGCTTTCGGTCTTGCCGTCGCTGCGATCGGTTTCGCCGTACTGGGCATCGACCTGAACGCCCGAGAAGTTCTCGTCGAGGATGAAGTTTGCGACACCAGCCAGGGCGTCCGAACCATAGGCCGCCGAGGCGCCGCCCGAGATGACTTCGATGTTCTTGATCAGGGCAGTCGGGATCAGGTTGACGTCAACCGAACCGTCCGAGTTCGACGGCACGACGCGACGGCCGTTCATCAGAACCAGCGTGCGATTCGAACCGAGGTTACGCAGGTTGATGTTGGCCTGGCCGCCATTGGACGGGTTGTTGGAGGTCGACGAGATCGACGGAGTGAACTGCGGCAGATCGTTGATCAAGGTGTCGATCGTGACCGAACCCGTCGCCTGGAAGTCTTGGGCGGTGACGGTAACGATCGGGCTGGTCGAACGATAGTCCTGACGGGCGATGCGCGAACCCGTGACGACGATCTCGCCGACGTCGGTCGCTTGGTCGTCAGCCGACTGTGCGAACGAGGGCGTAGCGGCCATCGCCAAAGCGGCGCCGCCGATGATCGTGGTTGCCAGAAGGCCGCGACGATATCTGTTGGTGTTCAAGGCTTGTTCTCCCAGAAGAGCCAAGTTCGTTAGAAACGAACTGCTCAATACATTAGCCATTTGCCGACCATGCGATCGGTTGGGCGCGAGAGCATACCAACGCAGGCGCCAAGTCCAGCGAGAAGGTGGCGCTTGAACACATTGGCGACACGCCTGTCGCAAAGACGACACACCGTAGTCGCTACAGCGACATCGGACACACCTTGATTTCTAGTGATATACTGGCCGCCAACTTAACGAGACGAAGAAGATTATGACCCGCTCAGCTGTCGTAAGCGCCAAGAAAATCACCGTTCTATCGGTTGCATCGGTTATTTTTTGGTCAAACCATGCTCTGGCGCAGCAAGATTTGTCTTCGTCGGGGAGCGACATGGTCGGAGCCGTCACGCAATGCACGACGATTGAGGCCAACGCCGCCCGGCTAGCGTGTTTCGACGCCGCCGCAGCTCGATTGGCAGCCGCCGGCGAGGTCGCGATCGTCAGCCGGCAGGATGTGGAGCAGAATCAGCGCCGGTTGTTCGGTTTCAACGTCACAGGCTTGAACCCCTTCAGCGGGTCAGGGCGGTCGGAAGAGTTGCAGTCCATCTCGGCGACGATGACATCAGCCCGAAACCTTGGCAGGGGCGAATGGTCAATCACGCTGAATGACGGCTCCGTGTGGCGAAAGACCGACGGCGTAGACGTGCTCTTTTCGGCTGAGCGACAGTATCCAGTGACTGTGCGCAGGGCGGCGTTGGGAAGCTACATGATGAAGGTGGCGAACGATCCGCCCTTCCGCGTCCGCCGCGAGTAGGCCTCTAGCGTTGGATCATCACCCGCGCCGCATAGGGCGCGGGCTCCGGCGTGCAGGAGGCGGCGATCAGTTGCACCGCGGCGAGACACAGGATCGCCGCCGCGACGAACGGAAGCCGATTTGATACAGCGTTGGCGATCGAACGGGCCATTGTGGGCGCTCCAGGCATGATTACCGAGACGTTAACGCAAGCTCTGCGCCAAACGCAGGGGTGGCGATGATCCCGTTCGTGAGGACGTTCGATTTCGCCTATGGGCGGTGCGATCAGTTGTCGCCGTTGATCCAGCGGGTGATTGCAGACAATCCGGGGCCTTTCACCTTTACCGGGACGGGAACCTATATCGTCGGCCGACCGGACCGGGAGGCCGAGGTCACGGTGATTGATCCGGGACCGCTGGATCAGACGCATCTGGCGGCGCTGATGGCGGCGGTCGAGGGGCGGCGGGTCAGCCATGTGCTGGTGACCCATACGCATCGGGATCATGCGCCTTTGGCCCGGCCGTTCGCCGAGGCGACCGGAGCGCGGATTTGGGCGGCCCGGCCTCCGATGCGGGAAACGCATGCGTCGGGTTCGCTGGACGAGGATGAGGATGCGGACTTCGCGCCCGATGTGGTGCTGACGGGCGGCGAGGTCATCGAAGGCGACGGCTGGACGATCGAGGCGATATTCACGCCCGGTCACGCGTCAAATCATATGGCTTTCGCTCTGCTCGAAGAGAACGCGCTGTTCTGTGGCGACCACGTCATGGGCTGGTCGACGACGGTCGTGGCGCCGCCGGATGGGAATATGCGTCAGTATATGCCCAGCCTGGATGCGGTGATCGCGCGCGACTTCGATGTGTTGTGGCCGACGCACGGAGCGCCGGTGACGGAGGTGCGCCCGTTTCTTGAGGCCTATCGCGCGCATCGGCTGGAGCGGGAGGCGCAAGTGCTCCAGCGGCTTGCGGCGGGGGATCGCACGATCGCGCAGATGGTCCCGGTTCTGTACGCCGCCGTCGATCAGCGGCTGTGGCCGGCGGCGTCGCTGTCGGTGCTGGCGCATCTGATCAAGCTGGTCGAGGACGGCGCGGCGACCAGCGATGAGGCGCCCGGCCTGTCGGCGCAGTTCCGGCTGACTTAGCGTCCCGCTTCCAGGTTTCGGGTGATCTTGGCGGCGAGGCGACAGGTGGCGCCGCCGTCGGGACGGCTGTTGCGAGCCGCGACGCGAATGTCTGTGCGCCCGGGACGGATGCGAACGACGGCGTCGGTAGCGAAGCCGAACCAGGCGCCGGCGTGCACGGCTTCGACCTGGAAGGTTGTGGCGCGGGTGACGACGAAGCCGGCGTCGACCAGGGCCGAGGTCGCCTGCTGGGCCAGGACCTGGGTCGGGACGGCGTCCACGCCGTCACAGGTCTGCGGCGAGCCCCTGCGCACGCCGGCGGCGCGCGGCAGGCCCGGCGGCTCGTCCAGGTTGGTGCTGACGTCACGTGGATGGGGCGTCGCATCCTGGCCCTGACGCAGCACGAAGCCGGCGACGGTCGCGCCCGAGAGAACCAGCGCCGCCAGCGCATAAAGGCCCCTGCCCTTCAGGTCGCGCAGCGCCAGCACCGCCGCCACCAGAGCCGCCGCCAGACCGACCCAGGCCAGGAGGCGCGCCACGGTCCAGGTCAGCAGGTCATAGCCGATCGCAAGATCGAGCCCGCCGAACCGCGTCGCCGTAACGGCCGCCACGATCAGCACGAAGGGCGCCGCCGCCAGCGCCGTCAGCCAGGGCAGAATGGCGGGTACGGGCTTTCTGGTCGGCATTCAGGCTCCGGTTCTAACTTAGGCAGCGGTCGGCAGACGATAGTCCTTCATCCGGTCGCGCAGAAGCTTCTTGTCGATCTTGCCGGTCGCGCCCAGCGGGATGTCGTCCACGGCGACCACATCGTCGGGCATCCACCATTTGGCGATCTTGCCGGTCAGGAAGTCCAGATGCTCCTGCTTGTCCAGCGTCTCGTCGGGCTTGAGCTTCAGGATCAGCACGGGCCGTTCGTCCCATTTGGGGTGGGCCGCGCCGATGACGGCGGCGATCTCGACCTTGGGGTGACCCACGGCGATGTTCTCGATCTCGATGGAGCTGATCCACTCGCCGCCCGACTTGATCACGTCCTTGGCGCGGTCGGTGATCTGCATGAAGCCCAGGTCGTCGACCGTGGCCACATCGCCGGTGTCGAAGAAGCCTTCGTCGTCCAGGATCGAGCCGTCTTCCTTGAAATAGGCGCGGCTGATCGTCGGCCCCTTGACCATCAGACGACCGAAGGTCGCACCGTCGTGAGGCAGTTCGGCGCCCGCCTCGTCCTTCAGCTTCAGCTCGACGCCCAGCGGCGGCACTCCCTGCTTCAGGCGGTATTTCATCTGCTCGTCGTAGGAGAGCTTCAGGATTTCGGGCGGCAGGTTGGCGATGGTGCCGATGGGCGAGGTCTCGGTCATGCCCCAGGCGTGGGTCACCTCGACGCCGAAATCGTCCTGGAAGCCGCGGATCAGGCTTTCGGGGCAAGCCGAACCGCCGATCAGCACGCGCTTCAGGGTCGAGAAGCCCAGGCCGTTCTGTTTCATGTGGGCGAACAGGCCCTGCCAGACGGTCGGCACGGCGGCCGAGAAGGTGACGCCCTCCTGTTCGATCAGCTCATAGATCGACTGACCGTCCATCTTGGCGCCCGGCATCACCAGCTTGGTGCCGGCGGCGGGACCGGCGAAGGCGATGCCCCAGGCGTTGGCGTGGAACATCGGCACGACCGGCAGGATCACCTCCTTGGGCGTGGCGCCCATCACCGTGGCCTGAAGGCCCATGAAGGTGTGCAGGAAGTTGGAGCGGTGCGAATACAGCACGCCCTTCGGATTGCCTGTGGTGCCAGAGGTGTAGCAGAGGCCGCAGGCCGTCTGTTCGTCGAAGTCGCCCCAGACCACGTCGGTCGATTGACCGGCGATCGCGTCCTCATAGGCGACGGCCTTGGGCAGCTTCGTCTGCGGCATATGGGCGGCGTCGGTCATGATGACGACGCGCTCGACCTTGGGGATATGCGGCAGGATGGCTTCCAGCAGCGGCACGAAGGTCAGGTCGACGAAGATGATCCGGTCTTCGGCGTGATTGATGATATAGATGAGCTGTTCGGGGAACAGGCGCGGGTTCAGGGTATGGCACACCCCGCCGATGCCCATGATGCCGTACCAGGCCTCGATATGGTTGGCGGTGTTCCAGGCCAGGGTGGCGACGCGGTCGCCAGGCTGGACGCCCCAGTCCTTCAGCGCGCTGGACACGCGTTTGGCCCGCTCGTGGATTTGGGCGTAGGTCGTGCGGACGATGGGCCCCTCGACCGAGCGCGTCACCACTTCGCGCTCGCCATGCCAGTTTTTGGCGTGGTCGATGATCTTGTCGACCGTCAGCGGCCAGTCCTGCATCAAGCCCAGCATGTCGTATCCTTGTCCCTTAAATGCGTCTGCTTTGATGCGACGCTTGAGCCGACGCTAACATCGGTGATCGGCGATAAGCAACGTGACGTAGCGTCAGCCACGGCGCGGCGGATCGTCCCCCGTGGCGTCGGCCGGATCGTCCGGCTAGAAGGCGCGCCATGACCATATTGATCGCGATCACGGGGGGCTCCGGCTCCGGCAAAAGCACCTTGGCGGAGGCGTTGGTGTCGGCCCTGCCGGAAGGTTCGGCCGTGCTGGTGCGCGAGGACAGCTATTATAAGGACGCAGCCTCCCTGCCCGGCTTCGACGCCGCGACCTTCGACTTCGACGATGTGTCGGCGCGCGATCACGACCTGATGATCGCAGACCTGAAGGCACTGAAGGCCGGGCGCGCGGTGACGGCGCCGGTCTATTCCTTCATCCATCACGGCCGCGAGCCGGGCGGCGAGCCGATCCCGGCGGCCGAGGTGGTGATCGTCGAGGGCACGCATGTTCTGTGCACCCCCGATCTGACCGCCCTGTTCGACATCCGGGTCTTCGTGGACACCCCCGCCGACATCCGCTTCATCCGCCGCCTGCTGCGCGACCAGGCCGAGCGGGGCCGATCGGCGGATTCGGTCGTGGCGCAATATCTGGCGACTGTTCGGCCGGGGCATGAACGCCTGACCGAACCGTCGCGCACCCACGCCGACTTCATCGTCGCCGATGCGACGGCCGCCGTCCGCCTGGAAGACCCCCAGGCTGTGGTGCGTCTCGCCGCGCCGGTCCTGGCCCATCCGCTGCTGCAGGCCATGTTGGACGACTAGCGAAGACATCTCCGACCCGAAATTCGGCGGGGCGAAGCGCGACCGGCTCGACGGGCGGGTGACCATTGAGCGCCCTGATGCGCGCCCGTTCGGCGGCCTCGGCCTGCTTCTCAACCAAGATGGCGTCCAGCCGGATATATTCGAGTTCCAGCAGGGCGCGAAGACGGTCATCCTCGGCCTCTTCCTCGGGCGTCTGTCTGTAGGGCGGCGGGAGACCGCGACCGGGTTTGGGACGGCGAGGTTTGGGGCGGGCCATGCGGATCTCCGGACACGGGTTATCGGCTTCGCGCGGTCGCAGCGAAGTCTGGAGGGCTGGGCGGAGCGCCGGGCCTTCGCCCGGAGTGTGAGTTTATGAGTACCGTTTCGACGAAGGATGGACGCTCCGCGCGGAAGGTTGGCCTGCAAGCTCGGGGCGCCGAGCGGTGGCGGTCTTATCGCCTAACCCCATAAGCCTGCGACGGGTCGGCGGTCCCTGCGAGGACCGGCCCGAGTGCGATCGAGTATCCCCCTCGACCCTCCGGCGGCGCACCGTGTGTCGCCGTCAGCGCAGGCCGTTGCAGACCCGCTCCCGTTCCCTCCGCTCTCGCCGCCGCAAGGTCGCAGGCCAGGCGAGCCCTCCATGCGACGAGACGGGTGCATTATGGCGCTGTTTGACCCCGTGGACGGGAAAAGGCGCACATAAATCGGCAAGCGTTTGAAGTCGCAGGAAATGGACCAGCGGCATTGCGATGGCTAAGCATCGTCTCCTCCCCATCCATGGGGAGGTGGCGCGGCGCGCCTTCGCGCCGTGACGGAGGGGCTCTTCACCGCATCGGTGGCCCGAGAGACTTGAAGAACCCCTCCACCGCTTCGCGGTCCCCCTCCCCACGCTGTGGGGAGGAAACGGTTGGGTCAGATCAGTCCCGCCAGCGGCGACGACGGGTCCGCATACATCCGCTTGGCCATCCGTCCAGCCAGATAGGCGTCGCGGCCGGCGATGACGGCGTGCTTCATCGCCCGCGCCATGCGGATCGGATCCTTGGCCCCGGCGATGGCGGTGTTCATCAGCACGGCGTCGCAGCCCAGTTCCATCGCCCGTGTCGCGTCCGAGGCCGTGCCGACGCCCGCATCGACCAGGACCGGCACCTTGGCCTGTTCGACGATGAGGCGGACGTTGACCTCGTTCTGGATACCAAGGCCCGAGCCGATCGGGGCGGCGGCAGGCATGATGGCGGCGGCGCCGGCGTCTTCCAGCCGCTTGGCCATCACCACGTCGTCGGTGCAATAGACCATGACGTCGAAGCCGTCCTTGATCAGCAAATCCAGCGCCCGCAGCGTCTCGATCATGTCGGGATACAGGTGGGCGGTGTTGGACAGCACCTCCAGCTTGACCAGGCTCCAGCCGCCGGCTTCGCGCGCCAGACGCAAGGTGCGCACCGCATCCTCGCCCGTGAAACAGCCGGCGGTGTTGGGCAGGAAGGTGAAGCGATCCGGCTTCACATAGTCGACCAGCATCGGCTGGGTCGGGTCGGACAGGTTCACACGGCGCACGGCCACGGTCACGATCTCGGCCCCCGCCGCCTCGGCGGCGGCGGCGTTCTGGGCGTAATCGGCGTATTTGCCGGTGCCCACGATCAGGCGCGAGTTGAAGGTGCGGCCGGCGACGGACCAGGTTTCGTTGGCTGTATCGGTCATAGGTGCTGACCTAGGCCTCTCAGGCGCGCGGGGGAACCCGTCGTAGCCGGATTTGATCTGATCACCCGCCACCGACGAACTGGACCAGTTCGATACGGTCGCCTGCGGCCACCGGCGTGGCTGCATGAAGGGACTTGGGCACGATCTCGAGATTGCGTTCGACGGCGACCTTGCGCGGGTCCAGCGACAGCTCCTCGACCAGGGCCAGGATGGTGGCGGCCTGGACTTGGCGCGGCTCGCCGTTGAGATGGATTTGGTGCACGCGCATTCTCCCTGACCTTCGCCTCGCCGACCGTCGCGCGTCAGATAGACGGTGACAGGCCGGTTCGCCAGACTGTGCGCTCAGCCCGCCTCGAACAGGAAGGCGCCGACCGCGACGGCCAGGGCCGCGAAGGTCGCCACCACGGTTCTCAGGATCAGTTTGCCGTCCTGGCGCATCCTCGGCGCTCCCTCGGGCCGTCCCGACCAGGGACGATGGCGGCCGGCGCTGCGAAATCCACGCCATCCCATGTAACGTCGGGGAAGGTTCGACGCCGCGAGCGTTTGACCCACGCCCTGCGTCCGCTAAAAGGCCCCTCTTGCGCCGCGCTGCGCCGGATCGATTCTGGAACCATGGCCGAAACGCCCGTCATTCATGTGCTGAACGGCCCCAATCTGAACCTGCTCGGGGTTCGGGAGCCGGACATCTATGGCCGGGACACTCTGGCGGACATCGAGCAGCGCTGCGTCAGGGCGGCCGGCGAGGCGCAGATCGTGTTTCGCCAGACCAACCATGAAGGCGTGCTGGTCGACTGGATACAGGAGGCGCGCGAGGGCGCCCACGCCCTGATCCTCAATCCGGCGGCCTATGGGCATACGTCGGTGGCGCTGCACGATGCGCTGAAGACGCTGTCGATCCCGGTGATCGAGCTGCATCTGTCCAATCCGGCGGCGCGCGAGGCGTTTCGCCATCACTCCTATGTGTCCTCCGCGGCGACCGGCGTCATCGCCGGCTTCGGCGCGGCGGGCTATGAACTGGCCGTCCAGGCGGCCCTCACCCTGGTTCGGGAACGCGGCTGAGCCCCGTCCCGTTTATCAAAGACCACGAAAGACAAGGCGCAACTCCAATGGCCGATGACAAGAAACACGCCGAAATCGACGCCGCCCTGGTTCGCCAGCTGGCCGAGATCCTGAACGAGACCGATCTGACGGAAGTCGAGGTCGAGCGCGGCGAACTGCGCATCCGCGTGGCGCGCGAAGTCACCGTCAATGCCGCCCCGGTTCAGTACGCCGCCGCCCCCGCCCCGGTCGCCGCTGCGCCCGCCGCCGCTGCTGCGCCGGCCGCCATGCCGTCGGACCCCGCCACCATCGTCGCCCGCGCCGGCGAAGAGGTGAAGTCGCCGATGGTCGGCACAGCCTATCTGCAGGCCTCGCCGGAGGCCCCGGCCTTCGTCCAGCCCGGCGACAAGGTCAAGAAGGGCCAGACCCTGCTGATCGTCGAAGCCATGAAGACGATGAACCCGATCCAGGCCCCGCGCGACGGCGTGGTGGCCGAAATCCTGGTCGGCGACGCCCAGCCGGTCGAGTTCGGCGAACCCCTCGTCCTGCTGGAAGCCTAAGCCGTGTTCACCAAGGTCCTGATCGCCAACCGCGGCGAGATCGCGCTGCGCATCCACCGGGCGTGCAAGGAGATGGGCATCTCCACCGTCGCCGTGCACTCCGAAGCCGACCGCGGCGCCATGTGGGTGCGGCTGGCCGACGAGAGCGTCTGCATCGGCCCCGCCTCGGCCGCCAAGTCGTATCTGAACATCCCCTCGATCATCGCGGCGGCTGAAATCACCGGCGCCCAGGCGATCCACCCTGGCTATGGCTTCCTGTCCGAAAACGCCCGCTTCGCCGAGATCGTCGAGGCCCATGGCATGACCTTCATTGGCCCCAAGCCCGAGCATATCCGGGTGATGGGCGACAAGATCAGCGCCAAACAGACGGTCAAGGACGCCGGCATCCCGGTCGTCCCCGGCTCGGATGGCGAAGTCGAGACCGTCGAGGCCGCGATTGAGGCGTCCAAGTCCATCGGCTTCCCCCTGATCGTCAAGGCGGCGGCGGGCGGCGGCGGACGCGGCATGAAGGTCGCCTTGACGCCTGACGATCTGGTCGAGGCTGTCCAGACCGCCCAGTCCGAGGCCAAGGCCGCCTTCGGCAACGGCGCCGTCTATATGGAGCGCTACCTCCAGAAGCCGCGCCACATCGAGATCCAGGTCATCGCCGACAGCCACGGCAATGTCGTCCACCTGGGCGAACGCGACTGCTCGCTGCAACGCCGTCACCAGAAGGTGCTGGAAGAGGCCCCCTCGCCCGCCCTGTCGGCCGAAGGTCGCAAGCAGATCGGCGAGACGGTCAACAAGGCCATCGCCGCCATCGGCTATCTGGGCGTCGGCACCATTGAGTTCCTGTGGGAGGACGGCGAGTTCTTCTTCATCGAGATGAACACCCGCCTGCAGGTCGAACACCCGGTCACCGAAATGATCACGGGCGTGGATCTGGTTCGCGAACAGGTGCGCATCGCCGCCGGTCTGCCGCTGTCGTTCACCCAGGACGATATCGAGTTCAAGGGCCACGCCATCGAGGTGCGGATCAACGCAGAGAACCCGGAGACCTTCACGCCGTCGCCGGGCAAGATCACCGACTTCCACGCACCAGGCGGCCTGGGTGTGCGCCTGGATAGCGCCATCTACGCCGGCTATTCGATCCCGCCCTATTACGACAGCCTGATCGGCAAGCTGATCGTGCACGGTCGCGACCGCGAAGAGGCCATCGCCCGTCTGAAGCGGTCGCTGAACGAGGTCGTCATCGGCGGCGTCGACACGACCATCCCCCTGTTTCAGAAGCTGCTGGCCGAGCCTGACATCCTGTCGGGCGACTACGACATCCACTGGCTGGAGAAATGGGCGGCACGTCAGAAGGGCGACGCCTGACCGACCCCGATTTCAGCGCCAGCGGGCCTTTCGGCGGTTTCGGCCCCGAGGACCTGCTGGCCTGTTACGCCCGGGGCGTGTTTCCGATGGCCGAGGCGCGCGATGATCCGCGCGTCTTCATTATCGAGCCGGAACAGCGCGGCGTCATTCCGCTGGACGCCTTCCACATCCCCAGCCGCCTACGCCGCACCGTGCGGGGCGAGCCGTTCGAGGTGCGGGTCGATACCGCCTTCGAGGCGGTGCTGGACGGCTGTGCGGCCGCGCAAGGGCCGGATCGCGAAGACACCTGGATTAACGGCCCGATCCGGCGGCTGTACGCCGCCCTGTTCGCCATGGGTTTCGTCCATTCGATCGAGTGCTGGCGTGACGAGCGGCTGGCCGGCGGGCTTTATGGCGTATCGCTGGGCGGGGCCTTCTTCGGCGAGAGCATGTTCAGCCGCGAACGGGACGCCTCCAAGGTCGCTCTGGTGCATCTGGTCGCGCGCCTGCGAAAGGGCGGCTGGACCTTGCTGGACGCCCAGTTTCTGACCGACCATCTCAGCCAGTTCGGTGCGGTTGAAACGCCGCAAGCGACCTATCTGGAGCGGCTTAAGCCCGCGCTGTCGGTCAGGCCGGACCAAGGGGCGTTGTGCGCGCCCCTGACCGGCGCAGAAGCCGTCGCCTTGGCCATCGCCTAGTTTGTCCGGACACGATTTGGGGCCTGTCCCGACAGCTTAGGATTGGCGTCTTCGCCCGGCCCGGCGGTCAATGGCGGCATGACACAGACCCCGCCAAAAGCCCCGCCCCGTCCGTCCCTTCTTCGCGAGGTGCGAGAGATCGCCCTGACGCTGATCTTCGCCATCATCCTGGCGCTCGCGATCCGCATCGTCCTGTTTCAACCCTTCACCATCCCCTCGTCGTCGATGGAGCCGGGGCTGGTGACCGGCGACTATATCGTCGTGTCGAAATATCCCTATGGCTGGAGCACGGCGTCTCTGCCGTTCAATCCGGCGATGTCGCCGGGCAGGCTGTTCGGGCGCGAGCCGAGACGCGGCGACGTCGTGGTGTTTCGCCTGCCGCGCGATCCCAGCGAGGCCTGGATCAAGCGCGTCGTCGGCCTGCCGGGCGACACGGTTCAGGTGCGGGGCGGCGTTGTCTTCGTCAATGGCGATCCGGTGCGCCAGACCCGGCTGGATGTCGTCGCCGATCACGATGCGCCGCAGCGACGGGTCCAGCAGGTGCGCGAGACCTTAGCCGACGGACGATCCTACGTCACATACGACGGCGGGCCGGACCTGCCGGGCGACGACACGCCTGTGCGCCGGGTGCCCGCCGGCCACTATCTGATGATGGGCGACAATCGCGACAACTCGCTGGACAGCCGCTGGCCGCCCGAGATCGGCGTCGGCCTGCTGCCGGCCGAAAACATCATCGGCCGGGCCGAGGTGGTGCTGGCTTCCTGGAAGCCGGGCGCCGGCCTGTTCAAGCCCTGGACGTGGCTGAACCTTCAGTGGGACCGGTTCCTGGTCCGCATCCGCTAGCGTGCGCGGTATTCGTCGAAGCTGACGACGCCGTCGTGATTGCGGTCCAGCCGGTCGAAGTCGGTGCGGGTGGGCGACGACTGGGCCAGTGAGGGCGCGGCGACGGCGCCCAGCGCCAGGCCCGCGACAGCGGCGGCCAGCAGTGGCCGCCAGCACAGGCGGGGTTGAGGACGCCCCGACGACGTCGCGTTCAACTCGGCGTCTATGAAGCGGCGAATGGCGTCGCTGGCTGTCCGGCCCTCGTCACGACACCGGGCCATGAAGGCGGTCTTGGTCGCGTGCGGCAGTCGGATTTCGACCGTTTCGGTCTTCTTGGGCGGCTTGTTGCGATCCATGGCGCGCCTCCTCGCGGCGTCAGAGCTCAGTTCTTACAGCCGACGACCCAGGCGTCGTAATAAGGGTTCTGGACCCCGCTGACGGCAGGCGACGAGGCGAACATCCAGCCGCGAAAGATCTGGCGGCCCTCCTGCCGGCCGCGCGGCTGAAGCGAGACGTCCATATAGGCGATGGCGTCCTCGGTCAGTTCGTCCGGCGTCGTCACCTCGCACGCGCGGGCCGCGAAGATCAGATTCTGGTTGAAGCGCACGGGACGACCGCCGACCTCCACCTCGAACTTCATCGTCTCGGCGGTGACCTTGTCGATGGCCTGGATGATCGCGAACTTGCGACGCTGGCGACGCGCGGGCGTGGCGGGCTGGTCGATGGCCTTGGTCGCGACGGGCTTCTCGGCCGCGACCTCCTCCTCGGCCTTTTCCTCGACGGCGGCGTCCTCGGCGATGACGACGCTGGGCGGCGGGGCCACGGCGACCGGAGAGCGCGGAGCCGGTGCGCCCGCGGGCGGCGTCTCGGTGGGGACCGAGGGCTGGGCCGGGGTGGTGCGCAGAATGTCGCCAATCGGATCCTGAACCGGACGCGCATCGCGCGGCGCGTCCTGAAGCACGCTGGCGGTCACTGCGCCGGCGCTCAGCACAGCCGCGACGGACGCCGCGCCCAGCAGGATGCGGCGGATTTTCACTCGGGCGTCCAGGCCTGATAGTCGCCGGTCGCGGCCGGGCGCTTGGCGTCGCCCGCCAGCGAGCCGGGCGGACGCCAGGCCAAAGGCGTGCCGGTCAGATTGGGCAGATGTTCTTTCTCCCAGGCGCGACGCGGCAGCGGCTGCTCGGTCGGCGGCAGGTCGAAGGTGTAGTGCAGCCAGCCGTGCCAGTCGGGCGTCACCTTGGACGCCTCGGCGTAACCGTCATAGATGACCCACCGACGCTTGCGGCCGTCGTAGCTGACGTTGTCGCGGCTCTCGTAATAGCGATTGCCGTTCTCGTCCTGGCCGACGAAGCGACCGCGCTTGGCGATGGTGAACCGGGTGCCGATCGTGGCACCCTCCCACCAGCCGAAAATCTTGCTCAACACGTCGTGGAATCCAACCGTAAGGGGTCGCCGGAAAGGGAGGCGGCGTCTGGTTCGGATCATAGAAACCCGCGCCCTCTTCGTCCAGCGTTCAAGCGTCGGGCGGTGAATCGATATCTTGTGGGCAAACCTGCCCAGCGACACCAGATGTATTGGCTAAGCCGCGTTCGTATCCTAGGCTCGCCCGAACCTTTCGGAGAGACGCCGCCATGCGCTTTCAATCCGGCTTCGCCGCTCGCGCCGAACGAGTCGCGATGGAGACCCGCGCCATCGAGCGCTCCGCCGGCGTGCAGCAGGTCCTGGCCCCCGCCGGCTGGTCCGACGTCCGGATCGAGGCCTGGCTGGACTGGGTCGAGGCTGAAGGGTTCGCAACGCCCCTGTCCGGCGACTGGCTGAACGGCGGCGTCGACGCCTGGGCCGAGCGGCTGGCGGAGACAGGCGTGACCGAGGGCGTGTTCGACCGGGCCGAGGCCGCCGCGTTTGTCGACGAGCTGTCGGCCGCCTTCAGGCTGGGCCTGGCGGGGCCAGCGGCGTCTGGACCTACGACTGTCGGCGTCGTCGATCTGAACGACCCCGGCGCTGCGGCGCGGTTGAAGGCGCACGCCGGACGGCGCGCAGCCATCCGGCTTGGCGCCCAGGCGGCCGACGCCTTGGCCGAGGCGCTGGCGGGCGTGGCCGATGCGGTGGATCGCTGCGAAGGTCCGCGCGGCGACTGCGGCGACCCGTCGCGCAATCCCGCCCTGGGCCGGGCGGCGGCCCTGGCACGGCGTTGCGGCGCCAGCGACGCCGATATCCTGAGAGCCATCGACGGCGAACGGCCCGCGCTGGCCTTGGAGCCGATGGTCGAAGGCGCGCCTTTGGTCGCCCTGGCGGACCGAACCCAGATGGCGGCGGGCGCGCCCGAAGCCCTCTTGGCGGCCGAGGCGGCGCTGGACGGCGGCCTGATCGTCGCCTTCGATCCGCGCGATGCGGAGACCGCGACGGCGCAGACCACGCGGGCTTTGATCGATCTGAGCGCCGTCCTGGCGCTCGACGGAGACATGGCGACTGATCTGGCGGATCTGACCCGCCTGCTGACCGTGGCGCTGGACCTGCAGTCCGCGCAGCCCGGTTCTCTTGCGTTGGGACTGGACGGTTTGCTGGAGGCGCTATCCGCCAGCAACGACCGCACGGATCAGGCGCAGACGCTCGCTGGCCTGGTCGCGGCGACGGCGGCGATGACCTCGGCCGAACTGGCGACCCTGCGCGGTCCCTGTTTCGACTGGGAAGACCCGGACAAGCCGCGTCGCCATTCGGCCATCGGCCTGTTCGTCGAGGATGCGGAGGCGCGGCTGCGGCTGGGCCTGGGCCGGATCGCGGCGGTCGACGTGTTCCAGACGGCGGACGGCGAGATCGGTCGCCGGCTGCACCCCGCGCTTGCCGCGGCCATCTCTGCCGCCGGCGGCGATGTCCAGGCGGCGGAGCGGTGGACGTTCGGTCGCCGCACCCTGGTCGAGGCGCCAGGCATCGACCACACGGCCTTACGGGCCCTGGGCTTCACGGACATTGAACTGGCCGCCATCGAGACCGCCCTGAGCTGGGCCGAGGATTTCGACACGGTCTTCGCCGCCCCCGTCCTGGACCCCGGCTTCATCCGCGACGTCCTGGGCGTGGAAGACGGCGATGGTCTGCTGCTGACGCTGCTGGGCGTGTCTGAAGAGGCCGAGAGGGCGGCGACGCCCTGGGTCTTCGGTCATGGCGATCTGCGCGACTGGCCCGAGGCCCCGCCCGCCGTCGCCGCCCTGCTGGCCGATCCGGCGGCGGCGGCGGCCGATCTGCGGCGCGCCGTCGAACCGTTCAGCGACATGCCGGACCTCGCGATCGAACCGATGGACTGGCGCACGACCTCCACCCAGGCCGCACGCCTGTTGAGCCAGGGCGCCCTGGACGGCCGTCGCGCCCTTCGCCTGTCGCGCGCCGCACCGCCTGTCGGTCCGCTGCTGTCCCTGCCGAACATCGACGCCGCCCGCCCCGAGCTTGGCCGCCAAGAACCTGCCCGCGAAGCCCCCCGCCCGGCTCCGACGGAGCGGGTCGTCGAACGTGTGGTCGAGCGCGAACGCGCGCGCCGTAAACTGCCCGACCGCCGCAAGGGCTACATCCAGAAGGCCGCCGTCGGGGGCCACAAGGTCTATATCCACACCGGCGAATACGAAGACGGCGAGCTCGGCGAAATCTTCATCGACATGCACAAGGAAGGCGCCGCCTTCCGCAGCCTGATGAACAACTTCGCCATCGCCATCTCGATCGGCCTGCAATACGGCGTGCCGCTGGACGAGTTCGTGGACGCCTTCGTCTTCACCCGGTTCGAGCCGGCCGGCCGCGTTACCGGGAACGACTCCATCAAGTCAGCGACCTCCATCCTGGACTACATCTTCCGCGAACTGGGTGTTTCCTATCTGGACCGCGTCGAGCTGGCCAATGCCGAGACGGAGGCGCAGAACCCAGACGATCTGGGCGATGAAAAGCCTGACGCCAGCGCGGCCGTGCCCGCCGCCCGCTTCATCTCCAAGGGTTTTGCGCGGGGTTCCGCGCCCGACAATCTGGTCGTCCTGCCCTTCGGCAAGAAGGGAGAGCCAGAAGCCCGCGCCGCCGCCAAGAGCGAGCCCGTCGCCTGCCCCGCCTGCGGCGATTTCAGCCTGCAGCAACGCGGCGCGGCCTGGGTCTGCGACACCTGCGGGGCGGCCCCTGCGCTTCAGGGCGGCGATCAGGGCTAGGTTAAGGGTTATGGCCTAGGGTTTGCTGACAGACGATCGAACGTCGGAGCCCGGTCCATGAAACGCACACTTTCCCTCGGCCTGATCGCCGCCCTGCTGGCCGTCGCCGCGCCCGCCCTGGCCCAGAACGCGGGTCAGATCGCCAGTGTACGACGCGGCGCCTCCTGCGCCGGTTGCAATCTTTTTCAGGGCGACTTTTCAGGGCTGGAGGCGCGGGGCCTGAACCTGGCCGGCTCACGCCTGCGTCAGGCGGACCTAAGCCTCAGCGTGATGAATCGCACGCGCTTCTCCAACGCCGACATGCGTGACGTCGAAGCCTATGGCGGCGTTTTCTCGGGATCCAACTTCTCGCGCGCCAACCTGACCAACGCCAGTTTTGTCGGCGCCTATCTGGAAGGCACCAGCTTCGCCGGCGCGACCTTGTCGGGGACTAATCTGTCAGGCGCCCAGCTGGCGCGGGCGACCGGCCTGACCCAGGCCCAACTGAACCGGGCCTGCGGCGACGGCTCCACCGTCCTGCCTCGAGGCTTGCGCATTCCGGCCTGCTGAGCGGCGCCGACCTTGCCTCGATTTCATGAAGTTACCTCGATTTAAGTAGGTGCGGCGGGGGTTTCGAGGCATTCAGAGTGCGTGAAACAGATCGCTGAACATATCCGGGTCCGCCCCACATTGGCTCTGCTGACGCTGGGAATGGCGCTCGCCGCCTTCCCAGCCTTCGCCGGGGTCGAGATGTCGATGCAGGACCGCGACGTGGCTCGTTCGGTGTCGCTGGGCGGATCGTGCAATCGCTGCGAACTGTCCGGCCGCAATCTGTCAGGCGCAACTTTCACCGGCGCCAGCTTCATGAACGCCACCCTGGTCGGCGCCAACCTGCGCGGCGCCGAGATGATGGGCTCCAACTTCACCGGCAGTGATTTCAGCCGCGCCAACATGGGCGGGGTCGAGATCGTCGGCGCCAACTTCACCTCCGCCAACTTCACCGGGGCTCAGATCAACGGCGCCGAGGCGCAAGGATCGTCCTTCGTTCGCGCCAACCTGACCCGCGCCAACCTTTCGGGCAGCGAGATGCACGGCGTCAACTTCACCGGCGCCACCCTGGCCGGAACCAACTTCTCCAACTCGGAGCTGTTCGGCGCCACACTGGCCAATGTCCGGGCGTCGGGCGCCAACTTCGCCAGCGCCGAGGTCACAGCCTCTAACCTTTCGGGCGGCGATTTCTCCAACGCGAACTTTTCGAACGCCAGCCTGGATGGGGCGCGGTTGACCGGCGGCAGCTTCTCGCGCGCCGACTTCTCCAACGCCTCGCTGCGTCGGACCGACATTCGCGGCGCCGACCTGTCTGGCGCGCGAGGCCTGACGCAGGACCAGATCAGCGAGGCCTGCGGCGACGGCTCGACCCGCCTGCCCGGCCGCCTTTCGCCCCAGGCCTGCCGCAGCAGTTCTATTCGCATCGTCCGCGCAGCGCCCACGCCGCCGGTCCCGCCTCGCGTGCGAAACCTGGTCAACGCCGAAAACTAAGCCGTCCGCCTCGAACTCGTCCCTTCGGGACCGCCCCGTATCTCAGGCCTGACCCGCACCCCAAAGACCAGAGGCCTTGGCCTGCGGCGCAATCCGATGAAACTCGGACCTCTTACGGGCGCCTCTGGCGATCTGCGGGTAGCCCACAGCAAAACGGCCCCCGGATTGCTCCGGGGGCCGTTCTGTTACGCTACTGTTTCAGCCCGAAGGCCGAGTCTTCTTACTCGACGATCTTGGCCACGACGCCGGCGCCGACGGTGCGGCCGCCTTCACGGATGGCGAAGCGCAGGCCCTGGTCCATCGCGATCGGGGTGATCAGCTCGACGTTCAGCTCGGCGTTGTCGCCCGGCATGATCATCTCGACGCCTTCCTTCAGGTGAACGATGCCGGTCACGTCCGTCGTGCGGAAGTAGAACTGCGGGCGATAGTTCGTG